>OBJG01000001.1_pt1 | contig 570646 bp, 523 predicted proteins | sample 1517941 | NCBI WGS metagenome assembly OBJG01 (sample SAMN04571712, study PRJEB22368) | human gut metagenome | biome: human gut; material: stool | host: Homo sapiens | place: Luxembourg | collected 2012-09-21
TTGTTCACAACCGAAAACGCCGAGATTTCAGATGATTTTTGGAAAAGGCGAACGCGGTTGTACTTTTCGTACTACAAGCGAGCATTTTTCATAAAAGCGCTAAAATATCGACGTTTTGGCAACGTTTGTATTATTATCTGTCGGCATACCTTAAAACATTTGTTTTAAGACGGGAATTATGATATAATCTTTCCTATGACTGATTTATCCATTCTTGAAAATCTGAACGAAGAACAAAGGCGTGCCGTTGTCGATACGGAAGGCGCGCTTTTGGTGCTTGCCGGGGCGGGTAGCGGAAAAACGCGCGTACTTACGACGCGCGTCGCTTACCTTGTCAAAAATATGAACGTCGATCCTTACAACATACTTGCGATTACTTTCACGAACAAAGCCGCTGGCGAAATGAAACAACGCGTCGCGAATATGCTGGGCGAAAGTTGCGAAGTATGGATAAGCACCTTCCACAGCATGTGTGCCCAGATACTTTTCAGAGAATGCGAAAGAATCGGCTATGGCAAGAATTTCAGTATCTATGCCGAGGCGGAATGCGCGCGCGTATTAAAGCGCATTATGAAGTCGCCGTCGGACGCCGATAACGAGAAAAACGCAAAACTTTTCGACACCTATTACGGTCATATCAAACGCATAAAAAGTTTTAATCGCGATCCAAAGGAGTACGCCGAAGCGTGCATAGGGGAAAGCAAGATAAAAAAAGAAACCTTGCGCCTTTTCGACCTTTATCAGGCGGAACTCAAAAATAACAACGCAATGGATTTTGACGATTTGCTTATTAACACGGTGAAACTTTTCGATGAAAATCCCGACGTTCTGGAACGCTATCAACGCCGTTTCAGATATATCCACGTCGACGAGTTTCAGGACACCAACAAAATTCAATATCGCCTTGTCCGACAACTTGCGAAAGGCTACGGCAACATATTCGTCGTCGGCGACGAGGACCAGAGCATTTACGGCTGGCGCGGTGCGGAAATCAGTAATATCCTTGATTTCAAAAAGGATTTCCCCGACGCCAAAGTTTATAAACTTGAACAAAATTACCGCAGTACGTCGCACATTCTGAACGCCGCCAACCGCGTTATCGCAAACAATAAGAAACGTTTCGATAAGGTACTTAAAACGACGAAAGAAGGCGGTAAACGCGTTGAAGTGTTCAATGCCTACAACGACCGCGAAGAAGTCGACTACGTCATGCGTAACATAAACGACCTTGTTACGCTTGCGGGATACAACTACGGCGACATCGCCATTTTAATGCGCGCGAACTCGCTCTCCCGTCAATTTGAAGAAGCGTTGACGCTTTACAATATGCCATACCGCGTTTACGGCGGCATAAGGTTTTACGAAAGGAAAGAAATCAAAGAACTGTTGTGTTATCTTCGCATTGCGATAAACCCGTTTGACAACGAAAGCGCGGCAAGGATAATCAACGTACCCCGTCGCGGTATCGGCGACACGACGGTACAAAAACTTATCGAGTGCGCGGGCGCAAACGGCACGCATCTTTTCGACGTCGTGAAAAATATCGAAAACGTCGACGGGCTCAACGCCGGCACCAAACAAAAAATTGCCGGATTCAAAAATTTGTGGCTTAGTCTTATCGACGCCGCAGGGAAATCGGACGCCGTCGCTTTTTCGGAATACGTTCTGAAAGCGTCGGGGCTTTTCGATATGTATAAGGCGGACGAGGCGGAACCCGACAGGGTGGAAAACCTGAAAGAATTCGTGTCCGCCGTCAACCTTTTCAGAAAGGACAACCCCGGGAAAACCATAGAAGACTTTTTGAGAATGGTCGCGCTTATCTCGGACGCCGACGAAATCGACGACAGCAACAGCGTTACGCTTGCGACGATACACGCCGTAAAAGGGCTTGAATTCCCCGTCGTGTTTATCGTTGCGCTGGAAGAAAACATTTTCCCGTCGTCGCACGCCGTCATCGAAAGCGACGATAATATCGAAGAAGAACGCCGTCTTATGTACGTCGCGATAACCCGCGCGAAGGAACGGTTGTACGTGTCGTCGTCAAGGTGCAGGTTCAGATTCAACCAGCGACAGAACAATCTACGCAGTCGTTTCGTGCAGGAACTTATCGGAAACGTTCCCGCAAAAACGCCGCAAACGCCGCAGTCCGAGCAAAAATCAACGTTCAAGCCCGCATACACGGGCGCGGCTGCCGCAAAACCCGCAAGTCCCGCGACAAACGCCGTGGACGTTTCGGAGTACACGGTCGGGCGCAAGGTGGAACACAGCAAGTTCGGCACGGGCGTAATCGTGTCGGTGTCGGGCAGCGGAAACGAAACCATCGCCGGTATAGAATTTGAAAATCTGGGAATAAAGAAATTCGTCGTTGCGCTTGCCGCAAAGAATATGAGGTTGTTATGAGCGTTCTCGAAGAAATGCAAAATCTCGTGAAAGAACTCAACTATCACGCGGAAAGGTATTATAAATTCGACAGTCCCGTCATCTCGGACGGCGAATACGACAGGCTGTACGACAGGCTCGTCGCGCTTGAAAAGGAAACGGGATTCGTTTTGCCCGACAGCCCCACGCACAGAGTCGGCGACGCCGTATTGAAAGAGTTTAAGGAATACAAACACACACACAAACTTTACAGTCTTGACAAGTGCCAGAGTTTTGAGGAGTTTCAGGGCTGGTACGCGCGCACCGAAAAAGCGTTGAACGCCCCGTTCGAACTCACTGCGGAATACAAATTCGACGGGCTTACGATAAACCTGACGTACGAGGACGGAATGCTCGTGTCGGCGGCGACGCGCGGCAACGGACTTGTCGGCGAAGACGTAACTTTGCAGGTTAAAACCATCAAAAACGTACCTTTAACTATCGAATATAAAAATCACGTTGAAATTCAGGGCGAAGGGATAATGCGTCTTTCCGTGCTTGAAAAGTACAACAAAACGCACGACGAGCCTTTGAAAAACGCCCGAAACGGCGCAGCCGGCGCAATAAGGAATCTTAACCCGAAAGTTACTGCCGAAAGACGGTTGGACGTCATGTGCTACAACGTTTACGGCGGCGATTTCGGAACGCAGAAAGATATGCAGGACTTTTTGATAAAACAAGGTTTCGAAGTCGGCGATTATTTCAAGATCTGCAAAAACGAAAACGACGTCGGCGACGCGATCGAAGAGTTGTCGAGAATCCGCCCGACGCTTGATTTTTTAATTGACGGAATCGTTTTCAAGGTCAACGACTTAAATCAGCGCGACGCTCTCGGAGAAACCGAAAAATTCCCCAGGTGGGCAATCGCATATAAATTCAAGGCGGACGAAGCCACAACCGTTTTAAGGGACGTCGTATGGCAGGTGTCCCGCACGGGAAAACTGTGTCCGCTTGCGATACTCGATCCCGTCGAACTTGCGGGTGTTACCGTGAAAAGGGCGACGCTCAACAACTTTGCCGACTATGAAAAGAAAGGCTTGAAAATCGGAAGCCGCGTGTTCATTCGTCGCAGTAACGACGTCATTCCCGAAATTCTGGGGATTGCCGAACATACGAGCGAAAGCCGCGACATCGAAAAGCCGACGGTGTGTCCGTACTGCGGCGCGCCCGTTGAGGAAAGGGGAGTGTTTTTGTACTGCACGAACACCGAAAACTGCGCCCCTCAAATCGTGCAAAGGCTCACGCATTTTGCAGAAAAAGGCGCGATGGACATTGACGGATTTTCCGAAAAAACGGCGGAACTTTTGTTGAACGAGCTGAACGTAAGGGAGTTTTCGGATTTATATAAACTCAAAAAAGAAGACCTTATGACGCTTGACGGATTCGGGGAGTTGAAAGCGCAGAATCTCATAAACGCGATTGAAAAAAGCAAGGACGTCGCGCTGTCGGATTTCTTGTACGCGCTTGGAGTGAAGAATATCGGGAAGAAAGCGGCGAAACAGCTGGAACAAAGGTTTAAGACGCTGAATAACGTGATAAACGCCGGGATTGACGACTTGAAAGCCATTGACGATTTTGGCGATATTATGGCGGAAGGCGTCCGCGCGTACTTCGACGACAAGAAAAACCTTAATGAAATCGACGCACTTTTAGGACTTGGGGTGAACGTATCTGCACGCGAAACGAACGACGGAAATTTCAAGGGTATCAACGCCGTGCTTACCGGAAGTTTACAAAAGTATAAGCGAAGCGAGGCGGAAAGACTTATCGTCGAGCGTGGCGGCGAAGTGTCGTCGTCGGTGTCGAAAGCGGTCAATCTGGTTATCGCGGGAGAAGAAGCCGGCAGCAAGTTGGAAAAAGCGAAAAAACTCGGCGTGAAAATCATCGACGAGAGCGAATTTGAAAAGATGCTGGAAGGGTAAGCGAAAATTTAATCGACATATTTATGAAAACGCCGAAATGAAGGCGTTTTTCTTTTTTCAAAGCGAAAATCGTCGCGTTTTTAAAAAACAATTGCAATTCACGTAAATTTTATAACAAAAGATAACTTATTTTATTGTAAATAAAGCGCGCTTGTGCTAAAATATTAATAATTCGTAAAAAGAGAGGGCTTTGTTATGAGAATAGGCAAACTTACTTCGCAGGAACTTCAAAAATACGTATTCGACAAAACCGTGGCGAAAAATCCGGAAATCCTGCAATCGGCGGGGCTTGCGGAAGATTGCGCGGCACTCAGAACCCCCAAAATTTTACTTCTTACGACAGATCCCATCACGGCGACGGGCAACAATGCCGGTCGTCTTGCGATAACGGTGTCGGCAAACGACGTCGCGGTGTCGGGCGGCACGCCTTTGTGTTGTCTTCTGACGATAATCGCGCCGACGACCGCGTCTGCCGAAGACGTCGGTAAATTTATGAAGGAAGCGCACGAAACGGCGGAGGCTCTCGGCGTCGATATTGTCGGCGGACATACGGAGTTTTCGGAAGCGGTCAATCGTATGGTCGTTTCCTGCACGATGCTCGGCACGACAAGAAGGATTGTCAAATCCTCGGGCGCAAAAGCGGGTGACAGCATCGTCATGACGAAATCAGCCGCAATCGAAGCGACGGCGATAATGGCAAACGATCACGCCGACAAACTTCTGAAAAACGGACTCACGACGGAAGAACTTGTCGAAGCGCGCGAATATATCGCAAAAGTGTCGGTGGTCGAGGACGCGAAAATCGTCTGGAAGCAGAACGTCAGTTGCATGCACGACGTTACGGAAGGCGGCGTTTTCGGCGCGGTTACCGAACTTGCGGAAGCGTCGGGGCTGGGCGCGATGATTTACGCCGACCAGATTCCCGTGACGCATCTTACGGCAAAAATATGCAAAATCCTGGACGTGTCGCCGATGCGCCTTATCGGCAGCGGCAGCATTTTAATCGTTACACCCGATCCCGAAAAAGTTGTGAAGTCGCTCAGAAATAACGGCGTGGACGCGACGGTAATCGGCACGATGCGCAGTAAAAAAGAGGTTACGGCAATCGGCGTGGGCAAGTCCGAAAGACTGAAATCCGCCCCCGACGAATTGCTCCTGATAAAATAAAATCCCCGCAAAATGCGGAAAAGGAGTGCAAAATGAACAGTATGACCGGCTACGGCAAGTCCGTGGCGGAGTCCGACGGAAGGAAAATCACCGTTGAGATGAAAAGCGTCAACCATAGGTTTTTGGACGTCACGGTGAAACTTCCCAAAGTTTTGTCGTTTGCGGAAGACGCGGTAAGGCGCGTTATTATCGACAATTTCAAGCGCGGACACTTCGACGTATACGTTACGTACGAAAACACGAAAAACGACGGCGTCGAACTTTCGGTGAACGAAGAAGTCGCAAAGGAATATCTTAAAATCAAAGACGTTCTTTGCGACAAGTACGGCGTGCAGGACGACTTTACGGTTACCGCGCTTATGCGTACCGCCGACGTAATCGAAACGAAGACCGTCGAAGAAGACGAAGACGCGTTGAAATCGCTTATCGTGTCTGGGGCGTCGGGCGCGTCCGAACAAATGAAAAAGATGCGCGCGTTCGAGGGCGAAAAACTCAAAAACGATATTCTGAAAAAGGTGTCCGTCATCGAAAGCACCGTGGGCGAGATCAGGTCGATTGCCCCCGAAACGGTCGTCGCGTACCGCGAGAAACTGAAAGAAAGAATCACGGAAGCGTTGAACGGCGTGCAAATCGACGAAGCAAGGCTTCTGAACGAAGTCGCTTTTTATTCGGACAAGGTGTCGATCGACGAAGAAATCACAAGGCTCAACTCGCACTGCGGCCATTTAAGGAAGATGCTTGACGCCGACTTGCCGATGGGCAAGAATATGGACTTTCTGGTGCAGGAATTCAACCGCGAAGCCAACACGATCGGCAGCAAATGCAACGATATCCGCATTACGGAACGCGTCCTTGTCCTGAAAAACGAAATCGAAAAAATCAGAGAGCAGGTGCAAAATGTCGAATAACGCAAACATGATAAGCATAGGTTTCGACAACTACGTCAACTTCGACAGAGTTATCGCGGTGCTGGCGGCGGGCGATCCGCAGGCAAAAAAGCATTATGCCGCCGCAAAAGAAGAACGAAAACTTCTGGACGTATCGACGGGGCGCAAGGTCAGGACGGTCATAATACTTGACAACGGTTTTGTGTTTTTGTCGGCACTCACGCCGGAAACGATAACCGACAGGGCAAAAGGCAAGGAGGAAAACGAATGAAAAAAGGCACGTTTTTCGTGTTGTCGGGTCCGTCGGGCTCGGGCAAAGGCACGGTGTTGCAAGAAGTATTGAGAAAAAGCGACAGAATCGTGTATTCCGTGTCGGCAACGTCCAGGAGTCCGCGCGCGGGTGAGGTCGACGGTATCAATTATTACTTCAAATCTCGCGAAGAGTTCGAGACGCTTATAAAAGCCGACGCTTTCATCGAATACACCGAAACTTACGGCAACTATTACGGCACGCTGAAATCGGAGGTCGAAAAGGCGATTGTAAACGGCAAGAATATCATTCTTGAAATCGATCCCGTCGGCGCAAGAAACGTCAGGGCGCATTATCCCGACGCGGTGTTGATGTTCCTTGTCGCGCCCGACCTTGAAGTTCTCAGCAGTCGTCTTTCGGGACGCGGTAGCGAGAGCGCCGAAACGTTTAAGATAAGACACGACGCCGCGCTGTCCGAAATGGAAAACGCAACGTTGTACGATTACGTCGTCGTCAACGACTTTGTCGAAAGGGCGGCGGACGATATCCTGGCGATTATCCGCGCCGAGAATTTAAGAACAAAAAACAGCATTGAAATTTTATCCAGAATAAAAGGAGGTAACAAGTTATGATGGTATATCCCCCCATCGATAAACTTATCAAAAAGGCAGAATGCAGATATGCATTGACCTGCGCCGTCGCAAAACGCGCGCGCACTATCGTCGCACAGGAGCCCGGCATCGTCGAGGCAACCGGCGAGAAACCAATTTCCATTGCCTGCCGTGAGATTTACGAAGGCAAACAAAAAATCGTAAGGGAACAAAATGTTAAAGGGTAAGACCGTAGTTTTGGGAGTGACGGGCTGTATCGCGGCGTATAAGGCGTGCGAAATAGTCAGTTCGCTCAAAAAGAAAGGCGCGACCGTCATCGTTATCATGACGCCGCACTCGACCGAATTCGTACAGCCGCTGTCGTTTGAAACGCTGTCGGGCAATCGCGTTATCACCGATTTGTTCGACCGTGATTTCGATTTCGAGGTGGAACACGTCGCTCTTGCGAAACGCGCCGACGTTTTCGTCGTTGCGCCCGCAACCGCAAACACCATCGGAAAAATCGCAAACGGCATTGCGGACGATATGCTCACGACGACGATTATGGCGTGCAAAGCGCCCAAAATCATCTGTCCCGCGATGAATACGAATATGTACGAAAATGAAAATACGACGGAAAATATCGCGCGGCTTAAAAAGCAGGGCTATAAGATTATCGAGCCTATCTCCGGACGACTTGCGTGCGGCGACGTCGGCAAAGGTAAAATGGCTGAACCCGAAACAATCGTGAAAGCCATCGAGGACATTCTCACGCCTAATCAGGATTTTGAAGGCGTAAGAATGCTTATCACCGCCGGCAGTACCGAAGAAAAAATCGACGGCGTGCGCTATATCACCAACCACAGCAGCGGCAAAATGGGTATGGCAATCGCGGAAGCCGCGGTACAACGCGGCGCACTCGTCACGCTGATTGCCGGCAGAATGAGCGTTGATATTCCCGATATTTTCGAAAAGGTGATAAGGGTAAAGTCCACCGGCGATATGCTGGAAGCGGTAATGAGCAATTACGAAGAAAACGAATTCATCGTAAAAGCCGCCGCTCCCGCCGACTACCGCGTGAAAAACTTTTCAATCCACAAGATCAAGGCAAAAGAATTGTCGCTGGAACTTGAAAAAACGCCGGATATCGCAAAAGCGGTCGGCGCGGTCAAAGGCGACAGGAAACTGATTATTTTCAGCGCGGAAACCGATGACCTTATCGAAAACGCAAGGAAAAAACTTGCCGCGAAAAACGCCGATATGGTCGTTGCCAACGACGTCACGAAAGAGGGCGCGGGCTTTAACGTCGATACCAACATCGCCACGATTATCACCAAAGCGGGCAAAGTTTACGACTACGACATCATGCCCAAATCCCGCCTTGCCGAAATCATTCTTGACCACATGCACGAGCTTTGATAAATGATAGCGGAGGTAATCGTTGACATAGCCTTGTCCGAAACGGATAAGATTTTCGATTATATCATGCCCGACGACGTGAAAGTCGGCGAGCGCGTCCTTGTGCCTTTCGGGAAGAACACTCTGGAAGGATTCGTCATCGGCGTGAAGGACAAAACCGATTATCCCGACAAAATCAAAGAAATAATAAAGCCGCTTGACGACTTCGTTGCGGTCACGCCCGAAATGATTGCGCTTATGCGCAACTTTTCAAAAAGCCTGAATTTAAGATATATCGACCTGTTAAGGCTGTTTTTGCCGGCAGGACTTCGCGGCGGAGTGATAAAACCCGTTCACGTCGAGTACGCAAAACTTTCGGGCGACGCGGATACTTTTCTGGACACGATATCGTCGCGCGCGAAACAGCAACGCGCCTGCGTGGAATATCTGAAAGATAATTCCGACGTCAAAAAAGCGTATCTTACGAAAACTTTCGGAAACTCGGCGGTAAATTCGCTCATAAACTGCGGATATATCGAAGTTTATTCGGTTGAAAAATTAAGGACGCCCGAAGTCTTATCAACAAGCAAAAAATCCCGCCCGACGTTAAACCCCGATCAGCAAAAAGCCGTTGACGAAATCACGAAAGGCACCGGCACGTTTTTGTTGCACGGCGTCACGGGAAGCGGAAAGACCGAAGTGTATATGCACTGTATCGAGGACGCTTTATCGAAAAACAAAACCGCAATAATGCTCGTGCCCGAAATCTCGCTGACGCCGCAGGTCTTTTTACAGTTTAAGGAAAGATTCGGCGACAAAGTCGCGATACTGCACAGCGGCTTGTCGCAGGGCGAAAGGTTTGACGAATGGCGAAGGCTCAGAAGCGGCGAAGCGACGGTTGCCGTCGGCGCAAGGTCGGCGATATTCGCACCCCTTGAAAACCTCGGAGTCATCATCATCGACGAAGAGCACGACGGAAGTTACGTTTCGGAAGGGAACCCCCGTTACGACACCGTGGAAATTGCTCAGTTCCGCGCGGGATACAACTCGTGTCCGCTTGTTCTCGGCAGCGCAACGCCGTCGGTGGAATCGTATTACAAGGCGGAAAAGGGCGAATATAAACTTCTGGAACTTCCGCACCGCATAAACAATCTGCTGCTTCCCGAAATGGAAGTCGTCGATATGAGCCGTGAACTTCGCGCGGGCAATCGCGACGTGTTTTCGACGTCGCTGAAAGACGCGCTCAGAAAAACGATTGCGGCAAAAGAGCAGGCGATAATCTTTCTGAACAGGCGCGGTTTTGCAAGTTTCGTAATGTGCAAAGACTGCGGCTTTATATTAAAGTGCAAGGACTGTGACGTTTCGTTGACTTATCACAAGGAAGACAATCAGCTGAAATGCCACTACTGCGGGAAACGATACGAAATGATCGACCGCTGTCCGATATGCCACGGGACGAACATCCGTCAGGGCAGGATCGGGACGGAACGCGTCGTGGAAGAAGTCAGAAAAGTTTTGCCCGAAGCGCGCGTTTTACGTATGGACAACGACACGACAAGCGAGAAAGGGGCGCATCAGCGCATACTTTCGGCGTTTTCAAAGGGCGAAGCGGACGTGCTTGTCGGCACGCAGATGATTGCAAAAGGACACGATTTCCAGAACGTAACTCTTGTCGGGATTCTGGACGCCGATTTCAGCCTGTATCTTTCCGATTACAGAAGTAACGAGCGCACGTTCCAACTTATCACGCAGGTTGCGGGGCGCGCGGGGCGCGCGGGTAAAAGCGGAAAGGTCATTATTCAGACCTATACGCCGCGCCATTACGTTTTCAGATACGCCGCCTCGTACGATTACAAAAACTTTTATCTGAAAGAAAAAAACACAAGGGAAGTCACCAAATTCCCGCCGTTTACGAACATAGTTCGTATCCTTATTACGTCGACGTCCGACCGGAAGGCGATGGACGCCGCAAAAAACATAAACGAGAAAATGAAAGTCCTGCTTGAAGAATTCAAACCCGACTTTATATATTACAAAGGCTCGAAAGCACCCGTAACCCGCATTCAGAACAGGTACAGATACCAACTTCTGATGCGTATAAAACCGCAGAATTTCGAAACCGTCAAACAGCGTATTTTCGAAATCGCCGACGCCTATCGCGGCAAAGACGGGTTGTGGGTTTTCGTGGAAATCAATCCGCAGTCGCTTGTTTAAGAGATTATAAAAAAGAGGCATATTATGGCAATAAGACAAATTACGAAAGAAGGCGATCCCGCGCTGCGAAAAAAGTGCCGCCCCGTGACGGAATTCAACGAAAGACTCGGCGTGCTTATCGACGATATGTGGGATACTATGTATAAAGCGGACGGCGTAGGACTTGCCGCGCCGCAGGTCAGCGTTTTAAGACGTATCGCGGTCGTCGACGTCGAGGACGGCAATAAGTACGAACTTGTCAACCCCGTCATCGTCGAAAGCGAGGGCAGTCAGGTGGGACAGGAAGGCTGTCTTTCGATTCCCGGCTACAACTGCAACGTGAAAAGACCTTACCGCGTCAAGGTGACGGCGTTCGACCGCTTCGGCAACGAACAAACGTACGACGTGCAGGGCTTCCCGGCTGTCGCGTTTTGTCACGAAATCGACCATCTTGACGGTATCCTTTTCAAGGATAAAAAAACAGACGAACCTGCCGACAGATAATATGAGAGTGATTTTTATGGGCACGCCGGATTTTTCCGTGCCGTGTCTTGAACAACTTATAAACAGCCGCCACGAGGTTATCGCGGTTGTCACGCAGCCCGACCGCCCGAGAAACCGCGGCGTCGTATCGGCGTGTCCCGTCAAGGTGTGCGCCGAGAAACACGGGCTGAAAGTCTTGCAATACGAAAAGGTGAGCCGTGAAGGCATCGACGATATACGCGCGCTTAATCCCGACGTCATCGTTACCGCCGCGTTCGGACAGATGCTGTCGCGCGACTTTCTTGCGATTGCGCCGCACGGCGTCATTAACGTGCATGCCTCGCTGTTGCCGAAATACCGCGGAAGTTCGCCAATACAGTGGGCGGTCATCAACGGCGAAAAGGAAACGGGCGTGACAATTATGCGGACCGCTTATAAAATGGACAGCGGCGATATTATTCTGCAAAAACGCATTGCCGTAGGCGTTGACGAAACGGCGTGGGAACTTTTTGAGAAATTGTCTGCGCTCGGCGCGCCCGCGCTTATCGAGGCGCTTGATTTGATTGAAAGCGGAAAAGCGACTTTCACGCCGCAAAACGAAGACGAAATGACTTATTTCCCCATGCTTAAAAAAGAAGACGGCGAAATAGATTTTTCGATGTCGGCAACCGATATCAAACACAGGATTCAGGGCTTGACTCCGTGGCCGTCGGCATACACCACGTGCGGCGGAAAGAAGATGAAAATCATCAAAGCGACGGTCGAAAACATGCAGGGAAGTCCCAAACAGGTGCTGAAAGCCGACAAGGACGGTCTTATCGTCGCGTGCGGTAAAGACGCCTTGAATATCCAAATTCTGCAACCCGAAAACGGCAGGAAAATGAGCGCGAAAGATTACCTTCTCGGTCATCGTATCGCCGTCGGGGAAGAACTGTAATTATGGTAAATTACCTTTTTTCAAGTTACAACGCGCTTTCAAAAATTTTCAAAGAAGGAGCGTACGTGTCCGACGCCGTATATAAAGAAATCGAAGGCGACGAAAATGCCGATATTATTTATCGCATCGTGATGGGCGTGCTTGAAAAAAACAACGAACTTGACTTTAAGTTGTCAAAACTTGTGGATAAACGCCCGAAAAGCGCAATTAGCATTGTTTTGAAACAGGGGATATATTGTTTGGATTATATGGATTCTTTGCCAGATTACGCCGTTGTCAACAACAGCGTAGACCTTGCGAAAACCATAAACAAGGGCGCGTACAAAGGCTTTGTCAACGCCGTGCTGAAACGCGCGGCAACCGAAAAAATAAGTCTGCCCGACGGCGACGGCGCATTCGCGCTTTCGATAAGGTACGGTTATCCCGAATGGGCGATAAACAAGATCTTTTCGGAATACGGGCGTGAAAAAGGCAAAGAAATCGTTGCGGCAAAAAAACGCGGCGGCACCCACGTGAGAACGAACGGACTTATTTATTCGGACGAAAAGTTTGAGCGTGACCTTGAAAACGCCGGCTATAAATTTGAAAAAACAAAGACGGGTTATTACGTTTCGATGAATCCGCTTCTGAAAAAACTGTTTATCGAAGGGCGGATTACTTATCAGTCGCTGACGTCGACGTATGCCGCGCTCGCGCTTGACGTAAAAGACGGGCAAAACGTGCTGGACGTATGTTCCGCGCCCGGCGGCAAAGCAATATTCGTCGCCGAAAAAAAACCGACTGCAAACGTCGTTGCCTGCGATATTCATCCGCATAGGGTGGAACTTATCGGGGCGTACGCAAGGCGCATGCACGTGAAAAACGTGACACCGGCGATTTTTGACGGGACGGCGTTCAATAAGGAATGGGCGGGGCATTTCGACAGAGTGCTTTGCGACGTGCCGTGCAGCGCGATGGGCGTCGTGAAAAAACAGCCCGACGTACTTCTGAACAGAAACGAGAACGATATTGACGCGTTGAAAAAGGTGCAGTATTCGATACTCGACAACGCAAAGAATTACGTGAAAAGTGGCGGGTTTCTGGTGTATTCGACCTGCACGATTTTCAAGGAAGAAAACGACGACAACGTCGAAGAATTTTTGAAAAACAACAATGATTTTGAAAAATATCCGTCGGAATTCGACGGTCAATACCTGCCTTGCGACACGCACGACGGGTTCTTTATAAGGAGATTAAGGCGCAAATGAAAACGGCTTTGTCAAACTTCAACGAAGCGGAACTTTCCGAAATTCTGAAAACTTTCGGAGAGCCGTCTTATCGCGCCAAACAACTGTTTAAGTGGGTTCATCAGGCAACGCCGTTCGATAAAATGTCGAATTTGCCAAAAAGCCTTACCGCAAAGCTTTCGGAAGAATACGTCGTGACGGGCGTGAGCATTTTCAAAAAACTTGTGTCGCGCGACGGCACGGTGAAATATCTTTTCGCGCTTGACGACGGCAATATCGTCGAAGGCGTGCTGATGAGATATAAATACGGCAATACTTTGTGCGTATCGACGCAGGTCGGTTGCCGTATGAACTGCGCTTTCTGCGCGTCGGGCATCGACGGGCTTATCAGAAACCTGACGGCGGGGGAAATCCTTGGCGAGATTCTGGAAGTCAACCGCGACGAAGGCGCAACCGCCGACAAACGCGCCGTTACGAACGTCGTGCTTATGGGCAGCGGGGAGCCGCTTGACAACTATGACGAAGTCACGAAGTTTTTGCGACTTTTAAATGACAAGGACGGCATCAACGTGTCCGAAAGAAACGTGTCGTTGTCGACGTGCGGCATCACCGATAAAATAAGAAAACTTGCCGACGACGGGTTCAGCGTAACCCTTACGATATCGCTGCACGCCCCGACCGACGAAATACGAAAAACCATAATGCCCACGGCAAACAAATATAAAATCGCGGATATTCTTGACGCCGCGAAATATTACTTTGACAAAACGGGCAGGCGATACATTTTCGAATACGCATTGATAAAAGGCGTCAACGACGGCAAGGAAAACATGTTAACGCTTGCAAAAGTGCTGAAAGGAAAACCCTGCCACGTCAACCTTATCAGGCTTAATTACGTCAAAGAAAAGGGCTTGCGCGGGGCGGACGACGCCGAAGAAATGAAAAAGATTCTGGAAGAAAACGGCATTTCGGCAACGGTACGCCGCACCATGGGCAGCGACATCGACGGCGCGTGCGGACAACTTCGCAGGAGATACGTGAATGATTGACGGGCTTGTGATAAAGGGCGTTGCTTCCCGATATAAGGTCGATACGGCGGACGGAATCGTCACGTCCTATGCACGCGGAAAACTCAAAATCGACGGCGAAATCCGCGTCGGCGACAAGGTCGGCGTCGAAAAACAGGGCAAGGATTTCGTAATCGCAAAGGTATACGAACGGAAAAACGCGCTGATACGCCCGTACGTCGCGAACGTGGACGTGTGTTTTATTGTAATCGCGCCCGTGCCCGCGCCCGACTTTATGCTGGTTGACAAAATCATCGTCAACGCAAGAATGAACGGTATCGAGCCGGTGCTTTTAATCAACAAAACGGATATTGCCGACGAGAGTTTCGTGAAACGTACCGAAAGCGATTATCGGGACGTGTTGGACGTAATCGCGACAAGCGCGAAAACAAAACTTAACAAGGATAAAATTTTTGAAAAAACGAAAGGGAAAACGGCGTGTCTTGCGGGACAATCCGCCGTCGGAAAATCGAGTTTGCTCAACATGCTGACGGGGACGGAATCGCAGGAAACGGGTGGTCTTTCCAAAAAAACCGAAAGGGGAAAACACACCACGAGGCAGTCGGAAATACTAGTCATCAGCGGCGCGAGAATCATCGACACGTGCGGATTTTCGATGCTGGAACTTCCCGAAAATTTCCGCCCGCAGGAACTTGTATATTATTATGACGAGTTTGCGCCGTATGCAGGAAAGTGCAGATTCCGCACCGGCTGCACTCACATAAAAGAGCCCGATTGCGCCGTCAAAGACGCCGTCGAAAGCGGAAAAATATCGAAAAACAGATACGAAAGGTATTGCGTTTTATACAACGAACTGAATGAGAAATGGAGGAAAAGATATGAGTAAAGTTAAAGTTGCGCCAAGCATTTTATCGGCGGATTTCGCAAAGATGGCGGAAGCCGTCCAAAACCTTGACAAGTGGCATGCCGACGTCATTCACTGCGACGTAATGGACGGTGTTTTCGTGCCCAACATCACGTTTGGTATGGACATGATAAAAGCACTCCGAAAATACACAAATGGCATTTTAGACGTGCATTTGATGATAATAAAGCCCGAAAAGTACATTCCGCAGTTTATTGCGGCGGGCGCGGACGTCATCACTTTCCACCCCGACGCGTCGGACGACGTAGCGGGCGCGTTGAAGACGATCAAAGACGCGGGCAAGAAGTGCGGACTTGTCTTAAACCCCGACAAACCGTTGTCGATGATCGAGCCGTATCTTGACATTATCGACGTCGTTATCATTATGGGCGTGTACGCGGGATTCGGCGGACAATCGTTCATTCCCGAAACACTTGATAAAATCCGCGAGTGCAAAAAACTCATCGGAGACAGGAACATCGAAATCGAAATGGACGGCGGCGCAAGCCCGAAAAACTTTAAGGAATTGAAAGAAGCAGGCACCGATATCATCGTTGCGGGCAGCGCGGTTTTCAAAGCCGAAGATCCCGCAGCCGTTATCGAGCAAATACACAACGTTTAAGGAGCATATTATGGCAGACAAAGAAAAAGAAATTCTGGAAGAAAATTATAACCTCGACGAAGACTTCGAAGACGAAGAAGAAATCGTCACTCTTCATAACGAAAACACCGATAAGGACGAAGACTTCCGCGTCGTATGGTATATCGAAGACGGCGGGAAAAATTATCTTTTCCTTAATCCCGTCGATCCCAGCGACGACATCGCCGAGGACGAAGTGCTTATCTGCGAATACGGCGAGACAAAAAACGGAGAAGAATTCGTAAATCCCGTCGAAGACGAAAAGGAACTTGAAAGAATTTACAACCTGTACGTCAAAGAGTACGAAGAAGCGGCAAAGGACGAATAATTCGTGTTGCGCCAAGTCCGAAATCCGCATAATTTCGGGAAAATCGCGCGCTTTATTGTTATTTAATATAAAAATAGGGCAAATTTTGTGCGAAAATACCTTAAAATCGCTTGTCGGTTTTCGTTTTATATGCTAAACTCTTTGAGTATGACTTCGGGCGGTCCTCTGTTACGGACAATCGGGAACACGAACGCTTAGTTAATTTTTTTGGAGGTAAAGTCAAAATGAGCAACATTATCGATTTAATTGAAAGCGAAGGTATCAGAAAAGATATTCCCGATTTCCAGCCGGGCGACACCGTCAGAGTGTTCGTTAAGGTCGTTGAAGGCAACCGTGAACGTCTTCAAGCATACGAAGGATTGGTTATCGCCAGAAAGAACGGCGGCATCCGCGAAACGTTTACCGTACGTCGTATTTCCTACGGTGTCGGCGTTGAACGTACGTTCCCCCTTCATTCCCCGAAGATCGACCACATCGAGATAGTCCGTTACGGCAAAGTACGTCGCGCAAAACTGTACTATATCCGTGACCTCAAAGGCAAGGCTGCGAAAGTCGAAGAAATCAGGAAATAATAATAAAAATAAGATTGCAGTTTGCCGCGGCAGACTGCAATTTTGCTATTTTTGAGGATTTTATGAAAAAAACAATCTGCACGATTCTTGCCGTAATTATGATTGTCGGATGCTTTTTCGCATTCACCGCGTGCAACGACGACGCTTACGGAAAGGAACTTATCGAAAACGGCTCGTTCGACAACGGTTCAAGCGGTTGGTATATCGCGAAAGCCATCGACAACAGCAAAGACGGCACGACCATTAAAAAGATCGACGACGCCGACAACGCTTATCTCGTTCTGAACAACGGCAGCACCGTCGGCAACTACGTCAGGCTTTATCAGCGCGTCGCCGTCAGGAAAAACGGCATTTATAAGGTTACCGCGCGCATAAGAAACGACAGCCTTAAAATCGGCTCGGACGACACGTATCAGGGCGGCGGTATCGAAATCACCGAAAACGGCGCAAGAATTATCGCGTCGGGCATCGAGGTTTCGGAAAACTGGACGACTTATACCGCATACGTCAAACCCACCAACACCAAGGAAATCACCGTCGCGATGACGCTTGGCGCAAACGGTGAAAAAACAATCGGTCAGGCTTGCTTTGACGACGTATCGGTGCAAAGAGTAAGGGCAAAAGACGTTTCGGGCGAAATCGTAAAAATCAAGAAACCGCACGAGAAATCGTACGCTCTTTCCACAAAAACGGGCAACGTTTACATTATTATGCTTGCAATCGCGACCGCCGCGATTATCGCCGGCGCATACGTCGCGTATCGTTATCTTCTGAACAGGGAAGACAAACCCTTGCTTAAAAAGTCGTGGATGACCGCGGGCGCGCTTGCTTTTATCGCGCTTTTAATCCGCTTTATTCTGGCGGGCGTTCTGTTCGACCAGGCGGGTACTGCGGCATTGCGCGCAACTCTTTGGGACATCGCGGGACAAGATATCGGCTCGGCAGGGCTTAAATATACGCAATACGCGCCGTTGCAACTTTACTATATGTGGATTGTCGGCAAAATCACCCTCGGCAATTACAGTCTGAGTACGCTCAACGTTTTGTTGCAGCTCGTCCCGATAATCTTAGAAGGCGCAACCGTCGTGATGATTTACTACTTTGCGAAGAAGTACGCTTCCGACGCGATTTCCGCGCTTCTTGCGCTCGTTTACGCGGTGCTTCCCGTTATGTTCACGCTTTCGGGCGGATACGACGTCGAAGTTCCCGTGCTTGTATTCTTGCTGTTCGTCACGTTCTACGCGCTGACCGAAAAGGATTTCGTAATGCTTCTTATCGGAAGTTTGCTGACTTGCCTGTGGTCACCGATCGGCATTTACGTATTGCCGTTCATCGTTGCGTACGAAGTGTACATTATGGCAAAAACGAAGGACAAAAAGACGATTATCACGATTTGCGTCGGCTGGTTTGTGAGTTTCTGGCTGTTCCTGCTTATTTCGGCGGGCGCGGTTGCGTCCATGTTCAAAGCGGGACATATCGTATATATCTTTAAGAATTATTACCTTAATATGTTCAACAAGCAGGTTTGCGTGTCAAACGCGTTCAACCTTTACGCGTTGTTCGGACTTAACGGGTCGTCGGTCAACAACACGGCGTTCTGGCTCAATATCGTATTCAGCGTGATTCTTATCGTTTACACGGTGTCGCTTTATTTCAAAAACTTCAACAGGGCGGAGCTTGTGCTTATCGCGGGATTCTTCCTTACGGCGATGTCGGTGTTCAGCCTTAATATGAACGAAGCGACGCTTGCAATAGGTCTTATTCTTTTGCTTATGTACGTTGCGGTCAGCGGCGAAGAAAGGCTGTTCTGGGTGTTCGGTATTCTGGCGTTTATGTCGTTTGTCAACGTTGCGACGATTATGAACTTCTCCGGATTCCTCGGCACGACGTTCAAAACCACGTATTTCAATAAGGGCGACGCGGGATACATCATCGCAAACATCATCGCCTGCATCACGGTGCTTTATTACGGCTGGGTTGTTTACGATATCACGACCAACGACAAGCGCGTGTTTATCCAACCCCTTAAAATCAAAGAAAAGAAAGAAATCTGATTTTATCTTTGAAAGCCTCGCTGACAGCGGGGCTTTTTTTTCGGATTTTTTTAACTTTAATTTATGCATATATATTATATAAATATATATAGGTTATACTTCCTTATAAAGTCGACGAAAAAACGCAAAAAAATTACTTAAAACAGTTTGCAAATCGGAATTTATTTGCTACACTCTTATCTATAAGAAAAGGGGGCAGATATGCTATCAAAAGTTATGTGTTACGCCCTGACGGGTATCGAAGGATACGCCGTCGACGTCGAAACAGATATCTCGGCAGGTCTTACGGGTATGGAAATCGTGGGGCTTGCGGGAACCGCCGTGAAAGAGTCCAAGGAGCGCATTCGTTCCGCAATCAAAAACAGCGGTATGATTTATCCGGCAAAAAGGATAACCGTCAACCTTGCGCCTGCCGACACGAAAAAAGACGGGCCGACTTTTGACCTTGCTCTTGCCGTCGGAATCCTTGCCGCGTCCGAGCAAATCGTGACGAAAAAGTACAAGGAATTCGTTTTTCTGGGCGAACTTTCGCTGGACGGGAAACTTCGCGGAGTATGCGGCGTGATGCCTCTTCTCATATCCGCCGTACAGCAGGGCTACACAAGGTTTATCGTGCCGAAAGACAACGCGAAAGAAGCCGCTTTCATCGAAGGCACGGAGGTTTTCGCGTTTGAAAAACTGTCGGAAGTCGTGGGCTTTCTGAACGGCGTCGAAAATTACCTTCCCGTGTTGCACACGTCGTACGACTCGTCGTTGAAAACGGACGGATACGACGTCGATATGTCGGATATAAAAGGACAAGCCGTTGCGAAACGCGCCGTCGAAATCGCCGTAAGCGGCGGACACAATATCTTGCTTATGGGACCGCCCGGCGCAGGCAAAACGATGCTTGCAAGGTGCATTCCCACGATTATGCCGGATATGACCTTCGAAGAAGCCATCGAAGTCACGAAAATCCACAGCATTGCTGGGATTCTGGAAGCGGAACAAGGCATCGTCACAAGACGACCTTTCCGTACGCCGCATCATACGACGACAATCCCTGCGCTTATCGGCGGCGGGGCAAAGGCGGCTCCCGGCGAAGTCAGTCTTGCACACAACGGCGTGCTGTTTCTGGACGAAATGCCCGAATATCAACGCCATACGTTGGAATCGCTCCGACAGCCCCTGGAAGACAAGAAAGTCACGGTATCGCGCGTGCAACGCACCGTCGATTATCCCGCAAACTTTATGCTTGTCGCAAGTATGAACCCGTGTCCGTGCGGGAATTACGGCAGCAAAACCGCGGAATGTAAATGCACCGCAAGGGAAATAAGAAATTACCTCGGTAAAATTTCCGGACCGCTCCTTGACAGAATCGATTTGCAAATCGAGGTCGATAATATCTCATACGGGGAGCTTGCCGACAGAACTTCGCTTGAAACGTCAAAGGACGTCAAAGCCCGCGCCGACAAGGCAAGGGAAATACAGCGCGCAAGGTTTCAGGGGACGAACGTTTCCTGCAACGCCCAGATGACAAACGCAATGATTAAAAAATATTGTCAGTTGTCGGACGGGTGCGAAAAACTTCTGAAACGCGCATTCGAGAAACTCAATTTATCGGCAAGGGCGACGACAAGAATCATAAAAGTCGCAAGGACAATCGCCGACCTTGACGGGCAGAAAGACATTTCCGAAAAACACATCGCCGAGGCGATACAATACAGAAGTTACGACAGGAAATACCATGATTGAATACAGTAACGTCGACGCGCTGCTTATACTGAACGCCGTCGAAGGTCTGGGGCTGAAAAGGAAGCATAAACTGCTGAGCATTGCCGAGCCGAAAGACCTTCTGACCGACTTCGACAGATATAAGCCCGCGCTTTTGAAAATACTGGGGACGGAAGTTTTTGGGAAACTTGAAAACCTCAAAACCGAAGAAACCCTTGAAAAGGAATGGGACGACCTGCAAAAACACGACGTAAAAGTTACGTCCGTGTTTGACGAAAGTTATCCGGACTCGTTAAGAAACATCGACGAATATCCGCTGCTTTTGTATTATAAGGGCAACGAAGATCTTTTCGGAAATCGCGGCGTAGCCGTTGTCGGAACGCGCGGCGCAAGCAGGTACGGGCTGAACGTAACCCGTGATTTTGCGACGGAATTCGCGCGGGCGGGGCTTAACGTGATAAGCGGATTCGCAAGGGGCGTCGATACCGCGGCGCACAAAGCGGCGCTGGACGTAAAGGGCGGCACGATTGCCGTCGTTGCGTCGGGGCTTGACGTATGTTATCCCGCCGAAAACCGCGCTCTTATGGAAAGGATACTTGACGAAGACGGCTTGTTTGTCAGCGAATATCGTCTTGGGACGTACGCCGCGCAGTATAACTTCCCCGAAAGAAACCGCATAATAAGCGGGCTTGCGGACGCAGTGTTCGTGCCGGAAATGCGTATTAAAAGCGGCACGATGATCACGGTAAACCACGCGCTTGAACAGGGAAAAGACGTGTTCGTCGTTCCCGCAAACATAAATCAACCCACCGCCGAAGGCAGCAATCTCCTGCTGAAACAAATGCAGGGCGCGCTCGTTCTCTCGCCCGAAGACGTCCTTGAAGCAATGGGCGTCAAGGCCGACAAAAAGCAGAAAGAAAGCGTGCAACTCGGGTTTTACGAAATGCAGATCCTTGAAATTCTGGAACAGGGCGAAACTCATTTCGAAGAACTTATGGAGAAAACGGGGCTTAACGCCAACGACCTTCAAAACGTCGTTTTCAACATGGAAATGAACGACCTTATCGACAGAACTTCCGGTAATTATTTTACCTTGAAATAACGGAGACATAATGACGAAATCACTTGTTATAGTCGAATCGCCGTCAAAGGCGAAAACAATCCAAAAATATTTGGGACAAGGGTACACGGTACTCGCATCGGGCGGTCACGTCTGCGACCTTCCGCAAAAAACGTTGGGCATCGACGTCGAACACGGATTCGAGCCCGAATACGAAATCAACCCCGAAAAGAAAGAAACCATCAGAAGACTTAAATCCGCGCTCAAACAAAACGACGTCGTGTATCTCGCAACCGACCCGGACCGCGAAGGAGAAGCAATAAGTTGGCACCTTAAAAACTGTCTGGAAATCCCCGACGGCAAAAACCGCATCGTTTTCAACGAAATCAGCAAAAAAGCGGTCAATAACGCAATCGAAAACCCCAGAGAACTCGATATGAACCTTGTCAACAGTCAGCAGGCAAGGCGCGTTCTTGACAGGCTTGTCGGTTACAAAATCTCGCCGATTCTCGGCAAGCGCATCAAAAAGGGCAGTTCCGCCGGACGCGTACAGTCCGCCGCGCTCGAAATGGTTGTCAACCGCGAAAGAGAAATAAGAAACTTCGTCCCCGAAGAATACTGGACGATAAACGCCTTTTTGTCGAAGGAGCAAAATCCGAAGTCCAAAAAAGACGTGTTCAAATGCACTTTCGTCGATATAAACGGCAAAAAGTGGAAAATTCATAATCAGCACGACGCCGAAAAGATAATCAACGCCACGAAAGGCGCAAAATTCACCGTTGACAGCGCAAAACGAGCCGTCGCGAAAAACCGCCCGGCACCCCCGTTTACGACGTCCACACTGCAACAGGACGCTTCCGCAAAACTGTCGCTCACCGCGCCGCAGACGATGCAGATCGCGCAGCAACTTTACGAAGGCGTCGAAATCGCAGGGGAAGGCGCAACCGCTCTCGTAACGTACATTCGTACCGACAGCGTGCGTATTTCGCCCGAAATGCAGGCAAACGCAATAAATTACATCAAAACCCATTACGGCGAAAAATACGCGCCCGAAAAACCGAATTTTTATAAGACGAAATCGGACGCGCAGGACGCGCACGAGGCAATCCGTCCCATATCGCTCGATCGCACGCCCGAAAGTCTGCAAAACAAAATCAACCGCAATCAATACAGATTGTACAAACTCATATACGAAAGATTTCTGGCAAGCCAGATGGTCGACGCGGTGTACAACACGCTCAACGTCCATATCACCGCCGACGACAATCCCGTGCTTAACGGCGCGAAACTCGGCTACAAGGTGACGGGGCGCGCGCTTGTTTTCGACGGTTTCACGAAGATTTACAACAACGTGCCGCTGGAAGACAAGAACGACGATGACGACGACGCGACCGAAAAGACGCTGCCCGACATGCAAGAAGGCGACGTGATGTATCTGCAAGACACAAAGCACGAGCAAAAATTCACCAAGCCGCCCCAGCGTTATACCGACGCGACGCTTGTCAAAACGATGGAAGAAAACGGCATCGGACGTCCGTCGACGTACGCCTCGATAATCTCCGTCATCGCAAAACGCACGTACACCGAAAAGGACGGAAAGGCAATCGTCCCCACGCCCCTCGGGGAAGCGGTCTGCGACTTTATGGTCAAAAATTTCCCGCCGATTATGGATTTGAAATTCACGGCGAATATGGAAAGCGAACTCGATAAGGTTGAAGAAGGCGGCGTCGAGTGGCAAGCCATTATCGAAAAGTTTTATCCCGAACTCATGACGCTTGTAAAACGCGCTAATTCAAGCGGCGGAAAGGTGCATATCGCGTCGGAAGAAAGCGACGTAATTTGCGAAAAATGCGGCGCGAGAATGGTCGTGAGAGACGGCAAAAACGGAAAATTTCTGGCGTGTCCGAACTATCCCGCCTGCAAAAATACCAAGCCTTATTCGGAGCCCGGCGCCGCGCCTTCGATTGAGCAGGAAGCGGTGTGTCCGAAGTGCGGGAAACCCGTCGTAAAGAAAAAGAGCAAGAAGGGAAAGACTTTCTACGGCTGCTCCGGTTACCCCGAATGCGACTTCGTAAGTTGGGATTTGCCCGCTCCGTATTTCTGTCCCGAGTGCCAAGAAAAGGGCATTGAAAGCGTGATGAAAATGACAAAAACCAAGTCGGGCAGGAAGTACACCTGCACGAATAAAGACTGCAATCATACCGAGGTTTTCAAAGACGGTGGCGAACAATAAAAAAGTAATTATCATAGGTGCGGGGCTTGCCGGATGCGAAGCCTCGTATCAATTATTAAAGAGAAATTATAAGGTCGATTTGTACGAAATGCGACCTTTAAGGTCTTCTCCCGCTCACAGAACCGCCGATTTTGCGGAACTCGTGTGCAGCAACAGTCTGAAATCGGACGTTCCCGACACGTCGTCGGGACTGCTTAAATCCGAACTTACGTCAATGGACAGTCTGCTTATCGACTGCGCCTACAAAACCCGCGTCGAGGCGGGCGGCGCGCTTGCCGTCGACCGCGCGGCGTTTTCCAAAGAAGTGGAAAGAAGACTTTACGAATTCGACGGGCTTACGGTGATAAGAGAAGAAGTCGAAAGTATCCCGGACGACGTTCCCGTTATCGTGGCGTCGGGTCCGCTTACTTCCGACAAACTGTTTGAAGATATCTCAAAAAAGACGGGCGACAGGCTTTTCTTTTTCGACGCGGTCGCGCCCATTGTCGACGCGCAGTCGATCGATTACGACTTCGCATTCGAAAGCGGTCGGTACGGTAAGGGCGACGGATATATAAACTGCCCGATGAACAAGGAAGAGTACGACGCCTTTTACAACGCGTTGATTTCGGGCGAAACGGTGCCGCTTAAAGACTTTGAAGGAAGCGAGGTTTTTGAAGGGTGCATGCCCGTCGAAGTTATGGCGAAAAGGGGATATGACACGATGCGTTTCGGCATGCTGAAACCCGTCGGACTTACCGACCCGAAAACGGGCAAACGTCCTTACGCCGTCCTGCAACTTCGCAAGGAAACGGAAGACGGCGCGGCGTACAACCTTGTCGGATTCCAGACAAATCTGAAATTTCCCGAACAAAAAAGAATATTCTCGATGATACCCGCTTTGCACCGCGCGGAGTTTTTAAGATACGGCGTAATGCACAGGAACAGTTATCTGTATTCGCCGGATTGTCTGACAAGGACGTTCAGGCTCAAAGGCGACGCGCCCATATATTTTGCGGGACAAATCACCGGCGTCGAGGGCTACGTCGAAAGCATAATGAGCGGACTTCTTGCCGCGGTTCACCTTTCAAGGGAGCTTGAAGGGAAAGACGCCGTCGAGCCGCCCAAAACCACGATGTCGGGCGCGCTGTCGAGATATATCACGTTGCACGCAAAAAATTTCCAGCCCATGAACAGTAACTTCGGCATACTGCCTGCGATCGAGTGCCGCGACAAAAAAGAACGTCGGAAAGCCTACGTCGCGCGCGCCGAAGAAGATATGAAAACGTGGATCGAAACTATTTTGCGATAACCTATTGATTTTACCGATAAAATATGATATATTTTACGGTAACAAAAAGCCCTTAACAAGGAGAAACTATGACTACATTCAAAGGCACAACAATATGCGCCGTCAAAAGAGACGGCGTGACCGCAATCGCCGGCGACGGACAGGTTACCATGGGCGAGAGCGTCGTTTTCAAAGGAAACGCCGTAAAGGTGAAAAGAATATACAACGATAAAGTCGTACTGGGCTTTGCGGGGACTGTCAGCGACGCCTTCGCGCTCAGCGAAAAATTTGAAGAAATGCTGCAAAAATACAGCGGAAATCTCATGCGTTCCGCCGTCGAACTTGCGGAACTCTGGCGCAACGACAAGGCAAGGAAACTGGAAGCGATGATGATTATCGCGGACAAAGACGTGATGCTTATCGTCAGCGGCACCGGCGAAGTTATCGAGCCCGAATACGGCGTCTGCGCGATAGGCAGCGGCGGCAACTACGCTTACGCCGCGGCGCGCGCTTTGTACGAAAACACCACGCTCGGCGCGGAAGAAATCGTACGTCGCGCAATGAAAATCGCAAGCGATCTTTGCGTTTACACCAACGACCGTCTTACGGTCGAAGTTTTGGAGGCGTGATTATGGAATTTACCCCGAAGCAAATCGTGAATGAACTCGACCGTTTCATCATCGGTCAGGACGAGGCGAAAAAAGCGGTTGCAATCGCTCTTCGCAATCGTTACAGAAGAAGTATGCTTCCCGAGGAATTAAGGGAAGAAATCACACCGAAAAACATTATTATGAAAGGTCCCACGGGCGTGGGCAAGACGGAAATCGCAAGACGTCTTGCAAAACTCGTGAAAGCGCCTTTCGTCAAAGTTGAAGCGACGAAGTTTACGGAAGTAGGCTACGTCGGGCGCGACGTTGAAAGCATCGTGCGCGACCTTGTGGAAGCCGCGGTAAGACTTGTCAGGGAAGAAAAGTACAAAGAAGTTCAACCCAAAGTTCAGGACACCGTCGAAACCAAACTCGTCAACCTTATTCTGCCTTTAAGAAAGCAGGCGGGACGCGACGAGCCCGATATCGCGCTGAAAGAAGAAGTTTTGCAGGAACTCAGAAAAGGCAATCTCGACAAACTGCAAATCTCCGTCGAGGCAGTGGACGAACCCAAAAATATGCAGATCGACGTCGGTCAGGGACAGGAAATCAATATCGGCTCGATTTTCGGCAACTTTATGCCCAAGAAAAAGAAAACCCGCACCGTTACGGTGAAGCAGGCAAGGGATATTTTCACCGCGGAAGAGAGCGCGAAACTTGTCGATAACGACAGCATCGCAACCGAGGCGTTAAGGCGCGCGGAACAAGACGGCGTGATTTTTATCGATGAAATCGATAAAGTTGCGGCGCGCGGCAATTCGCAGGGGCCCGACGTGTCGAGAGAAGGCGTACAGCGCGACATTCTGCCCATTGTCGAAGGGTGCGCGGTACAGACGAAATACGGCGTCATTCGCACCGACTTTATTTTGTTCATCGCGGCGGGCGCGTTCCATATCAGCAAGGTGCAGGATTTAATCCCCGAACTGCAAGGACGTTTCCCGATTAAGGTGGAACTTGACAACCTTACCGAAAAGGATTTCGAACTTATCCTTACGCAAACCGACAACGCGATTCTGAAACAATACAAGGAACTTCTGAACGTCGACGGGGTGGAACTTAAATTCACCGACGACGCCATCAAGGAGATTGCGAAAATCGCGACAATGGAAAACGAAAACAGCGAAAACCTCGGCGCAAGAAGATTGCACGCCGTAATGGAGGCGCTGCTCGAAGAAGTGAGTTTCAACGCGGGCGGAAATACCGAGCCCGTCACGATAACGATAAATCAGGAATACGTCGACGAACATCTTGCGGGAACGCTCAAAACGATGAATTTAAGACGTTATATCATTTAAGAGGCAATATGAGTTTCAATATCCCGAAGGGTACGAAAGACGTCCTCCCCGAGGACAGTTACAAATGGCATTATATCGAAGACGCCGTCCGTGAAACGACGCGCCTTTTCGACGTCAAAGAAATCCGCACGCCGACTTTTGAACATACCGAATTGTTCCTGCGCGGCGTGGGCGATACGACGGACATCGTCAATAAGGAAATGTACACCTTTTTTGACAAAGGCAACCGCTCGATCACGCTGAAACCGGAAGGCACGGCGGGCGTTGCGAGATGTTTTGTCGAAAACAGTCTGTACGCGGGGCCGCTTCCCGTGAAGACTTATTACATCACGCCCGTTTTCAGATACGAACGTCCGCAGGCGGGCAGACTTCGCGAACATCATCAGTTCGGCGTGGAGCTTTACGGCAGTTACGGCGCGGAAATGGACGTCGAGGCGATTTCGATTGCAAAATCCTTATTCGACAGGCTCGGGCTTGACAACCTTACGCTCAATATCAACAGCATAGGCTGTCCGACGTGCAGAAAGGAATACAACAAAGCGCTGAAAGAATATTACAAAGACCATATCGACGATATGTGCGAAACGTGCAGGGAAAGGCTTGACAAAAACCCCCTGCGTATTCTCGACTGCAAGGAAGAAAAATGCAAGAAAATCAACGCGGACGCACCCGTTATCCTCGATTATCTTTGCGACGACTGCAAAAAGCATATGGACGACCTGAAAAAAGGTCTTGAAACGCTGGAAATTCCTTACGTCGTGAATCCGCGCATTGTCCGCGGGCTCGACTATTACACCCGCACGGTTTTTGAGTTCGTGTCAAACGATATCGGCGCGCAGGGCACCGTATGCGGCGGCGGACGATACGACAATCTTGTGGAAGAAGTCGGCGGCAAACCTTGTCCGTCGGTTGGATTCGGCATGGGTATCGAAAGGTTGATTCTCGTCCTTGAAAACGCCGGCAAAATGCCGAAAAAGTGCGATAACGTAACGGCTTTTATCGGCTACGTCGGGGATGAACTTAAATTCGACGCGCTGAAAATCGTGAATAAACTAAGAAGTGCGGGCATATCCGCCGATACCGAATTCACGGGAAGAAGCGTGAAAGCGCAAATGAAATACGCCGGAAAAATCGGCGCGAAATTCACGGCGATTCTTGGCACGGACGAGCTTGAAAAGGGCGTCGTCAACGTCAAAAATATGGAATCGGGCGAAAGTACGCCCGTCAATATCGACGAAATTACGAAATTTTTTATCGAGGCATAAATTATGGCAGAATTACTTAACGGATTAAAACGCACCGATATGTGCGGAAATTTGAGAAAAGACGACGAAAATCGTGAAGTCGTCGTCATGGGATTCGTCGCAAAAACGCGCGATCTCGGCAATCTCGTTTTCATCGACCTTCGCGACAGAACGGGAATCGTGCAACTTGCTTTCGACGCAGGCGTCGACGCCGCGCTCACCGATAAAGCGCGCTCCGTACGCGCAGAATACGTCGTGTCGGCAAAAGGCACGGTAAGACTTCGTACAGGGAAGAATATCAATGAAAACATGCCCACCGGCGACGTCGAAATCGACGTGAAGGATTTAAGAATTCTGTCGGAAGCCGAAATTCCGCCTTTCGTCATTTCCGAAAAAGCGTCCGTCGGCGAAAATCTTGCTTTGAAATACAGATATCTGGAACTCAGAAAGTCGTATCTTCAAAACAACCTTATCATGCGCGACAAAATCACAAGGGCGGCGCGCGACTACCTTGCAAGAAACGGTTTTCTGGAAATCGAAACGCCGTTCCTCGGAAAATCCACGCCAGAAGGCGCAAGGGATTATCTTGTCCCCAGCCGCATTAAACACGGCGCGTTTTACGCCTTGCCGCAAAGCCCGCAACTTTACAAACAACTTCTGATGATTGCGGGATTTGACCGCTATTATCAGGTTGCAAGGTGCTTCCGCGACGAAGACCTTCGCGCAAACCGTCAGCCCGAATTCACGCAGATCGACATCGAAATGAGTTTCGTCGAAAACGACGAGGACGTCATGGAAATTGCGGAAGGTATGATCAAGGATATCTTTGCAAAATGCAAGAATATCACCTTCACAAAGCCTTTCAGACGCATGACCTGGACGGAAGCGATGAACCGCTTCGGCAGCGACAAACCCGACACGAGATACGGGCTGGAACTCAACGACATTTCGCCCGCCGTGAAAAATTCGGAATTCACCGTGTTCAGACAAGCCCTTGAAAAAGGCAGCGTACGCGCGCTTTGCGTAAAGGGCGGCGCGGACAAATTCACAAGGAAAGAAATCGACGCGTTTGCCGATTTCGTCAAAGACTACGGCGCGAAAGGGCTTGCCTGGGCGTCAAAGAAAAACGACGGCAGCACGACCTCGACTTTCTATAAATTCCTGACGGAAGATGAAATCAAAAATATCGAAGATATTTTGCATGCCGAAAAAGGCGACCTTATCCTTGTCGTTGCCGACAATAAAAACAAGGTCGTTTACGACAGTCTGGGCGCGCTTCGCACGCATATCGCGGACAAACTCGGGCTTTACGACAAAAACGAATACGACATTTTGTGGATTACCGAATTCCCGCTGCTTGAATGGAGCGACGAAGACAATCGTTTTTACGCGATGCACCACCCGTTCACCAGCGTAAACGTGCAGGATATGGGCAAAATCGACAGCCGCGACCGCGACGTGCTTGCAAGTATCCGCGCAAACGCATACGACCTTGTCATCAACGGACAGGAAGCAGGCGGCGGCAGTATCCGTATTCATACGCCCGAAATGCAGCATAAAATGTTTGAAATTCTCGGAATGAGCGAAGAAACCATCAAAAACCGCTTCGGATTTTTCGTGGACGCATTCAAATACGGCGCGCCTCCTCACGGCGGTCTTGCGTTCGGTCTTGACAGGCTGACGATGCTCCTTACCGGGGACGACAACATAAAAGACGTCATCGCATTCCCGAAAGTCCAGAACGCGTCGTGCCTTATGACGGGCGCACCCGACTTTGTGGAAGACGTCCAGCTGAAAGAACTCGGTCTTGCCGTACCCGAAGAAAAATGATTGAATCGGGCACGGTAACGAAAATCAAACGGGGCGGCAACGTGGTCGTAAGTTTTGACAGAAAGTCGGCGTGCGATCAGTGCCGTATGTGCGCCGTTTCAAAGGGCGGAAAGACGGTCGAAGTGATTCTGAAAAACACTTTGGGCGTCGGCGTAGGGGATAAAGTTGAAGTTACGATGGGCAGCAAGTACGTGCTTACCGCCGCAGTCATCGTTTACGTCATACCGCTTATCCTTGTCGCAATCGCGGTTTTCGCGTTTATTCCGATGGGTGAAACCGCGCAGATAATCGCAAGCGTCGTCGCGCTGTTTCTTGGGCTCGGACTTGCGGTTATCCTTGATAAATTCGTCGTGAGAAAGAAAAAAGGCTTTGTGCCCGAAATGACGAAAATCATCACAAGAGCCGGCGAAGACGAGGAGTCCGACGAAGAAATCGAGGACGACGGTCTTGAAACGGATGAAACAGATAATAATATTAACAACGATTAAAAGGAGAGTTTTATGTCAGAAAGAATTATTCACGCAACCGTTGCGGACTTTGACGAACTTGTAAAAAAAGACGGACTGTGCCTTGTCGACTTTTGGGCGAACTGGTGCGGTCCTTGCAAAATGCTTGCTCCCGTTATCGAACAGTACGTCGGGGAAAACAAAGATATCACCGTATTAAAGGTCGACGTTGACGAGGAAGAAGCCCTTGCAAGACGATTCGGCATTATGTCGATTCCGACGCTTATCCTTTTTAAGGACGGCTCGGAAGTCGCAAAAGACGTCGGATATAAAAACTTTCAACAATTAAATATGTTTGTCGAAAACAATAAATAACCTGCATTTTGCACGTAAGGAGAAATCATGGTAGATTTGAAAACGATTAAGGAATTCGATCCCGAACTTTACGACAGTTTCGTGAAAGAATTCGACCGTCAGCAGTATAATCTGGAACTTATCGCAAGCGAAAATATCGTAAGCCCCGCGGTTATGGCGGCAATGGGCACGTTTTTCACGAATAAGTACGCCGAGGGATACCCCGGAAACCGTTATTACGGCGGTTGCCAATTCGTGGATATCGCCGAAAATATCGCGCGCGACAGGTTAAAACAACTTTTCGGTGCGGAACACGCAAACGTCCAGCCCCATTCGGGTGCAAATGCAAACTTTGCAGTGTTCGAGGCGGTTTTGCAGCCCGGCGACACCGTTTTAAGCATGAGCCTTGACGGCGGCGGACATCTGTCGCACGGCAGCAAAGTCAACTTCTCGGGCAAATGGTTCAACATCGTGGGATACGGCGTTACCCGTGAAGAAGGACTTATCGATTACGACGAGGTTGAAAGACTTGCCGTTGAAAACAAACCGAAACTTATCGTTGCGGGCGCGTCGGCGTATCCCCGTATCATCGACTTCAAGCGTTTCAGAGAAATTGCGGACAAAGTCGGCGCATACCTTATGGTGGATATGGCGCACATCGCGGGACTTGTCGCGGCAGGCGAACACCCAAGCCCCGTGCCTTTCGCCGATTTCGTGACGTCCACGACGCATAAAACGCTGAGAGGTCCTCGCGGCGGCATTATCCTTTGCAAGGAAGAATACGCAAAAACAATCGACAAAGCGGTTTTCCCCGGCACGCAAGGCGGCCCGTTAATGCATATTATCGCGGCAAAAGCAGTGGCGTTCAAGGAAGCACTTTCGCCGGAGTTCAAGGCGTATCAGCATCAGATAATACTGAATTGCAAAAAACTTGCGGAAACTTTCCGCGCGCGCGGTATAAATATGGTATCGGGCGGCACGGACAACCACCTTATTCTCGTGAACCTTCTGGGGACGTGCGTGTCGGGCAAGGAACTTACCGAAAGGCTCGATAACGTACATATCACCGTCAACAAAAACTCGATTCCTTTCGATCCTGCAAAGCCTGCGGTAACAAGCGGTATCCGCGTCGGCACGGCTTGCCTTACGACCAGAGGAATGAAAGAAGACGAAATGGTGGAAGTCGGCAACTGCATCGCGGATATACTTGAAAAAGGCGAGGCGGCATACGACGACGTCAACGCGCGCGTCCGCGCTCTTGCCGAAAAGTATCCCATTTACAAAAACGACGTAATTTTCTAAGATATGCCATAATAACTGTCACCTTGACACATTCACATATTTGAATTCGTTTGCATATACTGCGGGCGAGAGGTGAAGTTATGAAAATCGTATGTTTTAATCCGCCGAAGTTTATCAAAAAGTTTTTGCGACTTTTCAAAAGAAATAAACAAAATGGCGAAAAGGTTGAAACAAAAGAGAAAGAATAAGTCGTTGAATATTTACAACAATATTTCAAAAATAAAAACACGCCGGGAAACCGGCGTGTTTTTTGTGTGCTTATTTTTCGATATTTTATTACATAGTAATAAGGGCAAAAAAAAACCGCTTATCGCGGCTTATTTTTATTGCAAATTACGCACGTTCGACTTTTCCGCTACGCAAGCATCTGGTGCACACGTATTCGGAAGAGGTCGTACCGTCTTTATTGACAACTTTAACTTTGTGGACGTTCGCGCCCCAAGACCTTCTGGTTTTGCGATGGCTGTGGCTTACCATATTACCGCTCATTTGTCCTTTTCCACAAACGCTGCATACTCTCGACATACTTCAATACCTCCTAACTGGCATAAAACATAGGTATTTTATCACTAAATTTCACTTTTGGCAAGCATAATTGTTGCTAAATTTTTATAATTATAGTAAAATATAGCAAAAGTAGGGTAATTTATAAGGAGAAATATGGCACTCAGCACTTACAATAAATTCGGACACATCACCGTTTCGGACGAAGCCGTTGCGATTATCGTCAGCAAGGCCGCTTCCGAGTGCTACGGCGTTGTGGAACTCGTGTCCAGACGTTTCTCCGACAACCTTGCGAAAATCTTCAATAAAAAGACATACGGCAAAGGCGTCAGGGTCGTTACGACCGACAACGTCGCGCACATCGATATTTTCGTCATATTAAAACTCGGAGTAAACGTGGAAGCCGTCAGGGAATCTCTGACGAAAGCGGTCACTTACAGTGTTGAAAAATACACGGGTATGCGCGTCAAGAACGTAACGGTCAACGTCGTCGGTGTCAAAGTATAATTAAGGATATTTATGGTGGAACTTACAAGCGGCGATTTCAGGAAAATGCTTATTTCCGGCGCCAAACTTCTTGAAATTAACAGACCTCTCGTCGACAGTCTGAACGTTTTCCCTGTTCCCGACGGGGATACCGGCACGAATATGTCCCTTACTTTCAGTATGGCGGTGCAGGAACTCGGGAAATTGAACTCGAATGCAAGCGTTGCGGAGTGCGCGACGGCGTTTTCAAAGGGCGCGCTCAAAGGCGCTCGCGGCAATTCGGGCGTTATCAGTTCGCAAATTTTCAAAGGATTCGCGGTTGTTGCGACGGAAAATAAAAACGTACCTTTCACTGCTTACGAATTCGCGCAGGCGTTGAAAAAGGGCACGGAAATTGCGTACAGCATGGTGCAAAAGCCCAAAGAAGGCACGATACTGACGGTTGTCAGGGCGATGGCGGAAAAGGCGCAACACCTTGCAAGGCGCAAAAAAGCGGTGGAATTCCTGCCGTTTTTGGAAAATGTCATCGCATACGGCGACGAAATACTTGCACAAACCCCCGATATGCTGCCGGTTTTGAAGAAGGCGGGCGTCGTCGATGCAGGCGGAAAGGGACTTATGTTCGTGATGAAGGGTATGTACAACTCTCTTGCGGGCATCGAAATTCCCGACGCGCCGACCGAAGACAAAAACATCGCGCTTAATCCCATGGACGCTTTCAGCGCCGACGATCACGAGCATATCAATTTCAGTTATTGCACGGAATTTTTCATAATCAATCTTCGTCCGAAAGTTATGCTTGCCGACATCGACAAACTGCGCGACTTCCTTACGACAATCGGCGACTGCGTGCTTGTAATCGGCGATCTGGATCTTGTCAAAGTGCACGTTCACACGAACCGTCCCGACCTTGCAATGAAAAACGCGCTGAAACTTGGCGAACTTGACAGCGTCAAGGTTGAAAATATGGTGGAACAAAACCGCGTTCTGAACGAAAAGCGCGAGTCCGAAAAAGCCGAAATGAAAGAATACGGCATCATTTCAGTTTGCTCCGGCAAGGGAATGGAAGCCATTTTCAACGACCTGGGAATCGACAAAATCGTGGAAGGCGGTCAGACGATGAATCCGAGCGTTTACGACATTTTGTCCACGATAAACGAGGTCAACGCAAAAACGGTGTTCATTCTGCCGAACAATAAAAATATCATTTTGTCCGCAGAACAGGCGCGCGACCTTGCGGAAAAACCCGTTTTCGTCATTCCGACCAGCAACGTTGCGGAAGGTATCGCCGCGGCGGTTGCGTTTATGCCCGAGGCAAGCGCGGAAGAAAACGTCGAGGCAATGACCGCGTCCATCGAAAACGTCAAGTGCGGTCAGGTTACGACCGCGGTTCGCAACACTCGTATGGACGGATTCTCGGTGCACGAAGGCGACGTCATCGGTCTTTTCGGAAAGAAGATAGTCGCAAGGGGCAAAAGCCCGTCGGAAGTCGTGAAGCACGCGTTGAAGAAAATGATTGACGAAGAAAGCAGCGTCGTGTCGCTTTACTTCGGCAGCGACGTCACGGAAGACGACGCAAACAAACTCGCAGCCGAAATTCAGGAACTTTATCCCGACGTCGAAGTTATGGCGTTCAACGGCGGGCAACCTTATTATTATTGCGTATTCTCGGTTGAATAATGAAACTTCAAGAAGTGAAAGGCGTCGGTCCATCGACGCTCAGAAAACTTCAAAGCATTGACGTTTCGACGGTTGAAGACTTAATAAATTTTCTGCCAAAAACTTATATCGATTTTAATTCGCCCGTTTCGCTTAACGATTTATGCGACGGGCAATTTTCGTTGATAAGGGTAAGAATCGTCAAGGTAACCCGTCCCGTGAAAACCAAAAACGGGCTGAGTTTTTTCACCGCCGACGCGGTGGATTCCGACGCGCCCGAAACAGACAAAAACAGGCTGAAAATCGTGTGGTACAACCAGCCGTATATGCTGCAAAAGGTGAAGGCTGACGAGAAGTATTTCGTGTTCGGAAAGGTAAAATTTTCGGGCAGAAGGGCGAAACTTATCAACCCTAAAATCGAGCCGCTCGACAAGCAGAAAAACCTGTCGGGAATAATGCCCGTTTACCGCACGAAAGGGGCGGTGCAGCAGGGCGTGTTCAAGGGGATTGTCGACGACGCATTAAGGAAGTTTTCGCCCGCGGATATCGCAAACGAAAAAGTGCGCGAAAGGTACGGCATCGAAAGTGTGAAAGACGCGTTTATAAGAGCGCATTGTCCGACGAGCGTCGAAGAAGGATTAAAGGCACAGGAACGCATCGCGCTGGAAGACACGATGAAAGAAATCCTGTATTACAAGATAATAAATTCGCAGGCGAAAGAGAACCGTGTTTTTGAATATCGCCTTGATAAAAGAGTGGTGGACGACTTTGTAAAATCCCTGTCGTTTCCGCTTACGCCGACGCAGAAAAACGCGCTTGACGAGATATTTGAAAACCTTAAATCAAAGCGCAGAATGAACAGGTTGCTTATCGGCGACGTAGGCAGCGGAAAAACAATCGTTGCGCTAATTTCGGCACTTTATGCGGTAAAATGCGGTTATCAAGTGGCGATTGTTGCGCCAACCGAGATTCTGGCGGAACAGCATTTCAACAACGCGAAAAGGTTTTTCGACGGATTTAATATTAACGTGGCGTTTCTTTCGGGCAGCGTGAAAGGCGCGGAAAGAAAGGAAAGAGAGCGCGATATCGAAAGCGGAAAAACAGACGTCGTTATCGGCACCCACAGCGTTTTTTCAAAGACGGTGAAATTCAAAAATCTGTCGTTTGTCGTCATTGACGAACAGCACAAATTCGGAGTGGCGCAAAAGTACGATTTGCAGGAAAAAGGCGCGGGAGTCGACACGCTGACGCTCACGGCAACGCCCATTCCGCGCTCCGTCCTTATGCTCCTGTACGACGAATTGCAACTGTCCGAAATCGACAAAAGTCATAAGACGAAAGTCAAGACTTTTCTTGTGCCAGATTACAAAAAAGACGGCATGTTTTCATACGTCCGCGACGAGGCGAAAAAGGGCAATCAGGCGTTTATCGTCTGCCCGAAAATCTGCGACTCGGAAGGGGTGGAAACGTACGGCGCGAAGACCCTTTTCGAGGAACTTAAAAACGGCGTGTTTTCGGACGTGAACGTCGCGCTTATTTACGGCAAAATGAAAGCGAAAGAAAAGTCGGAAATAATGCAGTCGTTCGAGGCGGGCGATATCGACGTGCTGATTGCGACGACCGTCGTGGAAGTCGGCATCGACATCAAAAACGCGACGACGATTGCCGTACTCAACAGCGAAAGATTCGGGCTTGCGACGTTGCATCAGTTAAGGGGACGCGTCGGTCGCGGCGACAAAAAGGCGTTTTGTTTTTTGCATACTCTCGACGCGGGCAATCCGCGGCTCAAAGCCCTTACGGAATTTGACGAAGGGTATAAACTTGCGGAACTCGACTTCACCCTTCGCGGCGGCGGCGATTACCTCGGAACGAGGCAGTCCGGCGAGCAGGACGGCGGGAAATACGCGATAAAAATCACGCCAGATCAAATCCGTTTTGCAAAAGAAATCGTCACGGACGGCGTGCTGCAAGAAGGCTTTGAAATCGACAAAGACGACTTTTATTATTACGAAAACAAATTCAAAGACGTTACGGTAAGTTAATTAAGGTAAACTTTAACTTTATTAAATACTATAAAAGAAAAAGGTAGGAAAGCATATGAAATTATTGCTTGCAGAAGACGAAAGAGAGTTATCAAACGCAATAGTCAGGGTATTGAAGCACAATAATTATACCGTTGACGCCGTTTACGACGGGGCGGAAGCGCTCGAATACCTGACGTTCGGCAATTACGACGGCGTAATTTTGGACATAATGATGCCGAAAGCGGACGGGCTGACCGTTTTAAGAAAGGCAAGGGAAGGCGGCAACAACGTCCCCGTGCTTTTGCTTACCGCGCGCAGCGAGGTCGACGACAGAGTCGAAGGGCTTGACGCGGGCGCGGACGATTACCTTACGAAACCGTTTGCGATGAAAGAACTGCTTGCGAGAATCCGCGCGATGACTCGCCGCAAAAACGACGTTATCAGCACGTATACGGTGGGCAATCTCACGCTCGATCCGAAGCAATACACCTTAAAAGCCGAAAAAGGCGAGGTCAGACTGTCGGGAAAGGAATTCCAGATGATGGAAATGCTTGTCGCAAACAACAATATGCTTATCTCGACCGAGAAATTTATGGAATCGGTGTGGGGCTATGACAGCGAAGCCGAAATCAACGGCGTGTGGGTTTATATATCCTCGCTTCGCAAAAAACTTTCGGAAATCGGCGCAAACGTCAACATTAAGGCGGTGCGCGGGCTCGGCTATAAACTGGAAGAAACCAAATGATCAAAAAACTGCGGATTAGGTTTATAGTAATCGCAATGGCTGCGATAGTGATAGTGCTGGCTGTGATATTGTCCGGCATTTACGTCGTGAGCCGCAAAAACATTGCGAACTATTCCGACAAAGTGCTGATGATCCTTGCGAAAAACGACGGCGCGTTCCCGAAAGATTATCGGGGCGACAAAGCGCCGGGGTATCTGGGGCTTCAAAGCACCGACGAGACGCCTTTCGACACAAGATATTTCACGGTAACGTACGACGCGGCGGGCAAACCCCGCAAATTCAATCTTGTCAAGACCGAACTTGTCAGTACGCCCGAAGAAGCGCTTGAATACTGTAACGAAGCGTTTTCGGAAAAAGAAGACAGCGGCGCGATCGGCGATTATCGTTATCTTATTTACCGCGACAGGGCGGACGGAGGCACGATGGTTTTGTTTATGGACTGCCATCGACAAATCGACGCTCTCACAAGTTTTATGCGGTCGAGCATGGTTTTTTGTCTGAGTGCGGTGGGCGCGATTTGCGTGCTGCTGATTTTGTTTTCCAAGCGCGCCGTCGAGCCTATTGCGAACTCTTACGAAAAGCAACGTCATTTCATCTCCGACGCGAGCCACGAACTCAAAACCCCGCTTGCGATAATATCCGCAAACAACGAAATACTTGAAATGGACTACGGCGAGAACGAGTGTACCGACGCAATCCAAAAACAGGTCGTGAGAATGGCGAATATGACCAAAAACCTTACGACGCTTGCGAAAATCGACGAAAGAGCCGCGCTTGAAGAAAGAAGAAACATCGACGTCGGCGCGCTGATTTCTGACGTTGCCGAGCCGTATTACGCGCTTGCGAGAACCGCCGACCTTAATATCGAAGTCAATATCCCGGGAAAATATATTTTGTACGGCGACGAAGGTCTTTTAAGGCAGATGGTGTCGCTTCTTCTCGACAACGCCGTAAAATACGGGAAATCGTACGTCAGAATTTCGGCAAAAAAGACGGTTACGAAACTTAAACGAATCATCGTGCTGGAATTCAGAAACGACGCCGAAAACGTTGAACAAGGCAATCTCGACAAATATTTCGCAAGGTTTTTCAGAAGCGACGGGGCAAGGGCGTCGGGCATCGAAGGCAGCGGCATCGGGCTTTCGATCGTGCAAGAAATCGCTGAGTTGCACAAGGGCGCAGTCAGCGCGCGCGGCGAAGGCAACGACTTTGTGGTAACGATAACTTTTGACAAATTCTCTTTCGGACACGTCAAAAAAGAAAGCGAAAACGAATAAACGATAACGCAACGAAACCGTTGCGTTTTTTGTTGCAATTTTATTTTATTTTTAATAAATACTTTAAGTTTTCTTAATTTTTACATAATAAAATCAAATCAAAAGGAAGCGGTCATATGAAAAACGATAAAGTGTCAAAAGTATCAATCGTTGCGATTATTGCGATTATCTGCTGTCTTGCGCTGACGCTTACGGCGTGCGTATCGACGGGAAAGAGCGCATACGATATTGCGGTTAAAAACGGCTATACCGGCACCGAAGAAGAATGGATTGAAAGCCTGAAAGGCGATACGATATACACCGATTCCGCATACGACCTCGCCGTAAAATACGGGTTTTCCGGGACGGAAGAAGAGTGGCTAAAAAGCCTGAAAGGCGAAAAGGGCGACAAAGGCGAAACAACGACGACAAACGCCGTCAACAAAGCGATATTGTCCGTCGTGTCGATAAACTCGTACTTCACGAAAACCACGTCGTCCATCGGATTTTTCGGCAATAATAAGGAGTCGAAAGAGTACGGCTCGGCAGGCTCGGGCGTCATCATAGGCGGCGACAAGGAACAGGGCGAAGCGTATATCATCACGAACTATCACGTCGTGTACGACGCCGACGCCGACGTCAAAATCAGCAACAAAATTTACGTTTACCTTTACGGGCAGGAACTTGACAAATACAAAATTTCGGCAACGTATATCGGCGGCTCGATGAGTTACGACATAGCCGTGCTGAAAATCCAAAGCGACGTTTATAAGGAAAGCAACGCGCACGCCGCGACAATCGGAAAAAGCGGCGATATGACCGTCGGCGACTCCGTAATCGCAATCGGAAACCCCAACGCGGGCGGCATTGCGGTAACGCAGGGCATACTGTCGATGGAAAGCGAATATATCACGATGACGGCGGCGGATAACGTATCGACCGTGCAAATAAGGGTAATGCGCGTCGACGCCGCAATCAACGGCGGCAACTCGGGCGGCGGCTTGTTCAATGACTCCGGCGAACTTATCGGAATCGTCAACGCAAAAGTCGTTTCCGAAAAAATCGAAGGAATGGCGTACGCAATCCCCGTTGACTTTGCGTATCCCGCCGCGCAAAATATCCTGAAAAACTGCGACGGCAACACGAACACGCAAATACTCCGCTCGTTTATGGGAATTTCCGTGCAGGTCACCGACAGCGCGACTGAAATCGCCGACGACGGTACTGTCAGAATCGTGAATACCGTGTCCGTGGCAAGCGTCGAATCAAACAGCCCCGCGGCAAAAGCCGGCGTACAAAAGGGCGACGTAATCAAATCGTTCAGATTTGCATCGAAACTGTATCTCGTCGAACGGGAATACGACATCACCAACATCGGTCTTCTGCTTTCGGAAGGCGACGTTGTTGAAATAAATCTTTTGAGAAACGGCACGGAAGTCACAAGGTCGATGACGATCGAAAAGGCAACCGCCGTAAAATAAGGAGGCACACCGAACATAAGTAATCTTTCGTAATTTTATCCCCCTAAAAAGAAAGAACGCCGCCCGCGCAAATTACGGACGGCTTTCTTTTTTTGCCGTTATATTTTGCAATAAGCGTGAAAAATTGCGTTAAATAAGTTGCAAAAACTCAATTTATTTGATATATTATAGTAGTCGCTGAAAACGACGGCGCAAAACGGCCAACTTGCGGGAGTGATTCAGTGGTAGAATGCCACCTTGCCAAGGTGGAAGTCGCGGGTCCGAATCCCGTCTCCCGCTCCAAAGTCAATATGACAAAAGTTTTGTCGAAAGCCCGTTTGCGTATGGCATCATAGCCAAGCGGTAAGGCAGAGGCCTGCAAAGCCTTCATCCCCGGTTCGATTCCGGGTGATGCCTCCAAAGACGCCGAAGTGGCGGAATAGGCAGACGCAAGGGACTTAAAATCCCTCGGAGTAACATCCGTACCGGTTCGAGTCCGGTTTTCGGCACCATTAAAAAAGACAACCAAAACGGTTGTCTTTTTTAATGGTTTCGATTACCCGTGGCAAGAATCCCACCTATATTCGGGGACCCCAAAAGATACTTGTACTTTTGGGGAAAAGGAATAAACAAGCAAAAGACAAATAATTGTTGCTTGCGACGATTGTTTGGTCAAAAGCGCAGTTTATGACGCGCGGTGGCGTTCGGCGGCTGTTTACAGACGCTTGCGTTGTGCAGTGTGTTTGTTATGCAGTAAAGATTGTAGCGTTATGAAAAATATTAATTCTTCGGGGACCCCGCGGGATACTGTGTACTCGCGGGGAAAAGGAACAAACAAGCAAAAGACAAACAAACAAATAAAATGCGTTTGTTTGGTCAAAAGTGCAGTTTGTGACGTGAGCAGCCCCGGTTTTCGTAAGACGACGCATTTTTGCGTCGTCTTTTGCTGTCCAGAAAAACCGTGAAATAAGGATTCCCTTCCGGGAGATTCTCACGTCGCTTTGCTCCTCAGAATGACATAGGTGCGTTGCACGCAATAGCATAATGAGCGTACGTAAATTTTACTAATTCTTTTTAACTAACAAACTCTTATTTCATTCCGTACGAAGTACTCTGTCATTGCGAGCGAAGCGTGGCAATCTCCCGGAAGGGATACCTTGAAAACTTTCTATGGTATTCCGTGAAAGACAATCATTTTGCGCTTATTTTGCAAATCGATTGCCCGTGAATTGTTTTTATTATATAATATACTGCGGGTAAAGCGGTGAATTATGAGCAAATTTCAGGCAAAATCAAAAGAGATGATTTTTGAAAGCGACAACGTCAAGGTCGCGATTTTAAGGCTTGCGCTCCCGACGATCGTCAGTCAGCTTATCACCACCGTTTACAATCTTGCGGACACGTTCTGGGTTGGGAAACTCAACGATTCTTATCAACTTGCGGCGTTGTCCATTATTTTTCCCGTACAACTTTTTATGACGGCTCTCGGCAACCTGTTCGGTATCGGCGCGGGCACCTGCATTTCAAACTATCTCGGCGCGAAAGAAAGCGACAAGGCAAAACGCGCGTCGGCGTTTGCGATATGGGGCGGCGTGATCGTTGCGGCGTTGCTGTCGCTTATCGTGGGCGTATGGAAAGAGCCGTTTTTAAGACTGCTGAAATCAACCGAAAACCTTGACGCCTATGCCGCGACGTATCTTGACTGGGTTGTCGTGTTCGGCGCGGTACCCGCCGTCTTCAATATGGTTGTCGCAAACGTAATAAGGGGCGAGGGGTACTCGTTGCACGCGGGGCTGGGGCTGTCGCTGGGCGGCGTGCTGAATATTGCGCTGGATCCGTTTTTCGTGTTGCCTTTCGGGCTGAATATGAATATTAAAGGCGCGGCGATCGCAACGCTTATTTCAAACGTCGTTACCACGCTGTATTTTGCGATATTGCTTATCGTGATAAGGAAAAAATCAGTCGTGTCGTTTTCGCCGAAAAAGGCGTGTCTTGCGATCAAGGAAAAAATTGCAAGGAACGTATTGTTTACGGGGCTTCCGTCCGCGCTTCAAACGATGTTGTCGGCTGTGTCGAATCTTGTGCTGAACTCGCTTATGATCGGATACGGCGAGACTGCGGAGGCGGCAATCGGCGTCACGAAAAAAATCGACGCCGTGCCTTTCGGTATGGTAACGGGACTTGCACAAGGGGCTGCGCCGCTCATCGCATACAACAACGGCGCGAAAAAGTACGACAAAATGAAAACAACGCTGAAACTTTCGCTTTGTTATTGCGTCGGGCTTGCGATAACCGTGCTTATCGTCGTGGAATCGGCGGCGGGCGCGCTCATCGAAGTTTTCATCAAAGACGCGTCGACGGTAACGTATGGCGAAAAGTTCCTGCGACTTCACTGCGCGTCGCTCCCGTTTATGGCGGTAACGTTTATGCTTGTGTCGTATTTTCAGGCGGTCGGCGCAAAGGGCAAGGCGTTTTTATTGTCGATAATCAGAAAGGGCATTGTGGACATTCCTTTGATGTATCTTCTGAACGTGCTGATTCCCGTTTACGGCATAGTCGCCTGCCAGCCGATAACCGACGTAATTTCGGCGACGGTCGGCGTGATATTGTACGTTTTGTGGAAAAAGAAGTTCCAAAAAACCGAAGAAGAACAAGAAATCATTGTGTAATGACATAACAAGGTATCCCTTCCGGGAGATTCTCACGTCGCTTTGCTCCTCAGAATGACATAAAGTGCGTTGCACGGAACAGCATAAAGAGCGTATGTAAACTTTACTATTTTTTTAACTAACAAACTTTTATTTATTCCGTACGAAGTACTTAATGTCATTGCGAGCGAAGCGTGGCAATCTCCCGGAAGGGATACCTTATAAAAATAACCCCCGATTTATCCGGGGGTTTTTGTGTGGTTTTTTATGCGGTTTTTGCAAATCAATGCTCGAATTGGGAGTTATAAAGGTTGTAATAAAACCCGTGTTTTTCGATAAGTTCGTCGTGAGTGCCTTTTTCGATGACGTTGCCTTTGTTCATCACAAGGATAAGGTCGGCGTTTTTGATTGTCGAAAGTCGGTGCGCCACGATAAACGAAGTTTTGCCTTTCATCAGCATTTCGAAAGCCTGCTGGATTTTCAGTTCAGTACGGGTGTCGATTGACGACGTTGCCTCGTCCAGAATGAGCATGGGCGGGTGAGTGAGCATGACGCGGGCGATACACAAAAGCTGCTTCTGACCTTGCGATACGTTTCCGCCGTCGTCGCCGAGCACGGTGTCGTAGCCGTTTTCAAGGTGCATGATAAAGTTGTGGATATGCGCGGCTTTTGCTGCGGCGATAATTTCCTCGTCGGTTGCGTCGGGACGGCCGTAGGCGATGTTTTCCCTGACGGTGCCGTGTTTAAGCCAGGTGTCCTGCAACACCATGCCGTAGTTTAAGCGGAGCGAACGTCTTGTGACTTCTTTCACGTTTTTGCCGTCCACGGATATCGTGCCGCTGTCGGGATCGTAAAAGCGCATAAGCAGGTTGATAAGGGTGGTTTTGCCGCAACCTGTGGGACCGACGATCGCGACGCGCTTGCCGTTTCTGACCGAAAGGGAAAAGCCCTGAATAAGCGGGTTGGATTTGACGTAAGAGAAGTAAACGTTGTCGATTTCGATATTGCCTTTGATGTTTTCAAGGTCGGGGAATCCTTCGTCGGACGACTGATTTTCCGTTTCAAGCAGGTTGAAAACGCGGTCTGCGGCGGCGGTTGCCGTTTGCAGTTCGGTAACGACGCCCGTTATTTCGTTGAAAGGTTTCGTGTACTGAATGGCATAAGACAGCACGCACGAAAGCCCGCCGACGGTGAACGCGCCCATGCCGAGAATACCTTGTCCGCGTATCACGAGCCACGCGCCGAGAATACATACGACGGCGTAAATCACGTTGTTGACGAAGCGGGTGGAGGGGTTGACCAGTGCCGAGAAGAAAGCCGCGTTTTGTCCCGAGATTTTAAGATCTTGATTTATGACGGCGAACCTTTCTTCCGCGCGTTTTTCATATCCGAAAAGTTTTACGACGCGCTGATTCGACGTCATTTCGGTGACAAGCCCCGAAAGTTCGCCGCGTTTTTCGGCTTGTTTTGCGAACGTGTCGTGGCAGCCTTTCGCGATGAAGTATGCGACAAAAAGGGAAATCGGCGTAAGTACGACGACGATAACCGCGATAAGCCAGTTATACGTCAGCATAAATACAAGCGTGCCGACAATCGTGACGATCCCGCCGAACAACTGCGAAAAGCCCTGAATAAGCCCGTCCGAAATCTGGTCGACGTCGTTTCCGACGCGCGACATAAGGTCGCCGTGCGAATTGCTGTCGATATACGAAAGGGGCACGACGTTAAGTTTTTTGAACGCTTCGCGGCGAAGATCCCTTATCGTTCTGAACGACGCGAAGTTTATGCACAAAGAACTGAGATATTGGAACAGCAATACCGCGGCGATAAGCCCCGCAAGTATCCCTGCGTTTTTTGTGATGACCGAAAAATCGACGTTGTCTTTTCCGATGATGAAGTCCACGGTTTTGCCGATGATCACGGGCGCGAAAAGCGTCGCGACGATTTGCAGAATCGAGAAGAACAGGGCAAGTAAAATTGCGGGAACGTACGGTTTTGCGAAGCGCAAAAGTTTTCCGATTGCTTTGAAACTGGTTTTTTTATTCCTGACTTTACTCATTTTCGTCGTCCCCCTTGTTTTGCGAAAGACAAATTTCGCGGTAAACGTCGCACGAAGAAATTAAGTCGTCGTGCGTGCCGAGGCCGACGATTTTCCCGTCGTCCATAACGATGATAAGGTCGGAATATTTGATACTCGTCGCGCGTTGCGACACGGTGACCGACGTGAGTTTTTCGCTTTTTTTGAGTTCGTTCAACGCTTTCCGAAGTTTTGCGTCGGTTGCGAAGTCGAGCGCGCTGGAACTGTCGTCAAGGATAAGTATTTTCGGGTTGGAAACAAGGGCGCGGGCAATGGTCAGGCGTTGTCGCTGACCGCCCGAAAGGTTCTTGCCGCCTTGATTTATCATTGTGTCGAGCCCGTCTTTTAAGTTATCGACAAACTCCTTGGACTGCGAAACGACAAGGGCTTTTTCGATTTCCTCGTCGGTGGCGTCCTCCTTTCCCCAGCGGATATTGTCGCGCACGGTTCCTTCAAACAGGACGGCTTTTTGCGGCGCGACTCCAAACAGTGAATAAAGTTCGTCGCTCGAATAGTCTTTCACGTTGTGTCCGAAGATTTTTACCTCGCCGACGTTCACGTCGTAAAGCCTTGTTATAAGGCTGACGAGCGTTGTTTTGCCGCTGCCGGTGCCGCCCAGTATCCCGACGCTCATACCCTTTGCGATTTTAATGTTGACGTCAGACAAAGACGGCGCGCTGCTGCCCGAATAAGTGAAAGTAACGTCGTTTAATTCGATGGCGTTTGCGTCAAGGTCGGGCGACGCGCCGCTTCCTTCTTCCATCGAGGTAGTGACGTCGAAGACTTCGTTGATACGCGCAGCCGATGCCGACGCTTTCGTAAACGTTACGAGAAGGTTTGCAAACACGATCATTGCGGTCAGAATCTGCGTCATATAGTTGACAAGCGCGATTATTTCGCCTTGCGTGAGTTTGCCGGCGTTTACGGACACTCCGCCGAAATACAAAAGCACGATGACGCCGATATTCAATACGGCGTAGGTCAACGGGTTGAGAAGGGCGGAAAGAGAACTGACTTTAATCGACGTTTTGGACAATACGTCCGCCGCGGCGTCGAAAGCAGATATTTCACGGGTTTCCGCGTCGAACGCGCGTACTACTCGCGCGCCGGAAAGGTTTTCTTTCGTGAGTCTTGTAACTTCGTCAAGTTTTTCCTGCACCCGTTTGTATCCGGGCATCGTCAGCGCCATGATAAGCCACAAAGCCCCGCCGATAACAAGCGCGGAAACAACGAAAATAAGCGAAATTTTCAGGTCGATTATCATCGCCATCACGATTGCGCCGACAGATATGAAAGGCGCGCGCAAAATAAGGCGAATGAACATCGCAACCGCCTGTTGCGCCTGATTCACGTCAGACGTGAGCCTTGTGATAAGCGACGTTGTGGAAAATTTATCAAGTTCCGCGTAAGAAAAAGTGTTGATATGGTGATATAATTCGCGGCGAAGATTCGTGCCGAATCCTGCGGACGCGCGGCTTGCGAAAAATTGCGCCGTAATCGTAAAAGCCAGCCCGAGCACGCCAAGGGCAAGTATTATGCCGCCGCCGATCCACAGTCCCGAAAAATCACCCGATCTTCCGCGCGGAATCGCCGTGTCGATAACCCACGCCACGACAAGCGGCGTGATAAGTTCGAAAAAGGCCTCGAAAAGTTTGAAAAACGGGCCGATTATCGTTTTTGCGCGGTATCCTTTTAAGTATTTTGCAAGTTTGAACATAAAGTACCTGTTATTTAATGGCATTTTATCATAAAACGTTGCCGCCGTAAACTCATTAAAGGATATTTACCTTATATAAACGATAATATAACTTATAAATTGTGTATTTTGCGGCGAAAAAACTTTATTGTGATAAAGTATGAACGAAATCGTTGACAATCCGAATATTTTGTATTAGCATAGAATCGTCGAAAGACGATAGATTAGTTTAGAAAAGATGAGAGTAGTCAGTATGAAAACGACGATATTGTCGGCGGTTGCCGACGTATTTTCCGTATATTTTTTGGACTTCCGATGGCGGAATAGTACCGTTTGCATGCAAGCGGGCTTTTTTATGCCAAAAATTCACAAAAATTCAAATTCGGAGGTCTTATTATGGAAAACAACAACGTAAATTTTGCAACATTTTTGAAACAATATCCCGATAAAAACGGATACTTCGGGCGTTACGGCGGGGCGTATCTTCCCGACGAACTCGTGCCCGCGTTCAACGAAATCAACGACGCGTATCAGACCATTTGCAAGTCGTCGAAGTTTATTCAGGAACTTCGTCGTATCCGCAAGGAATTTCAGGGCAGACCTACGCCGGTTTATCACTGCGACAGGCTGTCGAAAAGCGTCGGCAAGTGCCAGATATACTTAAAACGCGAAGATCTGAACCATACGGGCGCGCATAAGCTCAACCACTGTATGGGCGAAGGGCTGCTTGCGTCGTTTATGGGAAAGAAAAAACTCATTGCCGAAACGGGCGCGGGTCAACACGGCGTCGCTCTTGCGACGGCTGCGGCGTATTTCGGGCTGAAATGCGATATTTATATGGGCGAAGTCGACGTGAAAAAACAGGCGCCGAACGTTGCCCGTATGAAAGTTCTGGGCGCAAACGTGATAACGGTTACGAAAGGGCTGAAAGCGCTGAAAGAAGCGGTCGACGCGGCGTTTGAAGCGTATCTTCGCGAATACGACGACGCGATTTATTGCATCGGCAGCGCATTGGGACCGCATCCGTTTCCCATGATGGTCAGGGATTTCCAGCTTGTCGTAGGTCAGGAGGCAAGGGAACAGTTTATCGCAATGACCGGCGAACTTCCCGACGTCGTATGCGCCTGCGTCGGCGGCGGCAGTAACAGCATCGGTATGTTCGACGCGTTTCTGAACGATCCCGTAAGGCTTATCGGCGTCGAACCTATGGGCAGAGGCAAAAACATCGGCGACAACGCGGCAAGCCTGACGTACGGCGAAGAAGGCATAATGCACGGATTCAACAGCATTATGCTGAAAGACGAAAACGGCAATCCCGCGCCGGTATATTCCATTGCAAGCGGGCTCGATTATCCGTCCGCCGGCCCAGAACACGCGTTTTTAAGGGACTTGGGACGGGTTGAGTACAAAATCGCCGACGACGAAGAAGCGGTGGACGCGTTTTTCAAACTGTCGCGGCTTGAAGGGATAATCCCCGCGCTTGAAAGTTCGCACGCCGTCGCTTACGCCATGAAACTTGCAAAAGAGATGGGCACCGGCAGCATACTTGTCAATCTTTCGGGACGCGGCGACAAAGATATGGATTATATCCTTGAAAAATATCCCGAAAAACTTTGAAATTAAGATTGACAACAAAAGAAATTTAACGTAATATGAAATTACCATAAAGAGTGTGCGAGGGACAAGCCCGTTGACCACACGGCAACCTGCAAAGCAAGGTGCCAAAGCTTGATCGATGGGTGAATAAAATCGTACTTTATGAAATCCCGTCGGACGATGGGATTTTTTCTTGCGCTCTTATGGTTAATAAACGTAGGAGTGTATTTTTTATGACGTATTTTGAGTATTTATTGGGCAACACCCCCGACGGGGCAAAACGAGCGTTCGGCGTGATTTTCACGTCCGATAACGATGAAAAGGTGCTGAAAATCTTTTCGGACTACGAAAAAGCGAAAAGCTATTGCGATTTCGCATTTGAAAACGCGGCGGAAAAGGACGGCGTATATACCGTTGAACTTAACGACTTCTTTGAAACGGAAGACGGAATCGAAAAAGCAAGGTCTACGACCATCATCGAATACGGACGAGGCGCAAATAAGAGTTAATTTGATCAAAAAGTGATTGAAAAAAGCGTAAACATATTGTAAAATAGTTTTAAAGCACACGAGGTGAAAAATGGATTACAAAACTCTTTCAAACGGCGTGAAAATTCCGTCGATAGGTTACGGCACATACAAAACACCCGCGGGGGAAGTCTGCGTGAACGGCGTGAGAAAAGCCGTTGAAACAGGTTATCGCCTTATTGATACAGCCGCTTTTTACGGCAACGAAGAAAGCGTCAAAGACGGGATAATTGACAGCAAAGTCTGTCGCAATGACATTTTTATCACGACAAAACTCTGGAACGACGAACACGGATACGACAACGCCTTGCGCGCTTTTGAAAAGTCGATGAAAAATCTGGGGCTTGATTATCTCGATTTATACCTTATCCATTGGCCGATACCGCTTGCTCACCGCGACGACTGGCAAAAAACAGTGAAAGAAACCTGGAAAGCCTTTGAAAGACTTTACGACGAAAAGGCGATAAGAAGCATCGGCGTCAGCAATTTTCAGGAAAGACACCTTGAATATTTACTGAATAACTGCAACGTCGCGCCGATGGTCGACCAAATCGAAATCCACGTCGGTTACCCCGAAACGAGCGTTGTCGATTACTGCAAGGCAAAAAACATCGCGGTTGAGGCGTGGGCACCCATTGCAAAGGGCAAAGCGTTTGAGATTCCCGTCGTGAAAGAAGTTGCGGCGCGCCACGGAAAAACCCCGGCGCAAGTTCTTATCCGCTGGTGTATGGAAAAGGGCGTGATACCCCTTCCGAAATCGGTAACCCCGTCGAGAATCGAGGAAAACTTTGACGTTTTCGACTTTACGCTGTCCGCGCGCGACGTGGAACTTCTGGACGGCATCACCGAAATCGGCAGGCTTGGCAGTCATCCCGACAGTTGCAATTTCTGATAAATAGTTTTACAGTATATTGTTTACTTTATGAAATACGACGTTATTTTTTGGGATTGGAACGGCACTATTATCGACGACGTCGAAATCTGCATGGAAACGGTAAATTCGCTTCTGAAAGAATACGGGAAGAAGCCGTTTTCCGCGCGCGCCGAGTATCACAAAGTTTTCCGTTTTCCCATCATCGATTATTACAGGGACGCCGGGTTCGATTTCGACGAAGTGCCTTTTGACGTTCTGGCGCACAAATACATTGCGCGGTACGACGTGAATTGTCGCAGGGCAAAGATTTTCCCCGACATATTAAACGTACTTTGTACGTTTAAGCGCGACGGGATAAAACAAATAATGTTGACCGCGTCCGAAAAAAACGACCTTATAAGGTGGCTTGACGAAATCGACGCGCTAAAATTTTTCGACGACATAATCGCAAACGACGATATCTATGCCGCGGGCAAAGCGGACATTGCGAAAAGATGGCTGAAAAACCACCCCGAAATCAACCTTGAAAGGGCGGTAATGGTCGGCGACACGACGCACGACGTCGAGGTGGCGCGAGCGATGGGCATTGACGCCGTCACGATTGCGCGCGGACACAGCGCAAGAGCTGTCCTTGAAAAAACGGGCGCACCCGTATTCGACAATGCGGACGAAATGCTGAAATACTTTGCAAAATGACGATATCCGTCCGATTCCGGGCGGATTTTTCAGGTTTTTCGGCGTGATAATAACTTTGAAAATCAAATCAAAATACACAAGAGTATCTTTTTGTACTTCGGTACAATTTTTTGCAAAAAAATAGTTGCATTTATAGGCTGCGTCGCTTATAATTTATTTTAGACAAGAAATCTATTTCTTTTGGAGGAAAAATTATGACAAAATATAATCCTTTTGATAATTTCGTTGCCGTTATGGACAAAGCAGCCGGCGTCATGGGCATAAACGAGGAAGATTATCTCACTTTCAAGTATCCCGAACGTGAACTGAAAGTCGCGCTTCCCGTACGTATGGACGACGGTTCTTTGAAGGTTTTCGAAGGTTTCCGCATACAGCACAGCACGCTCCGCGGACCTGCGAAAGGCGGCGTCAGATATCATCAGAACGTCAACGTCGACGAAGTGCGCGCTCTTTCCGCGTGGATGACTTTCAAATGCGCGGTTGCGGCAATTCCTTACGGCGGCGGCAAAGGCGGTATCGTATGCCGTCCTCGCGAAATGAGCAAGGGCGAGCTGGAACGTCTTACCCGCACTTACATTGACAAAATCTCGGCGATCATTTCTCCCAACACCGACATTCCCGCTCCCGACGTAGGCACCAACGCTCAGACGATGGACTGGATGGTTGACGAATACAGCAAGTTGAAGGGCGAAAGCGTTTACGGCATCGTTACCGGCAAGTCGATTGAAATCGGCGGTTCGAAGGGCAGAAACGAAGCGACCGGACGCGGCGTATGTTTCGTCACCCTTGAAATGATGAAGAAATATAATATGAAACCCGAAGATTGCAAAATCGTAATCCAGGGCATGGGCAACGTCGGCAGCATCAGCGCGAAACTTCTTGCACAAGAGGGCGCAAAGATTATCGCCGTATCCGACGTAAGCTGCGCGATTTACAACGAAAACGGTCTTGACATCGCGGGCATTTACAAATATCTCGACAGCGGCAAGAACCTTCTTGACGGCTACACCGGCGACTGCAAGAGAATCACGAATGCGGAACTTCTGGAACTCCCCTGCGACATCCTTATTCCCGCCGCACTCGAAAACCAGATCACCGCTGAAAACGCCGACAGAATCAAGGCGAAAATCGTTATCGAAGCGGCAAACGGACCGACCTCTGTGGAAGCGGACGAAATCCTTAACAAAAAAGGCGTCAAAGTCCTTCCCGATATTCTCAGCAACAGCGGCGGCGTCATCGTCAGTTACTTCGAATGGGTGCAAAACCTGCAAAACTTTTATTGGGAAGAGGACGACGTCAACGCAAAACTCAAACGCCAGATCGTCGGCGCGTTCAACGACGTGTTCGACGCCCGTGAAAAATACGACTGTACTTTCCGCGTAGCGGCTTATATCGTTGCGCTTAACAGGCTGGTTACCGCAAAGAAACTTCGCGGTTAACATATAAAAAGTACGGTGTCAAAGCCGTACTTTTTTTAAGCAAAGCCGCTGTGTTTTAAGTTTATTTTTATCGTGCCATAATATAATTCAAACGAAGAGGTGGAGAAATGAATATACAGTATTTGAAATATGCCGTCGAAGTGGCAAGGATCGGATCGATTTCAAGGGCTGCGGAAGAACTGTACATCGCGCAACCCAACCTTTCCCGCGCGATTAAGGAATTGGAAAAAGACCTTGGAATTACGATTTTCGACAGAAATTCAAAGGGTATGACGCTTACCCACGACGGGGAACGTCTTATTGAATACGGAAAAGCGATTCTGCGCCAGATAAACGAGGTCGAAAACGCGTTCAAGGGGCAGGAGAACGAGAAAAAGTCGTTTTCCATATCCGTTCCGCGCGCAAGCTATATTTCAAGTGCTTTTGCGGAGTTTTCGAAGTGTCTGGAAAAGGAAGGAAATTTCGAAATCTTTTATAAGGAAACCAACGCGTTGCGCGCGATAAACAACATTCTGGAAAAGGATTATAAACTCGGCATCGTCCGTTACGCCGCGCAGTACGATAAATATTTCAAGGAAATGGCGGAACAACGCGGATTGAATCACGAACTTATTTCGGAATTTCACCACGTTCTCGTGTTTTCAAAAACAAGCGCGCTGAACGAACTTGACGAAATCAGGTTTTCAGACCTTAAAAACTATATCGAAATCGCGCACGCCGATCCGTTCGTGCCGTCCCTTCCTCTGGCGGAAGTCAGAAAGGACGAATTGCAGGGCGAAATAACGCGCAGAATATTCGTGTTTGAAAGGGGAAGCCAGTTCGACGTCTTGTCAAAAAACGACGAAACGTTCATGTGGGTGTCGCCCGTGCCGGTTGAAACCCTTGAAAGATACGGGCTTACCGCAAAACCCTGCGCCGAAAACGCAAAGGTTTACAAAGACGTGCTGATATATAAAAAAGATTATCACCTGACGGCCCTTGACAAGACTTTCATCACGAAACTGTGCGAGGCGAAAAGGAGTTATCTATAAACCAAAAATTGCCGATTGTATTAATACAATCGGTTTTTTATTTTCTTTGAGTAAGGGCAGAATTAAAGACGTATATATATTTTGATATATAAGCATATAAAAGTACTATTTCACATTGCCGAAAGATTGTTATATTATTAACAATGTCAAAAGATTGTTAGAATTTTAACAAAGTTTGACAACCGCGACGAAAAGTAACGTTTATGCGTTAAAATACCGCTTATACGCTTGCCGAAGTCGCAGATAAAATGTAAAATAAATACGTACGGGAGAGTTTCAAATGGAAAACAACGTAAAAGTAGTCGATTGCGTCGACGCGCTCATCGAAAAAATCGCCGTCGTCCGCGAAGCGCAAAGGAAATTCTCGACTTATTCGGAAGAGCAGGTCGATAAAATCTTTCTTGCCGCGGCGACCGCAGCAAACAAAATGCGTATACCCCTTGCCAGAATGGCGGTTGAAGAAACGGGTATGGGCATTGTCGAAGACAAGGTCATCAAAAACCATTACGCGTCGGAATATATTTACAACGCGTATCGCAACGTGAAAACCTGCGGCGTCATCGAAGAAGACAAGGCATACGGCATCAAAAAGATTGCCGAACCCGTCGGGCTTATCGCTGCGGTTATCCCCACGACGAACCCCACTTCGACCGCGATTTTCAAAGCGCTGATTTCGTTGAAAACGAGAAACGGCATTATCATCAGTCCGCACCCCCGCGCAAAGAAGAGCACGATTGCCGCGGCAAAGGTCGTCCTTGACGCAGCGGTAAAAGCCGGCGCACCCGAGGACATCATCGGTTGGATTGACGTGCCGTCGCTTGAAATGACAAACCTTATAATGAAAGAAGCCGACATTATCCTTGCGACGGGCGGTCCCGGCATGGTGAAAGCGGCATATTCGTCGGGCAAACCCGCGCTTGGCGTCGGGGCGGGCAACACGCCTGCAATCATCGACGATACGGCGGACATCGTACTTGCCGTCAGTTCGATCATTCATTCAAAGACATTCGACAACGGTATGATTTGCGCGTCCGAACAATCGGTCATCGTCCTTGACAAGGTTTACGACGCCGTTAAAAACGAATTTGCGGACAGGGGCTGTTATTTCCTGAATCCCGAAGAAACCGAAAAGGTCAGAAAAACAATATTGATAAACGGCGCGCTCAACGCGAAAATCGTCGGACAAAAAGCGGCGACAATCGCTTCGCTTTCGGGCGTAACCGTACCCGAAGGCACGAAGATTTTAATCGGCGAGGTCGAAAGCGTCGACTTGTCGGAAGAATTCGCGCACGAAAAACTTTCGCCCGTACTTGCAATGTACCGCGCGAAGGATATTCAGGACGCCTTCACAAAGGCTGAAAGACTTATTGCAGACGGTGGCTACGGTCATACGTCGTCCATATATCTCAACGAAGTAACGGAAAGGGCAAAACTTGACGAGTTCCAAAGCCGTATGAAAACCTGCCGCGTGCTTGTCAACACGCCGTCGTCGCAGGGCGGCATCGGCGACTTGTACAACTTCCGTCTTACCCCGTCGCTCACTTTGGGCTGCGGCACCTGGGGCGGAAACAGCGTCAGCGAAAACGTCGGCGTAAAGCACCTTATCAATATCAAAACCGTTGCGGAAAGGAGAGAAAATATGTTGTGGTTCAGAGCACCCGAGAAGGTATATATCAAAAAAGGCTGTTTACCCGTCGCTCTTGACGAGTTAAAGACGGTTATGGGAAAGAAAAGGGCGTTTATCGTTACCGACAGTTTCCTTTACAACAACGGCTATACGAAGCCTATCACCGATAAACTCGATGAGATGGGCATCGTTCATACGACGTTCTTCGACGTTGCTCCCGATCCGACGCTTGCCTGTGCAAAAGAAGGCGCGGCGCAAATGAGAGCGTTCAAACCCGATTGCATTATCGCGCTCGGCGGCGGCTCGGCAATGGACGCCGGCAAGATTATGTGGGTTTTGTACGAACACCCCGAAGCCGACTTTATGGATATGGCAATGCGTTTCATGGACATCAGAAAGCGCGTTTACACCTTCCCGAAGATGGGCGAAAAAGCGTACTTCATCGCAATCCCGACGTCTGCGGGCACGGGCAGCGAAGTTACCCCGTTTGCGGTTATTACCGATGAAAAAACGGGCGTGAAATATCCCCTTGCCGACTACGAACTTTTGCCCAAAATGGCAATTATCGACACGGATTTCCACATGAGCGCGCCGCGCGGACTTACCGCCGCAAGCGGTATCGACGCCGTAACTCACGCGCTGGAAGCGTACGCGTCGATGATGGCAACCGATTACACCGACGGTCTTGCGCTCAAAGCGTTGAAAACCATTTTCGAATATCTGCCGCGCGCTTACGACAACGGACAATCCGACGTGCTTGCGCGTGAAAAAATGGCAAACGCCGCGACTATGGCGGGCATGGCTTTCGCAAACGCATTCCTCGGAGTATGCCACTCGATGGCGCACAAACTCGGCGCGTTCCATCATCTGCCGCACGGCGTGGCAAACGCTCTTATGATTGACGAAGTATTAAGGTTCAACGCGGCGGAAGTTCCTGCAAAAATGGGTACGTTCCCGCAGTACGACCACCCGCACACGCTGAGAAGATACGCCGAAGTTGCGGAATACCTGGGGATTTTCGGCAACACCGACGAAGAAAAACTTGAAAACCTTATCAAGGCTATCGACGGGCTGAAAGAAAGAGTCGGCATCAAAAAGACCATCAAAGAGTACGTCCCCGACGAGCAGGATTTCCTGAATCGACTTGACGATATGGTGGAGCAGGCTTTCGACGATCAATGCACCGGCGCGAACCCCCGTTATCCGCTTATGAGCGAAATCAAACAAATGTACCTTAACGCATATTACGGCAAAACCTTTGCGGAAAAACCGTTGCCGGAACCCGTGGTCGGTGTGACGGAAACCGTCGATCCCCGCGATTTCAAAACGGTTTATAACAAGAAAAATTCAAAATAAAGGGAGAAGGGTATGGATTTAGACAGAGTAATTGCAGTAAGAACCAATAAGACGGTTTACCGCGACGGCGACAACTGCGTCAAAGTGTTTGACAAAGACTTCAAAAAAGCCGACGTTCTGAACGAAGCGCTGAATCAGGCGCGCGTCGAAGAAACGGGGCTCAATATCCCGAAAATCAAGGCGGTTGAAACGATCGACGGCAAATGGGCGATAGTCAGCGAGTTCATTAAGGGCAAAACCCTGGACAGACTTATGGCTGAAAATCCCGACAAAAAGCACGAATATCTGGAACTTTTCGTGAATTTACAGATCGAAGTGCAGTCCAAAACCTGTCCGCTTCTTAACAGGCTGAAAGACAAAATGAACAGGAAAATTTCGGAAGCCGACCTTGACGCGACGACTCGATACGACCTGCACACAAGGCTTGAAGGAATGCCGAAGCACAATAAACTTTGCCACGGCGACTTCAACCCGTCCAACGTAATCATCGCGGACGACGGCACGGCGTACGTCATCGACTGGTCGCACGCAACGCAGGGCAATGCCTCTGCCGACGTCGCAAGGACTTATCTTTTGTTCTGGCTCAACGGCGACATCGACGGGGCGAACGAATATCTTGATTTGTTCTGCGAAAAAACCAATACCAAAAAACAATACGTCCAGAAATGGATGCCCATCGTTGCGGCTTCGCAATCGGTAAAGGGCAACGAAAAGGAACGCGAATTCCTGTTGTCCTGGGTAAACGTCGTAGAATATCAATAAAAGTCGCATAGGAGGGAAAAAATGATTAAAGTTATCGTATGTATAGGAAGTTCCTGCCATATAAAAGGTTCAAGACAGGTTGTTGAAGGGTTGCAATATCTTATCAACGAGCACGGTCTTAAAGACAAGGTTGAACTCGGTGGCACGTTCTGCATGGGAAGATGTCAGGAAGGCGTCTGCGTGACGGTTGACGACAAATTCTTTTCGGTAAGCCCCGAGACCGTCGACGACTTCTTCAAAGCCGAAATTCTTTCGAGGGCGTAATGGTTATCGTACAGATATGCGTCGGCAGTTCCTGCCACTTAAAAGGCGCGCCCGAAATCGTGGCGTTGTTCGAAAAGAGCGTTAAGGAGCAAAAACTCGACGATGAAGTGATACTTGCGGGAAGTTTCTGCTCAGGCAAATGCAACCGCGTGGGCGTTACCGTTACTGTAAACGATGAAGTTTTCACGGGCGTTACGCCCGAATCGTTCAAGGAGTTCTGGCACGATCATATCGTGCCGAAACTCGGCGACGGAAAATAAAGGGGGATTTATGTCCGATTGTCTTACACTCAAAAAATCAAACTGCAAAAACTGCTATAAATGTATCCGCCACTGCCCGGTGAAGTCCATCAGGTTTTCGGGTAACCAGGCGCACATTATCGGCAACGAGTGCATTTTGTGCGGGCAATGTTTCGTAGTATGTCCGCAAAACGCCAAAGAAATTTCGTCCGAAGTCGAAAAGGCGAAAGTCCTTATTCAGTCGGGCGATCCCGTTTACGTCAGCCTTGCGCCGTCATTCATCGCAAATTATGAAAACATCGGCATAAAAGGCATGAGAAAAGCCTTGAAAAAACTGGGCTTTTTCGACGTGGAAGAAACGGCAATCGGCGCGACAATCGTCAAAAACGAATACGAAAGAATGGTCAAGGACGACAAACGCGACGTTATTATCACGTCGTGCTGCCATTCCGTAAACCTTCTTATCCAGAAATATTATCAGAATATGTTGCCGTATCTTGCGGACGTGCTGTCGCCCATGCTCGCGCACGCGCGCGATATAAAAACGCGCAACGCAAAAGCAAAAGTCGTTTTCGTCGGACCTTGCGTGTCAAAAAAAGACGAGGCAGACTTTTACGAAGGGTACGTCGACGCCGTCCTGACTTTTGAGGAACTTACGGAATGGCTGAAAGACGCAGGAATCGCGCCGGAATCGGATATGGACGACTTCAACGAAAGCCGCGCAAGATTTTTCCCGACAACCGGCGGCATACTTAAAACGATGGCGCTTCAAAACGACAAGTACACTTATATGGCGGTCGACGGCGTGGAAAACTGCAAAGAATGTCTGAAAGATATCGAAAGCGGCAACGTACACAACTGTTTCATCGAAATGTCGGCGTGCGTCGGAAGTTGCGTGGGCGGTCCCGTTATGGAAAAATACCACCGTTCCCCCGTGAAAGACTATACCGCGGTCGCAAGGTATGCCGGAGACAAGGATTTTTCGGTAAACCAGCCCGAGCCGCTTGAAATCAGAAAACATTTCGTGCCGATCGAACATACGCTGCAAATGCCGTCCGAGGCGGAAATCAACGCAGAACTGCGCGAAATGGGCAAGTACAGAAAGGAAGACGAACTCAACTGCGGCTCTTGCGGGTACAATACCTGCCGCGAAAAGGCGATTGCCGTGTTGCAGGGCAAGGCGGAAATTTCAATGTGTCTGCCGTATCTTAAAGACAAAGCCGAAAGTTTTTCGGACTGCATCGTCAATAATACGCCCAACGGATTGTTCGTGCTGAACGAAAATCTGGAAGTGCAGCAAATCAACGCCGCCGCAAGGAAAATCATGAACTTGCGTTCCGCATCGGATATCCTCGGCGAGCCCGTAGTGAGGATTATGGATCCCGCGGTATTTTTGCAGGTTTTGTCGACAAAACGCAATGTCCGCGACCAAAGAATCTACCTTGCGGAATACAAAAAATACGTGGAAGAAACCGTCGTATACGACGCGACGTATCACCTTCTCATCTGTATAATGCGCGACGTCACCGACGAGGAAACCGAGCGAGAAAAGAAAGAAAACATCTCGCGCCAGACAATCGAAATCGCCGACAAGGTCGTCGACAAGCAAATGCGCGTCGTACAGGAAATCGCGTCGCTTCTTGGCGAGACCGCGGCGGAAACCAAAATCGCGTTGACGAAATTAAAGGAATCAATCGACAATGAATGATTTGTGCGTTGACATCGGATATAAAAGCATAAACCACTTCGGCGAGCAACTATGCGGCGATCACGTCGACGTCGTCGAACAGGACGAAAATTCGACGGTTATCGTGCTTGCCGACGGTTTGGGCAGCGGCGTAAAGGCAAGTATTTTGTCGACGCTCACGTCCAAAATCATTTCGACGATGATGGCGGAAGGCTTGACAATCGAGGACTGCGTGGAAACCATTGCCGCAACTTTGCCGATTTGCTCGGTCAGGGGCGTGGCGTATTCCACTTTCACGATTATCCACATCGTTGAAAACAGGGAAGCGGAAATCATTCAGTACGACAATCCGCAGGTTATCCTTATCCGCGACGAGAAAAACTTCGATTATCCGAAGATCGAGATGAATATCGGCGGAAAAAAGATTCTGAAATCCACGATAAAATTGCAGGAAAACGACATTTTCGTCGCGATGAGCGACGGCTGTCCGCATGCCGGCATCGGGCGCGAATACAATTTCGGCTGGAAACGGGAAGATATTATCGACTTTCTGGAAACCATCGCGCCGGCAGGATACACCGCAAAAACCTATTCCACGATCCTTATCGACGAATGTAACAGGCTGTACGGCGGGGAACCGGGCGACGACGCCACGGCGTGCGTCATAAAAGTGCGTCAACGCGTCCCGATGAATATTCTTTTCGGACCGCCGTCCAACCGCGACGACGCAAACCGTATGATGGCGTTGTTCTTCTCAAAAGAGGGCAAACATATCGTATGTGGCGGCACAACCTCGTCGATTGCGGCAAAATATCTTGGAAAGCCCCTGCGCGCGAGTATCCGTTACGACGGCGGCGACGTTCCCCCGATTGCGGAAATCGAAGGCGTCGACCTTGTGACGGAAGGCGTTATTACCGTCAGCAAAGTGCTGGAATACGCAAAAGACGCGCTGGACGAAAACAAACTTTACGAAAAGTGGAGTTTCGGCCGCGACGGCGCGTGTCTTATCGCAAGGCTTTTGTTTGAAGAAGCCACCGATATAAACTTTTTCGTCGGACGTGCGGTCAATCCCGCGCATCAGAATCCCGACCTTCCGATAAACTTCAACATAAAGATGAACCTTGTCGAAGAATTGTCGAAATGCCTGAAACAAATGGGGAAACGCATTAAAGTCAGTTATTTCTAAACGGAGTTTTTATTTTTAATGAGAAAATTCGATACAAAGGTGCAGTATCTCAAATATAAGGTGCTGCGCGAAGTTGCAAAGCAGGCGTGGGCTGGCACGCTTGAAGAAAATATTCTGGATATTCCGAAAATCATCGTCCCGGGGAAAGTCCCGACGATGCGTTGTTGCGTATATAAAGAAAGGGCAATCCTTACGGAACGCGTCAAAATGGCGATGGGCGGCGACAAAAACAACCCGAACGTCATCGAAGTTATCGACATCGCGTGCGACGAATGCCCGATGGGCGGCTATGAAGTCACCAACTCGTGCAGGGGCTGTCTTGCCCACCGTTGCGAGGACGTGTGTCGCTTTGGCGCAATAACTTTTGACCATAATCACGTCGCGCATATCGACAAGACGAAATGCAAAGAATGCGGCGCGTGTGCAAAGGTTTGTCCGTATAGCGCGATACAGAATTATCGCCGTCCGTGCGAGACTGCGTGCAAAGTAAAAGCCATTTCGATGGGCGAGGACAAGGAAGCGTGCATTAACAATTCAAAATGTATCGCGTGCGGTGCGTGCGTGTATCAATGCCCGTTCGGCGCGATCACGGATAAGTCGTATATCATAAACGTCGTCGATATTCTGAAAAAGAGCGCGAAAAACAAGAAGTTTAAGGTGTTCGCAGTCGTTGCGCCTTCGGTGTCGAGCCAGTTCACTTACGCAAAGCTCGGACAAGTCGTCACGGGACTGAAAGAACTTGGTTTTCATACCGTTGTCGAGGCGGCTCTCGGCGCGGATATGGTTGCCGACGCAGAGTCGAAAGAACTTGCCGAAAAAGGCTTCCTTACAAGTTCGTGCTGTCCCGCGTTCGTGGATTATATCGAAAAGAATTTCAAGGATCTTGTGCCGTTCGTGTCGCATAATCTTTCGCCGATGGCAACCATCGCAAAGTATCTGAAAGAAAACGAGGCGCCTTGCAAAGTCGTGTTTATCGGACCTTGCACCGCAAAGAAAGCGGAAGTGCAGAAGGAAGAAGTGAAGCCGTACGTTGACGTCGCGATGACCTTTGAAGAATTGCAGGCGTTGTTCGACAGCCGCGATATCGATCTTACGACGCTTCCCGAAGGCGTGCTTGACAACGCGTCGTATTTCGGACGAATTTTCGCGCGGTGCGGCGGACTTGCGGACGCGGTGAGAGAAGGACTGAAAGAACGCGGAAGCGATTTTGAACTCAAACCCTGTTCATGCGACGGAATCGAAGCGTGCAAGATCGCGCTTTTGCAAAAATCGAAGGGCAGACTTGACGCAAACTTTATCGAAGGCATGGCGTGTATCGGCGGTTGTATCGGTGGCGCGGGCTGTCTGACGCACGGTGAAAAAAGCAAATCCGACGTCGATAAGTACGGAATGGAAGCGTACGAAAAGACGATAAAAAGCGCGATATCCGTCCTGAAAAAGTAAAGTTAAAAAGCAACCGAAAAGGTTGCTTTTTTAATGTTATTCCTGTGCGGCGCGAAGCGAAGAAATGAGCGCAAAGATAATCAGAACGCTTGCCATGATTCCGTAATAAAGTCTGTACGGCGTGATAAGCGCGGTTATTGCAATGAGTATTCCGGAGTATGCGAAATATTTTGCATTTGCGCCGGAAAACGCAATATCAAGCACTTCTTTTGGTGAAATCGGCGGTTTATCCGCGTGTTTTATCATTATCTTTGGCAAAGCGTTGTTGGCTTTCAACAGTTTATATAAGTCTTTTTTCGTGACGAATTTAATCTTTTTGTCAAGGGACGCCGAAAACGTTATTACGTTTCGTCTTACGTTTCCTAAAAGTATCGTTGCGTCTTTTTCGCCGCTTTCCCGATACGCCGCCGCAACGTCGTCAAAACTCGCGGGAGAAAAGCGCATCGCGCAAATTACGTAGTTTTCGTCGTGAGAATATTTCAGATAAGTATTTTTGAGTTCTTCCTTTGGCATAAGTACGAACGATTTGTAAATTTCCTGCTTGTTAATTTTGTCGCGCGGTATTTTTTCCAAAACTTTTTTCAGTATCACGAAAAATAAAAGAGTGACCGAAAACGCAATTATAAGCGCAGCCCACAGTCTTTTTACGAAAAATTGTATCCACACCGCATTGAGAAAAAACACAAGTGCGCGCAGGGTAATATTGTCGATAATTTTATAAAATTCCATATATTGATTTTTGCCGTTTTTACGCTTGTTATGCACGCTAAAATAATCGGGTTATTTTGTTGGCATAGCGATGAAAAAAGTGGTACAATATAAATATGGCAAAAACAATTGTATTCGGCGGGAGTTTCGATCCCGTCCACGTCGAACATACAAATATATTGAAGGCGGCAGTAAGGGAACTTTGTGCGGACAAGGTGATCGTCGTGCCGACGAAAAATCCGCCGCATAAAAGCGCGTCGAAGACGCCTTTTTCCGACCGCGCCGAAATGGCGAGGATTGCTTTTTCTAAGGTTGCCGCAAACGTTATCGTCGACGATATCGAAAACAGAAACGACGGCGTCAATTATTCGTCCGACAATCTTCCCGTGCTTGAAAAAAAATACGGGAAATTCGTTTACGTCATCGGCGGCGACAGTCTGCTTGCGCTTGAAAGCTGGCACGAGCCGGAGTTTATCGTAAGGAATTTTGAAATTGCCGTTTTTGACAGGGAAGGATACCAAAGTGCGAAAGACAAGGCGGCAGAACTGAACGAAAAATGGAACGGTAAAATCAGAATCCTTGAATACGTCGGGAAGGAAGTCGACAGCCATACGATTCGCGACAGACTCATGCTGAAAGCGGACGTTTCGGGACTTGACGAGAACGTCGGAAGGTATATAAAGTCGCGCAATCTTTATTCCGAATTTTTTCTTTGCGTTGACAAGGCGGCGACTTATCTTGACGCAAAAAGGCTTGTCCACAGCAAAAATACCGCGCTTGTCGCGCTGTCGCTAAATCGTAACTTTTGTCCAAAAATCGACGAAGACAAAGTGCTGCTTGCGGGGCTACTGCACGACGTCGGGAAAATGTACGACAAAACCGAATTGCCAAAAAACATTAAAAACGCAATCCCGTCCGACTCGATCGGCACGCCCGTGCAGCATCAGTTTGTCAGCGCGGAAATCGTCAAAAACGACTTTCATATCTCTGACGAAGACGTGCTGAACGCGATACGCTTTCACACGACGGGGCGCGAAAACATGTCACGGTTTGAAAAACTTATTTACGTTTCCGACCTTATTTCTTACGAAAGAAATTTTCAGGGGGTTGAAAGTTTAAGAAAAGCCGTGTATAATGATTTTGAAAAAGGATTTATAACGTGTCTTACGTACAGCCGCGACTACGTCGTCGAAACGGGAAGAGAAGTTTATCCTTTGACCGATAAAGCAATAAATTTTTATAAGGAGAATTTATGAACTCAGAACAACTTGCCGAAAGAATTTGCTTCCTTCTGGACGAAAAAATGGCAACCGACATCACGGTTATGAAAGTCGGGCACCTTACTATCGTTGCCGACTATTTTGTCATTGCGACCGCAAGAAGCACGGCGCAGGCAAAAGCGATATACGAAAACGTCGACGAAAAACTTTCAAAGGGCGAAGGGCTTGAACCGCTTCGTGTTGACGGCACCCGCGAGGGAAGATGGATCGTCATGGATTACGGCGGAGTTATCGTGCATATTTTCAACGACGACACGCGCGTTTTATACTGTCTTGACAAACTCTGGTCGGACGGCAACAACGTTGTAAAGTACGAAAGCAAGTAAAATTGGACAAAAGTTACGACGATTTTTCAAAATCTCAAAAATCGCTCTGAAATGTATTGCTTTTTGCAATGCCCGATGATATAATGAAACTACTTCGAGGCGGGGTGAAAGTCCTCACCGGTGGTGACAGTCCACAAGCGCAAGCGACAGGGTGCAATTCCCTGACCGACGGTATAGTCCGGATGGGAGAAGTCGTTTATCATGCAATTATTTGCGATATTCGGATTCAAGACGCCTCGAAAATACATTTCGAGGCTTTTTAATATGTCCGAACTCAGAAGAAACATTGTATCAAACTTCAAGCGTTACACCGACGGCAAAAACAGGGTGGAATACATTGTAAAAATCGCAATTTACACCACGTTATCGTACATTTTGTACGTTGTTGCAAAATTCCCGTTGCCGTTTATGTTTCCGTCATTTTTGGATATTCAAATTTCCGAACTTCCCGCGCTTATCGCAGGGTTTTCGATGGGACCGATTTCGGGGGTGCTTGTTATTTTCTTCAAGTGTTTATTGAAACTTCCGCTTACGGGCACGTTTTTTGTGGGCGAGGCAACCGACTTTATTCTGGGCATTTGTTTCGTAGTGCCGTCTTCGCTAATATACAACAGTAAAAAGAACAAAAAAACCGCACTGATTGGACTTGTCGTGGCATCGGCAATCGTGACGGTCATGTCGGTTATCGTCAACCGTTTTATCTCGATTCCGTTTTACGTCGAGGTTATGTTCAAGGGCAGTTGGGCACCTCTTCTCGGCATGATGAGCGGTCTTTACAAGGGCATCACGAAAGAAACCTTTTACGCTTGGTATCTGGGCGTCGGCATTCTGCCGTTCAACCTTTTGAGGTGCTTTATCGTGTCGGCGGTGACTTTCTTCCTGTATCCGCGCCTCAAACGCCCCTTAAAACTTGAAACGAGGGAAGTGTACGACGACAAATACACGCCCGAAGAGCCGGAAGTTTCGACAGATGACGCGGTCGATACCGTTGAAAATGACGGCGTTTTTACGGCGGTGAATACGGAAAACGCGGACGAAATTTCTCAAAACGACGATAATGGCGCGTTAAACGACGACAAAGACCTTGCAAACGACGACAAAAAGTAATATAATCATCGTATGAAATATTTGTCAAAATGCGCTGATGAAACGATAAATATCGCAAAAAACCTCGGCAAAACCCTTTCGGGCGGCGAGGTTATTTTGTTAAACGGCGATCTGGGCGCAGGGAAAACCACGTTCACGAAAGGGCTTGTCGCGGGGCTTAACGGAAAAAAAACCGTCGTGAGCCCGACTTTCACGATAATGCACGCTTACGACGACACGAGATTGCCCGTGTATCATTTCGACATGTACAGGATTTCCTCTGAGGACGAGCTTTACGAACTCGGGCTTGAAGATTATCTTTACGAAAACGGCGTTTGCGTCATCGAGTGGAACAAGTTCACGCGTCTTCCCGAAAAAATAATCAACGTGAACATCAAAAACCGCGGCGGCGACGAAAGGGAGATCGAAATATGCTGATTCTGGGCGTAGATACCACGCGCGACAGGTTGGTCGCGGTGCTTTCCGACGAAAACAAAACCTATTATAAAGTGTCCGACGAGGGCAACAAAAAACACACGTCGAAACTGCTTCCCGTTATCGACGAATTATTAAGCGAAAACGGATTTACGCTTGACGACGTCGCGGCGTTTTCGGCAGTGACGGGACCCGGGAGTTTCACCGGGATAAGGGTTGGCGTATCGACGATAAACGCGTTGTCTTTTGCCAAAGAAAAATCCGTCATCGACGTCACTTCTTTTGAACTTGTCGCATACGATAAAGGCGAGGGCGTCGTACTTATCGACGCTATGCACGGCAATTATTACGGCGCGTTCGTTGTGGGCGGAAACGTCGTCGAAACGAAATATTTTGAGAGCGGCGACGAAATCCCCGGCACAAAATTTTTCCGAAACGAGAACGACGATTACGTCTTTGCGTTTTCAGATATCCTTCAAAAAAAGGCAAGGGCGCACGACTTCAAAGAAAGTTTAAGACCGCTGTATCTTCGCGAAAGTCAGGCGGAACGAGAGGCAAGGAAAAATGCCTGAAATCGTAAAAATGAATGCGGCGCACGTTGCCGAAATTGCCGAAATAGAGAAGGTCAGTTTCAAAACGCCGTGGTCGGCGCAAATGATTGCTGATGAACTGAAAAACCCGCTTGCACACTACTTTGTCATCGAAAAAGACGGGCAAGTACTCGCATATATGGGGTATTATAGAATACTTGACGAGGCTCATATCACCAATATCGCCGTAAAACCCGACGAAAAACGCAAAGGTTACGGCAAAGCTCTGCTCTCATTCGTTCTGGACGAGATGAAAGATGTCGGCGTTTCAAAAGTAACGCTTGAAGTGAACGAAAAGAACGTCGCCGCAATCCGTCTTTACGAAAGTTTCGGCTTTCGACCGGCGGGACGGCGCAAAAAATATTACGAGGGCGTTGACGACGCTCTTATATACTGGTTGAACACGGGGGAATAAGTTATACTTAATTTCGTACGATTCGGAACTGGACACGAAGTTATTTTTTTACACGGCTGGGGCGGCGACGTCCGGTCGTTTTTATTTGTCGCGAAAAACTTGTCCGTAACTTCCACGCTCGTCGATTTTTACGGTTTCGGAAAAACGCCGCATCCCGATTATCCGCTGACCGTGAAAGACTATGCCGAAGGCGTTTTGGAACTTATGGATAAACTGAATATCGAAAAAGCGACGCTTGTCGGTCATTCTTTCGGCGGGCGGGTTGCGATTTACATTGCGGCAAAGTATCCCGAAAAAGTCGAAAAACTCGTGCTGGTGGACAGCGCGGGAATTAAGCCCAGAAGGGGCATAAAATACCGTCTGAAAATTTTGCTGCACAAAATCCTGAAAAAGTTCGGGAAAGGGCTTAAAGGGAGTAAGGATTACCGCGCGCTTTCGCCAGTGATGAAAAAAACCTTTCAAAACGTCGTTAACTACGACGAAACTTATCTGCTGTCGGACATTACCGCCGACACCGCGATATTCTGGGGCGATAAGGACAAAGACACTCCCCTTTATATGGCGAGAAAACTCAACAAAAAAATTAAATCGAGTCATCTGTTTTTACTCACAAACGCGGGGCATTTTTCATATTTAGATAATAGCGGTTATTTTCTGAAAATACTTTCCGCTTTTATTTATGGAAACGATGCTTCTTTTTGTGACGGTAATAACGACGATACTCGCTCTTCTGATAATTCCGATTCCGCTTAAACAAATTCAGGCGGAAGGGTACGGCATATTTTCGCTTTTCAGAAAGCCGAGGTTTTTTTATAAAAGAACGGCGATGTTGTTTGTGACGTCGCTTTTGTTCGTCGGGCTGTACTTTACGGGCAGACGATTTTCGTATTCTCTTGTTTTTTCCGCGACGTATTTTGCGTTTTACGCGTTGTTTTCGTTCGTTTCCGTATGCGCCGTGATATCGGGGAAGGTGAAAAACCCGCCCGTTTATACGAACCGCTTGACACGGCTTTACGTGTTTTCGGGGCTTTTGGTAGTTTTATCGGGCGTTGTCGCGCTGTGTTTAATGCACGATCACCGATTTTTATTGTATGCGGTATGCGCGCCGTGCGCGGCGGTTTTTGCGACGGCGATCGCAAACGCAATTCTGAACCCGTTTGAAAGATTGAATAACCGGCGATACGTTAAAAAAACCAAAAAGGAACTTGCCGGAAACGACTGCCTCATAAAAATTGCGATAACGGGCAGTTTTGGAAAAACCACCGTAAAAAACGTCTTGTTCTCAATGATGAGCGAAAGATATGAAACGGTAAAGACCGAAAAAAATTTCAACACGCCGCTGGGGATTGCGAAAAGCGCGAAAAACGTGAGTGCCGCGACCAGGGCGTTCATTGCGGAAATGGGCGCAAGACGACGCGGCGATATAAAAATACTTTGCGACGTCGTTCGTCCGCAATATGCGATAATTACAGGAGTTACGGGGCAACACCTTGAAACTTTCAAAACCCTTGACAACGTTTATGCCGAAAAATTTTCGGTTTTGAATTTTATCCCCGAAGACGGCTTTTGCATTGTGAACAGACGCGGGATCGAGCGGGAAATTGACTTGCCGAAAAATGCGTTTTTCGTCGGCGGAACGGGCGATTTTGCCTATGCGGACGAAATCAAAATAAACTCAAACGGCAGTAACTTTTGTCTATATCTCGACGGCAAAAAATACGCGGCGGAAACAAGACTTCTCGGTCGTCATAACGTGGACGATATCGTCCTTGCGGCGGCGATGGCAAAAAAACTCGGCGTTGACGAGCGCGATATTATCCGCGCGATTAAAAACCTGAAACCCGTGCCGCACAGGCTCGAACTGAGAAGAAACGGGCGCATAAGTATCATCGACGATACCTACAACGGAAACACCGTCGGCGCAAAGCGCGCGCTGGAAGTATTAAAGGAATTCGACGGTCGTCGCGTCGTCGTTACCCCGGGACTTGTGGAACTCGGAAAACGCGAAAAGGAAGAAAACGAAATTCTGGGCAAAGAAATCGCAAACGTCGCAAACCTTGCGCTGATTATCGGGCGCAACGGCGAATATATCGGAAAGGGACTTATCGAAAACGGCTTTCCCGAAGAAAACGCGCTGTTTTTCAGAAAACTGTCTGACGCCGAAAGGTTTTTTCCCGACTTGTTTTCGCCAAACGACGCGGTGCTGTTTCTGAACGATCTTCCCGACGAATTGAACTGAAAGGAGTAAACTATGAATATTGCGGTATTTTTAGGTGGCAGAAGTTGCGAACACGACATTTCGATTATCACGGGCGTGCAGGTGCTGAACGCTCTCGGCGACGGTTATCGCGTCCTACCCGTATATATGAAGGACGGCGGTTTTTACACGTCCGACCTAATGCCCGACGTCGGTTTTTTTGAAAATCCGAACCTTAAAAAAGCAACGAGAATATGGCTTATCGACGGTTCGTTTTACACAAGAAAGGGAAAACTGCTTCTCAAAAAGGAAACGCCCGACGTCGCGCTTATATGCTGTCACGGCGGCGAGGGCGAAAACGGCGTGTTGCAGGGATTTCTGGAATACAACGGCGTGCCGTACACGTCCGCGGGGCTTATCGCGTCGTCGGTTTGTATGGATAAGTCGATTGCAAAGCAGCTGCTTGACGGGCTTATGCTCAACACGATGCCGTCGATAACGGTGCACCGCTCGGATTTTGAAAAGAACACGAACGACGTAATTCGTCACGTTTCGACCTTTTTGGAATATCCGCTTATCGTGAAGCCGTCTGGGCTTGGCAGCAGTATCGGCATAAAAAAGGCAAGGACGGAAGACGAACTTAAAGCGGCAATCGAAGTCGCGGCAAAATTCGACGAAAAAATCATTGTCGAAAACGCGCTGGAAAATTTCAAAGAACTTAATTGCGCGGCGTATTCCGACGGACGAAACGTTTACGTTTCGGAAGTGGAAAGCCCTGTGTCCTGGCACGATTTTTTGTCTTTCGACGACAAGTATTCGGGCGGGAAAAACGGCGGCGGAAAAAGGGAACTTCCGGCAAATATTCCAGATGAAGTCCGCGACAACGTGAAAGGTATCACGAAAAGGATTTACGAAGACCTCGATATGTCGGGCGTCGTGCGCGTCGATTTTCTTTTGAGTGACGACCAAAAACTTTTCGTCAACGAAGTGAACACCGTGCCCGGCAGCATGGCTTTTTATCTTTTCGAGCCTGTGGGAATATCTTTTCGCACCATGCTTGACGGCATAATCGCCGCCGCGATAATAAGGAAAAAAGAAACGCGGAAATCGCGACTTTATTTCGACAGCGACGTCATCCGCAACTTTATGCGCGGCAAAAGCCCGAAACACTTGCAAAAATAGGGTATTTTTGATACAATAAACAAAACCAAAAAAAGAGGCTTACGATGGAAAAAATCAAAATGACCACTCCGCTTGTCGAAATGGACGGCGATGAAATGACGCGTATTCTGTGGGCGGACATCAAAGAACTGCTGCTCACTCCTTATATCGACCTTAATACCGAATATTACGATCTCGGTCTTCGTCACCGTGACGACACCGACGACAAAGTTACCTTAGACGCCGCGTACGCCACGAAAAAATACGGCGTTGCGGTCAAGTGCGCTACGATTACCCCCAACGCCCAGCGTGTGGAAGAATATAATCTTAAAGAAATGTGGAAAAGCCCCAACGGCACGGTTCGTGCGGTTCTGGACGGCACCGTTTTCAGAAGTCCGATTATCGTTGACGGCATCAGTTCGCTTGTCCCGACCTGGACAAGCCCCATCGTCATTGCGCGTCACGCGTACGGCGACGTATATCGCGACGTCGAAACTTACGTGGAGCAGGGCGACAAAGCCGAAATCGTCGTAAGCGGACGGAGCGGCGAAAAGAAACGTATCGAAATTTTCGATTTTGAAAAGTCCGCGGGCGTCGTGCTTGGCATGCACAACACCGATAAGAGCATCGAAAGTTTTGCAAGAAGCTGCTTCAACTACGCTCTTGACGTGAAGCTCGACTTGTGGTTTGCGACGAAAGACACCATTTCCAAAACCTACGACCACCGCTTCAAAGATATTTTCAACGATATTTTCAATGCGGAATACAAGGATAAGTTCGCGGCGGCGGGCATCGAATATTTTTATACGCTCATCGACGATGCGGTCGCCCGCGTTATCAGAAGCCACGGCGGCATGATCTGGGCGTGCAAAAACTATGACGGCGACGTCATGAGCGATATGGTTGCAACCGCTTTCGGCAGCCTTGCGATGATGACGTCGGTGCTTGTGTCCCCCGACGGCGCATACGAATACGAGGCGGCTCACGGCACGGTTACGCGCCACTATTATAAATACCTCAAAGGCGAAGAAACCAGCACCAACAGCGTCGCGACGATTTTTGCCTGGACGGGCGCGCTCAAAAAACGCGGACAGCTCGACGGCAATAAGGAACTTGAAAACTTTGCCGAAAAACTTGAAAAAGCCACCGTCAAAACCATTGAAAACGGCTATATGACGAAAGACCTTGCCGGTATGTTCCATAAGGACGGCGTTACGGTCAGACCGCAGAATTCACGCGGATTCCTTGAAAAAATAAGGGAGACGTTTGATAATATGTAATTTTTAAGGAGAAAACTATGAGATTCGTTATCAACCAGAAACTTTTGAGTATTGCGGGAAAATACTTCATAAAAGACGAACTCGGCAATGACGCGTTCGTCGTGAAGGGCAACTTCTCGCTCCCCAGAAAATACCGCGTGTACGACATGCAGAACAACGAAATCGTACGCATTAAAAAACGTATGTTCCGTCTGCTTCCGCGCTTCGATTACTATAAGGGAGATACGATGGTTTGCTATGCAAAACGCAAATTCTCTTTTAAGCCGAAGTATGAGTTTTTCGGAATCGACGTGCAAATCGAAGGCTCGTTTTTCGCCTTCAACTACAAGGTTGTCCGTGACGGCGTCGTGATCGCGTCGGTTTACAAGGCGGTAACGTTCATGCGCGATTCCTACGTTGTCGACGTTTTCGACGCGGCGAATATTCCCTTGGTGCTGGCGATAGCGGTGATGTTTGATCATGTGCATCATAGGGGTAATTCCGGCATAATCGGGCAGTAAAAAGTCATAATTTTGCGCCTTTTCGGCGTTTTGACAGAACCCTGCTCAGTTACGTACGCCTGAGTACGCGCGCTCGTAAGAACTTGCCAAGAAACGTCAAAAATCCATCAAATTCTCGCCGTTTTAGGGATTTTGGGGACCCCGCGGGATACTGTGTACCCGTGGGGAAAAGGAGTATGCAAGCATAAGACAGGCGATTGTCGCTTGCGACGATTGACTGGTCAAAAGAGAAGCATACGACGCATCTCCCGGAAGGTCAACCTTATAAAAGCGATGATACGATGTTTTTGCCTGTCGGCAAAAGCGATGCGCCTATGGCGCGATGTGCGCCTTTGGCACGTTGCGGATTATGTTTGTCATTGCGAGCGTTAATAAGGGGACGCCTTATTGCAGTCGCAATGATATTCGTACGGTATCTTTTAATCGACATTAACAAAAAACGTACCCGAAATTCGGGTACGTTTTTTATGTTTTATCGTTACTTTTTGAAAATCGTTTGCAGGGCGACTATGGCGTCGCGGTTGCCGCCGTCCGCAGCAAGTCGCAGATACTTTTCGGCAAGGGCGATATCTTTGTTCACGCCGAAACCGTTGAAGTAGCACACGCCGACGTTGTATTGCGCGATCGGCAGGTTTTGCTTTGCTGCCTGCATATAATATGAAAACGCCGCCTGATAATTCTTTTGTTCGCCTTTGCCGTACATAAAGCAGTTGCCGATGTTGTTGATTGCCATCGCGTAGTTTTGCTTTGCGGCGAGAGCGTACCAATAAAGCGCCATTTCGTAGTCTTCCTCGACGCCGAGAGCGTTTTCGTACATAACGCCCAGGTTATATTGAGCAAGGGCATAGCCGCGCTCCGCCGATTTTTTCAGAAGTTTGAAAGCGTTTTTATAGTTTTTGGGAATACCGAGCCCGGTAAGGAAGCAAATACCAAGATTCGCAAACGCGCCGGTGTGTCCTTGCGCCGCAGCCTCGATGAACCAGTGAAGCCCTTTTTTGTAGTCAAGCTGAACGCCGTAGCCTTGCATATAAGCGGTGCCGAGTTCGTTCTGAGCGTCGGCGTCGCCGCGGCTGGCGCGCTCTTCCAAAGAAAGGGACGAGTAGTCGGGTTTGGCGATGGTGTCATAGTCGTTGTCCAAAAACTTGTCGATGTCGAGATTTTCCATAAATAACTTCCTTGAAGGTATAAAAATATTTTAATTGCTTTCTTGTGATTTGTCAACCCGAGACGCCCGGTTAATCGTACAAAGCGTCTATATTATGTGCGGCGTTTACGATATCTTTCACAAGAGATTGCGGTTCCAGCACCTTTACGTCGGAGCCGTAGGACAAAATCTTTGGGATAAGGGTGTCGTCAAACGCGACCTGCGACGACGCGACGTAAGGGAAGGTTTTGTTTTTTTGCGGTTTTACGCATTCGACGCCCAGCCATTCTTCCACCATATATCTTGCCGCTTCTTTGACGTACAAAAGGACGTTTATCGATTGCGATTTTTCGGGGGATAAGTTCCAGGGCGTAAATTCGTCGCGCGGTTTTCTTTCAAAGTAATCGTCAAGGACTTTCAACTTTTCGATGCGGCTGATTTTGAACATTCGGAAACCGTTTCTGAGTTCGCAAAAGGCGTAAACGTACCAGACGAAGTCTTTCAGCACGAAAGCGTGCGGGTGGATCGTACGGGTTGTGATTTCGCCGCCGCGGTCGTGATATACGATGGTAACTTTTTTGTTTTCGTCGATTGCTTTCGACAGCGGCTCGATTTTCACACGATAAAGTTTTTCGTCGCCGATGACGCCTTCAAGAATGAGTTTGTCGCCCGACATTATGAGTTTTTCGGCGTCGTCCGACGTGTTCACCGACAGAAGTTTGTCGCGGATAACGTCAACGTCGCACAGCGGATCCGCGCCTTTATACAAGGACAGGGCGGACAATACGTCGCTTTGCTCGGTCTTTGTGAGAAGGGTTGCGGGCAGTCGGTAATTGTCGGCAATCGTGATACCGCCGCGCCTTCCGCGCTCCGAGAACACCGGCACGCCGCTTGACGATAGTACGTCGACGTATCTGTACACGCTCCGAAGCGATATCTCGTACTTATCCGATAAGTACCGCGCCGTGATTTTGCGCGATTTCAATAAATCCATCAATATTGCGAAACATACTTCAATCATAATGATTTCAGTTTAAGATACCGCCCGCGATTTGTCAACGAAATACGTTTTGGAGCGAGTTTTCATTGACAGTCAATATATAAAATAATAAAATATACGTATATTTTGTTTTCGGAGCGATTATGGAAAGAAAGTTCTACGTTGCAAAAAAAGATTGCTATGACGCGTTGTCGTACGATACGCTGGTGAAAGCGTGCGCCGCCGCGGGCGTCGATGCAGACGGACTCGTGCAGTTTTCACGGTTTGAAATCGACGGGCTGTCCGACGACGGGTTTGAAAAGTGCAAGGGGCTTTTTTGCGACGCTTTTTCCGACGAGCTGTACGAGAACGAACTCGATATGGGCGACGCGAAAATATTTGCGTTTGATAATATCAGGCGCGACGACGAAAGGCTTGAAAGCGCGGTGAAAATCGCCTGCGGCGAAACCGTCGGCGTAAAAAGCGCGAAAATCGTTGCGGCGTACGGGCTGAAAGACGAAGGCCGGGAAGTTTTTGAAAACGCCCTGAAAATCCGTTTCGGGACAGGGGAAGAGAAAGAAAATTTATCTTTCGACGAGAAAGTCGCAAAAGCCGAAATTCAAAAGATTTTTGAAAGCGAAAACGAAAACCATTGCGATTTCGCGCAAAGAGTTTTCAATGAAAACATTGCAAAAATATCGAATAATTGCGTTAAATTTTCAAAAAATTTCGACAAAATCGCCGAAAATTCGCAAAAAAACGTAATTGAAAAAACAACGAGCGACAGGCAATCGGTTGCAGTAAGAGCGTTTTCGGGAAGCGTTGAAAGCGCGCTTATCAAAGCGTTTTCAGTGGGGTTTGCGCCCGTGTCCGCGGTCGTTACAACGTGTTTTTCAAAGGACAACGAAAGTTGCTTTCGTGCGCTTGAAAACGCGAAAAGAGTGGCAGATTATTTGTCGCGCGCAAACATTGGCGCGTTTTCCGAAAGTTTCGTGATTGACGGACAAAAATCGTTTGACCGGGCGGTTTCGGTTGTCGGCGTGAAAAAACTCGATATGCAATCGTCCGACGTCGGCGACGGCGTTATCCTTGTGTCCGATGACGTGAAAACCGAACCCGAAGTGTTTGAAAAACTCCGCCGCGTTTTCGACAATCCCGACGTAAAAGACCTGATTTGCGCCTGCGACGCTCTTAAAAACGTGTTGAAACAGGGCGCGGCAATCGACCTTAAAAACCGTAAAATCGACGTAAGAGCGTTTTTCGACAACGCGTTATCCGTCGTTACGAAAGACGTGAAAAAACTCATAAAAATTCTGAAAGCCGAAAATATCAACGCCGTCGAAATCGGCGAGGTCGCCCGGGAAACGACGGTGAAACTTTCAGGAAAAACAATATTCAAAAATACAATTTCAAACGAAATTTGCACAAAAAACGCAAAAATATCTTTGGAAAACGTCGTATACGACAAAAAATCCGTTGATAAATCGACGCTCGCGCTTATCGGTGCGGACAGGCAAAGGGAAGCGGTTTTGTATACTCTCACGAAAGACAACGTCGCGGCGAAAACGGGACTTCACGACACTTTCGACGGGAAAGCGACCGCGTTCGATTTTGTCGGCGGGAAGTATCGTCTGACGAAAGAAAACGCATGCGTGAGCGAAATCTCGGGCGATTTGTCCGTCGCCGTTTCGTCCGAAACGAAGAAGTGCGATTTCTCGGGCGGTATCGACGCCGCGGTTACTGCGCTCTCAAAGGTCTATTCGTCGGGCGCGGAAAACCCCGCCGCATTTTCGATAAACGTATTTAGCGACGACGACGAAAAGGCAAAAGAAGGCTTGCTCGGCGCGATGACGGCGGCAAAAAATCTCGGCATTTCGGTGTCCGACGTGAACGTCGAAAAGGGAAGTTCCTGCGCGATAACGGTTGTGGCTACGGCATTTACGTCGGGAAACGGCGCAATATCCTCGACTTTTTCAAAAAAAGGCAAACTTTTAAGGATAAAACTGAAAAACGAAAACTTTGTCGATTTTGACAAAATAACCGCGGCATACGCGCTTTCAGGCGAACTTATCAGGCTTGGAAAAGTTTCGGCGGCGACCGTCGTGAAAGAAAGTCTTGCGACGGACGCGGTAATATCGTGTCTCGGCGACGGTATGGGGCTTGAATTTTTTGGATTTGTCGACGAAAGTCATTTTGAAAACGACGCGGGCGATCTTATTATTCTCACGAACGACGAAAGGCTGACGGCTTATCCGTTTATCGAAACCGTCGGCGACGTTACCGATATCCCGAAGTTCATAATAAACGATACGACTCTTCGCGCGGACGCAACTGTTACGGCTTACAACGCGCCTTTTGCAAAATATTTCCCGACCGAGGCGTATTCCGAAGGCTACACGAAAAACCTGGGGATAAGTTTCACAAAAAAGAAAACTTGCGGATTCCCCGTATCCCGTCCGAAAGTATTTATGCCGATTTTCGACACAGCGATTGATAAGGAAATCGCAAGGCGGTTCAGGAGCGCGGGGGCGCGTACGGAGCAGGTTGTCATCAGAAATAACGACGAAAAAGAATTTACAAAATCTGTCGAAGAATTTTCAAAAACGCTGAAAAATTGTCAGATTCTTGTGTTGAACGACGGAAATTTGTTGCTTAACGCGTTGTTTATGCGCGACGAAATCAAAGCGGCGGTTGAAGAATTGTTGTCGCGCGACGGGCTGATCCTGGGCGTCGGACAGGGATTTAATCTGCTGCTTGAAACGGGGCTTTTGCCGTACGGAAAATTCACCATGAACGAAAACGTACAAGCGGCACTTTCCGAAAACGTCGGCGCGAAAAAGACGTGCGGAATAAGGCGCGTGAGGATTTCAAGCAATCTTTCGCCGTGGTTCAACGGCGTGAAAACGGGCGACGTGTTCAAGGTGCAGACAAGCGAAAAAGACGGAAGGTTTGTAATAAGCAAGGCTTTGTCCGACGCGCTTATCGTCAAAGGTCAGGTTGCGGCGCAATATATCGACCTTAACGACAACGCGACGATGGAAACGCCTTATAACCCGGGCGGCAGCGCGGAAGCCATCGAGGGTATATTCAGTCCCGACGGCAGGATTTACGGGCGCGCGACACGGTTTTCAAGGGTTTCGGACCACCTTTACGAAAACGTCCCCGGCGAGTGGGACGCAAAGATTTTTGAAAGCGGCGTGAAGTATTTTAAGTAATAAGGTCATAACCGAAAGAATTTTCAAATACCCTAAATCAGGGTATTTTTTTTGTGCAAAAAATCCCCAAAATCCGACAAAAAGCACGAAAAACACTTTCGCGCGGTCGTCGGAAATAAATTATGATGAGGTCAAAGATGTTTATTGTCGTGAAAAAGAACGACGTCTTTAAGGCGGTTATCGTTGCGATCGTTACGGTATTTCTCGTTGCGATGACGGCTGTCGGCGGGGTTGCGCCCGTCTATCTTGCCGCCGAAAAAAGGCTTGTCCCGGTGTACTCGGTGGAAACCGACGAAAAGGTGGTCGCGCTGACTTTCGACGCGGCGTGGGGCGCGGACAAAACCCGCGGGATTATCGAACTTCTGAAAAAGTACGACGCGGACGGCACGTTCTTCCTTGTCGGGTTCTGGATTGACAAATATCCCGAAGAAACGAAGTTTATCGCAGAATCCGGGCTTGAAATCGGCAATCACAGCAACAACCATCTGCATATGAGCAAGATTTCAAAAGACGAAATATCAAAGGAAATCGACAGCGTAAATGAACGGATAAAAAATCTGACGGGAAAAACGCCCGCATATTTCCGTCCGCCTTTCGGGGAATACGACAACAAACTTTTAAGCGCAGTGAACGAAAAGAATATGGTTGGCGTGCAGTGGAGCATCGACAGCCTGGACTGGAAAGGGCTTTCGGGCGAACAGATTGCGGCGCGGGTAATTCCGAAACTGAAAAACGGCGCGATAATACTTTTCCACAACAACAGCGACCACGTTCTGGACGCGCTGAAAATAATACTGCCGCGGCTGAAAGCGGACGGATACAAGGCGGTGTCGATTGACGAACTTGTACTTCGTGAAAACTACACAATCGACAATAACGGGATACAACGCAAAAAATAAAACACAAATATGGAGAAAATTATGTCAGACGTACAAATCAACAACAAAGTTTTCCTTTCGGGAAAGGTAATCACGAATCCCGTATTCACTCACGAGGTGATGGGCGAAGGGTTTTACGAAGTAATGCTTGCGGTAAAAAGAATGTCCGAGCAGGAAGACGTCATACCGGTTACTCTTTCGGAAAGGCTGATGATCGACAACGAAATCCGCGTCGGCGACACGCTGTCCGTCGACGGGCAATTCAGAAGTTACAACAAGTACGAAAACGGAAAAAGCCGACTTATGCTGACGGTGTTCACAAGGGAAATCGCGGACGACGACGAAGAAAGAAATCCCAACATCATCGAACTTACGGGCTACGTTTGCAAGCCAACCGTATATCGCACGACTCCGTTCAAGCGCGAAATATGTGACGTGCTTATCGCGGTAAACCGCGCCTACAACAAATCCGACTATATCCCGTGCATTGCGTGGGGCAGGAACGCGCGCTTTGCGGGGAGCTTGGAAGTGGGCGATAAAATCACTGTGTCGGGGCGTATACAAAGCAGGGAATACCAGAAAAACGTCGACGGCGATATTGTCGTGAAAACCGCCTATGAAGTGTCGATAAGCAGGATTTCGACCGATGACGCGGAGTGCGGCGCGACGTCCCCCGAAGAATGCGCGTCCGACGAAAGATAAAACGACGCTTGACAAACTTTATCGGGCGGTGTTACCATATAGGATATGGTAAACGAAGACAAAGTCATTGAAAATTATAAAAACGCGATGAGCCGCCTTGAAACGGCTCTTGAAGAATCGGGAAGAAGTAGGAAGGACGTGCTGGTTATCGGTGCGTCCAAAACTATGCCCCTTGAAAGAATACTGTTCGTAAGGGACAACACCAACGTGAAAATTTTCGGCGAAAACCGCGTGCAGGAACTTCTGGAAAAATACACGCCCGACGTCCGCTGGCATTTTATCGGACAGTTGCAGACCAACAAGGTGAAATATATCGTCGATAAGGTGGAACTTATTCACTCAGTCGATAGGCTTAGTTTGTTGCAGGAAATCGACCGTCAGGCGAAAAAGCACGGGAAAGTGCAGGATATTCTCATCGAAGTCAATATCGGCGGTGAAGAAAAGAAGGGCGGCGTCGCCCCCTCGGAAGTCATTGATTTTGCAAAAGAAGTCGATAAATATCCCTCCGTCCGCCTGAAAGGGCTGATGAGCGTGCTTCCGAACGTCGAAAAAGACGCGCTTGACGCATTTTATTTGCAATTAAGTAAGTTATATGATACACTAAAACAGACAAGACTCGATAATGCGGATATACGGTATCTTTCCGCCGGCATGAGCAACGATTACGACGTCGCCGTAAAATACGGGGCGAATATCGTGCGACTCGGCAGGGCGTTATTCGGGGAACGAGAGGTAATTACGAATGGCTGATTTTTTCGGAAACAACAGAAGAGGTTCGGATAGGGACGGATACGACCGCCGCGACGATTACAACCGTCGTGACGATTACGACCGTCGTAGCGATTACGACCGCACCGGGAATAACTTCGACAGACGATACTCGTCGGGCGGCGGCGGATACTTTGACCGCGGCGACGATACGCGTCGCAACGTGTCCCGTTCCACAGAAGAAAGACTCAACCGCGCTTTACCTCCCATCGGACAACCCGTCAGGACTCAGCCGACGGGACAATTCGTGCCGCCGCAACAGCCTGCGCCGCAATACGCCGCGACGCCCCCGCAAAATCCCGCGCTTCAAAGCGTGCCCATCGGCAACGTGGTTTTGTATTCTCCCAAAAATTACGGCGACGTTCAGTCGCTTATCGACCATCTTCGCATGCATGAGCCCGCAATCGTGGAGTTTGCAGGAATCGGCGACGAAGACGGACAACGTATTCTGGACTTTTTAAGCGGGGCGATTTATGCGCTCGGCGGCAGTATGCAACGCATAAACGGCACGATATTCCTGCTCACGCCTTACGGTGTGTCGATATCGGCGGGCGGCGACATTGCAAAATCCATTGAAGAAAGAAGGAATCGTCGCTGATGTTCTGGTATGAAATACTTATCGTCATCGCGGTGCTTGCGCTCGATCTCGGCAGCAAGTACGGCATCGTAAAAGCGCTGGGAATCGAACACGTCGCGGGCGGCAAATTCGTCCAGCACAACGACGATATCGAATTTATAAGAAATTTCATTTCTTTTTCCTATGACGAGAACACGGGCGCGACGTTCGGCTCGTTCAAGGGCAAGACGGCGGCTCTTATCGCGTTTACGGCGGTGGGGCTTGCGATTTTGGTGTTTTATCTGATTTTCAACAAAAAGGAAAACAAAGTTTTCAGGACGCTGCTTGTCCTTATTCTTGCGGGCGGGCTCGGCAATCTTTACGACCGCATCGTTTTCGGCTACGTCAGGGATTTTATCGTTTTCGACTTCTGGCCGAACTTCGCGACTTTCAACGTGGCGGACAGTTTTCTGACGGTTGCCACGATACTGTTTGCGATTTACGCGATTTTCTTTATGCCGAAAGACCTTAAAAAACGTCAGGAAGAAAAGGAAAAGCAGGATTCGACTTATCCCCCGGCATACCCATACGACGCGATAAATCGGCAGGACGTAATATCGGATTCGCCGTCCGACGACGCTGCCGCTTTGAAAGACGATGGAAACGTTTGAATTTGTCGCGGCGAAAGAAGACAAGGGTGAAAGGCTGGATAGGTTTTTGCAAAAGAATCTTCCGGGCGTTTCGAGAAGCCACGTAAAGACGATAATCGAAGAGGGCGGCGCAACCGTGAACGGTAAGGTCGAAAAAGCGGGCGCGTCCTTAAAAGAAAACGACAAAGTCGTTTTTAATTTGCCGTCGCCGAAAAATCTCTCGCTGGAACCCGAAAACATTCCCCTTGACATAGTTTACGAAGACGACGACATCGCCGTCATTAACAAGCCGCAAGGTATGGTCGTGCACCCTGCGTGCGGCAGTGAAAACGGCACTCTCGTGAACGCGCTTTTGTACAATCTGTCGTCGCTCAGCACGATAAACGGCGTTGTTCGTCCGGGCATCGTTCACAGGCTCGACAAGGACACGTCGGGGCTTCTCGTCGTCGCGAAAAACGACGAGGCGCACAAGAACCTGCAATCGCAAATCCAGAAAAAAGACGCGAAAAGATATTACGTCGCGCTGCTGGACGGGAACGTGAAGGAAGACGCGGGCACAATAAACGAGCCCGTAGGGCGCAGCCATTCCGACCGAAAGAAAATGGCGGTTGTCACGGACGGCAGGAACGCCGAAACTCATTTCAAGGTGTTACGTCGTTTTTCAAGATACACTTTTTGCGAGTTCGAGCTGAAAACGGGGCGCACCCACCAGATAAGAGTGCACGCAAAATTTATGCATCATCCCGTCGTCGGCGACGCGGTATACGGCGGCAGTAACGAGTTTAAGCTGAACGGTCAGCTGCTGCATGCGTACAAACTTGTGCTGACTCACCCGAAAACCCAAAAGTTAATGACTTTTACCGCGCCGATACCCGATTATTTTCAAGCGGTACTTGACATTCTTGAAAAAAGAAGTTAGCATTAAATAGAAGCGCGACGTCGCGCAAAAATACGGAATAATTTTAAGGAGATATACTTTATGTTCAAAACTGACAACGAAGACGAGGAGAGAGTATCCGGCGGCAAACAAACCTTGGGGCTTATGGCGTTTATCGTGCTTGTGGTCGGCGCGGTTACGATGATTATCAACTTCGCACTCGGCATCGCAAACGACAAACAAATTACGACCTGGTATCAACTCGTACCCGTTATCCTTCAAGGCATCGTAGGTCTTCTGACTTATACTGTTTTCACGATTGTGAGCGTGGGCTTTGTCAAGAATAAGGGCAAGGGCGTCAAAATTTGTTATTGGATAAGCGTTGTGGTTGCATACGCATTCGTCCTTATCCCGATGATTGTCGACATCGCCAACTACGCAAAGCAAGTCAGCGGAAAATAATCGACAAAATCAAAAAACCGTCCGAAAGGACGGTTTTTTTGTGGAAAAAATTGTTGTCTTTGACTTATTCCGTCAGATTATTGTCTTCGGGTGCGACGCTTTCCGCCGCGTTCTCAGAAACGACTTCCTCTGCTTTTTCCTCGGTTTCGGACGGAATTTCGGAAGATTCGATTTCGGCAGGTTTATTTTCTTTTTTCAGTCCGAAATTCTTTTTCGCGGCGAATAAGTAAAGCCCGAAAGATATGGGAGTTGCGATAAGCCAGCCGATCGGCCACGACCACCAGATGCCGGTAATGCCCATCGGTTTTTTGAGTATTGCCGAAAACACCACGCGAAGGAGCAGGTCGATAAACGTCGCAATCGTGAACGAAAGCATACGATTCGTACCGCGAAGCGTGCCGTCCGCGATGATTTTAACCGCGATTATCACGTAAAACGGAGTTACGGTTTTCAAAAAGTTCACGCCTGTCCCGATTGCGTCCGCATTGCCGTCGGTGATGAAAATCTTAATGCACGGCTCGGACAAGCCAAGGAAAATCGCGGTGAAGATAAGTGAAATGACCGCGCCCATACCGATTGCACCGAAAATACCTTTTTTTATACGTTCGGGTTTTCCCGCGCCCATGTTTTGCGCCGAAAAGTTGGACATACCGTTGCCAAGCGCGACAACCGACGTTACCGCCATATTGTTGAGTTTGATTGCCGCGGCGTATCCGCCCGTCGCCCACGCGCCGAACGCATTGATGAATCCTTGTATGATAATGTTGCCGACGGATATGAACGCCTGTTGCAAAATGCTGGGGATTGCGACGACGGAAATCTCTTTCAGAATTTTGAAATCGACTTTTTTAATCTTTTCGTCGCCTTCGTGCGGAAGTTTTCTGAGCCTTACGAACATAAATGCAAGAGCAAGAATCGCGCTGACTCCCTGACAAATGAACGTCGCCCACGCCACGCCATTAACGCCCATATGAAGGGTTTTTACGAAAACGATATCGACGATAACGTTTGCGACCGACGACACCGCAAGAAACAAAAACGGGGTGAGGGAGTCGCCGAGTGCCGAGAATATGCCCGTCGCGATGTTGTACGACAAAAGGAAAATATAGCCGCCGAGATATATCATCAGGTATTCGTACGAATCGGTGAAAATCACGGGGTCGGTTTTGATGAGATTCAGGAGCGGTTTCGTAAGCCCCAGCCCCAGCGCCGTCAGAATCACCGCAATTACGGTGCTGACGATAAGGGCAGTCGATACCGTCGTTTTCACGCCGCGGATATCTTTCTTGCCGAAATACCTTGCCGTGATGACCGACGTGCCGATATTGCACCCGAAAGCAACCGCAATGAACAAAAGCGTGATTTCGTATCCGTTGCCGACCGCGGCGAGCGCGTCCGTGCCGATATATCTGCCTGCGACAAGGCTGTCCGCTATGTTGTAAAGTTGTTGGAAAATGATACTGCCGAAAAGGGGTAGTGTGTATTTTAATATTGCCGTAATCGGTTTCCCGACCGTTAAATCTCTTTCCATAAAGAAGACGCCGTCCTTTTTTACGGCGAGAATTATAACACCGCAATTTTTCGGTGTCAAATATCGTAAATTAAAATATTTATATAAAATTTGAGATAATAAAAAAACGCCCGCGCGGCGGGCGAGGACGTAACGAAACTATTTTCCGATATTGTTTTTCGGGGTTACGAAAATCGTTTTGTAGTCGTCGTAATTTACCATGCCGAGCCCGGCGTCTTTGATGCGGCGGACGTTGCGGCGTTCAGTGTAGTCAACCGCGACGTTTTCGGAGTTCGCCGCCTCTGAAAAGTATGCGGCGGTTTCTGCGGCAGATGACAAAACCGAGTCGGGAATGACGTCGTTTTCGCTGTTTTTCCTGATAATTACGTGACTTCCGTGGTGATTTTTGACATGTAGCCACACATCGTAAGACCTGCCGATTTTGAAAGTTACCTCGTTATTAAGCACGTTGTTCGTGCCGACGTAAATAGTAAATCCGTCTTTTTCGTAGGTCTTCGGCGCGGATTTTTGCACGACTTGTTTGCGACCGTTTCCGCCTTGTTTTTTGATGATTTTAAGGGCGACGAGTTCGTCTTTGATATTTTCGGCGTCCGAAAGTTCCGCACGGGAGAGGGCGTCGAGAATGGAATTTACGTAGTCGAGTTCTTTTGAATACTCTTCGATTTGTTCGCGGGAAATTTCTTTTGCGCGCTTTAACTTGTTGTATTTGTTGAAAAGGTGCTGCACGTTTTGCGCGGGTGTTTTCGTCACGTCGAGTTTTATCGTCAGGGGGCGCATATCGTCATAGTAGTTTTCGACGGTAACGGACGGCTCGCCGCGGCTGATTTTATATTGATTGTTTGCAAGAAGTTCCGCCGAAATTCTGACGTTTTCCATATCGTCGCACTCGACAAGTTTTTCGCGCGCGATCTCGATTTTTTTGACGAGTTTGTCGCGGTGTCTTTTTGTTAAAACGATAATGTCTTTGAAGTAATTTTTCTCGCGTTGGGACTTGTCCGAAAGGGTGAAGCAAGCGTTGACCGCACCGTTTAACGTGGGGAAGAAAACAAAGTCGTTTTCGTCGCCTTGCGACTTATACGGCGTTACAAAAAAATCGGAATAATCTTTCAAAGCGCACGGTTTATATGCGGTTTTTCCGAAAATCTCGTCAAAAAACGTAATTTCTTCAATCGCTTTGTCAACGGGGTTTCCGGCGTTTTCGGAAAGAAAAGCAATCTCTTTCGCGCTTTGTTTCGACAGCCCGTTGACCGACGACAAAAGGGCGTCGTAAAGCGTCTTTTTGTCCGAATTTTCAAGGCGCGATTTTATGCCTTCCTTGTCGTAAAGTTCCGCCTTGTCGCCTTTGGGCTGGGGGGTGTATTTCGCGCCGGGCATGATGACTCGTCTGCCTTTTTCGGACACGCCGATGCGGACGAGCGCGTCAAGGATAATATCGTTTTCGTCAAGAAGGATAACGTTGCTGTATCGTCCCATAAGTTCGACGACAACGAAGAAATCTTTCACGTCCTGCATTTCGGTGCGCGCGGACAGCGAAATTCTGAAAACCCTGTCGTCGCCCGCAATCGAAATATCCTTGATCGTCGCGCCGAGAAGATGCTTTCTCAGAAGCATACAGAAGGCGGGGGCGGAATAAGGGTTTTCCTTTTTGTCGTACGCGATATGGATTCTCGCGGCGTTGGGGTTTGCCGACGCGACGAGAGTGTACGACGTGCCGCCCGAATACACGACGAAACGAACCTCGTCCTTTTCGGGTTGGTTTATTTTTTGTATTTTCCCCGGCGCAAGAAGAGAGTTAAGTTCTTTTTGCAGGGTTTTTAACGTTAAAAGGTCTTGTGGCATAGGCAAATTATAGCGTATCGGCGTCTAATTTTCAAGCGTGTGACGAATAATGACAAAAAATGACAAAAAGAATATTTCGGAAAATGGAATTTTGTATTGCAAAAACTTTCTTTATATGTTATATTATTATACGCTTACGTTAGTATTATTTGGAGGTTTTATGAACTACACACTCGAAAAACTTGAAAAAAGTCAAGTAAAATTCACAATCGAAATCAACGAAGCCGAAGTAGAAGCGGCTATCCAAGAAGCTTATAACAAGAACAAAAGCCATTATAAACTTGAAGGCTTCCGTCCCGGCAAAGTGCCCCGCAAGGTGCTGGAAGCAGAATTCGGCAAAGACGTTTTCCTGAACGACGCTCTCGATATCATTCTTCCCAAGTACTTTGAAGAAGCCCTTGAAAAAGAAACGTCGGTCGAGCCGGTCAGCCGTCCCGAAGCGGACATTCTGGAAGCAAGCGACAAAGCGGTTAAATTCGCGGTTACCATCACCGTCCAGCCCGAAGTCAAACTCGGCAAATACAAGGACGTGAAAGTCGCAAAAGAAAAATTTGAAGTTACCGACGATCAGGTTCAGGCGGAACTCCTGCTCGCACAGGACAAAGCGGCTCGCGTCGTTGAAATCGAAAAAGACAGAAAAGCCAAAAAAGGCGACATCTGCAATATCGATTTCGAAGGCTCGGTCGGCGGCGTTAAATTCGACGGCGGCGCAGGCAAAGATTACGATCTGGAACTCGGCAGCAAAACCTTTATCCCCGGTTTTGAAGAAGGCGTCGTAGGAATGAAGAAGGGCGAAACGAAAGACATCACCGTTACCTTCCCCGAAGAATATTCCGAAGACCTTGCCGGAAAAGAAGCGGTGTTCAAAGTAACGCTCAACGCCATTAAGGTCAAAGAACTGCCCGAACTCAACGACGACTTTGCAAAAGACGTGTCCGAATTCGACACCCTTGACGCATACAAAGCGGATATCAAAGCAGGTCTTGAAAAACAAGCCGAAGAACGCGCCGGAATCGCCGAAGAAAACAAACGCGTCGAAGCAATCGTCAAAAACGCAACGGTCGAAGTCCCCGAATGCATGATCGCGGACGAAGTCGAAGAAATGATTAAGGAATTTGAATATCGTCTTCTGTATCAGGGAATGAAACTCGACGATTATCTCAGATATTCGGGAATCACCCGCGAAAAGATGGCGGAAGATTATCGCGAAACGGCAGAAAGAAACGTGAGAATCCGTCTTGTGCTGGAAGCGATTATCAAAGCCGAAAACGTCCTTCCCGACGAAGAAGCCGTCAATAAGAAAATCGAAGATATGGCAAAAGGTCAGAACAAGACCGTCGACGAATACAAGAAAGATATGGATCCGAGATATCTCACCTATCTTCTGAACCAGAGCCTTACCGACGCTCTTATGGCGAAACTGAAAGAACTTAACCCCGCAAAATAACGATTTTTCGACCGAATATATATCGGTAAAAAAGTATACAATAATTTCGGAGAGTTTATGAACGTTAACGAAAAAATGATCAGCGTCGTGGAGCAAACCAACAGGGGCGAGCGTCAATACGACCTCGCTTCAAGGCTTCTCGAAGACAGAATTATCTTTTTGAGCGGCGAAGTCAATACCGACCTTGCAAACTATATCATCGCTCAGCTTATTTATCTCGAAGCGCGCGATCCGCATAAGGACATCGCGTTGTACATCAACAGCCCGGGCGGCAGCGTTACCGACGGCATGGCGATTTTCGACACGATGAATTATATCAAGTGCGACGTCAGCACCATTTCGATCGGCTTGTCCGCGTCGATGGGCGCGTTCCTTCTTGCCGCCGGCGCGAAGGGCAAACGCTACGCGCTTCCCAACAGCGAGATTATGATTCACCAACCTTTGGGCGGCGCACAAGGTCAGGCAAGCGATATTATCCTTGCCGCACAACACATCGCGAAAACCAAAGAAAAAATGAACAGGTATCTCGCGGAAATGACGGGGCAGGATATCTCCGTTATCGAACGCGACACCGACCGCGACAACTTTATGTCCGCGGAAGAAGCGCTTGCTTACGGTATCGTAGATAAAATAATATATCCCCGCCATAATTAGGAGTATATGGAAGAAAACACAGTAAAACAATATTGTTCTTTCTGCGGAAAGAGCGAGGACGAAGTGCTGAAACTCATCGAGGGTCCCAACGGGATTGCCATTTGCGACGAGTGCATCGAGGAGTGCAACGATATTCTTGAAAGAGAGTACGAAGAAGCGGACACCCCGAAAAACGACGCCTTCAAACTGCTCACGCCGGAAGAAATCAAAGCGCGTCTTGACGAATATATTATCGGTCAGGACGCCGCCAAAAAAGTGTTGTCGGTTGCCGTTTACAATCACTACAAAAGGATCGGAAGCAACAAAAAAACCGGCGACGACGTCGTTTTGGACAAAAGTAACGTATTGCTGCTCGGACCTACCGGTTGCGGCAAGACTTTGCTTGCGCGATCTCTTGCAAATATCCTTAACGTGCCGTTTGCGGTTGCCGACGCAACGACGCTCACGGAAGCCGGCTACGTCGGCGAAGACGTCGAAAACATTCTTTTGAAACTCATTCAGGCTGCGGACGGCGACATCAGACGCGCCGAACAAGGCATAATCTATGTTGACGAAATCGACAAAATCGCAAGAAAAAGCGAAAACGTGTCGATAACGCGCGACGTGTCGGGCGAAGGCGTGCAGCAAGCGCTCCTTAAAATTATCGAAAGCACCGTTGCCAACGTGCCTCCACAGGGCGGACGTAAGCATCCTATGCAGGAAATGTATCAGATCGACACGACGAATATCCTGTTTATTTGCGGCGGAGCGTTCGTAGGACTTGACAAAATCATCGGCAAACGCACCGACAATTCGTCGCTTGGGTTCAACTCCGTGCTGAATGAAGACAAGGACAAAAAGTATAGCGAAATCATCAGGGAAATTCAACCCGACGACCTTATCAAATTCGGTCTTATTCCGGAATTCGTCGGCAGGCTTCCCATTGTCGTTTCGATTGACGAGCTGGACGAAACCGCGCTCATCAAAATCCTGACCGAGCCGAAAAACGCCCTTGTCAAACAGTATCAGAAAATGCTGAAACTCGACGGCGTGGATCTCGTGTTCGAGGACAGCGCGCTTTCTGCGGTCGCGAAAAAAGCCATTGCGCTCAAAACCGGCGCGAGGGGACTTCGCTCGATTCTGGAACAGATTATGCTGGACGTAATGTACAAAATCCCCGGCGACAAAACAATCGAAAAAGTTATAATCACAGGCGATACGGTTGAAAAAGGCGTACCCGCCGAAATAGTCAGGCGCAATATTGCCTGAGGAGAACATATGCAAAAAAACTTTGATTTACCGCTAATCCCCCTCAGGGGATTAACGGTTTTTCCAAATACTACGGTAAATTTCGACGTCGGCCGCAAAAAATCGGTCGCGGCGGTTACCGACGCCGTTAAAAACAGAAACGGAAAAATCATTTTGTGCCGTCAGATAAACACCGACGAAAGCAATCCGCAAGCGGACGGTATTTATACCGTCGGCGTGCTTGCGCGCGTCGTGCAGGTCATCTCGAACGGCGGCGAAACGCTGAGAATTATCGTTGACGGCATCAAAAAAGTGAAAGTTACGGGATACGTCGATAATCCCGACTTCTTCGTGGCTTCGTACGAGCCGATGAAAGAATTGCACGCGCGCACGGTCGAGGCGAAGGCGTACAGAAGAAAATGTATGTCCGTCGTCGAGGAACACTATTTCGTGGGCGAGCGCGCAACCAAAGACGTTTACAACATTCTGAACGAAACGGAAGAACCTGTGGCGTTTTTGTACCGCGCGGCGCATCTTATGGATATTTCGGACAGGCAGGGCTTTTTGGAAATTGACGACGTTATCGACAAGTACGAATTACTGCTCGACTTTCTTGAAGACGAGCTTGAAATCGCAAAGGTTGAAAAGAAAATCAATAGGAAAGTGCGTGAAAGCATCGACAAAGGGCAGAAAGAATATTACCTTCGCGAGCAAATAAAAGCCATTCAGGAAGAACTCGGCGACGAGGACGACGACGATCTGCTGCTTAAAGCGGACAAGCTGCCCATTCCCGAAGAAAGCAAGAAAAAACTCAAAAAGGACATCGAGCGCAACGCAAAAATGCCCACGTCAAGCCCCGATTACGCAATTTCGAGAAACTATTTCGACTTTGTGTTCGATTTGCCGTGGGGGATTGAGAGCGAAGATAACAACGACATCGAAAATGCAAGGAAAATTCTGGACGAAGACCACTACGGTCTTGAAAAAATCAAGGAAAGAATTCTGGAATTCCTTGCCGTCAGACAACTCACCGACGAAAAACGCGAGCCGATAATTTGTCTTGTGGGCCCGCCGGGCGTCGGCAAAACGTCGATTGTAAAAAGTATCGCAAGGGCGCTCAACAGGAAGTACGTCAGAATGAGCCTTGGCGGAATACGCGACGAAGCGGAAATCCGCGGGCATCGCAAAACGTACGTCGGGGCAATGCCGGGACGAATAATCAGTAATATCCGCATTGCCGGCACGATGAACCCCGTGTTTTTGCTGGACGAAATCGACAAACTTGCGTCCGACTTCAAGGGCGATCCGTCAAGCGCGCTTCTTGAAGTGCTGGATCCCGAACAAAACAACGCTTTCCGCGACAATTACCTTGAAATACCTTTCGATTTGTCAAAGGTGATTTTCATCACGACGGCAAACAACCCCGACGCGATACCCGCGCCGCTGTACGACCGTATGGAAATTATCGAAATGAGCGGCTATACACCCGAAGAAAAATTGCAAATTGCAAAGAAACACCTCATCGGAAAGCAGTTGAAAGCGCACGGAATAAGCGATGACAGGCTGTCGTTTACCGACGACGGAATCGAAAAAATCATTTACTCTTACACCCGTGAAAGCGGCGTAAGGGGGCTGGAAAAGGAAATCGCAAACGTAATGCGAAAGGTCGCGGTGAAAATCGTTTCGGGTTCGGCGCAGGACAAAATCGTCGTGACGAAAGACAACGTCAAAGAGTTTTTGGGCGTCGAAAAATACCTTGAAAACGAAAAACCAGAACACAGCGAAGTCGGCGCGGCAACGGGACTTGCCTGGACGGCGGTCGGCGGCGAAATTCTGACAATCGAGGTCAGTATCGTCAGCGGAAAGGGCGAAATACTGCTCACCGGGCATCTCGGCGACGTCATGAAAGAAAGCGCAAGAACGGCGATAAGTTATATCCACGCGCACGCGGACGATTACGATATACCCGAACGCGCGTTCAAGGACAAAGATATCCACATTCACGTTCCCGAAGGGGCAATCCCGAAAGACGGACCGTCCGCAGGAATTACAATCGCCACCGCAGTGTTTTCGGCACTTACCGGGAAGGGCGTGAGAAACGACGTCGCAATGACGGGCGAAATCACTCTCCGCGGGAAAGTATTGCCCATCGGCGGGCTGAAAGAAAAATCGCTTGCTGCAATGCGCGCGGGAATAAAGAAAGTGTTGATTCCCGTCGACAATATGAAAGACCTTGACGATATTCCCGAAAGCGTGAAAAACGGCGTGAAATTTATCCCCGTCGAAAACGTTTCGGAAGTTTTCAATATCGCAATCGAAAGGTAAGTTATGGAAATCAAAAACGCAAAATTCGTACAGTCGGTTTCAAACGGGAAAGTTATCCCGTCTTTCGACGCGCCCGAAATCGCAATCGCAGGGAAGTCCAACGTCGGAAAGTCGTCGTTTATCAACTTTATGGTAAATCAGAACAAACTTGCAAGGACGTCGGGAGATCCCGGCAGAACGCGCCTTGTGAACTTTTTTGAAATCAACGGCGGCGAATTTTACTTTGTGGATTTGCCGGGATACGGCTATGCAAAAGTCAGCAAGGAAGAGAAAGCAAAGTGGGGACCGATGATCGAAGGGTATCTTGAAAACGGCAAAAATCTTGTGCACGTTTTCGTACTTCTGGACATTCGCCACGATCCGACAAAGGACGATATGCAGATGATAAATTATCTTTTCCACTTCAATTTTCCGTTCTCGATAATCGCGACGAAAGCGGATAAACTTTCCAAAATGCAGCAGAAAAAAGCGTTGCAAAACATCGCGACAAAGGTCGGAATCGGGGTGGATAACATCTACGCCGTGTCGTCGAGCGAGAAAACCGGGAAAAGAGAAATCCTTGACAGAATCGCCCAAATCCTTGAAAATGTGCAATAAGTATTCTAAAAAACGCGCTTTTTCATAATATTTTCAAAAAAATCGACAAAATTTTTCAAAAATAAACGGACGCAACGAAAGCGTCCGTTTATTATTTGTCCGTCAGAAAATCGTTATCGTGTGAAAGTCGTGGGAAACAACGGCAGGTCAAACACGCCCGTGCAGACTTCCTGCGTATATGCCTGACAAGGCGGGATATAACAGTATCCGTACGACGGCACGAGAAGCTCGACTTCCGCCTCGGCTTTCAGGACTACCGTCACGCAGCAGGTGATTGAAAATCCGAGTCCTTCCGTCCACGCGCCTTGCGGGGACACCGCGTTCACGGTTGCCGCAATCTCGACGGGGATAACCGAGTTGTCGGGGAAGCACATTATGACGTCTTCGTTGACGACGATTTCCGCAGTGCCTTTTCCTTCGACGTTGTTTGCGTCGACGTAGATGACTTCGACGGGAATGGTTATCGTTGCCTGCACGCGCGAGTTGTGCGGGTTGTCGCCCGAAAGCGGGGTAACGATAAGGTTGGATATCGTGCCTGCCGACGACGTCGAAGCGGCAGACACAAAGGTCAGCGGGGTGGTATAGTTTGCGGGCGTCGGATTCGTGATCGTGACGCCGTAGTCTTCAAGCGAAGTTTGGTTGATACACGCGTCGAAAACTTTTCTCACTTGTATGCAGGCGCGCTCGCACAGATTATGTAGCGGATTTCCGGAAATCGGTCCGGGCGTCCTGTCGGGTTTCAGGGTATTGCAAAACGACATTTTTACACCTCCAAAGCGTTTATACCTTATTTTATGTAAAGCGGATTTTTTTTGTGATATTTGCGTCATCGCTTGAAAAAAACATTATTATGTGATATAAGTAATATATATATTTTGTGTAGGTAAAAAGCGTGCGCGCAATCTTATAGTTATGAAAATTTTTGCGATTTCAGACCTTCATTTATCGTTTTCGTCGGATAAACCGATGGATATTTTCGGTACAATGTGGGAAAACCACTTTGAACAAATCGTCGAAGACTGGCAAAATAAGGTATCGGACGACGATATCGTGCTGCTTGCCGGTGATTTGTCGTGGGCGATGACCTTTGAAAACGCGCTTATCGACGTAAACGAAATCGAAAAATTGAAGGGCAAAAAAGTAATAATCCGCGGCAATCACGACTATTGGTGGCAAAGTTATACTAAAATGTATAAGATTTTTGCCGAAAAAAATATTTTTGCCATTCAGAACAACGCCTTAAAATTCGGAAATTTCGTTTTTTGCGGTACGCGCGGCTGGACTCTGCCCGAATCGAACAAGACGCCCGAGGACGAAAAAGTCTATAATCGCGAGGTCATAAGATACGAACTTTCCTTAAAGGAAGCGACGAAACTGAAAGGCGAAAACGACAAGATTATCGCCATGCTGCATTATCCCCCGTTCGAGCTTAATAACTCCGGCACCGCGTTCACCGATTTGTCCGAAAAGTACGGGGTTGAAAAAGTGGTTTACGGGCACCTTCACGGTCGATACGGCAGGACGGAAATTCTGCACGAGAAAAACGGGGTGGAATATATCATGACGTCGTGCGACAAACTCGGCAACCGACTTTACAAAATCGACGAAAGCGAAGAATAATTTTTGACGATTACATAGTAACGATATTTTTTTAAGGGCAATTCCAAAACAGGAGTTGCTTTTTTTTATGCAAAAAAAAACAATATGAAAAAATGCGAAAATCACCGTAAAATCGCTTGCACATTTTAGGCGAACAGGGCATAATATGGGGGCAAACGAGAAAAAGCAGGGAACACTGACCACCACTCCGATTTTTTGTCAATAGCAAAATTTTACTATTTATGTCGAAAATTTGCTATTCAAACGACGGATTTAAGAAATTTTAGAAAAATTTTCTGAAAAAAATGAAAAAAATTTGTTAAAAGTGGTTGCAAGTGGTCAATGTATGTGCTATTATTAATCTACAAACATCTCAGAAGGAGGTAATTATGGCATACGTCGGAAAGTTCAATCATCAACTCGACCAGAAAAACCGTTTGCGTATCCCCGCTAAACTCAAAGCGGAGCTCGGTCAGAATTTTGCCATAGTTCGCGGAACAAGCGGTTGTTTGTTCATTTACTCCGAAGAGCAGTTTGCAAACCTTTACGAAGAAAAGTCCAAAAACATTTCATTCGTTACCGAAGAGGGCAAAGAAGCCACCGACGCACTCCGCAGAATGGTTGCGACGATGTCGATTCCCGAAGAAGACAATCAGGGGCGTTTCGTACTTGACGCAAATTTAAGGCGAATCGCGAAAATCCAGAAAGACGTCGTTTTCGTCGGAATGTTCGACAGAATCGAATTGTGGTCGGCAGAAACTTACAACGAACGCTTCAAGGATCTTGACGACGAAGAATACGATCAGTCGCTTGAACCCCTTGGAAAATTCGGATTCTGATGGAAGAGAATTTCAATCACGTTCCGGTACTCCTTAACGAGTGCATCGAAGGGCTGAACATAAAGCCCGACGGCGTTTACGTCGATTGCACGTTAGGCGGAGGCGGGCACAGCGGCGAAATCGCGAAAAGGCTCACGACGGGACGGCTTATTTCTATTGATAAAGACGAAGACGCAATCGCGTATTCGAAAAAAAGGCTTGAAGCCTATAAAGACAAAATCACGTTCGTACACGATGATTTTAAGAACATTGAAAGCATACTGAAAAATCTGTCCGTATCGTCAATCGACGGCGTACTTGCCGACCTTGGCGTGTCGAGTTATCAAATCGACGTCGCGGAACGCGGATTTTCTTATATGAAAGACGCGCCGCTCGATATGAGAATGGACAGGAGCCAATCTTTTTCGGCGTACGACGTGGTGAACGGATACGACGAAGAAAAACTGCAAAAAATCATTTTTTCTTACGGCGACGAAAGATTTGCGAGAAACATCGCGAAAAACATCGTCAAAGAAAGAGAAAAGTCGCCGGTATCGACGACGGGGCAGTTGGCAAAAATTATCGAATACAGCGTACCCGCTTCGAACCGCTGGAAATTCGGAAATCCGTCGAAGCGTACTTTTCAGGCAATCCGCATCGAAGTGAACGGAGAACTGAAAGGGCTGGACACCGCGGTCAGGACTTACGTAGGTCTGCTTAATCCGAAAGGTAGAATGTGCGTCATTACTTTCCATTCGGAAGAAGACAGAATCGTGAAGCAGACGATGAAAGACCTTGCGACAGGGTGCATTTGCGACAAATCGTTGCCCGTATGCGTATGCGGAAGGCACGAAATCGTAAAATTTATTTCAAACAAGGCGATATTGCCGTCAAAGGACGAACAGGACGAAAACGGCAGAAGCAAAAGCGCGAAACTGAGAGTAATCGAAAAACTGTAATAAAAAACCAAATTATAAAAATAAGTAAGCGAGGATAGGGAAATGTTAGGAACAACCATAAACCGTGAAGGAATAAGAGAAGATATCGACAACAGGGATTACACGTACAGCCCCGACAGGCCGGTGCCCAGTTTTGACGCGCGTCTTGGCCGTCAGCAGCCGATGTACGACCGTTACGCATCGGCGGAAGTCGTAAACCAGCGTCCCGCAGCGCGCCAGGATATGTATGCTCCCGTACAAGATCCCGCCCGCGAAGATTTATGGAATCGTCTTAACACGAATAACGTCAGCCGCGGCGCTGTCGAAAACCGCTACTCCGCAAGACCGGAAGTCGAAGTTTTCGAGCCGATGAGACTGCGCGAAACCCAAACCCGCGTACAGGCAAAACGCAAGGCTTCCAAACAACTCAGCACTCAGGGCAAAGTCATCATGGCGGTTTACCTTGCGGTCGTATTGCTTATAGTAACGCTTGTCATCATCAATGCGGAGCTTATCAATACTCCGTCGACCGAACCCGTGCAGGATCCGGCAGCGGCGGTGAGCAGCGTGTATGACACAAACGAAAGTGGTCTTAATTTCGTCCATTCTTCGTATAATACCTTTGAAACCCAAACGAACTGGTTCGACGCCACGCTCGATAAGTTGGGTGAATAAGGAGAAACCTAATTTTTGAACGATAACCTAATATATAACCCCAAACCAAGGCTATTAACTGTTTTTACGTTAATAGTCTTTTTCTTTACCGCGATTCTTTTCAAGTTTCTGTACGTGCAGGTGACCTCATCAAAAAAGTTGCAGGCGCGCGCCGCGGAGCAGTGGTACAGAGATTTGCCGCTTGTCGCAAGGCGGGGCGGAATTTACGACAGAAACGGGATAACTCTTGCCGATACGGCGACGAGATATACGATTTACGTCCGTCCGAACGCCGTCGAAAATCCGAAAGAGGTTGCGGCTGCGCTTTCCGAATGCGCGGGCGCGGATTATAAAAAGATTTATGACAAAATCACGAAAAAGGGCGTGGGCGAAATCACCGTCGCGAAAAAAGTCGAAAAAGAAAACGTCCTGAAAATCGTTGAAAAAAATCTGAAAGGAATTTACGTTTCGGAAGACGGGTTCAGATATTATCCGTACGGCGACTTCATGACGCAGGTTCTGGGATTCACGAACGTCGACCTTCAAGGACAAAGCGGACTCGAATCCTATTACGACAAATATCTGACGGGAATCAACGGCAGCGTGTTGTCGGAAGCCGACCTTATCGGGCGCGGTATCGGCGGCACGAGATATTATCTTCCCGCGACGTCGGGGTGCGACCTTACGCTGACAGTCGATTTTTATATCCAGAGCATTGTCGAAAATACGATAAAAAAAGCCGCGCTCGCGACGAAAGCGAAACGGGTGTCGTGTCTTGTCATGAATCCGACGACGGGCGAAATTCTTGCAATGGCGGAAACTCCGTCGTACGATCTTAACAACGTTCCGCGCGACGATCTTTCCGCATTGTTTCGTTACAGCAAAAATACAATGGTGTCGGCGGTTTACGAGCCGGGCAGTACCTTCAAAATTCTGACGTCGGCAATCGCCATACAGGAAAATGCTTTCCCGGAAACCCACAGGTTTTACTGTGCTGGGAGCCGCGTCGTCGACGGAAAAAAGATAAAATGCTGGCGCTCAAAAGGACACGGCAGTCAGACTTTTGCGGAAGGGGTAAGGAACAGTTGCAACTGCGTGTTTATGGATTGCGCGTTGCAAGTCGGCACGGCAAAATTTTATGAGTATCTGAAAAACTTCGGCATAACTTCCAAAACGGGCGTCGACGTAACAGGCGAAACGTCGGGACTCACCCTTGCGGAAAACACCGTCAAAAACGTCGACCTTGCCCGCATCGGATTCGGGCAGGCGGTTGCGCTGACTCCCATCGAACTTGCTGTTGCGGCGTCGGCGGCGATAAACGGCGGCGAAATCGTTACTCCGTATCTGTTAAAAAGCGCGACGGACGCGTCGGGACGAGTCGTGAAAGAAAACGAATCCGTCGTAAAACGCAGGGTAATATCGCGGGAAACGTCCGAAAAACTTGCAAAGATTTTGTATTCCGTCGTGACCGAAGGCAGCGGAAAAGGCGCGTATATCAACGGCTATAATATCGGCGGAAAAACGGGAACGGCGCAAAAATACGAAAACGGGGCGATCGCGCAGGGTAAGTATATTTCAAGTTTTATCGGCTTTGAAAAGTACGCAGGATGCGAGGCAATCGCGTTGTTTCTCGTCGACGAACCCGTCGGGGCGTATTACGGAAGTATCGTCGCCGCGCCTTACGTCAGGGAAATTTTTGAGGGGATTTTTTCTTATTACGACGTTTCTCCCGAAATCACCGACGAAAGCGAAAGGATTGCCGCGACGCCTTTCAACCCGTACGAATACGAATTTTAAGAATTTGCATTAAACAAAGATTGTCTAAAAAAGTCTAATTTTACCGCGTTGTTGTAATAGCGTCGTCCGTTTGATAATATTTATTAATAAATATTAAAGGGGCGACGTTATGATTACGATTGAAAAACTTTTTGAAAACGTGTCTTATGCTTCAAACACGGATATTTCCAAAATCAAAATCAAGGGCATAGCAACCGACAGCCGTCAGGTAAAGGACGGCGATTTGTTCGTGTGTATCAGGGGGAAAGACGACGACGGACACAAACACGCGCTGGAAGCGCAGATGCTCGGCGCGGTCGCAATTCTTGCAGAACACGCAACCGAAAGCGGACTTCCGACAGCGATTGTTACAAATTCAAGGCAAAGTTACAGCAAAATATGCCAAAATTTCTTTGAAAAACCGCATTTGAAACTGAAAATTGTATCAATCGTCGGAACGAACGGAAAAACGACGACTTCGTATATTGCCGAACATTTATTGAAATCGGCAGGGTATAAGACGGGCGTTATCGGCACGATCGGCTACAAAATCCTTGACGAAACGTATGAAGCCGACCTTACCACGCCCGACAGTTTCACCCTGAACCGCCTTTTCAGGAAAATGGTAAGGGCGGGCGTCGAAATCGTCGTGATGGAAGTGTCGGCGCACGCAATCGCACAGGACAGACTGTACGGGATAACAAGCGATATTAGCATTTTTACCAACGTTTCACCCGAACATTTGGATTATTTTTGCGATTTTTCGCAATATTATGATACAAAATTGTCATTTTTCAAAAACGGAATGACCAAAAGCGCGATAGTAAATGTGGACGATAATCTGGGCAGAGAGTTATATAAAACCCTCGATATGCCGATAATATCGTACGGAATCGACGAGCCGAGCGACGTGTTTGCGATGGAAATCAAAAGAAAACCGCGTGGCACGTCGTTTATCGTCAACGTTTTTGACGAAATATACGAATTATTCATGCCGCTTTACGGAAAATACAACGTTCTGAACGCTCTTTCCGCGATAACTCTTTTGAAAACGCTGAAAGTACCGTTGCCGATAATTGCCGAAAGTTTACAAAAATTGCCGCCGATACCGGGCAGATTTAACATTTTTTCGTACAAAAATGCAAAAATCATCGTCGATTTTGCTCATACGCCCGACGGGCTCGATAATCTTTTGCGTACTTCGCGAACTCTCACGCGCGGAAAAATGATAACCGTATTCGGTTGCGGGGGAAATCGCGACAAGGGAAAACGTAAGAAAATGGGAGAAATCGCCGCAAGACTTTCGGACGCGGTGATCGTCACCGAAGACAACAGCCGTACGGAACCGTTGACGAACATAATCTCGGACATAATGGAAGGCGTGAAAGGAAACGGAAAAGTTTTCATCGTCGAAGAAAGGCGGGAAGCCGTCGAGTTTGCGGCAAGTCTTTTGTCGGACGGCGACCTGCTTGTCGTTGCAGGCAAAGGCGCGGAAAAGTACATAGAGCGAAACGGACGGCGCGTCAGATATTCCGACGTCGACGAAGCCATCGCTTTATCGAGAGGTGAAAGGTGAAAATCGAACTTTCGTGTTTTATCGCGCTTGCGGCGACCTTCCTGTTTTCGATGCTGATTGCGCCGCTTGTCATAAAAACGATGAAAAAACTGAAAGCCGGGCAGGTGATACTCGGCTACGTTTCTCAGCACAGCGCAAAGGAAGGCACGCCGACGATGGGCGGATTTATTTTCATTATCCCGGTTGCCGTCGTAACCCTTGCCGTCGGGTACGGGAAGTTGTCGCTTGTCGCGGTGCTTTTAATGCTCGGGTATTCGCTTGTCGGATTTCTGGACGACTTTCTGAAAATCAAAACCCACAATAATCTGGGATTGAAACCATACCAGAAGATAGTCGGGCAGACGGGACTTGCGGCAATCGCCGCGGTTTTCGTATATAAAAATCCCGTGATAGGAAGCGCGGTCGGGTTTCCGTTTACGGCGGCGACCGTCGATTTTTCATGGGGGATAATTCCTTTCACTATGCTTGTATATATCGCCGCAACCAACGCCGTGAACCTTACGGACGGACTGGACGGACTTGCCTCGACGACGTCTTTGATATACTTTATCGGATATTCGCTTATCGCAACCATCGAGGTGCTGGGGCTTATCTATTACGGACAGGATTTAACCGCAACGGAAGTAAAAGGCGTCGCGGTGTTTTCGGCGTCGCTCGTCGGCGGACTTATGGCGTTTTTGTGGTTCAACTTCAACCCCGCGAAAATCATGATGGGCGATACCGGCAGTCTTGCGCTCGGCAGCGCGGTCGCGACGGTTGCGGTTTTTCTGAAAAATCCTTTTTCGATACTCATATCGGGCATAATGTTCGTGGTGTCGTGCATATCAGTAATTGTGCAGGTAACGTATTTCAAACTCACGAAAAAGCGCGTATTTTTAATGGCGCCGTACCATCATCATCTGGAAAAGAAGGGCATACCCGAATGGAATATCGTTTGCCGATATGCCGTGATAACGACGCTGTTTACCGCGCTTAACGTATTGTCAAAGGTGGTTTATGAATTATAAAAACAAAAAAGTCCTTGTTTACGGGCTGGGGGCGAGCGGGTGTTCCGTAATCAAACTTCTGCAAAAAATCGGCGCGGACGTTTACGTTTTCGACGACGACATAAACGAAAAAGAAATCCCGAAAAACGTGACGGTCGTGCCGTGCGCGGATTTTTCCGACGTCGCCGACCTTACGATTTTAAGTCCCGCGATAAGTATAGATAACCCGTCGATTCAAAAAGCCGTCGCGAAAAACAAGGTGACAGGGGAACTTGCATTCGCCGCGGATTTCCTTGAAAGCGAGTTTATCGCCGTAAGCGGTACGAACGGAAAAACGACGGTCACCCTTATGATAAACGACGTGCTGAACGGGGCGGGATACGAATCGTACGCGCTCGGGAACATCGGCGTGCCGCTTTCCGAAAAAGCGTTGTCGCTGACGCCTGACGATATCGCCGTCGTGGAAGTCAGCAGTTTTCAGCTGGAAACGACCAAACGACTTTGTCCCGATATAGCCGTTCTCACAAACGTAACGTCCGACCACCTTGACCGGCACAAAACCCTTGATAATTACAAAAACCTGAAAGCGAAACTTTTCGAGGGACAGTGCGACAGGGAAATATCCGTTTTCAACGCCGACGACGAAACGTCCGAAGAAATATCGAAAATCGTGAAATCGGACAAATTCTTTTTCAGCACGAAAAAGCGGGTGCGTGGCGCGTATCTCGACGGCGACGAAATCGTGTTCGAGGACGAAAAAAGAATACATATCGCAAATTGCGGGGAGCTGTCGGCGTGCGCCGGGGTGAACCTTGAAAACGTCCTTGCGACAACCGCAACGTGTATGGCAAGGAAGATTAATCCCGAAATCATAAGAATGACGCTGAAAAGTTTTGCCGCGCCGCTTTACCGCACGACCTATCTCGGCGAGAAAAGGGGAAAGAAATTTTATAACGACAGCAAGGGTACGAATATTTCCGCAACCTTAAAAAGTGCCGAAAGTATGAGGGGAAATACAGTTTTGATACTCGGCGGGCGCGGAAAGGGCGAAAATTTTGAAGATTTGTTCAAAAAACTGCCGAAAAATGTAATTCACGCCTTTATTACGGGCGAAAACGCGCGCGAAATCATGGACGGAGCGATTACCGCGGGTTTTTACAACGTGACTTACCGGCAGAGTCTGAAAGAGTGTTTTATGGAAAGCACGGTGGTGCGCGCCGACAACGTTTTGTTTTCGCCGGCTTCTTCAAGTTTCGACCGCTACAAAAACTTCGTCGAGCGCGGGAAAGCCTTTGACGATTTGTTTTTCGAATTATGAAAAAACACGTTATCGCGATATACGCAACCACGATATTGTTGTCGCTTGCGGGAATGGCGTTTATTTACAGCGCGTCGCGATATTCCGCGGCGATCGAAAGCGGCGACGCTTTTTTTTACGTCAAAAAGCAGGCGATAGCGTTCGCAATCGGACTGTTTTTAATGTTTGCGGTGCGGATATTCGACGTCGAAAAACTGAAAAAGGCGAAATATCCCGTGATGATTTCAAGCCTTATTTTGCTTGCTCTCGTATTCGTGCCGAAACTCGGCGTCGAAAGTTTCGGGGCAAAGCGATGGATAAACCTGGGGTTTTTCACGATACAACCGTCCGAATACGCAAAGTTTGGTTTTGTGATATTTGCGGCTGCGGTTTGTGCCGACGATAACGTAAATAATACAAAAACGTTGCTGAAAATTCTGTTTTTCGGCGTTTTTTCGTGCATTTTGATAATTTTGGAACCAAATATGTCAATTACGGTGTGTTTGGGGGCGGTAATGCTCGTTATGTTGTACGTCGGCGGGCTTAAAACGAAAAAGTTTGCGGCGGTGCTTGCGCCCGCGGTTTTTGCAATCCCCGTGCTTATCGTTGCCGAGCCGTATCGAATGAAAAGGCTTCTGGCGTTTCTGAATCCGTGGGAAAACCCGAAAGGCGAGGGATACCAACTCATACAAAGTTATTATGCGTTGGGCAGCGGCGGTTTTTTCGGGCTCGGATATCTCAACAGCAGACAAAAATATTTGTTCCTGCCGTTTTCGGAAAGCGACTTCGTGCTGTCGGTCATCGGGGAAGAAACGGGGTTTTTCGGAGTGACGATTCTTGCAATAATTTTCATAGTTTTCGTATATTCGGGCATAAAAATCGCGATAAACGCAAAAACCCGATTCAAAAGTTATCTTGCGACGGGAATCACCGCAATCGTCGCGATTCAGAGCGCGATAAATTTTGCGGTCGTCGGCGGCGCGATTCCGCCGACGGGGTTGCCGCTTCCTTTCGTCAGCGCGGGCGGCAGCAGTCTTGTCGCGTTCATGACGTTTTCGGGCGTGCTTTGTCTTTGTGCCGACCATTCACAAAAAACCTTGCTCCGACAGTAATATAAACTATGGAAAAATTTATCGTTTCGGGCGGCAACCGCCTTTACGGAAAGACAAGGCTCAAAGGCGCGAAAAACAGCATATTGCCGCTTCTTGCGGGCGCGTTGCTCACGCGGGAAAAGGTGACGATCAGGGATTGTCCCGACATTTCCGACGTGGCGTATATGTGTGAAATAATAAAATCGCTGGGCGCGGACGTCGTGAGAGCGGGCGACGAAATCACGATAAGCGGCGGCGCGAAAAACGGCGACGTCCCTGAAAGTCTTGCACACGAAATAAGAAGCAGCGTGTTTCTTATGGGCAGTCTGGTCGCGACGCTCGGGCGGGCGCGAATCGCGTATCCGGGCGGGTGCGATATAGGCTTGCGCCCGGTGGACATACACATACGCGCGTTGAAAGAGCTGAACATAAAAATCGACGAGCAGTCGGGCTACATAAATTGTGCGACGGACGGCATTGTCGGCGCGGACGTCGGACTTGACAAAATCAGCGTCGGCGCAACCGAAAACATAATGATGGCGGCAGTCCTCGGCAAAGGAACGACGATAATAAGAAACGCCGCGAAAGAGCCCGAAATCACCGACCTTCAAAACATGCTCAACAAAATGGGCGCGAAAGTCAGGGGAGCGGGAACGCCCGTGATAAAAATCGAAGGGGTGACGGAACTCCACGGTGCGGAATACACGCCGATACCCGACAGAATCGTTGCGGGAACGCTGATGACGGCGGTGGGCATCGCGGGCGGCGAAATCGAAATCGAAAACGTCGTGCCGGAACATATTGCCGCAATAACGTCGAAACTCGTCAAAAGCAGTTGCAAGGTGCGCGCGTTTTGTGATAGAATAGTGATATCGAGTAATTTAAGGACAAAAGCGGTCGATATCGAAACGTCGCCGTATCCCGCGTTCCCAACGGATATGCAGGCGCAGATTATGGCTTTCGACGCAATCTCGGAAGGTACGGGAATCATCATCGAAAACATTTTCGAAACCCGTTTCAAGCACGTCCCCGATTTACGGCGTATGGGCGCGGACATCACGGTGCACGGCGACGTCGCGGTGGTCAGGGGAGTCAGGAAACTGTACGGCGCGGAAGTGCATGCGTCCGATCTTCGCGGGGGCAGCGCGCTGGTGCTTGCGGGGCTCAAAGCGGAAGGCGTCACTTCGATAAGCGGCGTCGGACTTATCGACAGGGGATACGAATCTTTCGAAAAAACGCTGTCGTCGCTCGGTGCAAAAATACAAAGGATTTCGGTCAATGACTAAAAAACACGTTGTTCTCATCGTGGGGTTGGTTCTGATTGCCGCAATTGCTCTTATCAACGGATTGCTGTTTCGGGTGAAAACCGTTACCGTCGATTTCGACACCGAAACGTCGATTCAGGCGGAAGAGGGCGAGGCGGAAAAAATCATCGCCGCGTCGGGGATCAAAAAAGGAAAAAATATTTTCGGCGTCAGCGAAAGCCGTATGATTAAAAATATCAATGCGGCGCTTCCCGGTGTCAGGGTGGTGAATATCGAAAGGATTTTCCCCAACCGCATCGTGATTCACGTTTCGAAAAGGGTGCCGGTTTATCTTATGAAATATCGGCAGAACACTTCGGACGCCGCGAAGTACGTCGTGGTTGACGGCGATATGGTGGTGCTCGGCTTTTACGACGACAAACCGGACGAGCAGTCTTTCGTTTTCGTCGACGGGTTCGAACTTGTCGGGAAATACACCATCGAAACGGGAAGGATGTTGCCCGTCGAATTCGGAAAGTCGATTTATTATCTGCAAAACGTAGCGGCGGGGATGTATAATTGTAAGCTGACTCCCGCACAGTTTATCGCTTTCATCGAAAAGGTGAGGTTTGAAAACGACGTAATCGATCTTTGCACGAGAAGCGGCGTCGTAATGCGTCTTGGCGGCAACCTTACTACCGAACAGGTGAGCGAAAGAGTGCCTCTTGCGTTTTCCTGGTACAAGAGTCTGCCCGAAGACAGTGAGAAAAAGACGTCGAAGTATATCGCGATATACAACTCGTCAAAAAACAAATTTATCGCAGAACCTGCGTACTGAAAACAAAAAACGCAAAACACGGCAGTGCGCCGTGTTTTTTCGTGCAGAAAAACGGCTTACACACGCGCGAATGCGCGTTTATATGCGTATACGGACACATAATGCGCGCAAATATGTACATATACGCGAAATATATTATAAAAAGTTTTGTTAAACGCTTGACGCACACGCGTACGCACGCTATAATAAATATATATTAGACTAATGAGGGAACAATGGCAAAACTCAACGACGTCGCCGTGTTGGACATCGGCTCGAAAAAAATATCCGTAATGATCGGCAACAAAACCCCGAAAGGCGTTTTCAACGTGAAGGGTTTCGGTTCGTGCTATTACAGCGGTTTTTCGGGCGGGAAGTGGTTCAACGTTCAGGATCTGAAATCCGCAGTCGGCAAGGCGTTGCACGTTGCGGAAGCGGAAAGCGGCGTAAAGGCGAAAAAACTTTACATCGGCGTTCCGTCGGAGTTTATCGCAATCGTGGTGAAGGAAGTCGTGCTTGCGCGCGGACGCGCACAACGCATCACCGACGCCGACGTTACCGAATTGTTCGAGCAGGGCGATACTTACAAAAATCATTCCCGCTACACGACCATCGGAAACTTTGCGATTTATTACACGCTCGACGACAAGACCAGACGTTTTGTCGAACCGCGCGGGATCGAGGCGTACAAAATCACGGGGCTCGTGTCGTACGTTCTTTGCGAAAGGTCGTTCACCTCGTTGTTTGAAAACATTGCAAAAGATTTGCGTCTTAAAGAAGTCGAATACGTTTCGTCGATATGGGCGGAAGGTATGTCGTTACTTTCGGAGGACAAGCGTTACCGCCGTCAACTTATCGCGGACGTCGGATACATTACGTCAAGCGTTGCCGTGGTGCAGGGCGACGGGCTGGTGAGCCTTACTTCGTTCTCTCTCGGCGGTGGTCACGTCGCAAGCGATATCGCGATGATGTTCGAAGTACCTTTTTCCGCGGCGGAAGAAGTCAAGGATAAAATCGATCTTTCCCTTGCTTATGACGAGACGAGTTATTACGAAGCCGGCGAAAACGGGAAATATCGTTTTTCCGCGCTCGACGTCAACGAAATCGCAAAAAGCAGGCTTGATACCATTGCGGAATTTATTTCCGAAAGTATCGCGCAGTCGGGGTTTGAATGTAACGCCCATTGTCCCGTATATCTCACGGGAAACGGCGTCACGACAATCCGCGGCGCGAAAGAGTATTTGTCGCAAGTCCTTAAAAAACCCATTGAAATTATTGCTCCCGACGTTCCTTGTTACAACAAGCCGAAGTTTTCGTCGACAATCGCATTGCTTGACGTCGCTTCCGACTTAAACGCTCAGGAACTCACGGGGTTAAATAAAATACTACAAAATCTTTTATCCAAAGTAGGAGGATAGTTATTATGTACGGTTCACCGGTAAATGTTGCTCGTATTCGTGTTATAGGTGTCGGCGGCGGCGGAAACAACGCTGTTGACAGAATGATTGACGCAGGTATCAAAAGCGCGGAATTCGTCGCTATGAATACCGATTATCAAGCCCTTATTCGCAGTAAGGCGGAGTTGAAAATCCAACTCGGCGCGGAACTTACGAAAGGTCTCGGCGCAGGTGCCGATCCTTCCATCGGCGAAAAGGCTGCACAAGAAAGCATCGACCAGATCAAAGAAGTTTTGCAGGACAACGATCTCGTTTTCATCACCGCAGGTATGGGTGGCGGAACGGGCACCGGCGCTGCTCCCGTCGTGGCAAGCATCGCGCGTGAAATGGGTATTCTTACCGTCGCTGTCGTTACCAAACCTTTCAATTTCGAAGGCAAAAAACGTATGGAAAATGCCGAAAAGGGCATTGAAAACCTTCGTCAATACGTCGATACGCTCGTTATCATCCCCAATGAAAAACTTCTGAGCGTCGTTCCCAAGGGCACTCCTATCGTTAAGGCGTTCCAGGTTGCCGACGACGTGCTCCGTCAAGGTATCCAGGGTATTTCCGACCTTATCGTCAACCCCGCTCTTATCAATTTGGACTTCAACGACGTTCGCACCGTTATGTCCGATAAAGGTCTTGCCCACATGGGTATCGGTTGCGGCGAGGGCGAAAACCGCACTCTCGAAGCAGTCCGTCAGGCTGTACAATCCCCGTTGCTCGAAACAGATATCGAAGGTGCAACCGGCGTCATCATCAACGTTACCGGCGGTCTTGATATTTCTCTTTCGGAAGTCGCGGAAGCGTCCAAACTCGTTCAGGACGTCGTCGACAGCAGCGCAAACATCATCTTCGGCGCAGGCGTTGACGAAGAACTTGGCGACAAAGTCGTCGTTACCATCATCGCAACCGGCTTCAACGGTCATACTCAGCGCACTCCCGAATTCGATATGGGCGCGAAACTCTTCGACGCAAACGCTTTCCAGGCAACCGCGGAAGAAAACAAGAAGGAAGACCTTAATTCCATCCGTGCCGAAATCGCTGCGGAACCCGCTCCCGCTCCCGCTCGTGAACCTGTCATGGCAGGCGCTCGCACAGGGGAAGTGAACAGCAGTCGTATGGATACCGGCGATAAAGATATCCCCGAATTCCTTCGTATGATTCGTTCTCGTTCCAACTAATCGGAAACGACGTAATTTTCGGCAAAACTTATCGCGTGTGTATGCCCGAGCGTACGCACAAGGTGGTTGCGCCTTAAAACGACATCATAAAATCGCGCGGAAACGACGGAGTCGGGAAGCGCGTGCCGTAAATACGCGGCGAAAGTGTAAAATTTTGTCTTGCCCGGACAACGTTCGGGCGGGATAACCCCAAAATATTTGTCCGAGGGCGCGGTTTGCGTCGCGCGACAAAAGTCCTTGCGTGCAAAATATCGACGTACGTGCGTCGGTCGGACGGCGCGGGGCAGGTCGTACTTTGCGACCTTATCAACAAGCGGCATTGCCGCAGTCATAACATTTACTGATTATTTCGGGGAGCCTGCGAGGTGAGCAGACGTGGGCTCTGCCGAAATTTTTTTTGTAAAACAAAACGGCGACAATTCGCGCCTTTTCGGCGTTTTGACGGAACCCTGCTCAGTTACGTACGCCAAAGTACGCGCCTTCGCACGGAACCCGTCAAGAACCCCAAAAATCCATCAAATTCTCGCCGTTTTTAGAGTTGGGGACCCCACGGGATACTGTGTACTCGTGGGGAGAAGGAGCAAACGAGCAAAAGACAAACAAACGAAAAAAAGAGTTTGTTTGGTCAAAGCAAGATTTGCGACACATTTTGCGACCTTTTGAGTTTTTGGCAAAACCTTGCTCGGTTGCGTACGACAACTACGCGCGCTCGCAAGAACTTGCCAAGAAACGTCACGGGGCCCCCCCCACAAGATACTGTGTACTTGTGGGGCTTAATAGCATCAAAATTCTGACTTTTTAGGAAAGTTAATTCTTTGTTTGTTTTATTCCGTACGAAGTACTTTGTCATTGCGAGCGTAGCGTGGCAATCCCCCGGAAGGGAACCATATTATAAAACCCACGCAAGATACTTTTGTACTTGCGTGGAGAAAAAGGCGCACACAAGCAAAAGAGTGAGCATTGCCGCCCCCGACAATGCGATTTCAAAAGAGCAGTGTGCGACGCATCTCCCGGAAGGGATACCATATAACCATTAAATGTTGTTTAGGGCGGTCTTTTGCTCTTAATCGAAACAAGTTTTCCACATTGAAAACCGCTTAGTTTCAGCGAATTTATTTTTTGTTTTTCCTTTTCAAAATATCGAAATGTATAAATGCATAAGCGCAAAAACCCAGTATTCATCGGGCTTTCAGCGATTTTATGCATAAAAATTTTATATGAAATGTATAAATATTCACTAAAATGTATAAAAAATTCGACATAATCGGAATGTATGCGACAGTGCGATATGCAAGAATTACGGCGTGGTCTATATTGAGGAAGTTGCGATTGTAAACTTTTTGATAAACGGCGCGCTGTTAAGTTTGTCGGCGGCGATACTGAAACTTGACAAAAGCAGGTTCGGGATAATATTGTCGGCGATAATCGGCGCGGCGTTTTCGGTGTTTCTCCCGTTTGTCGATAACGCCGTATTGGTTTATAAAATCGCAACCCTCATTGCCACGACGATATTTGCGGCGAAATTCAAAAGCGCAAGGAAGTACGTTTTGTTTTTGCTGACCTTTGCGGCGGCGTCGTTTCTTGCGGGCGGCGCGGCGTATTCTTTCCTGGGATTCGGCGTTACGCACGGGCGCATGCTTACGTATCCTGCGCGCAAAGGCGTAAAATGGGCTGTAATCGGCGGTTTTGCCTTTTTATGGGTATTCACCTGGGAAATGGGGCATTTTGCCGTCAGAAGGCGAATTTCGGGCTTGCAGGCGTGTTTTTGCGATATCGTTGTGGACGGCAAAAGCGAAAAGCTGAAATGTTTCAACGATACGGGCAACCGCCTTATCGACGGAGTTACCGGGAAAGGCGTCGTGATTTTGTCGCGCGACGCGGGGAAGCGGTACCTTCAAAAAACCGAAAGATACATAGACGTCAAAACCGTTACGGCGGTGAAGCGTTGTCCCGTGTTCGTTGCGGACGCGCTCGTATTTCACACGGGCGATGGCAGGCGCGCGTACGCGAAAGTACCCGTCGCGATTGCCGACACCGACCTTGACGGTTGCAAACTCATTTACAACGCCGACGCGTTAAAGGGGGTAATATGAAGAAATTCAAACAACTTATTGCTTGGCTTTTAAGGTTTTTCGATTTATCGTGCGAGGACGACAGAATCGATTATCTTTGCGGGGGCGAGGCTCTTCCCGCGCCGCTTACGCCCGAAGAAGAGCAGGCTGTCGTCAAACGACTGAACGACGGCGACGTCAATGCGAAAAACGAACTCATCGAAAGAAATCTGCGGCTTGTCGTGTATATTGCGAAACGCTTTGAAAACACGGGTATCGATATGGAAGACCTTATATCCGTCGGCACGATCGGGCTTATCAAGGCGGTGAACAGTTTCGACTTCACGAAACAAATCAAACTCGCGACGTACGCAAGCCGATGCATAGAAAACGAAATATTGATGCATCTTAGGAAGACGGTGCGGCAAAAAGCCGAAATATCCTTTGACGAGCCGCTCAACGTCGACTGGGAAGGCAACGTGTTGTTGCTGTCCGACGTTCTGGGCACCGACAGCGACGTGATTTACAAGGACGTCGAAAGCGGGGCGGAAAGGGAAATCCTTGCGGAAAGTTTCGCACGACTCGGCGAGCGGGAAAAGAAAATCCTGAAAATGCGCTTCGGGCTTTTCGGGGAAGAAGAAAAAACGCAGAAAGAAATCGCGGCGGAAATGGGCATATCGCAGTCGTACATATCCCGCCTTGAAAAGAAAATCGTCGGAAAACTCAAAAAGGAAATCGGGAAACTCGTCTGAAACCGCAAAACCTTCTTACATATCGCAAGGAGGTTTTTTTATGAAAAGAATCGAAATAATCGGCGTGGACACTTCGTCGCTGCCGAAAATATCGGGCGAAGAAAGCAGGCAGTATCTTCTGGAAATCAAAAACGGCAACGAAGAAAAGAAAAACGAATTTATAAACGCAAATATCAGGCTTGTACTTTCGATTGTACAAAGGTTTTCCAACGGGCGGGGCGAGGCGGACGATTTGTTTCAGGTCGGGTGCGTCGGGCTCTTAAAGGCGTTGAACAACTTCGACGTAACGCAAAACGTAAGGTTTTCGACGTACGCCGTGCCGATGATTATCGGGGAAATCCGCAGGTTTCAGCGCGAAAGCACGGGGATAAAAGTCAGCCGTAGTCAGCGCGACGTCGCGTACCGCGTGTTTAGCGAGCGCGAGCGTATGGGTAACACGGGCGCGGATATAAGCGCGTGCATGAGCGAAATCGCAAAAGAAATCGACGTTCCCGCGTCGGAAATCGCGTGCGCGCTCGACGCCGTGTCCGAACCCGTGAGTTACTATGAATCGGTTTATAACGACGACGGCGACGCAATGATGCTTATGGATCAGCTTGCCGATAAGAAAAACACCGACGAGAAATGGACGGAAAACATCGACTTGTCCGAAGCCGTGCAAAAAGTGTCCGAAAGGGAAAGGGAAATTTTGTACCTTCGGTATTTTGCGGGGAAAACGCAGGTTGAAATCTCAAAAGCCGTCAACGTGTCGCAGGCGCAGGTATCCCGCCTTGAAAAAAGCGCGATCGAAACGATAAGGAAATATTTGCAGTAATTTATCGTTCCCCGTCGGCATAAAATCTTCCTATGGGGAAAGAATACACTTTTTGCGAAATACGGGAAAAGGACGTCATTAACGTCGTCGACGGAAGAAGTTTGGGCAGGGCGGTGGACATCGCTTTCACTTGCCGCGGACAGGTTTTCGGCATAATCGTTCCCGGCAACACGAAGTTTCTGAAAGGACTTACTTCAAACGACTCGTTATTCATACCGTGGCGCAACGTGATCAAAATCGGGACGGACGCCGTGCTTGTGGAACTCAGCGCGAACGGCGCGAGAATTATGGAAGAGGAAAATTCCGACGATCCCCCGCCGCGCGGATAATGCGACAAATACAGCGTTGTTGTTAAAAAAACTTGACCTTGACCACAATATGTTGTATCATATTTAAGTCGAAATTCAAGTTTTGGCAATAATTTGTGTCTGAGGTGCATTATGAAATGTATGTACTGCGGTTGTCTTGACAGCAAAGTTGTCGACAGCAGGCTCAACGAAGACGGCACGTCGATAAGACGTCGCAGGGAATGCGTGAATTGCGGAAAGCGTTTCACCACGTACGAAACCGTCGAATATACTCCCGTCATGGTCGTCAAAAAAAGCGGAAACCGTCAGGCTTTCGACGTCAATAAAATCCGTGCAGGCGTTATGAAAGCGTGCGAAAAACGTCCCGTTTCCATGTACGACGTCGACAGGGTGATAAACAACGTTCAGAAGCAGGTTTACAATAGTCTGGAACAGGAAATCACCAGCGCGGAAATCGGTGATATGGTTATGGAAGAGTTGAAGTCGCTGGACGAGGTCGCCTACGTCAGGTTCGCAAGCGTGCATCGCCAGTTCAAGGATATCAACACTCTCCTGAACGAAATCGAAAGTCTTGTTCAACTGAAAGAAACTTTGACTTCCGACGCCAAAAAAACCAAAGACAAAAAATAATGAAGGAATTTGTTTATAACGGAAAGCCGCAAAGGCTCTCGAAAATAACGGCGGAGTATTATCCGCTGTTTTCGTATAACGCGATTTTAAAACTTATCAAAGATAAGGAAATCCGCGTCGACGGGGCGAAGGTCGGGGAAGACGTCGTCGTAAACGGCGGCTCGGTCATCAGATGCTACGCCAAAGATATGCGGCTGAAAGAGATTTACCGCGACGAAAATATCCTTATCGTTTATAAGCCGAAAGGGCTAAAAAGCGAGGGCGATATTTCCGCGGAAAGTATCCTGACGGAATATGAAAAAGGCGCGATTCTTTGTCATCGGCTCGATACGAACACCGACGGACTTCTTATATTCGCGCTAAACGTTAGTGCGGCGGAAGAAATCGCAAAAGGATTCAAAAACGAGAAAATCGAAAAGGTTTACGAGGCGCGCGTTTACGGAAAAGTGCCGTCGGACGCGGTGTATCGCGACTACCTTCTCAAAAACGCAAAGGAAGGGAAAGTCAGGATTTTTCAGGAAAAACACGCGGGCGCGGTGCCCGTCGAAGCAAGCGTCAGAGTTATCGGATACGACAAAAATTCAACCCTTGTCGAGATTGTCATTCACAACGGGAAAACCCACCAGATCCGCGCGCAACTTGCCGCGCACGGACACTTTATTTTGGGCGACGGCAAGTACGGTCGCGACGATATAAATAACAAGTTTTGCGTTAAAAAACAGCAACTTACGGCAAAAAAACTTGTTTTTTCTTTTGATAAAGGCAGTTTTTTGTATTATCTCAATTCCAAAAAAATCGCAATTTAAGTAAAGTCGAAATCGTTTTTTTCAATGGCGCTCTTGATTTTTTGGAGCGCCTTTTTTTCAATTCTCGAAATATAACTTCGGGAAATTCCGAATTTTTCCGCAACTTCGCGCTGCGTCAGCGACGGTGTGTCGTTCAAGCCGTACCGCATTACGATTATTTCGTATTCGCGCTTGTCAAGCGAGGTTTTGACGATTTCCGAAACTTTCTCGATAAGCATGCGGTTTTCGACGTCGGTAATGACGCCTTCTTCGTCGGTCGAAAGCATATCGATTATCGTCAGTTCGTTGCCGTCGCGGTCTGTTCCGACGGGATCGTTCAACGATACGTTGTTTTTGTGCTTTTTGTTGACGCGCAGAGTCATCAGTATTTCGTTTTCGATGCACTTCGCCGCGTAGGTAGCAAGGGCGGTGCCTTTCCCCGATTTGTACGTCCTTATCGCCTTGATAAGTCCGATACTGCCGATTGAAATAAGTTCGTCGGTGTCCGGATAATTGCAGTATTTTTTCGCAATGTGCGCGACAAGCCGCAAATTATGACGTATAAGAAGTTCCGTCGCTTCCTTGTCGCCGTTTTCCGCACGAAGAACGTACTCGGCTTCCTTTTCGCGGGAGAGCGGCTTCGGAAAAGAGTTCTTGTTTTCGACGTAGGACGAAAAAATCAAAAGATTTCTGAGCATTAAAAACAAACTGTCAAGCAAAATCACGCCTCCAAAGTAAAAACAGTATATGTCGAAAAAAGGGGGAAAGTGCAAGTCCCGCGGCGCAAACTGCGCTTTTGAAATCACATTATCGCAAGCGATAATGCTCACTCTTTTGCTTGTTTGCGCCTTTTTCTCCACGCAAGTACAAAAGTATCTTGCGTGGGTTTTATAACAAGGAATCTACCGAAAGGGAAACAAACTCCTTGACATCGCCGGGTTTTTCGGGTATACTCGCTTTGCGAGTTAGCCGGACGGTCGCATCGCAAGATGAGGAAAGTCCGAGCATCACAAGGCAGGGTGCAGGTGAAATACCTGTGAAGGCGACTTCAAGGAAAGTGCAACAGAGATATACCGCACGATTTATCGTGTAAGGATGGAAAGGCGAGGTAAGAGCTCACCGGCGATACGGCGACGTTTCGCGCTATGTAAACCCCACCCGATGCAAGAGAAAAGGGACAATGGATCGCCTGTCCGTCCCCTCAATCGCTTGAACGCACAGGCAACTGCGCGTCTAGATAGATGACCGTTCAAGACAGAACTCGGCTTACAGACTAATCTCGCATCATAAGGATTGTCGGCGCATGAACCGACAATCTTTTTTTACGTTTTTATTTTTGAAAATCGGCAACAATCGGGATATGTTGATATTTTTGTTTGCCGCGCTGCTACTTATCGGCATTTTCGGCGCATTGAAAAATTTAAGGAAAAAATATTACAAAGACGTCGCGCTAAACGTTAGAAGTCCCGACTTTGAAAGAAAAATCAGGGAACTTGCAAAAGTGCTTTCGATGCCCGAACCCGCGGGGAAAGGCTTTGACGTCGCGCCCGTGAAATCGCAAATCAAAAAAGGCTACAAAGTCATTTCCAAAAAGGTCAGGGGAAAACGGGAACTGTATTCCTTTGAAAAATGGCTTTACGAAAACAACGCGATTTTTGTCGAAACTTTTATGAAAAACGACTTCGATTTTTCACGTCTTCCGCATAACGGCGAGCCCCGCGCGCTGATTTTTGCACGCGCGTGCGTCGCGCTCACGTATGGAAACGTGACGAAAGAATACTTTGAAAAAGCCTTTGACGCGTTCAACGAAATAACCCCTTTCACGTTTTCGGAATGCGAAAAAATGTCCGAAACGCTCACGGTCGCGTTGCTTGAAAAAATCGCCGCGGTCGAAGAAAAATCGGCGTATCTTCAAAAGATGGAAAGGCTGTCTTTTGCATCGGAAAGGATTGTGAAAAAGTACGTAAAGAACAACGTTTTTCTGCATTTTGTCAAAAAAAACAACGAAAAACGCTATCTTAAAATCAAAAAATTGCTTTCCGCAAGCGCGAAAACGCGCGACGATCTGGAAGTCGTGTTCGACGCGTTCGTCGCGGAAAACGATATGCTGACCGAAAACCTTATGAAGAGTTTAATCGCAGTGAAAAGTACTGTTTGCAATCTTTACGAAAGGCTGCCCGTATACGCCGTCGCAAGCCGCGACAAGGTGTTTTCATATTCCGACGAAACCACGAAAAAAGCCTGCCTTGAAAAAATCGGGAAACTTTCGGACGGCATAAACCTCACCGAAAGCGAATACGCCGAAAGGGTGATGAAGTATTCGCGAAACGGGCTTATCGGCGGAGTGTTTTCAAAAGACTTCGGACTATATGAGAGCGTGAAGCAGGATAAAAACGTGTCGATGACCAAAAAGAAAATCGACAAAACGACGTGTTATATCCTTGCGTTTTCGGTTGTCTTTTTGGGGATTTCGGCGGGCGTTTATTTTGCGGTCGGCAATTTAGTTTTCGGAATACCCGCGGCGATACTTTCGGTTTTTGCGCTCGGTAAAGTCGCGTATCGTCTGACGAACGGGCTGTTTTCGTTGTTTTTGAAAGATACGCCCGTGTTTGCAAGGAATTTTGAAAAAATCCCGAAAGAGTACGCTGTCGACGTTGTCGTGCCGGTGTTCATTGCAAGCGCAAAGGACGTGTCAGCCTCCGTTTCGCACCTGAACCGTCTGTATTTCGCAAACCGCGACGAAAACGCGACGTTCACGCTTTTAATCGACCTTAAAAGAAGTAAGACTGAAAACGACGAAAGCGACGCCGCCGTACTGTCCGCGCTGAACGAAAAACTGCCGTCGTATCTTCGCGCGGCTGTCCGAAAACGGGTGAAACGCGGCGATTGTTTTATGGGGCGCGAAAGAAAAAGGGGAGCGGTTGAGGACTACGCGAACTTTTTGTATAGCGGCTGCGACAAGGATTTTTCGCGACTTTTCAATTTCGACGGTTTTGAAAAACCGAAATATTTCATTACGCTCGACGCGGACAGCGTGTTGCAGCCCAAAGGCGTGTTGCGCGCCGTGAACGTGTTCTCGCACGAAGAAAACGAAAAGTACGACCTGCTTGCTTTTGACGGGAAAACGAACGCTTTTTCGCTGAAAACGGCGTACGCAAGACTGTTTCACGGCGGCGACGGGTACGAAAATTATCCAGCGTATTCCAACTTGTTTTATAACCTTACCGGCAAAAGTATTTTCACGGGGAAAGGCATTTTCAACCTTGAAAGATACGTTGAAAAACTGTCGGGCGTATTGCCCGAAAACCGTGTTTTGTCGCACGATATTATCGAGGGCGCGATACTTAACACCGGGGCTTCGGGCGTTCCCGTGTACGAAGACGCGCCGCTGTGTTTTTCGTCGGACGAAAACCGAAGACTCAGATGGAAACGCGGCGACGTGCAACTTTTGCCGTTTGTAAATTTTACAAATCCGAAAGATAATAACAAAAAAATCGACAAATTTTACAAGTTTTTAATGGTTTTCAACGGGTTTTCGGTATTATCCGCGCCGTGTTTTTTCGCGCTGTTTATATTGTCTTTTCTGTCGGCAAACCCGACTGTTTTCGCCTTAATAATCGCGGCGTTTTTCATAAACACGATATTCGTCGGGGTGATGGGGTTTTTCGACGTGTTCGTAAATCTTTCTGTTTCGGCGTACGTCAAACGGGTGGCGAAAGAGTTTCAAAAAGACCTTTTCGGGCTTGTCATGCTGCCGTATTTCGCGGTTGTCGATTTTTACGTCTTTACCGTTTCCGTCGTAAGGTCTCTTACGAAAAAGAACCTGCTTTTATGGAAGCCGTTTTTCGCGGGGCGCGTCAGGGAAAAGAAAAAAAGGAAAATCAAGGGCGCGGATTATCTTTTGTCCCACGCAAAACTTATGTACAAATATTTCATATCCCAAAAAAATCCGCTTGTGCCCGACAATTTCACCGTGCTGCCGAAAGGGGATTATCAGAACTATACCTCGCCGACGAATATCGGGTTTTCGATACTTTCCGACGTGTCGGCAAGCATTCTTGAAATCACCGACTACGAAACGGCAAAAAACAGGGTGAAAAACACGCTGGACGCGGCGTTGTCGCTGGAAAAATTCAAGGGGCATTTGTTCAACTGGTACGACGTGAACACGAAAAGCCCGCTTGAACCTTGTTTCGTGTCAAGCGTTGACAGTGCGAATTTCATAACCGCGCTTATCGTCGCGCGCGAGTATTTTTCGGGCGATATAAAAAGGGCTGTCGACGAATATCTGAAAACCGTCGATTTTTCGGCGTTGTACGATAAGTCGCAAAATCTTTTTTATATCGGCTACGACAAACGGAAAAACACCTTTTCGGGGCATTACGACAACGTGGTTTCGGAGTCAAGGCTTCTTTCGTATCTCGGCGTGTGTTTCGGTATGCCGCCCGCGTCGTGGGAAAAACTTTCAAGGAAGTTCGCGCGAAATCTCGGAAATTATCTGCTGTCGTATTCCGGCACGACTTTTGAATACAAAATGCCCGACTTGTTTCTGGACGTGCCAAAGGGCGGTCTTTTTGACAAAACAAGCAAAATCGCGGCAAAAATCATAAAAAACACGAAAAAATGCGGAATTTTCGGCATTTCGGAAAGCGGATACTTTGACCTTGACGCGGCAAATAATTTCAGATATTACGCTTTCGGCGTGAAAGAAATTTCCGTGCGCGGCGAAGAAACTTCGTGTGTTTTCTCGCCTTATTCGACGTATCTTTTGTTGGATAACCTCAAAGGCAAGGCAATTAAAAACCTGAAAAGATTTGAAAAGTTTGAAATGCTTGGCGACTTCGGGCTGTACGAAGCGTTGGACGCTCGCGGCGCAATACGAATCGTCCCCGAGTTTATGGCGCATCATCTCGGCATGAGTATGGTCGCGGTCGCAAATTACCTGAAAGACGGCGCGGTAAAAAAACTGTTTTCAAACGCCGACGTCGTGAAAAGCGCACAAATACTGCTTTCCGAAAAACAAAACGAAAGCAAGGTGAAAAACGTCAGGCGCACGAAATTTTCAAAAGGCGACGACTTTTCCGATTTTTCGCGAGGGATAACGCCCGGTGCATTTCCGTTTTCCGCGATACTTTCGGGGAGCGACTACGCCGTGACGATTTCCGACGGGGGCGAAGGGTACTCGACGTGGCGCGGCGTAATTGTAAACAGGTTTTCAAAAAATATCGACGACGTGTCGGGCGGATTCTTTTTCGTGACCGACGAAAACGGGAATACGATAACGCCGACGTTTGCGCCGTTTTACGAAAACAAGGAATACAAAACGACGTTTGAAACCGGCAAAGTCCGCTTTGAAAACGCAAGCGATAACGTGAGCGCGGAAGTTTACGCGCCGTACGTGTTTTCGGGCGAAGTCAGACGGCTGTATATTAAAAACGACGGGGAAGAAACGAAAAAGTATCACGTCGTATTTTACGAAGATCTTGCGCTGAATTATGCAAATAATTTTGATTCACACCCCGTTTTTTCAAATTTATTTGTCGAAACCGCAAAAATCGACAATAATTTTGTTGCAACGCGAAAAGGCGGAAAAGGGAAAAACGATATGTGTTTTTTAATGCGAGCGACGGGCGCGGACTTTTCGTACGCGGGGAATCGTTATGAATTTTTGGGGCGCGGAAACACTGTGAAAAACCCGTCGGGACTTCTGAAAAAGAAGTACGACTTGCCGTTCGGCGCGGTGCTCGATCCCGCCGCAATCGCTTTTGCCGACGTTGAAGTACCGCCGTTTTCGACAAAGGAAATCGACGTGTTTATCGTGCTGAAAGACGACGTAAAAAGCGCGCTTGACGAAATGAGAAAAACCGAAACGCCGTCATTTTTCACCCTGATCGAAAACTCGAAACGCAAAAACGATTTGGGCAAACGGTTTTCGGAAACGTTGTCGGGACTTATTCCGCGGCTTTTGTACGAGCCGTTTTCAAACGAGAAAATTTTGAAAATTTGCAGGCATAACGAGAAGTTTTCGAAGTATTCCGAAAACTTTTCAAAAAAGCCGCTGCTGTTTGTTTACGACAACAACAAAAACGACCTTATCGGAGCGGTGAAAATCGTGAACGCCTTAAAAAACGCGGAAATCGGCGTTACGCTTGTCGTGGCGTACAGGGACTTCGACGGTTATTACGAAAAAACCAAAAAGGAAATTACCGAAGCAACGAGCGGACTTTTTGGCGTAAGCGTGTTTCTGGACGATACGACGGACTTTTCCGTGCTGTCGGACATTTGTTTTTCCGACTTTTCAAAAGAATTTTTTGAAAACGCGGACGTTGTTAATCCGAAAATCACGGAAATGTTCCCGCGGCGCGAAAACGAAATACTGTTAAAAACGGGCGAAGGCGGCTTTTCAAACGACTCGTACGAGGTCTGGCCCGTAAAAGGCAGGACGCTTTTGCCGTACTCGAACATTGTGGCGGGAAAGGTTGGCGGATTTATCTCGTCGGACGGCGGGGGCGGATACACCTATTACGGAAACAGCAGGGAAAGCAAACTCACCGTGTGGCGCAACGATTTCACGTCTGACGTGCCGTCGGAGCGCGCGCTGTTGTTTTCGGACGGCGATATTTTTGACCTGAAACGCGGCGCGGCGGTATCTTTCAAAAAGGGCGAAAGCAGATACTTTGGCGAAAACGAAAAGTTTTCGTCGGGTGTTTTTGAATATATCGTGGACGAAGGCGGCGCGAAAATCGTCGAAATCGAAATTTCCGCAAAAGAAAAAATACGCGGAAAAGTCGGGTTGTATCTTGCGACTTGTCTCGGCGCGGCGCGGGAGAACGATTTTTTGTTTTTCAAGACGGAAGACGGCATACGCGAAGTCGTCAACGTGAAAAACGGAATCAGCGCGTATCTTAAAACCTTTTCGGGGCTTTACGAGGACGAGTTTTTTGGGTTTTCTCGGGGTGGCGAGATTCCGTCCACGGCGATGAACAACAGGTCGTTTTCGGGATTTTACAAAGTAAACCTTAATGCGGGGGAATGCGAAAAGTATTATTTTGTATTCGGCGGCGATTATAAAAGCGTTGTCGACGCGACGAAAGAAAATATCGAAGAAAAGAAGAACGCAAGTCTTTCGTACTTTGAAAACATAAGCCCCTTTTCCGTGATAACGAGCGACGACTCATTCGACGTATTGTTCAAAACCCTTCCGTATCAGATTTTGTCGTCAAGGGTGAACGGGAAGACGGCGTTTTATCAGGCGGGCGGCGCGACGGGATTCCGCGATATGGCGCAGGATACGCTGTCGCTTGCGTATTTCGACAAACGGCGTGCGCGCGAAGAACTTATGAAACTTTGCAATCACGTTTATTTCGAGGGCGACGTAATGCATTGGTGGCATGGTGAAAAGCACGGCGTCAGGACAAGAATATCCGACGACGGACTGTTTCTTGCGTACGCCGTCGCAAATTACGTCAAAATTTCGGGCGACCGGCAAATACTTGACGAAACGGCGGCGTATCTCGACTCGCCTTGTCTTGCAGCGACGGAAGAATCGAGGTTTGAAATCCCGAAATATCACGAAAAGCGCGAAAGTGTCCTGCTGCACCTTGAAAGAATAATCGAAAGAGCGTACGACGTCGGCGAAAACGGATTATTGAAAATCCGCGGCGGCGACTGGAACGACGCGTTGAATGCAGTCGGCACGGACAGTGCGGGCGAGAGCGTATGGCTTTCGGAATTTTATATCGCAGTCTTAAAGGAGATGAGCGCGTTTTACGACTCGCGTGAAAAAACGCTGTTTTCGGAAAGGATAAATACTCTTGAAAAAGCCGTGCTTGCGGCGTACGAAAACGGCAGGTTCAAGCGGCTTGTAACGGCAAGCGGGGAATGGCTCGGCGACGGTAAAAGCGACGTCTTAAAAATCGACGCGATATCCGAAGCGTGGGCGGCGCTTTCGGGAATAAGTGACAAAAACAAAGTCGATAACGCGCTTACAACTGCAAAAAAATGCCTTTTTGACAAGAAAAACGGATTGTTTTTGTTGCTTGCACCGCCGTTTGACGACAAAAAATATTACGGTTATATCAGCCTGTATCCGAAAGGCGTCCGCGAAAACGGCGGGCAGTACACGCACGGCGCGATATGGTTTATCCTTGCGCTAATAAGGTGCGGTCGCGCGGACGAGGCGTACGAAATTTTCAAAGCGATTAACCCCGTCGAAAAGTGCAAAGACGAAACAGCGGTCAAAAAATATATGGCGGAACCGTACGTTCTTGCAGCCGACGTAAGTTCCTGCGAAAACCTCGGGCGGGCAGGCTGGACGTGGTATACGGGCAGCGCGTCCTGGTGTTTCAAGACTATGTTGGAAGGATTTCTCGGCGTGAGCGTGAAAGACGGAAATATCGTCATAAGCCCCGCGCCGCCGAAAGCCCTTTCAACCTACGACGTGATTTACGACGACAAAAAGTCGAAATATATCTTTCATTTTGCGCCGTCGGACAAGTATTCTGTCGTCGAAAACGGCGTGGATCTGGGCGCGGTCAACGCATTCCCGATTAAGCCCGACGAAAACAGAGAGTTTTTCGTGAAGTACGAAGAAAGTCGAAAAATCCTTGCAATAAAAAATACGATATGATAAAATCATAAATATGGATTTATTCGAATACGCAAACCAACAAAACGACGGGTTGAAACCCCTTGCCGAACGTATGCGCCCCCAGACTCTCAACGAGTTTATCGGGCAGGAACATATCGTCGGAGAAGGCAGCCTTTTAAGAAGGGCGATTGCCGCGGACAGACTGGGAAGTTACATCTTCTACGGTCCTCCCGGCACGGGAAAAACCACGCTCGCAAACATAATCGCAAAAAATACGAACAGCCATTTTGAGATTCTGAACGCTGTGTCGAGCGGCGTTGCCGACGCAAAACGCGTCATCGAAGAAGCCAAAAACCGTCTGATGATGTACGGAAAAAAGACCTATCTTCTGCTGGACGAATGTCATCGCTGGAACAAGGCGCAGTCGGACAGCGTGCTTTCCGCAATCGAGCAGGGCTATATCGTATTTATCGGAAGCACGACGGAAAACCCGTACGTTTCGATGACGAAAGCTATCGTGTCAAGGTGCCGACTTTTCGAGTTTCATTCGCTGACGGACAAGGACGTTCTGAAAGCGTTAAACCGCGCGATAAACGACAAACGCGGGCTTCTCGATATGAACGTCGTTGCGGAGGAAGGCGCGCTTGAACACCTTGCGTGGGCTTCGGGCGGCGACGTAAGAACGGCGTTGAACGCGCTGGAACTTGCGGCGGTCACGACGTCCGCGTCTGCCGACGGGGCAATTCATATCACGAAAGAAATCGCGGCGCAAAGCATACAAAAACGCGTTTTGTCGATAAGCGACGACAATTATTACGATATGTTGTCGGCGTTTTGCAAGTCGTTGCGCGGCAGCGACAGCAACGCGGGGCTTTACTGGGCGATGCGACTTATCGACGCCGGGTGCGATCCGCTGCTGATTTTCAGACGTATCATCGCTCATTCCGCAGAAGACGTCGGTATGGCAAATCCGAACGCGCTGGTTGTCGCGACGAGCGCGCTTACCGCTTATGAAAAAATCGGTATGCCGGAAGGTACTTTGCCGCTTACGGAAGCGATAATCTGCGTGTGCGAAAGCGAGAAGTCGAACAGCGTCGTGATTGCCCGCGACGAGGCGGAGCGCGCCGTACAAACGGTAAAGAAAGAAGCAGTCCCGATGTATCTTCGCGACGTCAATTATAAACAGGAGAAAATATCGGGATACAAATATCCGCACGATTACGGCGGCTATGTGGAGCAGCAATACCTGCCGGACGACCTGAAAGACGCGAAGTTTTACGTGCCGTCCGATCACGGCTATGAAAAGGTCGTGAAAGAAAGACAGGAAAGACTGAAAAAACTTTGATTTATCAAGGAATTGTCTAAAAATCAGCCGACCGATTATTTCGGTCGGCGTTTTTTTGTCGTTTTAAGATTTTGAAATTTCGCGGATTGCGTCAATCAACTTTTCGACGTCCGCGTTTTTGTTGTTGTATCCGACGCTGATTCTCACCGCGCCTTTTTCAAGCGTGCCGAGATGGTTGTGAATAAGCGGGGCGCAGTGCAAGCCCGCGCGGACGGCAATGCCGTATTTTTTGTCAAGGATATCCGCAACCGTCGTCGAATCGGCGTCTTTCACGTTGAAACTTATCACGCCCGTATCGACGCCGACGGGAGTATATACTTCGACGTTCCGCATATTTTTCAGGGCAAACATCAGCCTTCCCGACAGCCTTGAAATTTTGGCGTTGATTTTATCCGCGTTTTTTATCGTCCATTTCACGCTTTCGCACAGTCCGACGATGCCCGCGGCGTTCAAAGTCCCGGCTTCCAGCGATTCCGGCAGATTGTGCGGCTGATATACGCTGTCGGAGTTCGTCCCCGTGCCGCCGTAGATAAGCGGATTTATGTCGGACATTTTGTTCAAAGCAAGGAATCCAGTGCCTTGCGGACCGTGCAGTCCTTTGTGTCCCGCGCCGGCAAGATAAGAGACGTTTTGCGCTTTCATATTGATTTTTACGTGCGGCAGAGCCTGCGCCGCGTCAAGGAGAAGCGGGACTTTTCTTTCCGCGGCGATACGTCCGATTTTTTCAAAGTCGTTTATTACGCCCGTCACGTTCGACACCGCGTTCAGCGCGACGAGAGCGGTATTTTCTTTTATCGTTTTTGCGACGTGGCAAGGATTTATTTTCAGATTTCTGTCGGGATTTATGACGGAAAGCGTGATGACGCCCGCTTTTTCCAGCGCGAAAAGGGGACGAAGTACGGCGTTGTGTTCCGTAACGGTCGTTACCACGTGGTCGCCGTGTTTCAGAATCCCGAACAGGACGATATTTATCGCTTCGGTGCAGTTTTTCGTAAAAATTATTTCGTTCGCGTTCAGGTAATCGCATAAAACCGAGCGGCAAGAAGAAATTTTCAATGCGGTTTTCAGCGCGTCGCCGTGCGCGCTTCTGCCGCCGTTCGCGCTGTCGGAAAGTTCTTTCACCATTTCGTCGAGCATTTTTTTGGGCTTATACCTGGACGTTGCCGAATTGTCAAAATAAATCATAATCCCTCCGCTTATTTATTTATATGCGGAAAAAGCGAAAGTTACGCGATTTTCAAAACGAGAATATAATACATCGAAAGGCATATACAGGGGCTATATCGGATACATAAATATGGAGGTCGATATGGAAAAGTTTATGTTTATTGCCTTTCGCAGTCGCGAACATACGGTGAAGTTTTTTGAAGAAATGCGCTCGCGCGGGATTGTCGGCACCGTCATAAATACCCCGCGTGAGGCGGAAGCGGGTTGCGGTCTTTCGGTCAGATTTTCCCCACGACAAAAAAATGCCGTTCTTTCGATTCTTGAACGGCATGGTTATTCGTCGTTTATCGGGGTTTTTGAGGCAACCGCCACTGACGGAAAAAGGTTTGTCCGTCCTGCGTAATCAGTCGTCGAGAAGGTCCTCGTAAGAGACTTTCAGATAATCCCGTATGTTTTTAAGCGTGGCAAGATCGGGTTCCGCAATCCGATTTTCCCACGCACTGACCGTCGTTCTCGAAACGTTCAACGCTTTTGCAAGCGAATTTTGCGTGCAGCGTTTCAACTTTCTTAAAAGACGCAGCTTTCTTGGGAAAGGAGTTTCCATTCAATACCTCATAAATTAACTCGATTATTGAGTTAAGGGGTATTCGATGTCAAGAATATTGTCGAAACAAGGGGAAATATGACGAACAATGTCAAAACATTTGTCATTTTTCAACGGTTGTTTAATGTCTTTTGAGAAAAGAATAGCCGCGTTCAACGCCTGCCGTCCGCGCCGTTCATAAGCTCGCTGAGCGCGCGATTTATGTCCGCGCCGAAAATTCGTGCGTCGGGACGGGGTTTTTCGCGCCGGGCGACAAAGTCTTCGGTTTCTTCGGTCGCCACGCTTTGATTTGCGGCGTTTAATCCGTTCACCATATTCAGCACGGTTTTCGTTTTATCGTCGACGGGCAAGGCGCTCAGAAGGGCGTCGGGGTTTCCGTCTTTTAAGACGTTCATCATTTCCAACATTTTCGTCATATCGGCGTCGCCGCCGTTTTTACCGCCCATTATCAAGGGCAAAAGCATCAACGGATTGAAATTCATGGCTTTTCCTCACACGTTTAATTTATATGTCGCATAGATTGAAATAGTGCGGAGGGAAATATGAATTTTAAGGAATACGCAAAAAACAATAAGAAAAACGCCGATACCGACGACCTCAGAAAAACTTACGACGAAACCGTCCGGAAAATGCGCGGCAAGTCGCAAAAGGAACTTATGGACGAAATCGTGAAAGAAGCGGAACGCGCCAAACGCGACGGCAGACTTGACAAAGCGGGGCTCGATAATTTTTACAAAACCGTCGCGCCGATGCTGGACAAAAACCAACTTCAAAAACTAAAAGAAATAATGGCGCTTATCGATGACTGAAAAAATTTCCAGACATTTACTGAATACGGTAAATACATTTTCTGACGAAAAAATCGGCGTTATCGTTTATTTATCGCGGAAAAACGCCTTAAACGGGTTTGAAATTGTAAAAGAGTATCCGTTTATAAACGCCGTCGGAGTGAAAATCGCGGCGCACGAATTAAACCGTCTTGCAAGTTTCAAGGCGGTGAAATTCGTTACTTCGTCGTCAAAGGTTTTCGCGCTTTCGGGCGGGGACGACGAAAACAAAACGTCGGTTTTTCAAAACAGGTTTTCGATGACGGGGAAAGGCGTCGGGATTGCGATTCTTGACACGGGCGTGTCGCCGCATATCGATTTTTGCCTGCCCGAAAACAGGCTTTCGGTTTTTAAGGATATCGTTTCGGGTAATCCCGATTTTTACGATGACAACGGACACGGTACTTTCGTTGCGGGAGTTGCCGCGGGAAACGGCGTTACGTCCGCAGGCGAGTTTTCGGGCGTCGCGCGGCGGGCAAGCGTTATCGGCGTAAAGGTTATCGGAGCGGACGGGGAAGGAAGCGCGTTCGACGTGCTGGACGGTATGCAGTGGATTGTCGACAACAAAGACGAAATCGGCGTGAAAGTGTGCTGTATGAGTTTCGGCGCGACGCCCACCGACAATTCCGATCCGTTAAGGCGCGGCGCGGAAGTTCTGGTCAGGGAAGGCATAACGGTTGTGGTGGCGTCGGGGAACGAAGGGATAAACGCCCTGAAAACCCCGGCGATAAGTCCGCTTGTCCTGAGCGTAGGGGCGATAAAAAACGACGAAAGGGTTGCGGAATTCACGTCAAGGGGGCTTGCCTTCGGACGAAGAAAACCCGAAGTTTACGCGCGCGGCGTCGACGTCGTATCGGTTGCCGCAAACTCGACGTATCGCAAAATGAGCGGCACTTCGGTTTCCGCGCCGTACGTTGCCGGGGCGTGCTGTCTGCTGCTTGAAAAGTATCCGTCCGCGCCGCCGTGGCGCATAAAAGAGATGATTTTATCGTCGTCAAAGGTTACGCCCGACGGTTTCTTTGCGCTCGATCTGAACAAATAGTCCCGAAAATCTTCGTTTTTTATTGTGCTAATAAAATAAACTTGGTATAATAAAGAAAAACGATATTTGGCGGTTTATATGTTAAAAATCAACGGACTTACCAAAATTTACGGTCGCAGCGACGTGAAAGCCGTCGACGACCTGTCGCTGGAAGTGGAAAGCGGCGAGATTTTCGGGTTCATCGGACCGAACGGCGCGGGAAAATCCACAACCATAAAATGCGTCACCGGGATCACGGGCTTCAACGCGGGCACGATCGAGGTGAACGGTTTCGACGTCAGGAAAAATCCCATCGAGGCAAAGCGCAGCATAGGTTACGTTTCGGACAGCCACGTTGTTTACGACCAACTCACGGGGGCGGAATACGTTGACTTTATGGCGTCGATTTACGGCGTCGCGGATAAGGAATCGTACAAATCCCGCCTTGAAAATTACATCGACGTTTTCGGGCTCAAAGACGCGTTCAACGAGCCGATAAAATCGTATTCGCACGGAATGCAGCAAAAAATCAACGTCATCGGCGCGATTATTCACAATCCGCCGCTGTTAATTTTGGACGAGCCTTTGACGGGGCTCGATCCGCAAAGCGCGTACGAACTCAAAGAGATGATGAAAGAGCATTGCAAAAACGGCGGCACAGTCTTTTTCAGTTCCCACGTTTTGGACGTCGTGGAAAAGATTTGCGACCGCGTGGGGATCATTGCGGAAGGGAAACTCCGATCGGTCGGCACCGTCGACGAACTTCGCGAAAATGGCGACGCTTCGCTTGAAAGTTATTTCTTGTCCGTCACAAAAAACGACGACGAAAACGAGAAAAACCAATAAAAAAATATGAAATCATACGTTTTAGTCCTAAAAACCGTGCTTTTGAATAACTTCCGCGCGGTCAGAACGAGATACGTCAGAATCGACGACAGAAAGCAAAATGCCAAAAATAAGTTGTCAAACGCGACAAACTCCGCGCTTGCACTTTTGGGCATTGCGGTTATCATCGTGCTTATGTCGATTATGACGCATGCGCTCGCGTTTTTGTCGGCACTCGAAGGTTTGCACGTCAAACTTCTTTCGACAATGTTCACGTGCGTTCAGATAACCGTTTTGATTTTAGGGTTTTCGGGCGTAACGTCAAATATGTTCTTTTCAAAGGACAACGAATTTTTGTCAAGCCTGCCTGTACGTCCCGAGGCGGTTTTTTCGGCAAAGCTGACGGTTGTGTATCTCAACGATCTGATTGTCGGCTCGGTATTTCTTATCCCGTTGCTTGTGTCGTACGTCGTCGGCGTGATTCAGGGCGGCGCGACTCTTCCGTTGTATTTTTATTTTATGATACCCGTCGCCACGCTGACGATTCCCGTCGTTCCGCTTGCGATAATTTCGGTTTTGTCGTTCCCGATGGTGAAAATCGTGTCGTATTTCAAAAACAAAGCGATCGTAACGCTGGTTTTAAGCGTCGTTATGTTTTTGGGATTTTTCGCGATTTATATGGTTTTTGTCAGATATATCGATAAATTCGTGGGCTCGGGCGCGGCGAAAGTTTTGCCGAAAGCCCTTGCGGATATGATAATCGCAATCGACAACGTCGTGTTTTACAACAGGTTTTTCGCGCTGGCTCTCACGGGGACGAGGTTTTTCGGAAACGTTTTGATATACCTTGCCGTCGTATGTCTGTCGGTCGGCGTCGTGACGGGGCTTGCCGCAGTCCTTTATAAAAAAGCCGCGGGGAAGTCGGGCGAAGAAACGAGAAGGAAATCTTCCGCAAAAAACGACGTTTTCGTATTGTCCGGAAAGAAAAAGGCGTTGTTTTTAAGGGAAATCAAGTGCCTTTTCAGGAATCAGAGTTTCGCCTTCAACAGCGTTATGGGCAGCGTAGTTACGCCGCTTATCGTCGTCGTGATGTATTTCATCGGACTGAAAAGCCCGACCGAGCAGACGGGACAAGCGTTGTCGGCGCTTGCAAACGGGTTTTCAAACGTCGGAGTTACGTTCTTTTATTCGCTGATGCTTTTGTGCGGAATGAATTACACCGCGTCGCTTGCGATATCGCGCGAAGGCTCGACTTTTTGCGTTTTAAGGTATATTCCCGTTGATTTTTCGGAAATTCTTAAAACGAAAATCAAGGTTGCGAACCTCGTGTCGTACGTCGGAGTCGTGCTTGTATGCGCGGCGTCGCTCGGCGTGACGAAGGGCGACGTGGCAAACGTACTTCCAATGACGCTCGCGCTGTTCGTGTACGCATACGCGTTCAACAGTATTTGCGTTTTCCGCGACCTGAAAAAGCCCAACGTATCCTGGACAAGCCCGTACGAGGTGATAAAACGCAACATTTACCCGATGGTGCCTATGTTTTACGCAATGGGGCTCGGCATCGCGTTTATGGTGATAATGTCGGTCATCGCAAAGTACGAAAGCGCGATAAACATTAAACTCGGTGTGTCGCTTTTCTGGATCGGAACGATTGTTATCGGCGTCGTAATCGCAGTCGTCGTCAACGTTACCATGAAAAAGAAAGCGCAATTCTTCTTTGACAGAATTAACGTAAATTAGGAGATATTATGAAAAAAATCGGTCTTGACGTCGGCGACGTCAGAATTGGAATCGCAGTTTCGGATATGCTGGGCATCTGCGCGAACAGCCGCGAAAGTTACCGCCGCGTAAACGACGACGTCGATATTCAATACTTCATTAAACTCGCACGCGAAGAAAATGCGGATACTTTCGTTGTCGGGCTTCCCATCAATATGGACGGCACCGAAGGGAAACGCGTCGAAGTTACCCGTGAATTCGCCGCAAAACTTGCGGAAAAAAGCGGACTTCCCGTCGAGTTTCAGGACGAGCGTCTTTCAACCGTCAGCGCGGAACGCGTGCTTCTTGAAGCGGATATGAGCAGGAACAAAAGGAAGAAGGTCATTGATGCGGTGGCGGCCTGTATTATTCTCCAATCCTACCTGGATAAAAAGTCATAATTTTGCGGTAAAAGTCATAATTTTGCGACCTTTTGAGTTTTTTCGGGAACCCGAAAATCCGTGTACGCCAAGTACACTAGGATTTTCAGAACCCCAAAAGAAACGTCAAAATCTCATCAAAATTCTGACTTTTTAGGGGAAGAAAAATCTTGCCATTGTTGACAAATAGTGCGTTGCACGGAATTGTCACTTATGATGAGTTAAATTGTTTGTAAGGTGAAAAAATGAATCATACATTTTCGGCAAAAAACGTGGTTGTGGCGTATCGTGGCGGCGCACGAGCGTTAAGACAATTCGATCTGGATTTTTCGGGAAAATGCCTTGCCGTCGTCGGCGGGGAAAAGGACGGGAAAACCACGCTTGTCAACGCCGTTTCGGGGCTTGTGAATTACGACGGCGAATTTATCCTTGACGGGCGCGCGCTTTTGAAAAAGCCGTCGGGCAACAACGTGCAGGCGATTCTGGAAGATTATTGTCTGTTGAAACGCAAAACCGTGCGTGAAAACGTGGAATATCCGTTGAAAATACGCTCGCTTGACCTTGCGCCCGCACAAAACGCGATCAGAGAATTCGGGCTGGCGAGTTACGCAGACATCAAAGCCGCAAAAATTCCCGAGCACGTCAAACCGTACGTCGCAGTTGCAAGGCTGTCGCTCGTAAAGCGAGATATATATCTTTTCGACGATATTTTACGTCCGCTCTCCGGCGACGATAAGGAATTGTTTTTAAGGAAATTGAAAGAAATCTTTTCAAAACTCGACGGGATTATCGTGTATGCGACAAGCGACATCGACGAGGCGAAATTCCTTGCCGACAAAATCGCGATAATTTACGGCGGCGTTATCGAACAGTACGGGACGTACGACGAATTAAGAAACAAGCCGCTTTCAAGAAAGGTTGCGGAATATTTCGACGATAAAATCGAACTTCGTCCGTCGGTGCTCCGCGAGTTTTCGGGGCGGCTTATGATACGCTACGGCGACGACAACGTTACGCTTCCCGAGGGCAGCGCGGCAAAACTTCTTGACAAACGCTACGTCGGACGCGAAGTATCCGTCGCGCCTTATCGCGGCGGCGATACCTTGCAATATCTTATTCTCGATCCTTCGACCGATAAAACGATTGTGAAATATTAGTCTTATGCGAAAAAACCGTCGAGTAAGGGCAGGCACTTTTGAAACTAGCGAAAATAAAAAGAATCTAACATTGATTAATATGTTAGGTTCTTTTTTATAAGTGTTTTGAAAGAATTGTCAAAGATGTGTTTAAGCAACGACAGTAACGGACATTTTTATTTTAAAATTAAATATTTTAAGGCAATGGTGCCTTTTTTCTAAAAAATTTTTATCTTTATAATAGTAATTCTTAAATTCAAATGTTTATGCATTGTTACTTTAAATTAATTTATAATTTATATATTTTCTAATACAAAATAGTTAAATGTGTGATATAATGAATACAATGAACAAGAATATTTAATTGGAGAGTAAATGATAGAGAAATTATTAGCAACGAAACAAGAGTCTGATGTTTTCGATATTAAATTAAAATATTATGAAGAAGATAAAAAGTCGTCACTAATTAAAGATATTGTATCTTTTGCAAATTGTAAAGAGCTTGGTGATAAATTTATAATATTTGGGGTGGAAGATAAAACATTCAAAATAAAAGGCATGAGTGGTGAGTTGCCTGATATATCAGAAATACAATCTTTGTTAAATTCATATATTGAACCAAGTATAAAAATTGAATTAGGGTCTCAAATCGTTGAAGGGAAAGAAATTAAATATATTAAAATAAAAAATTGTATAAACAAGCCATATGTAATAAAGAAACCTTATTCTAAAAATGGCAAGACAGAATTAAGAGATGGTGAAATATACATAAGGAAAAATGCAACTAATTCAATAGCGACAAGAAATGATTTAATACAAATGTTTGCAGAAAAAGAAAAATTTTCGATAGCAATTAATGAATCAGCCATTTCATCGAGGACTATTTTATTGTTATTAGAGTTAAAAAATGAAACCAACAATATTATTGATGTAACAAAAATGGCTATTAGAATAATTCATAATCAACAAGAACTAGTAGTTAGTAAGAGTTATCTTTATAACAATAATAAAAAAGTAAAAAATAAATTATGTATTGATAAGGAAAACCAACTTTGCATATCTGAGTATTCAAAAAGACTAGAGTGGGTTTGCTTTGATATAGATGATAAGTTATTTGAAATAATTTCAAAGAATACAGAAATAAAAATATATTTAAACATCAAGGATGACAAATCGTTAAACATTGATGTGGATATAAAAGTATAGAGAGGAAGAAATATGAATTATTCTCCGTTAAGATATCCTGGTGGAAAGACGAAAATGCTGCCAATAATAAAGTCTATGATAGAAAAATCAAATCATAGCGGAACATATATTGAGCCTTTTGCTGGAGGGGCAGGAGTTGCATTGGGTTTGCTATTTGATGGGTGTGTAGATAGTATTGTCATAAATGATTTTGATAAATCTATTTATTCTATTTGGCGAGCAATTTTAACAGAAAGTGAAAAACTTATTCAGTTGATAAAAAATACGCCAATATCTATAGATGAGTGGCGCAGACAAAAGTCAATTTATTTAAATAAAAATAAAAAATACTCATTAGAATTAGGATTTGCTGCTCTATACTTAAATAGGACTAATCGTTCAGGCATATTGAAAGCAGGACCAATTGGTGGTTTTAATCAAAATGGTAACTATTTGATAGATGCAAGATTTAAAAAAAAGGAATTGATAAGAAAAATTGAAAAAATAGCATCATATAGAAATAAAATCAAATTATACAATTATGAAATAAGTACATTTATAAAAAATATAATACCAAAATATGAAAATAGTGTTATATATTTTGATCCGCCATATTTTAAGAATGGAAAAGATTTATATAAGAATTTTTTTACTCAAAAAGATCATAAGAGACTTTGTAAACAAATAAGGAGTCTTTCTAACGATTGGATAGTTTCTTATGATAATGAGGATTATATAAAATCATTATATAGTGATTATGAATCAAAGGAATATAAGATTCATCATAGTGCGGCCAATAATGGTACAGGGATAGAAGTTATGTTTGTTTCTGATAATAAGCTCTGGTTAAGTGATAAAGAATTGAAAACGATAAAAACTCCAATAAATTTTATAGGAGATACAAATGAGTAGTGTTTTAAATGAAATTTCAAAAGATGGTAAATTGTGTAAATTGATCCAAAAAAATAATTTTGTTGGATGGATATTTTCTATTGATTATGAAAAAGCTTTATTGATGACAAATGATGACTGGAAATCAAAAGTAAAAGGTATTCCTCATAATAGTTTTTTAATTGCTACTTCTTTAGATTCTGATAATATTTCATATGCTGATGAGATAGATAAAGAGATTATTTTACTAAGAGTAATGAGTTCATGCAAGCTTCCGCAGGATGACGACATGATTAAAACTAGAATAGATAATTATCAAAATCAACGTCAACAAGATGATGAGACCGATCAAGAAGATTATGATGTATTAACAAAAAACAAAATGCAGTTCAGTGGTCTTGAATGTAGAGTTTTAGGAACATTTTATCTAAAAAATGATAATTTATATCTTGGAAGTGATGTTGAAAATTATTCTACTGCGTCAAAAATGAGAGTTTATATGCCTGACGGAGAAGCTTTAAAAGAAATTGTGAATTATGTTGATCCTATAAGAAGAGCTAAATTTAAAGATGATTTTAAGGATTTGGGAATAACTAAAGAGGTTGAACCTTTTAAAATTGGTACAGTGAGATATACTTCGACCGATAGATTACATAGATCGAAGGAGGCTGATTTAGTCCCTTTTTCTATACAGCCATCAGATTTTTTGGCTAGACGAACTGCAGTATTAGGTATGACAAGAACTGGTAAATCAAATATGATAAAACAAACGGTTTCTGTTGTTAAAAAAGTTTCACAGGATTGTGATTTGAAAATTGGTCAAATTATTTATGATATAAATGGTGAATATGCTAATGCGAATGACCAAGATAAGGGTTCTATTGCTGCTATTTACAAAGATGATTGTGTAAGGTATAGAAGTGTTACAACAGATGGGTTCAAGCCATTATTAAATAATTTTTATAAACAGCTAGAAGAAGGACACACAATAATATGTGATTGTATTAGACAAAAATCCGGAAGTGGTGGAGCTGCTGATTTAAATTTATTTATGAACAGTATTTCTTTTGATAAACCTGATGAGAGCAATAAACCAGAAACTGTAAAATGGGCACAAAAGGTAGCTTTATATCAAACGGTTTTATCTGCTGCAAAGTTTTCTGCGCCAAATTGGCATAAGGTATGTTTTGAGGCAAATAAAGATATAAGGAGACTAGTAGATGAAGAAATTGATCCTAAAAAAGGGTTGTCATTATTTGAAAGCAAATCTTGGTTTAAAAAGCTTAGAAAAGTTAAACAAGAAATCAAAAAAGAGTTAGAGGATATTGGGCGCGGTAAAATCAAAAAAGAGGAAAGGAAATATACTCCAGAGGATGCTGAAGTAATAGATAAGTGGATTACTGAAGAAATTAGAATTCTTTTAAATATGTTGTGTATGAAAAATGATTCCGACGGGTATTTTAATGGATTTAAGTCTATTTCTGAGGCTCAAAAATATCATAGTTTTGAAAGAGATTCTGATGTAAGAGAAGAAATATATAAACATTTATGCGAAGGGAAAATTGTTATACTTGATTTGTCAGTTGGTAATGCTTTGATAAGAGATAGAGTTAGTCAAGATATTGCAGGATATATTTTTAATGAGTCAATGAAGACTTTTACAGAAGGAAAAAAACCTCAAAATATTGTTATATATATTGAGGAAGCACATAACTTAATTGGAAAAGATTTAAAATTAACTGATACTTGGCCAAGGATTGCCAAAGAAGGAGCCAAGTATAAAATAGGTTTGGTTTATGCAACACAAGAAGTATCATCAATTCATCCAAATATATTGGCTAATACAGAAAATTGGTTTGTCAGTCATCTTAATAGTGAGAAAGAAATCAGAGAATTAGCTAAATTTTATGATTTTAATGATTTTGCACAATCTTTACTAAAGTCTCAAGATGTGGGCTTTACAAGGGTAAAGACATTATCTAGTCCGTTTGTAATTCCTATTCAAATTGATAAGTTCGAGCCAAGTAATTTTATTAGGAGAAGTGAAGAGAGTGTATAATATGGATGGGAAATCTAGTTTTTTAGATATTACTAAGAATCCTGAAGTTAGTGAATTCTTAAAAGCTTGTAATTTTATGCATGAGCCAAATGGTAATGAAATTGAAAAAATAAAAAGTCAGTTTGTGCATGTAAAGAAACAAGAAGATATTATTTACCCTAAAAACATTATTGCTATTGCATCGGATTATTATGAGGCTAAAGTTCGTGACGATATACCTTTTACTAATGTAGGGTACATTAAAGTTGTTAATTTTTTGTTGAAGAAAAATTCATTTGTTTCATTAACAAATAAAAAATTTTTAGATCCTTTTGAAGTTGCAAAAATACAAAAAGATAAAGAAGCATATACATTTGTTTTACCAAGTAGTAATATGCTATACAAAGGTGAAAAATCAGTAAAGGATAGCTTTAGGTTAAAACTTTATGAAACATTTAAAGAATATAAATCAGATAAATCTAATACATCATCATTACTAGAGACCTTATTTTATCTTAATAGTTTTAGAAAAGGTGAAAGTAAAGATGAAATTAAATTAAAAAAATGTCCTTCGTGTGGATGTGAAAATTTGTTGATTATAAAAACAGAAGCAGAGCAATTTTGTCCTAATTGTCATGCTCCAATTTATCCTACAGATGTATTAAGGGTGTGGGAAGAGGTAAAAGAAGACTCGGCATCAAATATATCACCACTTACTAGACTGGATAATGCAATAAAACATATATTATTGGCCCATACACTTAGGATGATTAAGGAAGTAAACCCTGAAAATTATAGATCGTTGTTAAGTGATATTGTTTTTGTTATAAATGGTTCATTGGCAGTATATGGTACGCCAGCATGGATACATGGTAGTTTACAGAAAATTATTCATGATTTTAATAAGGATTTGTCAGATAATCATTTTTCTAAATTAATGATAGTTGGAATGATTGAAAATTCTTCAGTTTTATCGTATGCTAATTTTTTAAATGGACATATAGAAAATTCTTCAATTTTATGTGTGTCAGACGAATTCAGAAATAGTTATATTGATTACAATAAAACAGAATCATCAACAACATTTGGCAATGAAACATTTTACGGACAAGATTTTATATATAAAAACGATAAAGGTAAAGTTAAAGTATTTCAAATACCATATAATTTTAGAGATAAATCTAATTTACAAGTATTTAAAGTAGAAAAATCAAATCTTGAAAGTTATACTAATTTGAACAAATATATAAAATTCTTAGATGATTTTGATAGTGATATGTTTACTAATTCAATTATTCCTTCAGTGTTAAGTAAAAAATATAGTATGATTAGTATGCAACCCGGCGCAGGTATGATTAATTTAATATCAAAAACATTGATTAATAATAAACAATAAAGTAATTTATCTTCTTTTTAAGAAATTTTAAAAATGCATTGTGGATTTATTATCAGGAAAAAGAACTTTAATAAAAATTAGAGTTCTTTTATTTTAATATTATATTAGTTCAATTGAATTGTCAAATTCCATATATTTTAAATATTATTTTGATATTTCAACGGCAATAGAAGCAATTATTAGAGGCATAGCAGCTGAGGAGTCAAAAAAACATCCATATATAAAATATGTAACACAAGCAGATTCAGACAGTAAAGCCTATTTTATTAAATATGAAGAATTAAAAGCTCTTATTATTGCGGTTGAAAATTTATATCAGGGTTCAAATGAAGAAGAATTTAAAACAAAAATTTGTAATAAGGTTGATAGTTTAAAAGGATATAGGCTTACTAAAAAAATTATAAATAATGGTGCATTCAAAAATGATTACGAATCTGTAAGAAAAACAAGGAATATTCTTGCACATGGTCTTACAGGAGTTTCTTCAGTTGATTATTCTAATACACAATTAGAATCGTTTTTATTTATTTGTTATTTATTGTTTAATTATTATGAAAAAATATACAACTCAGGCATTTAAACGTGTGCTTGTCTTGATACAAGTCGGTGTCGCTACGCTCTACCGAAGACAAGCACACGAACATAAAAACAATTAAACAATACAAACAAAATGAACTACAAAAATAGAAAAACAACTAAACAAAAATACATTTCTCTTGAACAAACATTGCCGAGTGAAAAAGAGGTTTGCGCGCAGGCTTATCGCAAAACCTCTTTTTTTTACCACTCGGCAAATTGTATTGTAATTTATTTTCAAATTTCAATATTGTTGTTTTAAAGACATTTTTCAAATACATAACTAACAACATTTTGTAATTTTTTAGTTATTCCAAAATCATTAAAGTATATTTTCTTTACTTAATCTCCTTTACTCGCTTTTGGTGTCTTTTGTAGCATAGTTTTCCCCTAAGTCAAGGGAAACAAATATTGTTTTGTATAATTACTAGACTAGGTTTTTACCCTAGTCTTTTAATAATCGTAGATAGTTACATTGATAGAGCAATTTCTGGAACAACAGATAACAGAGAGTCTTTTCAAAAAATGTTAAAAGATAGCAACAATAAAAAGTGGGACTATGTTTTGGTGTATAAGCTAGATAGATTTGCAAGAAACAAGTTTGAGTCTGCAATTCATAGAAAACATTTGAAAGATAACGGAATAAAACTACTCTCTGCTATGGAAAACATTCCAGAAACACCAGAAGGAGTATTACTTGAATCTTTACTTGAAGGAATGAACCAATATTTTAGTGAAGAACTTGCTCAAAAAGTTAGTCGTGGCTTACACGAATCTCGAATGAAAGGACATATAATCGGTTCAGTTCCTTATGGTTACATTAAAGAAAATAAAATGTTAAAAGTAAACGAAGAAGAAAAACAAATTCTAACTAGAATGTTTGAAGATTATGCAAGTGGTAAAACAATTTTGCAAATCTCAAGAGATTTTGAAAAAGAGAATATTACTAATAAAGGTAGTAAATTTCTACCACAAAATATACGAAGAATATTACAAAAAGAAACGTACACTGGTATTTGTAAAATTAACAACAAAGTTTACGATAAAATTTATCCACAAATAATATCTCAAGAACTATTTGAAAAAGTAAAAGTGAAATTAGATGCTAACAAATATGGTTGCCGAAAAGATAATCACGAAATATTTAGAATTAAAGACAAAGTATATTGTGGTAATTGTAATCGCAAAATGTATCCAGTGTCTGCAATATCTTCAAACGGAAACGCCATTCGCTATTACAAATGTATAACTACTAAAAAGAAAAATTGCTTAACTGGAATAATAGACAAAAAGTTTATTGAAAACATAATAGATAAATTTTTGATTTCTCAATTTAATATTCCAAAAAACTTAAATGAAATTTCTGAAATAATATTTGAAATACACAAAAAAAGAGTTGGAAACAATAACTCTCTCAACTCTCTAAAAAGCAATTTGCAAAAAACTAACACTTCAATTTCAAACATTATGTCTGCTATTGAAAAAGGAATACTTACAGATACCACAAAACAAAGACTTGAAGAACTAGAAAACCAAAAGAAAGACTTACAAGAAAAACTAATAATTGAACAATCTAAACAACAATTTGAACTCACAAAAGAAGATATACAAAACTACTTTAAGTTTACTATGAAACAATGCCCTGATAGAGCCATTGAACTATTTATTCAAAAAGTAAATATCTATGAGAGTAAAATAGAAATATCTCTAAACTACTCACTTAACACCAACATCTCCAAAACCGAAACCACATCTAAAAAACTATTCACAGAAACCTTTACATCAACTCGTAAATTCAAAGGCGGAACGACTAAAACAACAAACAAAGTATATGAAGTTTACTTAGTAATCTAAAAATTACCCAATTGTTCCAACGAACAAAATATCCAATTAAACAAATATACCACATAACAACAAACATAGAAAAAGAGCATACTCTAGGAAAACCCCTAAAATATGCTCTTTATTTCTTAGAAAATACTGCTAGTTTCAAACAGCATTGACTAAATTCGACGGTTTTTGTGTTAAGATATTTTAGGAGATTAAAGGGCAATTTCTACGTCGCTGATCGGGTAGGCTTTGCAAGAGTGGATATATCCGAACATTTCGTCCGCGTGGCGCAAAAGTACACCGCGGGGCATAAACACCTTGCCCGAAACTAACTTGACGCGACAAAGGGAACATTCTCCGCTTCGGCAACATACGTTGACGCGGATACCCGCTCTTTCGAGGGCGCACAAGATGGACTCGTTGCATTTTGCGTCGATGACCTTATCGCCGACTTTTAGTTTGAACACTTCGGATCCCGTGAGTTCTTTGGGGAAGCCCGGCTCGTTTTGGATATCCTGACGCGCGCCGAACATTTCGCGACGAATATCGCGCGGGCGGACGTTCAACGACTTCAATATGTCCACGCAGAAGTCGGTCATGACCTGCGGTCCGCAAAGATAGAAAGTAGTCTTATCAAGGGTTTTCACGACGTCTTTAATGCAGTCGGCGTCGATAAAGCCGTGTCTGTCACCGCCTTTTGCGTCCTTGTCCGACAGCACCAACGTATAGTGAAAATTATTATATTTTTTTGCAAAATCTTTGAGTTCGGCATCGAAGATTGCCAGGTCGATATTTCTTGCGCCGTAAACGAGGTGCAGTTCGCGATCCAAACCTTTTTCCAAAACCTCGCGTATCATCGACATAAAGGGAGTGATGCCCGAGCCGCCCGCAAGGAAAACCGAGCGTTTGTAGTGGAAAACGGGGTTGAAGTGGAACACGCCCTGAGGGCCGTTCGCCTCGAATTTATCGCCGACTTTTGCGTTGTCCAAAAAGTAATCGGATACGAAGCCGTTTTTAATACGCGCGACGGTGATTTCATAGTACGCTCTTTGGCGCGGTGACGAGCAAATTGAGTAAGGACGCGTGGTTCTTACGCCGTCGATTTCGACGGCAACGTTGATGTATTGACCTGCCTCGAATGGGGGAAGATATCCGTTTTCGCTGACGAAACGAATGGTTTTTGCATCCTTGGTCGCAGGGATAATTTCCGAAATCCTGAGGTTCAGAACCGCGGGGTGGAGTTGATTGATAATCCTTTCGGTTCTGTTTTTGTCCAGAGAAAAGTCTTTGCCCACTTTTTCGGATACGGCGATTTCGTTGAGGATATTTTTGCCGTTTATCATTGTGCCGATAAGAGTTTCTTTTATGGTTTTCATATTACTTCATCTCCTTCAAAATTCTGTTTGCGATTTTGTTGCCGTACATATAGTTGGGGCCGAAACCGCAGGTATTCACCCAGCCCGAAGCAAAGTAAAGATTGTCGATAAACATTTCTTGCGGGAAGAAGAACACCGAGGATTTGAGGTTTTGCTCATAGCCGTAAATGGCTCCGCCGGGGTGGTGCAGATAGCGCATGTGAGTGAGGGGCGTTGCAATTTCGATTTCCTCGATATGCTCACGAAGATTAGGATATAGTTTTTCCAGACGGTCGATAATGGTGTTTGCCGCCTTATATTTTGCGTCGTAGTATTCCTCGGGCGAGAGTTTTTCCCATGCGTCGCTGAATTTCAACGTGCCGGCAGTCAGAACGCTCGTGCCCGCGGGATAGCCGTCTTTGTCGTCGATGGTATAGCAGGTCGATACGATGGGATCGACGCTTGTGTCCAGACAATAGGCGTTTTTGAAGTCGCGGTTGGCGTCAAGGCTCGAATAGGTGAGGTTGAAGGAATCTTTGAATCCGACTTCCTCGGGCGGGCAATCAAGCGCGATAAAGCAGGTTAACGCCGAGATACCCACGTCATAGTTTTTGAAATAAGGCACGACCTCTTTCGGGACGTTTTCCTCGTCGATGAGGTTGTTGTACGTCACCGTGGGCGATACGTTGGACACAACGACTTTTGCGCTGTATTCCTCGCCGTTTTGGTCGATTGCGCCGACGGCTTTGCCGTTTTTGACAATAATTTTGTTAATTCCGCAATTAAGTTTGACGTCACCGCCCGCCTTAATAATTGCGTCCATTAAAGCCTGCGACATCACTTGTGAACCGCCTCTTAAATAATAAGGTTTGTCGCTGATATAAATCGCGGTGCACTGCGCCAGTATCGAGAAGGGGAATTTCTCGGGAGGGACGCCCATAAAGCACCAGTATGCGGACAAACAAAGTTGAATTTCTTTGCCTTTGAAAATCTCGCTCAAAACGTCGTCGGTGCTACGCGCGCTGTAGGTTGCAAGGGTGGGGTAAAGTTTGGGGAAGCCGATCTTCATTATCGCTTTTTTCAATGCGTTCGGCTCGCCCGTCGATTGCGCGCTCTTTGCCGAAAATTCGCCCGCTTCCTTATAGAAGTCGAAGCAAATCTCAAAGTACTTCAAAATGCCTTCTTTCTCGTCGGGGAACATTTTGATGAGGGCTTCTTCCGCTTTCTTTCTGTCGGCGGGAATGGGTACGCGCTTTCCGTCGGGCAGGTTGATGGAAAAAAGCGATTCGATGGGAATCCACTCGATTTTGTCCAAAATGCCGTACTCCTTGAAAAGTTTGCGTAACGGTCCGGGGTTTTCGTCCGTGCCCATAGAGGAGAGTTGGTGAAGCGCAACTTCAAATTCAAAGCGACCGCGTCTGAAAGAAGTCCCGCATCCACCCGGGATATTGTGCTTTTCAAACACGCAAACCTTTTTGCCTGCTTGCGCCAAGGTCAACGCGGTTGATAATCCGCCGTTGCCCGAGCCGATGATAATGGCGTCGAAATTTCTCATTTGATTCCTCCAAAAATTATTTGGTCTAACCACGATTTATTATATCGTTTCAGCTCTATAAATGTCAATAATTATTTAATAAACTAAAAATATTTAGCAAAAAATCAATAAAAGCGGCAAAAAATTGTTGCAAATTTTGAAAATATCGTAGTATAATGTAATCGTGGTATTTGGTCAAACCAAAACTTTATACGGAGTAAAAATGAAATTCAATCAGATTATCGCGCCTTCGATGAAGGAACTGTTTATTAAAGAAATCGAAGCACTTATTTTGTCGGGACAATTAAAGGTCGGCGAAAAGTTGCCCACTGAACGCGAGCTTGCCGACGAAATGAAAATTAGTCGTACAATCGTCAATTTGGGACTGTCCGAACTCAAAAACAAGGGTTTCATCGACATCGTGCCAAGAAAGGGCGCGTTCGTTGCCGACTATTCTCGAAACGGGAAACTTGACACACTTATTTCCATTATCAACTTCAACGGCGGTCGCTTTGACAAAAAAACCGTCAACTCGATCATGGAGTTTCGGCGTATCAACGAGGGCGAGGGCACTTATCTTGCCACAAAGTACAGGACGGACGAGGACGTTGCTGAACTGAAATCAATCTTGAATGAAGTCAGAAATTGCGACGACCCCATGGAAATCGCGCAAAAACTTTTCAAATTCCACCACGTTATCTTGTGCGCGTCGGGCAACAATATTTTTCCGCTCGTTTACAACGCGTTTGAAAGTTTTTTCTTAAAGCTCATTTCGTCGCTTTTTGTCTATTGCGACAAAAACTCCGTTATAGACGGACTTGAAAAATTGGTTGTCGCCATCGAACAGCAAGATTGCGACGAAGCAAAACGCCAAATCGAACAAATCCTAAGTAGCGGTATCGAAGTAATCAATAAACGTTGCATCGACTACTCGGTGTATTGAGTTGGTTTTGCAGATTTAAAGTATTTCGCTTTCGCAAGTGAAGTGAAAAATGCGGCGTGAATTTTGTTGGAACGATATCAAAAAATCGTCAATCGTGCCGGACTTTCGCGCGTGTGAGTTTTCCAAATAATACACCGCAAAAATTTTCCGAAAAAATAAGTAAAAGATTTGACATCAAACGGTAATTATGCTATATTACATCTTGCTTGCGGTCGTGGCGGAACAGGCAGACGCGTACGTTTGAGGGGCGTATGGGAGACCGTATGGGTTCAAGTCCCATCGACCGCACCAAGTCAGTATAATCCGAACCAAATACTTGTAACGAGTGAATGGTTCGGATTTACTTTTTATTTGTATTAAATTTTATATTATAAGGCGAGTAATAATATTACCCGCCTATTTTAATTATGCTATTTGTAAAAATTCTTCAATGAGGAGAAGTTCATACTCATCAAAATCCGATTTGGAAAACTCCCCAGTTTTTGAATTTTCAATACTTATTTGATTTTCATGTAATTTCATAATCAATTCATTAGATATTCCATAATCAATCATTTTTGAATAGTCATCATAAATACTGCCGTCTTCAAATAATAACGATATCTTTTTTGCATCAAGTTTGCTTAAATCCACATCTTTAATTTTATTTGTCTTAGTTAAAAATAATTTAAGAATAGAGACAAAATAAGATGTGTAAAAAGGAACCTTATATTGAATTATTGAAGATATAAATTTAAATGTCTCTGAATAAAATGCATCAAAATTTAGATTAAGTTCATTTGTATAATATTTTAATATCCATTTTAATGATTCTTTCTCAAAAAACGGTTCTACATGTCGTTTTAGTTTATCATTTTGTAATGAATATTTCTTATTAACCTCGTCAAAACGGCTTTGCACAAAGACTATGTTATTCGCAATAACCTTAGAAAAACTTCATCCCGAAGATGCTGAACACTTATGTACCGTATTTATAAATCTGTGTTTTACTTATATATTATTTGATAACATTGAAAAAAACACTTATTACGAGCTAAGTAAAATGAGTTCAGTTTCGAGCGTTATTGACTATATTAAAGACAACGATATCGAATGCGAACACATTGAAATACTTGAAATACTTTCCGCCTTAATAAAAAACGGCGAAGAATGGTACAATTATTACCGAGAACGCATTCTTGCGATAAAAAAAGGAACGTCTGTATCTCAAAATTTATATGATTTAATGCGCTTACTCTACAAATCCGAACGTTTAAAAAATTACCGCACGTTATTTACTAATTTGCTTATCGCATTAACCCGTTTTGATAATGTAACTGAAAACTTATTTGAAAATCTTAATCGAGAACTCGCAAGCATTTCAAATATGGGTGCACTTGGAATATACGTTATAGAAAAAAGACAAGACGAGCTAAAAAATTATATTCTAAAATATTATGCACTTACGATTTTACAAAGCGAAATCATTAAGACCTTCGATGAAGTTTATAAATTATTAACTGCTAACTCTTACACCGCAAAAACCTATATGGAAAAATGCGATGCTGTACGTGGTTCACATAGAACGTATCCTGATACACTCGAAGATGCAAAAAATAAAGTAGCATCACGTTCTTCCTACTCTTATCCAAGAAGTTATTCTTCTAGTTCTTCCGATTGTTGTGGTGGATGTTATGTTGCTACTTGCGTTTATGGCTCATATGATTGCCCGCAAGTATGGACGTTACGTCGCTTCCGTGATGACACTCTTGGCTCTACTTGGTATGGTCGTGCCTTTATCAAATTATATTACGCGATTAGTCCTACACTTGTAAAATAGTTTGGTAAAACAAAATGGTTTAAGAAAATGTGGAAAGGTACATTAGACCGTATGGTTAAAAAACTCAATGATAAAGGTGTAGAAGATACTCCTTACAAAGATAAAAATTGGAAATAAATCTTATTGAAACGGTAGATTAAAGTATCTGCCGTTTTTAATATCTATTTTTTATAAATATACCCATATCGTATTGACATTTGAAAGCTTTTCGGTTATAATAATGCAAACTAGTAATAAAAATAGGTATATATGCAAGAGAATATTATTGGATATAGGATAAAGTTATTAAGAGAAAAAGCAAAGTTGTCACAAGCAAAACTCGCTACGGCGCTTGGCGACGTTAAGCAACCCGTTCTCGCTCGTTACGAGCTTGGCTCTATAATGCCGTCTTACCCCGTGCTCGTTAAGATTGCCGATTACTTTGACGTATCAGCAGATTATCTTCTTGGTAGAACGGACAACCCTGAAGGAAAACTTTACGGACAACCTAAATTAGAGAACTCTGACCGTATGCAAGATTTTATCGAAATGTGTTTTGACCCAAGCACTAACGCGCACGCAAAACTCAAAGAAACATTAAAGAAAATGCTTGAAGAGCAGAAATAAAAAGGAAACTATATGAACGACAAACAAAAGATACCACCTTATAGTTATGGCTATGCTAAAAGCACTTATGAAAAATTAGAAAAATACGAAATGAGTACAACAATTCCCTTTATCAAGGAAGATGAGGTTTTAATTGTAAGACTTGATGGTAAAGGATTAACATCAAGATTTAAGTGCGATAGCGAATTGTTTTTATCTGATTTCCATTTAGCAATGCGACGCATTTTAGAAAACATAAAGAATTATTGTTCTTTTGTAGATTTTGCTTACTCGTTTAAGGACGAAATCTCTTTTATAATAAATAAAGATTTTATTCAAAACAACAAAGACTATGCAAATCGAATTGAAAAGGTACTACCTATTATATCAGGATTTGTATCTTCTATGTTTTCTCAATACATTTCAAAGAAACTTAAAACTATTCCAACTGAGGCGTTTGCGTTTGATGCGAGAATAATTATTTTACCAAAAGAAGAATTAAAAAACTATTTCCATTCTCGCCAATCATTTGCAATGGCTGCTTTTATGGATAGGCTTTGTTCTTTCTATCACCTTTCGGTTGAAAGAAGAACAGTTGTCGATGTTAAAAAAGCATTAAAAGAAAAGAATATGGATTGGAATGGCTTTCCGCAATATGTTTGTAGTGGTTACGTCGCTTATGCGCAAGGTAAATGGAAAGTTGAAACAGCTAGCGACTTCTCTCAAAAATGGGAAAAGTATTTTAATTAACAAAGGAGAAACCTATGAATGCAAATGTTGTTACCGCACTAAAGTTTGAAGAATTTGTTTTATCGGTCTTAAAGCAAATTTGCATTAAAGAAAATAAACCTATTTTTACTTGTTACGATATTAATCAATATTCTAAGGATGATTATAATTTCTCATATGTGAAAGATTTAATTGTTTACGGCAATGCGAGAATTGATGCATATATGCCTGAAGGTTTTTCTACGTTTAATCGTCCTGTTTTAGTTGAAATTAAATATAACATCTCAAATAGAATTTTTGACGACTTGATGCCTTCAAATGACGAACATTTTAGCTTGTATATTGTTGGAAGTGCCAAAGATTCCAAGTTGTTAAGCAATAGAGTTAAAGGAAAAAATGTTATAGTTTGGGGGGATGAAATCATTAGTCAATGGAAAAAAGAATACGCTGTTGACTATTATGGTTTATTTTCTGAAAACGAACCTGAAGAAAACTTCATAGAGTTTGAAAAGAAAAATGAATCAAATAAAAATCTTTTACTTCAAACTGTAATGGAAAAAAATTTATCATTAGCTTTAGGTGCAGGAGTGTCAATGGATTTTGGCGCATTAAAATGGACAAAATTAATAGAGTCATTTTATAATGAAATACAAAAAGATAATAAAATAGATAACGCCAAAGCTGTCCAAGATAAAATCGGCGGCACTTCTATTATTAACGGTCAGTTTACAGAAGATAATTTAAAAGATTTTATGGGCAGTCTTTATAATGGAATATATTCCATATATAATCCTAATCAGTCTTATCCCGATTCAACTATCGCTCATTTAATCCCACTTATTAAAAAACTTTATCTAGCACGTCGCTTCAATATTATAACATACAACTACGATAATTATTTGGAGCAGTTTTTAGATTATGAATTTATACCATACAATATACTATACAATGAAGATTGTTGCGTAGATGAGAAATTAAATGTATATCACCCGCACGGATTCTTTCCTTATGGCACAAAAAAGAATTCTTATCCTTTACTCCAAAAGTACATTGTTTTTAGCGAAGAAGAATATCACAATCTATATAACAATCCTTATTCTTGGGCATCTATTCTTCAATACTTTTTATACAGGGAGAGTCTTTATCTCTTTGTTGGGTGTAGTTTAAGCGACCCTAATTTAAGAAGAATATTGAGTGCAACAAAAATTAAAGGAAAAAATCATTTTGCGTTAATGTTTACAGACGGCTTATCAAAAAAAGACCAATTTATTGTGCATAGACATTTTATGCGAATTGGTGTTGAATGTATATGGGCTAATAATATCAATGATTATAAGCAAATTATCGATTATATTTCACGCTAACTTGACCAAAACTGTTATATTTATTGTGGTAAAATAGAAATAATAGGGGGTAAATCAAATGAAAGCAGTTATATATGCGCGATATTCTTCAGACAGCCAACGTGAAGAATCTATTGAAGGTCAACTTCGTGAGTGTTTAGAATTTGCTAATAAAATCGGTGTGGACGTCGTTGCAAACTACATAGACCGTGCAATGACGGCAACGTCGGATAATCGCCCCGACTTCCAACGTATGATTAAAGATAGTTATAAACACTGCTTTGATATGATTATCGTTTGGAAATTAGACCGTTTTTCTCGTGATAGATACGACTCTGCCCATTACAAACATATCCTTAAAAAGAACGGCGTTAAAGTTGTTTCGGCAAAGGAAAACATTAGCGAAGGTCCTGAAGGAATTATTCTTGAATCTATGCTTGAAGGTATGGCGGGGCGGAATACTACTCGGCTGAACTTTCCGTTAAGGTTAAGCGTGGGCTTAAAGAAAACGCATTAAAAGTGAAAGTCAACGGTGGACAAATTCCTTTTGGTTATTACATAAACGAAGAACAAAAACACACTATTGACCAAACGCTTGCTCCTATCGTTGTGGAAGCCTTTACAATGTATGCCGACGGCTAACTTATTAAAGATATTGTAAACCGCTTCAACGCAAAAGGGATAACGACAAGGCTTGGCAAGAAAATGTCTTATAATATCGTACAATATATGCTTACGAACCGCAAGTACATAGGCGAATTTAGATATAACGATATTGTAATTCCCGATGCCGTGCCTGCTATCGTTAGCAAAGACTTGTTCGAGCGTGTTCAACGTCGTATGGCACAAAACAAACACGCACCTGCCCGTCATAAAGCGGAAGATGATTATCTTTTAACTACTAAGTTGTTCTGCGGTAAATGCGGCGCGCTTATGGTTGGCGAAGCAGGAACGGGAAGAAAAAAAGAAGTTCACCGTTACTATAAATGTGTAAACGCTAAAAAGCATACTTGCGACAAGAAAACGGTACGCAAATTGTGGATTGAAGATTTAACCGTTCAAAAGGCTATGGATATTCTTCACGACGAAGTTGTAATTGATTATCTTATAGATAGAATTTTCGACTTGCAAGGCGAAGAAAATCCGCGTTTACCGAGATTACGTTTACAATTAGAAGACATTGAAAATCGTATTAAAAACATAATTACAGCGATTGAGCAAGGAATCATCTTTGACTCCACAAAAGATAGACTTGCGGAACTTGAAAAAGAAAAAAGCCAACTTGACTTAACGATAATCCAAGAGCAAATTAAAAAGCCCTTCCTTACGAAAGAGAAAATACGCTTTGGAATAGAAAAGTTTAGAAGTTGGATATCTCAACGAAAGAAGGAAAACAAAGGTTAATAGATGGGTTTATCAATGCGATATACCTTTACGATGATAAGATAACCTTTACTTTTAACTACAAGGACGGAACAAAAACAGTATTCCTTTCGGAGCTCAACTGCACCCCGTTCGGTTCGGATTTGAAATGCCTTGGGGCACCAAAAAAATGACTTGTACATTCATTGTGCAAGTCTTTTTTTTTTGCAAGGGAGTAAGGGACTTGAACGGGACGTTAAGAAAACAGCACAGTGCGCTGTTTTTAGTCCCCGGCGTGATAGCAACCGCGTTAGCGGCGCAAAAAATCGTCTTTTTTTCATTTTCAGTTTCTCTTTTTCAAAAAACTTGAAGTATTTTTGAAAATATGCTAAAATAAATTTGTTGAAATAAATAAATCTTTTTATCAGGTCATTAATTATTAATTTGCATCATGGTTTTTGCACATTCTTGTGCAATGCAGTTCTCGATAAGTAGTTTAATTTGGCGATTGCTGTGTTTGCATTTGCAACGTCAGGTGTCGCATTAATAATATTTCACTATGGAGGAAAAATTATGTTTAATAACATTGGAGAAAAAATCAAAAAACTTGCAATCGTTGCCACCGTGTTGGGTATGATTGCCTCACTTATTGCCGCAATTATTATTTGGGCAGGCAATATGGGCGTCCTGTACGGGATTTTCGTACTCGTCGTAGGTGTAGTTTTTTCGTGGATTTCTTCATTTGTCTTGTACGGTTTCGGCGAGGTTATCGTCAAATTAAACGAGATTGAAAAAGATATTCAAAAACTTAAAGCGACAAATGCCGAACAAACTGACAAGCCAAACGATAATCAGCCCGTAATTTCATAGGTTTAAATAATGTGCAAAAAAAGACGATTTCAATCGTCTTTTTTTCATTTTATGCTTCTTTTTTCAAAATAGTTGAAGTTTACTTGAAATACCTGTATGCGGCGGAAGTGCCGTATCTTACAAGGAAAAGGCGGAATTTTTCGCGCCGCAGCAAGTTTGTGTTCACGATTTCGGGGAAGGTTGTGAAATAATATATAAACAGTTTGTTGCAAAGATTTTTGGTGACAAAGGGCATTATTTTCAAAAAAAGGTCGTCGTCGGACACGGTTATTTTGCCCGATATAATATCGCCGACGAGTTTTTGTTTTTCGCGCGCGGACATATATGCGACGCCCGACGACGGAACAGTGAAAAAGTACGGTTTATGGCACTTTCTGCAAAGGTATTCGCTCTGACCGTACTTGTCGGGTTTCACGGTTTTTTTGACTGCGATTTTGTGGTGGCACAGCGGACATTCCAGAATATTCATTGTGTTTTCGTCGTACTGCTCGACAGGAAAAACCTTTTTTCGGGAATTATTTTTATATGCGGCGGGTTGAAGTTTGATATTCGCGCGGACGGTTATCGTGAAAGGCGTATTACGACTGACGAAGTTTGCCCAATATTTCCAGTTGGCGTCGTGGTTTTTCGCGGTTTTTATCGTGTGCAGAAGTTCGTGCGCGACGGTGTCCGAAATATCCTTGTCGTTTACGATATATTTGTTTATCGCAATCGAGTATTCAAAACCGCTTGCGCCTTTCGCGTCGCCTTTTTTGCAGTAACCGAATCGTGAACTTCCGCCGCATTCGAAAAAGAAAACCGACTGTGACACCGGCACGCCCGATGTAATCAGGCGAGCGGCACATTCTTTTATTAAGTTTTCCACGTGCGGCGAAACTCTGAAAGCGTACATAATTGAAAATCTTTTTTACGGTAAGTCGTTTTTTATAATTATATATCATTACGTTCCGAAATCAAGCGGACGACAAAAGTATTTCCATAATATTTCTTTTCGCGTTGCATACAATATTGCTATGTGGTCAAACGTAGTGAGTATCGAAAAGGGCGACGATAAGATGTTTTCGGAACTGTTGTCGGGCGTCGAGGGCATAAAGGAACTTTCGTCGGCTGTCGAAGAAAGCAAAAACAGGAAGTATATTTATATGGCGGGGCTTTGCGAATACGCCGACGAGATCCGCGACAAGATCGAAAACTTTCTTTCGGACTTCATTCTGACGAAATATAAACTGTCGTATTATGCCGAAAACCTGAAATACGACAAGCTCGATTATCCCGTCGCGACGCTCATTTCGACGCTGGTGTATCTTGATTTCGACCTTGAAAAAGCCTTTGTAACAAGGGTGCTTCGCGAACTTTCGAGTTACGACGTGGACGCGATTTACCGATTCCGCTTAAAGGCTCTGCGCGCAAGTTGGAAGGAAGTCGCGGAAATGTGTGCAAGACTTTTTGAAGTCGGCACGGACGAACAGGATATTTACAACGTGATAAACTATATCAGCGCGACGAAAACCGCAAAGCCGCTGGAACTCGTCCTTGAAAAAGCCGAGCGTCCCGTGTTCAGAAATGCGGGAAACGGAAAGGAAATCGCCGTAAAAAGGCTGTTCGGCGTGGACGAATACGACATAATCGGCACGGTAATTTCGCTTTCCGCAACGAAACTCACGTTAAACTGCGACGTCGCGGGCGAAGCCGTAAAAGCACTTCGTCACGTGGTGCGCGTAAAAATGAGATAAAACCCTTGACTTTATAAAAAACCGAATATATAATAACTGTAAATTCGGATTGAATCCGCCGCAACGGACACGTCTTTATATTCCGGCTTTTCAGAGAGTTGCCGCCAGGTGCAAGGCAATAAGAAGGGTATAAAGGTACCGCCGTCAGCGCGAAAACAAAATATTAAGCGGCAGTTTTTCTGCAATTAAGGTGGAACCGCGGTAAGATTTATCGTCCTTATGAAATAACAATTTTCATAAGGATTTTTTGTTTTTATCCGAAAATAAATGCAAATTCACTCAAAAAGAGGTAACAATATGGCAAAACTTACTTTGAAAGACGGAAGTATACTGGAAGTTGAAAACGGCGTAACTTTCCTTGATGCCGCAAAGCAAATCAGCGAAGGTCTTGCAAGAAACGCGGTCGCCGTAAAGGTTGACGGCGCATTGAAAGACCTGACCGCCGTCGTCGAAAACGACTGCGCGTTTGAAGTGCTGACTTTTGCCGACGACGAAGGCAAAAAAGTTTATCGTCATACCGCGGCGCACGTTCTCGCGCAGGCGGTAAAAAACATTTATCCCACGGTAAAACTTGCAATCGGTCCTTCCATTGAAAACGGTTTTTATTACGACTTCGATTTCAAAACGCCCATCACTCAGGACGACTTTGACAAAATCGAGGCGGAAATGCACAAGATTATCAAGGCGAACCTGCCCATCACCCGCTTTGTTCTTCCGAGAAAGGACGCGCTTGAACTTATGAAAAATAAGGGCGAGATTTACAAAATCCAACTTATCGAAGAACTGCCCGAAGGCGAAGAAATCAGTTTTTACAAACAGGGCGACTACGTTGACCTTTGCACGGGTCCGCATCTTCCTTCGACGGGAAAAATCAAGGCGTTCAAACTGACGTCGTTGACCGGCGCGTACTGGAAAGGCAACGAACACAACAAAATGCTTTCAAGGATTTACGGCACGGCGTTTGACAAAAAAGCCGATATGGAAGCCTATCTTGCGGCTGTCGAAGAAGCCAAAAAGCGCGACCACAACAAAATCGGGCGCGAACTCGGATATTTTATGACCTGCGACACGATCGGACAAGGTTTGCCGCTGCTTATGCCCAAGGGCGCGAAACTGTTCCAGATTCTCAGCCGTTTTGTCGAAGACACCGAGGCGGAACGCGGATATCTGCTCACGAAAACCCCTTATATGGCAAAGCGCGAACTTTATCAGATAAGCGGTCACTGGGATCATTATCGCGACGGTATGTTCATTTTCGGCGATCCCGACGCGGAAGGCGAAGTGTTTGCGCTGCGTCCCATGACCTGTCCGTTCCAATACGAAATATTCAAAAACGGTATGAAGTCGTACCGCGACCTTCCGAAACGCTATGGTGAAACCTCGACGTTGTTCCGCAACGAAAACTCCGGCGAGATGCACGGGCTTATCAGGGTAAGGCAGTTCACCATTTCCGAAGGACACCTTATGTGCACGCCCGCACAACTCGAACAGGAATTCAAGGGCTGCCTGGAACTTGCGAGATATTGCTTAAAATGCGTCGGGCTTGACAAAGACGTATCCTATCGTTTCTCGCGCTGGGATCCCAGAAATCCCGACAACAAATATATCGACGATCCCAAACAATGGGCGTACGCCGAAGGCGAAATGAAACGTATCCTTGACGATTTGCAGGTTCCTTATACCGAGGCTATTGACGAGGCGGCGTTCTATGGTCCGAAACTCGACATTCAGATTAAAAACGTGCACGGAAAGGAAGACACGCTCGTAACCATTCAGGTCGATATGTTCTTGGCGGAGCGTTTCGATATGTACTATATCGATGAAAACGGAGAGAAAGCGCGTCCTTACATCATTCACCGCACGTCGATGGGCTGCTATGAACGCACGATCGCGCTGTTACTTGAAAAGTACGCCGGCGCAATGCCGACGTGGCTTGCTCCCGAACAGGTCAGGGTGCTGAGTCTTACCGACCGTACCGCGTCCGTCGCGGAAGAAGTACGCCATACGCTGTTCAAACGCGGATTCCGCGCCGAAACCGACGTCAGAAACGAAAAGGTCGGCTATAAGATCCGTGAGGCACAACTCGACAAAATCCCGTATATGATCATTATCGGCGATAAGGAAGCGGCGGATAACGTCGTCGCGGTAAGAAGCCGCAAGGACGGCGACCTCGGCACGATGACTCTTGAAGAGTTTATGGCAAAGATACAGAAAGAAGTCGACGACCACGTTTGCGAATAAGCGTAAAAGCACGAAAAATGTAATATTAAGTCCCTGTGTTATCACAGGGATTTTTTTTGCATATTTTTAGGTATGGACAATCTGTTTTCATTGCTTCCCGTGACCATTTATCCGCTTTTGCCGAAGAACGTGAAAGAACTGCGTATGCGCGTGGGACTTCCGCTGTCCGTTTACGACGGCAAGAAAAAGACCTTTGTTTTCGACGGGGAAAAACCTTATATCGTGACGTCATCGGACGTCGATTACGTTTTGGGGAAAGCCAGCGGATATTCGTTGTATTCCGTGACGGACAACCTTGTGGACGGCTTTTTAAGTTTTGCGGGCGGGATAAGAATCGGCGTTTCGGGCGAGGGCGTAAGCGCGGGGGACAAGGTATTTAATCTGAAATATCCGACGTCGCTTGTCATCAGAGTGCCGACAGAAATCAAAGGAAAAGCCGACGAAATCGCAAAAAAAGTGATAAAAAACGGCGAATTTAAGAACCTTTTGGTAATTGCGCCACCGTCTGGCGGAAAAACGACGCTCCTTCGCGAAATCGCACGGATTGCCTCAAACGACGGGTTTAACGTGTGCGTCATCGACGAAAGACGGGAAATCGCGGGGGCGGTGAAAGGGATGTCGGGGCTTGACCTTGGCAAAAGCGTCGACGTCATCACCGGCGTCAAAAAACTGAAAGCGTACGAGTGCGCGATAAGAAGTATGAATCCCGACGTCGTGGTTACCGACGAGATTTACGGCGCGGAAGAAGTGGACGCGGTTCTGGACGCAATGCGCGCGGGTGTTAAGGTTGCGGCGTCGCTGCACGCAACGGGCGTTTCCGACCTTAAAAACACCGTTTACGAAAAACTGCAACGGGCGATGGATATTACCGTCGTATTAACGAAAAAGAACAGAGTCGGGGAAATCAAGGAAATTATCGGATGTTAAGCGTATTAAGCGGCGCGCTTTTAATGGTTGCGTCAAGCCTTATCGGGATTGCGATAAAAAGGATTTTCAGGGTGAGATACGCGTACTTTTCGGACGCCGTCGATTTTCTGAATCTTTATAAGCGAGAAATATCGTCCTTGCAAACGCCGCTCGAAGACGTGATAAAAACCTTTGTTTCGTCGTCGAAAGGCGCGTTTTCGGACTCGCTTCAAAAATTTGCGGACGGGCTGCCCGCGGGATATAAGAACGTCGAAGAAGTGCAAAAAACGATAAAAAACGTAATGATAAAAGAAAAAGACAGTCTGCTTGTCGCGGCGTTTTTGCATTCGCTCGGCAAGTCGAATCTTGAAAACGAAATTACAAATACCGTGCGCTATCTTGACGTTTTCAACGAAAAAAAGAGCAAATCCGCAATCGAACTTAATAAAAAAGGTGAAATGTATTATAAATTGTTCGTCGTGCTGGGCGTAACTCTTATGCTTATCGTGGTGTGATATGGGGATTGAAATCATCTTAAAAATCGCAGGGGTGGGAATGCTCACCGCAATCGTAAACGTAATCCTTAAAAAGAGCGACAAGGACGAAATCGGAACTTTCGTTACCATCGTCGGCATCGTCGTGGTTTTAATGATGGTCGTCGATATGCTGACGGGCGTTATGGACACCGTCAAACAACTTTTCGGGCTGAAATAATGGATATATTCAAAATCGTGGGCGTTGGGATTCTCGGCGTAATCACTGCGGGGTTTATAAAGTCTGCAAAGTCGGAGTTTTCGGTTTTCGTCGTTCTGGCAACGGGGCTTGTCATACTGATTATGATTGCGAAGGGTATGTCGGAAGTGCTTATAAAGTTTTCGGAAATCGTCGCAAAAACGGGGATACCGTCGGCGTTGTACGGTGCGATTCTGAAAATCGTGGGAGTCGGATATCTCACGGAATTTTCCGCGGGGATTTGCGAAGATTACGGGGCGGGGAGCGTCGGGAAGAAACTGCAACTTTCGGGGAAAATCGCGATATTTATTCTGGCGTTTCCCGTTATCGAAGCGTTTATAAACGTCGTTGAAAAACTTGCGATATGAAAACAAAAATAATCAAAATATTTTTAATATTTGCGGTTTTTCTTGCGATTTTTTCAATTTTTCGGGATAAAAACGTTGCGTACGCCAAACAGGGCGAAGAAGAAAAATCGGTTGAAGACGGGACGGACGAGGTCCTTGAAAAACTTGACCTTGAAAGCCTGGAAGATTATTATTCGTCGCTTTCAGACGACGAAAGCGCGTTTGTCGCGGGCGATTTCAAGGAACTTCTGAAAAGGCTTATTGACGGCAACGTCGGCGTATCTTTTAAGGATTTCATCGGCGAAATTTTCTCTCTTATATTAAAAGGCGCGCTCGGTTTTCTTCCGTCGATAATTACGGTCGTCGTGATTTCGGTGATGTCGGGAATGCTGAAAGGACTCAATTCCGGATTTCTGAACGAAAATACGTCGGAAATCGTGGATTTTGCGTGCTTTTCGGCGATTCTTACGGTCATCGTATCGGAAGCGGCGAATATGCTGACTCTTACGATAAACACCGTCGGGCGCGTCGAAAAGTTGTCCGCCGCATTGTTTCCCGTGCTTTTGACGCTTATGACGGCTTTGGGCGGGGCAAGCGGCGTGGGCTTTCTGAAACCCCTTGTCGGCGTGTTTTCTGTGGGGCTTACGAAAGTCGTGAAAACGTTTGTGCTGCCGTGCTTTACGGGCGCGGTTTTACTGAATGCGGTGGGCAATATTTCGCCCGCGGTCAAACTTGACAAAATGGCGGATTTTTTCAAAAAAGCGGGCAGCATAGTGTTGAAAACGGTGTTTTCAGCGTTTTTTGCATATCTTCTTATCGGCGGCGTAATCGGGAAAACCGTTGACGGAGTGATGATTAACGCGGCGCGATTCGGCGTGAAAAGTTACGTCCCGATAATCGGCGGTTACGTGTCGGACGGATTCGACGTGGTGCTTGCGGGGTGCGCGCTTGTCAAAAATGCGGTCGGCATGACGGGACTTCTGATATTGTTGTCGGTTGTCGTCGCGCCCGTCGGAAAACTTATCGCGTTTGACCTTATTTTGCGATTTGCAGCAGGCGTTGTCGAGCCGCTTGGCGTATCCGGGATATCGGATATGCTGACGAAAATTTCAAAATGCGCGGGGTTACTCATTGCGGCGATCGCGGGGGCAACGTTCGCTTTTTTCGCGATGGTGCTGACGGCGGGGACGTCGGTCGGGGTGTGATATGGGCGCGTGGCTTCTGAAAATCACGGGCGTTATCGCGCTCTCGACGCTTTCGTCGCTGCTTATTCCGAACGGACAGACGAAAAAATACGTCAAGGGGATTTTCGCGCTTATAACGTTGTTCGTTCTGGTATCGCCGCTGCCGAAACTTCTGAAAAGCGACTTTTCGGGTTTTCCGAGCGCTTTTGATACTGCCACCGAACTTGAAATCGACGAAACTTTTTTGTACGGCGTGGCGACGAACGCATATAAAACGCAGGAAAAGAATATCGAAAAGTTTCTGAAAGAAAAGGGAATCGAAGCAAAGGTAAAATTCGTCGTAAAAAGCGAAACTTCGTCGGAAATTGACTACGTAAACGTTATTTTGTCCGATAAGTCATTTGAGCGGGACAAGTCGAATAGTATTGATATCGGGGCGTTGAAAAGCGAAATCTCAAAGTTTTCGGGCGTCCCGGAAGACAAACTGAGGGTTTTTTATGAACGATAACGAAGAAAAGAAAAAACCGTTTAAGGATTTTATCCGAAAAATCAAAAGCGTAAAGAATATCGAAATCATCGTCTGCATAATTTTAATTGCGATAATCCTTTTGCTTTACGGAATCGTACGCGAGGCGAAGAAAAAGCAGGCGGAAAGCGGAAACGCGGGGGCGGCGATTGTCGAAACGGCGTCGGACGAAGAAAGACTTGCGGCGGTTTTATCAAAGATAAAAGGCGCGGGAAAAGTCGAAGTGTACATCGGTTACGACGGCAATTTCGAGACCGTTTACGCCTTTGACAAAACGACGAATACGACGACGCGCACCGACGACTCGGGCGGGGCGAACCTTACGACCACCGTTACCGAAGAAAAGTCAACCGCCGTGTTTGACGAAAACAAAAAACCGCTTATCGAAAAAACCGTCGCGCCGAAAATCACCGGCGTAATAGTTGTGGCGGAAGGGGCGAAAGACGTCGCCGTAAGGCTGAATATCTTAAAAGCCGTCGCAACCGCCCTGAACGTAAACGAAAAAATAATCGAAATTTTCATAATGAATTAAATGGAGGGTTTATATGAAAAACAACAAAAAGAAAATCGCGGTATTGTCGATTATGACCGTTCTCCTTGTGGTGTCCGCCGTCCTTAACGTATGGCTCAACACAAAGCTCACGAAACGCCAGGAAACGCTGACGACGAACACAAACGAACCTACCGTTACCGAAACTTTCAAAAGTTTCCGCTCGTCAAGGGAAACCACCCGTCAGGAACTTATTGATTATCTTGACGCGATAATTTCGTCCGAGAGCGCAAGCGCGTCCGCAAAAACGGCGGCAGAAACGCAAAAACAGAGCGTATGCACGCAGATGGAAAACGAACTTCTGTTGGAAAGGCTTATTCAGGCGCGCGGATTTCGCGACGTAATCGTAACGCTTTCCGACAAGAACTGCACGGTGGTCGTCGCCGACGATAATCTGGAAGCGCAGGAAGTCGCTCAGATTCTCAGCGTCGTGACCAATGAAACGAGCTACACCGCAAACGACGTAATCGTCTGTCAATACTGATAAAATGTGTCGGGGAACGGGTATAATTGCTTGTATAAGACGAAAAAATATGCTATAATATCCGTAATTCGGAGGATAGTATGGCAAAAATCAAGTCAGTGAAATCGAATACGGAAGTTTACGCCGAAATCATCGCGGACATCGCATCTCGCGCAGCCGCCGAAATCGAAGGGGCGGAACTTCTCGGGAAAAACCCCGACAAGTTGCGTATCATCAAAGACAACGACGTCCACGCTTACGTTAAAAGCGACAACACCGTCGATATCGATATTTATCTGAATATTTTGTACGGCTACAACATTCCCGACACCGTCTGCAAGGTTCAGATTGCAATCAAAAAAGCAATCGAAAAGGAAACCTGCTATACCGTGGGAGAAGTCAACGTTTCGGTTGTCAGTATTATCGTCGAAGAAACCGACGACACCCCCGTGATCGTTCACGACTTTGACGACGAAGAAACCGACGACGTCGCAAAATCCGAAGAAGAAAACGCATAACTTTCACTTAGCCCTCGTTTTTACGACGGGCTAATTGTTTTTGAATTTCAGAGGTTTATATGAGCAGAAGCACCGCACGAGAACATCTTTTCCAACTCACGTTCGAACAACTTTTTTCGGAAGATAAAAACGACGTCACTCTGGAAGCGTACCTTATGGACGCGTCTTTGACCGAATCCGACAAACTGTACGTCAGAAAGGCGTACGACGGCATTTATACGCATCTTGACGAATTGAAGGGCATTGTCGCGAAGTATTCCAACGGCTTTAATATCGACCGCATTTACAAGCCCGACCTTGCCGCGATGATCGTCAGCGTTTACGAGATGAAATACGTCCCGGAAGTTCCCGCCGCCGTCAGTATCAACGAAGCGGTCGAACTTGTCAAAAGATATTCCACGGAAAAGAGCAAATCTTACGTCAACGGCGTGCTTGCAAGCGTCAATAAGGCGCTGACGGAGGAATAATGCAGATTATCGACGGAAAGGCCTTGTCGTCAAAAATCCGCGCGGATATAAAGGCGCAAGTCGCAGAACTTAAATCAAAGGGCGTTGAAGCGTGTCTTGCCGTCATTCTTGTCGGCAACGATCCGTCAAGCGAACTTTACGTAAAAAATAAGGTAAAAGCATCGGAAGAAGTCGGCATAAAAAGTATTCTTTGCCGCTTTCCCTTGACCGTTACCGAAAAGGAACTTATCGACGAAATCGAGCGGCTCAACGCCGACGATACGGTCAGCGGTATTCTGGTGCAACTTCCTTTGCCTGATTCTATCGACGAGAAAAAGGTAACCGCGCATATCGACGTGAACAAGGACGTGGACGGATTTTCCGCATACCAGACGGGTTTACTGTGCCTCGGCACTCCCGACCTTGCGCCTTGTACGCCGCAGGGGATAATCGCTCTTATTGAGTCGACGGGCGTAAAAATCGCAGGGAAACACGCCGTGATCGTCGGGCGCAGCAATATCGTCGGACGTCCGACCTTGCAACTTCTTTTGCAACGCGACGCAACCGTTACGATTTGCCACAGCAAAACGCAAAACCTTAAAGAATTTACGAAAACGGCGGATATTCTTGTCGTTGCCGTCGGAAAACCCAAATTAATCACGAAAGATATGGTGAAAGACGGCGCGGTCGTTATCGACGTCGGCATTTCCCGCGACGAAAACGGCAAACTTTCGGGCGACGTGGATTTTGAAAACGTAAAAGACGTTTGCTCGTTCATTACTCCCGTCCCGGGCGGGGTGGGACCGATGACGGTGACGATGCTGATGCACAACACCTTGCTCGCCGCAAAAAATCGTCATAATTTTGCGACCTTTTGAGTTTTTGGCAAAACCTTACTCGGTTACGTACATCTAAGTACGCGCCCTCGTAAGAACTTGCCAAGAAACGTCAAAATCTCATCAAAATTCTGACGATTTTGGGGAATTATTATTCATCAAATTCTCACCGTTTTGGGAATGTTTATTATTATCAAGATACGGACGATTTTGAGATTTATTTAATATACAAATTTTGATTTATTTTTCGGTGTTTTTGCGAAAATAATTGCGAAAAAGAACAAATATTATGGATAAATTGTTTTACGAAAATCTTTATATCGAAAAGGGTGCAAGGTACATTTGCGGCGTTGACGAGGTCGGGCGCGGTCCGCTTGCCGGTCCCGTTACCGTGTGCGCCGTCATCATGGATTTGTCGAAAATTGTCGACGGCGTCGACGACAGCAAAAAACTTTCGGAAAAGAAGCGCGAAAAACTTTTTCCGCAAATTTGCGAAGCGGCTGTCGATATGTCGATTGTGAGCGTCGGCCCCGAAGTCATTGACGAAATCAACATTCTGAACGCGACGAAACAGGCGATGCAACAGGCGATTATGAGTCTGAAAGTCAAGCCGGACGTCGTGCTTGTGGACGCGGTGCAACTCGATATTCCATATAAAACGCACGCAATAATCAAAGGCGACTCGTTGTCATATTCAATCGGTTGCGCGTCGATTCTCGCAAAGGTCACCCGTGACGCTTACATGATAAAAGCCGACGAGATTTATCCCGATTACGGTTTCAGAAGCAACAAAGGATACGGCAGCGCAAAGCATATCGCCGCATTGAAAGAGAAAGGCGCGACGCCCATTCACAGAAAATCGTTCATTAAAAATTTTGTCGGAGATAACAAATGAGAGCGGAAGGCATAAGGGGAGAAAGCCTTGCGGAAGGGTACCTTAAAAGCAAGGGATACAAAATAATCGGTCGCAACGAAAAACTTATGGGCATCGAGGTCGACCTTATCGCGACCGCGCCGAACGGCGACGTTTGTTTTATCGAGGTCAAGTCGCGCACGACATATTCGTACGGATACGCGCTTGAAGCGGTAACTCCCGCAAAAATCGCAAGGTACAAAAGATTTATCAATCTTTACACACAGATTCATCGTCTTTACGACAAGACGCTTCGCATCGACGTTATCGCAATTTCGGGCGACGACGTCGAACATATCGAAAACGTCGGCGGTTAAAACCGAAAAAAAGTAATATAATTATCTATAATTATTTCAAAATCCGCCTTATTTCGTTTGCCAAGATTTTCCCGTTATGATATAATTCTTTCGAAAATCCGCACCCGTGGGTTGACAAATCCGTGCTTTTTGAGTTCATTTGTCGCAAACTTTCGGGGAGGAGTAAAAAACGGAGGTATTTTTTTATGGCAGTAACATCAATGAAACAACTGCTTGAAGCAGGCGTTCACTTCGGTCACCAGACAAAGCGTTGGAATCCGAAAATGGCAAAGTACATCTACGCTGCAAGAAACGATATTCACATTATCGATTTGCAGATCTCGGTTGAAAAGGTGGAGGAAGCATACGCTTTCATTCGTCAGGTCGCGTCGGAAGGCAAAGACATCCTTTTCGTAGGTACGAAAAAACAGGCGCAGGACGCAATCCAGTCGGAAGCGGAACGTTGCGGAATGTACTACATCAACCAAAGATGGCTCGGCGGTACGCTCACCAACTTCAAAACCATTAAATCTCGTATTGACAGGCTCAACAAACTCAATCAAATGGAAATCGTCGGCGAGTTCGATCTTCTTCCCAAAAAAGAAGTTATCGGTCTCAAAGCCGAACGCGACCAACTTGAAAAGAACCTTGGCGGCATCAAAAACATGCGTGAACTTCCCGGCGCACTCTTCGTAGTCGACCTTAAAAAGGAAGAAATCGCCGTTAAAGAAGCGCGCCTTCTCAATATCCCCATCGTCGGTGTCGTCGATACCAACTGCGATCCCGACCTTGTCGATTACGTTATCCCCGGCAACGACGACGCAATCCGCGCAATCAAACTCTTCGCATCGCTTATGGCAGACGCCGTTATCGAGGCGAAACAGGGCGTTGACGCAGTAGCGGCGGCACACGCGGAAGCAAACGCCGAAGCAGCCGAAGAAGCAAAAGAAAAAGAAACGGTTGAAGAAGTCGTTGAAGAAGCAGCCGCTCCTTTGACCAAAGAAGAAGCGCTTGACAAAGCAATCGCGGAAGCGGAAGCAAAATAATCGGAGGATTTCAGATATATGGCAGCATTCACCAGTAAAGACGTTATGGATTTGCGCGCTCGCACGGGCGCAGGTATGATGGATTGCAAAAAGGCTCTTACCGAAGCGGACGGCGACATGGACAAAGCAGTCACCATTCTTCGCGAAAAGGGCGCGGCAACCGCAGCCAAAAAAGCAGGCCGCGTTGCAGCGGAAGGCATTGTCGAAAGTTATATCCACATGGGCGGTAAAATCGGCGTTCTCGTCGAGGTCAACTGCGAAACCGACTTCGTTGCAAAAAGCGACGACTTCAAAAACTTCGCTCACGACGTCGCTCTCCAAATCGCTTCTATGAAACCTACTTGCGTCGCTATCGAAGACCTTGACGCGAAAGCGGTTGAACTCGAACGTGAAATTTACAAGAATCAGGCTCTTGCGGAACCCAAGCCGAAGCCCTTGAACATCATCGAAAAGATGGTTGACGGTCGCATTCAGAAATACTACAAAGAAGTTTGCCTTCTTGAACAGGATTTTTTCAAAGATCCCGGCAAAACCATTAAACAATATCAGACCGAAGTTACCGCAAAGGTCGGCGAGAAGGTCGCGATTCGTCGTTTCGTTCGTTACGAAATGGGCGAAGGTATCGAAAAGAGAAAAGACGATTATCTCGGCGAAATCAGCGAAAACCTCGCAAAAATGCAACAAAACGGTTAATTACCTTTTGAAAAGGACGCTTTTGCGTCCTTTTTTTTGAATTTTCGAATCAGGAGAGACTATATGGATAACAAATATACAAGAGTCGTCATTAAAATCAGCGGCGAAGCCCTTGCGGGTGAAAACGGATTCGGACTGAACAACGCCGTTATCGCGGGCGTTGTGGAACAAATCGCGAAAGTCAGGAATATGGGCATCCAGATCGGCATCATCATCGGCGGCGGCAACTTCTGGCGCGGACGTCAGGGCGCGGATATGGACAGAACGACTGCCGACCATATGGGTATGCTCGCAACCGTCATCAACTCGCTTGCAATGCAGGATGCTTTGGAACACGCGGGCGTGCCTACGCGCGTTATGACGGCAATCGAAATGCCCAGAGTCGCAGAGCCTTACATCTTACGCCGTGCGATCCGCCACCTTGAAAAAGGTCGCGTCGTCATCATGGCGTGCGGTACGGGCAACCCGTATTTCAGCACCGACACGGGCGCGGCGCTCAGAGCGGCGGAAATTCAGGCGGACGTATTGTTGCAAGCCAAAAACATCGACGGCGTTTACGACAGCGATCCGAAGAAAAATCCCGACGCCAGAAAGTACGACAAAATCGGATACCTTGACGTCATCAAGGACGGTTTGCAGGTTATGGACACGACCGCGGTATCTCTTTGTATGGAAAACCATATCCCCATCGTGACGTTTGCGCTGAACGAAAAAGACAGCATTTACAAGGCTGCGACGGGGCAGAAAATCGGTACAATTATCGAATAATTTTTGACAAAAACTCAACAAAAAACAGCAAAAACGCACGTATCACGTGCGTTTTTTGTATTTTGTTCGTGATTGAAAACCATATGTTTTTTTGTAAATAACGCCGCTGTGTATTCTTATCGAACGGATAAAACTCGTTTGATTTTCGACTGACAAAAAACCGTATAAAACGCCAAAATATCAAAATCGCCGCGCCTTTTAATTAAGAGCGTTCGCGCATTTATTTTTACTAAGTACTTGCTTTTATATATTTTATTATGATATAATATTTTTACTAAAATGTATTTTGGAGGAATATATGGCTTTCGGTATCGAAGAAGTCGATTTTTTGTTTGAAACTTTCGACGAAGAAAATGCTAAAACTTTTGAAAATTACAAGACCGAGTTGCAGGGAATCCGCGCAGGTCGCGCAAATCCCCACATTCTTGACAAGGTCGAGGTTGAATATTACGGAACGATGACGCCGCTTAACCAGATGGCGAACGTTACTATTGCGGAAGCGCGTGTGCTTGTCGTGTCGGTATGGGACAAAAGCGCGCTCAAAAACGTTGAAAAGGCAATCCTTGCCGCAAACGTCGGCATCACGCCCAACAACGACGGCACGGTGATTCGTCTTGTTTTCCCCGAAGTTACCGAAGAAAGACGTCGCGCGCTTGTAAAAGACATCAAACAGGGCGCGGAAGAAACCAAAATCGTTTTAAGAAATCATCGTCGCGACATCAACGAAGAACTTAAAAAACTCAAAAAAGACAGCACGATCACCGAAGACGACCTGACGAATTTCCTGGAAGAAGTCGATAAACGCCTCGCGAAGGAAATCGAAAAGGTTGACGAAACCGCAAAGAAAAAAGAAGACGAGGTAATGAGTGTATAAAGCCGAGTTTTCCGGTAAAAAAATTGACGACGTCGAAAAAGAACTTGCAAAACAAGGGATTATCGACGTCGAAATCGTTAAAAACGATTCTAAGCGCGACGACGGATACGATTCGGAACTTGTCGTAAGGGCGGACGTCACGGGAAACAAAGCCGTGCTCGTCACGTCGAAATTCCGTCTGTCCGTTCCGCTTTCGGAGGAATAATTTATGTTAAAACGCGCGGTTACGGCGATAATACTCGTCGGATACGCATTTGCGATGTTATATCTTGGCACGGCGGTGCATTACGGGTTTCTGGACGCGCTCATTATGTCGTTCGCATTCGTCGGGACTTACGAAATGTACCATACTTTCAGGAAGTCGGAATACAAGAATTCCTGGGGGGCGCCGCTGTTGTTGTGCGTCGCGATATATCCTTTATGGTATTTTTTAGGCTACAAGGGCATACTGATTGCGCTGAGTCTTTCGATATGCCTTGCGCTTGCGGTGTTTACGTTCAAAGCGGAAATGGAACTGAAAGACCTGCTTGCGACGATATTTTCGCTGATTTATCCGATGGCGCTTGTGTCGCTTGCGTTTGCGCTTTCGAGGGAGTTTCCGTGCGGCGGCACGTTTGCGATATCGTTTGCGATTTTCCTTCCCGTGTTTTCGGATACGTTTGCGTATCTTGTCGGAAGCACTTTGGGGAAAAGGAAACTTTGTCCGTCGATATCGCCGAAAAAGACCGTCGCGGGCGCGATCGGCGGATTACTGGGCAGCGTTTTGTGCGCGGTAACGTTCTTCCTGCTGTTTGACTTATATGCGGTTATCCCCGTCGGATACGTTTCTTTTTCGGACAGCGTAGCGGTGCGCGCGGTGGTATTCGTCGTTCTGGGTATCGTCGGCGGCGTACTTGCGGAAATCGGCGACCTTGCGGCAAGCCGCATCAAACGCACCATGAACATCAAGGACTTCGGAAACATTTTCCCCGGTCACGGTGGCGTTCTGGACAGACTTGACAGCATTATGTTTACGCTCGTTATGTTTTTTACGGCATTTACGTTTATGTATATGTAATATCCCGGGCGTTTACGGATATAAATACTAAAAGAGGTTGTATATTATGAGAATGAAACAAATCGTGATATTCGGCAGCACCGGTTCGGTCGGCACGAAGGCGTTGCAGATTTGCGAACGCAACCCCGAATCGTTCAAAGTAATCGGGCTTACCACGAATACCAACATCAAAAAACTTTTGGAGCAAATCAATCAATTCCGTCCGCGCTACGTCGCGATTACCGACGACGACGCAAGGAACGAATTCACCAAGTACAAACCGCCTTTCGTGCAGGTTTTGTCCGTTGACGAACTTTCGTGCATAAAAGTCGACTGCGTCATCAACGGTATGGTCGGCATCAGCGGTCTGAAACCGTCGATGAACGTTCTGAAAAACGGCGGCACGCTGGGTATCGCAAACAAAGAGCCCATCGTCGCTGCGGGCAGACTTCTCAGGGAACAAGCCGAAAGATACGGCTCCACGATTATTCCCGTCGATTCGGAACACAGCGCGATTTTCCAGTGCCTGAAAGCGGGCAAAGTTCAGGACGTCAAAAAGGTTACGCTGACGGCGTCGGGCGGTCCGTTTGTCGATTTCACCGACGAACAACTGCGCGCGGTAACGCCGCAAATGGCAATCAAACATCCCGTCTGGGCAATGGGCACGAAAGTTTCCATCGACAGCGCGACGATGATGAACAAGGGCTTGGAAGTTATCGAGGCAATGAACCTGTTCAATCTTCCGCAAAGCAAAATCGACGTCATTATTCATCGCGAAAGCGTCATTCACAGCTTTGTGGAGTTTGTCGATAAATCGGTGATTGCGTGTATGAGCATGCCGAACATGCGCCTTCCGGTGCAGCTTGCGATGACTTATCCCGACCGTATCGAAAGTTATGCGGAAAGTCTTGACCTTGCAAAACTCGGCTCGCTTCATTTCGAATATCCGGATTATAAAAAATTCAAATGTTTGTCGTTGTGTATCGACGCGGCGAAACTCGGCGAGAGCGCATGCGTTGCGGTATCCGCAGCCGACGAAATCGCGGTCGCGCAGTTTATCGCGGGCAAAATCGGATTTACCGATATCGAGAAATACGTCGAAAAAGGCCTGTCTTTCATAAGGGGCAACAAGGTTTCAAGCGTGGACGAAGTTTTGTCGATTGACGAAACAGTCAAAAAGTACATACGCCAGACAATGAGGTAATAATTGATATTTTCATCGCTTTGCTCGTTCCAGAGTGTAATGCTTAACATTTTATACGTCGTTATCGCGATACTCGCATTGATGTTTATGATCGTCGTGCACGAATTCGGACACTTCATTGCGGGACGAAAACTCGGTTTTCAGATTAACGAGTTCGCGATAGGCTTCGGCCCGCCGATTTTCAAAAGGAAAATGAAGTCGGGCACGCAGTTTTCGATACGTCCGATACCCCTTGGCGGGTTTTGCGGATTCGAGGGCGAAGACGACGATAACGACAACCCGAGGGCTTTCAACAATATGCCGCCGTGGAAAAGGATTATCGTTCTTTTTAACGGGGCGTTTTTCAATTTCCTTTCGGCGATGCTCATCATCACCATTTTCTTCTGCGCTTACGGCGAGCAGGTTTCCGTTATCGGCACTCAGTACGAGGGCGGCGCAAATACCGAAGTCGTGCAGGAAGGCGACATTATTCTTGCGGTCGACGGGAAAATCAAGCATATCCTTATGAACGACGACTTTTCGGATATGCTCAACAAATGCGGCGATACCGCAAAACTCAAAATTTTAAGAAACGGAAAAGCGCAAACCGTCACGATTAAAAAGGGCGCGTATAAGTATTTCGCGCCGACCGCAAAAAGCGATTTTTATCAGGTGATGTACATTAAAGACAACGTCTATCACGCGGTAGATTTGGACGACGGCTACCATATTACGAAAATCGACGGCAAGAAAAAGAATTTGGACAGAAATCTTGCCGAACTTAAAAGCGGTACCGCAATTTCATTTGAAAAGGACGGCGTCGAGTACGATGGTTTCATCACCGTCGTAAAGGCGGGCGACAGGCTGACTTATCTTGACAACGAGTTCGTGCCTCCGCTGACCGCCGAAAAATATGCGACGCTTACGTCCTCGATGACCGACGGGCATTTCATAATGTTCCAGCAAGAACTCGAGGGCGGAAGTTTCAGCGTGCCTATCGTCATTTCAAAAGACACCGTCAAAGATTTGTCGGGCAAAGTGATTTCCGATTTTTCGTATTCGGGTTACGTCACGGGACACACCCAACTTATCGCGGGGCAAGACGGCAACGAACCGATAAATTTCGGCTTTACAAGACGTTTGTCGACCGAGAAACTCGGGTTCTTCCGCGCGCTTGGCAGAAGTTTCACTTTCAGTTTCTTCATCGTGTTCAAGGTGCTGGCGGTGCTTGGCGCGCTTATCACCGGCAAGATGGGGCTTGAAAGCGCAGGCGGTCCCATTACCGTTATCACGACGGTTTCGACGGGCATAAAACAGGCGGGATTCCCGTATCTGATGTTAATTACGTGCATACTGTCGGCGAACGTTGCGGTTATGAACTTGCTTCCGCTTCCCGCACTGGACGGCAGTAAAATCGTGCTGACGTTTGTCGAGTGGATCCGTGGCAAACCGTTGAACAGGAAGGTCGAGGCGATTATCCACACGGTCGGGCTTATTATACTGTTCACGTTTACGATTTTCGTGGATATTTTCCATATGATTAAATAAGATGACAAGAAAAATCAAGGTCGGAAACGTTTATATCGGCGGTGGCGCACCGATTTCGGTACAGTCGATGTGCAATACTAAAACCGCAGACGTCGAAAACACGATAAAGCAGATAATTTCGCTTAAAAACGCGGGCTGCGATATCGTGCGTTTTGCCGTAAATTCCGCGACCGACGCGGCGGCGATAAAAGAGATTAAAAACGCGACGGATATTCCGCTTGTCGCGGATATTCAGTACGATTATAAACTTGCGGTATTGTCCGCCGAAAACGGCATCGACAAAGTAAGAATAAACCCCGGCAATATCGGCGACGAAAAAAAGGTAAGATACCTCGCGGACGTCTTAAAAGAAAGAAAAATACCGATAAGAATCGGCGTGAATACGGGAAGCCTTGAAAAGGATCTGAAAAACCTGAACCCTGCCGACGCGCTTGTCGAAAGCGCAAAACGCCATATAAAAATCCTGGAAAACGCAGGCTTTTTCGACATAATCGTGTCGTTGAAATCGTCCGACGTCAGGACAAGCGTCGCCGCGGCAAGGAGATTTTCAAAAGAGTTTGATTATCCGTTGCACCTTGGCGTGACGGAAGCGGGCACTTTCGAGCGGGGTATTATCAAAAACACGGCAGGACTTTCGCCGCTGCTGCTGGACGGAATCGGCGACACAATCCGCATTTCACTGACGGCAGATCCCGTCGAAGAAGTAATCGCAGGGCGTATGCTTCTGAAATCTTTGGGGCTCAACGACGACAGCGAAGTGATTGCCTGTCCGACGTGCGCCCGCACGGAAATCCCGCTTTTTGAGCTTGCGACGAAAGTCGAGAAAATGCTTGCGGGGACGAAAGGGCTGAAAGTCGCGGTAATGGGTTGCGTCGTGAACGGAGTCGGGGAAGGCGAAAAAGCCGACTTCGGAATTGCCGGCGGCAAGGAAAAATCGGTGATTTTTGAAAAAGGAAAAATTACAAAAACAATCGACAATTCGTTGATTTTTGATGAAATAAACGCATTGATTGCAAAATATAAGGCACAAAATGAAAAAGTTTGACGTTGAATTCAAAAAACTTACGGACAATAAATATCCGTTCGTCAGGTTCGTTCGCGCAGAGTACAGTGTGAGCGACAACAACCTTATTTTGCATTTTCTGGCGTCTGCCCAGTCGATTGACGGCGGCGTACTTTCCGACCGCGTGAAAGACGATATCGTGAAAGCCGTCGTGCCGCTCGTGCCCGACGAAATCACGTTTTCGGTGAGATATACCAAAGTGTATGCGGACGAAGACACCGTCAGAGTCAAACTTATGCAAGCCCTGCAAAAATATATGGGAATCGCCGCGGGAATGATTAAGCCCGAGGACGTGAGCATACAGGTGAACGACTACGTAATCGATGTGAAAATCAAGGCGCAAAAGGCGTATTCGTCAATGCTGAAAGCCGACGACGTGAAAGAAAAAATCGTCGATTATCTGAACGAAAACTTTGTTGAAAACGTCAATTTTGAAGTAGTCGAAAAATACATTTCTGACGAAGAAAAGAAAAAAATTGCCGAAAAAAGTCTGAAAACCGTTGAAAATGCGGGCTTTAATTGTGACATTAAAGTCAGCGCGGACGGCACGGTGAAAGAAGACGGAAACGACGTGTTTTCCGATCTTATCGATCCGTCCGACGACACCATCGTGATTTACGGCGACGCAAGACAGATCAAGGCAACCGCGCTTGAAAATCTTGTCGGGAAAGCGTATATGAACGTTTTGCCGATGTACATATCCGACATTAAAGACACAATGGAAGCGGCAACCGTCTGCGGGCGTGTGGTCGGGCTTGAAAAGCGGGAATACCGCAACAAAAATTTCGGGCTTAACCTTCCGACGGGCGGGCGTTTCAAAAAGAATACGACCGACGAAAAACTGCCGATGTACACGTTCACGATCGACGACACGACCGGCAAACTTTCTGTCGTGTATTTTGCAAGGGATACCAAGGTCAACGCGCTGGATCTTTCATTGCGCGACGAAAAGAACGTCGTAATTTCCGGAAAACTCAGCGACAGAAACGGCTCGAAACAGATTATGGTCGATAAAATGTGGCTTGCGGACGTCGATTATTCCACGATCAAGACCGAATTGCCGCAAAAATCCGCAAACAAAAATTATTATCTCGTGCGTCCCGAAAAGTATTTTGAAGAGTCGCAAAGCAGTATGGACGATCTTCTTGGCGGCGAAAAGGAAGTCGCGCCTTACCTAAAAGGTAAGACATTCGTCGTATTCGACCTTGAAACGACGGGGCTCGACGTGCAGCATTGCATGGTGGTGCAACTCGGAAGTTACAAAATCGTCGACGGGAAAATCGTGGAAACTTTCAACACGCTGATAAACCCCTGTTGTCATATCCCGGAGGCGACGAGCGCAATTCACGGAATTTACGACAGCGACGTCGTTTGCGCGCCGGAGTTCAAGGACGTCGTCCCCGACTTTTTCAAGTTTACCCGCGGCGCGACGCTTGTCGGACACAACGCCTGCGGATACGATTTGCCGATACTTTCGCGGCTTGCAAGGGAAAGCGGCTATAACTTTGACAATCCCGCGCTCGACACGCTTATCCTTGCAAAACAGCAGTACAGGCTGCCGAGTTACAATCTCGGAAACCTTGCAAAGCACTTTCATATCAACCTTGAAAACGCGCACAACGCCGACTTTGACGCCATCGCGACGGCAAAACTTTTCATAATTCTTGCCGAAAAGTTGAAATAAAGTTAAAAACCGCTTAAAAATAATTGCATATAAAATATATATATGTTATTATATCTATGCTAGCATCGAAAGTGAGAGTGAGCCTTGACGGCTCGCTCTTATTCATATAAAGGAACGATTATGAAACAAGAAGTATTGAAAATCAAGGAAAAAATCGCGCCCGTGGTCGAAGGATTGGGCTATGAACTCGTCGACGTCAAAACAAGCGTGCAGTACGGCACCGACACCGTTACCGTCGTTATTTTCAAAGAAGGCGACATGGGGCTGGACGATTGCGAAAAAGTCCACAACGCCGTTGACGCGCTCTTTGACGAGATAAATCCTTTCGGCGACAAATCGTACAATCTGGAAGTATCGTCGATGGGGCTTGACTGGCCGCTTAAAACCGCCGACGATTTCCGCCGCCGCAAGGGGCAGGAACTTGAAATTTCCTTGTTCCAGAAAATCGACGGCAACAAAAAAATCACGGGGATTCTGGACAGTTTCGACGACGACGGAATCACGATTAAACTCACCGATATCAAAACGGGCAAAGACCTTAACAAGTCGATGACGCTTTCAAAAAAAGAAATCGCAAAGGCAAGTCTTGCAATCCGTTTCGAATAAAAATAAAAAATCAAAACTTAATATAGCGGTTTTCCGCAGGAGGTAATATGGTAAACAAGGACTTTTTCCAGGCACTCGATTTGCTGGAACAGGAAAAGAAAATAAGTCGCGAAAAAATGATCGAAGCGCTTGAAGCGGGCATACTTTTCGCTTTCAAAAAAGAATACGGCGAGGCGCGTCAGATAACGGTGCGCTGCGACGAAACCCGCAACACCATCAAAGTGTTTGCGTACAGAAACGTCGTGGAAACCGTCGAAGATCCCGAAAAAGAAATTTCTTTGGAAGACGCGCAGGCGATCAAACCGTCTTATAAACTCGGCGACGTCGTCGTCGAAGACGTCACGCCCAAGGACTTTTCCCGCATTGCGGCGCAAACCGCAAAACAAGTCATCATGCAACGCATCAACGACGCAAGTCGCGACGTCGTCATGAACGAAATGACCGAACGCGAGGGCGAAATCGTGTCGGCAACCGTAAGACGTAAAGAAGGTATGACTTATTACGTCGAAATCTCCGGAAACCAGATGGAAGGCGTCTTGGGACTTCCCGACCAGATCCAGGGCGAACGCCTGAACATCGGCGACGTCGTGAAAGTGTACGTCAAAAAGGTCAGAAGCACCGACTTCGGTGCGCAGGTTGTCGTGTCGAGAAGCGCGGCGGGCTTTGTAAAACGTATGTTCGAGCTGGAAGTACCCGAAATCCGCAGCGGTCTTGTCAAAATCAACGGTATCGTCCGCGAGGCGGGCTACCGCACGAAAATGGCAGTGTCGTCGGACGATCCGTCGGTTGACGCAATCGGCGCGTGCATCGGTCCCAAAGGCAGCCGCGTAAACGCAATCGTGGCGGAACTCGGCGGTGAAAAAATCGACATCATTCCTTACTGCACCGATCCTCTTGAATTCGTCGCCCGCGCACTCAGTCCTGCTCCCGTGCAGATGGTGCAAATCAACGAAGAAGAAAAGAAAGCGAAAGTCGTCGTCGCCGACGAAAAACTCTCGCTCGCAATCGGCAAGCAAGGACAAAACGCGCGTCTTGCTGCAAAACTCACCGGCTGGAAAATCGACGTCAAACCTTACAGCGAAGTTATGAAGACGCTGTCGGTTGAATCGGCGGAGAACGAAAATGCCTAAGAAAATCCCGTCGCGCATGTGCGTCGTATGCCGAAATATGTTTGAAAAGCCCGACCTTATCCGCGTCGTAAAGGGTGCGGACGGCGTTTCAATCGACCTTACCGGCAAAAAAGCGGGGCGCGGCGCGTACGTCTGCAAAAATCCCGAATGCTTTGAAAAATGCGTCAAGAAACGCGTTTTCGACAGAGTTTTTCAGGAAAAACTTTCGGACGAAGTTTACGAATCCTTAAAGGAAGAATATGCAAAACTCGGACAAAATTCGTAGTTATCTGGGGTTCGCCGCCCGCGCGAACAAAATCGTGTTCGGGACGGAACGCATTTTAATGAAAAAAAGCGTGCCCGTCATCGTACTTGGCGCGGACGCAATGCAAAACACCGCAAAACGGATAAAAAACTACGCCGAAAGGTCAAACTCTCCCGTCGTCACCCTTGAAAACGGCACGATTGAGGAAATATTCAAAAAACAAAACTGCAAGGTGGTCGCCGTCACCGACGTCAGCCTTGCGAATGCTATAATTGAAAATGCGAAATAGCGGAGGTAATTTAATGGCAGAAAATAATGCGAAAAATTATGAAGGCGGTACGAAAGGACTCGGCTCGGTAAAAACCGACGTCGTATCTCCCGCGCTTCAAAAACTGACGGAACTTTCCGTAAAACTTCGCGCGCTCACCGATAATATCCTTGAAATCAAGGCGAAAAAAGCGCGTGAGGAAGAGGAAAGACGCGCCGAAGAAGAAAGAAGAAAAGAAGCGGAAGAACTTTTGAGAATCCAAAAGGAAGAAGCCGAAAAGAAAAAGGCGGAAGAAGAAGCCGCGGCAAAGGCAAAGGAAGAAGAAAAACCCGAGGTCGCGCCCGAAAAACCCGTCGAAGAAAAAGAAGAGGTTGCGGTTCCTGCAGCGCCGCAAGCACCCTTAAAGAAACCCGAAGCGGCAAAGACCGAACAAAAACCCGTCGTACAAACACGCATTTTCACACAAGACGACAGAAAACCTCGTCAGGACCGTCCGCAGGGACAAAATCGTCCGCAAGGCGCAGGTTTCAACAATAATAATCGTCCGCAGGGACAAAACAACGCGCGTCCGCAACAGCAGACGGGCGGTTTCCAGAAGCCCAGAACGGGCGCGACGCCTCCGCCGCCTCCCGCAAATGCAAACAACAAGGGCTTTAAGGGGAACGCTGCTCCGCAAAAGAAAGCAGGCTCTCCGCAGGACGACAAAAAGGCTCAGAACAAAAAGTCGCTGATAAGGCGCGGCTTTATCGTTGAAGACAACCTCGGCAATATCGACGAGGAAGGCGAAAGCACGCAAAGCGGACGTTACCTTAAAAAACGTCCGAAGAAAAACGGCTTCAACATCACCGAAACCACAACCATAGATAAGGCTGTCATCACGACCGAGTTTATCTCAATCAAACAACTTTCCGAAAAAATCGGCAAGACGGGCAGCGAAATTCTGAAACAACTTATGCTTTTGGGCATAATGAAGACGATAAACGACGTCATCGACTTTGACACCGCAGACCTTGTTGCGGGAGAACTCGGAGTCACGCTTTCGTACGAACCCGAAAAGACCGCGGAAGATAAACTTGAAGATATCCGCGACGAAGAAAACGACACCGACGCCGACAAAGTTTCGCGTCCCCCGATCATCACCATTATGGGACACGTCGACCACGGCAAAACCTCGCTTCTCGACTACATCAGAAAGAGTAGCGTTGCGTCGGGCGAAGCGGGCGGCATCACGCAGCATATCGGCGCGTACACCGTGTCGCTGAACGGCAGGAACATCACGTTCCTCGATACCCCGGGACACGAAGCGTTCACGAGCATGCGTTTAAGAGGCGCGCTCGTTACGGATATCGCGGTCATCGTCGTTGCGGCCGACGACGGCATTATGCCGCAGACGGTCGAGGCAATCAACCACGCGAAAACCGCCGGCGTTTCGATTATCGTCGCGGTAAACAAAATCGACAAACCGGGCGCACAACCCGAAAGAGTTTTGCAACAACTCACCGAATACGATCTCGTTCCCGAAGCGTGGGGCGGCACGACTCCCGTCGTATACGTCAGCGCGAAAACGGGCGAAGGCGTGAACGAACTTCTGGAAACGATACTTCTTGTGTCCGATATTCTGGAACTGAAAGCAAACCCGAACCGCTCCGCAAAAGGCAGCATTATCGAGGCGAAACTTGACAAAGGCAAAGGACCTCTTGCAACCGTTCTCGTACAAAACGGTACGTTGCACGTCGGCGACTTTGTCGTTGCCGGCACTTGCACCGGGAAAATCCGCGGCATGATCGACGACAAGGGCAAAAACGTGAAATCGGCAGGTCCGTCCGTTCCCGTATCGGTGCTCGGATTTTCGGAAGTGCCTAACGCCGGCGATCCCATCACCGTCGTTCAGGACGAAAAATTCGCAAAACAGGTCGTAAGCGAACGTATCATGAAACTTCGCAACGAAATGAACAATATGAAAGCGTCGACGTCGCTGGACGACATCTTCGCGCAAATCAAGAAAGGCGAAACCAAAACCCTTAATATCATCATCAAAGCCGACGTTCAGGGCAGCGTGGAGGCGGTCAAACAATCCCTTGAAAAACTGTCCAACGACGAAGTCAAGATTTCGGTCATTCACGGCGCGGTCGGCGCGGTCAACGAATCCGACGTAATGCTTGCATCGACAAGCGGCGCGATCATAATCGGTTTCAACGTACGTCCCGACGCAAAAGCGAAAGCAAGTGCGGAACGCTCGAACATCGACATTAGACTTTATCGCGTTATCTACGACGCAATCGACGACGTCAACGCCGCAATCAAGGGTATGCTTGCGCCGAAATTCCGTGAAAACATTCTGGGCAACGCCGAAGTCCGTCAGGTTTACCGCATCACGGGTGCAGGCACGGTCGCAGGTTGCTACGTCACGGACGGCAAAATCGTCAGAAACGCAAAAGTCCGCCTGTACCGCGACAATACGCTTGTGTACGAAGGTGAACTCAGCAGTCTTAAACGCTTCAAAGACGACGTCAAGGAAGTCGCAAGGGGCTATGAATGCGGCATGGGTATTCAGAACTTCAACGACATCAAGGAAGGCGACGTGATCGAAGCGTACGTAATGGAGCAAATCAATGAATAGTAAAATCGCGCGGATAAATTCGGAAATCGAGCGTCGCACGGCAGAGATAATCAACAATAAACTGTCTGATCCACGCCTTAAAGGCGGGCTCATCAGCGTTACGTCCGCACGCACGACTTCCGACCTTAAATTCGCAAAAGTGTACGTCAGTATGCTCAATATCGACGACGTAAAGGGCGCGCTCAAAGTGCTGAACGACGCGTCGGGCTTCATCAGGAACGAACTTAAATCCGCAATGGATATAAGAAATATGCCCGAACTTACCTTTATCCTCGACACGAGTATCGAGTACGGTATGAAAATCGATAAATTATTGAAGGAAATTCACGATAAGGAACAAAATGATTGAAAAATCGGTGATTTATAAATTCGTTTCCTTTTTCGACGGGGCTGAAAGCGTCGCGCTTTTGTGCCACGTAAATCCCGACAGCGACACTCTCGGCAGCGCGCTGTCGCTTCGTCTTGCGCTCAAAAAACTTGGGAAAAGATGCGACGTGTATTGCGACGACAACCCGCCCGAAAGACTGATGTTTTTACCTTCGGTAAAAGTCGTCAACGAGTGCGAAGGCGACAAGTTCAAAAAATACGACGTTTGCGTTGCCGTCGATTGCAACGATCCCGACCGTTTCAACGTCGCGGGAAAGTATTTCAAAAACGCAAAAAAAACGCTTGTCATCGACCATCACAAAACAAACCGCAACTTTGCCGACTTCACGGTGTGCGACGCAAACGCGGGCGCAACTGCGGAGATTATGACCGACGTGATTTCGTGCTTGTCCGAAAACGCAAAACGCGACTTGTTCGACAAAGAAATCGCGACGCTTTTGTTCTCGGCAATAGTCGGGGATACGGGCGCGTTCTCTTTTGACAATACGACAAAAAACACGCTGGAAGTCGCGGGAAAACTGCTTGCGTACGGCGTTGACAGCCACTTTATAATTTATACGATGATGAAGTCGCAGACCGAAGGTCGCTATAAGCTGAAAGCCCGCGCAATGAATAATACAAGGTTTTTCGACGACGGACAAATCGGCATAATGACCTTTAAGACGACGGACTTTTCGGAAACCGGCACTTCGACGGCGTTCACCGACGGCATTATCAACGAACTTATCGACGTCGCAAGCGTGAAAGTCGCGTTTGCGGTGAGCGAAGTCGGGGATAAGTATTACAAGGTAAGTATCCGCACGAAAGCGCCTTACGACGCGTCTGCTATTGCCGTAACGTTCGGCGGGGGCGGACACGAAAGGGCTGCCGGTTGCAGGCTCTCGGGCTATTACGAAGACGTCGTCGACAAACTCCTGAAATCTGCAAGGGACGAGATTTAGTATGCCCGACGGATTTATCAACGTATTGAAACCATCGTTTATGACTTCGTCCGACGTCGTTGTGAAAGTCAGGGGAATCCTGAAAAAACATTACGGCGAAAAGGTCAAAGTCGGTCATCTCGGCACGTTGGATCCGGGCGGAGCGGGCGTGCTTCCCGTTGCGATCGGCAAAGGCGCAAAGCTGTTTCCGTACACCGACGAAAGCGTGAAAGTTTATCGCGCAGGGTTTAAGTTCGGCGTCGAAACAGACACTTTGGACAGTTTTGGAAAAGTTACAAAAACTTGCGACAAAATTCCGACAAAAGAAGAAATTTTGACGGTTTTGCCGAATTTTATCGGGAAAATTGCACAACTGCCGCCAAATTACAGCAGCATTTCCGTCAACGGAAAACGTGCGTACGACTTGGCGAGAGAAGGCAAAGATTTCACGCTTTCCGCGCGCGAAGTCGAAATTTTTAACATCGAACTTTTATACGTCGAAGACGGCAATTTCGTTTTTGAAATAACCTGCTCGTCGGGGACTTACGTAAGAAGTATCGTGAGAGATATCGCGGCTGCGCTCGGCACGGTCGGGTACATGTCGTTTATAATAAGATTGAAATCGGGAAAGTTTGAAATCGCGGACGCGGTAACGTTTGACGAAATCAGCGAAAATCCCGAAAAATATATTTTGCCCGTCGGATTTTTCCTTTCGGACTTCAAGCGTTTCAACGTGCCGGAGCCGTTGTCGGAAAAAGTTCTGAACGGGGTTAAGGTCAAACTCAGAAAACTGCCCGAGGGCAACTTTACCGTTTACGTCAGGGGCGAACTTCTGGGAATCGGCGTCGAAGAAAACGGCTGCCTTACTGTCAGAACGAGGCTTTTATGAGAATCGTCGAACAAAGTTACGACAAAGAAATAGTGCTTGCGCTCGGATTATTCGACAGCGTGCACAGGGGACACGTCCATCTTATTTCGGAAGCAAAAAAACTTGCGGACGATATGGGCGTCGAACTTGCCGTGTTCACTTTCAGAAACAATCCGTTCTCTTATTACGGTCGGGACACGAAAATGGTGTTCACGTTTGAGGAGCGCACGAGAATTTTTGAGGAACTCGGCGTGGACGTCGTCATCGGCAAAACGATGGATTATGAATACGCGCGCACATCTCGCGAAGATTTCATCGTAAGCATTGCAATGAATTTCAAGGTAAAAGCCGTCGTTTGCGGCGCGGACTATACTTTCGGCTACAAGGGCAGCGGCGACGTGGAGTTTTTGAAATATTACCTGAAAACGCGTGAAATTCCGCTGAAAATCGTGCCGTATCTTTGCACGGACAACGGCGACAAAATCAGCAGTAATTTAATCAGAAAATATCTGTCGGAAGGACGTATGCGCCTTGCAAACCAGCTTATGGGGCGTCCTTATATGATTTCGGGCGACGTCGTGCATTGTTTCGGGCGCGGGCGCGAATTCGGTTTTCCGACTGCAAACCTTTTCCTGCCCGACGAAAAAGCCGTCATTCGGGAAGGCGTTTACGCAACGACGGTCGAAGTGGACGGATATATTTACAATTCCGTCACGAATATCGGCAGCAAACCGACTTTCAACGACTACTCTTTGACAATCGAAAGTTTTTTGGTGGATTACAAGGGAAATTTGTACGATAAATATATCACCGTGTATTTTTACAGTAAAATCCGCGACATTAAAAAATTCAATTCGGAATGGGAAGTTCGCGATCAGATCGGAAAAGACCTGGAAGTCGCGAAAATGACAAACAGGAACTTATGATAAAATTCGGACCAAGCGGAAACAGCGAAAGCTTTTACAACGAAGGACATAAATCGACGGTCGAAGCCCCGAAATGGGTGAAAGAAAGAGGACTCGATATCTACGAATACTCTTTCGGCAAAGGCGTCCTTATGGGCGAAAACACCGCAAAACTCATCGGCGCCGAGGCGCAAAAATACGGCGTGGAAATCACGGCGCACGCTCCGTACTTCATAAACTTTGCAAATCCCGACGACGAAAAGGGCGAAAAAAACGGGTTTAATTACCTTCTGGACAGCATGCGGATTCTGGGGTTTATGGGCGGCAACAGGGTTGTTTTCCACAGCGGTACGGAAACAAAGCAAAAACGCGAAGTCGCGCTTGAAAACATCATAAAAAGACTGACGATTTTTAAGGACGTCAAAAAATCCGAAGGATACGAAAATTTCATAATTTGTCCCGAGACAATGGGAAAATTTGCACAAATCGGCGATTTGGACGAGATAATTCGTATCTCCAACATTGACGAAAGTTATTATCCCTGCATTGATTTCGGTCATCTTAACGCGCGCTCTCTCGGCGGGCTTAAAACCTATGAGGACTACGAAAACGTCATCAAAAAACTTTTGAACGGTGTCGGCCGCGAAAAGACGGAAAACATGCACGTTCACTTTTCAAAAATTATGTACAGCGGCAAGGGCGAGGTCAAGCATCTGACTTTCGACGACGACGTTTACGGTCCCGAATTTCCGCCCCTTGCGAAGGTGTTTTTCGATTACAAACTCACGCCTTACGTTTTGTCGGAAAGCGCGGGCACGCAGGCGGAAGACGCAAAAACGATGAAAGACGAGTATTTTCGGCTTGTTTAACTTGCCTTTTGCGTCCGAAACGTTTTACAAAGTACAAGATATTGTGTTATAATATACGTTATGAAAAACTTGAATGCGATTTTCAAAAAATTCAAAGGCGTTGACGGCGCGCTCATCACGTCGGAACCCGGCACTTTTTATCTTTCGGGGTATATTAACGACGCGGCTTTCATTCTTCTGACGAAAGACTCTGCGTTGTATTTCACCGACAGCCGCTACACCGAAGAAGCGACGGCTGCCTGCGGCGACCTTGCGGAAGTCGTAACGGTGAAAAGCAGCAACGTCTTTTCGACGATTGCGGAATACGTCCGGAAGTTTAATATAAAAACCTTGGGTTTTGAGGGGAAATACGTTTCTTTCAACACCTATTCGGCGATGGCAAACGCTTTCGACGGCGTAAAACTCGTGCCTGTCGATAACGCTCTGGACGAAGCGCGCATGGTAAAAACCCGTGAGGAACTTTCGCTCATCAAAAAAGCGGCGGCAATCAACGACAAGGCTTTCACGAGAATGCTTAAAAAAGTCAAAGCGGGCGTTACCGAAAAACAACTTTCTTCGGAACTCGAATATCAGATGCGTAAACTCGGCGCGGACGGTCTTGCGTTCACGACGATCGTCGCATTCGGCGCAAACACCAGCAAACCGCACGCTCACGCGGGCGACACGCACCTCAAAGAAGGCATGCCCGTCACGATCGACTTCGGTTGCAAATACAAGGGCTATTGCAGCGACATCACAAGGACGTTCGCTTTCGGCGATCCCGGAAACGATTTCAAGGACGTTTACGAGGCGGTTTTGCAGGCAAATTATAAAGGCATCGAGGCAGTGCGCGCCGGCGTGAAAGCGTCGGACGTTGACAAAGCCGCGCGCGATTACCTTAAATCGAAAGGGCTTGACAATTATTTCACCCACAGCACCGGACACGGCGTCGGCGTTGAAATTCATGAGCATCCTTTTGAAAACTCGACTTCCGAAACCGTACTCAAAAAGAATATGGTCGTCACGGTTGAGCCCGGCGTCTATATGGAAGGCTTGTACGGCGTGAGAGTCGAAGATCTGATTATTGTTGAAAACGACGGATGCAACGTCATCAGTCGCTTGGATAAAAAACTATTGATTTTGTAAAATACAGGAGGTTCTTATGGCATTTGTTACTGCGGGCGATTTCAGAAAAGGTATCACCTTTCAAGACGGCAACAATATCTTCATTATCGTAGATTTCCAGCACGTTAAACCCGGCAAAGGAGCGGCTTTCGTCCGCACCAAAATTAAAAACATTATTACGGGCGCTGTTTTGGAGCGTACATTCAACCCCGTCGATAAGTTCGAGCTTGCTCATATCGAGCGTAAAGAAATGCAATATCTTTACAACGACGGCGAACTTTACTACTTCATGGATCAGGATACGTATGAACAAATCCCCATCATGAAAGACCTGCTTGGCGATACGCTCAACTTCATTAAGGAAAACATGACCGCAAACATCGCTTTCTTCAACGGTAGCCCCATCTCCGTCGAAGCGCCTAACTTTGTCGAACTTGAAATCACCTTCTGCGAACCCGGCGTAAAGGGCGACACGGCAACCGGCGGCAGCAAACCCGCAACGCTTGAAACCGGCTATATCATCCAGGTGCCTTTCTTCGTGAACCAGGGCGATACTATAAGGGTTGATACGCGCACCGGCGAATACATGTCCCGTGTGTAAAAGTCATAATTTTGCGATATTTTGCTTTTTCGACAGAACCTGAAAATTCGTGTACGTCTGTGTACACTGGAATTTTCCGAACCTGCCGAGAAAAACACAATCTCATCAAAATTCTGACTTTTAAGACTATTTAAAATTTAAGCACCCCACAAGGGTGCTTTTGTTTTGGGAAAAACATATTTAATTAAATAATCTCATATACTTTCGTATGAAAAAAGCGAAAAAGTATGAGTTGCTTTCAAACGTTGCGATTGTTTTTATGCTGGCGATTGTCGTCGTCGGGGCGTTTTCGGGCGGGTTTTATGCGGTACAGAAAGAAAAAGAAACCTATGCGCCGATATACAAAGGCTCGCGCGAAGAAAGAAAAATCTGTCTTATGATAAACGTGTATTGGGGGACGGAATATGTCCTACCGATGGCGGAACTTTTCAAAAAATATAATTTCAACACGACGTTTTTTATCGGCGGCAGTTGGGCGGCTGCTAATCCCGACGTTGTCAGAAAACTTTCGGACATGGGGTTCGAACTCGGAAATCACGGATATAATCATAAAAACCACAAAAAACTGAGCAAGGAAGAAAACAAAAAGGAAATTCTCGTTACCGAACGGTTGCTGAAAGAAATCACGGGGCGCGAGCCGTCGCGGCTTTTTGCGCCGCCTTCGGGGGAAATGGGCGATAATATGAACAAGATTTGCGACGAGTACGGCTACAAGGTGATAATGTGGACAAGGGACACCGTAGACTGGCGGGATAAAAACCCGTCGCTCACGTTTTCCCGCGCGATAAAAGACCTTGCCGCGGGCGACCTTATTCTGATGCATCCGACGGCGCACACGCTCGAAGCGTTGCCGAAAATTCTGGAATACGTGAAAGCGTCGGGTTTCGAGGCGGCGGCGGTGTCCGACGTAATTTAATTTCAATGCGATTTTGATTGAAAATAGTCGCGCCTTATGATAAAATATCAAATATGAAAAAATTAAAGAAATATAAAAACGGATTAACTCTTGCGTATTACGACATGCCTAAGCTTCACAGCGTGTCGATCGGCGTATTCGTAAACACGGGCAGCGTCAACGAAACGCCAAAGACGAACGGGCTTTCGCATTTTATCGAACACACGATGTTCAAGGGCACGAAACGTCGCACGGCATTCGACATCGTTGCCGACACAGACGCAATGGGCGCGAACATTAACGCATACACTTCAAAAACCGCAACTTGTTATTACATTCAGTGCGTCGATAACGACTTTGAAAACTGCGCCGATATTTTGTCGGACATATATTTCAACAGCGTGTTTCCCGCGGACGAGCTTGAAAAAGAAAAGGGCGTTATTCTGGAAGAAATCGCAATGTGCAACGACACGCCAGACGATTTGTCGTACGAAATCGCGTCGACGGCTTTTTACAAAGGACACCCTTTGGCGCGCCCGATTCTGGGCAGTGCGAAAAACGTAAAATCGTTCACGCGCGACGATGTTTTCAGATATATGGACGAAAGATATACCGCCGACAATACCGTGATTGCGGTTGCCGGCAACGTCCGTTTTGAAAAGGTCGACGAAATCGTGGAAAAGTATTTTATCGGGAATTTTACAAGGATAAAGTCCAAAAAAAGGAAAATCGACGTCCCCGAAACCCACAGCGTTTACGTTAAAAAATTCAAAAAAATCGAGCAAAGCAACATAAATATTCTGTTCCCGTCAACGTCGTATAACGACGAAACGTTCAACGCCGTGAAAATTTTTAACTCCGCATTCGGATTCGGCATGAGCGGAAGACTGTATCAGCATATCCGCGAAAGGCTGGGGCTTGCGTATTCGGTATATTCATACCTTTCGGCATACAAACAAGCGGGACACGGTATGATTTATCTCGGAACGAACGTGCAAAACGTCGAGCGCGCTTTGGAAGCCGTGAGAAAGGAAATCGAAGAAGTGAAGCGCACGGGGCTTACCGACGACGAGTTTTTGCGCGGCAAAGCGCAGATAAAAAGCGCGTTTGTTTTCGGACTGGAAACAAGCATCGGAAACATGAACCTTTTGGGCAAACACGCGTTGCTCACGGGCGAAGTCGCCGACGTCGAAGAGCTTATCGGGAAAATCGACGCGGTAACTCCCGAGGACGTCAGAAAAGCCATCGACGTGAATTACGATTTGTCAAAGGCGACCGTCGGATACGTCGGTCCGAGAATTGACAAAAATCTTTTGGATATTCTGAAAAATTAACGAAATTTTTTGCAAATGAGGTATTTTTAATGGAAAAACAGTTTGAAGAAATGGAAATGCTGGAACGCATTTTTTACATGCAGAACCTTTTTGACAGCGACCTTATCAAAAACCGAAATCTTGAATTTTCAAAGGAAGAGTGGATACAAAAAGAAGTGCTTGCAATCGTATCCGAACTTGCGGAACTCCTTGCGGAAGTGAACTTCAAATGGTGGAAAAACCCGAAGCCCGTGAACGACGATAACGTCAAGGACGAGCTTGTCGATATCCTGCATTTTTTCACCGCGGCGTGCATTCACAGCGGTATGGACGCGAAGGAACTTTACGAAAGATACATGCGTAAAAACAAGGAAAATTTCGACCGTCAGTACGGCAAAAGCCAAAAACACGGCTACGAACTTGACAAAATGTGACGGAAAGTGCGACTTTTACTTGCGCTAATAAATAATATAGTGTATAATTTATTTAACTTTTGAAATTTCGGAGGCTATTATGAAACACGTTAACACCGTCGTAAAATCTTGCTTACATAAAGAAGGCAAAATCGGTTGCGGAGAATGCAACAGCAGCTGCCAATCGGCTTGCAAAACCAGCTGCACGGTCGGCAATCAAAGTTGCGCGCAACGCGAAGAAAGGATTAACACCAAAAAAGAGAGCAAATAATGGTACATTGTTTTACCTATACCCATAAAGGTAACCCGCTTTACTTTGTATGGGACGTAGAAAGCGGCAGTCTGCATAACGTGGACGAGGCTGCTTTTTTAGTGTCGAAAAAAAGATATCAGCAGCTTTCGGACGACGAAAACAAGCGTTTTCTGAAATTGTCGGAGTCCGACCTGAAAGAAATCGACGCGGAACTTGACCTTCTTGAAAAAGACGGCGTCTTAAACGCGCCCGAAGTCAGGATTAATCTTCCGTCGTTGGGGGAAATCAAGGCGATGTGTCTGCATATCTGCCACGACTGCAATTTAAGGTGCAGTTACTGCTTTGCAAAAGACGGCACGTACAACACCCCGCGCGACTATATGTCGTTTGAAGTCGGCAAAGCCGCGCTCGATTTCCTGTTTGCAAATTCCGGGAAACGCCATAATCTGGAAGTCGACTTTTTCGGCGGCGAACCGCTGATGAATCTCGATAACGTCAAAAAAATCGTGGCGTACGGAAAGGAAAAGGCGAAGTCTTTGGGCAAAGATATCAAATTTACTTTGACAACCAACGGCGTCCTTCTGAACGACGACGCGATAAAATACCTTAACGAAGAGATGGATAACGTAGTTATCAGCATCGACGGCAGACGTGAAATTCACGATAAACTCCGCGTCACGCCGAACGGCAAGGGAAGTTACAACATCGCTCTCAATAACGCCAAAAAATTCCGCGCGGTCAGGGGCGACAAGCGTTACTATATCCGCGGCACTTTTACACAAAATAACGTCGACTTTTCGCGCGACGTCCTTGTGCTGAACGACGAAGGTTTTGACCAGATTTCAATTGAACCCGTGGTTTTGCCCGACGACAGTCCGCTTGCATTGCACGAAAAAGACCTGCCCGAAATTTTTAAGCAGTACGACGAGTTGTCGGAAGAGTATATCGAAAGAAGAAAGGGCGACAAATGGTTCAATTTCTTCCATTATATGATCGACCTTAAAAACGGTCCGTGCGTTGCGAAAAGGCTCACCGGTTGCGGCGCGGGCAAAGAGTATGTTGCGGTCACGCCGACGGGCGACATTTTCCCGTGTCACCAGTTTGCAGGCGGCGACGGAAAATTCTTTATGGGCAACGTTATGGACGGCACTTTCAACCGCGATATCCAAAAAACCTTTGAAAATATCAACGTGTATTCCAAGGAAGATTGTGGAAAGTGTCCCGCGAAGTATTATTGTAGCGGCGGTTGCGTCGCGAACAGCTATAACTTCAATCACGACCTGACGAAGCCGTACAAGTTGAGCTGCGAGATGATGAGGCATCGGTTGGAATGTTCGCTCGCCATTTATGCCATAGAAAACGCTGATTAAAACGGCGATAATTCGCGATATTTTGCTTTTTCGGCAGAACCTGAAAATCCGTGTACGCCTAAGTACACTAGGATTTTCAGAACCCGCCGAGAAAAACACAATCTCATCAAATTCTCGCCGTTTTGAGGAAGATGGATATTATCGAATTTTCGGATTCTTCGGGTAATATTTTAATTAAATTTTTGCCAATTTATAGGGAAAATTTTCTGTGTCATTGCGAGGAGCGTAGCGACGTGGCAATCTCCCGGAAGGGTAACCGCTTAATAAAAAAAGCGAGAAATTGTTATCGAAATAAAGATTTTTATCATAGTGTTTGTATCCGCAAAAATTTGCGGATATTTTTGTTTTTTCGAAAAATGTTTTGAAAAAGGCGGAAGATACTTTAAAATTACTTTAATATTCGGCTTAATTTCATTTATCTTTTGTATTCGTTTGACGGATTGAGTATTTAATTATATAATATTTGAGTAACTTTTATTATTTTAGGAGGCCACGACCTTTGAATAAGAAAAAATCAATTGCGATTTTTACTATTGCGTGCATTTTGTTGGTCCTCGGAATGGTGTTTGCATTCGTGCCCACGTTCCCCATCGGCAAATCGATGTACGATTACACCGGCTATGCACGTTCAATAAAACGCGGACTTGACCTTGCGGGCGGCGTTTCTGCCGTATTCGACGTGAAAGCACCCGACGGAGAAACTCTCACCACGGACGAATTGAAAACCCGTCTTGACGGCGTCAAAGCAAGTATGGAAGACTTGCTCACGTCAAAAGGATATACCGAATCCGTAGTAACTTACAACACGACGGGCAACCCCACGATCACCGTTGAAATTCCCGACGTTGACGATCCCGAGCGCGTATTCGACCTTATCGGTCGTCCCGCGTCGCTGAAAATCACGAAAAAAGACGACGAAAAAACCGTTTATATCGTAGGCAGCAAGCACTTGAAAAACGTTGGCGTTGCAGCCGATACCGAAAAGAATAACGGCACTTACGTCATTTCGTTGCAATTCAATGCAGAAGGCACGAAGGCGTTTGCAGCCGCAACAAAGGAAAACATCGGTAAATCCCTTGACATTTACATCAACGGCGAAAAGCTTATGACTGTTTCCGTCAGTTCCGAAATTTCAAACGGACAAGCCGTCATCAAACAGGGCGGCAATTCCACGACCGGCGGCTACACATACGAAGAAGCGTACAACATGGCGACGCGTTTGCAGGCAGGTACGTTCGGCGTCGATATGACCGTCCGTGAGACAAACATCGTCAGCCCGACGCTTGGCACGACGGCAATCCGTTCAAGCCTTATCGCGGGTATTGTAGGTATTGTTCTCGTTATGATTTTCATGGTCGCGCTTTACGGAATGTTCGGTCTTATGGCGGACATGGCGCTGCTTGCCTACATCGAACTCGTATTGTTCCTGTGCTCGATTCTTCCGTGGGTACAGCTCACGCTCCCGGGTATTGCGGGTATCATCATCGGTATCGGTATGGCGGTCGACGCGAACATTATTATCTTTGAGCGTATCAAGGACGAATACAGGTCGGGACTTCTCGGCAGCGACAATTTGTTCCTGAAACCCCAGCGCGGCAGCGACGGCAAGATCACAAGCCAGGGCGGTCCTATCTCCCGCGGTTTCAGAAGGGCTGCGGTTGCGGTTATCGACAGTAACGTCACGACGCTTATCGGCGCAATCGTAATGTGGATTTTCGGCGGCACTTCCATTGTCGGATTTGCGGTCACGTTGTTCATTTCGATTATCGTTTCGATGTTCACGGCGTTGCTTATAACAAGGCTCAACATAAGTCTTTTGGGCGCGTTCGATAATATGAATAACCCCAAACTCTATATGCTTAAAAGAAGCGACAAGGAGGCAGCATAATGAATAAATTACAACAAAAACTCCTTGATTTGAAAATTTCCAAAAAACTTCCGTTCTGGTGCATCGCTCCCGCGCTTATCATTTGCGTGTTCGTCATCGTGTTTGCGGTGACCGGCGCGAAAACCGACGCGGCAACGGGCTTCGGTCTCGGTATCGACTTCACCGGCGGTACGGAAATGACCGTTATGATTGAAGACAACACCAAGAACGAACACGACGTCCTTGAAATCCTGAAAGAAAAGGGCATTCATAACGTCGACTATATCCAGGGCGTTACCACGGGCGGACAAAACGGTATCCGCGTGCAGTACAAAAACGTCAACTCCGACGCAACCAAAATGAAGGAAATCAACGACTCTGCAAAAGCCGCGCTTGAAAGCAAGTTCGGCGTGAAGGTCGACTACACCAACAGAAGTTCGACCGCAAGCGCAGACCTTGTCAAAAAAGCCTTCTTGTCGGTTGGCATCGCTCTTATCCTGATTCTTGTTTATATCATTATCAGGTTTGAGTGGCTCTCGGGCGTTGCGGCTGTCCTTGCGCTGTTGCACGACGTGTTTATTATGGTATGTCTTACGGTTATCTGCCGCATACCCATAAACAGCAGTTTCATCGCCGCGGTTATCACCATCGTTGCGTATTCGATCAACAACACGATTATCGTTTTCGACCGCGTTCGCGAACGCAAAAAACAGTTTGACAAAAACAAAATCATCTACAACGACGTTGCGGACGAAGCGGTCGCAATGACTTTCAACCGTACGATGTTCACGTCGCTTACGACGCTTATTATGGTCATTATGCTCACGGCTCTCGGCGTTGTTTCGATGCGCCACTTCACGCTTCCGATTTTGTTCGGTTTGCTTGCCGGTACGTACTCGTCGATGTTCCTTGCGGCGCCGTTGTGGGCTGCGATGCAGAACGGTATTTTGAAGTATCGCGCAAAACAATATGCAAAATACAAAGCAATGAAATAATTGAAAAAGCCCTCGTTCAGAGGGTTTTTTTATACATTTTTACGAAAAAATGGCGGTAAAATATCTGAAAAGACAAGAATATGCGGACACGCTTTCGGACGAACTTTCAAAAAAACTTTGCATAAGTAAACCCGTTGCAAGGCTTTTGTCGTCGCGCGGCGTGAACACGGTAGAAGCCGCCGAAAAGTTTTTGAGTCCCGACAAATCCGACTTCATAAACCCGTTTGAACTGTACGGAATGAACGCTGCCGTCGAACGCATAAACAAGGCGATTTCGCTTAACGAAAGCGTGCTTATTTACGGCGACTACGACTGCGACGGGCTTACCGCAATCTCGATTTTGTACACCTTCTTAAAGGATAAAATCGACAAGGTTTCGTATTACGTCCCCAACCGCCATTCCGACGGCTACGGCTTGCACGACATCGTTGTCGAAGACCTGACGAAAAACGAAGGTATCGACCTTGTTATCACCGTCGACTGCGGCATAACGTCAAAAAACGAAGTGAAGTGCATAAAGGAAATGGGCATCGACGTCGTAGTTACCGACCATCACGAACCGATTCCGGAACTTATCCCCGACGGCATCGTGCTGAATCCGAAAGTCGACAGAAAATCTTTTTCGGATTACTGCGGCGCGGGCGTCGTGTTCAAACTTATACAGGCGATTGCAGGGCTTGACGAAGCGTTGAAATACGTCGGAATCGCCGCGCTCGGAACGATTGCGGACATCGTGCCGCTTGTCGGTGAAAACCGCATAATCGCAAAACTCGGGCTTGACCAGATGAACGCGGGCAGGGTTTTGTACGCAAGACGTATTTCCGCGTGCCTTAAAAAGGAAACCATTACGTCCCAGGATATTATGTTCAAAGTCGCCCCGCGAATCAACGCGCTGGGAAGACTTCGTGACGCAACGCCGGTCGTGTCGTTATTCACGTCGGACGACGAAAAAGTCGTTGACAAAATTCTGGAAACACTTGAAGAAGTCAACAAGGAGCGACAGATTCTGTGCGAAAAGGTCGTCGCGGACATTATGCAAAAGTTGAAGTCTTACGATCTTGTCGAAAACCGCGTCATCGCAATGTACGACAAGTCGTGGAATATCGGCGTTCTGGGCATTGCCGCGTCGAAACTTGCCGAAGTTTTCAACCGTCCCGTTATGCTTTTCACGTTTACGGAAGACGGGCTTTTGAAGGGCAGCGCAAGAAGTATTTCAAAGATTAATATTTTCGATTGCTTGTCCTGTGTGAAGGACTACGTCGTCGGTTTCGGCGGTCATTCGGCAGCGGCTGGCGTGTCGGTGACGGAAGACGGCTTTGACATTTTTACGTCAAAAATTAACGAATACGTCAAAAAAACTTATGATATTTCGTGTTTTTTACCCGAAGTTTTGTATGACCTTGAATATGACGAAAGCATTGATTTCGCTACTGTCACCGACGTCAGAAGGTTGGAGCCGTTCGGCTTTATGAACCCCGAGCCGCTGTTCCTTGCGAGAAACCGAAAATACGATTTTTCGGAAATCGGGAACACCGAACATCTGAAAGCAAACCCGAAAAAAGACGTTGAGGTCGTGGCGTTTTCGGCGATGAAAAACTTCAAAGAATTCAAAAACGGACTGAACTATATTCTGTCGCTTGAAAACAAAACTTTCCGCTCAAAAGTTTACACGCAGGCGGTTGTGAAAAGCCACAGCGTCGAAAGCGTTGAAAAGGAAAACCCGGAAATATCCGCAATCGAATATCTGCACCTTGAAAGCTTTTTTGCGGAAAAAACACAAAAACCCGCATATAATACGTCGCGCGGCAACGAAATTTTCGGGACGTTATATATTGCATTTACTTATGATTCGTATTATAATTTTGTTAATACGAAGAAAGGATTTTTCCTTTGTGCCGTGGGCGGGGCGTTTTCGCTGAACCCGTATAACACCGTCGTTTTGTCGCCCGACGAGAAGTTCGATTTTTCTTATTACAACGAAATCGTGTTTCTGGATAAACCCACGGACGAGTATTTGTCGTACGTAAACGGCGCGTCGAAAGCGAAAATAAAGGTGTCGGGAGAAGTGCCTTTCGGCGACGAAATAAGTCGGTTTAAGTGTCGTTCGATTGACGAATACCGCGACGTGTATAAAACGCTGAAACGCTTAAATCTTTTTAACGCGACAAGTTTACCGACGCTTAAATACAAGTTGTACGACAACAAAATCGTCAGCCCGTTCAAAGCGCTTTCGACGTTTTACATAATGTATGAACTTGGCGTGATAAAAAACGCGGAAAACGGCGGATTTGTTTTTGACGAAAAAACAAAAGTCAACCTTGAAAACTCGAAAATTTATAATTTTCTTGAAAAATATTAAAAATTAAGACAAAAATTGTATTATGGACGAACTGTTGCAAAAACTTAAAAAGAATTTCTCGGAAGCCGAATTTCAGGAATTGAAGGCGGCGTACGATTTTTCGGCAGCGGCGCACGAAGGACAAAAAAGGCAAACGGGCGAACCGTACTTTATTCATCCCTGCGCCGTTGTGAATATCCTTGTCGATCTGGGCTTCGACGACGTATCGACGCTCGTCGCGGCGTTTTTGCACGACGTCCTGGAAGATACGCCCGTAACTTCTGACGAACTTGAACAAAAGTTTGGCAAAGAAGTGCTGGAACTTGTGGAAGGCGTCACGAAACTTGACAAAATCAAATTCGTGTCGGCGGAAGACGAGCAGGCGGAAAACCTTCGGAAAATGTTTTTTGCGATGGCGAAAGATTACCGCGTCATCATAATTAAACTTGCCGACCGTTTGCACAATATGCGTACTCTCGACGCGCTGAAACCCGAAAAACAAATCAAAATCGCAACGCAGTCGCTGAAAATTTATGCGCCGCTTGCCGGACGACTTGGTTTAAGTTTCGTCAAGTGCGAGCTGGAAGACCTTGCGATGCGTTATCTTTATCCCGACGATTATTACGAACTTGTCGAGTTTATAAAGACGAAATCCAAAGAACGCCAACAGTTTATCGAGAAAATTTGCGACGAGCTGAAAGCGAAACTTCAAGAACTCGGCATCGAGGGCGAGGTCAACGGCAGACAAAAACACCTTTACGGCATTTACAAAAAAATGCTGAAACAAGGGAAGAATATCGAGCAGATTTACGACATATCCGCAGTCCGCGTCATCGTCAACGAGGTGCAGGATTGCTATACGGTGCTTGGCGCGATTCACACGATGTGGATGCCGCTCCCGGGGCGTTTCAAGGACTATATCGCAATGCCGAAACCCAACGGATATCAGTCGCTGCACACGACGGTTATCACGAAGTTTAAGGAAACTTTCGAAATCCAGATCCGCACGTACGAAATGCACCGCATCGCGGAATACGGTATCGCGGCGCACTGGAAATATAAGGAAGGAAAAACCGGCGCGACCAAAATCGACGACCAGATTAACTGGCTTCGCGAAGTTATGGACACCCAGCGCGAATCGTCGGACAGTCACGAATTTCTGGAAAATATCGAAGGCAACGTTTTCACCGACGAAGTTTACGTTTTCACGCCGAAAGGAAAAGTGCTGAATCTGCCTGTCGGCAGCACGACCGTCGATTTTGCCTACGCAATCCACAGCGCGGTCGGAAACAAGTGTATCGGCGCAAAGGTCAACGGAAAAATCGTGCCGCTCAACACCGTGCTCAACACCGGCGACATCGTTGAAATTCTCACGACGAATTCCGGCAAAGGTCCGAGCCGCGACTGGATTAAATTCGTAAAAACCGCATCGGCGCGCACGAAAATCCGTCAATACTTCAAAAAGGAAATGAAGGAAGAAAATATCAAACGCGGCAAAGATATGCTTGAACGCGAGGCAAAACGCCGCGGATATAATCTTTCGGAACTTTTAAGCACGGCGGGGCTCAATTATATTATGAATCGCTACACGCTGTCGTCGATTGACGATTTGTACGCGTCGGTCGGCTTTGGCGGCCTTACGACAAACCAGATTATCGTCAAACTTATCGACTACTTCAAGCGCGATTTGCTGTCGAAAAACCCGGTTGCGGAAATCAAAACCACCTCGACGACGGGAAAAAGTTCGTCGGGAAACGGCGTCCTTATCAGGGGCTACGACGACTTTCTGGTCAGGCTTTCGCACTGTTGCAATCCCGTGCCGGGCGATAAAATCGTCGGATACGTGTCGCGCGGGCGCGGCGTTTCGGTGCACTGCGTCGATTGTCCCAACGTCAAAAATATGGAACCCGAAAGGCTTATCGAGGCAAAATGGGACGACGTAATCAGTCAGAACTTCCTTGCCTCGCTGAAAATTTATTGCGAAAACAAGGGCGGTATTCTTGCGGCGGTCACGACGATTATTTCCAACATGAAAATATCGATAACGGGCGCGTTTGCGCGCTCGGACAACGACAACGGCACCGCGGAAATTACCGTTATGCTGGAAGTCAAAAGCACGGATCAGGTCGAAGACGTCATCAAAAAACTGAAAACTTTGCCGGAAGTCATCGACGTACACAGATAAAATGAGATGTATTATTCAGCGGGTAAACCGCGCAAGCATAGTAATTAACGGAAAAAGCGGCGGGCAAATCGGAAAAGGATTGCTCGTCCTTTGCGCGTTTTCGGACGGCGATGACGAGAAGACCGTCGATTATTGCGTGGAAAAAATCGCAAACCTGAGGATTTTCGAGGACGAAAACGGAAAACTGAACCTTTCCGTGCTTGACGTAAAAGGAAACGTTATGGTCGTTTCAAACTTCACGCTTTACGCCGACACGAGAAAAGGCAGGCGACCGTCTTTCGATAAATCCGCGCGCCCCGAAATCAGCAAGCCCTTGTACGACCTTACCGTCAAAAAGTTTTCGGATATTTTTGAAAACCTTGCGACGGGCGAGTTCGGCGCGGATATGCAGATTTCGCTTGAAAACGACGGCCCCGTAACGCTTATCGTGGAGAAAGAAAATGAGTAACTGCGTTATAAGAAGGTTTGTTCAGGGCGAATTGCAAACGAACACTTACGTCGTGAGTAACGGTAGCAAGTGCTTTATCGTCGATCCGACGGGCAATCCCGCACCCATCGAAGAATACGTGAAAGCAAACGGGCTGTCAATCGACGGCTTAATCGTAACGCACGGACACTTCGACCATACCGAACTTGTGAAATATTTTAAGGAACAGGGCGTGAAAGCGTACATAGGGGAAAACGACGACAAAATGCTGTCGAATAAGTCGAACCTTGCGCTTGCTATGGGGATTTACGACTTTCCTTATACTTCCGCCGACGTAAGACTTAAAGACGGCGAGGTTTTCACGCTTGCCGACGTTGAAATAAAAGCAATCGAAACGGCAGGGCATACCGCGGGCGGAATGACGTATATCGTCGACGCGGCAAACGCAATGTTTACGGGCGACACGCTGTTCAGATTAAGTTACGGCCGCACCGATTTTTACGGCGGCGATTTTGAAGAATTGTTGAAAAGCGTCAGGAAACTTTTTGAAATCAGCAAGGATTACGACGTATATCCCGGACACGGCGATTTCACAACTTTGAATTACGAAAAGAAGAATAACCCTATTTTTTTGGAAGAATAAATGAAAAATCTTTCGGTTTTTGTAAACTCGGTCAATAAAAACGAACTTATGGAAATGGTGCGTGCGTATCAGGCGTACGTCAATTTTTCGTATGAAAAAACCGACGGCTTTGACGAGTATTTTTACAGTGACGAGATAACCGACGACAAAATTATAATCACTTCGACGATTTGCGGAAAAACCACCGTTGAGGAATACGATTTGCAGGGCGACACGCTGAACAAGAAAAAATTCGCGCGGCGTTTCGGAAAAAGGTCGATTTATAAAACGTTGAAAGAGTATTCGGGCGAGTGGCTGCCGTACGGCTGTCTGACCGGCGTGCGCCCGACGAAACTTTACGCCGAACTTTTAAGGGAAGGTATTGACGCAAAAGGGGAGTTTACCGGGTTTTTCGACGTAACGCCCGAGAAAGCCGAACACGTCGCAAGAATTGTAAAAAATCAGGAAAAACTCCTGAAAATCGGAAAAGACGAAGTCGACGTGTTTGTGAATATCCCGTTTTGTCCGACACGATGCGCTTATTGCAGCTTTGTCGCGGTTTCGATGAAACAACTCAGAAAATACCTTGAAAGTTACGTTGAAACGCTGAAAAACGAGATAAGTATTATAAAAAACGTCATAAACGAGAACAATTTCAAGGTCAGAGCCGTGTATTTCGGCGGAGGTACGCCGACGTCGATTCCCGTCCCAATGCTCAAAAGCCTTATCGACCTTTGCGATTTCAAGGCAAAGGAGTTTACCGTCGAGGCGGGACGTCCCGACACGCTCACGAAAGAAGTCCTCGATATGATGGCGGACACCGCCGTCACGAGAATTTCCGTAAATCCGCAGACTTTCCACGACAAAACGCTGAAACTTATCGGACGGGCGCACACCGTCGAAGACACGTTAAGGGCGTACGACCTTGCGAAAAATTACGATTTTATCGTAAATATGGATTTAATCGCGACGCTCCCCGGGGAAAACTTTGACGATTTCAAGTATTCCGTCGATAAGGCGATAAGCCTTAATCCCGAAAACATCACGGTGCACAATTTAAGCCTGAAACGCGGCAGCGTCCTGACCGAATCGCATTACGAACCGCTTAATCTCAAAGACGCCGAAAATATGATCGATTATTCGGTAAGCGCGCTGACGGACGCGGGTTACGAACCGTACTATATGTATCGCCAGAAGTACAACACCGGAAACCTTGAAAACAGCGGCTACGCAAAGCCCGGTACCGAGTGCGTTTACAACGTCGATATTATGGAAGAAAATTGCAATATCCTTGCGGCGGGCGCGGGCGCGATTTCAAAACGGCTTTTCAGGGAAGAAAACCGCATCGAGCGTCTTGCCGACGTCAAAGACGTGAAAGGATATATCGAACGCGCCGAAACTTTAAGGGAAAGACACGAAAAATTTTGGAAAAAGTAGGCGTTTTCGGTTTACATAAAATTATTTTTATGATAATATTCTTCTCGTACCTTTCGCAACGTTTATCTAAATCTCCGCAGATATACTTTGCCTAAGGCGAATTATTTATCCACCGAAGGAGGCAAAACAATGGATAAGGAAACCAAACAAAAAATTATTTTGGACAACGCAAGGTCGGAAGGCGACACCGGTTCACCCGAAGTACAAATCGCGCTTCTCACCGCTCGTATCAACGAACTCACCGCGCATCTCGCGACGCACAAGAAAGACCACCACAGCCGCAAAGGTTTGTTGATGATGGTCGGTCAACGCCGCAACATGCTCAACTATCTTAAAAGCAAAGACATCGAAAGATACCGCGCTATCGTTAAGAAGTTGGAACTCAGAAAGTAATTTTTTCGGGGCGTGCTTTTGCGCCCCGTTTTTTTTGAAAAAAACATTAAAAACGTAAATTTGGACTTCTTGCGGGAATTGCGGAAGTCTTTGGAGGACAGAGTATATGGAAAGAAAAATTTTCAAAACCGAAATCGGCGGACGCGAAGTCTCCGTTGAAATCGGCGCGTACTGCGGTCAGGCAAACGGCAGTTGTCTCATAAGATGCGGCGAAACCGTCGTCCTTACCAATGCTACGATGGCAAAAACACCCCGTGACGGAATCGACTTTTTCCCTCTCGGCGTTGACTTCGAAGAAAAAATGTTTGCAGTGGGCAAAATCCCCGGCGGCTTCAAAAAGAGAGAAGGCAGACCTTCCGATAAGGCGATACTTACGTCGCGTCTTATCGACCGTCCCATTCGTCCCTTGTTCCCGAAGGGCTGCTTGAACGACGTCGCAGTCGTCGCAACCGCGCTTTCGGTTGACAAAGAAATCCCGCCCGAGGTATTCGGCATGCTTGGCAGCTCGATCGCGCTCAGCATTTCCGACATTCCTTTCGCAGGCCCCACGGCGTCGGTCGTCGTCGGATACGTTGACGGCAAATATATTATCAACCCCACGCCCGCGGAACGCGAAAAGAGCAAACTTCATCTGAGCCTTGCGGGTACGAAAGACGCAATCATGATGGTCGAGGCGGGCGCAAACATCATTTCCGAAAAAGAAATGCTTGACGCAATCCTGTTCGGTCACGAAGAAATCAAGAAAATCATCACCTGGATCGAAGGTATTCAGGAAGCGTGCGGAAAAGCAAAACAGGAAGTTCACCTTTATCTCCCCAGCGACGAAGTCAAAGCGGCTGTTTTCGAGTGGGCAGACAAAAAGATGGATTACGTCCTCGATACGTTTGACCGTACCGAACGCGAAGCCCGCGACGACGCTCTTAACAAAGAAGCGATTGAACACTTCGCAGACATTTTCCCCGACGATTTAAGTTCTGTCGGCGACGCGCTTTATGCTTTGAAGAAAGTCAAAGTCCGCGCGAAAATCCTTGACAAAGGTATTCGCCCCGACGGTCGTTCGCTCACCGAAATTCGTCCTATCTGGTGCGAACACGGCATTTTGCCGAGAGTTCACGGCAGCGCGGTATTCACACGCGGACAAACCCAGGCTTTGACGACTTGCACGCTCGGCACGATTTCCGAAGTGCAGAAGCTCGAAGGTCTTGACGACGACAATTACAAGAGATATATGCATCACTACAACATGCCCCCGTATTCGACCGGCGAAGCGAAACCCGCAAAATCGCCCGGACGTCGCGAAATCGGACACGGCGCACTTGCAGAACGCGCGCTTGAACCCGTCCTTCCCGACGAACTCGAATTCCCGTATGCAATCCGTACGGTATCGGACATTCTGAGCAGCAACGGCTCGACTTCTATGGCGAGCGTATGCGGCAGCACGATGGCTCTTGAAGATGCAGGCGTACCTATTAAGGCTCCCGTCGCAGGTATCGCAATGGGACTTATCAAGGACGACGAAACCGGCAGAGTCGCTATCATGAGCGATATTCAGGGACTGGAAGACTTCCTTGGCGACATGGACTTCAAGGTTGCCGGCACGAAAGACGGTATCACTGCAATCCAGATGGATATCAAGATTAAGGGCATCAACGAAGAAATCCTTCGCACCGCTTTGGAACAGGCTCGTCAGGGCAGGCTCTTCATTCTTAACAAGATGGCGGAATGCATCGCTGAACCTAAGAAAGAACTTTCGAAATACGCGCCCAAGATTATCCGCTTCAACATCGATCCCGACAAGATTAAAGACGTCATCGGATCGGGCGGAAAAGTCATCAACAAGATCATTGACGAAACCGGCGTCAAAATCGACATCAGCGACGACGGAATGGTATTTATCGCTTGCGAAGACATCGACCGCGCAGAACGCGCAAAGGCAATCGTCCTTGCAATCGCGAAAGATCCCGAGGTCGGCGACGTGTTTGAAGGTCCCGTCGTACGTATCCTTCAATTCGGCGCATTCGTCAACATCGCTCCCGGCAAAGACGGCATGATTCACATTTCGAAACTTTCCGACAAGCGCGTCGAAAAGGTTGAAGACGTCGTGAACATCGGCGACAGAGTAAAAGCGGAAGTCATCAAGGTTATGAAAGAGGGCGACAAGACCAAAATCGACCTTAAACTTCTGGAAATTTTGGATAAATAAGTTCAAAATTGCTTGACAATAAAATATAATATTGATATTATTAGTCCGCAAGTAGAAATTACCTTTCTCACCGACAGCGATCAGGCTCACCGGTTCTTACTAAAAAGTCAATCTTTTGTAAGGGTAGTTTCTGTTTGCGGAAACTACCTTTTTTTTGCATTATAATGCGCTTGGCGCAAGGAGGATAATTTTATAAAACCGGATAAATCCACGCAAATTAACGAGCAAATCCGCGATCCTGAAATCAGGGTTATCGGCTCAAACGGCGAGATGCTTGGCATTATGTCCAGCAGAAGCGCTCTTGAACTCGCAGCCGACCAAGGTCTTGACCTTGTGAAAATTTCACCGACTGCCGTTCCGCCCGTGTGCAAAATTATCGATTACGGAAAATATCTTTTCGACCAGAAAAAGCGCGAAAAAGAGGACAGCAAAAAACAAAGCGTTGTCGAACTTAAAGAAATTCAACTTTCGGCGACAATCGACGTCGGGGATATGAAAACGAAAGCCAACCAGACCGCAAAGTTTTTGTCAAAAGGCAACAAAATCAAAATCGCTTTGCGCTTAAAAGGCAGACAAATGCAACATTCCGACCTCGCTTTCGAAGTCGTTTCCGAATTCCTGCAAATGCTGGAAGAAGGCAGTTACAAGGTGGATAAACCCGCCAAACTCGAAGGACGTATCATCTCCACGACGATAAGTCCCGTCAACAACAAAAAGTAATAACTTTATATAATCATTGGAGGACAGAAATATGCCTAAACAAAAAACCAGAACTACTGTCGCCAAGCGTTTTACCGTTACCAAATCCGGTAAGGTTAAAAGCAGCAAAATGGGCAGAAGGCACATCTTAACAAAGAAAAGCACCAAAAGAAAGCGCAATTTGAGAAAAGGTTACTACCTTGAAGGACAAGTCGCCAACAACATCAAACGTCAATTGCCGTACTAAGTCGGAGGTATAGAATATGAGAATTAAAAGAGGCGTCAACGCCGTTAAAAAACGCAGAAAAATCTTGAAACAAGCCAAAGGCTACTGGGGCGGCAAGTCCAAACTTTACCGCGTAGCTCGCCAGGCTGTTATGAAATCGCAAAACTACGCTTACGTCGGACGTAAAGCCAAAAAACGCGATTTCCGCAAACTTTGGATTGCTCGTATCAATGCAGCCGCTCGTATGAACGATATGTCTTACAGCACGCTCATTCACGGTTTGAAAGTCGCAGGTATCGACCTTAACCGCAAGGTTCTTGCAGACATCGCCGTCAACGACGCGCCCGCTTTCACCGCTCTTTGCGAAAAAGCGAAAGCAGCATTGAACGCTTAATTAAAAAAAGTTTTAACCCCGCAGACGCGGGGTTATTTTTTTACCGGAAAAACGAATATTGTCGAAAAACGTCGTAAACGCACGCGAAGGTCTTGCATATAATAAATCGCTTGCTTACGCATTTTGAATATGATATACTGTTTTTAATTGATAAATTAAGTAAAACAAGGGTATTTATGACAAAAATCGTACTTGATTGTTACGGCGGCGACAACGCCCCGGAAGAAATAGTAAAAGGCGCGCTTGACGCACTTGACAACGACTCTGACCTTTCTCTCGTGCTTACGGGAAAGGAAGACGTTTTGAAAACGCTTGTCACGAGAAATTCCGACCGCATCGAAATCATCGACGCGCAAGACGTCGTTACGAACGACGACGTACCCACCGACGCAATCCGCAAAAAAACCGAAAGCAGTATGGTGAAAGCCTTTGACGCGCTGAAAAACCGCGACGATATCGGCGGCATCGTGTCGGCAGGCTCGACGGGCGCGTTGCTTACCGGCGCGTTTTTGAAAATCGGAAGAATCAAAGGGATATCCCGTCCCGCAATGGCGGCGTTGCTTCCGACGGTCGACGGCAATAACGAAGGCGTGGTGCTGTGCGATTGCGGCGCGAACGTAGACTGCAAGCCGCAAAACCTTTTGCATTTTGCGATTATGGCGGACGCGTATTACAAAATCACGACGGGAAAAAACGATGCAAGAGTCGCGCTTTTGTCAAACGGCACGGAAGACAAAAAAGGTTCGGAACTCAATCACGAGGCGTTTTTGCTGCTTAAAGACAGCAAACTGAACTTTCTCGGCAATATGGAAGCGCGAGATATTATTTCCGGCAAATACGACGTCGTCGTTGCGGACGGATTCAACGGAAATATCGCATTAAAAAGTCTGGAAGGCGCGGGACTTTCCATTTTCAAAATGCTGAAAGACAACATTAACGCCGGCGGACTCCGCGCGAAAATCGGCGCGCTTTTATTGAAACCCGCACTCAGAAAACTGAAACATACTATGGACGTCAACGAAAAGGGCGGCGCGGTATTTCTGGGCGCAAATAAAGTCGTTGTGAAAATCCACGGAAGCTCCAAGGCTCGCTCGGTTACGGTCGGGCTGTTGCAGGCTGCAAACCTTGCGCGACGCGATATTACCGGCGCGATAAGGGACGCGCTTTCCGATTACGAGGTTGAAAATGCTTGAAAGTTTTTCGGAAGTCGAAGACATCATCGGATACAAATTTAAGGACAAAAACCTGTTAATTCGCGCTTTTACGCACAATAGCGGCGTAAAAAAGGGCACAAAACGTTCATATCAGAATCTTGAATTTTTGGGCGACAGCATACTTTCGTTCGTCATTGCCGAGGCGTTGATGAAACGACACCCGTCGTTTGACGAGGGACAACTCACCCGTATGCGCGCGGCAATCGTCAGCGAAAAACCCCTTGCCGAAACCATAAAAAAGACGGGACTTAACGAGTTTCTGATTATGGGCGAATCCGAGACGAAAATGGGCATAAACCGCAATTCGTCGGTGATGGGCGACTTGTTTGAGTCGATTGTCGGCAGCATATATCTGGACGGCGGCATCAAAAACGCAAAAAATTTCATTCTGAAATTTCTGGAACCGAAAATCAGGCTTAGCGAATGCAACAACAATAATTTTTACGATTATAAGTCGATGCTCAACGAGTTTGCGGGGAAACACTCGCTTGCCGTAAGGTACGAAGACGCACTGAACGACGAAAGCGCGCTGCAAAAACAAAAGTTTGAATTTATCGTCTATATCGACGGCGAAGAAATGGGCAAAGGCGCGGGCGGCAGCAAAAAAGAAGCCCAGCAAATGGCGGCGAAAGTCGCGTACAAAAAATTGATAACGAATAAATAATTTAAGAGACTTAAATTACTTTTCAATCTCCTATATTTTGTGTTATAATAATCAGGTATCACAAGATATAGGAGATTTTTTGTGAGTTTTCAAAAAATGGAATTGCAGGGGTTCAAATCCTTTGCAGACAAGACGGAAATTACTTTTCAGGACGGTATCACCGTCATCGTCGGACCGAACGGCTGCGGCAAATCCAACGTTGCGGAAGCGGTAAAATGGGTTCTTGGCGATCAACGCCCCTCGGCGATGCGCGGAAAGTCGATGACCGACGTTATTTTTAAGGGTACGGAAGCGCGCCGTTCATTGTCGTACGCCGAAGTCAACTTGTATTTCGACAACAAAAACCGCATTTTCCCGATTGAGTCGGACGACGTGGTTTTAGGACGAAAAATCGACAGAAGCGGCGTTGGCGAATACTTTATCAATAAGCAGAAATGCCGCCTTAAAGACGTCATCACGCTTTTGCACGACACCGGTATCGGCCGCGAAGGTTACAGCATCGTCGGGCAAGGTCGCGTCGCGCAGATTATTCAGGCGAAACCCATCGACAGGCGCAGCATCTTTGAAGAAGCAGCGGGCATTGCCAACTTCAAGGCGCAAAAGGACGAGACCGAAAGAAAGCTCGACCGCGCCAACGAAAGCCTTGCGCGCGTAAAAGACATTTTGCACGAACTGGAACTTCGGCTTGAACCGCTGGCAAAGCAAGCCCGCGCGACCGAAAAGTACAACGCTCTTTATCAGGAACTTAAAGACGCCGAAATCAATTACTTTATTTATCGTTACGAAAACAACAAATCCGTTGTCGACGCCATCACGGAAAAACTCCAAAAAATCATTCTGGACACCGTGAAGTTTGAACAGGAATATCAGGAAAACGAGACTAATTACGAGAAATATAAGGATATTATCGCAAAAATCGACGAAGAAATTTCGGTTCTGAACGAGGAACTTATTAAACTTAACGTCGGACTTGCGACTGCCGAGGGCGAAAGCAAATTGTACGCAGAGCGCGCCTTGTCCGTCAGCAACGAAATCAAGCGTCTGGAACAGGAAGAAGAAATCAAAAAGGAAGAACTTGACGGGAAGTCCAAGGAACTTGTCGATAAAGTCACCGAAAAGGAAGTAAAAACCGGCTCTCTTGAAAAATTGGAGGCGGAACTCAAAGACGTTACCGAAAAGTACAACGCCGTCACCGAAAAACTTTCCGACGACGAGAGAGCAAGGGAAATCTCGCAAAGAAACCTTGTGCTTACCGCGGAAGAACTGGGCAATATCAAGGCGAACCTCGGAAAATATATCGCAGAGCGCGATATGAGCGCGAAACGCCTTGAATTTTTGAAAGGCACGTTAAAAGACAAAAAGGCGTCGCTTGACGAAGAATACGTCGCAAATTCCGTGCTTGAAGGCAATATCACCGTCGCGAAAAACAAAATCGCGTCGCTGGATATGACACTTAACGAGGCGAACAACGCGTATTTTGACAACGTCGAAACCCTCAAAAGTTTCAACGAAGACAAAAATAAATTCACAAACCGCATCACCGCGCTTGAAACAAAGCATATGCTTGCGGTGCAGGCGAAAGAAAGTTACGACAGTTTCGGCCGCGCGATTCAACTTCTTATGTCGGATATGAAGGTCAATCCTGAACTTAAAAGAAGGTCGCAGGGGCTTGTCGCGGAAATCATCAGAACGCCCGAGGGCATGGAAGTCGCAATGGACGTCGCTTTCGGCAACGGGCTGCGTAACATCGTCACGAACGACGAAGAAGACGCAAAATATATCATCGACTTCTTAAAACGCAAGGGTTACGGACAGGTTACTTTCCAACCCATCAACGTCATCAGGGGCAGAAAACCCGACGCCGACCAGATGCGCGTGCTGAAAGAACACGGCGTCATAGGTTTTGCCGCCGACCTTATCGAATACGAAAGCAGGTTCGAAGGGGTTATCCGCGGCATGCTCGGAAACACGCTTGTCGTGAACAACCTTGACACCGCAATCGGCATTTCCAAGATGTATCGCTATACGTTCAAGATAGTGACGCTTGACGGCGACTTTATCGCCGCGCACGGTGCGATCACGGGCGGCAGCAGAAAACCCGACGTTGCAAATATTTTGGCAAAAGACCGCGAAATCGCCGAAATTAAGGCAAATTTGGACAAAGCGCGCCGCGATTTTGACAATATCGTTCAAATGTGCAACGAGGCGGAACGCGAAAAAGTCCTTGCCGAAAAGACGATAAAAGACACCGAGGCGGAAATCTCCGCGCTTAAAATTCAGCTTTCCGTCACCGAGGAAAAGTTTAATAAATCCAAAGAAAGCATTCAGTCGGCAGAAAGCGAAATCAAGGCGCAAGCCGATGAAATCCAAAGCCTTTCGGACATCGTCCGCGACACCGAAGAAAAGTTGAAACTTGCCGACAAAATGGAAAGCGATATCAAGGCTCAGCGCGAAAACGCCGACGCCGAAAACGCGCAGTCCAAATCCGTTACCGACGAAAACAAAAAGTTGCAGGCGGAACTTAACGACAAACTTATGTCGGTGCGCCTTGACGTGACGAAAACCAAGACCGATATCGACCAGACCGACCTTGACATTTCACGACTTAAAAAGGAATGTCAGAGCATCAGCAACTTGCTCCTCGATATATCCGCGTCGCTCACGACCAACCGCGCAAGTCTGAAACAGATCGAAGACGCCGGCAAACGCAAGGCTATAAGCGAAGACGACAGAAGAAAAATCGAGGATATCGAAGGGAAACTCAACGCGTTCAAGGCGACGAAAGCGTCCACGAACGAGGAAATTTCCGTTATCGACGGCAAGCGCGATACGCTCAACAAAACCATTAACGACCTTAAAGAAAAACGCTTTAAGGAAGAAAACAGGTTGGAACAAACCAACAACGAAATCAAATATCTGCACGAGCATATCTGGGAAGAGTACGAGTTGACTTATCAGACCGCGCTTGAATTCAAGAACGAAGAATTTGAAATCAAGGACGCGCAACAGAATATCAGCCGCCTGAAAAAGTCGATTAACGCTTTGGGCGACGTCAACCCGCACGCAATCGAAGAATATAAAGAAGTGTCGGAACGCTTTGAAAACGAAAAGGCGCAATGCGAAGACATCGAAAAAGGCAAAGCCGACCTTATCAAAATCATCGAAGATCTGACGACCGAGATGACGACGAGATTCACCGACGCTTTCAACGAAATCAACGAAAACTTCAAAGAAACGTTCACGGCGTTGTTCGGCGGTGGCCGCGCGAAGCTGGAAATCGTGGAAAATCCCAACGGAAATCCGCTGGAATCGGGCATCGAAATCTACGCGCAACCCCCGGGAAAACGCATGCTCAACATTTCGTCCTATTCGGGCGGCGAGCAAACGCTTATCGCAATCGCTATCTTGTTTGCGATTATCAAGATGCGCCCGATGCCGTTCTGCGTACTGGACGAAATCGACACCGCTCTGGACGACGCGAACGCAGGATTGCTTGCAAAGTATCTGAAACATTTTTCGGAACGCACGCAATTCATCATCATTTCGCACAGAAAACCGACGATGGAAATCGCGGACAACATTTTCGGCGTATCCATGGAAGAGCGCGGCGTATCGACGCTTTTGTCGGTCAACTTGTCCGAAGCGTTGAAGTACGCAACGAAGGAGAACTGATAATATGGGATTTTTCAGCAAACTTAAAGAAGGTCTTAAAAAGACGAAAGACAATATCGGCAAAAAGATTTTCGCGGCGTTTTCGGGACGCGCTCTCGACGACGACTTTTACGAGGAACTTGAAGAAGCGATGCTCACCGCCGATATGGGCGTGACCGCAACCGAACAAATTCTTGACGAGTTCAAGGACGAGGTCTATCGCGAAAAAATCACCGATACCGAAAAGGCGAAAAACCTTTTGAAACGTATCATGGTCGACAGCATCAGCTACGACATTCCCGACTATGACTATCCTTTGGTTATCTTGCTTGCAGGCGTGAACGGCGTCGGAAAAACGACGGCAATCGGTAAACTTGCAAACTATTTCAAATCAATCGGGAAAAGCGTCGTTGTGGCTGCCGCGGACACGTTCAGGGCGGCGGCGTCCGATCAACTTGAAGTATGGGCGGATCGCGCGAACGTCAGAATTATCAAACATAAGGAAGGCAGCGATCCCGCAAGCGTTGTGTTTGACGCGATTTCGTCGGCAAAAGCCAGGGGCGACGACGTTATTCTCGTGGATACCGCAGGACGTCTTCACAACAAGAAAAACCTTATGGACGAACTCAAAAAAATCCACAAGGTCATCATCAGGGAACTGCCGAACGCCGATTATCGCAGCTATATCGTGCTTGACGCGACGACGGGACAAAACGCATTGTCGCAAGTCGAGATTTTCTCGGAAGCAATCGACATCGACGGCATAATCTTAACAAAACTCGACGGCACGGCAAAAGGCGGCGTAGTTATGGCGATTTCCGCTGAACAGGAAATTCCCGTGGTATTCGTCGGCGTCGGAGAAAAAATCGACGACCTTCTTCCGTTCGATCCCGAAGAATTCGTCGACGCTATTTTTGAAAACTGACGATAAACGATTGACAATATAATTATATTTGATATAATGACTGTAAAGGTAAAAGCCTTTACAGTTGTTTTTTATGATTGATATCGACGAAAAACTTAACGTCAGCGAACTACTGAGGGTTTACGGCGCGCTGCTTACGTCGCATCAGGCGGAGATTATGCGCCAGTATTACGACTGCGACATTTCATTGTTTGAAATCGCATCCGACCTTGACGTTTCGCGACAGGCTGTAAGAGACGTGCTTGTGAGAAGCGTGAAAACGCTGAAAGACGTCGACAAAAAACTTCGCCTTATCGAAAGGTCTTCCTGCATTCTGGACGCGATAAACGCGGCAAAGGAAGACGCGAAGAAGGGAAACGTCGACGCTGCGATTGAGCGTCTTGACGACGCCGTCGCGCTTTTGGAGGAGTAATATGGCATTCGACAGTTTGTCGGAAAAACTGAATCACGTTTTTTCGAAAATGCGTGAAAAAGGCAAATTGACCGACCTTGAAATTAAGCAGGCAATGCGCGAAATCCGAATCGCGCTGCTTGAAGCGGACGTAAACTTTCAGGTCGTAAGGGATTTTATCAACAGAGTGTCCGAAAAAGCCTCGGGCGAAGATATCCTGAAAGGTCTTAACAGCACGCAACAAGTTATAAAAATCGTCAATGACGAACTTATCGCGCTTATGGGCAGCACACACAGCAAACTTGCGGTGGCGGACAGACCCCCGACAATCATTATGATGTGCGGTCTTCAAGGCGCGGGCAAAACCACAATGTGCGGAAAACTTGCGGGGATGCTGAAAAAACAAAACAAAAAAGTCATGCTTGCGGCGTGCGACGTATATCGTCCCGCGGCAATAAAGCAGTTGCAGGTTGTCGGCGGGAAAGTCAACGTTCCCGTTTTTGAAGAAGGGCAAATCAACCCCGTAAAGATTGCGAAAGACGCTTTGGACGAGGCGAAAAGGCAAGGCGCGGACGTCCTTATCGTCGACACGGCGGGACGACTTCATATCGACGAACAGTTGATGGAAGAACTGCAAAAAATCAAAGCGGAAGTAAAGCCTGACGAAATTCTTCTTGTCGTCGACAGCATGACGGGACAAGACGCCGTAAACGTTGCGGAAACTTTCAATCAAAAACTCGACATCACGGGCGTCATCATCACGAAACTCGACGGCGATACCCGCGGCGGCGCGGCGCTTTCGATAAAAGCGGTGACGGGCAAACCCATAAAATTCGTCGGCAGCGGCGAAAAGATGGAAGATATCGAGCCGTTCTATCCCGACCGTATGGCAAGCCGAATCCTTGGCATGGGCGACGTTCTGACGCTTATCGAAAAGGCACAGGAAGCGTTTTCGGAAGAAGAAGCGTTGAAACTTCAAAAGAAGATGAAGACCAACTCTTTCACTCTGCAAGATTACCTGAATCAACTTGAAAGCGTGAAAAAGATGGGCGGCATCGGGAAACTTATGTCGATGGTGCCGGGGCTTGGCGGAAAGGTCAACGAAGACGATATCGACGAAAGCAAAATCATTAAAACGAAAGCGATTATCCTTTCGATGACGCCGGAAGAACGCAACAATCCGGACATTATCAAGGCGTCCAGGCGCAAAAGAATCGCGGCGGGCAGCGGCACTTCCATTCAGGACGTGAACCAACTGTTGAAGCAATTCGACATGAGCAAGGAAATGATGCGTCGCGTTTCGAAAAACGGCATGCGCGGCATGAAATTCCCGTTTTAACATCGGATAATATCAAAAGTATTATATAAAACATCAAAATTTATAACAATTTACATTGGAGGATTTAACAATGGCTGTAAAAATCAGATTAACCAGAATGGGCGCAAAAAAAGCACCTTTTTATCGCATCGTCGCTACCGACAGCAGAAAAGCACGTGACGGAATGTATATCGAACAAATCGGTTACTATGATCCGACGAAAGAACCCGCTCTCGTAAACATCGACGCCGAAATCGCGAAAAAATGGCTCAACAACGGCGCGCAACCCACTGAAACCGTTCGCAACCTGTTCAAAGCAAACGGCATCATCGAAAAGTAATAAACTTATACTATGAAAGATTTGGTGAAATATATCGTCGATACGCTGACTGGCGACGCTGACGTCACGGTCGAGTATGCCGATGACAAGCCCACCGAAATTGTTATTTCCGCATCGAAAGACGATATCGGAAAGGTAATCGGAAAACAAGGCCGTATCGCAAAGTCAATTCGCACGATCGTGAAAGCGGCGTCCGGCAAGCAAGGCAAACACAAGTTTTACACCGTTTCCATCGTCGAGAAAGACGGCGATAACGAAACGGAAGATAAAGCGCAGGAATAATCAATGTTGATTATCGGAAAAATCGTAAAAGCACAGGGCATTAAAGGCGAGGTAAAAATCATACCCATCACCGACGATGTCCTGCGTTTTAATAAGTTGAAAAAAGCAACCGTCAAAGGTCAGGAAATGACGGTTGAATCTTCGCGCGTGCAAAACGATTGCGCGTACGTGAAGTTCAAGGGCGTGGATACGAGAAACGACGCGGAACTTTTGCAAAACGAATACGTGTCCGTCGCGCGTGAAGACGCTGTGAAACTTCCCGAAAACACCTGGTTTATCGTGGATATTCTCGGCTCAAAGGTTTTTGTGGACGATAAAGAAATCGGCACGCTCACCGACGTTATGCAAAACGCCGCCGTCGACGTTTACGTCGTGTCCGACGGCAAAAACGAAACGATGTTTCCTGCGCTGAAAGACCTGATCAAAAACGTCGATATCGACAAAAAAACCATAACTTTGGACGGAAAACGATTTAAGGAGGTCGCAGTTGAACAAGTATGACGTCGTCACGCTGTTTCCCGAAGTTTTTTCGGCACTCGACAGCGGCATTCTGAAAAAAGCAATCGACAATAACCTTTTCAGGGTAAATCTGACGCAAATCCGCGATTTTTCAAAGGATAAGCATCACAAAACCGACGATTACAGTTTCGGCGGGGGCGCGGGTATGATTATGACGCCGCAGCCCGTGCACGACGCAATCCAAAGCGTCGATCCTTTGCACAAGGCGAAACGTATTTATATGTCGCCGCGCGGCGTACCGCTTACCCAAAAACTCGTTGAGAAATTGTCGAAGGAAGAACATATCGTCATTCTTTGCGGAAGTTACGAGGGCGTCGATCAACGTGTTATCGACCTCGATATCGACATGGAAATTTCAATCGGCGACTACGTTCTCACAAGCGGGGAATTGCCCGCGCTTGTGCTTATCAACGCCGTCGTAAGGTACATTCCCGGGGTGTTGGGAAGTTCCGAGTCCACGACGGAAGAAAGTTTTTCCGAAAATCTTCTGGAATATCCGCAGTACACCCGCCCGCAAAACTTTATGGGGATGGAAGTCCCCGAGGTTCTGACGTCCGGCGACCACGAAAAAGTAAGAAAATGGCGCTACGAACAGGCGCTTGAAATCACAAGACGGGTTCGTCCCGATTTATTGACGAAAAACGATGCAGATTAACTGGTTCCCGGGGCACATGACGAAAGCCATGCGCCTTATCGAAGAGAATATCAAAATCGTCGACGCGGTTATTTACGTTTTGGACAGCCGCGCGGTTTCGGCGTGCATAAATCCGTCGTTTTCGGACGTTATCAAAAACAAACCCATCGTGTACGTCCTGAACAAAGCCGACCTTGTCGAAGAATCCGACCTTAAAAAATGGTGCGCGTACTTTGACGAAAAAGGCTTTGCTTACGTCACAAGCAACAGCGCGAACGGGAAAGACAACGCGAAAATCCTGAAAAAGTTGTTGTGCGTGTTAGACGACAAAATCAAACGTTATCGCGAAAAGGGCGTGAACACCCCCGTGAGAGCGATGGTCATCGGCATTCCGAACAGCGGAAAATCGACGCTTATCAACAGTCTTTGCGGCGGCAAACGCACGATAACGGGCGACCGTCCCGGCGTCACGAAAGCAAAGCAATGGCTGAGCGTGCAAAAGGGCGTCGATATGCTGGATACGCCGGGCACTCTGTGGCCGAAACTCGACGACCAGAACGCCGCAATGCATCTTGCGTTCATCGGCAGCATCAAAGACGACGTGCTGGATATTAACGAAGTGGCGATAAATCTTATCGATTTTTTGAAAACGAATAAAAGCGGCGCATTGATGGAAAGATACAAAATTTCTTCCGAAAACGCCGAAAATATACAAATTTTTGAAGAAATTGCGGTAAAACGCGGTTTCGTTTTGCGCGGCGGCGATTACGATTACGAACGTACGGCGCGCGCGATTATCGACGACTTCCGAAAACAAAAATTCGGAAAAGTCATGTTGGAGTATCCCGTATGAATGAAAGACAATTGGTGACGGTAACGGAGTTTTGCACCGTCATAAAAAGGATTTTTCAGGCGGAAGAAATGCTGAAAAACATCGCGATTGTCGGCGAGATTTCCGGCTTTCGCGCGTCGGGAGCGCACTCGTACTTTTCCTTAAAAGACAGCGGCGCGATACTCCCTTGCAGTTGTTTCAATTACAAAAAAACCTACGTGCCGAAAGAAGGCGAAAAAGTCATCGTCATAGGTTCCCCCGATTATTACGTTCAGGGCGGCAGGTTTTCGTTTATCGTAAGTCAGATCGAGCCGCAGGGCATCGGGCTTTTGTATCAGAAAATCGAGGAGTTGAAAAAGAAACTCGCAGACGAGGGTATATTTGACGCCGCGCATAAAAAACCAATTCCGAAATTTCCGAAAAACGTTATCGTCGTCACAAGCAAATCGGGCGCGGTCATCCGCGATATTTGCAGGACGATAAGAAAATACAACGACAATATCGACATCGTTGTAAAAGACGTGAAAGTTCAGGGCGAGTTTGCCGCGCGGGAAATTACGTCCGCGCTTTACGCCGTCGATAAGTTGGGATACGATTGTTGCATACTTGCGCGCGGTGGCGGCAGCCTTGAAGACCTTATGCCGTTTTACGACGAAAAGGTCGTGCGCGCGGTTTACGATATGAAAACGCCGATTATTTCCGCAATCGGACACGAAACCGACTTTTCGCTTTGCGATTTTGCAGCCGACGCAAGAAGCGCGACTCCGACAGCCGCGGCGGAACTTATCGCATACGACGTGCGGGAATACAAAAAGAACGTTTTCGACTTTTTGTCGCGCGGCAAATTCGCGACGGTAAAACACCTTGAAAACGCCGAAAACCGCACGAAACTTCTGGCGCAGAAGGTCGGCAGCGGCATGGAAAAACTGTATCGCGATGATTTTGCAAGGCTTAAACTTTTGCTCAATCGCATGAAAAACGCCGAAAACACGATTATCAAAACCAAAGAATACCAGATAAACAAATCCATAAACTCGCTTGACAACCTTAATCCGACAAGAATATTAAAAAGCGGATATTTCAGGGTTTACAGCGATAATTTACCTGTTTTAAGCGTCGAAAACGTGAAAACGGGCGACGATATTTCATTAAAAGGCGCGGACGGACGAATTTTTGCGACCGTTACCGGCGTCGAGAAGGAGAACGTATGAATTTTGAAACCGCATACTCGAAACTTGAAGAAATCGTGAAAAAATTGGAAGGTCAGAACGTAAGCCTGGAAGAAAGCATCGCGCTTTTCAACAGCGGCATCGAACTTTCAAAGGAATGTCTGAAATTTCTGAACGAATCGAAAGGGAAAATCCAGCTTCTGACCGACGAACTTAACAATCTTTGCGAGGAATTTAAGCCCGAATAATCATATTACGTCGCCCGCCGTCATAATTACTTTTGTGGAAAAGCATGGCGACGACAACAAAGTACGACTTCTGAAACGAAAAGGGCGCGTCAAAAATTCGCACTGGGCGTTGAAAGCGACGATTATTACGTTTTTTACGTCGGCTTTTTTCAGTTTTGTCGCCGAATCGACGGAGTCGAAGGGGAATCTTATCGTAATTGTTGTGCTGTTATTGTTCCTGATTGTCGGCAACGTCGTTTTTGACGGAATCGGAATTGCCGCCGCGACCGCCGACGAAACGGAAGTCAAACGCCTTTCAAAACATTGCGGGCGCAGCGAAAAAATCGCGATATACATTGTCGAAAACGCGGATATCGTGTCGAACGTCTGCAACGACGTTATCGGCGATATCTTCGGAATATTGTCGGGCGCATGCACCGTTGTGATCACGGCAAGCGTAACGAAAGGGCTTGATACGGTAACGGGAAAACTCGTCGCGGTGGCGGTCAGCGCGATAATTTCGGCGATAATCGTCGGCGGAAAAGCCGCTCTCAAAAACCTGTCGATTACGAAATCTACGGAACTCGTCATTATGTTTTCAAAGGTACTTGCGGAACTTTTGCCCGAAAAACGAAAGAAAAAAAGAAAAGAAAATCCGCGCAAAAAATAAGGATACGACAATGCGCCTTGATTTATTTATTTTACAAAAATTCAACTTAAAATCACGAAGTTTTGCCGAAAATCTGATAAAAAAGGGCAAAGTCAACGTAAATAATGTAACACTGAAAAAGCCGTCGTACGACGTTTCGGACAACGACGATGTCGAAGTTTTTCAAAACGACGAGTTTGAAAGCCTTGGCGGAGATAAACTTCAAAAGGCGATAACGGAGTTTAATATCGACGTTGAAAATCTGGAATGCGTCGATATCGGCGCGTCGAACGGCGGGTTCACCGACTGCATGCTGAAACACGGCGCGAAAGTCGTTTATGCCGTCGACGTGGGACAAACCCAGCTGAACGAAAACCTTTTGAAAAACAAAAAAGTCGTCGTGAAAGACTTTTTGAACGCAAGGGATATTACGATTTCCGACGTAAACGGCAAAAAGGATTTTTTGACAATCGACGTAAGTTTCATTTCCTTGAAACTCGTGCTTCCCGCTTGTTTCAATCTGTTGAAAGACGACGGACAGGCAGTCGTTCTGGTGAAGCCGCAATTCGAAGTAGGGAAAAAACTCGGAAAAAGCGGAATCGTCGTAAATCCCGTCGACAGAATGAAAGTCGTAAACGATATTCTGAATTTCGCGCGGGAACTCGGTTTTTCGGCAGAAGGAATAACGACCGTCCCCGACAACTTCAAAAACAAAAACGTCGAATATCTTCTTTATTTCAAAAAAACCGCATTTGTATCGCGCCCCGTTAAAAGCGTCGATTTAAGTTTCATAAAAAACTTATAATAATTGCATAAACGAATAGACTTTTTTGTTTTTATTCCGTATAATGGATATTACTTAAAGAAGGTTTAGGGTTTATGCATTTTATCATTTATTCGGGGTTTGACCGCGACGCCGATATTTCCGTCGTAAAACAAATCCAAAAAATTCTCGATAACAAAAAAGCAACGTATTCGCTTGCGTCCTATCGCGAAAGCGGATTTGTCGGCATGTCGTACAACAAGTTTTCGGACGTTGTAAGCGACGCGGACGTCGTCATCGTCGTGGGCGGGGACGGCACGGTTTTGCGCGCGGCGGAAGGAATTACCGAAGCGGGGCTCGAAACGCCGATTTTTGCCGTAAACCGCGGACAGTGCGGATTTCTTGCCGATACCGAACCCGAAGACTTTGACAAAGAAATCGACAAAGTGCTTTCGTGCGGATACGAACTTGAAAAACGAACCGCTCTTGAAGTAGCCTACGGCGGCAAAACGTATTACGCCCTGAACGAAGTCATCGTATATAAAAAGGATATCACCCGTCCCGTCGAAATCGAGGTGTTCATAGGGCGCGACACGATTCTGGGTGCGGCGAAAGCGGACGGCGTATGTCTTGCAACTCCGACAGGCTCGACGGCATATTCGATGTCCGCAGGCGGCTCGATACTGTCGCCCGACGTGCATGCGGTGTCGCTTTGCATGATTTGCGCGCACACTCTTATGAACAAACCGCTTGTGTTGTCGGACGAACATACGTTTTCGATAAGGCTTGCGAAAAACAGTCTGGACGGACTTCTGATGGTTGACGGCGACGTAAAACAGGAAGTTTCGGGCGATACGGCTGTCATCGTGAAAAAAGCCGACCTTACGGTAAATTTTATCAAAGCGCGTCATCACGACTTTTATGAAAGGCTCGTTTCAAAGCTCGCGCACTGGGCAACCACCGCGGACGACCTGCACAACGACGTCGAATAACGAATCGGAGAAATATTATGGCAAGAACAGGAAGACAACTTAAACTTATCGAAATCATCAATAAAAACGAAATCGAAACGCAGGAAGCCCTTGCGGAAGCGTTGAGAAACGAAGGTTATCTCGTCACGCAGGCAACCGTTTCGCGCGATATAAAAGATTTGGGACTCATCAAAGTCATGACTCCCAACAAGACCTATAAGTATGCTCAGCCCGCGTCGACCGAACAGAAAAGTTCCGGCAAAATGCTCAACCTTTTCAGGGAATGCGTCATTTCCATTGACTATGCCGGACACCTTATCGTGATTAAAACCGTGTCGGGCGGCGCAAACTCGGCGGCGACTCTTGTCGATAAACTTAATTTCCCGGAAGTTATGGGCTGCGTTGCGGGCGACGACACGATTCTTGTCGTTATCAAAGACCAGCAAAAAATCGTCCCTATCGTCGAAAAATTGAAATCGTTGCTTGACTGAAAATGATTGAATCGTTGCATATTCAAAACATTGCTCTTATCGAGGATTTAACGCTGAATCTTGAAAAGGGGCTGAATATTTTAAGCGGCGAAACGGGCGCCGGCAAGTCGATAATCATCGACTCGCTTAACTTTGTTCTGGGCGAGCGCGCGGACAAAACTCTTATACGAAACGGCGCAGAAAGGGCGGAAGTGTCCGCAGTGTTTTCGTCGGTGTCGGAAGACGTCGAAAAGTCCCTTGAAGACCTTGGGATTACGCCCGACGACGTGCTGATTTTGAAACGCGCGATGACGAAAGACAAAAACGAATGCAGGATAAACGGCGCGCAGGTTACGCTCGGAATGCTGAAAAGTATCGGCGAAAAACTTGTCGATATTCACGGTCAGCACGAGCATCAGTCGCTTTTGAAAGTTTCGACTCACGTTCATCTTCTGGACGCTTTCGGTGGCGAAAAGATTGAAAAATCCAAGAAAAAACTGCAAAAAACGTATAATTCGTACAAAGAATTGTGCAACGAGTTTGAAAATATCGGAGACGCCGCAACCCGCGAAAGAAAACTTGATGTGCTGAATTATCAGATTGCGGAGTTGAAAGAGGCGGAACTTCAAGAAGGCGAAGAAGAAAAACTTCTTGCAGACAGAAAGAAATTCAGAAACGCCGAAAAAATCCTGAACGCCGCAAAGGATGCAAATCAACTCCTTAACGGCGGCTCGGACTTTTCGGTTGTCGGCGCGGTGAATAAGGCGATAAACCTTCTGAACGTCGCGGGGGCATTTGACGAAAATCTTTTGAAAATCGCAGAAAGGCTCGAAAGCGCGAAAATCGACGTGAAAGACGTCGCGGACGAACTTGAAAGTTGCCTTGACGACTTGTCGTTTGACGATTATTCCTTGGAAAAAGTTGAAAAACGCCTTGAAAAAGTAAGGCAAGTCGTGAGAAAATACGGCGGCACGGTGGAAGCCGCGAACGAGTTTTTGAAAAATGCCGAGGAAGAATACGACTTTTTAATAAATGCGGACGCGCGCGCGACAAAACTTGAAAAGGAAATCGGAAAAACTCGTTTGGAACTTTTAAGCGACGCCGAAGAACTGAGCGCGTTAAGACGAAAATACGCAGTGAGTTTTGAGGACGAAATCAATAAACAACTGAAAGAACTTGGTATGCCGTCGGCAAAATTCAACGTAAGTTTTGACGAAAACGCAGGGAAAACGGCGGACGACGTCACGTCAAACGGGTTTGACAAGGTGGAGTTTTTAATTTCCGCAAACAAGGGCGAGCCCTTAAAACCTTTGCAAAAAATCATATCGGGCGGCGAGATGTCCCGTTTTATGCTGGCTCTTAAAAACATCACGGCGCGTCTTGACGGCATCGACACTATGGTTTTTGACGAAATCGACACCGGTATCAGCGGATACATCGCGCAGGTCGTTGCCGAAAAACTGTACAACATAAGCGTGTCGCGGCAGGTCATTGCGGTAACGCACCTTCCGCAGCTTGCGTCGATGGCGGACAATCATTACAAAATCGAGAAAAAAGAAACCGCCGACAAGACGATCACGAACGTTAAAAAGTTGGACGAAGACGGGGAACTTCAAGAAATCGCAAGGCTTATCGGCGGCAGCACGTACAGCGAGCACGCATTGCCGCACGCGGTTGAAATGAAGAAACACGCAGACGCCTATAAAAATGCGAAATGACATTATTTTACTGTGAAATAGCGCGTTTTTCAGAATAGTTTTGTAAGTTTTACTGACAATAATCGGGTATGAAGAAGATTTGTACCCGATTTTTTATTATCCTTATTCTTGCGTTTCTGAGCGTAAATTCGTTGGGCGCGGTTATGCCGACAAAGCCCGTCGACACGTCAACGGAAGTGTATCTCGGCGGTCGGCCGCTCGGCATCGAAATCGGCGCGGACGGCGTAATCGTCACGGGAATATCGAAGGTCGAAACCGCAAACGGCGCGGAATTTCCGATGAAAGACAGCGGCGTCAGAAGCGGCGACGTGCTGACGAAAATCGCGGGAAAAAGCGTCGTAAAGCCCGAAGATATTTCGTCAATCGTGAATAAACTACCGTCCGCCGACGTTATTCTTACGTTTTTAAGGGACGGGAAACCTTTTGAAGTCCGCGCGAAATTTGTCGTCGATAAAAACGGCGAAAGAAGATTCGGCGTGAACGTCCGCGACAAAATCACGGGAATCGGCACGCTGACCTACGTTACGACAAACGGAAAATTTGGTGCGCTCGGGCATCATATCGCCGATTCCGAAACGGGAATAATTTCCGCGCTCACAAGCGGCAGCATTTTCGACGCGTATATCGACGGCGTGAAAAAATCAATGCCCGATAAGGCGGGCGAACTTATCGGCTCGTTTTCAAGGTCGGATTCAGTAGGCAGAATCAAGAAAAACAACGAATTCGGGATTTTCGGCGAATATACGAAAGCCGAAAACAACTTTCAGAAAATCAAAACCGCAAATATCGACGAAATCAAGCCCGGGAAAGCCTACGTCTATACGACTATTTTGGGATCGAAACCCGAATATTACGAAATCGACATTGTAAAGGCGGAGCGGCAAAGTAAGCCCGACGTGAAGTCGATGGTAATTTCGATTACCGACAAGCGTCTTATTAATAAAACCGGCGGCATCGTGCAGGGTATGAGCGGAAGCCCCATAATTCAGAACGGGAAACTTGTCGGCGCGGTTACGCACGTTTACGTCGGCGAGCCTACGATGGGATTTGCTGTATTTATCGGGTGGATGTTGCAAAATTAGATTTTATTTAACAATTTATCCAACGCTTTTCAAGGTAATCGGACTTATGGTAATCGTATGCAAAAAACCATTTCCGATTATCTTTTGTCATTGGGGTTTATTCCGAACAAATGCGGTTACCGCTACGTTTTCGACCTGATTTATCTTGCGACGAGCGGCAAAGAAATATTGCCTCTTAAATACGTCGGCTATGCCGAAATCGCAAAAAAATACAAAAAAACCGTCGATACCGTCGAAAAAGACGTGCAGAACGCAATTTCCGCCGCGTGGCTTAAAGGGGACGTCGACGCGCTTTACAACGAATTCGGCGAAACCATTGATATGAAAAAGGGGAAGCCAGGCAATAAACAGTTTATCATGACCGCGGCGGCGTCGATCATGACAAAGAATAAAAATTGAACTCACCGCATAGTCTTTTTAACGTGAATTACAAAAAGCACGGTATTTCGTTTTTAATCGCGGATTTTTTCAGGTCGTCGAAGACGCAGATATTTTTTTCGTGTCTGCTGTACGTTTTCGGGCTGATACTTGCCGTCGTATTTTACAACTCGCCGGAGAGCGATAAGGTCGTCGATACGGGGCGCATAATCGGGAAAACCATTCTGATAATTTTACCGTGCTATATCGTCGCGATGTTTTCGACTTTTTTCAAATACGTCGTGCTGTTGTTTTTTGCGGGTTTTTTGTATCTCGGATTTATGTCGGGACGAATCGTAAAAGACCTGTATGCGGTTGTCGCGTTTTCGGGAATCGTGCAGTTTATCGTCGTGTATATCCCGATGTTTTTAGTGACGATATTGCTTTTGAACGTTTTGATAAATCAACTTTCGCCGTACGTTTCGTTTTCGGCAAACTGCGTGAAAAGCACGAATTCCAAGGAAAGTATTTTGACAATAATTAAGTACGTTTTGATTGTTTTTACAATAAATATCGTTATTTTCACGCTTTGGTTTCTGATTTTTGCAAAAATATTCAGGCTTGTCGCGTTTTAAGGAATAAAAATTTAAGGATTGCCTACGCTATACGCGAGGTGAAATATGAAAAGAAAAATCCTTAAAATGCTTACCGCGTTTTCGTTTGCCGCCGTCTTAACGACGTCGTTTTCGGCGGTCGGCGTTGCAAACGCAAAAAACGAACAAAGCGACGAAATAAGTTGCGCCGCAAAGTCCGCGTACGTTCTGGACTTTGACACGGGCACGGTCGTTTACGCAAAAAACGAAAACGAAAAACTGCCCATCGCGAGTATGACGAAAATAATGACGGCGTCGATTATCCTGGACGACGTTAAGGCGGGAAAACTTAACCTTTCAGACGAAATTACCGTGTCCGAAAAAGCCGCGGGAATGGGCGGTAGTCAGGTTTTTCTGGACGCAAACAGCACGCACACGATAAAAAATTTGTTGAAAGCGGTCGTTATTGCCTCCGCAAACGACGCGGCGGTGGCACTATCTGAGGCGGCGTCGGGGAGCGAAGAATCTTTTGTGAAGCGCATGAACGACAAGGCGGAAAAACTCGGACTTTCAAACACGAATTTCGTGAACGCGACGGGATTGCCCGCGCTTAACGCATATTCGTCGGCAAAAGACGTGTCGTATATGCTGAAAAATCTTTTGTCGCACGACGAATATTTCGAGTTTTCAAAAATCTGGCTGGAAGATTACGTTCATCCCGACGGGCGCAAAACCACAATGACGAATACGAATAAACTCGTGAAGTTTTATCAGGGCTGCGACGGCGGCAAGACGGGCTATACGACCGAGGCGTTGTTCTGTTTGTCCGCAACCGCAAAGCGCGGAGACACGAGAATTATCGCAACCGTCATCGGCGAGCAAAACGGAAAACAGCGTTTCAAGGACGTCAGCGATTTGTTCAATTATTCCTTTAAGGCGTATGAAAACGAAGTCGTCGTACGAAAGGGCGAAAATATCTGCAAAACAGTGAAAATCGAAAAAGGCAAGCAATCGGAAGTCGAAGTGTATGCCGACGAAAACGTGTCGGTTTTCAAAAAGCGCGCGGGCGACGATAACGTCGAAATAGTTTACGAACTTTCAGACAGCGTAAAAGCCCCCGTAAAACGCGGCGACGTCGTGGGAAACGCCAAAATCGTGAAGAACGGAGTCGTCATAAAAACCATAGAACTCAAAGCCGCGGACAACGTCGACAAGGAAAACTTCTTCGACGCGATACGACGTATCCTTTCAAATTGGTAAAAAAACCTTGATATAAGCCTTCTTCCCGTGTTGTGAAGAAGGTTTTTTATTGACTTTATACTTAATTTTAAGTTATAATATGTACAATATATTGTGTCGTTGAACGACAATAACACAATAGGTATTAAAAATATGATTTTCAGCATCTTAACTTCGTCGAACTCGGCGCGGGACAAATTCATACTTATCGTTGCATACGCGCTTGCGGCAATGTTCGCAATCGTGATTCACGAGTACTCTCACGCCCGCGTTGCCGTCAAATGCGGCGACTTAACCCCGAAACTTGCGGGCAGGCTCACTCTCAACCCGATGGCGCACTTCGACGTGTTCGGTCTTGTATTGTTTTTCCTTATCGGATTCGGCTGGGCAAAGCCCGTGCCCATAAACCCCGATAATTTCGAGCACAAAAAACGCGACACGATATTTACGTCGCTTGCGGGGATTTTTGCAAATCTTCTGACCGCCGCCGTGTTTTTTGGCGTTTTGTGTCTTATCAACCTTATCCCGGAGGACGCCGTTTACGCGTCGGTTTTCGGAGAGGTTTTGTATTTTATCGTCGCGTATTTCCTGATATACGGGATAATTCTCAACTGCTCGCTGATGCTTTTCAACATACTTCCCGTTTTCCCGCTTGACGGATTCCGCGTGGTGGAAGCGCTTGCCGGCCCCACGAACAAATACGTGAAGTTTATGTACAGATACGGCAGCTGGCCGCTTATCGTCGTGCTTATCGCGATATCGTTCATTCCCGACAAGTACAATATGTTCAGTCTGTTTCTGAACGCAATTTACAATCTTATATTCAAAGTTTTGGGATCATTCTGATGGATATTAAAAAGTTTTCGAAAAAGGACGAAGAATATTTTAAGAAAATCGACGGAAAAACGGTTGCCGTCGAAAACGTCCTTATGGGCGACGACGAGGATATTTACGACAAGAAGAAGTACCGCTACGACCTGAGTATTTACGACGGACCGCTGGATCTTTTATTATATCTCGTCAGGCGCAACAAAATCGAAATCGAAGACATTTTCGTCAGCGACATCACGCAGCAGTACCTTGACATAATCGGACCTATCGAAGACTGGACGGAAGAGGAAATCGACTACGCCGGCGAGTTTATCACAATGGCTGCCGAACTTATCGAAATCAAGTCGAAACTGCTTATCCCCACGGAAAACGTCGACGAAACCCCCGACGATCTGCCGGAGCGCGACCTGTACCGCCGCCTCGAAGAATTGAAAATGTTCAAAATGCAGGCGGAAAAACTGCAAGGGCTGGAAACCATAAACCGCTTTTTCAGGGAACCCGTGTTTTCGGAAGACGATTATCGTCTTGCAATCAAAGACTTTGACCTTGACAAACTCATCGACGCCTACGCAAAAATGACGTACCGCGCCGTTCAGCAGGAATTAAGGCTTGAACCGAAGACCATTCAGAAAGAAAGGTTTTCCATCGACAACCGCATGCACCATATCTGCGAGGTGCTGATTGAACAAAAGAAAACGTCGTATTTCAGCCTTATCGAAAAGGACTTCAACAAAATCGACGCGATAAACACATTCCTTGCCACGCTGGAACTTATGAAAAAACAACAAATTTCCGCGCATCAGGAAGAAAAATTTAAAGATATCGAAATTACCGTCAAGGAAGGCGTCGAAACGCCGCTTGTAAATTCGGAGGAAAAATTAGATGGACAATATTAAGGAAACAATCGAAGCGTTGATTTTCGCCTCGGGCGAGCCCGTTTCCAAAAAGGATATTATCGAACGTATCCCGAGCCTTACCACGCGTGAACTTAATAAAATCGTCGAGGAACTGAAAGTCAAGTACGGCGGCGACAGCGGCATAGTTCTTGCAAGTTTCAACGACAAACTGCAATTCACGTCAAATCCGCGCTACGGCGACACGCTTGTCGAAGTGCTGACGCCCATCCGCGAAAAGGCTTTGTCGCAAAGTTTGTTGGAAGTTTTGTCGATAATCGCATACAAACAGCCCGTTACCCGTCAGGAAATCGAAGATATTAAGGGCGGCAAAGATCCCGATTACGCTTTGAGCGTTCTGATGAAAGTCAATCTTATCGAGGTCAAGGGCAGAAAAGACGCCGTCGGACGCCCGTTCCTTTTCGGCACGACCGACGAGTTTTTAAGGAAATTTCAGCTGGAAGATCTCGGTAACCTGCCCGATTACAACGAAGTGCTTGACAGAATCTCGATTCTGGACAAAAACTTCCGCGACACCGCTCGCGACGGGCTGTATTTTGAAAAGGAACTCAACGTCGATCAGCCCGACTTTATCGAAGTTGGCGGCGCAGTGCCGGAGTTTTCGGCAAAAGATATCGCCGCGGACGAGACGCAAATCGAGCCCGAAAACAACGACGATTTCGACGATATGGACGAGGACTTCAACGACGTTCCCGACTTTTTGAAAGACGAAGAATACGAAGAATACAAATAATAATATTTCTCATAAAAACGCACCGTACGCACAAAATAAGCGTATGGTGTTTTTTTTATTGTGTCTTTGCGTTTTCGTATCGTTTTTTGCGATTGCGATAAACGTTTCGGGATATTTGTCCGTTGACCGCGAATGTATGATTTTCGTCGTGAAAGTTTACGGCGTGAAGGCATTCAAGATTATCGTCCAAAAGGTAAACGGTATATTTGAAATTACAATAAACGGACAAAATTTTGACAAAAAACCAAAAAAATCGCAAAAAAACCTGAATTTCAGAAAACTTATTGCGATTAAAAAAATCACGCTTATGATAAATTCGGACGGCGACGAATTTATAACGGCAATGCTAAAAGGTGCAGTCAAATCTCTTAATATCAAAAACGTAAACGTAAAAATAATACAGGGAAAACAAGGGAAAACGAACGCGTATTTCGACGTAAAAGCGCGGGTTTCTCTTTTCAAAGGAGTGATATATGGACATTGAGAAAATAAAAAACAATTTCGATTTTTCGGAAGTCGTCGGAAAGCCCGTCGTCATCGACGAAAAAACGACGGTGATACCGCTGTCGAAAGTCAGCGTCGGGTACGTCGGCGGACAAGGTAACGCTCTGAAAAACGATAAGAAAGCGTCGGACGTCGACGCAGGCGGATTCGGAATGAGCGTGACGCCCGTGGGAATTTTGATTGCCGGCGAAAAAACGACGTACGTCGGCGTCGATAAAAACTATACGGAGGACAAATGGATAAACCTTTTGAAAACGGTTGCGGACACCGTAAGAAAGTAACAATAATTTTTGTAATTTTGTTTGTTTTGACGGTTATTTTTGTAAATTCGTGCAAAACGTCTGAAAATAATGTTTCTCGTGCAAGGCAAACAAGCGCGTACGCCGTCATTGATTTAAGAAGCGGAAAAATCATAAAAAGCAGCAACGGACAAGCAAAACTACCCATTGCAAGCACGACGAAAATTCTGAGCGCAATCACCGTAATCGAGGAGGTTTTTGACCTTGACGAAGAAATATTCGTGCCGTCCGCCGCCGTCGGTATCGAAGGCAGCAGCGTGTATCTTAGCCCCGGCGAAAGAATCTCGTATCGCGATTTACTGTACGGTCTGATGCTGAGAAGCGGCAACGACTGCGCGGTCGCGCTTGCGATAAAAACGTCGGGAAGCGTTGAAAAGTTCGTCGCAAAAATGAACGAAGTCGCAAAAAAAGCGGGCGCAATTAACAGCAGTTTTGCAAATCCGCACGGGCTTGACGACGAAAAACATTATTCGACCGCCGACGACCTTGCGAAAATCACCGCGTACGCAATGAAAAACGACGTGTTTCGTACCATTGTTTCGACAAAATACCACGACACGAGCGGCGAAGTTTCAAGGTGTTTCAAAAACAAAAACAAAATGCTGTGGAATTACGACGGCGCAATCGGCGTGAAAACCGGATATACGAAAAAATCCGGAAGATGTCTGGTGAGCGCGGCGGAAAAAGACGGGAAATGTTTTGCCGTCGTCGTCCTGAACGTAAACGATATGTGGAGCGTTTCCGAAAATCTTTTGAACGAAGCGTTTTCGGCGCAATAATTGTTTGTCGTACACTTGCCTTTATTTAATAATTTTTATATAATAAACATATTAAATATTAAGGAATTGTTATATGCGCATCAATAAATATATTGCGGGCTCGGGCGTTACGTCCCGTCGCGGCGCGGACAAACTTGTCGAAGAAGGCCGCGTGAAAGTCAACAACAAAACCGTAACGACGCTCGGCTTTGAGGTCAACGAAGACAACGACACCGTTACCGTCGACGGCAGAAAAATCACGCTCGTCAACAAATATACCTATCTTATGCTGTACAAGCCGAAGGGCTGCGTTTGCACCGCAAGCGACGAATTTAACAGAAAAACCGTTTTCGATTACGTCAACGTCGACAAGCGACTGTTCACCGTCGGCAGGCTCGACTACGACAGCGAAGGACTGCTTATTCTCACAAACGACGGCGCGCTTGCGCAATATCTCACGCACCCGAGCAACGAAATTCCGAAGTCATATCTTGTGAAAGTCGAGGGCGACATTCCGCAAGCCGACCTTGCAAAACTCCGCAAAGGCGTTACTCTCGACGACGGTCAGACGACGGCGCGCGCAAAGGTGAAACTCAAAGGAATCGAGGGGAATATTTATTCCTATGACGTCACCATTTTCGAGGGGAAAAACCGGGAAATTCGCAGAATGTTCGAGGCGATCGGGAAAGAGGTTGTTTTCCTTAAACGCGTTGCCATCGGCGATTTAAGGCTCGGCGGGCTTGGCAGGGGCGCGTCAAGGTATCTTACCGACAAAGAAATCAACTACTTGAAGAACCTTTAACAAGGTTTTTCAAGTTTTTAATATAAGAAAATAATAATTCGATTTTTCGTTTGCCAAAGCATTGACAAACGGGTATAATTTATAATGAAGAAATAGTTTCCGGAGGAATTATGGACACCATTAAAAGACTTAACGAAAATCTGTCGAAACTCGACGAGGCAAGGAAATCCGCATTGGGTTTTCTTTCCGAATTGACGGACGACAAATCGTTTGTTGAAACCGGCGCGTTTACGTCGGGTACGACTTTTGAAGACGGCGTCGAAGCTCTGGGCGAAGGTATCATAACGGGATATGCTACTGTTTTTGGCATTCCCGTTTATTTATTTGTCCAGAATTTTGAGGCGATGCGCGGCAGTTTTTCAAGCGCGCAAGCAACCAAAATCAAAAACGTCATGGACGCCGCCGTCAAAAACGGAGTGCCTTTCGTGTCGGTTATCGACAGCGCGGGCGCAAGGCTTGACGAGGGCGCAAAAGTCCTTGAAGGTTATGCGAAAATCATTCGCCTTGCCGCAAGTATGAAAAACGAAGTCCCGCACGTTGCGGTTATCCGCGGCGCGGCGACGGGGCTTATGGACGTGTTTGCAAACGTTGCGGACGTCGTTATTTTCGGCACGGACGGATACGCTTCGCTTGCCGCACCTTCCGCAGTCCTTGCAAAAGACGGAAAAAATCCGTCGGACGCGAAAAAGTATCTCGGAAAAGACGCGGCGGAAAAATCGGGCGTTGCGGCACTTGAATACGCCGACGTCGCAACTCTTAAAAACAAGATCGCAAGCGTGCTGACGTTCCTGTCGGGCGAAAGCAAAATCGCCGATAATCCCAACAAGGTCGCGAAAAAGGTCGAAAGCGTTTCGGATGCGGTCGGCGCGATTTGCGACAACGGCTCCGCACTTGAAATATCGTGTGACGAAGCGGCGACGAAAACCTACTTTGCATACGCAGACGGCGCACCCGTGGGTGTTTTGTCCGTCGAGGGCGAACTTACCTGCAAAGATTTCAGAAAAATCAAAAGATTCGTAAATCTTCTTGACGCATACAATATTCCGCTTGTCAGCGTCGTGGATTCGGACGGTTTCGCGGCACGCCTTAAATGCGAAGAAAAGGGCGTTGCGAAAATCGCAGCCGAGGCATATACGGCAATGGCTCTTTCCGAAAACCCCAAAATCGCGGTTATCAAAAACGCAATCGGCGGCGCGTACGCACTGCTTGCCGCAAAAAAAATCGGATTCAATTACACGATTGCTTTTTCGGACGCGACGATTGCGCCTTTGTCGTCCGATCAGGCGGTCAACTTCTATGACGAAAAGTTGTCGGACAATCCGCAAAAAGACAAGGAAGAACTGAAAGCGAAATACACATTTGCCGACGGCAATCCCTTCAAAGCGGCAAAGGACGGATACATCGACGCCGTCATCGACGCACGCGAGGTCAAGCCTTACGTCGCAAGCGCGCTTTCAATGCTTTTGTGAGGTGATTTATGTTCATAGCGGCACTTTCGTCGGAACTTTCCGAAAAGATGGCAATCGGCGGTAAACTCACCCTTATGGGTATTCTTATCGTGTTCGGATTGCTTGCTCTTATCGTCGTTATTCTTACAGTTATGGAAAGAATAATGCGAAAATCGGGCGAAAAACCCAAAAAAGAGCGTAAAAATCTTAAAGAATTGTTCAAAAATAAAATGCAGAAAAATGAACCTAAACCCGAAGCAACCGTTACGCCGGGCGCAAAAACCGAAACGCAATTTCAGGGCGTTTCACCCGAAGTCGTTGCGGCGATCACCGCGGCAATCTCTGCCTGTATGGGCGAAGAATGCGAGGGTTCAAACCAAAAATTTATCGTCAGAAATATCAAAAAGTTAAGTTATCGGAGGTAATAATATGAGAAAGTTCAATATAAAAGTTAACGGTCAGGCTTACGAGGTCGAAGTCGAAGAAGTCGCAGGCGGTTTCGCGCCCGCACCCGTCGTCCCCGTGGCGGCAGCGCCCGCACCCGCAGTGGCTCCCGTCGCCGCACCCGCTCCCGAAAAGGCAGAAGCGAAAGCGGCTCCCGCGCCCGCACCCGTCGCGGCTCCCGCAGGCGGCACTCAATTGAAAGCCCCGATGCCCGGCACGGTCATCGACTTCAAAGCGACAAACGGAGCGGCTGTCAAGAAAGGTCAGACCGTACTTATCCTTGAAGCAATGAAAATGGAAAACGAAATCGTGGCACCCGCAGACGGCGTTATTACTTTCGTCGCGTCAAAGGGCGCAAGCGTCAACACCGACGACTTACTTGCCGTTATCGCATAAGGAGGCATCATGTTTCAAAGTATATTGCTCGACTCGACGAGCGGTACGCTGAAAGAATGGTTCCAGAACCTTTGGAACGACACGGGTTTCGTCGTCGATTATTCCAGGTTTGAAGGATACAGTCTTGGTATCTGGGGCTGTCTTATAATGCTTGTCGTAGCATGCTTTCTCGTGTACCTTGCCGTTGTGAAAAAGTTTGAGCCGATGTTGCTTGTCGGCATTGCTTTCGGCGCGTTTCTTATCAATATCCCGGGCGCGTACGACGCATTGATGGCGGGCCCTGCAAACGGACAACCCGGCGGACTTTTCTGGTATCTTTATAAGGGTGTCGAATGGGTTATTTTCCCGCCGTTGATTTTCTTAGGCATCGGCGCGATGACGGATTTCGGTCCGCTTATCGCAAATCCGAAGTCGTTGCTTCTTGGCGCGGCGGCGCAGGTCGGTATATTCCTTGCGCTTCTTATCGCGCTGCTTATCGGATTTACACCGCAGGAAGCGGGCGCAATCGGCATTATCGGCGGCGCGGACGGTCCTACGGCAATCTACGTAACGTCCAGGCTCGCACCAAATCTTATGGGACCTATCGCAATCGCGGCGTACAGTTATATGGCGCTCGTTCCCGTTATCCAGCCGCCCATTATGAAGCTGTTGACGACGGAAAAGGAACGCAAAATCCGCATGGAACAACTTCGTCCCGTGTCGAAAAAGGAAAAAATCATGTTCCCGATCATCGTTACGGGTATCGTCGGCATCGTGCTTCCCAGCGCATTGCCGCTTCTCGGAATGTTGATGCTCGGAAACCTGTTCAAGGAATCCGGCGTTGTGCCTCGCCTTGTTAAAACCGCAAGCAACGAACTTATAAACATCGTTACGATTTTGCTGGGCGTCGTCGTCGGGACAAAAGCGTTCGCGCCGTACTTCCTGACTCTTAAAACTCTGAAAATACTGTTCCTCGGAGTGTTCGCGTTCTCGATGGGCACGGCAGGCGGCGTACTGCTCGGAAAACTTATGTGCAAGCTTTCAAAGGGCAAAATCAATCCGCTTATCGGCGCGGCGGGCGTATCGGCAGTTCCTATGGCGGCGCGCGTCGTTCAGGACGTCGGACGTCAGTACGACCCCGAAAACTATCTGCTTATGCACGCTATGGGACCTAACGTCGCCGGCGTTATCGGCAGCGCAATCGCAGCAGGCGTCTTGCTTGCAATACTGTAAATGGAGATTACTATGGCTGAAATTACAAAAAAACCGGTTAAAATTACCGAAACGATATTGCGTGACGCGCATCAGTCGCAGGCGGCGACTCGTATGCGCCTTGAAGAAATGTTGCCGGCGTGCGCGCTCCTTGACAAGGCGGGATATTACAGCCTTGAATGTTGGGGCGGCGCAACATTTGACTCTTGTTTAAGGTTTTTGAACGAGGATCCGTGGGAAAGACTGCGCGCTCTTCGTCACGCTATGCCTAACACGAAACTTCAAATGTTGTTCAGGGGACAAAATATCCTCGGATACAAACATTACGCGGACGACGTCGTGGACAACTTCGTGCGCCTTTCAATCAAAAACGGCATCGACATCATTCGTATTTTCGACGCGCTGAACGACGTCAAAAACTTGCGTCAGGCAATCGACAGCACCAAAAAATATAAGGGCATTTGCGAATGCGCGATGAGTTATACCGTAAGCCCCGTTCATACGACGGAGTATTTCGTAAACCTTGCGGAAACCCTTGCGAATATGGGCGCGGATATCATCTGCATTAAGGATATGGCAAACCTTTTGTTGCCGTACACCGCGTACGAGCTCGTGTCGGAAATCAAGAAAAAGGTGGGCATTCCCGTGCATATCCACACGCATAACACGTGCGGCACCGGCGATATGGTCAACCTTAAAGCAATCGAGGCGGGCGCGGACATCGTGGATACCGCTTTGTCGCCGCTCGGAAACGGCACGTCGCAACCCGCAACCGAACCGCTTGTCGCAACGTTGCAGGGCACGCCTTACGATACGGGCATCGACCTTGAAGTGCTGTCCGAAGCGTCCGATTATTTCAGAAAAGTCGCAGACCGCCTGAAAGCAGACGGCTTCCTTTCGGACAAAGTTCTGAAAGTCAATATCAAAGCGCTTATGTATCAGGTTCCCGGCGGTATGCTTTCAAATCTTATCAATCAACTGAAAGAGCAAAACGCAAGCGATAAGTATCAGGAAGTTCTGGAAGAAGTACCCCGCGTGAGAAAAGACCTGGGATACCCGCCGCTCGTTACGCCCACAAGCCAGATCGTCGGCACGCAAGCCGTCCTGAACGTCGTTATGGGCGAACGCTACAAAATGGTAACCAAGGAAACGAAAGGTCTGTTGCACGGTGAATACGGCACGCTTCCCGCAGAACCCGATCCCGAACTTTACAAGAAAGTCTGGGGCGACGAGCCGAGAATTACCTGCCGTCCCGCCGACCTTATCCCGCCCGAGTACGAAAAGTTCAAGGAAGAAGTCAAACCTTATTACGAACAGGAAGAAGACGTTTTGTCGTACGCTTTGTTCCCGCAGGTCGCGACGAAGTTCTTTGAACAACGCAAGGCAAAACTGCACGGCGTGGACAACGTCCTTGGCAGCAAAGAAGAAAACATTCATCCGGTATAAAGATGAGAATAGTTATTATTGGCGGAGGAGCGAGCGGTATGCTCGCTTCTTCAATGATTTCAAAAAACAATAAAGTTATCCTTGTCGAGAAAAACGAAAAACTCGGCAAAAAACTTTATATCACGGGGAAAGGCAGATGCAACGTCACAAACGACTGCGCCCCGCGTGAGTTTTTGGAAAACGTCGTTACAAACGCAAAATTTATGCAAAGCGCGATTTACGGCTTTACGAGCGAAGATACGATGGCGTTTCTGGAAGAAAACGGGCTGTCGCTTGTCGTCGAGCGCGGAAACAGGGTTTTCCCGAAAAGCAATAAATCTTCCGACGTCATAAAAACGCTGAGCAACGCGCTTTCGAAAAACGGCGTCGAAGTAAGGCTTAATACCGTTGTCGAAAGCGTGAAAAAGACGGGAGATACTTTTGTCGTAGCCACAAGCAACGGTGATATCGAGTGCGACGCGGTCGTCGTTGCGACGGGCGGCGTTTCTTATCCGCTGACGGGCAGTACCGGCGACGGATATAAATTTGCAAAAAGTTTTTCGCACGATATCGAAAGACCGAAAGCGTCGCTTTGTCCCATAAGAGTCGCGGAACAAAATATCGCGAAAGAGTTGGAAGGGCTGTCCTTAAAAAACGTCGACGTGAGCGTCATTAAAGACGGCAAAAAAATCGTCGGAGATTTTGGCGAGATGATTTTCACCGCGTTCGGCGTGTCGGGTCCCACGATTTTAAGCATTAGCGCAAACATAAATAAAATCGACTTGAACAACACGAAAATTTCAATTGACCTTAAACCCGCGTTGACGTACGAAGAGCTTGACAAAAGGGTGTTGTCCGATTTCAAACTCTTTTCAAATAAGGAGTTCAAAAACGCTTTGTCCGACTTGTTGCCGAAAAAACTAATCCCCGTTATCGTCAGACTTTCGGGAATTAAGGAAGATACAAAAGTAAACGTTATTTCGGCAGAAAACCGCAAAAATTTGGTGCATCTTCTTAAAAACTTTGATTTTTCTGTCAAATCGCTTGCGCCGATCGAAGAAGCGGTAGTAACGAGCGGCGGCGTAAACGTCAAAGAAATTAACCCGAAAACGTTTGAAAGTAAGAAGGTGCAAAATCTTTTTTTCATCGGCGAAGTCGTGGACGTTGACGCATACACGGGCGGGTTTAATCTGCAAATCGCGTGGTCGAGCGCGGTTGCCGCCGCGCGCGCCTTATCCCGTTGAAATTTTCAAACGAAAAAACGCTTGATTTATTTACTGAATTATATATAATTATCTTATGGCAAAACACGAAAAACACTTCAATATCGCGCTTGACGGACCGTCCGGCGCAGGAAAAAGCACCGTTGCAAAGGCTCTTGCAAAACGCCTTGACATCATATATCTCGATACCGGCGCAATGTATCGCTCGCTTGCGTACGTCGCCGTAAAACAAGGTATCGACGTCAACGACGAAACAGCTGTAAAGCCCATGCTTGACAACCTCGATATGAAAATTATCATCGGCGACTCGCAACAGATTATCGTCAACGGGGAAAACGTCACGCCGTTCATCAGGGAACATTACGTGTCAAAAGCCGCGTCCGATATTTCCGCGCTGCCGTCTGTCAGGATTAAACTTGTCGAGCTTCAACGGGAAATCGCAAAAAACGACTGCGTCGTTTTGGATGGACGAGATATCGGCACTTATGTGTTGCCCGACGCAAAATACAAGTTTTTCATCACCGCAACGCCCGAGGTGCGCGCAAAACGCCGCTTTGAGGAGTTGAAGGCAAAGGGCGACGCGCCGTCCTATGAAAAAGTTCTGGAAGATATCAAAGTGCGCGATTACAACGATTCGCATCGCGCGTTCGCGCCGCTTAAACAAGCGGACGACGCCGTTCTCGTCGATACGACGAATATGTCGATTGACGAAGTTATTGATTTCGTTTTGAACAAAATGGAGAAGTAATTTATGGCAAAAATCGGAAAATTTGCACAAATAACCGCAAGAGTACTTCAAAAAATAATATGGCCGACAAAAATCTACGGCGCGGAAAATTTTGAAAAATTCAGTGGAGGTATCATTATTTCCAACCACTATGCGTCCGCTGCCGACGGCTCGATCATTTTCAACGCGTTTTTCAAAAATTATTTCAACGCGCTTGTGAAAGAAGAAGCTTTCAAAACAAAAATCGGCAATTGGTTTTTAACCGGCGTGGGCTGCATTCCCGTGAAGCGCGGCGAGGCGGATATCGACGCGTATAAAAAGGTAATGACCGTTCTTAAAAACGGTGAAAACATCTTGATTTTCCCGGAAGGCACAAGGAATAAAGCGGGTACGGAAGTCATGTCGCCATTCAAAAAGGGCGTTTCGGTTTTCGCAATGCGTACGAAAGTTGAAATTCTGCCGACGCTTTATTTCAGAATGCACAGACCGTTTCGGAAAAATATCCTTGTCGTCGGCGAGCCTATCGACCTTTTGAAAGAAGGTTTTGACAGGAAACAGGACGCCGAAGCGACGGAATTCCTGTATGAAAAAATGCAGGCTTTAAGAGTAAAAGCAAACGAAATTGCAAAAGAACGCGGCTTGAAACAATATCCGCCGCGCAAAGTAAAAGCGAAAAAGTAAAGGCAGGACAAGTTCTTGGAAATAATAAAAGCCGGACATCTCGGATTTTGTAACGGTGTGAAACGCGCGATTAACGTCGCGAAAACTCACGCGCCTTGCCTTACTTACAAAGAATTGATTCACAACAAAAAGGTCGTCGACGGGTTGAAAAACGAAGGAATATATCCCGTTCACGACCTTTCTGTCGTTCAAAGCGGGGACAACGTAGTTATTGCCGCGCACGGCGCCGCGCCGTCGGATTTTGAAAAACTTGCGCGTATCGGCGCAAACGTTTATGACGCAACCTGTCCGATGGTCAAAAAAGTGCAGGAAATCGTGCGCGAGTATTCTACAAAAGGGTATAAAATCATAATACTCGGCGACAAAAATCATCAGGAAGTGCAGGGAATTTGCGGTTTTTCAGCCGAAACGCCCCAAATTGCCGCCGATTTTGACGAAATATCCCTTGAAGACGGCGAAAAGTTCGCAGTCGTTACTCAAACCACTTTTTTTGAAGAAAAATTTGAAAAAATCAAGGAAAAAATACAAAATATTATTTCATATACCCATAAAACAGTTGTTTTTTTCAATACAATTTGCTATACTACAATGGCAAAACGGGAAGAAGCGAAGTCCCTTGCGAAACGATGCGACGCCGTCGTCGTGATAAGCGACCGGTCCAGCGCAAACGGCAACCGCCTTTACGAGTTTACAAAATCGATAAACGACAATACGTTTTTCGTCTCGGAAATTTCGGACTTACAGTCCGTGATGATATCAAAATACAACACGTTGGCCATAATGGCCGCAGCATCAACTCCGGATGAGTTGATTGAGGAGGTTTTAAGTTTTATGAGTGATACTCAAAACGAAGTTCTCGAAAACGCCACCGAGAACACCGCTACCGAGGAAGTTACCGAAGTAGCCACCGCCGCTCCCGAGGCAGGAGAGATGGCAGCAGCAGCGGATGCACCCGCTCAAAGTGCAAAGACCGAACTTACGATGGATGACATTATGGCATCCGACAAAGCCGCAGGTTTCACCACCTACCGTGAAGGCAAACGCATTCACGCAAAAATCATCAACGCCGACGAAAACGGTATTTTTGTCGAAATCGGCGGAAAGAAAGACGGCTTCATCGACAAGTCCGAAGTCAACATTGACGGCACGTACAACCCCGACGATTTTAAAGCGGGCGACACTATCGAAGCCGTTATTATCAACAAAAAGGGCGACAGCACTTACGTAACGCTCTCGAAACGCGAAATCGATCTCGTCAAGAAAAACGACGAAGAGGCTCTGAAAGCGTTTGAAAGCAAAGAATTCACCGTTGAACCTCCTCTTAAAATCGTTAAAAATAAAGAGGGCAATCCCGTCGGTCTCGAAGGCCGTCTCGGTGCTTTCACGGTATTCATTCCCGGCAGCCAGATCCGCATCGGCAGAGTCAACAACCTTGAAGATTATCTTGACAAGAAACTTCGCCTGCGTATGCTCCAAAAGAACGGTCGCCGCGTTACTGCGTCGCAACGCGTCATCCTTGAAGAAGAAAAGGCTGAAAAGGAAGAAGCATTCTGGTCAACCGTCGTTCCCGGCGCTATCGTTAAGGGCAAGGTCAAACGCTTTGCTTCGTTCGGAGCGTTCGTGAGCGTCAAAGGTTACGACTGCCTCGCTCACATCAGCGATCTCAGCTGGAAGAAAATCAGCGAGCCTTCCGAAGTTCTGGAACTCAACCAGACTTACGACTTCATCGTTTTGAAGGCTGACCGCGAAACCGGCAAAATCTCGCTCGGTTACAAACAGCTTCAAAAGAAACCTTATGAACTCGCTGCCGAAAAATATCCTGTCGGCACGGTCATCAAAGGCACCATCGCAAGGATTCATCCTTTCGGAGCGTTCGTACAAATCGAGGACGGCATCGACGGTCTTATCCACGTTTCGCAAATTTCGCACAAGTATGTGAAAGAAGCGTCCGAACTCCTTAAAGAAGGTCAGGAAGTCGAAGCGAAGGTCATCAGTTTCGAGGGCAACCGCATCACTCTTTCCATGAAAGAACTTGAACCCGCTCCCGAAGAAAAGCCCGCTCGCGAAGAAGTCGCTCCCGAAGCCGCAGACGGCGCGGAAGGCGAAGTCAAATCCAAGGCTCCTCGCGCTCCCAGAAAGAAGTTTGAATACAACCCCGAAAAGGCGGAAGAACGCAAACGCGATCGTCGCGACAACTCCGACGAACCGCACGAATGGGTCAGCGACAGCGGCAACGCAACTCTTGCAGACCTTTTGAAAGGCATCGATTTCAAATTCGATGACGAAGAAAACAAATAAGGGTTAAAGCCCTTGTGCTGTATGGGCGACGCTTTTGTCGCCCATATTTTTTTATCGGAGGTATTATGTCTGATTATGCAAATCCGCTCGTGACGAGATACGCTTCGCACGATATGTCCGAGATTTTTTCGGAAGAAGAAAAAATCGTTTTGTGGCGCAGACTTTGGGTTGCGCTTGCCGAATCCGAAAAGGAACTCGGGCTCGGTATCACCGACAGACAAATCGAAGAACTGAAACAAAACGTGACAAACCTTAACCTTGACGTTGCACACGAACGCGAAAAAGTCGTCCGCCACGACGTTATGGCGCAGATTTATGCGTATGCGTTGCAGTGTCCGCTTGCCGCACCCATCATTCACCTTGGCGCGACAAGTTGTTTTGTCGACGACAATGCCGACCTTATTTCATATTACAAAGCGCTTGTGCTTTTGAGAAATAAAATCGTTGCAGTCATCGCGAAACTTAAAGATTTTGCAAACAGATATAAAAATCTTCCGACGCTTGCGTTCACGCATCTTCAACCCGCGCAACCTACGACCGTCGGCAAACGCGCGACGCTCTGGGCGCAGGACCTTGCAAAAGATTACGAAAACGTTACGGCAATCCTTGATAATTTCAGGCTTCGCGGCGTAAAAGGTACGACCGGCACGCAGGCGAGTTTTAAGGAACTTTTCTTGGGCGATTATAAAAAGGTGAAAGAACTTGACAAACTCGTTTGCAATAAAATGGGCTTTGAAAAAACGTTTGCCGTCAGCGGTCAGACTTATACGAGAAAATTCGATTTCGAACTTTTGTCCGTGCTTGCCGGCATTGCCGAAAGCGCAATGAAATTCGCAAACGATATAAGGCTTTTGCAAAGCATGAAGGAAATCGAGGAGCCTTTCGAGGCAACCCAGATCGGCAGTTCCGCAATGGCATATAAGCGCAATCCCATGCGTACCGAGCGTATGACGGCGTTGTCGCGTTACGTGATGTCGCTGCCGATAAACACCGCAATGACTGCCGGCACTCAATGGCTCGAACGCTCGCTTGACGACAGCGCGAACAGGCGCATTGTTATCCCCGAGGCGTTTTTGGGCGTTGACGGAATCCTTAATCTTTACAACAACGTTTCGTCAAATCTCGTCGTGTACGAAAACATGATAAAACGACATCTGGATGCCGAACTTCCGTTTATGGCAACAGAAAATATCCTTATGGAATGCGTAAAAGCGGGCGGAAACCGTCAGGAATTGCACGAAAAAATCCGCGTTCACAGCATGGAAGCGGGTAAAACTGTGAAAATCGAAGGGAAAGAAAACGACCTTCTGGAAAGAATCGCAAACGACGCCGCTTTCGCCGCGGTGAAAGACAAACTGTCGGAAATCGTAAACGTTGAAAACTTTATCGGCTTCGCGCCCGAACAAGTGGACGATTTTATTGCGGAAGTTCTGAATCCGATTTTGTCGAAAAACCCCGACGCCGCAAAAATCGAATCGGAAATCAACGTATAGGGCAAACGACCGTTAAAAACGAATTGTCGAATTGTTGCAATGTAAACACGAAAGTGTTTGTTGCGTGTTCGTAAAAGACAATAAAAAAAGAAGTCTATTTTATAGACTTCTTGGCAGGGGAGACGCGATTCGTGCAAAAGCGAAGCGAAGGTGCTTGCACCGAAAGCGCAGCGTCAGACTTGGCCGTAATGCGACAGCATTGTTGCGTGTTCGTAAAAGACAATAAAAAAAGAAGTCTAATTTGATAGACTTCTTGGCAGGGGAGACGCGATTCGTGCAATAGCGAAGCGAAGGTGCTTGCACCGAAAGCGTAGCGTCAGACGCAACCGTAAACACGTAGTGTTTGTTGCGTGTTCGTAACGATATAATAAAAAAGACTTACTAACAAGTAAGTCTTGGCAGGGGAGACGCGATTCGAACACGCAACCGGCGGTTTTGGAGACCGCTGCTCTACCGTTGAGCCACTCCCCTAAATTTACAACGCTAACATTATAACTTATTATAAAATTTAAGTCAATCGATTGTGTTGTCGAAACAAAAATTAGAGGTTAAAAATGTACGATTATAAACTTGGTATCGTCGGCGCGGGCAATATGGCAAACGCGATCCTCAGCGGAATTTTAAGGACGGGAGTTGTTTCGCCCGAAAAAATCGTTGTGAGCGATATTGACGACAAAAAACTTGAAATTATCAAAAATCAGGGCGTAAATACCGTAAAAGACAACAAAGTATTATTCAAAAATGCCGAATTTATAATACTTGCCGTAAAACCGCAGGTCGCAAAAGTCATATTCCGCGATTTTGAAAAGATTGAAAACCTGAAAATAATCAGCATTATGGCGGGCATTACGAAAGATACCTTGAAAGGCTTTTTCGACGGCGCACGCGTTACGCGAATTATGCCGAATACGCCTTGCCTTTTGGGAGAAGGCGCGTGTGCAATCGACGCGGGTGATTTTGAAAACGATGGCAAAAAACTTGTTTTTGACATTTTCAAAAGCCTCGGGAAAGTTGTGGAACTTGACGAAAAACATTTTGACGCGGTTACCGCCGTCAGCGGTAGCGGCCCCGCATACGTTTATACTTTCATAAAGGCGATGATCGACGCGGGCTGTGATATTGGGCTTTCCGACAAAATCAGTGAAGAACTGACGCTTCAAACTTTTGTCGGCGCGGTCAAAATGGTTAAAAACCGCACGACCGATATCGAAACGCTCATCAAAAACGTTTGCAGTCCCGGCGGTACGACAATCGAGGCCGTAAAATCTTTCAAGGAAAACAACCTTGAAGAAATCATAAAAGACGGCATGAGAAAGTGCGAAAAAAGAAGTAAGGAGCTGAGTGAAAATGCCTGAACTGAAACACGTTGATATTTATACCGACGGCGCGTGCAGCGGAAATCCCGGCGCGGGCGGCTGGGCGGCAATCCTTATATACAAGGGCGTCGAAAAGCAGGTGAGCGGATATAATAAGGATACGACGAACAATCGTATGGAACTTTTTGCGATTATCCAAGGGCTTCGTCAGCTGAAAGAAAGATGCGACGTAACGGTTGTCAGCGACAGCGCATACGCGACCGATCCGTTTTTGCAAGGCTGGCTTGAAGGCTGGAAAAAGAACAATTGGCGCACCGCCTCGAAAGACGACGTGAAAAACGTCGACCTCTGGAAAAGCCTTGTATTCGAGGTGGAAAAACACAAAGTTGGTTTTGTGAGAGTGAAAGGACACGCCGACAACGTTTACAACAATCGTTGCGACAAAATGGCGCGGGACGAAATCAAAAAAGCCCTTAAATGATTTAACGAAAATAACAAAAATAAAAGCCGTGATTTTCAGATCACGGCTTTTTTGCAACAATTTTACGAAATGTGATATTTTTTTGTTTTATACAAAATGCAGTAAACGCATGCGCTGAGCGGTATGTTCAAAAGAAGTATCGCGGGGATTATTATCGGCGCCATCATCGAATTCACGTCGTTTATGCTTGCGCCGAATCCGAAGAAACCGACCAGACATACGATGACCAACAGGTTCAGATACAGCATAAAACGGTTTAGTATCGACGTCTTGAAGTTGTAATTCGCATGCACGCGTTTGTCGGGGTTCAGCGTCCAGATTACAAACGGCACGGCAGGCACGACAAGGGCGATAATGCAAACCGAAGCGTATACCATCGGCGAGAATTTTTCCCTGAAAATCGCAAACCCGATAAGAACTTCCAGACATATCAATGCGTAAAGAATTGCGTAACAATCGCGGTTTAAGCGGTTTTTCTTTATGTAATTTAAGGAATAGTAGTTTTCGGTATTCTCACGCGAGTACGGTCTTAATTTGTAGCCTTCCGAAAAGAGTTTCGTTTTAAGGTCGATACTGCTTGCGGGTTTTTGTTTGATTTCGACGTCGTCGTCGGACTGCGACGTCGTATTACGAAGCCCCGAAAACGCGTCGCGATAATTCACGGTGTCGTCGTTCTGACGGAAACTGAACGAAGCGGCGGGCGCAACGGGCGAGCGTTCGATATTGACGCGCGCGCCTTCTTTTGGCGCGGGTTCTTCCTTTTTGTTGTACTTATCGAAGACGTCTTTCGGATCGTAATGTTTTTCGGGTTCGGGCGCGACGGTTCTTTCGGGATGATATTTATCGAAAACTTCCTTTGGATCGAAATGTTTTTCCTCGGGTTGTTCAACGGGTGCTTTTCCGTTGTATTTGTCGAAAATTTCCTTAGGATCGTAGCGTTTTTCGGGTTTTTTATTCTGTTCGCCGTATTTTGAGAAGACTTCTTTCGGGTCGTACTGAATATTGATTTTCTGCGGTTTTCCGGGATTGCTGTACTTGTCGAAAATCATGTACGGATCGGGATAGGGCGACGGATCGGCAGGTTTTTCCTCGTTTGTCTTATTGTATTTATCGAAAAGAACTTTTGCGGCAGCCGCGCGTTCGGCAGCGCGGTCGGGATTTTCGGTATCGTCGGTGTTTTGTTGCGTGCCGAAAAGTTTTTCGCGTGCAGAGCGTTCGTCGACGGGTTCTTCCGCGGGAGGCTCTTCTTCCTGCGGCTTTTTCTCAAATAGTTTTTGCGCCTCGTCGTACTTTTCAACGATATTTTTGCTGTTGTCGGCGTAAGAGCCGATTGAAAGAGCGCGTTTTGCGGCGTCGCGGCGTAAAAGGTGATCTTCGTCGTCAACGTCGGTTTTAATATTTTCGGTTTCCAGCAAAATCGCTTTTGCAAGCTCGATTTCTTCTTCGGTAGGCTCGGAATACGGGACGGGCGTTGCTTTTTCAACGATTTTATTGTCGTTTTCGCCGGATTCGGGAGTTTTGGGTCTTTCTTCCTGTTCGGGCGCAACGTTTTCGGCGTTATTCACGATGGGTTTTCCCAAAATATTTGTTTTGATTTCTTGTTTTTCGGGCGCGGGAGCGGTTTCGGATTCCGTTTCGGCGGGTTTTGCGCTTAAAATATCGTCGATGCGGGAAAGCATATCGGAAACCGAACTCGAAGTGTGACGATAATCGGTGTCGTAAGAACTTGCGCCTTTATCGAGCGGGGCAAACATTGCTTTTTCGGATTCCGCCGGTTTTTCGGACTCTTTTTCGGAAAAGTCGTTGCCGTAAACCGATTTATACGTTGAAGGTTGCGAAGACGTTTTTTGCGTTTCAGACGGTACGCCGCGAATGACCTCGGGCGTCGTTGAAGTTCCGGCTTGCACAACTTTTTGGGTTTCCTTTTCGTCATCGTCGCCGCCGCGTTTGGTGTAAGGGCGCAGACTGTTTATATCGAAAGGAGCGTCTTCGTTTTCAAAGTCGAATTTGTCCTCGGACAGCAAACTGTCCAGAATCGTGCGTGAGTATTCATACTCGCTTTGCATTTTTTGAAGATAGTTTTTGCCGGCTTCCGTCAAAGCGTAATATCTTCTGCGGCCGCCTTCGGTGTCGCTTTCATCGCCCCAGTATGAACTGATAAGCCCTTGTTTTTCCAGTCGTTTCAGGCAACTGTAAAGGGTGGGCTGTTTGAGCTTGTACTGACCGCCGCTTTTGACCTCGATTTCGCGCAGAATGTCGTATCCGTATCTGTCCTCGTCGAGAAGGGCTTTCAGGATAATCGTGGTTACATTGCCGCGGATAAGGTCGCTGTTTATTGATGATACGTCCATATAATCACCTCAAAGTAAATAATACAATAGTATTATGAAAAAGTCAACATTTCATAATACTTACAAGGTTTTTCAATCGTCTTTTCTTAGCGTAACCTTTTTTGCGGCGGCGCGTCTGATGTCGTCGCTCATGGCTGCGTAGTGTTTTTTCGTGGTGTTGACGTCGCGATGACCAAGCACTTCCGCAACGACGTAAATATCGCCGGTTTCGCGATACAGACTCGTGCCGTACGTGCTGCGAAGTTTATGCGGCGAAATCTTTTTAAGGGGCGAAACGATGCGGCTGTATTTCTGTACGATGTTCTGAATCGCGCGGGTTGACAAACGTTTGTTTTGCATGGAAAGGAACAAAGCCTGCTCGTCTTTGGGGACTTTTTTGTTTTCGGAACGTTCTTTGAGATAGGCTTTCAAAGCGTCCGCGACTTCGTCCGAAAAATACAAAATAACCCTTGCGCCGCCTTTTCGCGTAATCGTAAATCCGTTGACGTTGAAGTCGATGTCGTTCACGTTAAGTCCGACGCACTCCGAAATACGAATACCCGTGCCCAAAAACAGCGTGAGCAGGGCTGTGTCGCGGATATGCGTGACCTCGTGATATGCTTCCTGATGCTTCGTAAGGTAGGAACTTCCGTTTTCGGCGACGTTCAAAATATCCGAAACCTCGTTCGCTTCAAGTTTAATTATTTCCTTATCCTTGATTTTCGGCATCGTGATTTTCGCGCTGACGTTTGAGGGGAGATATTCCTTATTGTAAAAATACTTGAACATAGCGCGCACCGATGAAAGTTTGCGGGCTTTTCCTTTGTTTTCGTTGGTGTAGGTTTTGCCGTTGTATTCGTAATATGTCAGAAAATCGGTGTATCTTTCAAGATGCGTCGTGGTAACTTTTTTCAGATCGTCAATCGTGAAGTTTTGGGGCAAGCCGACGTCTTGGAAAGTCGCGACGTAGTTTACGAGATAATAAAAGAAAATCCTTAAATCGTATGCGTAGTTAAGCCGCGTGAGTGCGGACGTGTTGTGCTCGACGCCGATAAAATACTCCGGGATAAAATGCGGCAAATCCTTTTCGACTTCGCGGATTTTTTTGATGCATTCGATGTTGCGTTGCTTAAAATAATCGTTTGATTTTTCCATACTCAAAATTTTAGCACAACTATGCATAAAACACAAAGCATTTTTGTTTGATATTATGGAAATATCCTTATAAATATGATATATTTGATGTAGGGAGATTAAATTATGGATAAAAATCGCGTTTTTAAGGCCAAAGCGTTGCATTATTGGCTGAATTTTACCGAACGGCTTGCGGAAATTATTCTGCACAGAAGCCCGGATTTTTACGACGTTACGCTTGAAAAATGCGTGCCGTACGGGCAGGGGAAATACAATAATCTTGACATCATCAGACCGAAAACCGGCACAGGAAAAAAACTGCCGCTTATGATTTACGTACACGGAGGGGGCTGGATCTCGGGCGTGAAAAGCATGCGGCGGACTTATTGTTACGAGTACGCAAAAAAGGGCGTCGTCGTTGCGAATATCGACTATATCTGGGCACCGTTAAAACAGTTTCCGTATCCCGTTCAGGACGTGTTGGACGCAATCGATTTCTTGTTCGACAACGCGGAACGACTTAACATCGACACGTCGAAAATCATTTTCGGGGGAGAGTCGGCGGGCGTTTACTTCGGCATGATTTTGAATTTTATCGCGGGGCATTTCGAGACTCTTGACGTCATGGGGCTGAAATTCCGCCACGCAAAAGAGTTCAAAATCACCGTGAATATGTTCAATTGCGGCGCGTTCGATATGCGCTCGCTTGCTTCGTCCAAGTTCCCGGGCATGGATATTATGGTGGAAAGTCTTACCGATATTTCCACAAAAGACATAAGAGAAGGGCTTTACGAGGACCGAATCAACGTGATTTATCCCGAAAAGTTTCTGGACGAAAACTTCGCGCCGACGTTCATTATCTGCGCCGAAAAAGACGCACTTATGACGGATAGCTTTGCATTAAAGGCAAAACTTGACAAATTTCACGTCAAAAACGAGCTTTTGAAATGTACTGGTGCATTGTACGGCAGGCACGCTTTTGCGGTGTCGACCGTCACACCGATGGGGCAGAAAATCCTTGAAAAAACGCAAAAATTCGTCTTTGACGCGCTTTATGCAAAAAACGAACACGAACAGGAACAAGAAGAATCCGCCGCATAGTATCCGTTCGGTTAAATAAATCATATAAAAATATATCACATAAAAACGAAAAAAGAAATGCGTCCGACAGGGCGCATTTTGTTTTATTAAAGCAATTTGATATTAGGTTGTCGTAACGTTTTTTGAAAAATAACGTAAAACAAAAATATTAAGCATGTCCCGAAAGTTTTTTCAAAAGATTTCAAGGCGAGAAAAAAAAACAAAAATTACTATGATTTAAGGCAATTTTCAGAATAGTGCAGTATAACCGTACTATGCGTAAAACACGAGTTTTACGCACAATAAGCCCGATAAAATGCCGTTCAGGGCGGCGAATGTCATTTTTTGGCATTTTTTATCAAATATTCAATCGTTTGTTTGACGGCGATTTTTGCGTGTTCGTACGTAAGGCTTCCTTGCAGATACGCAACGTACGGTTTTCTTATCGGAGAATCCGCCGAAAGTTCAATCGAACTTCCTTGGACAAACGCGCCCGCAGCCATGATTACCTGGTCGTTATATCCCGGCATATCCCACGGATACGGCACGACGTTGCTGTCGATCGGCGCAGACGCTTGTACGCCGCGAATGAACTCGACAAGTTCGTCTTCGGTGTCGAATTTTATGCTTCTTATAATATCGTTGCATTTCACGCCGGGATTCGGCAGCGTTTCGTAACCCAAATCGTTGTAAACCTGCCCAAACAGTATGCTTCCTTTTACGGCGTTTTTGACGGTAATCGGCGCCATAAAAAGCCCCTGATAAAACGGCAGATAACCGCCGAGATAACTTCCGATTTCGTTTCCTATCGACGGCGACGTGAAACGATACGAAATCTGGCGGATAACTTCGGCATTTCCCGCAAGATATGCGCCTGTGGGCGCGATTCCGCCGCCTGCGTTTTTGATTAAACTGCCGACGATAAGGTCCGCGCCGACGTTTGTCGGTTCAAGATAATCGATAAACTCGCCGTAACAGTTGTCGACGGCAACGATAATATCCTTATTTTTTTGTTTGATTTTGCGGATTATGTCGGAAATTGCGTCGATTGAAAGCGCGTCGCGCCAGGAATATCCGCGTGAACGCTGGATAAACACCATTTTAGGACGCGTTTTTTCAATGGTTTTTATGATGTTTTCTTCGTCAAAAGCGCCGTTTTTCAGGTCGATTTTGTCAAAATTTATGTTAAAATCGGCAAGAGAACCGATATTTTTTCCGTAAATCACGTCGTAAAGCGTGTCGTAAAGGTCTCCGGCAATCGATAAAAACGTGTCGCCGGGACGTAAAATACCGAATAATGCAAGCGTCAGAGCGTGCGTTCCGGACATAATCATCGGCGAAACAATCGCGTCTTCGCATTGAAAAACGTCACTAAAAACGCGGTTCAGCGTGTCGCGGCCGACATCGTCGTAACCGTATCCGGTCGTGCCGTAAAAATGGCGTGCCTGAACGGCGTTTTTTTGGAAGGCTTTCAGGACTTTTTCCTGATTATAAAGCGCGATTTTGTCGATTTCTTCAAATTGTTTTTGACATTTTTGCTCGGATTTTTGAATAAATTCGTCAATATTTTGTATTTTTATCATAATTTACCTTAAAAATTTGTCCTTGATGTATTCGTATGCGTCGTCGTTTGCGGCGTCAAACCATTTAATATCTTTGTATTGCCGAAACCAGGTAAGTTGGCGTTTTGCATAATTTCTCGTGTCTTTTTTTATGAGTTCTTTGAGGTCGTTTTCGCTTAAAATCCCGTCGAAAAATCCCATGAATTCCTTATATCCGATGGCTTGCATGCTTTGACAGTTGAAAGAAACGCCAAGTTTTAATAGAGATTTTACCTCGTCGACAAGCCCGTTTTCAAACATTTTATCGACGCGCTTGTTGATTCTGTCGTACAAAGAGGCGCGATCTCCGCCGGACAAACCGATCATTTCGTACTCGTACGACGGCTTTTTCATATCGTTTTCGTCGCGATTTCCGTGCGTCAGATTGATTTCAAGCGCGCGTACAACGCGTTTTTTGTCGTTTTTATGGATTTTTAACGCGGATTTTTCGTCCAGTGCCGCAAGTTTTTCGTGCATAAAATCCGCGCCTTTTTCATCGTATTCGTTTTCAAGGCTTTTTCGGAGTTTATCGTCCTTTGACGTGTCCGAGAAATTCATCGGATACAAAATCCCGTTGACGTACAGTCCCGTGCCGCCCGAAATTATCGGGGTTTTTCCGTTTTTCAAAAGTTCGTCGATGACAGGCAACGCCTTTTCGCGATATTCCGCAACCGAAAAACTGTCTTTCGGATTTACAAAATCAATGAGATGATGCGTGACGCCTTGTTGTTCCTCGGGCGTGATTTTTGCGGTTCCGACGGTCATATCTTTGTAAATTTGCATGCTGTCCGACGAAATTACGTCGGTTTTCAGCAACTTAGCGACCTGAACCGCGAAATCGGATTTCCCGGAGGCGGTCGGTCCGACGATGAATAACAGTTTTTTCATACGATCCTCTTGAACCATTTTTCAAAGTCGGTTTTTGAAAACTTAATGACGGTAGGTCTGCCGTGCGGACATTGCAGCGGCTTGTTTTCGGAATCTTTGAAACTTTTAAGGAGCGCGCCGATTTGTGCGTTATTCAATACGTCGCCGCCCTTGATTGCGGATTTGCACGCCCTTTGCATAAGTTTTTCTTTCAAAAGATCCTTTTCCGAAAGATTTACGCGGACGAAATCGCGGGTAATATCCTTAAAAAACTCGTCAAAGTTTATGTCCGTCAATGCCTCGGGGACAGCCGACACTTTGAAACTGTCGTTTGAAAACTCTTCGATATCGAAGCCGATGTTTGAAAGCGTCGGAATAATTTCCGTGATAAAGTCGAACTCTTGCGCGCTCGCGTAATATATATAAGGTATAAGCAGCGGCTGCGCGTATTCCGAGCCGTTTTTCGTGAGCTTGTCGTACAAAATGCGTTCGTGCGCGGCGTGCTGATCGATAATATAAAGGTTTTCATCCTTTTCGACAAGAAGATACGTTGCAAAAACCTGTCCGATAACTTTTCCGTCGAAGTCGAAAGCGTTGTCGGATTTCACGTCGAAGTCTATATTGTCAAAAGATTGCTGAACATTTTCGGTTTTCGCGTTTTCGGTTGCCATTTTGTTTTTGATAATCCTGTAAAACGCGTCGCCTGCGCCGTCTGCCGCGCGAGTTTGGTTAAAACCGCTAAAATTCCCGTCTTTTTTGAGATATCCCGACAAATTTTCGTTTGAAAACGAGATATTATCGTCTGAAATAAGCTTATTTTCGTCGTGATTTTTTGTAAAATCGCTGAAAAACGCGGCGTTTTCATTATTATAATCGCCCTTTTTCGCGGTTTCGCTCATAATTTCGCCGTCGTCGCTAACGTATTCGAGCTGCGGCACGCTTTTCACGTCGTCGTACGACATAAGCGTACGCTGCACGCTTGAATAAACGAATGAAAACATCTGATGATTGTCCTGAAACCTGACGTCGGCTTTCGACGGATGCACGTTCACGTCAAGTTTGTCAAACGGCATATTGATTTCGATGACGTACAACGGATAACTGCGCTTCATCAAAAACGGTTCGTAAGCCTTCTCGACCGCGGTCGAAATTGTTTTGTTTTCGATAACACGCCCGTTGATAATCGTCGTCTGGTATGAGCGGTTTCCCTTGAAATAAGTTGGCTTTGATATGAATCCTTTTATCGAAAAATCGCCGAAAGTATTCTCGATTTCGATAAAATTCATAGTAATTTCACGGTTATACACGCTGTTTATTGCGTTTTTGAGCCCTGTTCCATCGGTTTTGAATATATTTTTGCCGTCGGCGTAATACGAAAACGCGATATACGGATTTGCAAGAATCATCTTTAATATCAACGACGTTATTTCGCTTTCTTCCGACTTATCTTTTTTCAGAAACTTCAATCTTGCAGGGGTTAAGAAAAACAGATTTTCAACGGAAATCGACGTTCCGGTAACGCCCGCGCATTCAAACGTGTTTTCAACCTTCCCGCCGCGAAGTTCCGCGCCGTACGCCGCGTCGTCCGCGTCTGTTTTTGAAATTACGTTGACCATCGAAACCGCCGCGATGCTTGCAAGCGCTTCGCCGCGAAAACCAAGCGTTTGTATTGAAAAAAGGTCGTCTTTTTTGTGGATTTTACTTGTCGCGTGCGGCAAAAACGCCGTCAATAAATCGTCTTTTGCGATTCCTGCGCCGTCGTCCGTAACCCTAATTTTGCTTTTCCCGCCCGAAAACACCTCGATCTTCACCGACTTTGCGCCGGCGTCAATTGAGTTTTCGACAAGTTCTTTTACGACGGATGCCGGTCTTTCGACGACCTCGCCCGCCGAGATCAAGTTGTAGATACTGCTGTCAAGAACGTTGATTTTCATAATTTATCCGCCTTGTCTTTAAGGTCAAGTAAGATTGCGAACGCCTGCACCGGGCTGACGTTTTCGATATTCGTGTCTTTAAGGATTTTTACGATTTCGTTGTCGTCGCGGCTTTCGTCGAAAAGCGAAATTTGTTTTTGTTTCCCGCCCTTTGCCGTCATCATAATGCTGTTTGTGTCGCGATTTATGTCGATTTCTTCAAGTTGGCGCATTATGGTTTTGGCGCGCGTTACGACGTTTTTGGGGATTCCCGCAAGCTCCGCAACCTCGATGCCGAAACTTTTCGACGCGCTTCCCCTTACGATTTTGTGCAGGAAAACGATTGTCCCGCCGATTTCTTTTATGAGAATCTGGAAGTTTTTCACGCCGTCGAGCACGCCTTCGAGTTCCGAAAGTTCGTGGAAATGCGTTGCGAACAAGGTTTTTGCGCCGATATTTCTGGAAATTTCTTCGATGACCGCCCACGCAATGGAAAGTCCGTCGATTGTCGACGTGCCGCGCCCGATTTCGTCCAGAATCAACAAGGATTTGTCGGTTGCGTTGTTCAGAATCGTCGCGACTTCCACCATTTCAACCATAAACGTACTTTGCCCGAGCGTAATGTCGTCCGACGCGCCGACTCGTGTGAAAATGCGGTCGGTAAGAGAGATTTCCGCAGAATCCGCAGGGACGAACGAGCCGATTTGCGCCATTAAAGTTATGAGCGCGACCTGTCGCATATAAGTTGATTTACCCGCCATATTCGGACCGGTGATAATCATGCATCGGTTTTCTTTTTCGTCAAGGTTTGTGTCGTTGGGAACGAACGCGGTCGATTTCGCGACGGCTTCCACGATGGGATGACGCCCGTTTTTGATTGAAATATGTTTGATTTTGTCGCTGACGACGGGTTTTACGTAATTATTACTCAAAGCGACCGTCGCAAACGATTGCAAAACGTCGATTGTCTGAACGGCTTTTGCGGACTGCAAAAACTCGTCGATATGCGTTTTGAGTTCTTGTACCAGATCTTCAAAAATCGCAAGTTCGAGTTTCACTGCGTTTTCTTCGGAACCTAATATACGGTTTTCGATTTCTTTCAGTTCTTCCGTGACGTATCGTTCGCCGCCGACAAGGGTTTGTTTGCGCTGATAGCGAAGCGGCACCATATCGACCTGCGACTTCGACACTTCGATATAATATCCGAAAATTTTGTTGTATCCGACTTTCAGATTTTTGATGCCGGTGTTTTCTTTTTCGGCGGCTTCGAGGTTGGCAAGCCAGACCGTGCCTTCTTTTTTGGCGTTTCTGTATTCGTCAAGTCGTTTGTCAAAGCCTTCCCTGATAAACTGTCCGTCCTTTATCGACGCGCCGGCGTTTTCGTCGATTGCGGCAAAAATTTTGTCCGAAAGTTTGTCGTTCGTGACGATTGTATTTGCGATTTTCGTGATGTTTTTGTCGTCAAAGCATTTTGCGACGCTTTTGACAAGCGGCAATGCTTTCAGTGTTTCCCCGATCGAAATAAGGTCGCGCGGGTTCGTGTTTCCGTATGCGATGCGCGCCGAAAGTCTTTCGATATCGCGGATTCCCCGAAGCGACTCGCGCAGATACGAAAGGTTTTCCTTGTCGTTTGCGATTGCTTCCACCGCGTTAAGCCTTGCGCTTATGCTTTTTGCCGAGACAAGCGGTTTTTCAATCCAATTTTTTATAAGGCGCGCGCCCATGCTCGTTACGGTTTTGTCCAAAAGCCACAATAAGCTGCCGTATCGTTTCCCATCGTGCATGGTTTCCGTGAGTTCGAGATTTCGTCTTGTGTTGACGTCGATGAGCATAAACGAGTCGTTTCTCACGAAGTTTATCTTGTTTATGTGCGATAAATCGCGTTTTCCCGTTTGCAGCATATATTCGACAAGCGCGCCGCCCGCGGAAATCGCAAGTTTTTTGTCCGCACATTCGAACGGTTCAAGGGTTTTGGCGCCAAGTTGTTTCAAAAGCGTTTTTTCGGCGTTGTCGAAAGAAAATGCCCAGTCGAAATAGGTTTCGGGGCGTTTCAATCTTCCCGATATCACGCTGTTTAATACGATGCCGTCGCCTTTTGAATTGATTATCGTCTGACAAGGTGAAATCGACGCAAGTACGTCGTCCAGCACGTCGGGGTTTTTAGCGTCGTTTTCAAAAAGGCAAAACTCGCCCGTCGACATATCCGCCCACGCAAGCCCGAATCCTTTGTCGGAAACGTAAACAGACGCGATATAGTTGTTATCTTTTTCGGGAAGAAGGCTGTCCTCGACAACCGTGCCCGCAGTGATGACGCGCACGACGTCGCGGTCGAGTTGTTTCCCTTTTTGCGCTTCTTCGGGAGTGTTGAGTTGCTCACAAATCGCAACCTTAAAGCCGCCGTCGATAAGTTTTTTTATGTAGTTATCGACCGCATGATAAGGCACGCCGCACATAGGCGCGCGCTCTTCAAGCCCGCAGTCGCGCCCCGTAAGCGTCAGGTTCAGAAAATCTGACGCGGTTACGGCGTCGTCGAAAAACATTTCGTAAAAATCGCCGAGGCGGAATAACAAAATGGCGTCTTTGTATTGTTCCTTGATTTCAAGGTATCTTCGCATCATCGGCGACAACTGATTTTTTTCTTTCAAAGTATTTCTCCTAAAAGTTGTGCGTTTTTGACGGCGGTGATTTTAACGTTTTTGAACTCGCCGATCATAGATTCATCGCCCTTTGCGCTGACGAGCCTGCCGCTTTCGGTGCGCCCGACGACGTATCCGTTTTTCTTTTCCTGCATACCTTCGACAAGGATTTCGTAAACGTTTCCGACGTAATCTTTTGAGATTTCTTCGGTGATTTCGTTTTGCCTTGCGATAAGACGTTTTATGCGATTTTGCTTGATTTCATAAGGAATTTGCGGCATTTCGGCGGCTTTCGTGCCCTTTCTTACCGAATAAATGAAAGTGAACGCCGTTGAAAACCTGACTTTTTCGACGATGTCCATTGTGTCAAGGAAGTCTTCTTCGGTTTCGTACGGGAAGCCGACCATAATGTCCGTCGTGATGCCGCAGTCGGGAAGGTAACGCCTTATCATGTCGATAAGCCCGAGATAATGCTCGCGCGTGTAGCGGCGGTTCATATTTTTCAGAACCGAGTTGCTGCCCGCCTGAATCGGAAGATGAATATTGTTGCAGATTTTGTCGTTATCCCTGATTGCTTTCACGACGTCTTCGGTGAGGTCTTTCGGGTGCGACGTCATAAAACGAATGCGGAATTTCCCGTCGATTTTCGCGACTTCCCTTAAAAGGTTTGCAAAATTTACGTTTTCGTCCGGAACGTCGTTGCCGTAACTGTTGACGTTTTGTCCGAGAAGGGTTATTTCTTTGTAGCCGTCATTAATGAGTTTTTCGCATTCTGAAATAATGCTTTTCATATCGCGGCTTCTTTCGCGCCCCCTGACGTACGGCACGATGCAATACGTGCAGAAATTGTTGCAGCCGTAATTTATGTTTACCCACGCGTTCGGGAAACTCGTGCGTGTGACGGGCGTGGTCTCGTCGTCGATATAACCGTCGGTGTCAAGGACGGCGGCGACGCGCTTTTTCTTTTCAAGGCGGATTCTTATCTGATTTTCAAGGTCGGAAATATTGTGCGTGCCCAGAATTACGTCGACGTATTGATAACGTTCTTTCATATTTTCGGCAAAGCCGTTTTGCTGAGTCATGCAGCCCGTAACGACGATAAGAAGGTTTTTGTTTTTCTTTTTGAGTTCCTTCATTTTGCCGATGTTGCCAAGCGCTCTGCGTTCAGCGGTGTCGCGGATACAGCAGGTATTGAAAACCACGACGTCGGCGTTTTCAGGCTCGTTCACCGCGCTCATACCCATGCCGCTTAAAATGCCCGAAATCTTTTCGGACTCGTGCAGGTTCATCTGGCAACCGTACGTTACCACGCAATATTTTTTGTTTTTGAAATCGATAATACTATTCATAGTATTAAATTATACATTTTTTTACAAATATAAGCAAGAAATAAGCCTTATAAAAACATAAAAATTTGACTTATATGCATACTGCAACTATGAAAAAGTTTTTGAAGATTTTACTTGTGTCAATGATGGTTTTTGCGGTGGTTTTGACCTGCGGCGGCTTAATTGCCTTTCAAAGTATTACAAAAAACGCCGTTTTCGATAATACTTTAATGCCAAAAAACGATATAACGACAGTTTTTTCTGACATAAACGGCAATAACGTTGAAGGATTTAAGAATTCATTCGCGCAATACTTTGAACTGCCCGATAACCTTAAAAACGCCGTCGTCGCCGTTGAAGACAAAAGGTTCTATAAGCATAAAGGCGTCGATACGATAAGAATTTTCGGCGCGATAAGAAACAATCTGAAAGGCGGTTCGCTTGAAGGCGCGTCAACGATTACGCAGCAACTTGTGAAAAACACTCACCTTACGCAAGAAAAATCAATAAAACGAAAACTCAACGAAATCAAAATCGCAAAACAACTTGAAAAAGAATATTCAAAAGACGATATTCTGACGTCGTATCTTAACGTGTCGTATTTCGGCGGTGGGCTTTACGGCGTCAAAAGCGCGGCAAAAGGTATTTTCAACAAAAACCTTTCTTCGCTTACCCTGTCCGAGTGCGCGGTGCTTGCGGGAATTCTTAAAAATCCGTCGAAATATTCCCCCGTTGCAAGCATCGAAAACGCGACGAAAAGACGAAACGTCGTGCTTTCTCTTATGAAAAATCAGAATTTAATCACCGACGCCGAATATAATAGCGCGAAAAACGAAAAAATCTCGGTTGACCTGAACGCAATATATTCCAACACTCAAAGTTACGTGGAATCGGCGGCGTTCGAGGCGGCAGGTATTCTGAACGTTTCCGTCGGCGGCGTGCTTTCTGGCGGATATAAAATCGAAACCTTCTTAAATCCTTCTTATCAGGCGTGTCTTACCGAGGTTCTGGGCAATCCGAATTTTTACGTTCTGAACAAAAACGGCGTCCGTGCCGACGGATTGTCGATAATCGTCGATAACAAAAATATGGGCGTTTCGGCGTATTTTTCAACAAAAAAACGGAATATTTACGATTTTTATCGACCTTTCGGTTCAACGGCAAAACCCGTTGTCATATACGCGCCCGCTATTCGCGAAAACGTCGTGTCCCCTGCGACGCCCGTCCTCGATATGAAAACCGACTTCAACGGATATATGCCGAAAAATTATAACGAGCATTATCTCGGGTGGACCGACGTCCGTGCTGCGATTATGACTTCGTCAAACGTCGTTGCGGTAAAAACGTACAACGCGCTGGGATTTAAGAACGTGCAGTCGTTTGCAAACAGCGTCGGCATAAACATTTCCGATTTCGACGAAAACGCGACGGTCGCGCTTGGAAACTTTTCAAAAAACAATATGTTGTCGCTTGTCGGTGCGTACGCAACATTTGCAAACTCGGGAATCTATAATAAGCCGTCGTTTATAAACCGCATTTACGATAAATCCGGCAAAATCGTTTACGAAAAATCGCTTGAACAAAACGCCGTTTTGTCCCCTGCCGACGCTTATATTATGACCGACGTGCTGGTCGATACCGCAAAATACGGCACGGCAAAAGGACTTAATAACCTTGACTTTCAAGTTGCGGCAAAAACGGGAACGGTCGGCGGTGCGGACGGGAATTCCGACGCTTATAACGTCGCGTACACTTCGTCGCACACGTATCTTTTGTGGCACGGCAACGCATCGGGCGCGAAAAACAACGATATGTCGCTTGACGAAACCGGCGGAAGTTATGTTACCCGCTCCATGCGCGAAGTTTTGAAGTACGTCGAAAGCGGAAAATCTGCGGCGTTTACGATTCCAAGCGACGTTTACCGCGTCGATATCGACGCCTACGCACAGAAAAACAAGCAAAAAGTACTGCTTGCGACAAAGAACACGCCGAAAACGTATCTTAAAAGCGAAGTATTCAAAAGGGATAACCTGCCCGAAAATTATTCGACCTACTTTGACGGGTTTTCGGTTGAAGAAATCGAATGCAGCGTGTCTGACGGGATCGTCAACGTGAAAATTGCCGCCGAACCGTATCTTTATTACGACGTTTTCAGGTTTGACGGCGAACGGGAAACTCTTGTCAAACAATACGAAAACGGCAACGATAAACTGAGTTTTTACGACGTCGTTTACGACAAAAAACTTGTGAAGTATTATATAAAACCCTATTTTTACAACCAATACGGCATAAAAATAGTCGGTAACGTTCACGAAACCGACTGGTTTTTATTGAATAACGACATAAATATCGACGATTTCAGTAATTACTGAATCAATGTTTGACTTCGATAACTTCGATATTGTCCATCGCCCTTTTAATAAGACCTTCGACGTCAAGAGCCTTTTCCGCGCGTTCGATAAGTTCAAGTTTCGGACGGATCACGGGATTTTTCGGAAGGAATATCGTGCAGCAATCCTGATAAGGAAGGATACTCGTTTCAAAAGCGTCGATATGTTTTGAAATTTTCACGATTTCTTCCTTGTCAAAACCGATAAGCGGACGAAATACGGGCAATCTTTCAATGACCTTGTTGGTAACCGTGATGCTTTGCATGGTTTGCGACGCGACTTGTCCCAGACTTTCGCCGGTGACGAGCGCGCCCGCATTGATTTGCATTGCAAGCCTTTCCGAAATACGCATCATAATGCGGCGCATAATTGTTATCATGTATTCGGGCGGGCAGAATTTGTGTATGTTTTCCTGAATTTCGGTGAACGGCACGACGTGAAGTTTAATGTGTCCCGCGTACGCAGAAACGATTTTTGCAAGGCTTACGACTTTTTCTTTTGCCTGTTCGCTCGTGTACGGCATGCTGTGGAAGTGGATCGCATCGATTTGAAGCCCGCGTTTTGCCATCATATACGCCGCGACGGGGCTGTCGATGCCGCCAGACAGCAGACAAAGCGCTTTGCCGCTCGATCCTACGGGCATGCCGCCGGCGCAGTGGATTTTGTCAAGGAAGATATAAGTATATCCGTTTTCGCGTATATCGACGTAAACTTCTTTGTCAAAGTTTGTGAGATCCACCGACGTTTTGGGATATTTTTCCAGAATGTCGCCGCCGATTTCCGCAGCCATAACGGGGCTTGGGATTTCGACGCGTTTATCCGCCCTTCTTACCGTCACGCGGAATTTCAAAGGCGTATCGTCAAACAAATCGACCGTCGCTTTTCTGATTTCGTCAAAATCAGTTTTGACCTTGTTCGCGACGCTCAGCGAATAAATACCGAATACTTTTTTCAGCCTTTCGACGATTTCCGTTTCAAGGTCGACGTCGTAATCGGACACGACGTATCTGTTTTGCGACGTTGAAAAACGACATTCGTAACTTTTCAGCGTTTCTTTGATGTTGTCGATAAGTTTTTTTTCAAAAAATTTCCTGTTGTTTCCCTTCAAAAATATTTCGGAAAACCTTAAAAGAATAACTCTTTCCATATTAAATCCTTTTATAATCGGTTAATTTATCCGTGAGATATTTCAGTTTTTCAAGGAAGAAATCGCATTCTTCGATCGTGTTCGTTTCCGACACGCTGACGCGGATAATGCCTTCCTTATGCTCGTCGTCAAGATTAAGCAGCGACTGGAATTTATTGATGCCTTTTTTGCTACTGCACGCGCTGCCGACGCCGATAAGAATGCCGTAATCTTCAAGGCTGTGCAGCATGACTTCGCCGCGAACGCCCTTTAACGCAAGCATCAGAATATGCGGCGAGTTTTCAGGCGAAACGATAATATGTTCAGGCATGGTTTCGCTTATTTTTTGGCGAAGATAATCAAGGACGACTTTACGTTTTTCAACATTTTCGTTGAACATTTTATCGTATTTTTCAAGAATTTTTGAAAAAGCGACGATTCCCGCAAGATTTTCCGTTGCGCTTCGTAAACCCTTTTCCTGCCCGCCACCGAGAATAAGCGGGTTAATTCTGACGCCTTTTCTGATGTAAAGTCCGCCGACTCCGCGCGGTGCATGAACCTTGTGCGCGCTGACCGAATACATATCGACGCCAAGGTTCATAAGGTTTACCTTGACTTTCATAAGCGCCTGCACGCCGTCGGAATGGACGATTGATTTCGGCGCGACGGCTTTCGTGAGCTTTACGATTTTTTGAAGATCGTTAACCGCGCCCGTTTCGTTGTTGACGTGCATTATCGACACGAAACAAACGTCCTTGTTCAAAAGTTCTTTGAACTCGTCGATATTAACGCTTCCGTCGGGGTTCAGCGGCGCAAAAACAACGTCGTATCCCTTGTTCAGAAGGTCGGTTGCGGGGTTGAGCATTGCGGAATGTTCGCTTGCGCTCACGATAATACGAGCGTTTTTCGGTTTTTTCACGCCGTAAATCGCCATATTGTCGGCTTCCGTGCCACTTGCGGTGAATATAAAATCTCCGTCGCCGTGCATGATTTTCAGAATGTTTTCGCGCGCGGCGTTCAAGGTTTTCGTGTTTTCAAGTGCTTCGCGGTACAACGCCGACGGGTTAAAGAACTTTTCAACACCGTATTCTTTAAGCGCGTCGATCGCGATTTCGTCGAGCGGCGTCGTCGCCGCATTGTCAAAGTAAATCATTTTTCCTGTTCCGTATAAGTGCTTCAAGATACAAGCAAGGCGAAAAATACAAATTTCTCGTCAAACTATTCTCAATAAAGCGGATTTTTATAATACGTTTGCCCTCCGGTGCGGCAAAAACGTCGGTTTTTTCAGGAATTCGTTCAAATTCCCGTTCAATGCTCACGATATCGTTTAATGGTATCGAAATCTCATACTTTTTCTTTCCGAAGTTTGAAAAAGCCGTAATTTTCAGCGTGTCGCGCACGAAAAAGTATTCAAAACTTGCGGTTCTTTCAAGCACGGATTGCTTCATTAGAATGCCTGACATCACAAAAATCGCGAATCCTATCAGATAATAAGGCGAGAAAACCGCGCTGAGTACCACGAATAAAAGCGAAGCGACTTTTAACGCGTATGACCAGAACAAAAGTTTTTTTACTTTTTTCGCCTCGGTCGCACCGGTGTTCGTTTCGGTTTCCGAGAAAAACTCGGGCATCATTTGATTTTCACCATGGTAACGCCGTTATCGCCTTCGCCATAAACGCCGTCGCGGAATTCCTTGACGCAAGGATGACCTTTCAAAAAAGCCTGTACGCCCTTTCTCAACGCACCCGTGCCCTTGCCGTGTACGACGCGGACTTCGGGAACGTTTGCTTCCGACGCCTGATACAAAAACGGATCGAGTTCAAAAATCGCCTCGTCCACGGTTTTCCCGAGAAGGTTTATTTCGGTTTTTATTTGTGCGTTCGAGAACGCTTTCGACACGCTCACGCGTTGCGATTTCGATTTTGTCGGCGCAAGTCGTTTGCAATTTTTTGCCTTAACTTTGGTTTTTACCGCGCCGAGCATTATCTCGTATTCGCCGTTTTTGTTGACGGCGGTAACCTTACCGACTTTGTCGAGCGTATCGACGTAAACTTCGTCGCCGACTTTGATTTCGCCGCCGATAAAATTAAGATTTTGATCGTATTCGGCGTTGATGTCGTTTTCTTCGTACTCGGCGGACATATTTTCAAGGCGTTTTTTGAGTTTTCTTGCCTCGAAAAGCGCCTGTTCGTCGGGCTTATTCAAAAGTTCTTTCAGCTCGTCGATGATATCGTTCGCCTCGCTCACGCTGGATTCGATAAGTTTTTTGGTATCTTTTCTGATTTGTTCGTTAAGTCTTTCGTTGTTATCGCGCAGTTTTTTAAGTTCGTCCTGCACGTTTTTGAGTTCTTTTTCCGCTTCTATTTTGTGGATTTTTGCCTGTTCGGTCAACTCTTCGGCGGTTTTTCGCGCTTTTTCCGCGGACATTAAGACTTTGTCGAACGATTTTGACTCTTCGCTGAGCATTGAATCCGCGTCGTCGACGATTTCCTTTTTGAGCCCGAGCCGTCTTGCGATCTGTATCGCGTTTGACGTTCCCGTTGAGCCGATGATAAGTCGATAAAGCGGCTCGAACGTGTTTACGTTGAAGTCCATACTGCTGGAACCCACGCCCTCGGTGCTGACCGCGTATTCTTTAAGCGCGTTGAAGTGCGACGTGATAACCGCTTTCGCGCCGACTTTTTTGATTTCTTTCGTGATTGCGACGGCAAGCGCGCTGCCTTCCGCCGGGTCTGTACCTGCGCCGAGTTCGTCCAGAAGCAAAAGTGTGTCGGGCGTGATGTCGTTTATAAACGACACGATGTTTTTAAGGTGTCCCGAAAACGTCGACAAAGATTGCTCGATGGATTGTTCGTCGCCGATATCCGTGAAAATGTTTGAAAACGTCGAGATTTCACTGTCCGCGCCCGCAGGGATAAACATGCCCGAAAGTGCCATGACTTCCAGAATCCCCACAAGTTTGAGCGTTACGGTTTTGCCGCCCGCGTTCGGACCGGTGATAAGCATCACGTCAAAGTCTTTTCCAAGATATATCGTGATGGGTTTCACCTTGTTTTTGTCGATAAGCGGATGCCTGCCGGCAACGATATTTATATAACCTTTATCGTTGATTTTGGGCATAATCGCCTTCATCGACCTTGCGAGTTTTGCCCTTGCGAAAATCAGGTCAAGCCGCGCGATAATTTCGTAATTGTTAAGGATTTCGTTGACGTCGCCGCGCACCGAAGCCGTAAGGTCGGTAAGAATTTTTTCGATTTCCTGCTGTTCTTCGATAAGAAGGGTTTTCAGTTCGTTATTAAGTTCGACAACGGCAAGCGGCTCGATAAAAAGCGTTTGTCCGGACGCCGATTGATCGTGTACAAGCCCTTGCATCGCGCCCTTGAACTCCGACTTAACGGGGATAACGTATCTGTCGCCGCGCATCGTGACGATGTTGTCCTGCAAATATTTCTGGTACTTGCCCTGTGTGACGTAACTTTGCAGTTTAAGTTTGACGTTTTCGTTGGTGCGCCTGATTTTGATACGGATCTGACGAAGCGCGGGGCTTGCGTCGTCGCTCATTTCGGTGTCGGAAATTATGCTTTTGTCGATTCTTTCTTCGAGAGGAAGATTTGTGAAAAGCCCGAACGAGTATCCTTTTATTACGTCGGCGTCGATTGCGCGCGACAAAGTATTTTTAAGGATCCTTGAAACTTTCAGCACGCGGGCAATTTTCAGAAGTTCCGCCATCGTGAGATTTGAAAGTTTTCTCGTGCGCTCCAAAGACGTTACGATATTGTCGATTGCAAAATTCGGGTCCAACGACTGCTCGTACAGGATTTTGTCTGCCTCAAACGTTTCAATAAGCCAAGACTCTGCAAGGTTTTTGTCGTCGGTCGGTCGCGTTTCGTCGGCAAGTTCCCTTGCGCGCTCGGACGAGACGTGCGTTTTCAGCATATCCAGAATCTTTTGATATTCCAATGTTTTTAAGGCTTTTTCAGCGTTCATAACACACCGTTTATAAAATGTCCGTTGGTTTTGTCACGAGTCGTTAAGGATAAATTATCCTTAAATGCGGCGAATACGTTGTCCGCTTCGTCACGCGATAATTGTAACATATTCAGATATAAATTAAAAGAATTCGGCTTCACTTTTGACGAAATATCGTGAATTTTTGAGTTGTACAGCGTGAAATAACAGTTTGCCGCCTTGTTTCTCAGGATTTTGAATTCGTAATTTTTGCGGTCGACGTAGGTAAAGCCGTTTTTATAAGCGCAGTTTTTGCAGGTTTTTCCCGTTAGAAGTTGCGACGCACAGTGCGAAAGATTCATAAGCGGCAAATATCCGTATGCAAAAACAAACGGGGTTGTTGAAAATGTTTTTAGTTCTTTTTCGGTAAGTTCCGCGCTTGCGACAAATAAATCGTCGGACAAAAGGTTTTTGTCGACGTCATTAAAAATATTGAGTTCATATCCCGAAAATAATTTCAGATTATGCTTTTTCGCAAGATATATGCCATACGGATTCGTTGCGTAAATGCCCGAAATGCCGGTGTTTTTAATAATACTTTCATACAAAGCGACGTCGTTTTCACGCGCGTTTACGGTGAGTTTCAAGTACGCTTTGTCTTTTTTGTCGCCCAAAAAACTTAAAAACGACGATACCGTTTTTTCCGAAAACTCGTCCGGGAAAAACACGATTGCGTCCGCTTCGTTTATTATGCGATCTGACAGTTGATTTTCGTTTTGAACCTCGACAGCGATAAGATTATTATAATTTTTGCGGTTTTTTATAATAGTTTCACGCGGTTTTTCGTCATTTTTCGCAAAAATGTATGATTTTAATATTTCTTCCTTTAACCCGTCCAAAGCGTTGCGGCGCAACGAATTCAGCACGCTTCTTTGTGCGAAAACGTCGGATAATATTTTGCCGCTCACATTTTCGACAACGAAACACGTGTCGCCCGTCTTTGAAAGAGAATCCGTTATCGTCAACTCGTCAAGCGGTTTATTCTGCGCTTTTTCAAAATCGGACGAAACGGTATACGAAAACTCTTTATGTTCGTACGTCGCTGAAAACTTTCCGTTTTCGTTGATAAGGTATTTAACTTTCACCGGGATTTTCTTTTCCGAAAAGGTAAATTCCGCGTCCGAGGTTTTTCTTATTTCGTATCCGGGCTTTGCGCCGATAATCGGATATTTCCCGTTTTTTGCTTTCGGAAACGCGCCGCCCGACTTTTCAAAGCCGTTTTCGTCCAGAAGTTTATAGCCCTGTCCTTCCGAGATTTTGTCAAAAAACCTGATTTCGGAATAACCTTGCTTATCGACGCTTGCGACCTTACCGACCAAAAGCCCGATGTTGCCTTGCACCTTTTCGCTCATAATGTTTTTCGTGTCGTCAAAGGAATATCCTTTTGTGAAGTTGCCACGATTATAAGCGGATTTTAAGGCGTTTATATCGTTTTTTTGTGCAATAAAACCGTTTTTTACGATTTTTTTGTAAGTCGAAACAGTTTTGAAAACATATTCGGGACGGCGAAGTCGCCCTTCGATTTTGAAACTCGAAACGCCTGCATTATAAAGTTCTTTCAAATTTTCGGCAAGGCATAAGTCGGAAGTCGACAAAAGATAACCTTGCTTTCCCGTCGTTTTTTCGGTGTAAAACAATCTGCACGGTTGCAGGCATCTTCCCCTGTTTCCGCTGCCGCCGTTAATGAATGACGACATAAGACATTTCCCCGAAAACGCAACGCACAGCGCACCGTGCACGAAATACTCGATTTCCAAGTTTGTTTCGGCTTTGATTTTTTTGATTTCTTCGATTGTCGCCTCGCGGGATAATACTACGCGCGAAAACCCCAGGCTTTCGGCAAATTTCGCGCCTTCCGCGTTGCATACGCCGAATTGAGTGGACGCGTGCAGGCGGACTTTCGGTGCAAATTCTTTTGCAAGTTCAAGCGCTAACATATCGGTGATAATGAAAGCGTCGACGTTCGCCTGTCCGCACGCGACGATAATATTTTTCAGTTCTTCCTTCTCCGACTCTTTCACGGCAATATTTATCGTGACGTAAACTTTCACGCCGAAAAGGTGGCAATAATCCACCGTATCTTTGATGTTTTCGGTTGTAAAGTTTTCGGCCTTAATCCTCGCATTAAACGCGGATAGCCCCAGATAAACCGCGTCGGTATCTGAGGCTATTGCCGATTTTAACGATATTAAATCACCTGCCGGAGCAAGAATTTCAATCATACACGAAGTTTGACTCTGTATTTACGCTTCATACTCTTCAAAGCGTGGTCGATTTCCGCCTGAACTTCGTCGTCGGTGAGCGTCCTGTCGGGAGCGCGGAAGACGACGGTCAAAGCGATTGACGTATTGCCCTTCGGCACGCCTTGTCCTTTGTAAACGTCAAAGATTTCAACGCTTTCCAGAAGTTTTCTGTTTGTAACTTTCTTGATAACCGCAACGACCTGATCGGACGAAACGCCGTCTTTGACAAGTAGCGCAAGGTCGCGGCTGATTGCGGGATATTTCGGAAGTGCTTTGAATTCACGATGATCGACGGCGTGTGCGAAAAGTTTGACAAGATTGATTTCCGCAACGTAAACGCGTGTGTCGATGTCATAGGCTTCCTGAACGTCGGGATAAACCTCGCCGACGTAACCGACCGACTCGTCCCCGACAAAGATTTCTGCGCTTCTGCCTTCGTGCAAATAAGGTTTATTCACGCGGGCATAGGTCGTTTTGTCGATTTTGAACGCCGAGAAAACGCTGTCAAGCAGTCCTTTGAGCGCAAAGAAATCGTAATCCGCGCCGTACATGCCGACGCACAAAGTTTCGGTTTCGACGGGGAAATCTTTAAGCGGCAATGCTTTTGGCGCAAAAACTTTGGACGTTTCAAAGAAAATGCCGTCCTTATTGTTTTTGCTGAAATTACTGCCGATTATCGAAAGCATGCTGCCGACAAGAGTCGTACGCATAATGCTGACGTCTTCGCCAAGCGGGTTGAGAATGGGAATAGCGTTTCTCAGCGCGTCGTTTTTCGGAAGACGAAGAATATCGAACGTCTTTGGCGAGATGAAACTGTAAGTAATGATTTCGTTCGCGCCTTTTGCGGTAAGAATACGTTTAAGCAGATCTTCTTTCGTTCTGAAAGCGTCGCGGCCGCCCATAGTTTGCTTTGAAGCGTCGGCAAACAAGGTCGATTTGATTTTATTGTAGCCGTACAGACGAATGATTTCTTCCGCAAGGTCGTTTGCGCCCTCGATATCCTCGCGATATGCGGGAATCTGGCATTCAAGGCGTTTGCCCTTCACGACGGTTTTGATTTGCAACGAGTTCAGAATCTCAACCATTTTTTCGGTGGGAACCTTAATGCCCAGAATATTGTTGATTTTCTTATACGACACAGTGAGCGTGCGGGGTTTGACCGCGTTCATATTCGTGTCGATCGTGCCCGAGATAATCGTGCCCCAGCCGTTCGTCTGAATGAGCGTCAAAGCGCGGTCGATTGCGATTGCCTGACTCAAAAAGTCGATGCCTTTTTCAAATCTTGCGCTGCTGTCGCTTTTAAGGTTAAGTTTTCTTGAAGTGCGACGTACGTTATCGCGTGCGAATTTCGCGCTTTCAAAGATAATGGTGTGGGTATCGTCGGAAATGCCGCTGTCAAGACCGCCCATAATGCCCGCGACAGCCAAAGGTTTTTCGGCGTCGGCGATGACAAGGACGTCGTTGTCGAGGTTGTGCGTCGTGTTGTCGAGCGTGGTGATAGTTTCGCCTTCTTCCGCGCGACGGACGGCAATGCGATGACCTGCGATTTTTTCGTAATCGAAGGCGTGCATCGGCTGACCGAGTTCGATAAGAATATAGTTTGTGATATCGACGATATTGTTGATGGGTTTGATGCCGACCGCGCGAAGCCTGTCCTTAATGATTTTGGGACTTTCGCAAATTTTGATGTTTTTGACGGCTTTTGCCATATAACGCGGGCAAAGGTCTGCGTCGGCAACCTGAACGTCCAGCAAATTAAAGATACGTTCGGGCGTTGCGGTGTAACTTGTGACGGGCGCTTTCACGGTTTTGTGAAGGACTGCTCCGACTTCACGCGCGATACCCCATATACTGTTGCAGTCGGGACGGTTTGCCGTGACCGAAACGTCCAGAATGACGTCGGTGCGGCCGAGAATTTCGTTGATGTCGACGCCGACTTTCGTGTCGGGTTTCAAAATAAGAATGCCGTCGACGTCCGCGCCTTCGTAATCGGCGTCGGTCAGACCGAGTTCACTGCCGCCGCAAAGCATTCCAAGCGATTTCACGCCACGAAGTTCCCCGTTGAAAATACGTTTTCCGTCGGGAAGAACCGCCCCGTCAAGCGCGACGGGAACGATATCGCCGACCTGCACGTTCTGCGCGCCGGTAACGATTTGCAAAGTTGCGGTTTTGACGTTTATCTGGCAAATCCAGAGGTGGTCGGAATTGGGGTGGCGTTCCATTGCGAGCACGCGTCCCGTAACGACGTTTTTGATTGCGTCCGCTTCGCGGATAATTTCTTCGACCTCGAAACCCGCGTGTACGAGTTTGTCCGCAAGCGCTTCGGCAGGTATATCTATTTTAACAAAATCTTGTAACCAACTTATTGGTGCTTTCATAAAAAATCTCCTACTTATATTGCTCTAAAAAGCGTTTGTCGTTTTCAAAGAAAAGACGAATATCGGGGATACCGTATTTAATCATTGCGATACGTTCGATACCGAAACCGAAAGCGTAGCCGCTGTATTCCTTGCTGTTGATGCCGCATGCTTCGAGAACCGCGGGATTTACGATGCCCGCGCCGAGGATTTCAATCCAGCCCGTGCCCTTGCAAACGCGGCAGCCTTTACCGTGGCAGATACTGCACGACACGTCGACTTCGACGGACGGCTCCGTAAACGGGAAGTAACTCGGACGGAAACGAACTTTCGTTTTTTCGTCAAAAAGTTTCTTCGCAAAGACTTCGAGCGCGCCTTTTAAGTCGCAAAGCGTGATATGTTTGTCGATGACAAGCCCTTCGACCTGCTGGAACATCGGGCTGTGCGTCGCGTCGTCGTCGTTTCTGTAAACTTTTCCGGGAACGACGATACGAATCGGCGGTTTTTCGGTGGTCATCGTGCGAGCCTGCATCGGGCTTGTGTGCGTACGAAGCAGGAAGTTGTCGGTGATATAGAATGAATCCTGCATATCGCGCGCAGGGTGATCCTTCGGAATGTTGAGAAGTTGGAAGTTAAAGTAATCGCTTTCGATTTCCGGACCTTCCTTGACCTCGAACCCGAGCCCGATAAACGTATCGAGAATCTGGTTTTTGACTTCCGTCAAAGGATGCAACGCCCCGAGTTCCGTTTTTCCGGGAAGCGTGACGTCGATATATTCGCTTTTAATGCGCGCTTGTTTTTCGATTTCCTTAAACTCTGCTTCTTTTTCGGCAATACGACCTTCAAGCATGACTTTCACGTCGTTGAACATTTTGCCCACTTCGGGCTTTTGTTCGCGCGGGACGTCTTTCAGACCGCGCATAGCGATTGTGAAATCGCCGTTTTTGCCAAAGATTTTCACTTTCACGTTGTTTACGTCGTTGAGCGTTTTCGCGTCGTTTATGAGCGCGACGCCGTCGGACTTTAACCTTTCGATGGCTTCAATCATAATTACTCCTTGAATTTTGATTAAAATAATTTTAACACAAGGAAGAAATAAAGTAAAGAAATAATGTTGAAAATAAAAACAAAAAATAACAAAATTTAATGTCGAAATTAAGAAAAATTGATTTTTTTTGTATAAAACCTTAAAAATGACTTAAAAGATTTGTTACGGGACAAGATTATATCCCGACGATATCTTCCCTACGCCCAGATAAGTATCGGGGACTTTCCCGACAATAAGATTTTCACACACGAGGATTTCCGACTGTGTTTCAACGGATATTTCGGACGCTGGAAGCGCAACCGTGACCGAAAGCAGGACTATTACGTAAATTTTATGGATTGTCTGGTTAATTCCCGCCGACTGAAATTCCGAATAAAAGTCGCAGTTTGTCGCGGCGATGGGCAGTATTTCGATGTTGACGTCGGGACCGGTGCCCACAAACATCGTTATCCCCGACAACGTGCCGAGCGGAATGCTGATTTTCGTCGTTCCGTTGTTTTCAAGGTATCTTTGCGTCAGAATCGCGATCTCCCGCGCGAATTTGTTAATATTGATGGATTTTGCCTCGATAAGCGTTACGTCGCCGTCGTTGTTTTTTACCACCTCGAACAGGTCGTTGTAGTTCACGCTTTCGTTAAAAAGTACGCTGTTGGTCGCGCGGTTGGCGGCGTTTATCGCAAGTGCTTTCACTTCTGCCTCGCAAGTCGTCGTGAAAACCGGCACGACGTTTCCGCGGAAATACGAAAAAATAAGCCCTGCGACAAGTAAAATTACCGCAATTATAAATAAGACTTTCAGCAGTTTTTTCGTTTTCGGGCTTATCGACAATATCACGCATATATGATATGCGGCGACTTATGATATGTTTACTAATTACTATATAAATATATTAACTTTCTTTTGTTTTAGCCTTGAAAATCAGCGCGAAAATAAATCCGAAAAATATCGCCGCGGAAAGCCCCGACGATACCGCGCTCATGCCGCCCTTCACCGCGCCCAAGATCCCTTCTTCCTTAACGCCTTTTATCGCGCCTTTTGCAAGGTTGGAGCCGAACCCCGTGATTGGGACGGTTATCCCTGCGTGCGCGAATTCTTCGATATAGTCAAACGCGCCCGTAACTTCCAGCACGACGCCAAGCATCAAAAACGTGACGAGTATCCTTGCCGACGTCATTTTCGTATTGTTTATCAGCACTTGCCCGAGCATACATACGAAGCCGCCCACGGCAAACACTTTAAGATAAGTCAGAAATATTTCCATTTTACACCTCGATTGAAACCGCGTGCGCGATGCCGGGTATCGACTGTTTTTGCAGAGGGCTGTCTTTGTTCAGAAGTGCGCCCGTCGGCACAAGCAAAAGTTTTTTGATTTCGTTTTTCCTTAATAGTTCAAAAAGGTATGAGGCGAATACCGCGCTGCTGCACCCTGCTCCGCTGCCGCCCATAAATACCTTTTGTTTTTCCGAAAAGATGATTTTTCCGCAATCAGAAAAGGTTTTCGGCATAGTAATACCGTCATTCGACAAAAGGTGCGCGCAAAGTTCGTGACCGAAAATTCCAAGGTCGCCCGTGAAAATTGCGTCGTAATAATCAGGACTCCTTGAAAGGTCGGAAAAGTGCGTTTTTAAGGTGTCCGCGGCGGCAGGAGCCATTGCCGCGCCCATATTGTTTGCGTCGGTCACGCCGAAGTCAACGACTTTACCTACGGTAATTGCAGTGATTTTCGGCGCGAAATCCTTGTACTTTTCGTCGGAAAGCGTCACCGCGCCCGACGCCGTTACCGTCCACTGCGACAAAGGTGTGCGCTGGTTGCCGAGTTCCAGCGGGAAACGATAATTCCGCTCCGCCGACGAAAAATGACTGCTTGTAACGACGATTAAATTTTTGAAGTTTCCGCTTTCGATAAACAATCCGCCCGCGCACAACCCTTCGCCAAACGTACTGCACGCGCCGTAAAGCCCGAAAAACGGAATTGCGAACTCCCTTGCACAAAAACTTGTCGCGAAAATCTGGTTTTGAAGGTCGCCGCCCATGATACAATCGAAATCTTTTGCGGTTTTTCCCGAAACTTCAAAGAGCTTTTCGACGGTCATTTTCTGCATTTTCGTTTCGGCAAGTTCATAGGATTTTTCTTTCATCAGGTCGTCTTGCAGAACGTTTTGAAAGTAATCGCGAAGGTTGCCTTCGCTTTCCCTTTTGCCGACGTACGACGCGGCGTCGTTTATGAAAATATCTTTTTGAAATATTACGCTTTGTTTTCCTTTTTTCATAAAAAAATCATATAAATAAGCCCGACGACAACCGACGCGCTGACTCCCAGCACGATTATCGGACCTGATATTACGAACATTTTCGCGGAAATTCCGAAAATTACGCCCTCCTGATTAAATTCCATCGCAGGAGATACGATTGAGTTTGCAAAGCCCGTGATAGGCACGATACTGCCGCCACCCGCAATTCGTCCGAGCCTGTCGTACAGCCCGAGCCCCGTGAATAAACTCCCGAGGAATATCAATATTACGCTTGTCGCCGCGCCGATTCCTTCCTTGTCAAGCGACGTCCACATTTTCAGCAGGTCGGACACAAGCTGACCTATCGAACATATCGCGCCGCCCACCAAAAATGCCGGGATAAGGGTTTTGAGTTGTTTTGTTTTGGGCGCGTTTTCGTGCACGTACGCAAGATATTTTTCGTTAATAAAGCGCGCGTCAGCTTTCTTTTTGCGGGTTTTCAACGTTTTCGTCCGTCCTTAATTTCGTTTTTTTCAAAGTTTTCGATTCAGTGTCTTCGCGACACGATAAATAACACTTATCCATATCGATAAGTGTTACCGTTTTTTGACTAAATACACAAAAAATATTACTTATTATTGAATGATTCTTTGATTTTTGAAAGAATTTTGTTTTCGATGCGTGAAATTTGCACCTGCGAAACGCCCATTATTCCCGCAACTTCCGACTGGGTTTTATCGCGATAATACCTTAATATAATAATCTTTTTCTCGCGCTCCGGCAGGTCTTTTATCACGCCTTTTAAGATGATTTTGTCGTCAAGGTCGTTTGACGTATTTTCGCCGATTTTGTCGATTAAAGGCGCACCTTCGTCGTCGCCCTGCGTGTCGTTTAACGACAACGGATATCTTGTGCTGTCCAGCGCGAAAACGACTTCTTCCTTATCTACGTTAAACTCTTTTGAAATTTCGTCGATGGTCGGCTCGCGATTGTTTGTTTTTGAAAAGTCGTCTTTGAATTTTCCGATATTATACGCCAGAAGTTTCAGTGCGCGCGATACTTTCACCGCCCCGTCGTCGCGGATAAACCTTTTGATTTCGCCCGCGATCATCGGTACGGCGTACGTCGAGAACCTGACGTTGAAGTTTTCGTCAAAGTTTTTAATGGCTTTCAGAAGTCCCATGCTGCCAAGTTGCATAAGGTCGTCGTACTCCACGTTTTTCCCGGAATAACGTCTTACGACCGACTTGACAAGCGGCGTGTTTGCAACGATGAGCGCGTCAAGCGCGTCCTTATCCCCGTCTTTTGACTTTTGTATGAGGTCGCTTGTTTTTTCGACGTCAAACATTATCGTTTCCCTTAAAACGCTTTACTAATTTTACTCGTGTTTCGCCGTCTTTTGAATCAACCGCAACTTCGTCCATAAACGTTTGCATTATCGTGAAACCCATGCCGCTTCTTTCCTCGTTGGGTTTCGTCGTGAAAAATGGTTCCATCGCGCGCTTTACGTCGGGGATTCCCACGCCGTGGTCGACAATCAGGATTTCAACCGAATTCTTTTCGCATTTTGCGGTTATTTCGATTATTTCCGTTTTTCTGTTTTCGTATCCGTGCACGATTGAATTTGTTACCGCCTCCGACACCGCGGTTTTGACGTCGTTGAGTTCTTCGACGCTCGGATCGAGCGCAAGGCAAAACGCCGACACCGTACTGCGTGAAAACGATACGTTTTCGGGTATGCTCAAAAATTTCATTTCAAGATAGTTTTCCATATTCTCTCCTTTATGCGAGTTTGCAGATTATTTCGTATATTCCGCTTGTAAAAAATACTTTGTCGACTTGCTTGTTTGTGCCCGTAACGTACATCGGCACGGACAGTTTTTCAAGTTTTTTATATCGTCCGAGAAGCATGCCGATGCCGGTGCTGTCCATAAAACTCACGCCCGAAAAATCGAACACGACTTCGTAATATCTTTCTTTTTCCAGCAGTCGGTCGATATCTTGTCTGGCTTTTATTATTCCGTTGTCGTCCACGTCGCCGATAAGTCTTATCATGAGCGATCCCGACGAATTTTCATAAGATATTTTCATTTTCTCACCTCTTGAAAAAAGAATAAACCTTAAAATTTTGCAAAAAAACATATATAAAGTTGTTTTTCAACGAAATTAAACGGATATTGTAAATTGAATTAAAAATTTTTCTGAAAATATTGAAAAAAAGTTGACATTTTTTTTGTATTATCGTATTATTTAAAAGTCGCTTGTGAATGGCGAACAATTCCCGCTATCGGGGTGTGGCGCAGTTTGGTAGCGCGCGTGGTTTGGGACCATGAGGTCGGGAGTTCGAGTCTCTTCACCCCGACCACCAAAAAGATTAGGGCCTTTAGCTCAGTTGGTTAGAGCGGTCGGCTCATAACCGATTGGTCCGCGGTTCAAGTCCGTGAAGGCCCACCAAAAAACTTAATAAATTGTGGTTCGGTAGTTCAGTTGGTTAGAACGCTAGCCTGTCACGCTAGAGGTCAGGGGTTCGACTCCCCTTCGAATCGCCATAAACGCCTTGGTAGCTCAGTTGGTAGAGCAAGGGACTGAAAATCCCTGTGTCGGTGGTTCAACTCCGCCCCAAGGCACCATTTTTATACGGATGGTGCGGCACAGAGTTTTCGTTCCAAACACCTCGCTGGTGTGGCTCAATGGCAGAGCAGCTGATTTGTAATCAGCAGGTTGTTGGTTCGACTCCGACCACCAGCTCCAAGCGTGGGAAGATTCCCGAGTGGCCAAAGGGAGCAGACTGTAAATCTGTTGGCACCGCCTTCGGTGGTTCGAATCCACCTCTTCCCACCAAAAAAAAGACATCGCAATGCGGTGTCTTTTTTTATGCTGGGAATCGTGGATTCTGCGCGGTTTACACCGCGCGGCGCGATGCGCCTGAACCACCTGTTTCGGTGCTGACCGCAAAATGAGATAAAAAAGCACTTGTATTTTTTTATCGATTGAAGCGGACATAGTCAACAAACGTGTTTTCATAGAAAACAAGCGGCGCAGCGTAAAACGAAGTTTTGTTTGTTGACGTAGACGATTATGTTCCGCTCTTACACGAATCCACCTCTTCCGAAAAATCGCGGTGCTGTTTTTTTTGTGCCGGGAAGTGACACCATATTTTCTTTGCCCTTTCTCTTGTGTCACTTTTTTTATAAATCTATTGTATTTCAATCAAAAAATGTGATATAGTATATTTGCGACACATTTTAATAAACCTAATATGAAGGAGTGATATAGGCAAAAACGCACTCTCGCCTTTGTATTAGGGAAATGTGTCGCAACATTGAGAGTAACGTTTTTCGGCGTGTTCTCAATGAACACGCTTTTTTAATTGATTAAAAAGAATAAGGAGAGAATTATGATTTACACTACAACAAAATGTCCATATTGCGGTTGTTATACCAGAAAACGCGAAACCGGCGTGCCACGTGTTGATTTGGAACAAACCATATTAATTTGCCCTAGATGCGGAACACCAATAATTGATCCAATAAACAAAGAATTTGAGTTTATGACGAAAAATCAACAAAGAAAATGGAGAACTAGAAACCTCGTTTTAAATGCAATTTTTAGTGCTATTTTACAAATAGGTCTATTACTTTATTTATTTCTTTCAAGTATTATTAATGGATACACCATTGCAATAGTATTATTCAGCATTTTACTAAGTATAAGATTAATATTTACTACATATGCGATTATTAAAATGTGCAAACAACATATCGGTGAACAAAAAATTTACGAAAGTCTATTGCGTACTTCTAATGAAGAATACGTAAATATGTTAATCAACAATGTTGCTTATAATAATAAAAAGTATAAGTATAGACCATTAGATAATCGTACAGAATTAATTAATGATTTCAAAAAGTATTCTACCGATGATTTTCATAATTCAGCGGTTGATAATTTTAACAAATTACTAAATATAAAGAATAACAATCAACCCGAAATAAAATCAGTACCACGTAATGCAGATAATATGCGAACCTTTATTGACGGAGGATTTATTCCGTCGGCTATAGATGGAATAATTATGGCCGTTAAAGACCATAAGGATGAAAAGGAATATAAGAACCAAAATGGAAACGATGTTAAAACTATTGACACTACCGCTGTTAAAGAAAGTAGTTTTCAAAAGTTAGTTAAAAAATTAAAAAGTTTTTTTAATTCAATAATTAAACACTTAAAAAATATAATCGCAAAATTAAAAAGTATTTTTAATAAATCAAATAATAAAACAAATAAAGATTTTCTCTTGGAGTTAAAAGAACTTTTTGATGATGGACTTATTACCGAACAAGAATATAATGAAAAACGAAAACAATATATAGAAAAAATTTAACACAAATCCGCACGAAAAAACCGCCCTTTCGGACGGTTTTTGTTTTGATTTTGAGTTAAATTGATTACTTTGCGTAGTCGACGCTTCTGATTTCCCGGACAACCGTAACTTTGATTTGTCCGGGGTATTCGAGTTCCGCTTCCAGCTTGTTGGCGATTTCTTTTGCAAGGAAAACCGTGGTGGTGTCGTCGACGACCTCGGGTTTGACCATAACGCGGATTTCGCGCCCTGCCTGAATTGCGTAAGACTGTTCGACGCCGTTGAAAGAATTTGCGATTGTTTCCAACTTTTCAATGCGTTTGACGTAGTTTTCAAGCGATTCGCGACGTGCGCCGGGACGTGCGCTTGATATTGCGTCGGCTGCCTGAACAAGGACTGCTTCGACGCTCGTTGCCTCGATGTCGCCGTGGTGAGCCGCAACCGCGTGAATGACAGCCGCGCTTTCCTTATATTTTTTCAGTAAATCGACGCCGATCTGGACGTGAGTGCCCTCGATTTCGTGGTCAACCGCTTTGCCGATATCGTGCAAAAGCCCCGCGCGTTTCGCAACTTTGACGTCCGCGCCGAGTTCCGACGCCATAACGCCTGCAAGGAACGCGACTTCCAGCGAGTGTTGCAACACGTTCTGACCGTAGCTTGTACGATATTTAAGTTTGCCCAAAATTTTGATAAGTTCCGGATGAATGCCGTAAATACCGCACTCGAACACCGCGTTTTCGCCCGCTTCTTTGATAAGACCGTCAACTTCTTTTTTGACCTTATCGACCATTTCTTCGATGCGTGCGGGGTGAATTCTTCCGTCCTGAATAAGTTTTTCAAGGGTGATACGCGCGATTTCGCGGCGTACGGGGTCAAATCCCGAAAGCGTAACGACGTCGGGGGTATCGTCGATGATAAGGTCAACGCCCGTCGCACTTTCAAGCGCGCGGATATTGCGACCTACGCGACCGATAATGCGCCCTTTCATTTCGTCGTTGGGGAGCGCGACAACCGAAACGGTGGTGTCCGTCGTGTGGTCGGCGGCGCATCTTTGAATTGCAAGCGAAATAATGTTTTGCGCTTTCTTTTCGGCGTTTTCTTTGGCTTCCGCCTCAATTTGTTTTGCGGTTTGCACCGCGTCCTTTTTCGCGCTGTCGATGAGCGCGTCCATGAGTTGTTGTTTTGCCTCGTCCCTGGTCATGCCGGAGATTCTTTCAAGTTCTTTTTCAAGAAGGAATTGCGAATTTTTGAGTTTATCCTCGATATTCTGCAACTCTTCTTCTTTGGATTGAAGTTGTTTTTTCTGAACTTCCAGTTGTTCCTGTTTCTTATCCAGCGCGTCGTCCTTTTTGTCAAGGTACGATTCTTTGGATTGAAGACGTTGTTCGGTTTTCTGATACTCTGCTTTTCTTTCTTTTGCTTCCTTATCGATTTCCGCGCGAAGACGATGTTCTTCTTCTTTTGCTTCGAGCAAGGCTTCTTTGCGAGCGGTTTTTGCCTCGACCTTAGCGTCTTCGATAATTTTTGCCGCCTCGGCTTTTACCTTATCTGCTTCCGATTTAGCGGTGCCGACTTTATGTTTGTAGTAATACATATAACCGGCAACACCTGCGGCGAGTCCTACTGCGAGTGCCGCGACCGCGATTCCCGCGATTGCGCCGCCCGACAAGACAGCAAGCAATTGTGTTGTAATGCTTGTCATTTGGTTTATATCCTCCTATATATTCATAAAACCGATTTATTTGCGCGCCGTCCGGCGCGTGTCGGCTTTAATTTCTTTGATAATGCGGTAATGCCACGGGGTGAGCCGTGGCAAAAATTACAAAATTATTTGTCCACAAAGACTTTTTCACGGACTTTTTCGTTGATTTCGTTGAAAACGTCGGGATTTTTGTTAAGATAATCCAACGTTTTATCCCTGCCTTGACCGATTTTTTCGTCGTTGTACGAATACCAGCTTCCGCTTTTTTCGACAAGCCCCATATCGGTTGCGACGTCAAGCACACAGCCTGCAAGGGAAATACCTTTGCCGAAAAGAATGTCGAATTCCGCAACTTTGAACGGGGGCGCGACCTTGTTTTTGACGATACGAGCCTTTGTGCGGTTGCCGATGACTTCCGCGCCGTCCTTAATCGTGTCGGCTTTTCTGATGTCGATACGCACCGACGAATAGAATTTCAGCGCTTTACCGCCCGTCGTAACCTCGGGGCTGCCGTAAATCACACCGACTTTTTCACGAAGTTGGTTGATGAAAACGATGCTGCAACGGGATTTGTTGCAGATTGCGGTGAGTTTACGCATTGCCTGCGACATAAGTCTTGCTTGAAGACCGACGCTGCTGTCGCCGATTTCGCCGTCGATTTCCGCCTGCGGGGTAAGTGCCGCGACGCTGTCCACGACGATAAGGTCGATGCTGTTGCTTCGGACAAGCGTTTCGGTAATGTTCAAAGCCTGCTCGCCGCTGTCGGGTTGCGCGATGTACAAGTCGTTGATCTGAACGCCGAGAGCCTGCGCGTAATAAGGATCGAGCGCGTGCTCCGCGTCGATAAACGCCGCCATACCGCCCTGTTTCTGCGTTTCTGCGATCATATGAAGCGCGACGGTCGTTTTGCCCGAAGATTCGGGCCCGTAAATTTCGATAATTCTGCCGCGCGGAATGCCGCCTATGCCGAGAGCGATGTCAAGAGTAAGACAGCCCGTGGGGATTGCTTCGACCTTCTGAACTTCGGTCTCGCCGAATTTCATAATCGCGCCCTTACCGAACTGTTTTTCTATCTGTTGTAAAGCCTGTTCAAGGTTTTTTACTTTTTCTTTGGAATCGGTTGCCATATTTTTCTCCTTATATTTTATCGCCAAATTTTATTGTGTTTTGACGTAATTTTTCAAAATTTTGTTGGTTTTTGAATATTTTTAAGGAATTATTGTCGTTTTACAACTTCGATATATTCCTTTAATTTCGTTTCCGAAAGGTTCGGGATTCTGACACATGTCGGGTCGAATTTTACAACGGGCAGGAAACACGCAACGCCCGACTCCGTTATATTCGCCGCGTCGCCCACGCCGATCATCGTGAAAGAATCGGCAAGATTTTGCGTGGAAAACGCGATTCGCGAGGCAAAGCATTGTTTGATAACGCCCGTTATGACGTCAACGTTTGTGCAATGCGTGTTCATAATAAGATGAATCCCCGCCGCTTTCCCGAGCCGCGCAAGGTTGTTTATCGCTTCTTCAAAGTCGTTCCGCCTTTCAAAAATAAAGTCGGCGTACTCGTCGATAACGATGATAACGTACGGATAAACGGGCATGCCGTTTGTAATCGCGCTTTGATTGTATTCGTAAACGTTCCTGACGCTGACGTGTTTGAAACGCTTGTATCTGACCTGCATTTCCTTGTAGGTTTCGTTCAGCATTTCAATGACCTCGTCCGAGTTTTTAAGGACTTTGTTTCTGTAAACGTTTTTGATGCCGACGAAGTCGTTGTATTCGACGTTTTTCGGGTCGGCAAGAACAAGACTTATTTCGCTGGGCTTGTTTTTGAGCAAAAGCGTAATCAGAATATTTCTGATAAACGCCGATTTACCCGTGCCGCTTGCGCCGCCGATAAGCAGGTTTGCAAGGTCTTTTAAGTTTGTGAAAACGTCTTCGCCCGCGTCGGTGCGCCCGACGTAAAACGCAAGGGGATCCTTGTTTTCGATGTCGGACAGCTTCAAAACGTCGCTGTCGTCGGATTTTGAAAACTCTTTCGACAGCAACAAATAAAGTTTATAAAACGCGAAATCCGTCGATTTTTTGCGGATTTCCTCACGCGTACCTGAAAAAATTTGTCTTTCCGTAAACGTTTTTCCGTTCAGACAGAAACCGAAACATACCGTGCCGACGGGTTTTTCAACCGTGCCGCCGGTGGGTCCTGCGATGCCCGTTGTCGAGACGGATACGGTAACGTCGCCTTTTATCAGCCCTTCCGCCATTTCCTTTGCGGTTTCTTCCGACACCGCGCCGAATTTGATAAGCGTTTCCGCGCTGACGCCCAGACGATTCATTTTTGCCTCGTTTGCGTAAGCGACGATGCCCTCGATAAACGATTTTGAAATCCCCGGTATGTCAACGAGCTTTGCCGCGACCTCGCCGCCGGTAAGACTTTCCGCCACCGAGATTTTCAGATTGTTTTCCAAAAGAATCTTAGCGACGGCAACGTTAAGTTTTTTTCCGTCGACGAATTCGGGCACGTTAATCATGGTGAACAACTTCCTCCACGTCGTTTTCTTTTTCGGTTTCGGACAAAGTTTTTGCGGGCAAATCCGTTTCGACGGGTTTTTTATCGGCAAGCACCTGCTTGTTTTTCAGGACGTAATTCACGCCCGACACGATTGCGAAAAACGCGCCGATATAATACGTGATTTGTCCGAGCCAGTCAAAGAAATAAAAGGCTTTCCCCGCGATTTCCCCGGTTTGGATCGTGCTCATCGTCAGCGCGATAAGACCGATGTCCAGAAACGTCGTTTTGATTTTGCCGAGTTTGTCTGCCGCAAGCACGACGTTTTTCTGCACGGCGATTATGCGGAATGCGGTAATTATAATTTCGCGGCTTATGATAACGCCTGCGATAATCTGGTTGTACCATCCGGGAAGCGTGCCGTCGCCGACAAAGACAAACAGCATAATGACGACGATGACCTTATCGGCAATCGGGTCCAGAAATTTCCCGAGATCGGTCACGAGATTTCTTTTTCTTGCGATGTTGCCGTCGATAAAGTCGGTGCAGCAACAAAGTATAAACACTATGCACGCCGCGATTTCATGATACGGAAAAGTCACGAAATATAAAATCGCAACGATGGGAATCAACGCTATTCTTGCAAGTGTTATTTTGTTTGGAAGATTAAGTTTTTTCATTTCACTTCTCCAACGAGATCATACCCGTTTGTGCCGGTAATCTTCACGTCGTAGAAATTGCCGACGTTCACAAGATTGTCGCTTGAAAACAGAACTTTCGCATCTACTTCGGGCGCACAGAATTCGGGACGACCGTAAAATATGTTATTGTCGTAGTCGATACCTTCGTAAAGAACTTTCAAAGTTTTACCGACATAATTTTTGTTGTTTTCGAAAATCACTTTGCTTTGAAGCGCGGTGATGTTTTTAAGGCGTTTGTTTTTGACCGCTTGCGGAATCTGGTTTTTGAGTTTCGCCGCGGCGGTGCCGTCTTCCTTGCTGTACGCGAAAAATCCCGCGTAATTCAGCTTATATTCGCCGATGAAGTCGTAAAGTTTTTGATACTGCTCGTCCGTCTCACCGGGAAAACCTACGATGAAAGTCGAGCGAATCGCGACGTCGCCGGCGTTTCTGATTTTTTCGATAAGGTTTTTGATTTCCTTTTCGGACGTCCGTCGCCCCATCGTCTTTAATATCGTATCATCAATATGTTGCAAGGGAATGTCAACATATTTGCAAATTTTGTCGTTTTTTACGATATATTTTATAAGGTCGTCGCTCAAAAGTTCCGGATAGCAATACAAAAGCCTTACCCATTCGACGTCAAGCGACGTGATTTTGTCTAAAAGTTTTAAGAGAGCGTATTCGTTGTAAAGGTCGATGCCGTAACGCGTGATATCCTGCGCCACGATATTCAATTCCTTCACGCCGTATTCGTCAACGAGAATTTTCGCCTCGTCGTACAGACTTTCGATCGTGCGGCTTCTGAACTTCCCGCGGATTTTCGGAATCGCGCAATAAGTGCAGTGATTGTCGCAACCTTCCGCGATTTTGAGATACGCATAATGATACGGCGTCGTCAGCACGCGTTTTGTCGACGGTAAGTCGCACGGCGTGAAGTCAACGACCTTTTTCCCCTCCTCAACCGATTTGATGACGTCGGCGATTTTGCTGTATTCGCCGATACCGAGGAATGCGTCCACTTCCGGAATTGCGTCGACGATTTCCTGCTTGTACCTTTCGGGCAGACAGCCCGTAACGATGATTTTGAAATCGCGTTCCTTTTTCTTTTCGACAAATTCCAGAATGGTGTCGATGGCTTCCTGCTGGCTTTTTTTGATAAACGCGCAGGTATTGATAAGTATTACGTCGGCTTCGTTTTCGTCCGCCGTAAATTCGATACCGGCGTCGCCCGCATAAGCAAGCAGGTTTTCGGTATCGACGCGGTTTTTATCGCAACCGAGACTTATTATCCCGAGTTTAACGCTCATTGTCCGTCCTCCGGCAGGTCGAATTCGGTGGAGTCGGGATTTTCCGCGACCGCGCCGTAAATCTGCATAAACTGCTCCATCGAGATAAGGACGTCGCGCTGTGTGTTGCCGCCCTTATTCGGCGATACGTAGCCCTTTTCTTCCATAAGCTCGACAAGGTTTGCCGCCGTGCCGTAGCCCACGCCGAATTTACGCTGAATGCGGGAAATCGACGCCTTTTGTTCCTTCACGCACATTTGCAGAGCGTCGATAAACTGTTTCGACTCCCCGTTTCTGCCGACGGGAGTATGGGCGTAACTGTTCCTTTGCGGGACTTCTTCGGGTTCTTTTTCTTCCTCGGGTTGCTTGAATATCGAGTTCTGAACGTCGGGATCGAAATATGCCTCGTTGTGCTCTTTGATATATTTTACGACTGCCGATACTTCCTCGGTGCTGACGAAGCAACCTTGCAAACGCTCCGGTTCGTTGAACGACTGCGGATAATAAAGCATATCGCCTTTGCCCAGAAGTTTTTCCGCGCCGCCTTCGCCCAGAATCGTGCTGCTGTCCGCGGCGGTTTTCAGTGAAAACGCTATACGCGACGGCAAGTTCGACTTAATCGTGCCGGTGATGACGTCGACGGACGGGCGTTGCGTCGAAATGATAAGGTGTATGCCCGCTGCGCGAGCAAGACGTGCAAGCGAGTTGATTTTATCTTCGATATTCCTTTTTTGTTGCGACATAAAGTCGGCAAGCTCGTCAAAGATAATGACGATTCTGGGAAGTTTCACGACGCCTTCGTGTTCGCGTGCGTACTGATTGTATTCCGAAATATTTCTTGCGCTGATTCCCTTGAACAGACTGAATCTTCTTCTCATTTCGTTTATCGCCCAGTCAAGCGAGTTGACAGCCGCCGCAACGTCGTCGATTGCTTCCGGCACGAGAAGGTGCGGGATACCGTTGTACGGTCCCATTTCAACCATCTTCGGGTCAATGAGAATAAGTTTTAAGTCGGACGGGCCGTTTCTGTACAGCAAACTTACGATAAGTCCGTTTATGCAAATGGATTTACCGCTCCCGGTGCCGCCTGCGATAAGAAGGTGCGGCATGGATTCCAGATCGCACACGACGTCCTGGTTTGCAATGTCTTTGCCGAGCGCGAAAGTAAGTTCCGAATTGCTCCTGTTGAACTTTTCGCCTTCGAGGACGCTCCTGAGAAGTACGGGTGTGCGTACGTCGTTTGCGACTTCGATACCGAATGCGTCTTTCCCCGGGATCGGCGTTTCGAAACGGATCGCGCCTTTGACTTGCAGTTTCATTGCGATGTCGTCGGCATACTTCGTGACGTTACTGACCGAAATACCCGCGGGCATTTGCAGTTCGAAACGGGAGAACGTCGGACCTTGCGTAACGCCGACAACCTTTGCATTGATATTGAATTCCATAAAGACTTGTTCGAGTTTTTCGATTTTTTCCGAAAAGTCTTCCGCAACGATGTCCGAACGACCTTTGTTGAGGAGATCGATGGGCGGCGCGTAATAAGGCTTCTTTTGTTGTTCCAGAAGAATGCTCTGGTCAATCGAGATTTGTCTGTCGTCCTTTTTCGCGGGGGTAACCGACACGGTTTTTGCGTTTTTCCCGACGGGGAACGTGTTGCCGTACGACGTGTCTTTGAGCGACCTTTGCTCTTCACGCGGTTTTTCTTCGCGAGGGGCGTAAGGCTGACGCGGTTTTTCGACGGGTTTTGCCACGGGCGTCGGATTGAACGTATCGTTGATTTCCTTATCGGTAGGCATTTTCGCGTCGGAAAATTTCGACTCCGCCTGCATTTCTTCAAAACGAGTCATGGGTTTTTCGGGCGGAGTGTTGTCGGGTTCATATCCCGAGTTGTACCCGTCACCCGAAAGTTTGGGCAACACTTTTTCGGTTTTTTCGCTGTCGGTCGCGGGACGCTCGTAAACGTTGTTCACGACGGGTTTTGCGATTTCTTCGGGTTTTGCAGGTTCTTTCTTTTCGGGCTCGACCTTATTCACGGGTTTCACCGTGCCGGAATTTTTCTTTTCGGGCAGCGGCGCGCCGAACATTGTGAATATACTTCCCGTGCCCGACGATTTGTCGGATTCCTTCTTGACCTCGGGTTTTTCGACGGGTTTTACAGCGGGTTCCGTATGATTGATTGATTTCATCACGGGAGTGTCCGCGGGTTTTTCAATGGGTTTATAGGAAGGCGCGACGACTTCTTCGTCGGGTTTTGCCGCCTTCGTTTCGGTTTTTTCGTTCTTTTTGTCCTTATCTCCGTACAAAATGTCGCGGATAAAGTACGGCATACCCTCGGGAATACCGTTGTCGTTTTTCTTTTCTTCTTCCTTTTCGGGGACGGGATCGGGCTTTTTGCGACGAGGTTCCGCAATGCGTTTCGACGCCGCGCCGCGGATATCGTTTGCGGTTGTCGGGGTGTCGAGGATATATCCGAAACGCTCCTGAATGTCGCGCGCTTTTTCTTCGTCGCTTTCGGGAAGATCAAACGCTTCCTTCAAAGTTTGCGGACGTTTTTTGCCGCCGTCGCGGTTGAACGTGAACGACTGAGAGTCAAGCGACGGTTTTATATCTTCTTCGCCGTTTGCGTTTGCCGTGCCGAAAGTAACGGTTTTGCCGCTTTCTTCAACTTTTTTATCGTCCTTTTTGCCGTAAAGTTTTTCTTTTGCGCGCTTACGTTTGACGTCGTCGGTATCGAAGACGGGTTCTTTCACGCTGTCTGCGGTGACGCCTGCCGTATCCTGATTCGGGAACAGCAGCGAGAATTTGTTTCTTACCTTTTTGGGCTTGTCGGAACCGTTTTCGTTCAGACTTCCGACAAAAAGTTTATTGCCAATGGGTTGCTCGACAATGCGTTCTTCGCGCGAGGCGTCGGCAATGTCGGTAAGGACGGGGCTTTCTCCCTTTTTATTCGCTTTGATTTTGGTTGATTTTGTGCGGTAAGGCAAACGATTCACAAGCACGGGATATACCGTAAAAATGCTCAAAACCGCAAACAGCAGAATAAGCGCGACAATCGAATACGCGGGTGTCAGGACTTTCATAAAAAGCCATGCGACGATGCCGTAAAGAAGACCTGCCGCCGATTCCCCGTTGTAAAGCGCTTTGAGATACGCGCCGTACGACGACGTGGTAAGGAAATAATCCTTTGAAAACCATACGTGCAGTGCAAGAAGCGCGATGTAAAACAGCGAAAGATATTTCAGAGTTTTGTTGAGCGGAAGCGTAACGCGCTTTCCGAAAGTAACCATTACGCCGATAAAAGTGCCCACGATCGAGTATGCGAAAGACGCGTAGCCGAAAACGCCGATAAGAAACGACGAAATCATGCGCCCTACGCCGCCCAATGCGTTGACGAGCGATAAAAAACATAAAAGCGAAACGATAATAATCAATATACCGCCGGCAATACGGTTTGCTCTGCTGTCGTAATTGCCGTAACGTCTGTCATCGTGTGCCAAGGTGTCCTCCAATCAATATATAGTGCCGAAGCGGCGTGAAAAACCGCAAAATAGGCAGTCTGATAAAAATTATATAGATATTATATCATAATATTATTTACTATACAACAATTAAGAACGCGAAAAATATTAAAAAAATCATAAATTTTTCCGAAACCGCATAAACATTTTTAAGGTGATTTATGAAAAAACCCGACAAAACTTTTTTTATTGACGTTGCAAAAGCCGTCCTGTTTTCGATTTTGTTTTCGTTTGCCGCGGTGTTGACTTTGGCGGTTATCGTACGATTTTCAAACGTATCGGAAAAAGGCGTGGTTATTCTTAATACCGTCGCAAAAATTCTTGCGATTATTTTCGGCGTGCTTGTCGGATTCAAAACGAAAAGCGGCGGACTTATAAAAGGCATTACGGCAGGTGTTTTATACGTGCTACTTGCCTTTTTGATTTTTGCCCTTTTTGAAAAATTCGACGGCGTGAAGTTTAATTATTTTGACCTACTCTTCGGTGTTCTCGCAGGCGCGTTTTCAGGAATAATCAAGGTGAACGTAAAACAAAAGAACTGACAATTTTGCAACAAAAAATCCCGCAAAACTGCGGGATTTTTGTGATTTTTCAAAAATTTCAATTAAAATTTGATGTCTTCGTCGTTGTCGATTTTCACGTCTTCCTTGCTGTCGATGCTCACGTCTTCGGTGTTGCCGAGGGTGATGTCGTTGGTGCTTTCCGCCTTGGAAGTGTCGTCGACGGACTCGTCGTGATGTTTCTTATTGATGCCGAGATTGGGCTTTTTGGGCTTTTCTTCGGTCTTGGGTTTGTTTTTGCTGTCGATAACGGTTGCGATTGCGTTTTTGTCGATGACGATAAGGGTTTCGCTTTCGTCGGTGCCGACGTTGAGCGTAACTTGTTTGCTGTCGTCGTCAATCGCGTAAATCTTGCCGATAAGGCGACCGATTGTCATAACTTTGTCGCCGACAGACAGGTTGCTCATCAGATCCTGATATTCTTTCTTTCTTTTCCTTTGGGGAATGATGGTCATAACGATCATGAGTACGAAAAATACCGCAAGAATCGCAATAGATACCCCTTGATTGGCTGCAAGTGCTTGTACAAACATTTATAAAATCTCCTTGTTTATTTCATTTTTGTTTATTTATATTACTTTATTTTTTGACATTTTGCAAGCGTTATCGTAAAATATCGAGAAATTTGCCGATAATCTTATCAAAATGCCCGAAAAATCACTTGTTAAAGGCTTCTTTGTCCTGCTCGCGACGGAATTCGTACGTTTCAAAGAACTCGTCGCGGAAATCGCGCAGACGGTCTTCCCATATCGCTTTTTTGATGTCGTTCACAAGTCTGTTCAAAAACCTTATGTTGTGAATCGACAACAGCCGTCCGCCGAAAATTTCGTCGGTGTTGATAAGATGGCGCACGTACGCTCTTGTGTAATTCCTGCAACAATAGCAGTCGCAACCTTCTTCGACGGGTGAAAAGTCGTCCTTATATTTCGCGTTTCTTATCGTCAGGTCGCCTTTATACGTCATTGCCGTGCCGTTTCTTGCGATACGCGTCGGGAGCACGCAGTCCATCATATCTATGCCGCGCATAAACCCTTCGACGATGCAGTCCGCACTGCCGACGCCCATAAGGTATCTTGGCATATTCTCGGGATAATGCGGTTGCAAAACGTCCAGCATTTCGTACATAACGGGTTTCGGCTCGCCGACAGACAGTCCGCCGATTGCGATGCCGCACTTTGCGTAAGGAATCGTGCGTTTCAGACTTTCAAGCCTTAAATCCGCATACATATTGCCCTGAACGATCGGGAAAAGCATTTGTTTGCCCGAAAAATCGTGTTTGCTGCACCGGTCAAGCCATCTTAAAGTGCGTTCCATCGCCTCTTTGGATTTTTCGTAATCGGTGCCTGCCGCCGTACATTCGTCAAACGCCATAACAATGTCGCTGCCGAGTTGCTGTTGGATATGCATAGATTCTTCCGGGCCGATAAAATGCTTGCTGCCGTCCAGAAAACTGTTGAAAGTAACGCCGTCTTCGGTGATTTTTCTCATCGACGAAAGACTGAAAATCTGAAATCCGCCGCTGTCGGTGAGAATGGGCCTGTCCCAATTCATGAACTTGTGCAGTCCGCCAGCCCGTTCGATAAGGTCGGAACCCGGGCGAAGATAAAGATGATACGTATTCGAAAGAATTATCTGACTGCCCATTTCTTTCAGTTCTTCGGGCGAAAGTCCTTTTACGGTCGCCATCGTACCGACGGGCATGAATACGGGCGTTTCAATCACGCCGTGCGGGGTTGTGAGTCTGCCGACACGCGCGCCCGTCTGTTTGCAGGTATGCAGTATTTCATACTTGAAATTTTCCATTATTATTTCACGTCAACCTTTATATTTGTTTAAGTTTATGCCGATAATGTATCGAATTTTTTATATTTTTGTCAAAATTTATTACGTTTTGACGAAATTTCAATGCAAAATTGTTTTCTTACGCTTTCTAAATAAGCAACGTCGCGTCGCCGAAACTGAAAAATCTGTATTTCATATCGACCGCGGTTTTGTACATATTCATCACGTTTTCGTAGCCCGCAAAAGCGCACACGTACATGATAAGCGTGCTTTCCGGCAAATGGAAATTCGTTATCATTCCTTTCAGAATTTTGAATTTGTAGCCGGGATAAATGAAAATTTGCGTCTCGCCGTGTCCGGCGTGGACGAAACGGTTTTCGTCGGAAACCGTTTCAAGAACGCGGCCGGAAGTCGTACCGACTGCAATCACGCGCCGCCCTTCTTTCACTGCTTTGTTTATGATTTTTTCGTTTTCTTCCGACAGTTCGTAATATTCGCTGTGCATTTTGTGGTCGGTGATTTCTTCCGCTTTCACCGGACGGAACGTCCCAAGCCCCACGTGCAACAATACTTCCGCAAACTCGACGCCCTTGTTTTTCAGACTTTCGATAAGTTCGGGCGTGAAATGAAGCCCTGCCGTGGGCGCAGCCGCGCTGCCGTCGATTTTGCTGTAAACAGTGTTGTACCTTGACGGATCTTTGAGTTTTTCGTGAATGTACGGCGGGAGCGGCACGTTGCCGACTCTTGACAAGATGTCTTCAAAAACACCGTCAAATTCAAAACGTAAAGTCCTGATTCCGCTTTCACCGATACCGACGACATCGGCAAATAGTTCGTCCGAAAATTTCAGCCTTGCGCCGACGGTCGCTTTCCTTGCCGGGCGCATAATACATTCCCAATCGGTAAAGTTCACGCGGCGAAGAAGAAGCGCCTCGTATTTCGTCACACTTTCCTTGTCCGCGCGGTAGCCGTAAAGCCTTGCCGGGATAACTTTGGTATTGTTGACGACAAGAAGGTCGCCTTCTTTCAGAAAGTCACCGATTTTGTTGAATATTGTGTGAGTAAGTTCGCCCGTTTCCTTGTTCATGACGAGAAGTCTTGCGCTGTCGCGAGGTTCGACGGGCGTCTGCGCGATAAGTCCTTCGGGCAAGTCATAGTAAAAGTCGCTTGTTTTCATTATTTTTCGATGTATTCAAAGCCCAGATGCTCATAGGCAAGCGGTAATACGGTGCGGCCGCGCGGCGTGCGCGCGATAAAACCGAGTTGAATAAGGAACGGCTCCACAACGTCCTCGATGGTGGTTGCGTCCTCGCCCGTCGCCGCCGATAACGTATCGAGACCGACCGGGCCGCCGTTGAATTTTTTGATTGCGGCTTCAAGGACGTTTCTGTCAACCGCGTCAAGACCGAGTTCGTCGATGTCCATAAGTTTCAACGCCTTTTTCGCGATATTAAGGTTGATAACGTCCATATTTTCGTAATCGGCGTAGTCGCGAACGCGTTTCAGGAGCCTGTTTGCGATACGCGGCGTTCCGCGGCTGCATTTTGCAAGTTCCTGCAATGCGTCGTCGTCGATTTTCGTTTCCAGAATGTTTGCGCTGCGCTTTATAATTTTCGCAAGTTCTTCCGTCGTATAAGGTTCAAGACGGAATTTAATGCCGAATCTGTCGCGCAACGGGCTGGAAAGCATGCCTTCTTTCGTCGTCGCGCCGATAAGCGTGAAGCGTTTTAATTGAAGCCTGAGCGAGCTTGCCATCGCGCCCGTGCCCGTAACAAGGTCAAGCGAGAAGTCTTCCATCGCGGGATACAAAACTTCCTCGATATTGCGGCTCAGGCGGTGAATTTCGTCGATGAACAATATGTCGCCCTTTTCAAGTTTTGAAAGCAGCGCGGCAAGGTCTGCCGCTTTTTCGATTGCGGGACCGCTCGTTACCTTGACCTGCGCGCCCATTTCGTTTGCGATGACGTGCGCGAGCGTGGTTTTTCCGAGCCCCGGCGGACCGTAAAGCAAAACGTGATCGAGCGCGTCGCCGCGGTTTCGTGCGGCGGTCATATAAACGTCGAGGTTATGCTTTATCTTGCTTTGCCCGACGTATTCGGATAACGACTTCGGACGAAGAGTGTTTTCTTCGATATCGTCGACGGTCGACTTTGCCGAAATAACCCTGTCGTCCTGAAATTCTCCGTTAAATTTACTGATAATTCCTTCCATATTCTTACAAGCGTTTCAACGCTTCCCTTATGATATTTTCCGCGCCTTTTTCGGTTTTTGAAACATCGGCGACGATTTTGACGGCGTCCGAGTTGGAAATTCCCAGCGATACGAGCGCGAAAACCGCTTCCTGCGCGTCCTTTTCAACAACCGCGGATATTTCGCTTTGCGCGTTGGTTAAGTCAAGCGAAACCTGATCGCGCATGCTGACGACGATAAGTTCCGCAGTTTTTTTGCCCAGACCTTTGATTTTGGAAAGTGATTTCACGTCGCCGGTTGCGATTGCGACGGTAAGCGAGTTAAGATCCGCACCGCTTAAAATCTGCATTGCCATTTTCGGGCCGACGCCGCTTATGTCGATGAGCCTTAAAAACAGCGTTTTTTCCTCAATCGACGAAAAACCGTATAAAGCGTAAGTGTCTTCTCTGACGTAAAGATAAGTATAAATTTTTGCGATTTCGCCTTCCGAAAACTTATTCGTCGTGAAGTTGCTTGCGCCGATTTCGTATCCGATGCCGTTGTTGTCGACGACAATCGTGTTGCCCGCCGAATAAACGACCTTTCCCGTGATGTAATTGTACATAAAACTCCTACTTTATCCTGAAATTGTTTTTGTTTGCGCCGACCTGTCCGTGACATAACGCAACCGCAAGCGCGTCGGCGGCGTCGTCCGGGCGCGGCAGGGATTTAAGGCGCAACACCGATTGCACCATAAGTTGCATTTGTTTTTTGTCCGCCCCGCCGTATCCCGTGATTGCCATTTTGATTTGGTTGGGCGTGTATTCGTAAACTTCGTCGCCGATAAGTTTCACCGCGGTCAGAAGCATAACGCCGCGCGCCTCGGCAACCGAAATGCCCGTCGTAATGTTTTTTGAAAAGAACAGTTCCTCAACGGAAATCTGCGACGGTTTGTAAGTTTCGATAAGCGTGGTTACGCCTTGTTCGATTTTTGAAAGCCTTACGGGCAGCGTGTCTTCTTTGGGCGTGGAAACTATACCGTAGTCAATGACGGTATAAACGCCCCTTTCAAGATTAATCACACCGAAGCCCATTGTCGCAAGCCCCGGATCCAAACCCATAATTATCATAAATAATATAATAAATTGTATTATAAAAAAAGTCAACCGCAAGTTATAGCGGTTGACGTAATTTTAAGGCATAATCGTCAAATTATTTTGTTTACGATTTCGTCGCGGTACTTCGTGACGACGGCGTCGGTCAGATTTCTTTCCGACTTTTCGACGGTGAGTTCGGTTTCATAAACGATGTCGGCGGGACTGCCTGATAGCACGAATACTTTATCGCCCATTAACAGCGCGTCGTAAACGTCGTGCGTCACGAGGACGACGGTGCGCCCGTCGCGCCCCCAAAGTTCCAGAAACTTTTTTATCAGTCGGGTTTTCAGCGACACGTCAAGCCCCTTGAAAGGTTCGTCCAGAAGCATGACTTCGGACGGGTACAAAAACGCCCGTGCCATCTGCACGCGTTGCGCCTGACCACCCGAAATTTCCGTCGGCAATCTTTTCAGAACGTCGGAGATTTCCAAAAGTTTTGCCATATCGTAAATTGCATTTTTGCGCGCGGTTTTGTCTCTAATTGCATTTTTTAAGACAAAATCAAGGTTTTTTTCAACCGAAATTGTTTTTACAAGCCTGTCGCTTTGAAAAATGTACGACACGTTTTTTGGCATATTTTCAATCTCGCCGTCAAACCTTGAAAGCCCCGTAAGAGCGTTTAACAGCGTGGTTTTCCCGACGCCGCTCGCGCCAAGCACCACGTTGATTTTGCCACCGAAAAAGACGGCGTTGAAATTCTTATAAATTTCCTTATCGGGATACGAAAACGAAAAGTTTTTGAAAATAATATCTTTCATCTTGTTTTCTCCCAGATTTTTTTGAATATGGACACGACCGCTTCCAACACGAACGCGAACACGATTGCGACAAGCGTCCAGGCAAGCAGATACGCAACGTCGAAACTTGCGTTTGCCGTATAAATTTTGCTGCCGATACTTTTCGGGACAAAGGTCAGAATTTCAGCCGCGATAATAACTTTGAACGTGAGCGACAGCGTCGAACGCGCGTTGTCGAAAAGACTTGGCGCTACCTCCGGCAGATATACGTTTTTCACGACGTCGATTTTTTTCACCTTATAAATTTTCGTCATTTCGATAAGGTCTTTGTCGACGCCCGAGAGCGCGCTGTAAATCGCCGTGAACAGTATCGGGAACGCAATCAGAAATCCGACGACGAAAGCAAGCGTTTCATTGCTGTAAAACGCATACAGAATAAGTATGACCGCAACCGTCGGCGCGGCGCGTAAAAACGAAACAACGGGGTTTATCACACGATATACGGGGTTTAAAACCATAGATATTGCCGCAAGTACGAATGCAATCAGAAACGACGCCGCAAAACACCAAAGAGTTCGAAGCACGGAAAATCCGACCGCGCGCCAGAATCCCGCCTCTCCCCCGAGCGTGAAAAATTCTTTCAGCACGACGTCGGGGGACGGCAGTATAAGCGGCTTGTTTTTGACTTTCGCCACAATCGCCCATATCGCAATCACAAGCGCGAACGCGATGAGCGGATAAAGTATGTCGAAAAATATCTTTTTCGTTTTTTCGTTTTTAAGAAAACTTTTCATTAAAACAAATTGACGGTATCCCAGTTTACGCCGGGCGCAAGGTTTTTAAGAAACGCCAGAATTTCCGCTTTCTTTTCGGCGGTGAGTTTTTCGGCGTTTACGTTGCATTTCGCAATCGAAGGCGCGGGGAACGCCGCCGATTCATAAGCGTTTGCTTTCATAAAGTCGTTCACGCTTTGCGGATTGTTTTTCACCCATTCTTTGCTTGCTTTAAGCGCGGCGAAAAGCGCGTCCATAAACGCAGCGTCGGAAGCAAGGCTCGACTTCACGAAAATGCCGGCTTGCGGATAAGTTTCTTTGCCCGAAACTTTTTTGTATTCTGCCTGCAAATCCATTTGCGCGTTGAATCCGAATTTTATTTTGAAAGTCGTTGCCGCGGGCTCGCCCACGACCGCAAAATCGACGCTGCCGTTTTCGACGGCTGTTTTTGCCTGCAATCCGTCGCCGGCATATTGGACGTAAACGCTCGTATCGTTCAGGTTTTTCACGTCGTCGACGATACTGATATTATTTGCTTTCAGAATATATCTGAAAACAAGCCCGGGTACGCCCTGCTGACCGATACAGGCGATTTTCTTGCCTTTAATATCGTTTATTGTCAAAGTTGTTGCCTTTTCGCTTTTCCCGACAAGATAAAGACTGCCGTCAACCGCGACGCTGACGAGTTTGTAATCCGCACCCTTATTTATAAGGGTTGCGCCTGCGTTCACAGGCATAATCACAAGGTCGGAAAGCCCTGCCTGCATCTCTTTTGCGATATTACTCGGATTTACGATTTTATAGTTTACGTTTTTGCCCGAAATCGACTTATTGTCCGTGATAAGCCTTGCGATTGCAAGCGCGGGAGTGCCTTCGGGTGCCGCAAACGTCAACGTTACATCGTTTCCGTTGCCTTTTTTGTTGTCCTTGTTGCAAGCGGTCAGAAGCCCGATTGACAAAACAAGTGCGACAAGCAACATTACTGCCGTAAGTTTCTTTTTCATTTTTTTTGCTCCTTTTTGGTTTAATTTATATCAACGCTCGTGAGCGCGGATTTTACGAAAACGTTTTTGATTTTGCCGAGTTTCCCGGTGAGCGCGGATATTTCCTCGACGCTGCCTTTGACGACGACGGAAATTGCCGAAAAACCGCTTTCGCGGTCGGGAAGCCCCATTCGACCGAGTATGATTTCGGAATTTTCCGACAAAACTTTCTGCACTTCGGGAACGACGTCCCTTTCTTCGACGACGATGCCCACAACGCCCAGTCTTTTCATATTTTCTCCTTAAAAAAATCGGCATGCCGAAAAGCAAGCCGATAATAAACGTATTATGCTTAAAACTTACTCTCCGACAAATCATCGATTAGGTTTTATTATGGTTATATTATACCCTATTTATAAAAGTTTGTCAATTATTTCACATACGGCACACGCCGTCTGCTATTGCCGCGTCGAAAACAGCCTTTGACACCGCAACTTTAACTCTTTTGTCAAAAGGTTTCGGAAGAATGTTGTCAGCGTTAAGTTCATCGTCGGAAATAACGCCGGCGATTGCTTTGGCTGCGGCGATTTTCATATTTTTTGTGATTTTTCGAGCTTTTGCGTCAAGTGCGCCGCGGAAAATTCCCGGGAACGCCAGAACGTTATTGACCTGGTTCGGGAAGTCGCTGCGCCCCGTGCCGACAACCTTTGCGCCCGCCTGTTTCGCGACGTCGGGCAAGATTTCGGGCGTCGGGTTTGCCATGGCGAAGATAATCGCGTCTTTGTTCATGGATTTCACCATATCCGTCGTCAACAAATTGCCTTTCGACACGCCGATGAACACGTCCGCGCCTTTTACGGCGTCAGAAAGATTTCCGCGAACGTCTTCCTTGTTAAAAGTTTCCGCAAGTTCTTTCTTGTGCCATTCCATGTTATCGCGCGAGGGATAAAGTATGCCGTATTCGTCGGAAAGCGTAATATTTTTTGCGCCGAAGTCCCTCAAAAGCCAGGTTATCGCAGTGCCGGCAGCCCCCGGACCGTTCACGACGATTTTCACGTCTTTTATGTCTTTTTTCACGATTTTCAAAGCGTTTATAAGCCCTGCAAGGACGATTATCGCCGTGCCGTGCTGATCGTCGTGAAATACGGGAATATCAAGTTCGTCATTAAGTCGTCTTTCGATTTCAAAGCAACGGGGACTTGAAATGTCTTCAAGGTTTATGCCGCCAAAACTTATCGAAAGGTTTTTCACGATATTTACGATTTCGTCGGAGTTTTGCGTGTCAAGACAAATCGGAAACGCGTCGACGCCGCCGAATTCCTTAAACAGTACGCATTTCCCTTCCATAACGGGCATTGCCGAAAGACCGCCAAGGTTTCCGAGCCCGAGTATCGCGCTGCCGTCCGACACGACCGCGACAAGATTCCCGCGCCGCGTATAAACGTATGAGTTTTCGGGATTTTTTGAAATTTCAAGCGTAGGCGCGGCGACTCCCGGCGTATATGCCGTTGCAAGACTTTCGGCGTCACCGACTTTCACTCTTGAAATAACTTCGATTTTTCCTTTGAGTTCCTCGTGCAGTTTCAATGATTTCTGATTGTAGTCCATATTACACCTCAAATCGTATAATATCATTTTTAGTATTAAAATGCAATTTCTTGCGGTATAATAATTGACTTTTGTCGAATGTATGTATTATACTTTTACTCATTAAATCATTAAACAGGAAAATGTTATGAAACAAATCTTATCGTCAGCGTTCAACGCAAACGCCGCGGTGCTTTACGTCATAGCGGCGGTGGTAATTTTATACGTGCTCGCGCAATCGATATTCTTCCTTGTCCGCGCCGTTAAACAATCCAAAAAAATCGGCATGGACAAAGGCGTTATCAGGCGCACTGCGCGTCGTGCCGCGATATTTTCAATCGCACCTGCAATAAGCATTTTCATCGGCGTGGCGGCTCTCGCGCCGAAACTCGGGATTCCTTTGCCCTGGCTTCGTCTGTCGGTCATCGGAAGCCTTGTGTACGAAACGTCGGCTGCCGAAATCGGCGCAAAGTCGATGAATCTTCCGTGGGACAGTTTTTCCGCATCGACAATCACCGCAGAACAGTTCGTAACAATCGCAATGATAATGAGTATCGGTTGTCTTCTTCCGCTCATACTCGTTGCCTTTTTCACGAAAAAGTATTCGTCGGGAATGCTTAAAATGGAAAAGAAAGACAAAAAATGGGGCGAAATCCTTTCAACCGCAATGTTTATGGGCGTCGTAAGCTGCTTTTTCGCAACGAACTTCACAAAAGTTACAAGCGGGCTCGAAGGCTGGATTCCCGTTTTCATTATCCTGATTTCGGCGGCGGTAATGCTCATATTCGGTGCAGTTCAGAAACTCACGAAGTGGCGCTGGATCAACGACTACGCCCTGCCGGTTTCAATGATTGTGGGTATGGTTTGCTCCGTTCCCATCTACAACGCCATAGTTTAAGAGGTGCATTATGAAAAACATTTCAAGAAAAAATAAATCGTATTCCGAAAACACTCACTTTTATGGCAGAATTTGGAGCATAGTGTCCGTTGTCATGATGATGGTATTCCCCATTGTCGCTGGGATCGTGTTTGACGCGTGGCCAACGGCTTCGGCAGTCGGTATCGGCATTATGGGTATCCTTATTTACTGGGCTGCCGGCGCGGTGGAGTTTATCAGTTACACCCCGCTTCTCGGCGCGACCAGCATTTATCTCGGTTTTGTTACGGGCAACCTTTCCAACCTGAAAGTGCCCTGCGCGCTGTCCTGCATCGACGCGGAAAACGCAAAATCCAACACGGACGAAGGCGACATCATCGCAACGGTTTCGACCGCCGTTTCGTCCATAGTAACGATTCTCGTTATCATTATCGGCGTTATCCTTATCGCGGCGACGCCCCTTGCCGACCTTCTTGCAAAACCCGCGGCGCAAAAAGCGGCGGATTACCTGTTGCCCGCACTCTTCGGCGCGCTTGCCGTCGTGTACGTTTCAAGAAATCCGAAAATTGCTTTCCCGCCGGTTATACTTATGGTCGCGTTATGTATTGCAATTCCGAAAATTGAGAGTATAATAAGTATATTGGTGCCTTTCGTCGCGATCTTCACCGTCGGCGTCGCAAGGATTATGTACAAAAAAGGCTGGCTCGGCAAGAACGAACCCGAAAAAACCGCGGTCGACGTCGAAACGAACAACGTCGCGCTTGACACCGAAGACACCGATAAATTTATCGACGAACTTGATAATAAATAATTTTTACAGGTGATATATATGTCAAAAAAAGTATTTATCAACGCAAATTTGTGGGACGGATACGCCGATAGCGTTTTCAAAAAATGCGCTATCTTCGTTGACGGCGACAAAATCGCAAAAATATCTTACGACGAAAAACCCGACGTTTCGGGATACGAAGTCATCGACCTTAACGGCAAATACGTTACGCCGGGACTTGTCAACCCCCACGTTCACCTTTTCGGCACAGGTATGCCCAGCAAGGTCATTTCGGGCGGCGGCGCACAAAAACTCGTGATGAAAATCGTGAAAACGAAACTCGGCGACAAAATCCTTGACGCCCTTGTAAAAAGCGCGGCAAGACAACAGTTGCTTAGCGGCGTTACGACTCTGCGAGCCGTCGGCGACTTCAAATATTCCGACGTTCGCCTTCGCGATAAAATCAATTCGGGCAAAGTGCAAGGTCCTCGCCTTCAAGTGTCGGGTCCCGCAATCACCGTTCCCGGCGGACACGGCGACGGCACGTTCTCAATGACTTCCGACACCCTTGACGGTCTGCGCGCGCTTGTCAGACAAAACAAGGAACGCGGCGTCGACTTCATTAAAATCTGCGTCACGGGCGGCGTAATCGACGCAAAAGTCAAAGGCGAACCCGGCGAAGTCAAAATGAGCCTTGAACAAACCAAAGCGGTCGTCGACGAAGCGCATAAGCTCGGTCTTCGCGTCGCGTCGCATACCGAAAGTTTCAAAGGCGTTGAAATCACGGCGGCGGCAGGCGTCGATACCGTTGAACACGGCGCACCCTTAACCCCCGAGATGGCTGCCGAAATGAAAGCGACCAATTCCGCAATGGACGTTACTTATTCCCCCGCGCTCCCCTTAAAAATGCTCGATCCGTCAATTACGCTACTTGATCCGATTTGCGTGTACAACACCGAAATCGTTGTGAGCAATATGACGAAAGGCGCGAAAAACTGCATTGACGAAGGCATACTTCTCGGCATGGGCACGGACAGTTCCTGCCCGTTCGCAACGCAATACAATATGTGGCGCGAGGTCGTGTTCTTCCAGAAATGCGTCGGCGTGTCGAACGCGTACGCTCTTTCAGTCGCAACGCTGAACAACGCAAAACTTATGGGACTTGATAACGTGTGCGGCACTGTCGAAGAAGGCAAAAGCGCGGATATGATAGTGATGAGCAAAAACCCGCTTGACGACCTTACGGCACTGCGCGATCTGGACAAAGTTATCATCCGCGGCGAAGTCATCGACAAACCCTTGCCGAAGCGCAACGAAACCATCGAAAAGGAACTCGATGATATTACAAAAAAGATTTAATTTTTGATAAAACATAACAAAAATCCCGCAAAATTTGCGGGAATTTTTGTATAATTTGTTGTTTTTTATTTGAAGTTTGTAAGGACGTTTCTGTAAAAGTCAACGCCTTGCGCGAGGGAATCGACGCCGATACGCTCGTTGTAGCCGTGGCACGCGCCGAGTTCCTCGAGACTTACCAAAAACGGGGTAAAACGAAGCGCCGTGCTGCAAATGTCCTGCATATATCTGCAATCCGTGCCGCCCGCGATAAGATAAGGCGCAAGGACGGTATCCCCGTACGTTTTGTTGATCATATCGACGGTGAATTTATAGCCTTCCGACTTCGTATCGGTGCAGGGACTTGCGTCGCGCGTGTTCAGAACCTCGATTTCGATATCGTATTTTTTAGCGACTTTTTCAAGTTTTTTCATGCACTTATCATGCCCTTCCTGCGGCGAAAAACGAAGGTTTGCAAGCACCCAGGCGGCGTCGGGGATATTGTTGCTCGCGTGGCTGCCTTCCGCCATCGTGAACACCATCGTCGTGGACAAAAACGCCTTGACCTGCGACGAAAGACTGTCGGGCAACACTTTAAGAGCAAGCGGCAAAATATGATATGCGTTTTTTACAAGCGGACGAAGCGCGGGCTTTACCGCTTTTGAAAGATCCTTGAAAAGTTCTTTCAGAATGGGCAATACTTTCACGTCGAAAATATTGTGCTTTTCATTGTAAAGAATAAATTTTGCAAGGCGCACGAACGGCGTGTTTTTGGGCGGCGCACTGCTGTGTCCGCCTTTGCTTCTGGCGATGAATTTGAAGTCGGCAAAGCCTTTTTCCTGAACGCCGATAACGCCCGCGTTTTTGACAAGGAATTTTTTGAACGGTTCTTTTGAAACCATACCGCCGCCCTCGTCGATGACAAGCACAGGTTTCACGCCCAAAGTTTCGGAAAGATATTTGGCTTCCGCAATCGCGCTGCCGCCCGAGTTTTCCTCGTCGTCGCCATAGCAAAAATAAATATCCTGTTCGGGCACGAAGCCTTCGTTTATGAGTTCGTTTGCGGCGACCATACTGCCAAAGACCATGCACTTGCAGTCGACCGCGCCGCGCCCCCAGATTTTCCCTTCTTCGATTGCGCCGCTGTAAGGCGGATATTTCCAGCCTTTGGGATCTTCTTCGGGAACGACGTCCTGATGCGCCATAAGTACCAGCGGACGGTCGTGTTTTTTGCCCTCCCACTTGATAATCATTGCATTGTTGCGGACGTTGTAGCGCGGAAGCTTTGAAAATTCAGGCGCGATTTCCCACATTACTGCGTGCAAATCGTCAAAGTGTTTCTGATCGCAACCCGTTATGGTCGGACACTGCAACATACGCGAGAATTGTTTTGCATACAAATCTTTTTTTTCGTACGACATAAGTTTCTCCTTATAAATTTCTCCTTAAAACTTTTTATCTTTGAAGTAATAGATTTCGTCTTTTTCGGATATTTCGCGAAGGACGTGCGCCGGGTTTCCGACAGCGACGACGTTGGACGGAATATCTTTGGTGACGACCGCCCCCGCGCCTATGACCGAGTTGTCGCCGATGGTTACGCCGGGCAATACGTTCACGCCCGCGCCGATCCATACGTTATTTCCGATTTTCACGTCGGCGTTGTATTGAAGACCTTTCAATCGGCACTTCGGGCTTACGGGGTGTCCCGCGGTGATTATCGAAACGTTGGGTCCGATCATTACGTTGTCGCCGATTTCGATTTTTCCGTCGTCTACGAGCGTAAGACAAAAATTGCTGTAAAAGTAATCGCCGATGAAAACGTGCTTGCCGCCCCAGTTCGCGAAAAAAGGCTGCGTCACGACAGGTTGTTTTCCGATCGCGCCGAAGCATTTCCGAACGTATTCTTCTTCGCGCTTATCGCCGTACGGTAAAGCATTGTAGGCTTTCATCGCGTTGAGATACTCAAACTGTTCGGAAACGATTTCTTCGTCGTTGGGGTCGTAAACCTGCCCCGCAAGCATTTTTTCCTTGTTTGTCATAGTCGTTAAATCGAGCCTGTCGACCTTCCTTCTCTGAGGTTTTTATAAAGCGCACCAGTTTCCTGGAAGTCAAGTTTTTTCTCGGAATCGGGACCGATCTGGTAATTGCCCTCCTTATAGCTGTACACGTACAACGGATAACGAACGTAAGGTTTCAGCACGGCGCCGAATAATTTCCAGGCAGGAATGGTGCTAAGAACATTATCCGTAAGTTCGACGCGATGCCTTGAATAGCCGGCGTTTTCAAAATTGCGTATAATGCCGTCTGAAACGGGCGAGGTCATACCGAGAACGGCGATGCCGAGATGCACGTATTCCTGATTGTTGATCGTATGCCTTACGTCCTTATATTGATCGTTCAACAGAACGTTTGCAATAATTTTCGAGCCTTCCTGCGATATCAGGTTATCAAGCGCGTCTCCCAAGCCCGTGGGCGGAATCAATCCGTTTCCTGTTGTTGCAAAATCATCGATATTGATCCAGTTGTAAATATCAAGGAAGCCTTCAACGTTGATAAAGTGATCCTTGTATCCCGTTTTTTTCATATCTTCCCACGTCGAGCCTTCGGGATAACCGACGACATTGCCGCTTTCGTCTTTTCTGTTTTTATCCCTTTCAAAATCCGTCTCCACGAAAATCGGCATAAGCGCGCTGTGAGTGAATACGGTATTTTTCAGCGTAACGTTTGCAGGGAGTCTTCCGTATGTCGAGGTGTTGCCCGCCATCGGGATAAACAACGAGTTCGCCGACGAGTTTCTGAAAACGCAGCCTTCGATATTGACGTCCGCGCCGGCGATTTCCATGACGGTTTTTGCGTTTTCGAAAATGCAGTACTTGAACGAGATGTTGTTTATCATTTCGTTGTTTTTCGTTTCGTCGTCGTAATTCTCGATTTCGTGCAGAATCCTCACGCATCTTCTGGATTTTTCCCATTGTTGAAGCCCGTTCTTTGCCTCGGGATCGTTGTATCCCATACGCAAAATCGCGTTTTCGACGTGAACGTTGCTTGTCCTGATTTTCAACAATTCATTGAAATAATCGTTTTTGCGGTCAATCATATCCTGTTCGTTGAAGCATACGATAAAGCCGTTGCCGTACAAGCTTGTGCCTTCCTGCATGGTGATTCTGGACGCATCCGTATTGTTGTCCGCACGAATTTCAAGTTTGCCGCCGGCAGTCGAATCCTTGACGTAAATCGCAACGCTTTCTTTTTTCTCGTGCAACGCCTTTTTAAGCTGCGTTTCGTTGCTGACGGTATAGCCGTCGATGACGTTCAGCACGTACGTTGCGACAACGGGCATGTTGTCGTACATCGGATATTTTGCCTTAATGGTGATAGTTACCTTGTTTTTAAGCCCTTTCTTTTCGGCGGGGATTTCTTTCAGGACAAGTTTGTTGTAACTGCCTTTTTCGTCTGAGAATTTGGCAATGCTTTCGTCGGAAGTCGAAAACTCAAAGTTTTCAAAGTCAACGTCCTTCGGATAGTTGAAGTCCATATTGAACGAATAAAAGAAAGTTTCGGTACAATCGGCGTTGAAAATCTTGTTGCCGAATACCGTTTCGGCGGCGATACCGCGTTTTGCGTCGGTAGCGTTCAGAGCAAGGTTGATTGCAAAGACCGGCGTAACGACTTTGAGTTCAACCGTGGTGCAAGTTTTATTTGTCGTTCTGTCTTTCGCCACAATTTTGACGTCGCCTTCCTTATTAGGCTCGATCATAGCGACGTTGCCGACGTTGCTTTTCTTGCCCGTTTGGTCAAATTGTTCAATATTTACGATGGACGAGCCGGGGACGATATCGTTTGACGAGAATTCCACCTCGGGTACGCCCGCTTTTTCGGGATTGCGATAAACGACTTCAAGGTAAATCGGCAGACCGCGTTTGACGATATATTCAACCTCGTCGCCGTTTTTGTTGTGAAGTTTTTGAAGAAGGATATCGTAGTTTTTGAAAACAATATCGTCGTCGCTGAGCGCGTCGACCTTGATTGCAGTGAAAGTCTTGCCGTTTACGGTAACCGTGGCGACCGTTGCGTCTTTGTCAAAATTAAGCGTTCCGTCCGATGAAATATTGCCGCCCGCGACTTTTACAGACGTGAAATCGCTCACGTTCATATAGTTTTTGACGTTGACGGTGTCCGCGGTATAGCAGTAACTTTCACCCTTGAAGATGCCGTTATTAACTTTCACTTTTACGGACGTTCCGATGCCGGTGTCGTTTGAAGAAACAGAAATCGTCGTTTCGCCCTCGCCTTTTGCCGTAAGGATACCGTTTTTGTCAACTTCGACGATTCTTTCGTCGGCGGACTTCCAGGTTACCGTTTTATTGCGTGCGCCGCCGGGCGTGAAAATGGGGTTGACAAGAAGTCTTTCGCCCTTGTCCAAAGAAATCACGTCGTTTTCGGAAAGTTTGCTGCTGCTTCCGTACGGCATAAGTTCGATTTTTGTGACCTTGTCGCCGACGACCTTTACGGAGCACGTTGCAAATTTATTGCCTTCTTCCGTCGTAACTTTCACGATGAACGAGCCGTAGCCGTAAACCGTAACGACGCCGTTGTTGTCAATCGTTGCGATGTCGATATGGTTTGTTGCGATATGTTCTTTCAGCTCTTTATCGGACAAATCGGCACAGTCCTGACAGGGATCGTCTTTTGCGTAAACGAACGGAATGTCGCTGTGTTGTTCTTCGATTGACCAGGTAAGGTTGTGGTTTTTCGCAAGGCGCGGATAAACGGTCGCTTTCAACGTGTCGATCGTGTTGCCGTTGTCAAGCGAAAACTCGATATAATTTTCGTTAAGTTCCACCCTGTCGACGGGCAGATATGAATTTTTGGAAATAATGTTTGTGGTGAGAAGTACCGACGCAACGATAATAATCGGGATAAGAATCAGTACTCCGATAAGGACTTTTTTCATTAAGCCTCCAAGGTTATTTGTTTCTTTGATGACTTTGATATTATACCACTTACTTAAAATTAAGTAAAGAAATATACGATATTACTATTTTGCGCGCAAAAAAGATAAAACGTCGGAAAACCCGACGTTTAATACTATTTTGTTGCGAAATATTGAATTTTTTTCAAAATAATCGGATAATTTCACCGTTCTTCATTTTATTTTGTCAATAAACAAGCGATGAAAACCGAAAACTATCTGCCCGTTTCAAAAAAGGATTTATGCTCGATATCGTCAAGCGGGAGCATTTTCGTGTCGAACGTGCCGTCGCCGTAAATTTCGATAATCGTGCCGCCGCGCTGAGTATGGCGTTTGTCAATGCCCTTATATGCAAGATAATCAACGCTCATTCCGTACGTCAGACGAATACCCTTATAAGTCAGCGAAAGCGTGTTCAGATGGTCATGCCCCATAAACATGCCTTTGCAACTTCCGAACTTTACCATTTCGTTGAAAAATTTGCCCTCGACGGTCTTCGGGTATCCGAAATAATTGTCCTTTTCGTCGATGAATCCGTGATGATAAATTACGCTCTTGTCGCCTCGATAAAACTTCTCCCACGCTTCCCGAAACTCTTTTGGCGGGATATGGAAAAACGCAAGCGAATTTACTTCTTCGGGTTTTTTGCCGCACTCCGCGCCGATAATTTTAATCGTGTTTTTGTACCATTCGATCTGGTCGTCGTGAATAATATCGAAGCCGCTGAAAAAGTTCCAGGTAAGATAGGCGTTGCTGTCGATAAACATAAGCACGGTGTTGAGAGTGCCGTCTTCGTTCAGCACGGGAATATGATAATTTCCGTCGCCCGTCAGGTTTTCGTCGCCGTGGGAAAAATAACAATTCTTGCACGAAGAATAAAAATCGCCGATCTTTTTCTTGCTTGCCGTCGCCCAGACTTCGCTGTCGTGATTACCGAAAACCACCGTCCAGGGTTTTCCGAGTTTTTCCATGCAGGCGGCGAATTTTTTGCTGGATTTGAGGTTATTGAAACTGCCCTGCAAAAGCCAGGGAATGGGGTACACCATATCGCCCGTAACGATGACGAAATCGGCGTCCGAGGCGTTCACGATTTTTTCAACCGCTTGAAGCGCGAGCTTGTCTTTTTTTCTTGTCGAAAACGAGCCGCCGATGTGAATATCCGTGAGCTGCAAAATTTTAAGCGGCACACCTTTTTTCTTCGTAATATTGGTAATTCCGTTGATATTTTCGATTTTTGCGTTCATTTTCGTTCAATTTTTGTTATTTTCGGATTCGTCGTTTTCAACGGTGCCGAACGCACTTCCGAACTCTTCGTCAATCTTTTCGTCGCTTACTTCGACAACGTTTCCTTCATCGTCCAGAACCTGCGGAACAACGACGTCTTTTTCATCGACTTTGCCGTAAAGTTCGGCAACAAGCGCATCCCTTTCCGCGGTTTCTTCATCGTTCAGAGCGACGCCTTTCTTCCTTGCGTCGATGAAATATCTTATTCTTGCAAGTTTTTTGTTGTCGACCTTATACTTGAACGACGCGTAAAGCGCGATGGCGATAAGCACGGCAACCGTGATACCCATAACGAGCCTTATTGCAAGCAACGCAGTGTCCGACTGCTGAATATAAACCGTCGTGTCGCCCGTATTGTTTTCCTTATATCCGCACCAGCCGAGAATCCAGCCGACCAAGCCGACCGCAAGCGCGCCGCCGACCTTTCTTGCAAGCGTCATCATGCCGCTGTACGTGCCGGTTGAGCGGTCGCCCGTCGCCATTTCGCCGACGTCGACGGTATCGGGGAATATAATCCACGGCATCATCTGCGCGCCGCCAAAGCCCAAGCCCATAATAAGCGCAACGATGGGGATAAGAATCGGAGGCGTCCAGGACGGCTCCATAATCGCAAACATTATGCCGCCGAAAATGTAAAACGGCAGCCCCATGCGGAATGCGAACTGTTTGCTCTTCTTGTCCATCATTTTGCGAGCCAGCGGGAACATTACGACAGCCGCAACCATAAGCGGTGCGATAATGAACATCGACGAAATATCCATTCCGAAAAGTTTCTCGCCATGCCACACGTCTGTTGCGTAAAATACCGCAAGCGCGCTTATCATATCCATACAGGCAAACGCCGAAACGTACATCACGATATGCCAGCGATACGACCTATTTTTATAAGGTTTTGCGTAGCTTTTTACAAATTGTTTTGCATTGAATTTTTCAGCCGCCGTCGTGGGTTTGATACGCTCTTTTACGAAAATCGAGCAAATTATAAGCCCACCGCCGAAAAGCGTGCCGAAAATAATCGAAATCGAAAGCCAGAATTCCGTCGTATTGATGTGCGGCATGAACAGCCAGCCGTCTGCGGAAATCAAAGATTCGATAAACAAAAGCGGCAATACGTACGCAAGCCCCGAAGCCGCGGCGGTAAAGATAAGTTTCACCGTGTTGGCGTTGTTTCTTTCACGGAAGGACGGGGATATGTCGCTTGACATCGAACAGTACGGAACCTGCGACAACGTCGAACAAGTGTTCCATAATAAATACATTATCAGCATATACGCGATAAATCCGTTTGTCGAAACGCCCCAGTCTTTCACGGGCATAAACAGCAGGAATATCGACACGATAATCGAAATGCCGCCCGCAAACATATACGGCTTGCGTCTGCCCCATTTGCCACGCGTGTTGTCGCTGATAAAGCCCATCACGGGGTCGGTAACGGCGTCCCACAACTTCGCAATCATAAATATCGTCGTCGCGATTTTCATCGGGATGCCCATCGTCGTCATGTATTTGACAAGAATACACGACATCAGCGCAACGCCGCCGCCGTCCATAAGACCGCCTATGCCGTAACAAATTTTCTCTTTAAGCGGCACTCTGTCTTCGGGCACGATATAGTTCACGTCACCGGGGACAGCCACCTGTTTTTCCTTCTTCTTCACGTTGTACCTCATACAAAAAGATATATTAATAATATCATATCATTTGTTTTGACACAAGCAACAAAAACCTACTTGACGATTTATCTTTTGTAAAATTTCCGCAAAGTTTCAAAAACCAAACAAAAAACCGAACCGTGTCGTTGGTGGAAAACCCAAGATTTTGAACCCGACCATATAAAAACGCACACCAAATCGGTTGTGCGTTTTTTTGTTTGTGCTTAATTATTATCCTAACAGTTCTTTTTTCTTCCGTTGAATTTTTGGTTTATTAATTTTATCGGTGAGGTGATAACTCATATCAAGTAGCATTTTGATTTTGTCGTCGGGGACGGTGCCGTCAAGCGCAACCGTTATCCAACTGCCCTTTGACATGTGGTAGGCGGGGAAAAATCCGCTTTCGCACAGGAGCGAGCCGACAAGAACCGAGTCGCACTTCAAATTCACGACGTCAATAAGTTCCTCGCCGTCAAGACCAAGTCTGAATTTCGGCACGTCCATGACGACGGCAAACCACTTTTTGCTGTTTGCGTGGCGAAACACCTCGTAATTCGGGTAAATATACCACGGGAAATCAGCGCAAGCGTTATAGTTATCTAATACAAAACTTTCAAATTCGCAACGATTCATATAAAATAGGTTTATTTATTAAGAAGATACCGATCATTGTAGAAACAATGATATAGATATTATGCGATTACCATTTATATGTTTATTAAATAACAATCACATTCCCGATATAAAAAGAAAAAGTCCGTTATTGGACCTTCTCTAATTTCTAAAAAGTTTATGTTCTTTTTAGTTTGGTTCTGGTGGAGATAACGAGATTCGAACTCGTGACCTATGCGTTGCGAACGCATCGCTCTACCAACTGAGCCATACCCCCACGGGCGATTTACAAATAGCATTATAATAAATACTCAAAAAAAATGCAAGCATAATTACATAAATCGTTTTACAAATTTTAATTGTTATGGTAAAATATTCTTCACTTGGAGGCATGGCTCAGCTGGTAGAGCATTCGCTTCACATGCGAGGGGTCACAGGTTCGAGTCCTGTTGTCTCCACCACAGAAGAAAAAAACGAACTCTGATATAAAAACGGAGTTCGCTTTTTTCTTTTCAAGAGACTTTTTCGGCGTTAGATTTAAGTTTTAACATAACATATATAATCGAATATTTATCTTTTAGCAGGTATTGAGTGTCCGATATCTGCTATTTTTTTATCGTCCGATTTATAGCCTTTCGTTTACGTTTGTAGCACAGAGAAAAGTACAAGTCAACGGCAAAAATTTTTACCGAAAACTCTGAAATTGCCGATTATAACGTAAAATTTTTTGCCAGTGCGTTGACTTCCGTGTAACCAACTACGAAGTAAAAACCATCTATCTTTTCCCGGTGCTACTTCCGTTTTTGCCGAAAGGCGAAGTAAATCGGAGGTAAAATACAATGAAAGAAGCAAACAAAGGCATTTTAGATAACGATGTAGTTATCTCGGCAGAAAACATACAGAAAATAGGCGAAGTTATCGCCTTGACCTGTATTAAAACAGTTATTATCCGTTCGGGCAAGGATTTGCATTATCTATACAAAGGGTTATTAAGAGATATGAACCGCTCAAAAGACGACTATTCGCCGTTTTCAAACGCATACGATATAGCACAAGAGGCAATACTGTTTCTTTGCCAACATATAGGTGAGAAACTCGGTGATAACTATACTACGAAGTACGGACAGGTTGTTAGCATTAAAAGTGCTTGTTATCGTTGCACCGACAATTATTTGCAAAAACAATATACGCGCCATATAGCAAACACAATAAGCCTTGACGAGCGAATTACGGCAGAATCTGAACAACACTCGATGACGAGCAGAAAAACGATTATACAGTCGTTGACGGGCTTATAGCGAAGATGAAACTTACCGCCGCTGAATATGAAACGTTATGCGCTTATATGGCAGGGCTTACTTATCTTGACGTAACACGTCTTTTGAATGTTCACCGCACGACGATCTGGCGTAGACGAATGAGCCTGCAAAGGAAATACGCGTTTGCGACAAATAGCCTTTAATATAAAATTTTAAACGGATAAATCACTAAAATTTATCCGTCTATTTTTATGCTGTATGTACTTCTTTTTGCATCATATTGTTGAACAAAGTCTCCTGTTTAAAAGCAAGGTAAGAATCAATACTTATCGTTATACGGAGTATCCTCATACCCTTGCTTTTTGAGTATACGAACTTTTTTATCCAGTTTATTCCGCCAATACTTATTAAACCACCTAGTTGTTCCGAATAATTTAACAATAAAAGGACTTATGCTGTAATAAATTTTTATAAACAACCTACCACGTTTTGTAACGTCTAAACTATAATCTCTATATCGCCGCAGAATCCACACTTCCGGACAATCATAAGAACCGTAAACGGCAGTGGCAATATAACATCCCTTTTTCTTTTTCTCTTCAACGGGATTTGTAATCTTTGCTGAATTCTCCTGCATTATACGATAATAGTAAGGTTTAATGTCATCAGGAGCAAATGTGCTTGCACGATCACCGTACTTTTGCTTTACCGATGCCACGTTTTCTGGAATATCTCCTGGAAATTGAACAAAACCATGATAATCTCTTGCCCACTTGATGCTTTCAATTTCACACAGATACAGCCCCCACAAAACTCGATAATCATTGGGGCGCAACTCCAATGCTTTTTGATAATGCTTACGCGCTTTGTCGTAATCTTTATCATAAGCAATTGCCTCTTGTGCGCTTAACAAAAGAGTATCGAAATCGGCTATTCCATCAACCACGCATTTTTGTACCGCTTGCGGAATAATTACTTCGTGTCCGCAATAACGACATATTACTTTTTCTTTGGAGGAATCCAACAATAAAGCTCCTCCGCAACTCGGGCATTTTCCATTCTCCAAAGACATATTTACCTCCTCATTGCATTTTTAATAATTCTGTCTCTGTCATCTATCAAACTTAAAGCCGTTTTGATTTTTAGTTCCGCTTCAGCATATTCCTCGCTTGCCAAATTGAGAAGAATGTCGTTTATCACCTTGCAAATCTTTCTATCTGTCTCGACCACGTTTGCGGTTCGATTTATCTGGCAAGAACTGACTCGATCATAAACAAATTGCAGTTTTTTGTTCAGTGAAAAACTGTTTCCTTTGTTTAGCAATAACTCTGCCTTTTCTTTGATGTCATAAAATGCTTCTCTTTCTTTTCTATCGCGTTCAAGAACCTGCTCAGATGTTGCATTCGCGGCGAATATAATAAATAATGCAATTAGATAAAGACCTAAAAGGATAGTATTCGTCACCCAGTTTGCCAGTTTGTTTTGCATCTTTGCCATGACGAAAATAAAATTTAGAATAACACAGATGATGAAATAAGAACAAATGATGAAAGCGTTTTGAACATCCAAATACGCATAACGTTTTCTCCTATGCATTAACAATGTCGCGAAAGCATAAAACAATATCGACCCGTTTCCGAATGCAATACTGATATAAAAACTATCGGTATACTCCTCCGTAAAGATAAAGCATAGCATATTGAATATGCCGACAAAGACCAAAAACACCGCGCTTAACCAAACAACTCTTTTCATCTTTTACCCCCTTGGCGTTCCGCATTGTCCGCAAAACTTCATGCCCTCGGAAATCTCCGCGCCACAGTTCGGGCAAATAACCTTATCGGGAATGAGTTTGAATCCGCAATTTCCACAGAATTTCATGGCTTTTGCATTTTGTGTCCCGCAATTCGGACAGGCAACTTGTTCATTTGCAACAGTGCTTTGTGGCGCATAGCGAGATGGTCCTCTCGTTATAGGCTGTTGCATTCCTTGTTGTATAGATTGCCCGACCGGAGCAAAAACCTGAGATGCGATACCGCCCATCATCCCGCCTGCGGCAAATCCCATTCCCATACCCATACCTGCGCCGGCAGCTCCACCCGCCACCGGACTGTCGGATATATTTTCCAAGAGCATTTCTCCAGTCAGTCTTCCGTACTCGCTACCGTATACGTCCATACGTTTCATCCTCGAAACGGCGTCTTTAATACGCATATAACTCGGATCGTCTTCAGGGACATTAATACCGCCGATATTGAAATTAACCAGTCTTACGCCGTACTCGTCCAATACCTCGTCCAATACGGGAACAAGTTTTTCTCCGATTCCCTCATATTCCGTCATTAAATCAAGTACGGATTTATTGTTCTGTTTTATGTATTTGGCAAGATTCATTTTTATCTTACCCGTAAAGGCGGTGCGGAAAAACTTGTTGATCTGCTCTGACGTAAAATACGTAACGTCATTCCCAACAAGTTTCAATAAAAACTTCTTCCCGTCTATGACTTGAATCGAATAACTACCGAGCGCACCAACGGCAACAACCCCGAACTTGGGGTCTTCCAGTTGCATTGCGGGATCAGTGCCCCAGTACAATTCAAGGGCGTGCGACTTGCTGATGAAATAGACCTTACAACTGAACGGGCTTGTCCCACCCGTAAATTTTTTTCGAATCGCTCCGATAAAAGGTAAGTTTGCGGACGTAAGCGTATGCTTCCCCTCGGGAAACGTCTGTACGACAATCCCGTCTTTCATAAAAAGAGCTTCTTCGTTTTCAGCCACGATCAATTGAGAACCATTGTTAAAATCCTCTTGCGTACATTGCCAAATCAATGTATTGCCCGGGCCGTCATTTTTAATTACACTATAAATTGGCATAATAATTGCTCCTTATGGCTATAGAATTCTATTTTCTGTCTTTAAAAAATTCTGCCCAATATGGGTTTTCGATTTCAAAAATTGCTTTTTGCTCCTCAGTTAGTTCATGTGGATAATCTCGGAACAAATTAAAAATCTTTTTCCCATCAAATGTAAAAAGAAACTCACCTTTTTGATTGGGATTCCTCAACCACTTAACTATTTTCTCTTTTTCATCTAACATGACCATATACTCCTTTCATTTGTTGATTATCAGTTGTATTAATATAGCCTAAAATATCGCGGAATTCCGCACTGTTTCCCAAAGAATCTACATCAATAAGAAAATTAGGATATTCATATTGATTGTCCGACGCACAACCAAATCTGTTTTGCAACGCATTATCATCCAAAGTCTTCCAACCATTATTATGTGCTGATTGTAGTTCTAAGAATTGATACCCATTATCCGCTTTTCGAACTATTGAGGCATGTTGCCCTGTTGCAAGATAATAGTCTTTTCCGGGGAGCATTGACTTTATGAGTTCATTCGCACAGTTTATATCATCTTTACCATATACTGTTCTCGAATCGACATTAGGTAAGTTTGCTATGGAACCAATTGATGAATTCTGAGAGAAGAAAGATCTACTTTCTCCGTCGCGAAAGTCTAAAACATTATATCCCGCTTTGTTCCCTGCATATGCAAAAGCTAAAGAGGAACAGGATCCTTGTGTTAAGTCTCCGCCACCAAGATGATCTATAATATCCCTTGTTGATCTGTCATAATCAGACTTTTCAATTGGGCGATGGTTAACGCCCAAATCATTTAGCGATTCTACAATAGAACGATATTCATTAGAATTATCCGCCATCGCATCTCGTAAATCTTGCGCATGTTTTAATCTTTCATATTTATCCCATGCCTCATTTGCTTTATCAATTAATCTCTGTTCTTCTTGGGATGGCTCCATGCTTCTACCTAAGTTATTTGCATTTCGATAATCCAATAACGCTTGATACGCTTCATCTCTTTTTCTTTCAGCGTTTCCTAGATCATCATTAGCGTACGATTTATTGCGATGCACTTCAGAATTGTCGATGGGTTTTCTCTCTGAAAAATCATCCAAATCTTCTGCACCACTATTTTTAACAGTATCAGCTATTCCTTTCTCAAGATCAGACTGTTTGTCGTTTACATCGTCACTCTCGACCGAATCGGGTGTTTCTTCTAAATCGTCATCACACCCATTGGGGAGATTATCCACTCCGTCATCCTCGTCGGAGTTTTCGTCTACTTCTTGATCATCCCTAATATCCTCCTGCGACGGATCGTTCGGCAAATTTTCCGATCCGTCTGTCCCTGCATTTGCTTCCGACAATTCCGATGTGTCTGTGCTACTCACTTCATCATCGGGGAAACTATCGATTGTCTCATTTGCCGAATCATCAGTACTATCCGTTTCATCAGCGATTTCCTCGGCATCCGTAACTTCATCCGTATCAACGGAATCTGATGTGCCCGTTTCGGGCAAATCTTCCGAACCGTCACTACCTAAAGTATCTTCCGACAAATCAGACGTATCAACGCTATCGAAAGTATCCGTCGAGGTATCCGAAGTGATGTCGGATGTCGTGCTGTAATCGTCGTTCATTCTTATTCCTCCTTTTTGTTATTTTTTTGCTTTTTCCATTGTTTTTTGGATATAATCCGATGTGAGTTTTATTTTTGTTCCATATTTCACTTGCCTTAAAAGATGAATTTTGATGCAAAAAAACAATGATTTAGTTAATTCTCTTTTTCCGTTTAGAGCTTCTCGACTAAGCGCCACCAAGTTGTGTAATACCCTATCAAGAAGAGTGATATCATTACTGTTTTCCGTGAAGTTCTTGTTAAAAATTCGTCTGGAAACGTTCTGCGCCGTTTCCCTTTCCTGCAAGGGACAAGATTTACCGCAGTAACCATTCAATAAGCATTCTGGATATGGCTTCAATTTTTCTTTTTTATCTTTCCAGTACAGACATTTTGTCTTAACTTCTTGATCGCTTATCGTGACGTCAATATTGTGCTTGCTACGATAATCGGGGATAGCGACTTCTTCGGGCTTATTCATAACACCCATAAAGAAAAAGGCTTCGCCCTCGACAAGTTGAGACATCCGCTCCGTTTGTTTTTCGTCCATATTAGTGCTATTGGCGAAGATTTCTTTATCGTTCTTCTCCACAAGATTGAAACCTAATTTTATATTTGTAAGTTTAATAACGTCTCCCGTGACTTTCTCGGGCGATTGGTCGGCAATGACGATTCCCAGCCCTTGCGCGCGTTTTTCGGCGAGCATATTTTTTACGAGTTCCTGTGCCACGGCATTTGGGCGCGCACTACCTTCTTCCGCGGCGTCAGACGTTGCCAAAAGATTATGCGCTTCTTCAATCAGAACTATATTTTTGAGTTTTCCGTCGCCGACATAATTGTTGTCGATATAAGCCGAAACGTTAAGCAAAATCAAAGCCATTATAAAAGACTTTTCTTCTTTGTTTTGCACTGCCGATAATTCAATAATCGTAGGTTTGCTTAACAAATCTGCAATCGGTACCGAATAATAACTTCCAAATAGATTTGCCATTGAAACAAGACGCAACAAACCTGCAGTGCCGACGTTCTTTGCTTCTCCGACATATCCGTGTCTTTCAAACGTCCGCTTGAAACAATAAGCAAAATCTTGAATATTGAAAATCTCGCCACCTGTATCTATCGTGTCGCTGTCAAGCCATCCGAAATCCGAATAAATTTCATCGATTGTTTCTTCAAACAGCTTCGATAGCGCTTCCGCCATAGATACGCCCGCGGTGAATGCTGTTTTCAAAACTGATTTGTATTGTTTGATTTTCACCCCGGCAGGGGGAACAAACGGATTCAACGGCATAGACGAAACGTCATCTTTCCCAAACGTGAAGATCTGAATATCAGGAATAACTTCAATCATTGCCCTATATTCCGATTTCGCTGGTTCTATGACTAAGAACGGTAGCCCATACTTTTCCCATAAAGTATGTAATAGTCCTATTGAATAAGTCGTCTTGCCCATTCCGGGTACTCCGACAATCAACATATGTTTATTGATGTCTTTTTTGTTAAAGCCGATGATATCATCATCGAAGGATGCCTTTAATCTGCCGACTTCTATTTCTCCGGCATTTACGATTTTTTTGTGAAACTCTTTGGAATCTTTGTAGGTATATTCGATTTTTAACCCACGAGTAGTGGTTTTGCTACCTATCGGCAAACAAAAAATAATAGATGCTTCTTCCGCAGTTATAATATTGGAGAGACGTCTGAAATCAAAGTTTTCAAAATAAGGAATCGGATAGTTATTATATAATACATCCATTATGATGTCGTTAAGATACCACGGCAACACTTCAAATGTTTCTTTAACCTTAATATTGGGAAGTTGAAGCGTCCTTAACGCGATTCTATCCTCTTGCGAACCGGCTCCGTCAATAATTCCGCATACTTTAGCCGCCAATCCCATTATTTCCGACGGAGAAGCCATTAGAAGAATATTGAAACAAAACAAAGCGGCTTCTTTATTCTTTTCATAGTATTTGTATTTAGATGCGTATCTTTCGGCAACGGGATTAACAATATTGCCGATCATCATATCGTGGACACCACGGTTGATTGTATCGAGTACGCCGGACGTTTTTTCTATAAATGATTTCTCATAATATGAGTAATACGTCGGAATAAGTTGTATCGCCACTACGGCATACGGACTGTTACTCAAATAATCAACCAACATTCCGAATCCCTGATTTGATATCGGAATTTTATCAAAAACATAGCTTTGGTTCTGTACATAACTTTGTAAATAACCTATGCCGTCTTCTTTAACTATTGCCGCTTTACTTAATGTTGTCGAATGATTGATAAACGGTAAATCTGTTCCTTCTTTTACGGCATATTTCATTGATGTAAAAGAAGCAATAAATATGTTTTTCAAGCTATCTAACTTAATGCGAAGAGAATAAGTGTCAAAATCAAAACTTCGAATAATCAAAAAGAATCGAATAACCGCCTTATATGTTTGATTGTTGATCGGATCGGCATACCATAAAAGTTCATAGCTATTATTTTGGCGGAGATGCTCGTCATATTGCGAATCCTTTGTGATTTGATATACCTCTGAAAGAATAGTATTAAACGCATTTCTTACCTTTTCAGTGTAAAAAGCAACATCCGTTTGTGAATTGTTTTGCTCAACCAAAATTGATACGTCTGGTATTTTCACAATTTCCAAACAAACATATTCACAAGTTTCGCCCGATGATAATTTCATTTATAAAAACCTCATTTTTATCAAGTAAGCCGACACCCCAAGATGTCGGTTTACCTATTTTTTTTGTATCGGAATTAAGCTTCCTTTGAGAAAACTAGTACGTACATGTAAAAATCCACACCTTCGCCGCATTGCTCTTTCATAGATGGGAAAAGCCAAGCGCCAAGTAACGGAATCCATCCCAACAAAAGTTCAAGGATTCCTTTTTTTCTTGCAACTTTTTGAGGTAAGACTTCAATTGAATGAAGTGTCCAGCCACCTTTTGCCTCGTTTTGAATGGCTTGTCCGACTGGCGCGATAGCTTTATTGCAGGTATCAACTGTTAAACCCTTAAAAAATTCTTTTTTCTTAACACCCCTAAAAGGAACATTAGGGATACAAGTGGTTTTGTATTGAATCATATACTTCCTCCGTATTATATTTTGCCAGCAATCTTGGGCTTGCTTGACTTCACATAGATGTAATTTAACGTTCTAATTTGGTTCATCTATTAGCGTAATAGGTGAACATATTTACCTTTTTGTGTCATCTATAATTACGAAAAAATACAAAATATTGAAACAACGGAAGCACTATATTGACTTTAATAGGTTTTTGGTGTATTATAATTACAAACAAGTTCACCTATTACGCTAATAGACGGTCAAAGCACCGTCTTTTTAATGTAATAGTTTTCCAACCCGATCCATCATTTCTTGTTTGTGAGATAGCAAAGAATGGGCATAGCGGTTTAGAGTCACGACCGAAGACTTGTGCCCAAGGATCTCGGATAGCGTTTTAACATCCATGCCACATTCCAAAGCACGCGTTGCAAATGTATGGCGAAGAGAATGAAATCCTCGATGTTGTATCCCTAATCTCTTTTGAATCAAATCAAATGTTCTTTGATATGATCTTACCGAAATAGGCTTTCCTTTTGCGGAAACTATGTATTCGGAATCACTTTTCTTTTTGGCGTCCTTAATCAAAGGAATTAACTGTTTCGGTAAGGGGATTACTCTTCTTGACGAAGACGTTTTTGGCGAATCCTCAAACCTTATATATTTACCGTTCCCATCTCTGCCGTCATGGCAAGAACGACAAACTGTTAGCATACCTTTTTGAAGATTGATATCAATCCATTTTAACGCAAGCAGTTCGCCGACTCTCAGTCCGGTATAAAGACAAAGCAGAATACCGAACATCTTGTTTTTATTGCTACCCTTTACAAATATCTCTATATTCTTCTGCTCAATAGGCGTAAAACAAGAGACGTCTTTCTCTTGTGCCTTCGGGCGCTTGATTCTATCGGCAGTAAACTCTTTTACATAACCAAGATTAAATGCCATTCGCAAAGAGCTCTGTATGACGTTTATAATTGCGTTTACAGAATTTGACGCCATTCCTTTCCCCGTCCGCAAATTACCGGTTTGCAATAACTCGGTTATGTAGTGCTGAATGATACTTGGAACTATTTCATCTAATTCGTAGTTACCAAGTTTAGGTATAATGTGCTGTTTAACCATTTCCGCATATCGGCTATACGTCCTTGACTTTGTCGTAGGTTCTACATAGTGTTCAAGCCATTCTTGTAACCATTCTTTATATTTCATTATTAACTCTCCTTTTGTTCCGATTTGTAATATCAAAATAAGCATACACTCAAACGTATTGAGTTTTAGAAAATCTTTTTCGCCTTTTATTCAGATTTTCGAAAAGATAAACGATAATTCGTTTGTGCAGAATTTGGATATATTTCTCACATACACCGCACTCCGCCGCATGCACTTTTTGCGTTTTAAAACATTGATGTAGAATTTTCAAACTCGCAAGGTTTTTGCGACGTTGGCTTGTAGTCTTGTGAATAAGGAAGAAACAAGACGTTTTTTCTTTCTCGCGGAAAGCCTATCCGATTTCGGTCTGACAACTTTTATGTGTGCAAACACAAATCGAGCCACCGCAAGGGTAAAAAATATAGTGAGGACTATAAAGACACAAAAATTGTCCCTATATTTTTTACTGTTTCCTTGCCGTGTTCGCCAAAATCGGATTGTTCGGTTTCCGTCGAAAGATAAAAAAAGTTAAAAGGAGTTAATAACCAAAATGAAAAAAGCAATTATTTATGCCCGTTATTCCAGTGATAGCCAAACCGAACAATCTATTGAAGGTCAACTTCGTGTATGTCGAGAGTATGCTCAAAACAACGATATACTCATAGTCGATACATATATCGACCGTGCTATGACGGAAACAAACGATATGCGTCCCGATTTTCAACGCATGTTAAAAGACAGCGCAAAACGGCAAAGGGAGGTGGTTCTTGTTTACAAATTAGACAGGTTTTCAAGAGATAAATACGAAATGACAATACATAAGCATACTTTGAAAGAAAACGGCGTAAAACTTGTATCCGCTATGGAGAATATTCCCGATAGCCCCGAAGGCATTATACTTGAAAGCCTGCTTGAAGGTATGAATCAATACTACAGCGCGGAACTTGCTCAAAAGATAAATCGCGGATTAAAAGAAAGTTGGATGAAAGGTCAGACAACCGGCGGTAAACCCGTGTTCGGATATGACGTCGTTGACAAAAAGTGTATCATAAACGAATATGAAAGCGGAATTATACTTGAAGCCTTCACCAAGTATGCACAAGGATATAAAGCAAACGCTATTGTAGAGATTTTCAAAGAAAAAGGCTACCGTCGTAAAAACGGTATGCCCATAGGAGAAAAATATTTATACAGTTTATTTCACGATATCCGTTATACGGGAATTGTCGAACACCAAGGCGTTGTATATGATAAAATCTTTCCAAGAATTATATCGGACGAACTTTGGCAAGCAGTAAGCGCAATAAACGATGAAAATAAGATTGCTCCGAGCCGCAAAAAAGAGGTTTTCGACTTTATCCTTTCGGGAAAACTTATCTGTGGCGACTGCAAACACCGTATGATAGGGATAAGCGGAACAAGTAAAACTGGAGCAATTCACTATTACTATTCCTGTAAATCAAAACAGCGCAGAAAAATGAAGTGCAACACAAAACCTATACAAAAGCAGTTTTTAGAAGATATGGTTATTTATACAACATCCGAAATGCTGAAAAGCGTGTCGGCGATACATAAAATAGCCGAAAATATTTATAACGTTCATAAAGCCGAAACGGCGGATAACACAGCGTTGAAATTGCTGGAACGCAAACAGAAAGAGGCTCTAAAAGCACAAAACAACATAATTAAGGCAATCGAGCAAGGAATTATTACCGAAGCAACAAAAACTCGCTTGACGGAATTTGAAAAACAACTGACGAGTCTTGAATTTGAAATTGCAAAAGAAAAAGCCCGCAGTTACACATACTTAACTGCGGACGATATAGAAATGTATTTGAGCAAATTCGTATTCGAGAATACGGACGACATAAAAGTGCGAAAACTAATAGTAAATGCCTTTGTTCGGGAAGTCATACTCTATGAAGATGAGATTGTCATTACGTACACGTTTACAGATAATCCCGAGCACCTGAAAAGGACGAAGGACACGACCTTAAAAACAGAAAACCAAATAGAACAGGCGGAAAAATCCGCTTCTTCTTATATAGTGAGTTCGAGCATTTTCAGCCACTTCCCACCAAAATATAAGACGCGTACAGTATACGCGTCTTATATTTTAATTTAATTTGTATTTTTCCATTGCCTCATTCCAGTTTGCCAACCGACATTTAACATCACAAATGGTTTCAGGGTTTAATACGTCCATATCGTCGCTAAAAAATAGCCGCTCGTTTTCATTAAAATCTTCAACGGTTGCTATGGAGCCGAGCCTGCGTAAAAGAACATTATAAAGTTGGAATTCGGTTTTCATCTCGTTTTCCAATCGGAAAAGAATGTATGCGCTCGTCGGGACTCCGTTTTCAGAAACAGCATTGTAGCCACTTTTTTCAAGACTAATCGTCATATCGTTACGCTTTGCATATACGCATAGCGCATTATAGTCCTGCGCAACTACCATATTATAAATTCTATCAATATAATCTTCCTTTGACAGACTGAAATGTGCAATTTCGTCAAATTCGGCACCATCGATACATTCCGTAAAGTCTTGAATCGAAACATTTTCAAACTCTATGCCCTGTTTTAACGGAATACTTATAAATGAAATATAATTTGAATAAATATATCCTGCTTTTTCGATTACTTCGAATTCAACCAAAGCGGATTTTTTGTTAAGGTAAATATTTCCAACCGACAATGCGGTTCTGGCATTGAATTGTTTTGTAATTTTTCCGTCGTCGATTATCGAATAATATTTTCTACGGAACAATGTTTTTAATGTCTTTACGACGTTCCAATAATTTTTTTCATCTGTTTTAGCAGACGCAACTTCTTCGGAATCCGAGGCGTTTATAATAATACTTGCAGGATCTTTATCGGTATCGATAAAGTTTTCCACTTTCTTTTTTGCGGCGTCGCTCTTTGCTTTTTCCTCTTTGCTTAAATTCTTATAGACTTGACGAGATTCATAATTACTACCAAAAATTAAACCGGTCTTTAACAAAAAATAGAATCCGCCACCCGCCACACCTAAAATGACAAGTGTAACAATGAAAATTATTGTTATCTTCTTTCCCTTACTCATAATTATATTATAAGTTACCGACAATAACTTGTCAAACTAACTTTTTTCAAACAATTCATCTCATAAATAAAAAGGACGGCGATGATGCCGTCCTTGTGTGGTAAACAATTTAGTCTTTGATGAATGCCGAGAAGGCAAGGTGCGCCGAATAAATGTCCGCTTTGCTTATGAGTTCGTAAGGCGCGTGCATCGAAAGCACGGGCACGCCGACGTCGACAGTTTCGATATTGTTTTTGGCGATGTATTTCGCAACGGTTCCGCCACCGCCGAGGTCGACTCTTCCGAGTTCCGCGGTTTGCCAGATTACGCCGTTTTCGTTGAAAAGTTTTCGGACGTATCCTACGAATTCGCAAGACGCGTCGTTGCTGCCCGATTTTCCGCGTGCGCCGGTGAACTTGCACATTGCGACGCCCTTATTCACGAAACTTGCGTTGTTGTCTTCAAAGCAGGACGCGAAGTCGGGATCGTAGCCTGCGGTGACGTCCGCCGAAAGGCAAAGCGAGTTTTCGCGAAGTACCGACGGCAATACTCCGAAGTTTTTGGCGATTTCGTCCAGAATGTCGGTGATAATCACGCACTGCATGCCCGACGTGCCTTCCGAGCCGATTTCTTCCTTGTCGGCAAGAATCGTCATAACCGTTCTGTCGGTTGCGGTGTCGAGGGTTGCGGTGATTTCGGGATAAGCGCAAACTCTGTCGTCATGACCGTATCCCGCGACGAACGCCCTGTCGAAACCGACGTCGCGAGCCTTCAAGGCAGGCACGACTTCGAGTTCCGCCGACAAAAAGTCTTCCTCGCTCATTCCGTACTCTTTCATAAGGATTGAAAGCACGTTTTTCTTTACGGCGTCTTTGTCTTCGCCGGAAAGGGATAATCCGCCGACAACAAGATTCATATTTTCCGCGTCAAAGCCTTCGCCGATTGTCTTTTTGACCTGCTCCTGCGAAAGGTGCGGCAGAAGGTCGGTGATATAAAACACGGGATCCGTATCCTTTTCGCCGATTTTAATGTTGATTTTCGTGCCGTCCGCTTTCACTACGACGCCGTGCAACGCAAGAGGAATCGTGAGCCATTGATACTTTTTGATGCCGCCGTAATAATGCGTTTTCAAAAAGGCAAGTTCGCTCTTTTCGTAAAGGGGGACCTGTTTCAGGTCAAGACGGGGGCTGTCGACGTGCGCGACGAGAATTCTCACGCCCTCTTTGATTTTTTCCGCGCTGCCCGCTTTCACGATGAACAACGCTTTGCCGCGGTTATTGAAATAAAGTTTGTCGTGCGGATTGATTTTGTCGCCGAGCTTATATTCCTTATAGCCCGCTTTTTCCAGCATTTCGACGGTATATTCGACGGTTTCCCTTTCGGTCTTGCCGTTGTCGAGAAAACGTTTGTAGCCCTCGGAATAATCGAAAATCGCTTTTAAGGTATTTTCGTCAGCCGATTTATAAATATTTTTTCTTTCATATGTGGAATACATAAAAACGCTCCTAAAAAAATAATCATTTATATCTTATCACAATAAGTATTCAAAGTAAAACAAATTAAAAGTCAATTATCGACAAGGCTTTACGACTTTACAAAAACTTTACGTTTTCGTTACCGAAACATACTTTTTTCTTTTTCCTGCATTGCCTACAATGAAGGCGTAATCAATAAAAAGGAGACAATTTATGAAAAAGAAAATGAAAATCGTATTGATAATATCGTGCTTGCTTATGACGGCAACTCTTCTGACGTGCCTGTGTGCATGCAATAAGACAGGCAAATTCGACGAAAACAAAAACATCAGCGTCGTAACGCGCACCGACGGCAGCGGCACAAAGTCGGCAATTATGGAGTTTCTGGGACTCAAAGGCAAAAAGGACGTTTCGGGCGCAATCGTATTAAGTTCGACCGACGCAATCATGGCGGAAGTCAAAGGCAATCCCCTTGCAATCGGATACGACAGCCTCGGATTCGTTACCGACGACGTCAAAAAAATCAAAGTCGACGGCGTAGCGCCGACGGTCGAAAACATCAAATCGGGCGCATATCGCCTTGCTCGACCTCTTAACGTCGTTTACAAAGAAGAAAACGTACAAAGCGGTCTTAACAAAGCGTTCTTCGACTTCCTTAAAAGCAGCGACGCCAAAAATATTATCGCAAACGAAGGTTACGTAATATCTCACGACGACACCGCCGCATATCAGATTCAACAAGGTCTTTCCGGCGAAATAAACATCACGGGCAGCACTTCTCTTACCCCGCTTATGGAAAAGCTTGCGAAAAAGTTTGAACAGATTCAGGGCGGCGTAAGCATCAACGTCAGCGGCACCGGTTCAAGCCAGGGCTATAACGATGCGAAGAACGGAGTTGTCGATTTCGGTATGATTTCGGAAGTCTTCAAACCCGCAAAAGCCGAAGGTTGCACGTATTACGAAGTCTGCATGGACGGCATCGCAATCATCGTAAACAGTGCAAATCCCATTGAAAACGTATCGCTTGCAACGCTTAAAAACATTTACGACGTCGACGCCGGCGAAAATGCGGTGAAAACCTGGAAACAAGCGTCCGCAAACTGATATGGGCAGATTTTACAAATTCATAAACGCTAGAGAAAAGATGATGAAAGGGATCTTTTTCCTTTCAGCAGTTTTTTCCGTAGGTGCGCTTATAACGATAACGGTATTCCTGTTCACAAGCGGGATTCCGCTTATTTCGAAAGTCGGGTTTTCAAATTTCATATTCGGCAAAGAGTGGGCACCGCTTGCAGACAATCCGAAATACGGAATATTCCCGATGATCGTAACAAGCCTGTACGTTACCGCCCTGTCCGTTATTATCGGCGTGACAATCGGATTGTTCACGGCGATCGCTCTTTACAAATTCGTGCCGAAAAAACTCGTCGCACCGATTAAACAAATGGTAAACCTGCTTGCGGGGATTCCGTCGGTCATTTACGGATTGTTCGGCATGACGCTTATCGTCCCGTTTATGCGCGATTACTTGTCTTATAACGGCGTCGGATACGGCATAGCGTCGGCGTCGGTTGTGCTTGCGATAATGATTCTTCCGACAATCGTGAGCGTTGCGTACGACGCGCTTCGAAGCGTTGATACCGCATATTACGAAAACGCCCTTGCGCTCGGCGCGACGAAAGAACAAGCGACCTTCAAGGTTGTCGTACCCGCGGCAAAAAGCGGAATCTTTGCAGGAATCGTATTGTCGATCGGGCGCGCTCTCGGCGAAACGATGGCGGTAATTATGGTCATCGGCGGCAGTCCCGAAATGCCGAAAAGCATTTTCCAGAGTGTGCGTACAATGACCGGCAATATCGCGATGGGCGCAATGGAACTTTCGGGCGACGCGTTGAGCGCGCTTATCGCAACGGGCGTGGTACTCTTTGTTTTCACCTTAATGTTGAATACAAGTTTTTCACTGCTCAAAGGCGAAAAGCGCGAAAAAAAGCGCAAAAAAGTTAAAAAGGCGGTGGAAAAATGAACAAAAGAAAAACAATAATCGCCTTTTACAAAACGCTGAAAATCATATCTATACTATGCGCGGTCGTGTCCGTTACGGCGCTTATCGCGGTTACGCTTTACATTCTCGTAAACGGCGTTTCAAAACTTAATTCCGAATTATTGTTCGGCGATTATTCAAATTCCCCCTCGATTCTGCCCGCGCTTGTCGGCACGATTGAAATCATTCTTATCGCGTCGGCAATCTCCATACCTTTGGGCGTAGGCAGCGCGATTTTCCTTGTCGAATATATGCAAAACAAAGGAAAACTCGTAAAGATTATCCGCATCGCGACCGAAACTCTTGCGGGGATTCCGTCGATTGTTTACGGCTTGTTCGGATATCTTATCTTTGTCGTAACGCTTAAAATGGGATACACAATTTTGGGCGGCGGCATGACGATTGCCATTATGATACTTCCCGTCATCGTCCGCCAGACCGAAGAAAGCCTTTTCGCAGTGCCGATGAGTCTCAGAGAAGGCGCGTACGCACTTGGCGCAAGCAAGGTCGCAACGATTTTCAAAGTCGTGCTGCCGTCGGCGTCAAGCGGAATCGTAACGGCAATTATCCTTGCGATCGGACGCGTGATTTCCGAAAGCGCGGTGCTGATTTTAACAATCGGAATGGTGGTCAACAAAATCCCCGAATCGGCACTCTCGCCCGGCACTAGCCTTGCCCTTGACATATACTACTTTTCAAGTCACGGATATCCAGACGCCGCGGCGGCAACCGCAGTCGTGTTACTGATACTCGTCATCGCGATAAACCTTATCGCAACGGGCGCGGGAAGTCTTATCAGAAAGTCCATGGGAGAAGTAAAATGAACAACGAAATCCAAATAAAAGACAATATACCCGAAAATAATGCTGTTTCAAACGATATCAGCGTGAAAAATTGTAATTTATATTACGGCGACTTTCACGCATTAAAGGACATAAACGTCGTCATTCCCGAAAAGAACGTGACGGCTTTCATAGGCCCGTCGGGGTGCGGAAAATCGACTTTCCTTAAATGTTTCAACCGAATGAACGACCTTATCGAAGGTTGTAAAATCAGCGGCGAGTTCAAAATCGGCAGTCTGGACATTTACGACAAGTCCACTGACGTGAACCTTTTAAGAAAAAACGTCGGTATGGTATTTCAGAAACCAAATCCGTTCCAGATGAGCGTTTACGACAACATCGCGTTTGCGCCCCGCACATTCGGAATAAAGAAGAAAGCGGAACTTGACGAAATCGTTGAAACGTCGCTGAAAAAAGCAAGCATCTGGGACGAAGTGAAAGACCGCCTGAAAAAAAGCGCGCTCGGATTAAGCGGCGGACAGCAACAGCGACTTTGCATCGCCCGCGCCCTTGCCGCCTCGCCCGAAATTCTTCTTATGGACGAACCGACGTCCGCGCTCGATCCCATTTCGACCGGAAAAATCGAGGAACTTTGCGAAGAACTCAAAAAGGAACTTACGATAATAATCGTAACGCACAATATGGGACAAGCCACGAGAATTGCCGACAATACTGCGTTTTTCCTGCTTGGAGAACTTGTGGAATATGCCGATACGGAAACACTTTTCGGCGCGCCGAAAGATATCCGCACCGAAAATTATATCACGGGAAGATTCGGTTAATCGATAATACTTGAAAACGTAAAGGAGATAATATATAATGAGTGTAAGAAGCAAATACGAAGCGGAACTTGCTCTGGTTTTCGGAAAATTGACGAAAATGTGTCGCGAAACGGAACTTTCCATTGAAAAATCCGTGCATGCGTTGAAAACCCGCGACAAAAAATTAGCGCGCGAAGTAATGGATAACGACAAAAACATCGACGCGACGGAACGGGATATCGAACAGGATTGTCTGAAAATCCTTTTAATGGAACACCCTGTCGCAAGCGATTTTCGCGATATATCCGCTGCGCTTAAAATGATTACCGACCTTGAAAGGATTGCCGATCAGGCGTCGGATATCGCCGAAATATCACTGCATTTTCCGGACGAAAGTTTCATAAAAGAGCCCGAACATATCGAACTTATGTCGAAATACGCGGTATCCATGGTGAAAGACGGCGTGCAAAGTTACATCAACCGCGACGTCGAAGCCGCAAGCGAACTCGACAAACGCGACGATAACATCGACAAACTTTTTGAAACGGTAAAAAACGATTTAATCGCGCTGATAAGACAAAATCCCGACGCCGCCGACCAGGCGATACTTTTCATGATGATTGCAAAGTATCTTGAAAGAATCGGCGACCATGCCGTCAATATCGGCGAATGGGCGGAATACGCCGCAACGGGAAAACGATTTTAGGAGATATTATGAACGAAAGAAAACCCGTCGTGTTTTGCGTGGACGACGAAGAATCCATACGCGAAGTTTATTCATACTCGTTGGAAGGAAGTTTCGACGCGCATTGTTTTCAGAACGAAAATGAACTTTTCACAGCCCTTAAAAACGCAACGCCCGACGTTATTCTTCTGGACGTAATGCTGGAAGGCGCAGACGGGTTTGAAATCCTGAAACGCATAAAATCGACGCCCGCACTTTCCGACGTCGCCGTCATTATGGTGTCCGCGAAAGGCGCGGAAATCGACAAGGTGAAAGGACTTAACCTCGGCGCGGACGACTACGTCGCAAAGCCTTTCGGAATTTTGGAAATCATCGCAAGAATCAACGCAAATATCAGAAAAAAAGCAAAAAAATCCGACGTTTTGTCGTATAAAGACATCAGAATTGATGATTCTAAACACGAAGTTTATGTGGCGGACGCGCCCGTCGATCTCACCGTCAAGGAATACGACCTTCTGAAACTGCTTGTTAAAAATCACGAAAACGTCGTACGCAGAAACGATATTCTGGACGCCGTATGGGGAAAGGATTACGGAGAAACCCGCACCCTTGACATTCACGTCGCGGAACTGAGAAAAGCCATAAGTCATGCCGACGCGAAAATCGTAACCGTTCGCGGCGTCGGTTACTCGCTTAAATAATATGAAAAAGAAAATTATCGTTACAAACGTTATAATCGTCGTGTTTGCCCTGCTTATTTTGTTTTTGAGCGGCATATCGATCACAAAATCAATCTATAAAAAACAAGCCGAAGAAAGGATTATCGACGTTGCAAATATCTACGCCGAAAATTACACGTCTTCCGATAAGGTCGTGAAAAACGTCCCCAAAGACTACCGCATAACCGTCGTCGACAAAGCCGGTAAAGTTTTGTCAGACAGCGAAACGGCGGACGTTTCAAACATGGAAAACCACATTGACCGCGAAGAAATCGTCGCCGCCTTGCACGGAAAACCCGTTGCGATCACCCGCCGCTCGGACACGACGAACAAGGATATGGTGTACTCTGCGGTGAAAGTCGACTTATCCGCGGACGACTACGTATTCGTGCGGGTTTCAACCCCGGTCGACAGTGTGAACCTTTACGCGACAAGCACGATTCTTCCGAACTTTTACGTTCTGATTGCGGCAATTATCGCGGCTGTTATTTTAAGCGTCGTGCTGACGAAAAGCCTTGTGAAGCCTATGGCTGAAATCAAAAACAGCCTTATCGCGTTGAACAACGGCACGTTTACGCCGTCCACACCGTCCGAAAAAGACCCCGAAATCAACAAAATGCTGTCGGAAATCAACGATATCGGCGAAAAACTTTCCGACACGATAACAACGGTTTCCGAAGATAATAAAAAACTTGATTATATCCTGAACAACGTGTCCGACGGCATCGTCGTTATTACCGCGAACGGGAATATCGAAGTCATGAACGACAACGCAAAACTCGTTTTCGACGTCAAAAACGACGCGATTTCTTCAAACTACACCGTCCTTTCCGCAAACGAAAAATTTATTTCCGCGGTTTCCGACGCCGTGAACGAGCGCATAAACAAAGTTTTTGAGTTTACGACGGCGGCGCACGACGTATATCTCACGTCGATACGTTGTCTTGACGGCGGCATGACGATAATCGTACTGTCCGATATCACCGCGGTGAAACACGGCGAAGAAATCCGCAGCGAGTTTTTTGCAAACGCCTCGCACGAACTCAAAACCCCGCTTACCGCAATCAAAGGTTTCAACGACGTCATCGGAATGAAGTCGAAAGACGACGATATCAGGACGCTTTCCGCAAAAATCGACAAGGAAGTCAACCGCGTCGTGTCGCTCATCGACGATATGCTCAACCTGTCGAAACTCGAAACCACAAAAACGCCGATTGTCGAGCAAGTCGACCTTGTCGCGGTTGCGTACGACGCGGAAGAAAGTATCTCCGCCCTTGCCCGCGACAAAAACGTCAATATCGAAATTTCGGGCGAAGGCACGGTCGAGATGGAAAAAGACCACGCGTACGAACTTGTCAAAAACCTTATGGAAAACGCGGTACGCTACAACGAGAACGGCGGTCACGTGTTCGTTTCCGTTGACGAGAAGTCGGACAAAGTTACGCTCAAAGTGAAAGACGACGGCATCGGCATCGACAAAGAAAATCAATCGAGAATTTTTGAAAGGTTTTACCGCGTGAACAAATCCCGCTCTCGCGAAACAGGCGGCACCGGACTCGGGCTTTCGATTGTGAAACACGTTGCGGAACTGTACGGTGCAAAACTCACCCTGTCGTCGACGCTCGGCGCGGGTACGGAAATCACCGTTTCGTTCAAAAAATAAAAAACCCGAAAATTAAACGAAAACCACGCAATATGCGTGGTTTTTTTGTTCGTTATTTTGAAAATTAAAGAGTTTTGAAAAACTCGTTCGCGACCTTGTAGCCGATTTCGGGGACGGTGCGGCAGGTGCTGTGATCCGCCCATTTCAATATCGCGATCTTGCTTGATTTTATGTTTTCGTGAAGATACACGGTGTCCTCGAGTTTCACGATGTCGAATTCCCCCGCGACGATATATGCCGGTGTTGTGATTTTGCCGAGTTGTTCTTCCGAAAAGTCGGGCTCTTCTATCATAATCCGATAAAGCGGATCGTTGGTTTTTTTGTATTTCCTTTTCGCCCACGTCGTGAAGTACGAGCGCATGCCCGCGGGACGAGAATTTGCGCCGAATGCGACAAAGCCTTTTAAGAGCGTCGGGTAATCCATCGACATCTGAATTGCGATTATGCCGCCGTCGCTGTGTCCGATAACAAGCGGTTTTTCAATGTTCAGCGCGTCGATAAACGCCTTGTAGTCGCTTGCCATAAGTTTGTACGACAGTTCGTCTGACGTGCCGCTTTTGCCCTGATTGCGACTGTCCGGCGCATACACCCGATAATCGTTTGCAAAATATCGCATAAGTCCCATAAGTTCCTCGTGCGAGCCGCCGTTGCCGTGAATAAGTATCAGCGGCGAGCCTTTGCCCATTACGGCATAATGCATATTTATGCCGTTGACCTCGACGTCGTATTCTTCGGGATCACCCGAAACAGGCGCGGGAACACCCGATTTTTTAACTTTTATGAGATTGTATTTGCCGCTTTTTGCAGTCACTGCGATAAGCCACGACGAAACGCCGATAATCGCAGCGACAAGTATGACCGTGATAATTATTGCCGCCATTTTTCCTTTTCCATATTTTTTCATACAATAATGATACAACAATTTTTCTTATTGTCAAAACGATTGACAAAAAAAGACGGGCATCTGCCCGCCTTTGTCTTGTAAAAAATGACGATTTATACGCGAAGTATCGCTCTGATAATTCCGTTGTCGCCGTCGCAGAATTTTCCGATCCAGTTGCCGTGTCCGTCGGTCTGATGACCAAGCATACCAAGCGAGCCCGAAATAATAAGCAACAATACGACGACGAATAATATCGCGCCAAGCCCGATAAGCTGCCATTTTCTCGGCAAATCGTGAATGACAACCGCCGCAACGTAAAACGGAACGTACCCGATAAGGAAAAGTATGAACGGGAAGTTCGGTTGCCACCATGGTTTTTCCCAGGTAAGAACGTTGCATTTGTTCAGCAAAATTTCAATGATGACCGCAGCAATGCTTCCGAAAACGATGACGCCCATGCGACCGAGAATGGCTTTTACCTTCGTCTTGTATTCTTCGGGCGTAAGTTCCGACTTTTTCTTGTTCGCCTTATAATACATATTGTTCGGATCGTCAAGCCAGTTCTTGTTGGCGTCGAAAAAGCCTTGTCCCTCGTATCCTTCGGTCGTTTTGAGAAGTTTGCAGGTGAGCATACCAAGAATGAAGAACATAAAGGATATTTCGATATTGTACCCGACAAGGATTTGCAACGCGCTGCCGCCTGCCGCCGTCGTGCCCCATACGGGCTGTCCGGTCGTGGCGTAAACCATTGCGTTCCAGGTTTCGTTGAAAACGTCCCAAAGCCAGAATGCCGCCGCGCCGAATACGACGCTGAAACGTTTTTGCCTGATTTCATTGACTATGAGAAAAAGCCAAATGACGAAAAGCGGCACAATGTACCATTTCAACCCGAAAACGGGATCGCCGGGGCATTGCATTGCCTGTTCAAGCATTTCGGGCGTCGTGGTGTGCGGGCGCGATAATGCAAGTGTCAATAACATAATTGTTCCCTCCTATCAGTTATTATACTTACATTATATCACAAATAATATGGATAAAAACAAAAAGCAACCTTGAAATAAAAAAATACGACAACCCTTGCGGATTGTCGTGAAAACCAAATTAGTTTTTGTACATACGCTTGCGCGCTGCTTCTGCCTTTTTCTTGCGTTTTACGCTGGGCTTTTCGTACGCTTCGCGTTTACGAAGATCGCCGATGATACCGTCACGCGCGCATTTTCTCTTAAAACGGCGGAGAGCGTTATCGATCGATTCATTTTCACCGACTTTAACAGTTGACATCTTTTATTCACCGCCTTTTTTGAGTATTTGTTGCAAGCAACACTATTTATTATATAAATTCATTTCCATTTGTCAAGCGAAAATTACTTTTACGCCATTTTCTCCGAAAGTTTTTCGCCGCCCAAGATATGGATATGCAGATGCGGCACGGATTGACAGCCGTCTTCGCCTTTGTTCGACACGATGCGGAAACCGTTTTGAAGCCCGAGTTCGTCGGTCATTTTTCCGAGTTTCAACAGCATTCTCGAAAGAGTCGCCGCCTGTTTTTCGTTCATTTCGGTGATATCCGCAAAATGTTCCTTCGGGATCATAAGGTAATGGATTTTCGCCTGCGGATTGATGTCCTTGATGATAATCATATCTTCGTCTTCATAAACTTTTGTCGAGGGGATTTCACCCGCGATAATCTTGCAAAATACGCACATACTATTCTCCTTTCGCTTGTTTTTTATAATATTTTTACATTAAACCGTCAAAGATTTGCGCTTTTCCGGTGATTTTTCTGATTTCATCGGGTTTTGCGGTTTTGTCGTAAAACCTTATGTAATTTTCACTGTACCCGGCGCAATAGCCGTTTTCGTACTCCTCAAAAAGCACTTCGTGAGTCGCGCCGACGTTCTTTAATAAAAAGTCCTTTTTAAGGTTTTCTTTGATTTCCAGCATTTCTTTCATACGACCGTCGATTACGGACGAGTCAAGCGGTTTATACTTTTTATAAGAGGCCGTGCCCTTTCTCGGCGAATACGGGAAACAGTGGACGTCCGAAAATCCGACGTTTTTCACAAATTCTTTTGAAATTAAAAATTCCTTATCGGTTTCGGTCGGGAAACCTACGATAACGTCGGTCGTAATGCCCGCAAGCGGAAAATACTTTCTTATGAGCCGCACCCTTTCAAGGTAATCTTTTGTTTTGTAATGACGGTTCATCGTCCTTAAAACTTCGTCGCTGCCGGACTGCAATGAAAGATGAAAATGCGGACAAAAGTGTCTGAGCCCTTTCAATGCGTTCAGCAATCCGTCGTCGATGATATTCATTTCAAAACTGCCGAGGCGGATTCGCTTATCGACGTCCGAAAGCGCAAGTATAAGGTCTTTGAGCGACAATCCGATATCCTTTCCGTAGGACGAAATATCAATGCCCGTAAGCACGATTTCTTTTATGTTTTCGGGCACGCTTCTGACTTCTTCCACGACTTTGTCAAGCGCGCGGCTTCTGCTTCTTCCGCGAACGTACGGGATCAGACAATAACTGCAAAAATTGTTGCACCCGTCCTGAATTTTGACGTATGCCCTTGTCCTGACGTTTTCGGCAAAGCCCGATTCTTCGTAACTTTTCGGAATGTCTTCAACGTTGACGCCGTTTTCGGGAAGTAACGACAGCAAATCTTTTTTCGCAGTGCCCGAAACGTATACGACGCCGTCTTTTTCAAACTGTTTTGCGTTATTTTCGGACGCGCAACCGCAAATGAGGATTTTTGCGTCGGGGTTTTGTTTTTTCACGCGCGCGACGCACTGACGGGATTTTTTCTCCGCCTCTGCGGTAACCGCGCAGGTATTTATGACGTAATAATCGGCTTTTTCCAGGTTTTCGGTAACTTCAAAGCCGCGCTCGATAAGTTTATTGATTATTACGTCGCTTTCATATCGGTTGACTTTGCAACCGAGCGTGAATACGCAAACTTTCATAAAAGCCCTCCCGTTTTCAGTTGTACGAGAGTCGTCGCGACAACCGATGCCGTTTCCGCGCGCAATATGCGCTTTCCGAGCGATACGGTTTTTATTCCCTTTTCTTTTGCAAGCGATATTTCTTTTTCGGAAAAACCGCCTTCGCTGCCGACGAAATACGATTTAACGTCGGACGGAATTTCATTAACCGACAAATCGCAGTCGCCTTCAAAAAAGATAATACCGTTTTCGGCGGCGTTTACGGCGTTGTCGAAAGTCGAAAGTTCCACCGTTACTTCGTCCGCCCTGTCGCATTGTTTCAACGCTTCTTTTGCGATTTTATTAAGCCTTTCAAGGTTGACGTCCTTTTCTACGACAAAGTCGCTTGTGAAAAATACGACGCGACTCACGCCGAGTTCCACCGCCTTTTGCACGATGAAATCGTTTTTGCCGAGTTTGCAACTGCCCTGATATAAGGTGATTTTATTTTTCGGCGTCGCGGGGTTTTCGACCTTTTCAGACACTTTGACACATAAGCGGTCTTTTTTGATTTCGGTAATAACGCCTATGTAATCGTATCCGTCGCCGACGTTCACGATGACCGAAAAGCCTTGTTTTTGGCGCAGGACTTTCACGGCGTAGTTAAACTCATCGCCGAAAATTTCAAAAACGCCGTCGTTAAAATCGTTTAAGTTTGCGTGTAAACGTCTGATTTCCATTATTTTTTGAATTCAAGCGCGTTCCATTCGCCGTCGCGGACGTGTCTGACGAATTTGAAACCGCAGTTTTCATAGGCACTTTTTACTTCGTCCAATCTTGCGTGTATGATGCCCGACAGAATTATCGTGCCGTCGTCTTTCAAAAATCTTCCGATATCCTTTGAAAGCCTTATGAGAATGTCCGCCGTAATGTTTGCAAAAACGACGTCGGCGGGTTCTTTGCTCTTTTCCAGAAGGTCGGCGCGCTCGATTTCACATCGGTCGGACACGTTATTGAGCCTTGCATTTTCTTTGGCGGTGTCGATTGCGGTGCTGTCGATGTCGCACATATACGCGCTTTTCGCGTCTGAAAGTATCGACGCGATTCCAAGGATACCGCTGCCCGTCCCGACGTCGATAACGGTTTTGCCGCTTACGTCGATGTCGCCGAGAAGGTCCAGACACATTTTCGTCGTTTCGTGCTCGCCCGTGCCAAACGCCATGCCGGGATTTATCCAAAGGATTTTTTCATTGTCGGAAATTTTATTGTATTTTATCCATACGGGAACGACGGTAACCGACTTCGTAACGATGGGTTTATAATACTTTTTCCATTCGTTTTTCCAGTCTTCGTCGTCAATCGAATTTACAATAATTTCGCCGCTTCCAAGGTTAAACGGGGAATTTTTCTTCAAATTTTCGATTTCTTCGGCGATTTTTTTCAACACTTCGGTTTTTTCTTCTTCGCCGATAATGCCTTTCACAAACACTCTGTCGTCAAGGTTGTTCACAAGATTTTCATCGATGTAATCCCAGACGATGTCGCTGTCGTAAAGCGCGACGATGTCCTGCTTATCGTAAATCGAAACGCCGCCGCAACCAACCGAAAAGAGAGCGTCGGCAAATAAATCCGCGCCCTCATGGGTTGATACAAGCGTAACTTCATACCATTTCATTTATATACGCCCCTTTACATTTTGTCCTTGAAAGCAGTCTTTTTCGGATACTGCTTCGGGGTTGAGGTACTATCGAGTTTGTACAACAGGTCGCGTTGTTCCGCGGTGAGTTTTTGCGGGACTTCCACAACGACGTTGACGTACAAATCGCCGTATTCTTTCAGTTTCAGATGTTTGATGCCTTTGTTCCTTATGCGGAAAACGGTGCCGCTTTGCGTGCCTGCGGGGATTTCAAGTTCCGCACTGTCTTTGAGAGTCGGGATTTGCACCCTGCAACCGAGCGCCGCCTGAATCATCGTAATGGGATAATCGAGATACAGATCGGTGCCTTTCCTTACAAAGAACTTATGAGGTTTGACGGTGATGAAAACGACCGCGCTGCCTGCGGGGCCGCCATTGTAGCCTGCCTCGCCTTCGTTGTAATAAGTCATGCGTTGACCGTCGTCGATACCTGCGGGAACGACAACTTTAAGGGTTTTTTCGGACGAAATCCTGCCTTTTCCGTTGCATTTAGGGCATTTTTCAACGATAATACGTCCCGTGCCGCCGCAATCCGGGCAAACGGTCTGCGTCGAAAACTGACCAAGCGGAGTGCGCTTCACGCTGTTCACGACGCCCGTGCCGTTACATTTCGTACAAGTCTTCGTTACGCCGCCTTTTGCGCCCGTACCTTTGCAGTCGGGGCAATTTTCCGTGCGTTTATATTTGATTTCTTTTTCGCAACCGAACGCCGCTTCTTCAAACGTGAGCGTAAGGTTTAAGCGGATATCTTCGCCCTGCACGGCTCGCGTCGATTTTTTGCCGCGGGACGAGCCGAACGGACTGCCGCCTCCGAAGAAACTTGAAAAAATGTCGCCAAGGTCGATGTCCATACCGTCCATGCCCGAGCCGCCCCAGAAACCGCCGGTGCCGCCCGTAAACGCAGATTGCGGATCTTCCGAGCCGTAAGTGTCGTAAACTTTGCGCTTTTCGGCGTCGGACAAAACCTCGTAAGCGTGGTTGATTTCCTTAAATTTTTCTTCGGCTTTTTTCTTTTCGTCGTCGCTTGCGGTGGTGTACATATCGGGATGATATTTTTTCGCAAGTTTTCTGTAAGCCGACTTAATTTCGTCGGCGGTCGCCGTTTTTTCGACGCCCAATACTTTATATAAATCAGTTTGTGCCATAAATTATCTTGTTTTTATAGCCGAAACTCACCCCTTTCGAGGTGAGTACGACTTGTCGTTTTATTGATTAGTCAATGTTGTCGGCATTGCCGTCGTTCGTGCTGTCGGTGTTGTTCGCCGCGCCTTCCGCGCCCGGTTGACCTGCGCCCTGTTGATACAGTTTGCTGAACACGGGGTCGGATACTTTGGAAAGTTCCTCGACGATCTTCTGGATTTCCTGTACGTCGTCGGTCTTTTCAAGTTTTTCGCGAGCGTCTTTCACTGCGTCTTCGATGGACTTCTTGTCGGCTTCGTCGACTTTGTCCGCGTTATCTTTCACGAATTTTTCAATGGTGAAGATAAGTTGTTCCGCGCTGTTTTTCGATTCAACGCTTTCCTTACGTTTCTTGTCTTCGTCGGCGTATTTTTCAGCGTCCTTGACAGCCGCGTCAATGTCTTTTTCGGACAGATTGCTGCTTGCGGTAAGGGTGATCGACTGGCTCTTGTTGGTCGCTTTGTCGACTGCGGATACCGATACGATGCCGTTTGCGTCGATATCGAAAGTAACTTCGATCTGCGGTACTCCGCGAGGTGCCGGCGCAATGCCTACAAGCGAGAATCTGCCAAGGGTTTTGTTGTCTTTCGCAAACTCACGTTCGCCCTGCAATACGTGGATTTCCACGCTGGTCTGGTTGTCGGTTGCGGTTGAGAAGATCTGCGACTTCTTGGTAGGAATAGTGGTGTTCCTTTCAATAAGTTTCGTGCAGATGCCGCCCAAGGTTTCGATGCCCAGTGACAACGGGGTTACGTCCAGAAGAAGAACGTCTTTCACGTCGCCTGCAAGAACGCCCGCCTGAATTGCCGCGCCGATTGCAACGCATTCGTCGGGGTTGATTCCTTTGTAAGGATCTTTGCCCGTGATTTCTTTAACTTTGTCGATAACGGCAGGAATACGAGTCGAGCCACCGACAAGGATGACTTTTGCAAGGTCGCTTGCTTTCAGTCCCGCGTCTTTCAAAGCCGCCATCGTGGGGCCAACGGTCTTTTCGACAAGGTCAGCCGTCATTTCGTTGAATTTGGCTTTCGTCAATTCCATATCGATGTGTTTCGGTCCGTTCTGATCAGCGGTGATGAACGGAAGCGAAATGCTGGTTTTAGTAACGCCGGAAAGTTCGATTTTCGCTTTTTCCGCCGCTTCTTTGATACGCTGCATTGCCGCGGGATCTTTGGACAGATCGATGCCGTTGTCTTTCTTGAACTGGTCGACTACGTAGTCCATAATACGTTGGTCGAAGTCGTCGCCGCCGAGGCGGGTGTTGCCGTTTGTCGCAAGGACTTCAAACACGCCGTCGCCGATTTCAAGAATGGATACGTCGAACGTGCCGCCGCCCAAGTCGTAAATAAGGATTTTCTGGTTTTTGTTTTCTTCCTTATCGAGACCGTATGCAAGCGCTGCCGCCGTAGGTTCGTTAATGATACGCAAAACTTCAAGTCCTGCGATTTTGCCCGCGTCTTTCGTTGCCTGACGCTGGCTGTCCGAGAAGTATGCAGGGACGGTGATAACGGCTTGCGTTACCTTTTGTCCGAGATAAGCTTCCGCGTCCGCTTTAAGTTTCGACAAAATCATTGCCGAGATTTCTTGCGGCGTATATTCTTTGTCGTCGATTTTTACTTTGTAATCGGTGCCCATTTCACGCTTGATGCTGCTGACGGTTCTTGCGTGGTTCGCGACAGCCTGACGTTTTGCGATGTTGCCCACAAGACGTTCGCCGTCTTTTGAAAATGCGACAACCGACGGAGTTGTACGACTACCCTCGCTGTTGGGGATAACCGTTGCTTCCTTACCTTCCATTACTGCTACGCACGAGTTGGTCGTGCCAAGGTCAATACCAATAATTTTGCTCATATATACCTCACTATGCCTTTTTCAAGGCGAAAACTTTAATTATTTATTTTATTTATAAACACCGTTGCCGGTTATTTATCGATTTCTTTTCCGACTGCGACTTTCGTATATTTCAATACTTTGCCGTTCATCGTGTAGCCCTTTTCGATTTCGTAAATGACTTTTCCGACTTTATCGGGGCTGTCCACCTGCATTATACATTCGTGAAAAGCGGGATCGAAGTCTTTGCCGATTGCGTCGATGGGCGTTACTCCGTACTTTTTAAGGACGTTCATAAGTTGCTCTTTCACAATGCCTATGCCGCTTTTCGTTTTTTCGTCCGACACCATTTCTTCGGCGCGGTTGAATGAATCGATTGCGGGAAGGATTTGCAAAATAACTTCGGAAAGCGTCCTGTCACGCACGTCTTTTGCCAAATTCTGATTATTGCGACGGAAGTTTTCAAGTTCTGCCATACGTCTTAAAGCAAGGTCTTTGTATTCGCTTGCCTCGCGACGCGCTGTATCAAGTTCGGTTTCCTTGACTTCTTCGACGGGTTCGTTTTCGGTCGTTACCGTTTCGGGAACTTCCGTTTCAACCTTTTCGTCTTTCACGTCTTTTTGTTTTTTGTCTTTACTCATTTTTGTCTTTCAGGTCCTTCTGCTCTTTTTTGTTTTCCATAATCTCGCTTAAAGCGTGTCCGACGTATTTAAGCACCGAGATTACTTTTTTATAATCCATACGGTCGGGGCCGATAACGCCTGCGTGTCCGACTTCCTGACCGTTGATTTTGTATTTCGCGCTGACGACCGCGCACTTTTCCATGCCGTCCGCTTCGTCCTTACCGATTCTCACCGAAAACTCCATATCGTCGCCGCTTTCGATAAGGTTTGTCAGTCTTTCGGGACTGCCGACAACCGACAAAAACTTTTTCGCGTCGCTCGTATCGCCGATTTCGGGATAATCCAGCATTTTCAGTGCGCCTTCGGTATAAACCTTTCCGGACTCTTCCTTGTCGTACTTTGTAAGTACGTCGATAACTTCTTCGAAAATCGTCCTGAAACCTTCGATTTCTTCTTTGATGATTTTGTCGGGTTTCAGAATTTCTTTTACGGTCTTCCCGGCAAACATTCTGTTGAGAAGCATCGTCGCAGATTGCACGTACGCGCCGATATCGTCGTCGGCTTTGTCGATTTCGATGGTTTTATCGCGAAGTACGCCGCGGTCGGTGATGATAATGACAAGCGCGGTTTCGTCACCGATGGGGACAAGCTTGATTTCGCTCACCTTCACGTCCTTGAAGTTTTTCACGACGACGACGGACGTATAATTCGTGACGTCGGAAATGACTTTCGCGGTTTTTTCGATAATGTCTTCGACGCGGTCCATTCTTTCGCTGAACTTATCTTTAATAAAAGAAATTTCGTTTTTGGAAAGACTTTTTCCGTTCATGACCTTATCGACGTAAAGTTTGTAAGCCTGCGGCAAAGGTACGCGCCCCGCCGATACGTGCGGCTGGACGAGATATCCCATCTCTTCAAGCGAGGCAAGCTCGTTTCTTATCGTGGCGCTTGAAATGTCGGCAAGGTATTTCTCCTTGATTTCGCCGCTCGAAACGGGTTCCGCCGTCGTGATGTATTCGTCAACCACGGCTTGAAGAATCTTCTGTTTTCTTTCGGATAATTCTTTTTTCATAACCCTTTGGCAATCGAGTATGTTTTTTGTTAGCACTCTTTATTCCCGATTGCTAAACCTATTATACACCGATTATATGTATTGTCAATAGGGTTTGTGAAAAATTTTTGAAAAATTTTGAAAAAAACTTATATAAGGTCGGATATTATCGCGTTGGATATATAGAAATAGTCTTTGTTTATAGTAATATTATTATTCGATATTATTAAAAATTCGGCGTTTTTTTGAATGGCTGCGGCTTTTTCCGTCAAAAAGTCGGCGTGGAATTTCTCGTTATATTCTTTCACGTTCATGCCGTATTTCGTGCGAAGCGACAGCATTATCGTTTCTTCTTTTTCGTCGTCAACTGTTAAAACTTCCCTGTTTCTTTCGGGGATAACGCCCTGTTCCGCCAGTCGCACGTATTCCGAAACGTCCGGTTCGTTTGAAAACCTTGCGCCGTTTACGAAAGAATAGGCAGCCGCGCCGAGTCCCAGATACGGCGTGCGGAGCCAGTACGCAAGATTATGCCTGCTTTCGTATCCGTCACGCGCAAAGTTACTGATTTCGTATCTTTCGTATCCGTGACTTTCAAGCCGTCTTAAAACCGCGTCGTAAACGTCGGCGGTAAAATCTTCGTTCAGTTCAAACGCGCCCATGTTTTGAAGTTCGTACAATACGGTGCCGGGCTCGACTTTCAGCCCGTACGCCGAAACGTGCGTAACGCCCAGGTCATTCAATAAATCGACGGAATGCAAAACCGACGGAATTTGCTTTCCGGGGACGCCGATAATAAGGTCTGCGGACACGTTATCAAAATACAATTTTGCGCTTTTAATTGCCTCGATTGCCGTGTTTTTATCGTGGATTCTGCCCAAAAACCTTAAAATATTGTCATCGAATGACTGCACGCCGATTGAAATTCTGTTGACGCCTTCCGCCTTGTAAGCTTCAAGTTTTTCTTGCGTCAGGCTTTCGGGATTGCACTCGACGGTGACTTCCGAAAAATTTGTTTTGAAATTGTTTTTCACCGCGCGCATTATTCGTGAAAAGTGTTCCGTCGGGAGCAACGACGGTGTTCCTCCGCCGAAAAATACCGTCCTGACCACGGCGTTATCATAGGCTTTGCCCTGCATTTCGATTTCCTTTTCAAGCGCAGAAATGTAACGCGCGACAAATTCGTCACGCGCGTTTATCGACACAAAGTCGCAATATTTACATTTCTTTTTGCAAAACGGAATATGCAGATATAAGGATATGTCCATATCAGCTGTCGATTTTCAGTATGCTCATAAACGCTTCGCTCGGCACGGACACGCTGCCCACCTGACGCATACGTTTTTTGCCTTCCTTCTGTTTTTCCAGAAGTTTTTTCTTTCTTGTGATATCGCCGCCATAGCACTTTGCAAGGACGTCTTTCCTGACGGCTTTGACGGTTTCCCTTGCGATGACTTTGCCGCCTATGCACGCCTGCACGGGAATTTCAAACTGCTGACGGGGAATCGCTTCTTTTAATTTTTCGGCAATCTGACGTCCCCTGGCGTAGGCTCTGTCGCGGTGCACGATTGTCGAAAGCGCGTCGCACATTTCACCGTTCAAAAGCATATCGAGTTTTACAAGGTCGGACTTTTTGTAGCCGATTATTTCATAATCCAGACTTGCGTAACCGCGCGTGCGCGATTTCAACGCGTCGAAAAAGTCGTAAATAATCTCGTTCAAAGGGATTTCGTAAACGAGTTTGCTGCGGCTGCTGTCAAGGTATGCAAGTTCCTTATAAACGCCGCGTTTTTCCTGACAAAGTTCCATAATCGCGCCGACGTATTCGGGCGGGGTGTAGATTTCGGCTTTCACGACGGGTTCTTCCATATACTCGATTCTGTCGGGCGCGGGAAGGTGCGTCGGATTACTGACGGTCAGTTCTTCCCCGTTCGTGAGTTTCACCTTGTAGTTTACGCTCGGAGCGGTTGTGACAAGGTCAAGGTCGAATTCCCTTTCAAGGCGTTCTTCGATGATTTCCATGTGCAGAAGCCCCAAAAACCCGCAACGATACCCGAATCCGAGCGCCGTCGAAACTTCGGGCTCGAACATCAGACTCGCGTCGTTTAATTGCAGTTTTTCAAGCGCATCTTTAAGGTCGTTGTATTTGCTGCCGTCTGCGGGATAAATGCCCGCAAAAACCATCGGCGTGATTTTTTTGTAGCCGTGGTAAATATTTTTCGTGGGATTATCGCGAAGGGTAATCGTGTCGCCCACCGCGGTGTCTTTGACGTTTTTGATACTTGCGGCGATATATCCGACCATGCCGGCGTAAAGTTCGTCCACAGGGGTTGCGGCAGGGGTGAAAACGCCCACTTCCGTCACGTCAAAGGTTTTGCCCGACGACGCCATTTTTATTACGTCGCCCGCTTTGATTCGTCCGTCGCCGACGCGCACCATTGAAATCGCGCCTTTGTAGTTGTCGTAAAAACTGTCGAAAATGAGCGCGCGGAACGGCTCGTCCCTGCTCCCTTTCGGACACGGCAAATCGGTTACTATCCTTTCAAGAAGTTCCGGAATGCCGATGCCTTCTTTTGCGGAAATAAGCGGCGCGTTGTCCGCCGGAAGTCCGATGACGTCCTCGATCTCGGCTTTGCAGCCGTCCGGGTTCGCGCTTTGAAGGTCGATTTTATTTATGACGGGTAAAATTTCAAGGTCGTGATCGAGCGCAAGATATACGTTTGTGAGAGTCTGCGCCTCGATTCCCTGCGTTGCGTCAACGACAAGAAGCGCGCCTTCGCACGCCGCAAGAGAACGCGACACTTCGTACGTAAAGTCAACGTGTCCCGGAGTGTCGATAAGGTTGAGCATGTATTCCTCGCCCTTGTAATTATAAAACATTCTGCAAGTTTGCAGTTTTATGGTAATGCCCCTTTCGCGCTCGATATCCATGTTGTCGAGGAGTTGTTCTTCCATATCCCTGTGCGACACTGTATCGGTGCTTTCGATAAGACGGTCGGCGAGAGTGCTCTTGCCGTGGTCGATGTGGGCTATTATGCAAAAATTGCGAATTTTAGAGTTTTCAAATTCCATTAAATACCTCTTAGTCTTACGGTAATTATATAAAAAATCACGCTTTAATGCAAATATTTGCCCGATAAATTTTGCGTTATAATTTACTTTTATAACTATTTATAGTATAATTATTTCGATTGAGGTGGATTATGGACGTTTACGAACTTTCAAAAAAGTTGGAATCAAAAGGTTTTAAGGTTTTTTACACGAATACCATTGCCGAAACGAGAGGACTCCTGACGGAACTTATCGGAAGGACGGACACCGTCGGCGCGGGCGGCAGCGCAACGCTTGACGAAATCGGCATCGGCGAGGCGTTGAAAGAACGCGGCAATACCGTGTATATCAGACGGCTCATGCCCGACGTCAACCCGGACGAAGTCATGAAAAAAGCCGTCTTTGCGGACTGGTTTCTGACCTCCACGAACGCGCTTACCGAAGACGGGGAATTCGTCAACGTCGACGGCAACTGCAACCGTATCGCATCAATGCTTTACGGCGGCAAAAATACCGTTTTCGTGCTGGGCGTCAACAAAATCGTGAAAGACGTGCCCGCCGCGCTTGAACGCATCCGCACCGTCGCCGCGAAAAAGAACTGTCTTAGGTTCGGATACCTTTCAAATCCCTGCGTTACCGGCGGCGATTGCAAGGACTGCCCGAAAGATACCAACATTTGCCACGCGACAAGCATAATTACCCTTCCCCCGCGCAGCAAAACCGTTTACGTCGTAATTGTCAATAAGGAATTAGGATATTAAAGGAAAATAAATCTATTATGCAAAGTCTTGAAAAATTTTTGTCCACACCAATCGCTCACCGCGGTCTTCACGACGACATCCGCGAAGAAAACAGCATTTCCGCTTTCAAAGCGGCAATCGAACACGGGTTCGCAATCGAAACCGACGTGCATCTTCTGAAAGACGGCGTCGTTGCCGTCCACCACGACAACAGCCTGAAACGCGTCTGCGGAAAGGACGTCAAAATCGAAAGTCTGACGTCAGAACAACTCAAAGATTATCCGATGACGCTCGGCGGCGAGATTATCCCCACCCTTCCGGAAATGCTGAAACTCGTCGACGGCAAAGTGCCAATTCTTATCGAACTTAAAACACTGTGCGGCTGGCGCAACAATTCCCTTGCGAAAGCGGTCCTGCGCGACCTGAAAGATTATCCGTACAAGGACGTCATCGCCCTGCAATCGTTTGATCCGTTTGCGGTGAAATGGTGCAGAAAACATCAGTCGGAATATCCGTTCGGACAACTTGCGTCCGGCGTCGGCGAAAAAGGTAAAACTCCGAAGTTCTTGAATGACCTTATGGGACACCTTGTCGTGAACAAACTCAGTAAACCTATGTTCACTTCCTACGACGTCAACAGCGCGCCCAACGAATACATTGCGAAAACACGTGAAAGTATGCCCGTTTTTGCCTGGACGATCCGCAACGAAAAAGACCTTGAAAAAGCGCGCGGCTATGCCGACAATATCATTTTCGAGAATCTTTCGCTTGACCTTTTGAAATAACAAAAAGAAACGAAATTAAAGCAAAAAACCGCAAATTTATTGCGGTTTTTCTTTTTTGAAGTAAAATTATTGTTTTTAGTCAAAAAATTTTTCAAGCTTTTTCTTGATCTTTTCTTTCTGACATTCGACTTGGTTTTTGGCGCGATTACCCATTTCGTACGCACTCATCGCCGCCGCGCCCAGCACCACGCCGATCATAAAACTTTTTTGCATATCTTACCTCCGTATTCAGTATGAGCGGAGAAGAAGGTTTTATGAGCGGACGATAAATTTTCAAATGGTAAATATTGTTATTTGCTTTCCGATTCGCCCGAAGTTTGAACACCGCAACCGCACGCGCAAGGAGCGGTAACTGTCGCGGATACGTCTCCGTTGCCCTGATTCTGGCGATAACTGTCGATTGCCGCTTTGATGGCTTCTTCCGCAAGAACCGAACAGTGGATTTTCTGGGGAGGCAACCCGTTAAGTTCCGTAATGACGTCCTTGTTCGTGACCTTCAACGCTTCGTCGATGGTTTTGCCGATGATCATACTCGTTGCGACGCTTGACGACGTGATTGCCGCCGCGCATCCGAAAGTTTTGAATTTAGCGTCTTTGATAATGCCGTCCTCGATACGCAACGTGATTTGCATGATGTCGCCGCAGGTTGCGTTGCCGACCGTGCCGATTGCGTTGTAATTTTCGACCTCGCCCACGTTTTTGGGGTTTTTGAATATTTCCATTACTTTTTCGTTGTACATAATATTTCCTTCCTGCCGATACAATTTTTGGCAGATTTTGATTGAATTTTGAAATTATTTTGCGGTATTTTTATTAAATCATCGTGATTTTCGCAGTAGATTCTACAAACAGCGGGCTCATCGAGCGCAGCCGTTTTACGGTTTTTTCCAACTCGTCGACGGTGTATTTCACGTCGTCCATCGTGTTTTCCCTGCCGAATGTAAAACGGATACTGCCGTGCGCTTCTTCTGCGGGAACGCCGATTGCAAGCACCGTTTTGGACGCTTCGAGGCTTCCCGAACTGCACGCGCTGCCGCTCGACGCGCAAATGCCCGCAAGGTCAAGGGTGAACAAAATGCTTTCGCCCTCGATATATCTGAACGTAAAGTGCGCGTTGCCGGCAAGACGTTTTTCGCCGCCGTTATATCTTATATCGGGGATTCTTTCTTTGACTTCTTTCACAAACTCGTCGCGAAGTGCCGCAATGTACGCGTTGTTTTCGTCCATATTGTTTACGGCTTTTTCGATTGCGAAACCCATGCCGACTACGCCCGGCGTATTCGTCGTTCCTGCGCGCTGATTGCGCTCCTGTTCGCCGCCACAAATAAGTCTTTCGGGACGAACGCCGCTTTTGATATACAAGCAGCCGATACCTTTCGGTCCGTAAAACTTGTGCGCCGACATCGAAAGCAGGTCGATGCCCTGCGCTTTGACGTCGATATGAACGTTGCCGATCGCCTGCACCGCGTCCGTGTGGAAAAACGCACCGTGAGCGTGCGCGACTTTCGCAAGTTCTTCAATGGGTTGTATCGTGCCGATTTCATTGTTTGCGTACATCACGCTCACAAGAATCGTGTCGGGACGAATAATACTTTCAAGTTCGTCCGCGCTGACGTAACCCTGCGGATTCGTGTGAAGATAAGAAACTTCAAAGCCTTCCGCTTCCAGTTGTTTCATCGTGTTAAGGACTGCCGGGTGTTCAAACTCCGACGTGATAAGGTGTTTGCCCTTCGATTTATATGCGTGTGCAATGCCTTTCAACGCCCAGTTGTCGGATTCACTGCCGCCCGACGTGAAATAAATTTCGTTGGATTTTGCGCCGATTGCGTCGGCGACTTGTTTTCTTGCGCGGTCAACCGCGACTTCCGCGTCGCGCCCCATACCGTGCTGACTGCTTGCGTTGCCGGCTTTTTCATAAAAATACGGCAGCATCTTTGACAAGACTTCTTCGTCGACGGCGGTCGTTGCGGAATGGTCAAGATAAATATAACGTTTCTGATCGTGCAGCAAATCGTCAAGCGTCAGGGAATCGAGCACAAGATTCATACTCTTGTAAATCTTGTTCCAGACGCGGCGCGCCTTGCACTCTTCGCCGCCTTCGCACGGGGTGTTGATGCAGTCGATAAATTCCAGCCCGTCTTCAAGCGCGCGCAGAACCGAGCCGACCTTAATATCTTTCGGCGATTTTGTGAGGTAATATCCACCGCCTGCGCCGCGGACGCTTTCCACGATATCCGCCTTTTTCAGAAGGATAACGATTTGCTCCATATACGCTTCGGTAACGCCCGCTTTTTCAGCAAAAACAGGCAATGCAAGGGGTTGATTATCGTTGTAATTTTCGGCAAGAGCCAGACAGGCTTTCAAGCCGTAACGTGCTTTTGATGATAATTTCATAAGAAAACCCTACTGTTTTAGTCAAGTTTATTATAAATCCTGTATATCCTGTTGTCAATATATTTTCTATATAAAGTTTACTAAATTGATAAGGATTTTTTTTGACAAATAAAAAACCTGCGGATTTCGCAGGTTTAATATGCTTTTCAAAACTATTTTCTGAGCGCACCGTCGCTTTCGACAATATATCTTTCGGACGTCAGTTGTTCCAGCCCGATGGGACCTCTCGCGTGCATTTTCCCGGTTGAAATTCCCATTTCCGCGCCGAAACCGAACTCGAACCCGTCGGTAAATCTTGTGGACGTGTTGACGTAGGTTGCCGCCGCGTCGACAAGCGTCGTGAACTTTTCGGCTTCCGCCTTATCTTCGGTTACTATGCATTCGCTGTGGCGCGTGCCGCAACGGTTGATTTCGTCGATAGCGTCGGAAACGCCCGACACGACCTTTTCGGTGAGCGTAAGCGCAAGAAATTCCGTATCGTAATCGGCGTCGGTTGCAATCGTCGTTTCGTTGTCGAGAGAGTGACAAAACTCGTCCGCAAGAACTTTCACTCCGCACGCGCGCATACGCGCGTTCAATATAGGTACAAAATCTTTCGCAATCGACTTATCAATCAAAATATGCTCAACGGCGTTGCACGTCGAAGGTTTGTTGCATTTTGAATTTTCGATGATGGCGACGGCTTTTTGGAAGTTTGCAGATTTTGCGACGTAAATGTGGCAGTTGCCGCCCGCAGACGCAAGCACGGGAATAAGACTGTTTTCAAGCACGAACTTTTTCAGCCCTTCGCCGCCGCGCGGGATAACAAGGTCAACGGATTTTTCGCAGGTCAGAAGTTCTTTCGCGCCGTCGTGGGACGCGTCGTCGATAAACTGCACGATATCTTTGTCAAAGCCCGCCTTTTCGACGGCTTCCGACATAACCTTATAAATCGCGCGATTGCTGTTCAACGCCTGTCTGCTTCCGCGAAGTATCGCCGCATTGCCGCTTTTTATGCAAAGTACGGCGGCGTCGACGGTAACGTTGGGACGGGCTTCGTAAATAATTGCGACCACGCCCAACGGCGCGCGCACTTTTTTGATATGCAATCCGCTGGGTCTGTCCCACTCTGCGGTGACTTCGCCGACGGGATCTTTAAGGTCGATGACCGCCCTTACTCCTTCGACCATCTGCATCACACGCTTTTCGTTCAGCAAAAGTCTGTCGTAAAGCGCGGACGTTTTGTCGGGGAAAATATCAAGGTCCTTTTTGTTTTCGGCGATAATGTAATCTTTATATGCCGAAATGCCTTCGGCAATTGCCGAAAGCACCTTGTTTTTGTCGTCGGTTGAATAACCTTGCAGTTTAAGCGCGCTTTGACGCGCTTTTTCCGCCTGAGAAGTTACGCTCATTCTTCGTCGTCGCTCAGATCTTTCGCGTTGTGGAAAACGTCCTGTACGTCGTCGAGCTCTTCCAGTTTGTCGATGAGTTTAATGACGGAATCCTTATGTTTCGGATCGACCTCGATTTCGTTGTCGGGGATCATATCGATTTCGGACGAAAGAATTTCGATGCCGGCGTTTTCAAGTGCCTCGCGCACTTTCGACATATCGCCGGGCATTGTATAGATTTCGTAAACGTCTTCGAGAGTTACGATATCGTCCGCGCCCGCGTCTATTGCAAGCATCATAATATCGTCTTCGCTCATAGCGTTCACGTCAACGTCGATAACGCCGCGTTTTTTGAACATGTACGATACGCATCCGCTATTGCCGAGACTGCCGCCGAATTTATCGAACAAGTGTCTGACGTCGCCCGCCGTGCGGTTTTTGTTGTCGGTCAGACATTCCACGATAACCGCAACGCCGCCTGCCGCGTATCCTTCATAGGTAAATTCTTCGTAATTGACGCTGTCGAGTTCGCCCGCCGCTTTCTTGATGCTTCTGTTGATGTTGTCGTTGGGCATATTGTTCGACTTTGCCTTGGCGATGGCGTCGCGAAGTTTGCTGTTGGTGTTGGGATCGGAACCGCCCTGTTTTACAGCGATTGCGATTTCGCGACCTATTTTCGTAAAGATATTTCCGCGAGCCGCGTCGCTTTTACCTTTTTTGGCTTGTATGTTGTGCCATTTGCTGTGTCCACTCATAAAACACTCCTAAATATTTGAATTGTGATTGATTACGTACATTGCGATGCCGGCTGCGACGGCAACGTTCAGACTTTCCTGTCCGCCCTGCATCGGAATCGACAAGGTAACGTCGGAAAACTTTCTTGCGAAATCGGACAAGCCGTGCGCTTCGTTTCCGACGATAACCGCGACTTTTCTTTTGGGGCGATACGAAAACACGTCGTCGCCGCCCATATCCATCGCGACCTTATCGTATCCGGTGAGATAATATTCAAGTTCTTCCGCGCGCGCTTTTATTACGTTTGCGCGAAGAACCGCGCCCATACTTGCCCTGACCGTTTTCGGTGAGAAAGCGTCAGCAGAGTCCACAAGATAAACGTCGGAAAATCCCGCGCCGACCGCCGTACGGATAATAGTTCCGACGTTGCCGCTGTCCTGCACTCCGTCAAGAACGACGGCGTTTACACCTTCGGGCTTCGACAAAGGAATTCCGATTACGGCAAGGATACCGCTGGGACTTACCGTGTCCGCAAGGACTTTCATCACGCTTTCCGACACGAGCGTTGTGCACGCGCCGTACTTTTTCGCAAGATTTTCGGCAATATCCGCGGTTTTGTCGGTCGCAAAAATTTCCTTCACCGAAAAACCTTCTTTGAGATCGGACAAAATGTTCACGCCTTCGGCAATGAACAGATTTTCCGCGTCGCGGTTTTTTTTGTCGTGAAGTTTTTTTACGAACTTTACCTTTTCGTTTGCGGTTGAAGTTATCATAATAAATGAAAAGGTAAGGAAACGCTAATCTTCCTTACCTTTAAGACACACTACTACTCTTTGTCGCTCTTGTCTTTAATAGCAACAACTTGCTCGCCGTCGTAATATCCGCATTTTTTGCAGGCTTGATGGCTGAGTTTAAGTTCGTGGCATTGAGGGCACTCGACCAGATTAGGGGTTTCGAGTTTCCAGTTAGCCGCACGACTGTTACGTCTTGCTTTGGATACTTTACACTTTGGTACTGCCATTGGTTGCACCTCCCGAATTGTTATTATTCATATTTTTCAGCACGGAAAAGGGATTGTAAGTATCGTCTTTGCCGTCGTCAATATTGCAGTTACATTCGCCTTCGTTCAGGTTTTTGCCGCATTTACTGCAAAGACCTTTGCAATCTTTCCTGCACAGGACTTGCGAAGGCGACGCAAGCACGACGCGGTCGTTGATGACGGGGTCGAGATCAACAATTTCGTCGTCGTAGGAAAGAGAATACTCGTCCGGGGGATCCTTAAAAAAAGTTTCTTCCACGGGGACTTTGTATTTCACCGTAGTGGGCGTGCCGCAGCGGTCGCAATCGAAAATCGCTTCCACGGTGAGTACGCAGTTTACGGCAAGGGTGTTTTCGGAAAAAGTATACCAACCTTTCAAAGTTGCCGGCGACAAGAACCTGCCCCCTCTGCTTCCCGTAAGAGAATCGTCAAGAGGTATTGATTCTTCAACGTTATAAAACTCGCCCTCGACGGCGTCTTTGAAATCGATAATCATCTTATACACCTATAAAACATTAAAATTATATATATTATGCACTTTTTTGTCAATCGAATAAAGGCACTTGCGCCCCGAAAAACAGCCGAAAACGACTATTTTACGAGATTTTGCGTAAGTTCTTTGGTCTCTCTTGCGATGACAAGTTCCTCGTTCGTGGGGATAATCGCGACTTTTACCTTTGAGTCGGGTTTCGACAAAACCGAAACGTGAGCGTCCGCGGGGTGCTTGTTAAGTTCGAAATCGAAATCGACGCCGAGATATTCAAGCCCTTCCATGACGCGCTGACGGATTTCGGGACTATGCTCGCCGATGCCGCCGGTGAAGATAATCGCGTCCACGCCGCCGAGTACCGCCGCGAACGCACCGACGTACTTCTTGATGCGATAGCCGACCATATCGAGCGTGAGCATCGCCCTTTCGTTTCCGTTTTCGGCAGCCGCCGTAACGTCGCGGCAGTCGCTGCTTATTCCGCTTACGCCCAGCATACCGCATTTTTTATTCAGAAATTGCACCATTTCGGGCAAATTTTTGCCAAGTTTTGCGCCCATGTATTCGATTGCGGCGGGATCGATATCGCCGCTTCTCGTGCCCATCATAACGCCTTCGAGGGGCGTGAAGCCCATCGTCGTATCCATACATTTTCCGTCCTTGACCGCAGAAAGCGAGCTTCCGTTTCCAAGGTGGCAGATGATGACTTTTTTGTCGCCGCCGAGCCACTCTCTCGCCTCGCCCGCGATATACTTGTGCGAAGTGCCGTGGAAACCGTATTTTCTCACCTTATATTCGTCGTAGATTTCGTAAGGAATGCCGTACATAAACGCCTTCGGCGGCATCGTCGCGTGGAAAGTCGTGTCGAAAACGAGCACCATGGGAACGTTCATAACTTCCCTGCACGCCTCGACGCAAGAAATATTGCCGGGCATGTGCAAAGGTCCGAGGTCGATATTTTTCTTGCACTTTGCGATGACGTCGTCGTCCACGACTACGCTGCACTTAAAATCTTCGCCGCTGTGGAGCACGCGATGACCGACCGCGCCGATTTCCTTGACGCTCTTAATCGCGCCGTTTTTTTCGTCAAGAAGGGCTTTCAGGACAAGTTCCATCGCCTCTTTATGCGTGGGCATCGGGCTTTCGATGACGAGTTTGTCTTTGCCCGCGACTTTTTGCGTAAGGACGGAACTGTCCATCGTGATTCTTTCGCAAAGACCTTTTGCGACGACCGATTCGTCCGTCATATCTATGAGTTGATATTTAAGCGAACTGCTGCCCGCGTTGATAACGAGAATTTTCATATTGCCACCTTATTTGGATTGAAGAGCGGTGATTGCCGCAGCCGCGACGATGTCTTCCGCAACGCATCCGCGCGAAAGGTCGTTGACGGGTTTTGCAAGACCTTGCATAACGGGGCCAATTGCCATGCAGCCGCCGAAACGTTGTGCGATTTTGTAGCCGATATTGCCCGATTCCAGATTTGGGAAAACAAGCACGTTCGCGTGTCCCGCAACGGTTGAACCGGGGGCTTTTTGCTTTGCAACGACGGGAACGATTGCCGCGTCGAGCTGCATTTCGCCGTCTATATCAAGTTCGGGATGAGATTCTTTCACGATATTGAGCGCATGCACGACTTTGTCGATGCGTTCATGCTTTGCGCTGCCCTTTGTGGAGAACGAAAGCATTGCAACCTTCGGCTCGATACCGACGATACTTCTTGCGCTGTCCGCAGCGGCGACCGCAACGTCGGCAAGTTGGTTTTCGTCAGGTTCGGGAATGACCGCGCAGTCGCTGAATATCATTGCGGGAGCGTCGGTAACCGTGTTTCCTTCGGGAGGGACGATGACAAAGCAACTTGAAACGGACTTAATGCCGGGAGCGGGTTTGATGACCTGAAACGCGCTTCTCAAAACGTCCGCGCTTGAAAAAGTCGCGCCGCCTACAAGACCGTCCACGTCGCCGCTTTTCAGCATAAGGCAGCCGTAAAACATCTCGTTATTGACGGTGAGTTCGTACGCTTGTTCCTCCGTCATGCCCTTTGCCTTGCGAAGTTCATACAAAAGATTTGCGTATTCTTTGGTTTTTTCTGAGGTTTTGGGGTTGACGATTTTCACGCCGGCAAGGTCGATTTCGGGATTATTTTTCGCGATCTCGTCCGCGTCGCCGATAAGTACGACTTTTGCGATGCCGCGTTTCGTCAGAAGTTCTGCCGCTTTCACAGCCCTTTTGTCAAAACCTTCGGCAAGAGCGATTGTTTTGTTTTGCTTTGACGCTCTTTCATAGAGTCCGTCCAAAAATTTGTTCATAAATGCCTCTTATATGATTTATTTTGCTTTGAAAAATAATTTGTCCCGTGTATAATTAAAGCAATAACATTATAGGTATTTTAATCCAAAAAATCAAGAAGAAATGGCAGTGAAAAACGAAAAAAAGAAAATAGTTGCGTGCGTTGCGGAGTTTAACCCGTTGCACTCCGGACACCTGAGGCTTTTCGACGCCGTAAAACGTGATTTGTCGCCCGATATATTCGCCGTTATACTAAGCGGGAATTTTTCGGAGCGCGGCGACGTAATGGTGAAAAATAAGCATATCCGCGCACAGTGGGCGATAAATGCCGGCGCGGACGTCGTTATGGAACTTCCGTTTTTTTACGCCGTGAACTGCGCCGAAAAATTTGCGGCGGGCACAATGAAAATCTTGTCTTGTTTCGGCGCGCCGCTTACCGTCGCTTTCGGCAGCGAATCGGGAAACGTCAACGATATTTCCGCACTTTCCGAAAAAATCCACAACGAGTCGGAACACGAAAAGTCGCTCATAAAACAAAACCTGAAAAGCGGAATGAGCCTTATCAGAGCGCGCGCCGCTGCACTGGACGAAAACGATTTTTTCACGCCCAACAACACGCTTGCGCTCGAATACGTCCACGCAATGAAAAAATACGGATTTTCACCGTACACGATAAAGCGCGACGGCAGTTTTTCCGGACTTGAAACAGACGGAAATTACGCCTCGGCGCAAGCGATAAGAAATTGCGTTTTTTGGGGGCGTTTCAATGAAATCGAGCGTTTTTTGCCGGATTACGTTTCAAATACGCTTGAAAATTGTGTTTACAACGACGACCTTTTCAGCCTTGTTTCTTACAGACTCAACACGATGACCGTTGATGAAATCGCAGCCCTTCCCGAGGTAATCGAAGGGCTTGAAAACCGCATAAAACAAGCCGCGAAAACCGCAAAATCTTACGACGAACTCATAAACGCGATTAAGTCGAAAAGATATACGATGGCTCGCATTAAGCGCATACTTTTATACGCGGTTGCGGGGCTTGATAAAAACAAACTCGACGAATTATATTCCGCGCCCGCCTACGCAAGGGTGATTGCCGTAAAAGACGACAAAAAAGACGCGCTGAGAATCCTTGGCGAAAACCTTATCACGTCGTATTCCGATTTTTTAAGCGCGCCCGAAAGCGTGAAAGCCGCAATCGAACTTGAAAACAAAGTCGACGACGTATATTTCGTCCTGTCCAAAGAAAAAGAAAACTTCAATACGGTTTTCGTGAAGTAATTTTTGATATAAAATCCGCGTATAAATTAGCGTGAAGCATTCAAAAAAAATCGCCGCGCTTATTATACTTTTATTGATGTGCGCCGTTCTTATAAACCCCGAAAGATATCTTTCGTCGGTGAAAGACAGCGTTATTTTGTTTTGGGCGGCGGTACTTCCCGCGCTTTTCCCTTTCTTCTTTTTCACAAGAATGCTGACGGGGCTGGGCTTCCCCGAAACCGTCGGGAAGTTTTTCGAAAAACCCGTCAAATTCCTGTTTCACACCCCGCCGATTTCCGCATACATTTTTTTCATGAGCGTGCTTTCGGGCTATCCCATCGGCGCGAAACTAATTTCGGAATTTTACAAAAACGGCGTGATAAATACTGAAGAAAGCAAAAAAATTATTGCTTTTTCGTCAACTTCCGCGCCGCTTTTTGTCATCGGAACTTTGGGCGTTTTCATGCTTGACAACGTGTCGTACGGCGTGATAATACTTTTTTCGCATTACCTTTCGGCGATAATTACGGGACTTGTTTTTTGCAACGTAAGACCGCTTAAAGCGACAAAAAGCGACGTTAAACCCCGCGTAAAACCGTTGCCCGATAACGTCATAGGCGACAGCATTAACGACAGCGTACTGTCGGTTTTGTCGGTCGGCGGACTTATCGCGATATTCAGTCTTGTCATCGACGTTCTGTACGATCTGAAATTTTTTGACCTGTTCGGAAATTACTCGCCGCTTGCCGTCGGATTTTTTGAAATGACGCGCGGCGCGAAAGAGATAATAAAAAACCCGCCTTCGACGGGCGCGCTTCTTGCCGCGCTTACCGGGTTCACGTCGTTTGGCGGATTGTGTATATTTTTGCAGGCGACGACTTTCTTAAAAGACGCAGGCGTCAAATCGTCGTACTATTTTATTGTGAAAGTTTTTCAGGGGCTTGTCGGCGCGGGGATTGCTTATCTTGTTTCGCTGGCGTTGCCCTGATATTGCGTATTTGCGTTTCCGTCGGTTTTTCTCAGTTCTTCCCTGTTGTTTCTGATGAGCGTCAGGGCGTCGCGCAACGTAACTTCGCTGTCGCTTAAAACCTCGTCGATTTTGCATTTCAGGTCGTACTCGACGTGGGCGCGCATATCCATGGCTTCCTGTTTGATTTTTGCCGCTTCTTCGGTTGCCTGACGGATAATATCGCTTTCGTTCAAAAGTTTATCGCGGCGGCTTTCGGCTTCTTTTATGACGTTGTTGCCGTATTCCAGCACCCTTTGTTTCTGGTTTTCGCAATCGTCGACGATAAACTGCGCCTGACGCATGACGTCGGGGTACGCGGCGCGCATACGGTCGATAATATCAAGCACCTGCGCGCGGTTTACGATAACGTCGCTGCCCGAAAACACCGATTTTTTTGCGGTCGAAACGACTTGTTCGAGTTCCGAAACGTATTGCATAAAGTTATCCATAAAATCTCCTTATTCGTGACCGTGTTCCCGAACATACGTGGAACTGACGTTTTTATGCTTTTCGTCCGTCACGAGAATCATAGTATCTATGCCCTTATATTCAAGGTTTTGTCGTCTTAAATCGAGTTCGTATTGAAGGTCTTTGTCGTTTCTCACGCCGCGGAGCATAAGGTTTGCGCCGACGCTTAAACAAAAATCGCAGGCAAAGCCGTCGTATGCGAAAATTTTGACGTTGTCATAAGGTTTCACGGCGTCTTTAAGGAGCGAAAGCCTTTTTTCCAAGGAAAGTTTATACGTCTTTTCGGGATTGATGAGTATGACCATATAAACTTCGTCAAAAAGTTTTTGCGCCTGTTCAAGAAGAAACAGGTGACCGCTTGTCACGGGATTGAAACTACCCGTTATTACTGCTTTCTTCGTCATAAGTTATGAATTCCAGCGCGGTGTTGCCGTACTTTCGCGTATCGACGATTTTAAGCCCGTCGGGGATTTTGGGAGTAAGGTCGAAAAGCCTTTCGTAACAGATCACGCCGTCGTCTTTCAAAATACGATAAGCGTTGATAATGTTGAGCGCGTCCGTGGCATACGGGCTTCTGTACGGTGCGTCTATGAAAATAATATCATACTTTTCGTCCCCTTTCAACACCATTTTGAAGTCGGAATGAACGATTTTGTAATTTCCTTCGATATTTTTCAGGTTTCTGTTGATTACGTCGACGGCTTCCTTGCTGTTGTCGCAGAAAACGACGCTGTTCGCGCCGCGCGAAAGACATTCGATTCCGAGCGCGCCGCTGCCCGCAAATAAATCAAGCACGTCGCTGTCCTGTATGCGGGCTTGTATAATGTCAAAAAGGGATTCTTTCACCCTGTCGGTCGTGGGGCGCGTGTTTTCGCCGTCCAGAGACCGCAGTATTCTTCCCCTGTGTTTTCCCGAAATAATCCTCATATTAACCTCCTTTTCGTCCCGATTCCGTGATGACGATTTGCATTTTCACGTCGTGAGTTTCGGAATCGATCTCGTCGATTTCCTGACAGTCGTACGCAAGCGCAAGGATACGCCCCGTCGCCTTTTCAAGATATCTGTCGTAATATCCTTTTCCGTGTCCGAGCCTTGTGAGAGTTTTGTCAAACGCCACAAGCGGCACGATATTCAGTTCGGCGTCGAAAAAGTCTTCGCCGTCGTCCGTCGTTTCGAATATGCCGAAAATATTTCTGACGAATTTCGATTTTTTTGAAATTACCGAAAGGCGCATCAGGTCGCCCGAAATTTTCGGGATATACACTTTCACGCCGCGCTCGAAAAGCCCGTCGATAATCGCGTTTGTTTGCACCTCGTCGTCGGACGATTTGTAAACGAAAACGCTTTTTATCCCGTTTTCGTCGACAAACGACAATACGTCGTTTACTATGACGCCGCTTTTAATAAGTTTTTCGGCGTCGGATAACGTTTTTACCCTTGCCTTTGCAAGGGCTCTTGCCGAACGTTTATTCATACTACAATGCCTTATCGAGAACCCGTACGTCGGCGCGGGACAATACGTCAAGCGCGCGTCCGACTTCTTTTACCTTAAATAATATTATCGCGTTTCCGCCCGTTCTTGAATAACTGTACAGATATTCGATGCTTATATCGCCGTCCGCAAGCGCTTTCAATACCTTTGCAAGCGCACCCGGTACGTCGCCGATTTCAACGCCGATAAGCTCGGTTTCGGTAACGGTGAATCCTTCGTCGCGAAGTATCGAACGAGCGCGCGCGTTGTCGGTCGTGATAAATCTGACTATGCCGAAATCTTCGGTGTCGGCAATCGACAGCGTTAAAATATCGATTTTTTCTTTCGCAAGAACGCCCGCAAGTTCTTTTAAGCGTCCTTTTCTGTTTTCAAGAAACACCGCAAGTTGGTTAACCAGCATAATATTCTCCTTATTTTTTGCGTCTGTCGACGATGCGGTTGGATTTGCCTTCGCTTCTCGGCAGGGATCGCGGCGACACGATCGTGATCTTTGCGGAAACACCAAGCATCGACTGCATATCGTGCGAAATGCGCGCTTTCAGATTTTCGATGTCGCGGATTTCGTCGGAAAACGCGTGCTCCGCAAGTTCCACCTGAATTTCAAGGGTGTCAAGGCTTCCGACGCGGTCAAGAATAATACGGTAATGCGGCCCGATCATTCCGCCGATGTTCAGAAGCACCGTTTCGATTTGCGACGGGAAAATGTTTACGCCGCGAATAATAAGCATATCGTCGCTGCGACCTTCGATTTTGCCCATTCTGACAAGGGTGCGCCCGCATTCGCACGGCTCGTTATAAAGCGTGCAGATGTCGCGCGTTCTGTATCGGATAAGGGGTATGCACTCCTTCGTGAGAGTCGTGAACACAAGTTCGCCCTTCTCGCCGTAAGGCAGCGGTTTCAGCGTGTACGGATCGATAATTTCGGGATAGAAAAAGTCCTCGTACACGTGCTTGCCACAGTGCGATTTACATTCCATCGCGACGCCCGGCCCGCTGATTTCCGAAAGACCGTATATGTCGAACGCCTCGATTTTAAGCCGATCTTCGATTTCGCGACGCATTTCTTCCGTCCAGGGTTCCGCGCCGAAAATGCCGGTTTTCAACATAAGGTCGTCGATCGTAAGCCCCGCGGTTTTCAGTTCTTCCGCAAGATACAGCGCGTACGACGGGGTGCATGCGATTGCCGTCGCGCCGAAATCTTTCAGAAGCATCAGTTGGCGCATCGTGTTGCCCGTCGAAACGGGGACAGCCGTCGCGCCCAACTTTTCCACGCCGTAGTGCAACCCGAGACCGCCCGTGAAAAGTCCGTAGCCGTATGCGATATGTACGGTATCGTTTTTCGTAAGCCCTACCGAGGTCATTGCGCGGGCGCAACATTCAGCCCAAGTGTTCAGATCCCTTTTCGTGTATCCGACGACGGTGAGTTTCCCCGTCGTGCCGCTTGACGCGTGCAGTCGTACGACCTTTTTCCTGTCGCAACCGAAAAGTCCGAAAGGATAGTTTGCGCGTATATCGGTTTTCACCGTGAACGGTAGTTTTGAAATATCCGAAATTGACCTGACGTCTTCGGGTTTCAGCCCGATAGCGTCCATTTTCGCGCGGTAGTAAGGCACGCGGTCATAAACGTTTCGCACTTGTTTCACAAGTCTTTCGGATTGCAGCGCGAACAAATTTTCGCGGCTCATCGTTTCGATTTCTTTGTTGTAATATTTCATTAAAATTCCCAAAAATTCAAGCCTTGATTCATTTCTACAAAATTTTAACATACGCGCCGTCTTATTTCAAGCGAAAAATCAAATTTATGTTGAAAACATAAAAAACGACTCGTTTTCACAAGTCGTTATCATTTCGGGATTTTTTATCCGTTTTCATAAAACGTGCTGCACGCCCTTTTTGTCGCTCATACGATACAGCACGATTTTGTTGCCGATCGCAAGCACCGGATCGGCGTTAAGTCGCGCCGCCAGATCGTTGATAATTTCTTTTGCGGTAAAGTCGCAGTTTTTCAGAACGTTGAGTTTCACAAGTTCGTGCGAGTCAAGCGCGATCGAAACTTGTTCGACAACGGTTTCGGTAACGCCGTTTTTGCCGATCTGGAAAACGGGTTCGAGTTTTTGCGACAATCCTTTAAGTTTTGCTCTGTCTTTCGTTGAAATCATATATTACCTCTTTTATTCCACAAATTCAAATTCAATATCGCCGACGACGATAGTGTCGCCGTCTTTTGCGTCTTTTTCCCTGAGCGCGTCGATTACGCCGCGGTTTTGCAGGGTTTTCTGAAAATATCGGAAGCTGTCGTCGTCCGACATAGTAACGTTTTTTTGCAGGGTGTCGATAAGCCCGCCGTAAACCAGAAAAGTATGGTCGTCTTCTTTTTCGATTTCAAAGGACGAGTTGTCGGATTTTTCAAACTCAAAGTCTTCGTCGACGTAAATATCCTCGGGCTTTTCGGCGGTTTTAAGCCCGTCGATAATGGCTTTTATCAGCGTATCTATACCCTTATGGGTATAGGCGGAAATTTCAATGACTTTTTTGCCGACTTTCTTTTCAAAACTCTTCACCGCTTTGTCAAGTTCTTCCGCTGTCAAAAGGTCAGTTTTATTGACACAGATTATTTGCGTAAGCCCGGCAAGTTTCGCGCTGTATCCGTCAAGTTCCCTGTTGATTTTCACGAAATCGTCGTACGGATCGCGCCCTTCCGAGCCCGAAATATCGACGATATGCACGAGAAGCCGCACCCTTTCGATATGCCTTAAAAAGTCGTGTCCGAGCCCAGCGCCTTCGCTTGCTCCCTCGATAAGCCCCGGGATATCCGCGATGACGATGCTTTCGTCGTAAACTTTCAGCACGCCGAGATTGGGCGCGAGAGTTGTGAAATGATAATTCGCGATTTTCGGTCTTGCCGACGTCATCACCGACAAAAGCGTGGATTTTCCGACGTTGGGAAAACCGATTAAACCGACGTCCGCAATGGTTTTCAGTTCCAGAATAAGCGCGTGTTCCGTGGTTTTCGTGCCTTGTTGCGCGAAATTCGGCGTGCGCCTTGTCGGCGTTGCGAAGCGAGCGTTGCCTTTGCCGCCCCTGCCGCCTTTCAGCAACACTTTTTCATATCCTTTTTTGTTCATATCCGCAACGACGACGCCGCTTTCCTTATCCTTAATGACCGTGCCCAAAGGTACGTTTATGATAAGGTCTTCGCCGCTTTTTCCAAAGCAGTTTCTGCCTTGTCCGTTTTCGCCGTTTTCCGCGCGGAAATGTTTTTTGAATTTGAAGTCGATAAGGGTGTTCAGGTTGTCATCGACGCGAAACACTACGTTGCCGCCGTTGCCGCCGTCACCGCCGTCGGGTCCGCCCTGCTGGACGAACTTTTCACGATGGAACGACACAATCCCGTCGCCGCCGTTACCGGCTTTACAAAATATCGTTACGTAATCAAGCATAATTTGTCCGATGCCGCCTTTTTTGCGGCTTTATTACTTTATTATTTTTATTATTTATAATGATTAAATAATTTACTAAATTTATTCCTTTTCGTCAAGCGACCTGAACAACCTGATTGCGTCGTATCTGTCCTTGACCACCGCAAAGCATTTTTCGCGGTTTTCGTCGCTGATTTTGTGCAAATCGGGAATCGCGACCGTTTTCATACCCGCCGAAAGCGCGGACTCTATGCCGACCGTGCTGTCTTCAAGTGCGAAACAATTTTTCGGAAGCACGCCCATAAGCCCTGCCGTTTTGAGGTAAATTTCGGGCGAAGGCTTAGTATGCTCAACCTCGTTTCCGCAAACCACGACGTCGAAATATTTCGCAATGTCGTGAAATTTCAGTTCAAAATCCACGATTTTGCGATAAGTCGAGGTCGCAAGCCCCATATACCAGCCGTCGTTTTTCAAAAATTCCAGCAGTTCCTTTGCGCCATCCATAAGAGGCGTCGGGCGCGTAACAAGCGTTTTGTTGAAGTAATCGACCGCGCCGTTTATGAACCCGACCGCGTCGAAATCCGCACCGAAGCGGTCTTTCAGAAGTCCAGCGATATACTGCGGGCTGGCGCCGACGAATTTCAGCATAAATTCTTCGTCGTTCGGGACGCCGTTCATTTCGGCGTATTCCATGACGGAGCGCATCATAACCCTTTCGGTGTCGATAAGCGTGCCGTCGAAGTCGAGTATAATATTTTTTTGCATTTCGGAATTATCCTTTCAGTTTCTCGATTATGGATTTTGCGGCAAGACGCCCCGCGCCCATCGCAAGGATTACGGTTGCCGCGCCCGTTACCGCGTCGCCGCCGGCATAGACGTTTTCGACAGACGTTTCGCCCGTTTCGGGATTTATTTTAATCGTGCCTTTTTCGTTGAATTCAAGCCCTGTCGCGCCGTCTTTCAGAATGGGGTTCGGACTTGTGCCGAGAGCGACGATAACTTCGTCGCAAGGAACGTCAAACTCGCTCCCCGGGACGGGTTTCGGGCTGCGCCTTCCCGACGCGTCCGGCTCCCCGAGAGCCATTTTCACACAGCGCATGCCGGTTACTTTTCCGTCCGCGCCCAAAATCTCGACGGGGTTTGTAAGAAGGCAAAACTCAACGCCTTCTTCTTCCGCGTGGTCGATTTCGGCGTGGCGCGCAGGCATTTCCGCGCGGCTTCTGCGGTAAACGAGTTTCACGCTGTCCGCACCCATGCGAAGTGCCGTTCGCGCGGCGTCCATAGCGACGTTTCCGGCACCCACGACAACAACGTTCTTTCCGCGTTGTATCGGCGTAACGGCGTCTTTATCGTACGCTTTCATCAGATTAACCCTTGTTAAATACTCGTTTGCGCTGTAAACGCCGATAAGGTTTTCTCCTTTTATATTCAAAAACGAAGGCAATCCCGCGCCCGTTCCGATGAACACCGCGTCGTATTCTTTTTCAAGTTCGTTGAGCGTAAACGTCTTTCCGATGACGGTATTCAACTTAAACTTAACGCCGGCGTTTTCAAGTTTTTCGATTTCGTTTTTCACGATGTCTTTCGGCAATCTGAACTCGGGTATGCCGTAAATCAGCACGCCGCCCGCCTTATGAAACGCCTCGTAAACGGTGACGTCAAAGCCGTTCCGGATAAGATCCGCGGCGCAGGAAAGTCCCGACGGACCGCTGCCGATAACCGCGACTTTTTTGCCGATTTTTTCCGAAGTTTTAAGGGCTTTTCCTTGTTTTATCGCAAAGTCGCCGACGTATCTTTCAAGCCCGCCGACCGACACGCTGCCGCCCGCTTTTTCGCGGCGTACGCAATGCAGTTCGCACTGCTTTTCCTGCGGACAGACTCTGCCGCAAACCGACGGCAGACTGTTGTCGCTTTTCAGACTTTTCACGGCGTTTTCCATGTCGCCGCACTTAATAAAACCGATAAATTTCGGGATATTCACGCCGACGGGACAGCCGCTTCTGCAAGGTGCGTTTTTGCAGTTCAGACACCTTTCCGCCTCCTTTTTCGCGACGTCGTCCGAAAACCCCAGCGACACTTCTTCAAAGTTATGCCGTCTTACTTCGGGCGGCTGATTTTCAATATCGTGTCTTAAAAAATCCGCCATTATCTTATCTCTCCCGTAAGCCTGCAAACGTGTTCTTTTTCCTGTTCCTTGTAAAATTTGGAGCGGTTTATCGCCTCATCGAAATCGACAAGATGTCCGTCGAATTCAGGCCCGTCCACGCAAGCGTATTTTACTTTTCCGTCGACGGTGAGCCTGCAACTGCCGCACATCCCCGTGCCGTCGACCATAATCGTATTCATGCTGACGATTGTTTTCACGCCGTAATTTTTCGTGAGCGCGCACACCGCTTTCATCATCGGGAGCGGGCCCACGGCAAAGATACAATCGTATTTTCGTCCTTCGTCCAGAAGGTTTTTGATTTTGTCGGTCACAAAGCCTTTTTCGCCCGCACTTCCGTCGTCGGTCATGACGAAAAACTCGTTTGAAAACTTTTTGAAGTCGTTTTCGTAAATGACAAGGCTTTCGTTTCTTGCGCCGACGATAACGTCCGCCGCTTTGTTTTCAAGCATAAGTTGTTTTGCCTGCGGATAAATTACCGCCGAGCCTATGCCTCCGCCGACAAGCAGTATTTTGTCGAAACCGCTTAAATCGGTGGGTTTTCCGAGCGGACCAACGAAGTCGCAAATCGTGTCGCCGACCGAGAGTTTTTCCAAAATCATCGTGGAATACCCGACCGTCTGGACAAGAATGGTAATCGTGCCATTTTCGCGGTCGTAATCGCAAACGGTGAACGGCACTCTTTCGCCGTCTTCGGTTGCGCGAAGTATGATAAACTGCCCGGCACGCGCGCGGTGCGCGACGTCGGGAGCATATACGACGTATTCGTTGACTTTTTCGGAAAATTGTTTCTTACTTATTATTTCGTACGTTTTCATTATAATAATTGCAAAACTCTTGAAGGTTGCATTTGTCGCACGACGGACGCTGACTTTTGCAGGTATATCTGCCGTGGAAAATGAGCGTGTGATGCAAGTCGTACCAGCTTTTTTCGGGAAACTCCGCTTTCAGATCGTTCATCACGGCGTCGGGAGTTTTTCCGTCCGACAGCCCGAGCCTGTGCGCGAGCCTGAAAACGTGGGTATCGACGGGCAAAGCGTTGCCGCCCAATGCGACGCAGGTAACGACGCTTGCCGTTTTGTTTCCGACTCCGCGAAGGCTTTTGAGATCGTCAAAGTTTTCGGGCATTTTTCCGCCGAACCTTTCGACAATATCGTCCGAAAGCGACTTTATCGCAACCGCCTTATTATGATAAAATCCCGTGGAATATATGAGTTTTTCCAAGGTTTCGAGCGGCATTTTTTGGAAATCCGACGGCGTTTTTGCGACCTTGAACAGTTCGTCCGTGACGATATTCACGCGCTTATCCGTACACTGCGCCGATAGCACGACCGCGACAAGCAGTTGAAACGGCGTGTCGAAATTCAGCTCGCACTTTGCGTCGGGATAATCCTTTTTCAGCGTATCAAGAAGTTTTGCGTTTCTGTCCGTCATTATTTGTCGTTTTTACTTTCTTCTTTTTCTTCTTTCTTTTCTTCTCTTTCGGCTTTTCTGGTTTTGATAAGTTTTACGGTTGAGTTGTAAAGACTTTCAAAAATCGGAATTGTCAGGAAAATTATCCAGGTCGGGTGCCAGATTTTAAGCGTCGCGCCGATGACAACGTAAATCGCGATGCAAAACAAGGTATAAACGATAAGCCTTGTGTGCTTGATTCGCATTAAGTTGTCGAAAATGAAGTAAAGCGGCCACGCAAAAAACACGATCCAGCCGGGATGCCAGAGCTTGCCCAAAAATCCCATCAGAAGATACGCAATCAAAACGATTGTGAAAATCGGAAAGCGGACTTCGCCCGTCGTAATGTAGTTTTCGATGAACGAATAGTACGCGGGGATTGTCAAAAATATTACCCATGCGGGGTGCCATGCGTTCAGCGCGAAACCGAGCGCAAGATAAACCACGATGCAAATCAAGGGATAAGGAATCGACTTGAAAAACGTCGTCCACGCCGTTACGCGCGGTGCTTTTTTCACCTGTTCGACGTTTGTCGACTGCGCGGCGTAACTTTTATCGGTGTGGTATTCGCCGGTTTTGTCAAACCTGTCGCTGCCCTTAAAGTCATACTTTGCATAGGTTTTTTCGTATTTTGCCTCATAGTCGTATTCGTCGTCGATTTTATCGGGGGCTTTCCCGTTTGCGGCGACTTCTTCGCTTTCGGTCCTTTTGCTTTCTTCGTCGAAATCAAGCATATTAGTCCTCCTTTTTCGCGCTTTCGGCGTAGTAATTTATCAACGAACCCGCAAGAATGATGTCTCTTTCCGTAAGGGTTATCGTATCCATATCGAGGGTGATGCGCTTAACTGCGCCGTTTCTCACAAGGTATGCGGAAAACGAATTCTGCGCGATAAGCCTTGTTTTGACGTCGGGCATTATTATCACGTCGTTCACTTCAAATCTGTCCTTTGAAATAAGTGGCAGCATACCCCAGTTGATAAGGTTGCTTCTGTAACGTTTCGTCGCGTATTCGCGCGCGATGTTCGCGCTTGCGCCGAGTACGCGCTGACAGGACGCCGCCTGCTCTCTCGCGCTGCCGTCGCCGGGTTTTACCGCGCATACTACGCTGCCCATTCCGACGCTGCCCATGAGTTTGAGCCCCGTTTTTTCAAGGGCGAATTTCACTTCTTCGGGAAGGACGCCACGTTTCACTTCGTTCGCTTCCGCCTTTATTTTTTTTGCCCGTTGTACGTAATCGGGACATTTTCTGGACAAAGTAAACTCCGCAAGTTTTAGGGGATTCGAGCGGTAACTTGACGTTTCGCCCGACGGAATAAGTTCGTCCGTGGTGGTCACGGCGTCGTCGATTGCCGCGGCGACTCGCAAAATAAGGTTGTCGGGAAGCGCGTCGATTGCGGGCCAATCCCTGATATTCGGACCGTATTGCAACTGTTCCTCGGGCAACGGATTGCGCCAGCCGTTGTAAACTCTCTTTTCGTAAATTTCGTCGTCGTATTCGTACGGTTTGATTTCGTCGTCGTAATCGACGTCCATAGCAGACGTCAGCACGCCGCCGTTTCTTGCGGTTGCGGCGATACTTCTTGCGTCCATAAGCGCGACCGAGGCGATTTGAAGCCCCGACGGTTTACTTCCTTCGCGGTTTTCAAAGTTTCTGGTCGTATGGCGTATCGACAATCCGTTGTTGGACGGGGTGTCGCCCGCGCCGAAGCAAGGACCGCAAAAACAGGGTTTGATGACCGCGCCCGCCTCGACAAGCGTCGAAAGGCTGCCTTTTTTCATAAGGTCGAGATATACGGGCATACTTCCCGGGTACACGTTCAGCGAAAACGCGCCGTTTCCGGTGGACGCACCTTTTAATACGTTTGCGGCAAGCGCGATATTGTCGTAAGTGCCGCCCGCGCAACCCGCGATGACGCCCTGCGATACCCTGACCTTGCCGTCGACGATTTTGTCGGTGAGCGAAAAAGAAAGTTTATCGTTGTTAAGTTCCGCCTTGCAGTCGTTTTCGACCTTTTTAAGAATGTCGTAAGGATTTTCGATGACGTCTTTGAGTTTATAAACGTTGCTCGGGTGGAAAGGCAACGCAATCATAGGCTCGACATTCGACAAATCGACGGTAATCGCGTCGTCGTAATAGGCGAGTTTCCCGGGGTGCATTTCGGTGAAGTCGTTTTCGCGCCCGTACATTTTAAGGTATGCCTGCGTTTTTTCGTCGGTAATCCAGATGCTTGAAAGGCACGTGGTTTCGGTCATCATGACGTCGATGCCGTTTCTGAATTCCATATCGAGATTTTTTATGCCGTCGCCGACGAATTCCAGCACCTTGTTTTTGACGATGCCGCCCTTGAACACCGCGCCGATAATTGCAAGCGCGACGTCCTGAGGACCTACGCCGTGACGGACGTTCCCTTTCAGTTCCACCGCGACGACTTCGGGATACTTGATGTCGTAAGTGCGGCCGAGAAGTTGTTTCACAAGTTCGGGACCGCCTTCGCCGATCGCCATCGTGCCGAACGCGCCGTAACGGGTATGACTGTCGCTGCCCAATATCATCTTTCCGCAACCTGCAAATTTTTCACGCATGAACGAGTGTATTACCGCAACGTTTGCCGGGACGTACACGCCGCCGTACTTTTTCGCCGCGGACAATCCGAAAACATGGTCGTCCTCGTTTATCGTGCCGCCGACCGCGCAAAGCGAATTATGACAGTTCGTCAGAACGTAAGGGAGCGGAAACCTTTTCAGCCCGCTTGCTTTCGCGCTTTGAATAATGCCGACGTACGTGATGTCGTGCGACGCGATTGCGTCAAATCTTATGTTCAGATTATCGCCGCGGTACGCGCCGTACGCCGAGTGCGCCGACAGTACCGAATACGCCATAGTGCCCTTGAACGCTTCCGAAATTTCCTTATCGGTGAAAACGCTGCGAATTTCCCCCAGGCTTTTGAATTTTCCGTCGCAATAATATGCGCCGGCTCTTTTTACGTCAATCAATGTAGTTCTCCTTAACGCTAAGTGGTGTTTCGCGGTACGCCGTACGTAAAAAGCGCGCGCGAAATAATTAAAATCTATTTTATTATACAATATAACGCGCGAATTTCAAAACGTTTTGACAAATAAAAGAAGCACGCCCCGGTGAAATCGTTGAAAAAATATTTCTTATGTGGTAATATAATTTCAGGTGATTTTATGAAATTCAAGATGAAATTTTCAACCGCGGTGTATGTTTTGATTACCGCAGTAATATGCATTTCAATTGCGTCAATCGTACTTGACGCGCTCATTTTGGCAGGTAAAGGCGGTTTTATGCAAGGAAACACTGTAATTACGTCGATATCAATCGTTGCCGCCGCGCTGCTTTTGACGTGCTGCTTGCTGATTCTTTTCAACTCAAAATATTATTTTTCCGAAAACGGGTTTACGGTGATTTACGGGTTCGTACCGCGCGTTATCCCTTATGAAAACGTTCTGGCGGGCGCGGAAGAAAAAATGACGCATAAACTTTATCTTCAATACGTCGACCGGGACAAGAAAAAGGACTTCCTTATTATCGCCGTGAACGTCGACGAAAAATACAACGACGTCATACAGTCCGAACTTGAAAAACGCAACAAAACATTCAGGCGGCTTAACACCCCAGACGATAACGAATAACCCTTAAACGGCGTTTTTTCGCCCTTTAATCGTCGATTTTCAATCATTTTTGCGGTTTTGAAAAATTTTTCGCATAAAAATGCTTGAATATTTTCGGCATATATATTATTATATAGTATAGTGAATTGAAGTAGCAGGGAGGAGTTTTATGGATTCTAAATTAGAGGCTCATATTGACGAGATATTTATCGAAGTTCCCAAAACCGACAAAATGGTTACTATGATTAACCGCATTAAGTCAAAGGCGAACAGTAAATTTTTGCAAATCCGCGATCAGGGTTATTCCAGAAGCGTCGCTTTTAACGAGGTTGACGACTGGCTTATGAAAGCAAAAGTCATCGTTGACGAGGAAGCCGGCAAACTTACCCCGGCGGAACTTGCCACGATCAAAACTCCGGCAACTCCTTACAATGCGCCCGCAGGCGAAGTCGTTTCCAACGCTTCCCTTGACGACGGCGAGGCGGCTGTCGTTGTCGAAAGAGATTACGACGCTCCCGCTCCCGCATTCGAGGCTGCTCCCGTTCAATACGACACGGCTGTGGATATGAGTTACGCGCAGGAGACCGAACCCGAATCGTTCGCATCCGAGCCCGCTCCCGCGGAAGAAGCAACGGCTGTTGAACCCGCGGCGGAAAAACCCGCAAAAGAAAAACACAAGAAAGACAAAAATAAGAAGAAAGAAGAAGCCGAGGAAGAAGACATCGTCGTTCCCGTCAAATCGTCGGGCGTCGCAGGCAAAGTCATCGGCAGCATTTGTCTTATCGGCGGTATTGCCCTTGTCGTTGTCGCCGCACTTATGATTGTCGGCATAATTTAACAATATTTTTACAAAAGACAAAGACGGCACGCAAATTGCGTGCCGTTTTAATTTTGTTATTTAATAAAAACTTACAATAAAAAACGGCTCTTTTTATCGAGCCGTTATTCTTTTCTCAAAGCACGTCAAGCGGCTTAAAGAAACCTTCAAGGCAGTTATCCATAAAATACTTTACCTCGGGAAGGTCAACGTCGATTGCGCTTTGCGTGGTTTTTTCCGCGATTGCGAACTCACCGTTTCCGGACAAGGTTTCTTCAACGCACTTAATATACGCCGAGATTTTGTCGGCGGCTTTTATGAGCCTGCCTTCGTCGCTTGTAATATCGACTTTGAAATATTTTTCGTACTCTTCCCTCAAAAAATCGGGGAGCATCGACAAAAGTTTTTCGTCCGCCGTTTTTTCCAGATCCTTATATGCGGATTTGAGCGCGGGATTGTTGTATTTCACGGGCGTCGGCATATCGCCTGTTATGACCTCGGAACTGTCGTGAAAGAGCGCGGCGGTCGCGACGAAATCGGCGTCTACGTTCCCGCCGAACTTTTTGTTTTTGATAAGCGCGAGAGCGTGCGCGATGACAGCCACCTGAAACGAGTGTTCAAACAGGTTTTCGTCGTAATTCGCGCGCATCAGACACCAACGTCTGATATATTTCATTCGGTTTATCAATGCGTAAAAGTTGCTCATAGTCAGATTATGTACTTTTCGGATTTTTGCGGACGTGATTCGAGTTCCGCCTTTTTCGCTTCGTAGCCTTTTCTGTCAAACATTGCGTACGTCGCGTTTTTGCCTTCTTCGACGCCGGGCTGGTTGTAAGTATCGATGTTCAGAAGCGCGCCTTCGTAAGCCGTTTGGAGTTGATAAAAATACAAAAGTTGTCCGATTGTAAACGCGTTGACTTCGGGCAGGATAATCGTATTATTGAGTCTTCCCGATTTCATAAGCGCGTATTCGGTTGCCTCGCGTTCGGTATTCAGAAGTTTCCCAAGAGTCGCGCCGCACAGGAAATTGACGTTGGGATATTCTTCCGCGCCGTCGGGGATAAGCAGTTCGCTTCTGAACGCTTCGACGGCGATAAACGTAACGACCTTGTCAAAAGGACCTTCGGTGTAAAGTTGGACTTGCGAATGCTGGTCGGTAACGCCCAAAGATTTGACGGGTGTCTGCCCTGCGTTTACCGTGTTGCCGTCAAGGTCTTTCGCTTTCCCAAGGCTTTCGCCCCACAGTTGGCAATACCAGTCCGCCATATATTTCAAACTGTCGGCGTACGGCATCATAACCGAGATATTGCAGCCTTTTTTCATTGCGATATTCTGCAAGACCGCAGCCATAAGAGCGGGATTTTTGGATGCGGCGGATTTATTGCAGGTTTTATCCATAAATTCCGCGCCAGAAAGCAAGCCTTTGATATCGATGCCGAGCACCGCCGCGGGAAGCAGACCGACGGGACAAAGTTCCGAAAATCTTCCGCCGACGCCGTCGGAAATATAAAAGGTTTTGAATCCTTCCGCTTTTGCGATTTTAATAAGGTTGCCCGAGTTTTCGGACGTGGTTGCGATGATATTGTTTTTGTAGTTTTCGCCGAGTTTGTCTTTCAGAATGTCGGTGACGATAAGGTATTGACTCATCGTTTCGGAGGTCGCGCCCGATTTCGTGATGACGTTGAACATGGTTTTTGCGGGGTCGATAATATCGAACAACGCGTTCATACGTTCGGGATCGATGTTGTCTTCAACGTAAAATTTCGGCGATTTTCTGACCTTTTTCGGCAATTCGTTGTGGTGCAGATGGCACAATGCCTGATACACGGCGATGGGACCGAGCGCGCTGCCTCCGATACCCAGAACGACGAAGTTGTCAAAATTTTTCCTGACGTCTTTTGCCGTTGCCAAAATATCTTCGACGATTTCTTTCTGGTTGTAAGGAAGTTCCGTCCAGCCCATCCAGCCTTTTCCGCGGTTTTCGGAAACGAAGTTGAACGCGGCTTTTGCGGGCGCGTTCATTTCGGCAAGTTCCTTTTCGGTGAAGCCGTTTTCGCCGATATAAGACGCCATCATATTGTTGTAATCAAATTTAAGTTTGTTTTCAATCTTGTTGTACTTCATTAAAAAAGCCTCTCGATTTTATTTAACTTTCCCCAAAATATCGTTAAGATAATCGACGCAATCTTTCACGTCGGAGTATTTGTCGTAGTTGCCGGAATAAAGTTCGATCATCATGGGACCGTCGTATCCGATGCCTTTCAGGCGCGAGAAAAGGTCGTAATAATCGACGATGCCTTTCCCGGGACGCAGAATATTTCCGTTTTCGTCGTAGTCGGTAAGATGCACGTTGTTGATGCGCCCTTCCATCGCGGGAAGAAAATCGCGATAATTAAGCCCCGCCTGCATGACCTGTTTTATGTCGAGCGTACATTTCACGCTCGGGCTGAATTTTTCAAGGTTTTCAAAAAACTCCGGATAACTGAAATACGCCCAGTGCACAGTTTCGTACGACATATCTATGCCGTATTCCTTTGCAATGCCGCACAGTTCCTCGATTCTTTTCCCGAGTTTTTCAAAATCGAACGTATATTGACGTCTTTTGAGCCTTGTGCCGCCGTGATAGGTGTACGACTTTGCATTAAGAAGACGTCCGTTTGCAAGCACCTGACGATAAAACACTTCCGAGTCGTCGCGGGCGCGCTTCGTCGGGTTGTTGAGATTCGGCTCGTAATTAAGGTTACTTGCGTGGACGGAATACACCTTTACCCCGTACTTTTCGGAGTTTTCCTTGAAAAGTCTGCCGAATTCCGGCGTATATTCCGAAAAAGTGTCCATAAACACCTCGCAAATATTTGCGCCTGCTTCTTTTATGTATTCAAAAGTGTCTTCCGTCGGCAACTTCGCAAAGTACGTTGCCGTGCTGATTCCTATTTCCATAAAGCATATTATATTATAAATATAAAATTATTACAATTAAAAACGTGTCGATACGCCCGAAATTTTATCAAATGTCGAAGTTTTGCAAATTCTTCCGCCAATATTTTATAAAATTTTCGGTTTATTTTTTTGAATAGGGTATTGAATTGCGCCCGATTTAATGCTATAATTTAATCAGTCCAAGATAAGGAGGCATTGATTTATGCGTATTGAAATTATAGGACGAAACTACAACGTACCCGACAGATTGAAATCGGTCATCGAAAGAAAGTTTGAAAAACTCAATAAGTATTTCGACAAGAAAGAAACCGAATCCAAATTGTCCAGTTACATCGAAAAGGACGGCGCGGTCGCAAAATTTGTCTGCACTCAGGAGAAAAATCGCGAACGCTACACCCTTGAAGCAACAATCTATTTCGGCGACAGAATGATCCGCGCGGAAGAAACTTCCGAAAATATCTACGACAACGTGGACGTCGTCATTCCGATGCTTGAAAGACAAATGCGAAAAGTCCGCACGAAGATCGAAAAAAGCTATAAGTCGCACGACAACGGCGCGATTTCAGACGATTTTGCCGACGTTCCCGACCTTCCCGAACTTAAACCCGTCCGCACGAAAGAGTTTGAACTGAAACCGCTGACTGTCGACGCCGCTATCGATCAGCTTACCCTTCTCGACCACGACTTTTTCCTGTATCTCAACCCCGAAACGGGCAAGGTAAACGTGGTTTACAAACGTCATAAAGGCGACGTGGGCGTTATCGAGTGCATTTATTAAGAAAGCGGCTTACGCCGCGGCGATAAATTGACAAAAATGCAAATCCACCGGGATTTTCCCGGTGGATTTCCTTTGTTTTTCCTTTTATTCTTCCGAAAAATCCAGCTGTCCGTCGACAAGAGTTATCTTGACCTTTCCGTTGTCCGAAATGTTTCCTTTCAGGATTTCTTCGGAAAGTTTGTCCTCGACCTGACGCTGAATTGTTCTTCTCATCGGTCTTGCACCGTATTCCTTGTCGTATCCTTTGTCCACAAGGTGCGCTTTCGCCTCGTCCGAAATTTCAAGGGTAATGCCGTGGTCTTCCAAACGTTTTTCAAGGTTTTTCAGCATAATGTCGGCAATCTTTTCGACGTCGGGCTTTTCAAGCGGAGTGAACACCACGATTTCGTCGATACGGTTTATGAATTCGGGCTTCATCACTTGTTTCAAGGCGTTGATTTGTCTGTCGCGCACGTCGTCGTAGTCGTCTTCGCTGCCGAAACCGAGTTTTTGCGTTCTGTTGAGTTCGCTTGCGCCGACGTTGCTTGTCATTATTATTATCGTGTTTTTGAAACTTACCGTTCTTCCGTGGCTGTCGGTGAGTCTGCCGTCTTCAAGTATCTGCAAAAGCATATTGAAAACGTCGGGGTGCGCCTTTTCGATTTCGTCAAAGAGTACGACCGAATACGGTTTGCGCCTTACTTTTTCGGTGAGTTGTCCGCCCTCGTCAAATCCGACGAACCCGGGCGCGCTGCCGATGAGTTTCGACACGTTCGACTTGTCCATATATTCGCTCATATCCACGCGGATCATAAGGTTTTCGTCGCCGAACATCGCTTCCGCAAGCGCCTTTGAAAGTTCGGTTTTTCCGACGCCCGTAGGACCTAAGAATATGAAACTTCCGATGGGACGTTTCGGATCGGCAATGCCTGCCCTTGCGCGCTTTATCGCCCTTGCGACCGCAGACACCGCCTCGCTTTGACCGATGACGCGCTTATGCAACGTGTCTTCGAGGTTTAAAAGGCGTTTGCTTTCCGCCTCGGTGAGTTTCGACACGGGGATACCTGTCCAGTCCGCAACGATTTCGGCAATATCTTCTTCGCCGATGGAAAGTTTCGCGTTGGCTTTTTCTTTGTCGTAGTTTTCGCGACCTTCGTCGACGATTTTTTTGAGTTTGTCCCTTTCGACTTTCAGTTTTTCGGCTTTTTCAAACTGCTCGTTATGCGACGCTTCTTTTATGTCGTAATTAAGGCTTGCAAGTTTTTCTTCCGCCTTTTTGATGTCGTCGGGTAAAGAGAACGCAAAAATTCTTTTTCTGCTTGCCGCCTCGTCCACAAGATCGATTGCTTTATCGGGCAGGAACCTGTCGGTAATGTATCTGTCCGAAAGATTTGCCGCCGCTTCGATTGCCTCGTCGGTGATTTCGACCTTATGGTGCGCCTCGTACTTGTCGCGAAGACCTTTCAGAATAAGAATCGTGTCGTCAACCGACGGCTGATCCACGACGATAGGCTGAAAACGCCTTTCGAGTGCGGCGTCCTTTTCAATATATTTCCGGTATTCGTCGATAGTCGTCGCGCCGATCGTCTGGATTTCGCCCCTTGCGAGCATGGGCTTTAAGATGTTTGCGGCGTCAACCGCGCCTTCCGCACCGCCGGCGTTTACGATTGTGTGGATTTCGTCGATGAACAATATCACGTCGCCCGCCTTTTTCACTGTGTCGAGCGCCGCCTTGAATCTTTCCTCAAATTCGCCGCGGTATTTAGTGCCGGCAACGATGCTTGCCATATCGAGAGAGAATACTTTTTTCCCTTTCAACGCGTCGGGCACCTGATCGTTGACGATTTGCAGCGCAAGACCTTCGGACACCGCCGATTTTCCGACGCCCGGCTCGCCGATAAGTACGGGATTGTTTTTCGTCCTTCTGCAAAGAATCTGGATTATCCTTTCGATTTCCTTATCCCTGCCGATGACGGGATCGAGCTTGTTTTCTTTCGCTTTTTGCGTAAGGTCGATTCCGAAGCCTTCCAGTTCTTTCAGCGCGCCGCCCTGCGATTTCTGGTCGGTGCTTTTGAAGCGGGAGGATTTATCGTCCTCGACGCCGAAACCTCTGATGCGCTTATTGACGTTATCCAGCGCGTCCTTCAATTTTTCATCGCCGGAATCAGCGGCGTTTCTTTCCATTTTTGAAAAGTTTCTGTTTTTCTCCTCGTCCAGCACGTTTGCGACGTCGTTTTGAAGCGCGCCGAAGTTATCAGCGGAATTCGTGAGAATCGTATAAGCGATACTGTCGGATTCGCAAATGATTGCGGCAAGTAAATGCTCGCTGCCGACGACGTCTTCCCCGCATTCGGCGGCAAAAACCTGTGCGTTCGACAAAATGCGCTTTGTCCTGACAGAATAATACGGCTCGGTTTTCAAACTCACCGCATGGAAGCAATTCTGAATTTTTGAAAGAGTAACGCCGTGCAATTTCAACAAATTGTTTGCAATCGAGCCGTCGATAACGACGATACCCGCAAGCAAGTGTTCGCTGCCGATTTCGCCGCCCGTCTGCGTTGCGACGTTGTACGCTTCCTGTTTGATTTTTTGTACGTTTTTACTGTCCTGTATCATAGTTGCCTCCGATTATTTCAAGTTTTCAAGGGTGTGTCTTACAAGCGCGGCACGCACCAGATCGCGCTGATCCGCATTAAGACTGTATGACTTCGCAATCTTTACAAGATTTGCAGGTTGTGCGTCAATAATAAGTTTATCAAGCGTTTTGACGTCGTTAAACTCGATTACGTCCATTGCCATGCCAAGTTTCAAGTATGCGACAAGTTCCATAAACTCGCCCGACGACAACATTCTTGCGTTTTTCAGAATGCCGTACGCCCTGTACGCTTTGTCGGTGAGCTCGTCTTTTCTCGTTGACAACAGCTGGCGTCTTAAACCTTGCTCGGACGCGCACATTTCACTGACGACGCCCGACACGTTTTCGATTATCTGGCTTTCGGTAAGACCTATGGAGCGCGCGTTTGAAAGTTGATACATGCACCCGACGGGGTTGCTTCTTTCACCGTACACGCCGCGGAAAGTGAGTCCGTTTTCCTTTGCGATAAGCAGGAAATTTTCAATCATATTCGTGAAAGTCATCGCCGGCAAAAACACCATAACCGACGCCCTCATTCCCGTGCCGACGTTCGTAAGACACGCCGTAAGATAGCCGAATTCGCTGTCGTACGCAACGTCCATAACCTTGCTTAAATTGTCGTCGTAGCGGTCGATTGCGTTGTAACATTCCTGCAAACGGAACCCGTTTTTGATGCACTGCGCGCGGATATGGTCTTCTTCGTTGATCATAACCGCAATGCTGTCGTCGTCCGAAATAAGCAGCGCGCCCAGATCCTTTTTCGCAAGGTCGGGACTTATCAGATGCCTTTCGACAAGGGCTTGTCTGTCAACGTCGCGAAGGTCGGACATAAACACAAGTTGATGCTCGAAATCGGCGGCTTTGTCGGCGCACTTCACAAGATACGCGACTTCTTCCACGGTGATTCCTTTTTGCGGGAAAGGAATTTTCGCGGCGTTTCTTGCAAGGCGTACCCTTGACGACACCACAACGTTTTTCGTATTATCGTTTGTCATCGTCGGCACCTCTTAAAAAGTCAAGTATTTCTTCCGCGTCTTCAAAGCGACCTTCGTCTTTCGCAAGATGGTATTGCTCGCGCATGTTTTCGACGTCGGACAGACCCACCGTCTTGTTGCGGCGCGGCGTTTTTTTGCGTTTTCCGATATGTTTTCTTGTCCTGTGCAAGTCGTAAATGTTGTTAAGGACTTCGCTGCGGAACACGTTGTAACACTCGCTGCAACCGAGATATTGACTGTTTTCCACCTCGGAAAGTCGGGTATGACATATCGGGCACTCCCGCTCCTGCTGCATAAAAGCCTGATACACGGGCGCGCTCGCCGCGTTGCGTTTTCGGAAACATTCGTCGCAAAGCGCGACTTCGTAAACGTTTCCGTTAAGTTCGATTGTGGAAAGTGTCGTTGCCGGGCGCATTTGACAATCGTCGCAAATCCGGCCGCCTGAATTTCGCATAATTACCTCTTTAATATTTGTATAATGGTTTCTTTCAATATGTTGCTTCTGATGACGTCGGCGACGTGCTGCGGCGCGGTGAGCGCTTTGTCGCAGGTTGCCGCCGAAAGTAAATTGCCCTCATCCTTGGAAATCACGCCGTCGTCGACAAGATGACAAATGATTTGTTTGGAACGGGTGTAACTTGTCGGATTTTCAAGCGACGGCAAAATGCTTTCAAGATATCCGTCTGCTTTGGCATCAAACTTTTCAATGCGGATAAAGCCGCCCCCGCCGCGTTGACCGACGACGTTGAAGCCGCGTTCCGTCGTGAAACGGGTTTTTAAGACGTAGTTTATCTGACTCGGCGCGCACTGAAAATAGGACGCAAGTTCGTTGCGGCTGATTTCCGCACACTTGTCGTCCCCCATAACCTCGATTATGAAGTTTTCGATGACGTCGCTGATTTTCATAATAGCCTTTTGAAAATTTGACTTTCTTTGACCTTAATTCAATTATACGAAACTTTCATATCGTTGTCAAGGCTTTATATAAGGTTTTCAGCGCGGTTTTCACAATAATTTTTGGTTTATTTTACAAAAAAATATGCGAATTTTTCGCATATTCTCTTACGTTTTGATTTTTTTGTTCTATTTCAGTACGGACAAAATATATTCCGCAAAAATCTTCGCAACGTTTATCCCCGTTACCTTTTCAAACGTGAAAAAGTATGCGTTGGAGTTGACTTCGCAAACGGTAACACCGCCGTCCTTGTACAAAAAGTCGATGCCGCAGTAGTCAAGGTTCAGGATTTTTGCGATTTTTTCGGAAAGGTTCTTTATTTCGTCCGATGCGTCCGCTTTTCTTCCTTTGCCGCCTGCGCCGACGTTACTTCTGAAATCGACGTCCGAGAACCTTTCCATCGCGCCGACGTACTTTTGCCCGACGACGATAACTCTTAAATCTCGGCCACGGCTTTCTTCAACAAATTCCTGCAACAAATGCGGCTTTGTTTTCACCGTTTCAAGCGTAATGAGCAGTTCTTCCCTGTTTTTCACAAGATAAACGCGCTTTCCGAGCGAACCATACGATTCCTTCACGATAAGCGGATACGCAAGTTCCTTTTCGATTTTTTCAACGGCTTTTTCCTTGATTTTTTCGTTTTGATTGTAGCACAAAATCCCGGGGAGCGTTTTCGGCATAGGCACTCCGCTGTCCGACAGCGCGATATAAGTTGACATTTTGTCGTCGCAGGTCTGTATTGCGCGCGCGTTGTTGAACACTTTCGCGCCCGACTTTTCAAGCATTGTCAGGACGTATTTGTCTTTGTCGAGATACACGAAAAAGTCGGCGGTAAAATCAATACTTGTCTTTCCGTCCGAAATTATCGCGGGATATTCGTCAAGGCGCACGACAGACACATCAACGCCGAGTTTTCCAAACTCTTCAAAAAGCCTTTCAGCCTCGTACAGATATTCCCGCGAGTCAAGATACGCGTTTATTAAAATCTTCCCTTTCATTTCAAAAACAGTTTAACCTCTATGTGGTTATTATAGCATTTTAGGCGGCGTTATTCAACGAAATAAGTCAACTAAAATATAATCGAGCCCGCCGAAAGCGAAATAATCGCGATAAGGTTTCAATACATTTAAGGAATATATTTTTTTGCTTGTATTTTCTGGACAATAAAAAGAGCACCTTTCGGTGCTCCTTGAAACGCAGTTTTTATTCTGCGGTGGTTTCCGTATCGTTGTCCGCCTGATTTTCATCGACTGCGGGACTTTCCGCGTTTTCGGTTTCGTCGCTTTCGGAAACGAAATTATCGACGCTACCTTCCGTAATTTCAGCAGCGACGGCGTCCCCAACGACTTCTGCCTTAACGCATTTCTTTTTAATTTTTCCGACAATCTTTTTGAAGTCTTCCGAGAACAAAAATCCGATAAACATTACAATCGAGAATACGATTAAATACGACCAGATTTGTCCGTTTGCCTTGTATCCGTCGTATGCACAGAAGCACATAAAACAGCAGCACGCAACGCCCAGTGTCGGCAAAATAAACCTTTTCACGACGTTAAGGTCTTTCCCTTTCACCATCATTGCGATGAAAATGGGAATATAGAACGCATACAGCGTTATGATGGACACTTCGTCGGATTCCCAGCACCAGAAAGCGGGGATTTTGCCGGTCGGATTCATAAAGAAGAATTCCCACTGCACAAGCCATACGAAGCACAAAAGAAGCCCCAGAATCGACGACGATTGCGGCATATTCGTTTCCTTGCTCAATTCGCCGAACATACCGGGTTTCGGTCCGACGTTACGCGCGGAAATCGAATAAAATCCGCGGCAGCAACCAAGCATAAGACCGTTCATCGTTCCAAGGCACGAAATGATGACGAATACCATGATAATCGTGCCGAAAGCGGGACTCTTGAACAACGCCGTAAATGCGTTTTGCGGCAGCGATCCGCTCACCTGCCCCGCGTTGACTTTCAGCATATCTTCGGTCGACAGCGCGCCCGTAAGCCCAAGGAAATACAAAAGATAAACCGCAATAATGATTATCGCGCCCACGATAAGCGCAATCGGCAGATTCCTTTTCGCGTTTTTCAATTCGCCGTTTATGGAAGTTGCGACAATCCAGCCCTCGTATGCAAACGCAAACGCCGCTACGCCCGCAAAGAAGCCGCCGTCGTTGACAAGACCTTCCGTCACGATGTTCGCCTTGAATGCGTCGATGGTTTTGCCGTTGACAAGCCCCACGATTAACCCGACTACGCCCATAAGTACAAGCGGAATAAGTTTAATGAACGTTGCCGATACCTGGAATCTGCCCGCAAGCCTCGGCGAAAGCGAGTTCACCGCAAACCCGGCAACAAGAAATGCCCCCGCCAGTGCAAGTTGCGCGCCCGTGCTTGACGGAATGTTGAAAAGCGAGCAAGTGTACGACGCCGAAATCCAGCCGAGTACGCTTGTAAGCGTCGGATAATAAATCGTCGACATAAACCAGCCGACGTAGTATGCGTATCGCTTCCCGAGAGTCGCTTCCGCATAGTCGACAATGCCATTGACCTTTTCGTGCTTTTGCGCGAGCGTCGCAAATACGAGTGAACAGATTATCATTATCCCGCCGACGATTGCAACGACCGCCAGAGTTTTTCCGATATTTCCGTTTGTGAAAGATAAAACCTTCCCTGCCTTAAAGAACACGCCCGAACCGATAACAATGCCGACGACCATACAAATCGCGGTAAGCAGTCCGTACTTTTTGGTTAATTTTTCCAAAATCCTATCAATTCCTTTATTAAAAAATTACGTTCAGTTTACCAAACTAAACTGCAAAAGTCAACATAATTATACAAAAAAAATTATAATTCCCGCAAAAAATTTATCAAAGCACCGCATTATTGCACTAAATCAAACAATCCGCCCCTTTTATTTGATTTTCAATAAGAATTATAATAAGAATAACTTAATAACGATACTAAATAAAAACAAAAGCCACCGATTGCTCGGTGGCTTGTTTGTTATGATTTTACCCTATTAGTTTCTGGGATTTTTGATGTTTGCCTGTGGTGATCGCGCGCAAAGAAGTTTCGCGCCACTTTCGAATCTCTTGCAGTAAATTTGTCCCTTCTTTAACTCGCTTGTTATCTTTTCGCCGGCTATGTACTTTAACAGCTCAGGTCCGTTGCCGAACAACGTTGCGTTCGTGCCATCCAATAAAATATGTCCACGGCGCAAACTGCTTTTAAGTCCGCTTACTACGTCATCTCTAAAATTAGCATACAATGCCGTTGTATTAAAATGCGTACAACTGAAAAGCAATCTAAAAATAACGTCGGCACGATCGGCAAGTCCGTCGGAAACCTTCTTTTCTTCCCCGTCCTTTTCTCTTACGTAAGCATCAGTAAAATGATAGCATAAATTCCACGTCGTTACGAACAAGCGAGATATAGTCAAAACTCGGCTTTAATAACTCTTCCGCTTGCGCCTTATCAAGACCTAACGTGTTCAGTAGTTGATAACTGCTTTGCACCATATCGCCGTGAAAAAATCTCGTGCCTTTATCCCATTTCACCACACCGAAAGTATTATCTACGCTTTCTATCCACTTGCGAATATTCTTCTCGGAAAGACCGCCTGCGAATTTAAGAGACTTCAAACTGTTGGGCGTCGTTACCATTACGATTTGACTTACGTCGGTTGCAAGCGTAAATCCCCTTTTCTTTATGTCGTCAAGGGTAATATTTTTATCTTTTATCCACTTTTGAAGTTTCGTTCTGAACGCACAAGACTTAAAGAACTTGTTACGAAGCAGTAACATATGCTTGTCCGTATATCCGCTTTCAAACACGCTTTCGTCTAAAAGACTTTCGCCGTCCCAAATATCGTTTGTGATTTCCGTTTGCTTTTGTTCGGCTACAAGTTTGCTATCCTTAAGTTCTACGGATATTACTTCTTCCCTAAATACGCTTTTATAATCGGAAACGAAAAGTATTCCATGAAGTGGAATATCCACCGTTCATTTGATACTACTGAGCGATAACGCCTTATACGATTCCCACGAAGCTAGGTCAGTTTGTGCTTTCAAACCACAACTGCTCCACTTGTCCATTGCTTTATACAAATGCTCATCAATAAAAAGGCATTTACCCTCTCTTGAACTGCCCGCGCTACGTTTATATCTTACGTAGTGAATACCATCCAAATAAAAGCCGTTTTCGTAAAAATGTGCGCGCAAGTCTTTTATTTTTATAGGCTTTCCGTTTTCGGACTTGTACGTATAGTTAAACTTTAAATTAATTACGGCAAGAGTATATTCGTTTCCGCTCTTATCTTGAAAAGAAAACTTTTTACGGCAAACACGCTTATATGCGTTTTCAAGTTCTATGAGGTCTAGCGAATTATTCAAATAGATTTTGAACAAACGAAAATAGGCGTCGCTTTTATTTTCAGGCATTTTATACCCAACGCTAACGCCGTTTTCCTGCTCGTGCCGATAAATATCCGCCGCTTCAATTGAAATAATTCTATACCCTTGTTTCATTTTTACCTAGTCCTTCTATTGTCTGCCTTTATTATATCATACGATATTCAATAATGTTTTCTCTGTACATAGGAAAAATTATTTCTCTTTCTTTCGCCGTATATATTTCTTCGCACTTATAAGTTCTACGAAATTTATTAACGTCAAACGCAAAATGTTCTTTTGTATCAGCTTCCAAAATAATGTATTCTTCTGTATCTGATAATTTCTCCAATAATCCCTTAAAAGTGAAATCATCTGTCCAATGCGTAATCATACCATGATAATATATTTTGGGAAAATGCAATCTTTCTCTATTCCACTTTCCAAAAGTTATCGGCTTATGCAAAACACGATACAATTTGCCTTGATATTTCCAAGACCCCACAAATTTATTATTTAACATTTGTGGACAGTTGTTTGACATCTCTTAAGTATGTTTTAATAACGTGCCAATCAATCCGTCATAAAACTTTAAATTTTCTATATCATATCCACTTGTGTAACTCAAAGGAATTTCAGTAAAACCTTTTAAATATTTAATTATTACATAAATCCATTCATCATCCGTGAAATCAGGATAATAAAAATTAAAAATCATTTTTCTCCTTTACCATTTACTGTTCCTTTAATAAAAAAACCTATTAACGAACAAAAGCTTTTAATAAAAGAATTTTCTACTCTTTACCGTCAAATTTTTGTGTTAAAGTTCTATCTTTTAAAGTTACTTCGATTTTTGATAAGATTGAAGACGGGTCTAAATCTTTATGGTCACTTGTTAATTGAAGTTTCTCAGGTTTAATAAAAAATTGAGATTTATCGTTTTGGCCTTTTTTACCAACATACAAAATAACAATAGTATCTCCGTCTTTGTCGGTTTTCACCTGGGTTGTAATCCAATAATCAGATGGCAACTTGGTTTTTTCTTTAATCTCATGTATATACCAATCATCCAATCTTACCAATTTTGCATCCTTAAACAATTCCATATTTAATAACTTTTGGCAACTAGAATAAATAGAACGTAAACTTTCTATTGCTATCTTGTTTTTACATTTCGGGCAGATTAAATACAAACCAATTCCAGATGTGTCTACCTCAAGTTCAACTTCAGGGTCTTTTGTACAATGTAAATGAATTCCATCTTGCTCACAAAAAGAATACTCCGTCCAATTAATTTCTCTTTTTGTATAATTTGTGCAGTCCCCATGTTTGACTTGTCCACCACCATAAAGTGAACATTTTCTAAATGATATATTATCGTCTAAACGATATATAATTTTTTCATCTTGCATATTTTTACTCCATATATTTAATCTTGTGTTTTTACTAAAATTCTTTTCTCTTCTAAAATATTAGTGGGTGTTTCCCTAATTTCCCTTATGGTATGGAAATGTTTGCCATCACCTTTGCCTATTACCAAGTATAAAACTTTAAGTTCATAATAATAAGTATATCCCAATGAATCGACAACTTCAAGATACATATCAAAAACATCATTAAAGTTAAAGGCAAACAATACTTTCGAGTTTGGTAAAATAACAGTATTCCCGTTAAGTTCATACCATTTTTTGTCGTGATACAAACGCTTAATTTCAAAAGAGCATTTATCTGAATTTTCAATTTCAGCGTGTACGGAACAATCTTTATTTAGGTCTTCTATTGTAACGCAGATTTTTCTTACGTCTTTAGTGCTTGGAATATGGTCGAACATATTAAAAGTAAATAACGGTTTCGCCTTTTTGCGTTCTTCTTCTTTTCGTTCATTTTCAATGCGTTCTAAATCGGCTTTTCTATCCTTATTATTGCTTTTAATAGTCCACGCAACACCAACAAGAGTGAGTAAGCCACCATAAACAGCAGAGATGATAGGGATTAAAATTTCTTGCAAACTACTATTCGGAATAATATAAATCAAATATACAGTTAAACCTATACCTAAAAGAAAATCCGTAAGTAAAAGCCATTTGTTTGTTTTGATTTCGGATAAAAACGCAACTGTTAAACTATAGAAAACAATCAGCATTGCCAATCCGCCGAAAACAAACTGTAATACAAGCCATTGATTGAAACACGCCATATAGAACAAATCAAGTAGCCAATAAAACATAATATACTTGCCTAAACGAACGTTAGCGGCTTTTACTTGCTCCGTAGAGTATGTATTTTTACTTTCTGCCCACACTTTTACAGTTACGCATCCAATAGGAATACTTAATGCAATCAGCGCAAACACAAACCAATACCAATTATAGCCTGTATCATAGTAGTTAATTACGAATATTCCACTTATGATAAAAAGCAATTGTAATATTCCACCCGAAGAAGAAATTTGAACATACTTAGACTGCTCTTTCATTTTCTTGTTCGGTATAAAGGAATAAACTAAGAAAATCACAAGGCAAGGATACCATAACCATTGTCCAAACGTTTTATCAATAGTGTTATGCAAAAATGGCAACACGATAAAGCCGCAAAAAGCAACTGCGACTAAAACGTGCCAAACTATATTAAAAATTTTCTTTAGTGTTTTCTTCAATGCTTCTCCTTACATCTCTTAAATTAAAGTTTCTCTATATCGAAACCACCAGACAAAATAAACTTTCTTAAATACTCTTCGGCTCTTATAACAACCTTATGATTTTTTATCGTAGTATTTTCAATTCTTCCCATCGTTTCTTTCGCTTTAACTTTGTCTAAAGATGACATAATATTATCAAATCTACCATATTTACTAAGGTCGCTTTCTGACAAATGGAATCTCATGATTCTCGACAATTTGTTTTTATCGAAGCCAAAGGCATCAGAAAACTTTTGTATATTTTCAAGCAACTCATTTCTGCTATAAAGCTCAATATAATCAACAAATGTTTTATCTTTTTCATACTTTAATGAGCCAGATAATATATCCTCTAAAATAACCTCGGCAATTCTTTGTTGATTTTCTTCTAAAACAGCAAAATTTTCTCTAAGTTCGTTAAGTATTTTTTCAATTTCCGCATCGGTTGCTCCACTTGATAAATCTTTTAAGAACTCAGTAAATTTCAGCTCCATAAACGCCTTATTTATTTCATCGGCTGCAATTTCTGTTAAATGAGCTTTCAAATCATACGTTTCTAGATTTTCAGGAGATACTGCTCTTGGAATCTCGCTATAACGTTGTCTTAAAGTATTATAAGTTAACTCATCAAAAGCAACTGTTACTTCTCCCATATCCTCAGTTAAATAGGTCTTTTCGCTCCAAGAAAACAATTGAGGTATAGACATGTAGTAACTATTATTGATATTGTTAAACAAATTGGCGAAGAGCCTTACATCGTTTTCATCAGAAGGTAAGCGGCTAAAATTAGCAATATGATTTTTAGCAAATATAACTTCTATATTCTTGAACGCGTTATTCATATTGGTAATGTTGGTTCCTAATGATGGAACAAACGCGTTTTGATAATTTTGCTCTGCGTATAATTTCAAAGCTTCAAGAGCATTCTTTTCCATCGTATAAGGCTTTCTACAATACTTAATGATTCCATATTGCTTTTCAACCCCAAACAAACGATTTGTTCTTGATGCCGCTTGAATAAATTGTTCATATTCCAACACCTTATCAAGGTATAAAGTATTTATCCATTTAGAGTCAAAACCTGTCAATAATTGGTTTACTACTATTACTATATTAATAGCATCCGCTCTTTCTCTATCAATGTCTTTATATGGGTCTAAATGCGACAATCTTGCGCAAGCATCATCCTTAAAATGTCTATACGTTCCAACCGTATATTTACAATCAAAATGATTATTATAATCTGTTAAGATTTCTTCAACCGCCTCATCTTTAAACACATCATCCGTTTGATTGTCAGTATGAGGGTCGAATATAGCCGTAACAAATAAGCCCTTATCATTATTTTTAAGAAGTTTGTAATACTCTATCGCCTCACGAATAGAAGACGTTGCGAGAATATTATGGAATTTACCTCTAAAGCTAATCATATCCCAATCTTTTAAGACAGAATCGACAACTGCTTGTCTATGCTTAGGTCCCGTTATATCGTTGGAATAAATAGAATTATCAATATCTTTTTCAGCTTCAAGCATATCTCTTGTTGCAAGTGCCCTAAATTTCGCAAATTGCTCATCGCTTAACTTAGATTCATCTTCCACACAGAACTTATGTAAAGCTATTTGCTTTTTCAAATCTGTTTCATCAAACGTCACTATTTTAGAAGTCTTAAATCCTAAAACGTTTTTATCTCTAATACCTTCTGTAATAGTGTACTTGTGTAAGCATTCCCCAAACAATCCGTCCGTCGTAATTCCGTTGATTGAATTCACTTCTTTTATCGGCGTACCAGTAAAACCAAAGAACATTGCCGTTTTAAACGTCAATTTAATATCTCTCAGCATTATACCAAAAGTTGAACGATGCGCTTCATCAACTATAAATACAATTTTCTTTTTTTGTATGATTTCTAATTTGTCTGGTCTATAATTTGCGGCAAGAGTAATATTACTCATCTTTTGTATTGAAGTTACAATCAACTGACTTTTAGCATCTGAACTCAACTTTGAAGATAAAATTTCAGTATTTGAAGTATCTTCTATGTCATCACAATCGGAAAAATTACGATAGTTGTCATACGTCTGTTTCCACAACTCATTTCTATCCATCAAGAAAACAATTTTATCAACCTTTCCTGTTGATTTAATAAGTTGCGCGCACTTAAAGCTAGTCATAGTTTTACCACTACCAGTTGTATGATAAACATATCCACCTTTTTGGTCTTCAAAATCCCAATCAGTTCTTCCTACAACCCTTGTATAAATCTTAGATGCAGCGTGGTATTGATAACTACGCATTACCTTTAATAAATTATCTTTACCATCGGCAATTGTTGCATATCCAATTAATTTATGAGCCATCGGAATAGATAATAAAGTGCTTGCTATGTCTTCCCAATTGTTTATATATTTGTTATTAAAATCAGCCCAATGGAAATAATAATCCGAATTAAATGGTTTATCTCTTCCTGGGTTAGCAAAATATTTCGTTTCTTCTGGATTCATTGCAACAAAAATTTGTATTAACGAAAAAATTCCAGTAAAAGCCCCGTGTTTCATATACTTGCTAATTTGATTGCAAGCTTGGTCAACAGGGACACCACTCCTTTTAAGTTCAATGTGGATTAATGGCATACCGTTAATAAGAAGAAGCAAATCCCCTCTTCTATCGCCTAAAATATCTGAAGATATTTTAAATTTTGGTTGCCTTGCAATTTGGTAAGTACTATTTCCTGCTGCAATATCATCTTTATCAAAGATAAACAAATCCACACGTTCGCCTAAATGCGCCGTGTCCCTTGGATTATCTCTTATAATAGAAACATACTTTCCGTTAAGTTTTCTGTTAATACTAAAAGGAGAATCCCCATCAATATCACCAATAATCTGCTTCATTTCGGTCTCAGTTAATGGATAGCCGTTTAATTTATCGGTAGTATTGTTGTTCTTGAAAATGATATCTGCCCAGTTTTTGATTAAATCTTCTTCCGAACAATAATTTAATATATTTCTTGACCATTGATTCTCTAACTTTGTAAGTTTCTCTATCAATGCGTCTTCAAAATCTTTTTCAAATGCAAATGACATATCTTTCTCCTTTAAACAAACATTTTGTTTAACATCGCTTTCTTAAGGCTTTCTAACTTTTCGTATTTCTTTTGTGTTAGCTCTATAAGCATGTCTAAATTGTAAAACAATTTTCCAATTTTAACTTGCTCTTCATAATCCTCTGGCACGGAAATTACAATATCCATAACTTTTGTTTTTGATATATTATATCTAGAAATCCCTTGTGCTAAGAATTGAAACTCTTTTCTTATCTCCGGCGAGCGAAGCAAATAAGCCAAATATAACGGGTCGATTTTTTCCGAGCTAAACAATCGATATCCAAAACAGAAACTATTTAAATACGTGTTTTCAGTATCTCCCAACCAAACTGAAGACATTCCAACTTCTTCTGGAGTTTCAGACGAAGTAGTAAAAAGCACGTCTCCATTTTTAACAATATTTTGACTTGCATCAATTTCTACAAAATCGACTCCATTAACATCTGCTATGGGATTTTTAAACACGTTTACGTAAGTTACAAAACGAGCCTCCCCGTGTCCAAAATCATCTTTTGTTTTTCCTGATAATCCCGTATATGTCGTTCCAATTTTCCCTAAAGTTTTATTTTGCCAAGGACTTTCATATCCTTTAAACCTAAGTTGTGGAACATTACTTGCCTTTTTAGGAAATATTTTTTCAATCAATGCCTTCTTTGTTGCAACAAATTTGTCATACTTCCGCTGATGAAGGGTGGTAAGGTTGTCAAGTTGGCGAAAGAAGTCACCAATTGTCTTCTGTTCTTTCAGCGACGGAAAATCCGCCGATAGTTCTTTAACAATAGCTCCGGATAGGTTTCCTTGTCCACCTTGCAGGTATGTTTCTATAATGCTATGCTTGCTTTTTCGTAGCCATTGAGCAAGGTATTTCGAATCGTAATCCGTATTAGGTTTTATTGCTAAAATGGCTTGATTTATAGCACCTTTAAGCCTTGCTCGCCCCACTTCGCCACTTGTTGCACCATATAAAGCGTACAGAATATCTCCCACAGCCACGAGTCGTGCTGAGGAGTTTTTCAAGCCTTCTTCGGTTAAAAAGAGTTCAGTTGTTTCACTATTGATTTCCGCGGAACGAATGAATGGTATTTGTCCTCCGTAATACTCTTTGACACCTACCGAAGGCGTTCCACCAGAGTAGGATTCGCTCACTTCTCCGAGCTTACGCTGTTCCCACGCTTCAGTAAAACCTCTAAATCTCAAACAAGGGCTTTTTCTTTTATTCTCCATTGTACTCACCCCTAAGCAATTTTCGAAGCTCTTCGAGCCCCAGCATGTCATATTCATCACCTTGAAGCTCACCAATAAGATTATAACATTCTTGCTCTATCACTTTTATTTCTTTACCAACGTTAAAAAGTGGATTTTCATATCTGGCTAAAAGCTCGTTTAGTTTTTTTATTAAAGCGTTTACTATATCTTGAGGTATTTTATTGATACTTACCATTATAGGCAAAATCCACTTAGCATTTAATAGAGTTTTGATTTCATCATCTGTTAATGCTGCTAATTTTTCTACCGATTTAGCTTCAATAGCCTTCTTCCAATCATTTCTTTCCTTTTTAATTGCAGAAAAGTTCGCGTTTAAGAAAAACAACTTTCTAATTTTATAATCTTCATCTTCTTCATCAATATCCATAGCATTTTTAACGTTTAGAATAATAGACTTAAAATCCGAAGCTTTAAACACGCCCTTCTTGGTGCGTTTTTCTTCAATTGGCCATTCCATTTCTGGATGATCTTTTTCAAATTGAATTTGCTCTTTAACAGATAATGAAAGATATTCATCATATCTCTTAATCAAATCATTTTCTAACGACTCATATACTTCTTCCTTTTTCTTTTTTAAGGCTTTTGTATCCAGCTTAACGTCATCGGATTCTTTTTTATCATCTTGCTTCTTTAACTCTTCTTTTATATCTTCGTCTAAATCAGACCAATAAGAATCAAATTCTGCGATTGCCCCTTCTAAGCTTTTATTTAAGTCTTCAAGTTTATTAAAGTCATCAGAGAACATAACTTTAGAAACTAAATCGAATGGTATTATTTTACCATTTTCATTTTTCTTATCGCTTATTTCTTGATTGTTCTTATCATAAACCTTAATATCTTCTGTCTTTCTAGCAGCCTCAAATCCTTCTTCTTGAATCGTTTTTAAGTCAATTGAAACCATATCCCAAATGGAATCAAAAGCCTTATAAACGTTATATTTATCCACAAGAGAAAAGTCTTTACACGTATTAAATAAATAGTTGGTGATTTCTTCTTTGAGCGCAAAAACATTTTCAACTTTTTCCTCTATCAGCTTTTTGTATAAGAACTCCTCAAGTTTTGCAAAAGCTTCTTTAAATTTAGTGTCAAATGCCACAACGTCTTTATTGTTGCGCACTGTTAAAGACATAGACTCACACTTTACTTTAGAAATATGCTCGTTTAACTTTTCAAAAAGCTCTTCCTTTAACGAACAAAATTCAGTCCAATACTTATTAAACACTTCAATCTCATAATTTGGAATATTCCCCAAAACAGTTGCGTTAATATCAATTGGCGTTTCTGGAACATTAGAAGAAATATAACGTGGAATGTTTAAGTTGTATCCATTGTCTTTTATTGTTTGCTTTGAAACCAACTTGGCAAAATAAGGGACATCCTTTCTTGCTATAACTGCATCTGTAATTTTCTTTATATTACAACCTAAAAGCTTATTTTTATTTCCATTCTTTTCAAATTCTTTAGATGCATCAATAAACAGTATATCGCTTGTTTCTCTATGCTTTTTAAGCACTATTATAATAGTAGGGATACCAGTACCATAGAAAATATTTGCAGGCAAACCTATAATCGTTTCTATATTATTCTTTTCAACAAGCTGTTTACGGATTTCACCCTCGTCTCCAACTCTAAACAATACTCCGTGAGGTAAAACAATACACATAATTCCGTCATCTTTTAAATGATATAAATCGTGCAATAAAAACGCATAATCCGCTTTTGATGCAGGCGCAATACCATACTCTCTGTATCTTTTATCATTTAAATGGCTTTTAGCATCCCATTTTTGAGAATATGGAGGATTAGAAACAACACAATCCACAGGGATGTATCTATATTCATTTTTGTCATCAATATAAGGCCAGTCGGTAGCCAAAGTGTCTGCGCATCTAACAAAAATATTTGCAGGTTTAATACCTCTCATAACCAAATTCATTCTAGTAAGGTTATAGGTGTCATCAATTTTTTCTTGCGCATAATATACGATTTTATCTTTATCTGCTAAATACTTTTGAAGGCTTTGACCAATATTAATAAGCAAAGAGCCCGAACCACTTGTAGGGTCAAAAATATTGATTTCTTCTCTACCTTGTAAATGATGCGAAACAATGTCAGACATCAACACCGAAATTTCATGAGGAGTATAAAATTCCCCATCTTTTTTACCCGCATTAGATGCGAAATTGGCAAGCAAGTACTCATAGATAAAGCCCAACACGTCATAACCTTGTCTACCGTCCATAGGAATAAAGTTGACAATTTTTATTACTTTCTTGATGTGTTTTGTTTGTTCTTGAATTGTTCCCAACTTGCTTAATTTTTCTTTTAATGATTTAAATATATCTTTATATATTGATTGATAATCATTGTCAATATTTCTTGTAAAAGCAGCCAACGCATCCGTTACCAAAGACACGTTAAAATCAGTTTCCAACTTTTTATACCAAGTCGAAAACAAATAATCGTATTTAATGAAATAACCCCATTTGCTTTGGCAGTGCTTAACGGTTTCTTCGTCCTCTTCGTTTAAGTCTGTTTCCATATCTTCATAAGTCCAATCCATAGACAACAAATCTTTCTCTTCGCATTCAGATAAGTATCTATAAAAAATGAATCCTAATATAACGTCCTTATATTCTACTGTAGATATCGAGCCTCTTAAGCCGTTGCAATAATCCCAAATAAGTGAAGCTAACTGTTGTTTGTTCATAATTTTCTCCTTTTCTCAACTTTAACAATATTAGTGTAATTTTTTATGCGCTATCCATTTTGCTTTATTTGGTGTTATTACTAATATGTCAATCGGACCACCAACAGTTTTATTTACATTTGTAAAGCGCATTGTATCTATTGTTGTGTTGATAGCATATCTTACAAAATCTATTGCATCTTGTAAAGTCATTAGAGTCCACAAAATAACATTTTCTCCGAGAAATATGGTTTGATTTTTAGGCAAAACAAGAGAATCTCCAACATTTAATGAACCATTTGCTGTATTTAAGGTTAAATTGGGAACATCTATAGGATTTTGACACATATAATGAGCTTTAACAATACGAGTTATAGTATCAATTTCTCCGTCCCATTTTGCCCCAGTTCCATTAGAAGATATTTGATTACAAATGTTTTGCGGTCCTGTAATAACTTGATAAACACTTTGAATCTTTTGACCATTTATCAAATCATATCCCGCAACAATAAAGTGAACTTCTGCATTAGGGTCTATACTTATAATATGATTTTTCAAATTATTTGCAGTATCATAAGTGGATGTAGTTGCCGTAACCTGATTATCTATGTAATCATATATATAACCTGTTATATTTTTATTTTGTAACGATGCTGCTCCACAAGTTGAAATACCACAATTATTTGGGCAAAGGAATGTTTTTTCTTGTGTATCGAAATAATGTCCCGTTTGAATATTTACAGGAATATTAGGTGCGATTTGAGAAGAGAAACTAATTCTGCTATCGCTACCCATTACAATTCCTTCTGTTGTCCATACTGTTACTATCAATGACATATAAATTTTCTCCTAAAGTAATTCTACCATATTAAATATGACAATTTCCGTCTTATTTAATTATTTTCTCTTATGCGCCATAAGGCTGCTGGGTGATGAACTATGTTAGATATAATCGTTTCGTCATCAAACAATAATTCGGGCGCATAAGTTTTCTCTTTTAACTTACTTAAAAACTCTTTCTCTCCGTCCGTCAAAACAAGTAAATCTTTTACGTAGGATATAACTATTTCCTTTGCTTTTTCAATGTCAAACTTGTCATCCTTTGATATAACAGGTTTTAATTGAGTTTTATACTTTCTATAATCTAACCTTTCAACGTTTTTATAGTCTAACTCTTGAATATCGTAATCGCCGCCAATAGCGTTATAAAATACGAGACATTTTCTTAAAAGTTCAGTATCGGTTATAACGTTATTTTCTATCATAGCGTTTACGTCGTATAAATCTCTTGGCGTAGCGCGTGATAGAAGAGCGTTGATTTTACTTGCATAGAGTTCAGTAGTGTTTAAGGTTAAAACTTCAAAATCTTCTACTATACCCTTAGTTAAAATCTTCTTCTTTTCAAGCGGTAAAACGTGACATCTATTCAAAAAGTTAATTTCAACCTTTATATTGTCCCGATTTCCTGCGTTGTTAATGTAATTAAACAAGAACGACGTTAAAGCGAAATGGTCACGAGAATCTGCAAGCGAATAGCCTTCTTGCCACATATAATCGGTTAAGCGCTTTTTGAACTTCTCTTTAATTTCGGGAAGTTCATCCTTACTAACGTTTACGGTAAAATCCAAATCAATATCAACCGAAAGGCGCGGAAGCTCTACCGCAGTTAGATTTAATGCCGTACCGCCTTTAAGCGCAAGTTTATCCTTAAAAACAACGTCGCTATTTAAGAATTTTAATATTTCGGAAAGTCGCAAAACCTTTTCCAAAGTATCTTTTATAAAGTTAGATTCTTGGACAAGTCTTGTTAAATATTGTCTTGAAAATTCCATTAATATCCTCCGTTTAGGCGAGATTTGAGATTTTTAGGTGCCATAAGTTTCCATTTAGAATTAAACTCTATCTCTTTATACTCGTCTTGTAAAAAATATTTTATCTGATTGGTTAGTTTGCTATTACACTCTTCAAAGAACGAATCGGTTAGCATAAACTTATCTTTGAAATGTTCTAATACGTAGCCTGCTTTTTGATATAAGAATACCGAATCGTAAGCTTTTAACGTTTCAAGTAGTTTTGTTTCGTCTAAAACACGAATTTGGTCAAGCGCATTTAAGATTTCATCAATTCCACCGCCTGCATCAATATCGTCAAAGCAGTCAATAACCGTACGTTCAAGAGACGTTACGCGAACCGCAGCAGTTACTATATTTATAATTTGAACGTCGTGTTTAGCGGGTTTGCGAATATAGTCAATATCATCAAAAGTAAAATCGTTGAAACGCTTTTTGCTACCCACCGTTACGGTATTAAAAACTTGATTAGCCACGCCAAAATATTCAAGGGCAGAATGATAACATACGAAAGCATCCTCAGCAATTTTTGTAGCAAGTTCAAACTTTGTCGTAAGCGGATACCCCGACACATCAACGTGAACGTATAATCCGTTACGCACCTTAACTATTTTTTTTGAACGAACTTGCACCGCTATCCAATTTTCGTATTGTTTATCATTTTTAAAATCGCTTATAACATCCTTTTTTGTAAACGTATAAGGTATAAATTTTGCCATTTATGTATCCTCAAAATCAATTTTAACCATTTTAACATAAAACACTACAAAAGTAAAGTGATTTGTGTAGGTTTGGTTAATATTTATTAATTCTATACCTAATTTACATATTTCCCGAAGAAAAAACGACGTTTTTAACCATTTTAGGTGTAAAAAGCACGTTTTTAACCATTTCTGCACAAAACACTACGTCAAATAAGTGATTTACGTAAGTTTAGTTAAAACTTTGTACAAACAAAAAAATATTTGCTCCAGATAATTGCATTAAATACAATTTTGCGGAGCAAATATGTAATCGTTTTTATACCATTTCGGGACTATTGTTACGTGTTTTTAGCGTATTATACCCAAACGGGTATATTTTAACGCAAGAAATTCAAGTGCGCAAAACCCATTGGCATCCTTAGTGTAGCAAAAACGGCGTATTTTTACGTTTTTTTAGGTAAAAAGAGGCTATTTGATATAAATTTGTTCAAGAGTGCCAAGAATGCCAAGTTTTTCGAGCGTCTAAGAAAAGCCATATTTGGCACACTTGAAAAGCTAAAATATCCGTTGTGGACACAATCGCAGTTTTTTACAAAACTCCAAAATTTCGCTTTTCAAATTTTCAAGAGAATTTGTCATTCTTGAAGATTCAAAATAACGACCAACAAGCCTATATGCCTTTATTTGGTCTATTGTTTTCGTATTCTTAAATCTAAGACCACTTCTACTATAAAACGTTTTATACAACTTAAAAAATTGGGATTTTTTATATGGTCTACCGCCTGCCGCAATCGTTCTTTTATAATATCTGCGCCAAGCAACGTATTTCGTTAATTTTCTCTTCTTCTTATCTTTGATAATAGCCTCAAAATCAGGGTAAGTATATTCTGCTCTTTGAACTCTATTAGGATAAAGTTTACAAAGAAGCTTAAAATCGTTCATTCCGGCAACAGAAGATTGAGTAAGACCGCACTGTTTGGCTCTTTTAATCGTTTTCAAAACGGTAGTACGAGAACATTCGCAAATCCTTGCGACTTGCGTTGTGGTGTTTCCTTTATAATGATACTCTAAAATAGCTCTGTAATTGGTCATTTTACCCGTTTTTACCCTTTTTACTATGACTTTCCTTATTATTCATTATACCAAAATTTTTTACCCTTGTAAAGTGTTCAACTTTAGCGGAATTGACCTTTTTTTAACTATTTTTCACCCTAAAAAAGAGCAAAAATAGAGCCTGCATCTAAAAGATACAGGCTCAAAACCACGATATATGGTGTTTTTATTTAGTTTCAACCCAAGATTTAGGACCTGGGATTGCGAATGTTAGCCTGAGCCGCTGCAAGGCGTGCGATAGGTACGCGGAAGGGGCTGCAAGATACGTAGTTCAAGCCGATATTGTGGCAGAACTCGATGGAAGAAGGATCGCCGCCGTGTTCGCCGCAGATACCGCAATGAATGTTGCTGCGGGTAGCGTGTCCCATTTTGACAGCCATATCCATAAGTTTGCCTACGCCGGTGGTGTCAAGACGTGCGAACGGATCGGACTCGAAAATCTTGTTCTTGTAGTACGAAGGCAAGAATTTGCTTGCGTCGTCGCGGCTGAAACCGAAAGTCATTTGCGTAAGGTCGTTGGTACCGAAGCAGAAGAATTCGGCTTCTTTTGCGATTTCGTCAGCGGTAAGTGCCGCGCGCGGGATTTCGATCATGGTACCGACTTCGTATTTAAGGTTGCTGCCTGCTGCTTTGATGAGAGCGTCGGCGGTTTCGACGACGGTCTTCTTGCAGAAAGCAAGTTCCTTGATTTCGCAAACCAACGGAATCATGATTTCGGGAACGACGTTCCAATCGGGATGACGGTTTTGTACCGCGATTGCAGCCTTGATGATTGCTTTCGTCTGCATTTCGGCGATTTCGGGATACGTTACCGCAAGACGGCATCCGCGATGTCCCATCATCGGGTTGAATTCGTGCAGAGAATTGCAGATAATTTTGATTTCTTCAACGGACTTGCCCTGCGCTTTTGCAAGTTCTTCGATGTCCTTTTCTTCGGTGGGAACGAACTCGTGAAGCGGCGGATCGAGGAAACGAATGGTAACGGGATGTCCTTCAAGGGCTTCCATAAGACCTTCGAAGTCAGCCTGCTGCATAGGTTCGATCTTATCAAGGGCTTTTCTGCGTTCTTCGACGGTTTCGGAGCAAATCATCTCACGGAACTTGTCGATACGGCCGGGGCCGAAGAACATATGTTCGGTACGGCAAAGACCGATGCCTTGTGCGCCGAGTTCGGCAGCGCGTTTTGCGTCGGCGGGGGTGTCAGCGTTAGTGCGGACGTCCATTGCCTTATATTTGTCGGCAAGGTGCATAATTCTTCCGAAGTAACCGCTGTTGGGATCTGCGGGGACGGTCTTGATTGCGATGTCGTAAATGTTACCGGTGCTTCCGTCAAGTGAGAGGTCGTCGCCTTCGTGGAAGACTTTTCCGCCGAGTTCGAAGAATTTGTCGGCTTCGTGCATTTTGATGTCGCCGCAACCGGAAACACAGCAGGTGCCCATTCCGCGGGCGACAACCGCCGCGTGGGAGGTCTGACCGCCGCGAACGGTAAGGATACCTTGCGCGTATTTCATACCTTCGATGTCTTCGGGAGAGGTTTCAAGACGTACGAGGACGACTTTCTTGCCCGCCTGACCGAGTCTGACGGCTTCTTCGGGAGTGAAAACGATAGTGCCTGCCGCTGCGCCGGGAGACGCCGCGATACCTTTGCCGACGACGTTGTTTTTGTCAGCCGCTTTAAGGGCTGCCGCGTCGAACTGAGGATGCAGAAGCATATCGAGAGTTTTTGCGTCGATTTGGAGGAGCGCTTCCTTTTCGTTGATCATACCTTCGTCGATAAGATCGCAAGCGATACGGATAGCGGCGGCAGCGGTACGCTTGCCGTTTCTGGTTTGAAGCATGAAGAGTTTGCCGCGTTCGATGGTGAATTCCATATCCTGCATATCGCGGTAGTGGCTTTCAAGAGTCTTGCAGACGTCAAGGAACTGTTTGTAAACGTCGGGAAGGACTTCCGCCATCTGGCTGATGGGCATCGGGGTACGAACGCCTGCGACGACGTCTTCGCCCTGAGCGTTCATAAGGAACTCGCCCATAAGACCTTTTTCGCCGGTTGCGGGGTTACGAGTGAACGCAACGCCGGTGCCGCAATCGTCGCCCATGTTACCGAAAGCCATCATTTGTACGTTGACCGCTGTGCCCCAGCTGTAAGGAATGTCGTGGTCCATACGATAGACGTTTGCACGGGGGTTGTCCCAGCTTCTGAAAACAGCCTTGATTGCGCCGAAAAGTTGTTCTTTCGGGTCGGAGGGGAAATCGCTGCCGATTTTTGCCTTGTATTCCGCCTTGAACTGATTTGCAAGTTCTTTAAGGTCGTTTGCGTCGAGGTCGATATCCTGTTGTACGCCCTTCTTCGCTTTCATTTTGTCGATGAGTTCTTCAAAGTACTTTTTGCCGACTTCCATAACGACGTCGGAGTACATCTGAATGAAACGACGATAGCAGTCCCATGCCCAACGGGGGTTGCCCGATTTTGCGGAAAGGACTTCAACGACTTCTTCGTTAAGACCAAGGTTAAGAATGGTGTCCATCATACCGGGCATCGATGCGCGAGCGCCCGAACGAACGGATACGAGAAGGGGATTTTCTTTATCGCCGAATTTTTTGCCGGTGATGTTTTCGAGTTTTTCGATGTAGTCCATGATTTCGGCTTGGATATCGTCATTGATTCTCTTGCCGTCTTCGTAGTACTGCGTGCAAGCTTCGGTCGAAATGGTGAAACCCTGGGGAACGGGAAGACCGATGTTGGTCATTTCCGCGAGGTTTGCGCCCTTGCCGCCGAGAAGTTCACGCATGTTGGCGTTACCTTCGGTGAAAAGATAAACGTACTTTTTCATAAAATAAAAACCTCCAAACGATTTTAATTACAATTTAATGCTATAAAATAATATAACAAATAAAAAATAAATGCAATCGAAAAAGGGGGTTTTCGGCTTTTTTTATATAAAAAAAGGAAAAAATATCAAAGTTTAAGAAATTCTTCAAAAGAATAATTTTTCTTTATGCCCGTGAAAAAGGACAAAATGCCCGAAATTTCAATGAGAATCCGTTTGATTTCGGCGTCGCTTCCCGTGGTTTTTCCCTGAATTATCGCGACGTCCTTTTTTGTGAAAGTAACGTAATTAAGGCTCCTTTCCGAAAGCTCGACAACCGCGCCCGAATAATAATCGAAGCAGACTTTGTCGTCGTTTTCAAGGCTCTTTCCGCTTATCGCCGACGTATGAAAATTCAACGCGTAACCCGTCGTTTCAAGAAGAGCGTTCAGAAATTTCAGCATGGTGTTTTCGGGCGGAACGTCAACGTCGTAGGCAAGTTCTTTCAGTGCTTCCGTGCCGACGATAAGCAACGCCCTGACGGTGTCGGTATCTGCATTTTCCGACAGTTTATCCAACCATTCCAGCACGCTAAACCCTGCGTAATAGCGTTTAAGGTCAAAAACGATGTCCTGAAAATTGTCGTACGCTTCGCACCCTTTCAAGGTATATCGTCCCTTGTTTTCGACGACGATATATTCCCCGAAACACAAAGGAGAAGCAGCAAATTTCAGTTTCGCTTTCGGGTTTTTGACGCCCGTCGCTTTCACCAGAATTTTGCCCTTCTCCGCAGTGCAAAGTGTGATTAACCTGTCGTTGTCCTTATAGTCGACAACCCTTACGCAAAGCGCGTTCAGTTTCTCTTCCATCGTCTTTCGATTTTCGTTCGCCTGCGCATATTGCGTTGAAAAACATATAAGCGGCGGGCGAACCCGTTTTTTCAAACAACTTCCACGAAACATTTTTTGCGTCCATACAAGCCCTCACTGACGATAACTTGTGCAGAACGCGAAAACTTATGCGCGGAAAACAAAAATATTTTGAAAATTAAATATCTTTTTTATCGTAGCCGAGATTTTTCAGAAGGTAATCGCTGTCGCGCCAGTCTTCTTTCACCCTTACCCAAAGCGTGAGATAGACCTGTTCGCCGCACATTTCTTCGATATCCTGACGGGCGTAAGTCGCGATTTTTTTCAGCATTTCGCCCTTTTTGCCGATGATAATGGGCTTGTGCGTGTCCTTTTCGCAAACGATGTCGGCGTCGATGTCGTACATACTGCCGTCTTCGCGCATTTCAAACTTATTGATGTTCACGCAGATGCCGTAAGGAATCTCTTTTTCAAGGAGTTTCAACGCCTTTTCACGGATAATTTCCGACGCCATAAAGCGCATTGTCTTGTCGGTAAAAACGTCGTCGTCGTACATTTTTTCGCCCTCGGGCATAAGCGCGACAAGTTGTTTGATTACTTCGTCAACGTTCTCGCCCTTCTTTGCGGACACGGGCACGACGGCTTTGATTTTGTCGTATTGCTGCAAGCCTTCCAACTGCTTGAAAATCTTTTCTTTCGTGACGACGTCGGTTTTGTTGAGCGCGACCACGACGGGCGTTTTGCCGTCAAGGTGCTCATCCAAAAACTTCTTATCGAAGTCGTCGAAACCTTTGTCGCCGTTGACAACGTACAATATTGCGTCCACGCCTTCGAGCGCGGTCGAAACGCTTTTCATCATATAATCGCCCAGTTTGTTGCGGCTGTTGTGAAGCCCCGGCGTGTCCGTGAAAACAAGCTGATAATCGTCGCCGTTCACGATTCCCGTGATTTTGTTGCGCGTCGTCTGCGGACGCCAGCTCACGATTGCGACTTTTTCGCCGACCATAGCGTTCAGAAGGGTGCTTTTGCCGGCGTTGGGTTTTCCTGCGATTGTAATAAATCCGACTTTCATATTATTTTCCTGTGTATTATTTCCGTTATCTCGATAATCCTATTGTTTTCAGGATTTCTTCTTCTTTTTCCCGCATTTCCGCCTTTTCGTCGTCTTCCATGTGGTCGTATCCGAAAAGGTGCAATAAACTGTGCAAAAACAAATATCCCGCTTCCCTTTCGGGCGTCGTGCCGAACTCTTCCGACTGTTCCAGAATCTTATCCATGCACATGACCGTCTCGCCAAGCAGAAGTTTGCCGGAATCGGGATCGACGTCCAGCGGGAAGTCGCTTTTCTTCACAGGAAGGTTTTTGCGGATTTCCAGATTCGGAAAACTTAAAACGTCGGTAACGGCGTCCACGCCGCGCGCTTCTTTGTTGATACTTTGAATCTCGTCCTTGTCGACGATTTCGATTTCAACCTCGAAAATATCCTTTTGCGAAAAGTATTTCAGCGCGGCTTTGTAAACTTTTTTGATAAGTTTTTCGCTTTCCTTGTCGGCGTTGTAAATTTCAAGCATTATTTCTTATATTTTATGCGGGCGTGGTTGACGCTGGGAAGAATGTCCGCAATCGTTTCCTTGATAAGACGGATATCGTTCATCGTGATGGAACATTCGTCAAACTGACCGTGGTCGAGTTTGTCTTTGACAAGATTGTCGATAAGGTCCATAAGCTGCTCGCGGGAGTCGGGACTAACCGCGCGCGCCGCCGCCTCGATCGTGTCGCAAATCATAATGATCGCGGCGATTTTCGTCTGAGGTTTCGGCCCGTCGTAGCAGTATTCGTCGTCGGCAAGATTACCTTCGGTAATTTGTTGCGCTTTGTAATAAAAATAGTTTACGGGCGAAGTGCCGTGATGTTGCAGCGCAATCTGTGCAAGTTCTTCGGGCAGTCTTGCTTCCCTGATAAGTGCCGCGCCGTTTTTGGTGTGTTTCGTAATCATACTGACCGAAACTTCAGGGATAAGTTCATCGTGGGGATTGATACCGCGCATCTGGTTTTCGACGAAAAACTCGGGATTTTTCAGTTTGCCGACGTCGTGATAATATCCGCCCGCCCTTGCAAGGTGGGGATTCTCACCGACAGCGATGGCGCAGTTTTCGGCAAGGTTACCGACAATCAGACTGTGGTTGAACGTGCCCGGAGCCTCAACCGACAACCTTTTTAAGAGCGGTTGCGAGAACGAGCAAAGTTCGTCCAGCTTAAAGTCGGTCACCATATTGAAAATACTTTCAAAAATCGGCAAAAGCGGCATATACAGAACGACGCTTATCACGTTCGCGACGAAAACCCAGATCGAGTTGTACAGAATATCGATCCCCGTCGAGTGCGCCGCAACGGTGACAATCGCCGCAAAAGGCGACATAACCAGCCCTGCGATAAGCCCGACAAGGATAAATTTAATGCGCGTATAATTCCTTGACAAAAGGAACAGCAACACGAAACCGCTCATCGTATTGCAGAAAATCGACGCCGCAAGATTCGTCATCGCTTCCGACGAAAACGGCGTTTTTATCATAAATACGATAAGAAGAATCTGCGACAACACGACGTTGCCGGCAAGAGCCACTTTCATATTGACAAGAAGACACAATAAAACCGCGCAAAGGGATATCGGCATTGCGTAAACGTTCAGAACGTCGGCGCAAATCGTGCAAAGTATCGTGGAAATAAGCACCACGACGCCGATAAGAATCAGCACCTTGACGCGGGATTTTTCGGGTGCGTTGTTGTATGAAAACGCATAAAGAGCAGCAAGCAGAAACAGCAATACGCCGATAAGCGCAATCGTGCTTAAAGTTTCCTTCCCCGTGAACGCGCCCTTAAAATTTCCGCCCGAAAACCAAAGCGTGATGAAAACCCAGATAAGAAGCGCGACAAGAAGCAGTATCGAGAATGACAAGGCAACAAGTTTGCTTTGTCCCGATTCGTTCTCCGAGGCGTTCAAAACGGTTTCCGGCGGAGCGGTCTTTCGTTCTTTTTTTCGCATAATATATAACCTCTTTATCGTGAAGCGTCGATACGTCCTTCGGCGTACACCGTGGCGGTAACGTAATATACGCCGCCCGCTTCAACTTCGTTGATTTCGCGTCGGATCACCCTTGCGTCTTCGGGTACGACCTTTTCGGCTTGTTCGGACGCGCGCTTTATCACGGCGTCTTTCGCCTGCTCGTACGGCAAAGAAATTGTGGTTCCGACGATTTCGTCAAAGGTAATTTCCAAAAAGCCCAGCGGAATCAGAAAACCGCATTCGACCTTTCTTGTTCGCGTTTCGTACAGTTTGTACGGGCTTTTCGGCATTTTTCCCGTAAGCCCCATAAAATCGACAACCCTGTACGTCTTGCTGTTTCCGTTTTTTTCATAGGTCGTCATAGAGCCGCCGTATGAAACCGTTGCGGAATATCCGATTATCCCGAAAACTTCGCCGTTTGCGCCCGTGGGCAGGTTGTCCTCGCCCGACGTAACGTACGGAAAAATCAGTGCGTCGCCGGCTTTCACGCTGTCGCCCGCCTTGTATGCGGGTGTGCCCGAAAACACGATTTGCCGCGTTATCACGGCGTCGACCGCCGAATATAAAGGGAGATCCTTTTGTACGTCGACGATTTCGGCTTTTTTAAGCGACGGACGAACGCTCACGTATACGGTGCTGCCCGAAACTTTCACGTCCGCAAACGACACGCCGTCGATTTCGCTTATGCGCCTTTCGACATTTTTTGCGTCAACGTCCGACGTTTTTTTCCACCGTTTCACGCCCGATTCCATTAAAACGCCCTTCACCTCGTCGTAAAGATAAGACGGGGCGTCGACGGACACGGTGTAAACGTACCGCGGAATAAGCGCGAACATTACCGCAACCAGCGCGAAAAATACGGCGATTGCCCATCGGCGTTTCAAAAATCCGAAAACCGAATTTTTGTCGATACCTTTAACTATTTTGTAATTATAGCATATTGCGTCGAATATTTCAATTACTTTTTGACGGTCGTTAGGTTTTATGCGAAATTTAATGCCGTTTTCCTGACACTCAGCGCGGAAAATCCTGACGTTTTTCTGCAAAAGTTTATTTATGACGGTCGATTTCGACGCGCCCGAAACGGTTACTTCGTCAAAAAACCTATACATAATCCACCTTTTCGACGATTCCCGATATTACGGCGTCGCGCTCGCTCGTCTCGACAAGCGACAAATTTTTGCCGGATACCGACAGTATGCGGCTTTTTACCTTAAATCTGATTTCTTCGTCCGAAAAAAACAACAGACCTTTGTGTCCCTCGATTGCCGCGCCGACTTTTCCGAAAACGGTTACGACGGGCGACGCGAATTCCATATTTTCGATTTTCAACGATTTTTTGATTTCATCCAAAAACATACGAAAGAATATGCAAAAATAAATGCGGATATTCTTTTCAAAAAAGAAAAACCACCTTTTAGGTGGTTTGTCGCAATTAAAATATTTCAGATTTCTTTTTCCATTATTATCGCATCGCGATATTTTCCGTCCACAAACGAAAAGTTTTTGTATCGCCCGACGACCTTAAACCCCGTCTTTTCGTACAGCGACATCGCCCTGTCGTTTTCGTCGATTACCGTCAGATGAACGTTTTTGACGTGCTTCGTCGTCCGCGCGAATTCAAGGATTAAATTCATAAGGTGCGCGCCGATTCCTTTGCCCCAGAATTCTTTCAGCACGCTTATCCCGGCTTCTGCGTTATGCGAAAATCTGCTCGTGGCGTTTGCGGACAGAGTGCCGATTGAAATTATCCTGTCTGAAAGAGTCCCCACGATCATCGCCGACGTCGTCGCGCGGGCAAAACGAGTGATGATTTCTTCTTCCTTTTGTACATCCGAACCAACGCCCTCGAACCCGAACGATAAAAAGTCCGTCTCGCTTCCTACCTTTTTAAGGTAGGAAAGAATTTCTTTTGCGTCGGATTTTTCGGCAAAACGGAAAATTACTTCCCGTCCGTCGTCAAGCGTCTTTGGATTCATCGTGCTCCTCGTGATAAAGTTTCGCAAGCCCGCCCGTTGCGGTTTCGCGGTAGTTCTTTTTCAGATCCTTGCCTGTTTCGTACATCGTTTCGACAACCATATCGAAAGATATTTTTCTTGTTTCGGTCAAAAAGTTTGCAAGGGATACGGCGTTTATCGCGCGCATTGCGGCAACGGCGTTCCTTTCGATGCAGGGGATTTGCACAAGCCCGAAAATCGGATCGCACGTAAGCCCCAGATGATGCTCCATCGCGACTTCCGCGGCGTATTCGATCTGTTCCAGATCCATATCGTAAAGTTCCGCAAGAGCGGCGGAAGCCATACTGCACGCCGTGCCGATTTCCGCCTGACACCCACATTCCGCGCCCGAAATACTTGCGTTTTGTTTGACAATGTTTCCGACGATGCCCGCCGTCGCAAGCGCCCTGACGATTTCCTTGTCGGAAAAGCCTCGTTTGTCCTGCATATAAGTAAGCACCGCGGGTACGACGCCCGATGAACCGCACGTAGGCGCGGTCACGATCGTATGCCCGCACGCGTTTTCTTCGCTCACGGCGTACGCGAACGCACACACAAGCCTGTTTTCACGCGTTTCGGGACTTTCGTCGATATGGCGTTGTCTGAAAAGGAACTTCGCCTTTCGTTGCAGATTAAGACCGCCGGGGATCGTGCCGGAAGCGTCCAGCCCGTTTTGCACGGTGTCCTTCATCTGCGCCCATATTTTTTTCAGATAATCGAAAATTTCAGGTCCTTCAACCCTTTCGACGTAATCAGGAATACGGATTCTGTGTTTTTTGCAGTACGCCGCGATTTCCGAAAACGAATTGAGGTCGTAAACTTCGGGGGGATCGTACTTTCCGCGCCCGACGATTTCGATTGCTCCCCCGCCCACGCTCAGAACGCGCCATCTGTCAATGACGTTTCCGTGCGATAATGCGATAAGATCCATCGTGTTTTCGTGCGGGATATCCTTTTCTTCGGTGTTGAAAACGACTTCCGTCGGTTTTTTGAGCGTGGAAATAACGATACGGTCGGTGCCGTGCCCCTTGCCCGTCATTGCGAGCGAGCCGTAAAGTATGACTTTGAAAGAATCGGCGTCCTTGTAATTTTCGGCAAAAATCTTGCAAGCCTTTTCGGGACCCATCGTATGCGACGATGACGGACCCGCGCCGATTTTATATAATTCCGTTAATGATTTCATTGTGTCAATATGACAATAAACACTGTCAATTATTCCGTCTTGATAAATTTCTTGTATCCGCCGCTACCGTGCTGTATGCAACGCGAAACGCGCGATAAAGTCGCCGAAGAAATATCGGTGCGCTCAATCACGCGAGCGTAAGTGTTTCCTTCCAGCAAGAGCCTTGCCGCGGTAATACGCTGTGCCATTTGTTCAATTTCCTTATACGTGCAAAGGTCTTCAAAAAGCATTTTCACGTCGTCTGCGGTTTGCAATGACGCAAGCGTGCTGTAAAGTTCACTGAGCATATCGTCGGTAATCTTTTTATCTATCATAATTCACCTTATCGTTTTATTTCAGTTTCATTATACTTTTATTCTTTAATTGTGTAAAGGAAAAAAGTGCATTTTCTTTCAAAAATAAAATTATTTCGGCGCGTTTTTACTAAATATTCGTCAAACGTTGATTTTAGTAAATCAAAACAGCCGATTTTTGAGAAATACCAAACGTAAATGCATAAAATCGCCCTGTTCTTTCCAAAAACCGCCGCTTTTCACGGTTTACGATTTGAAACGAAAAAAAATCAACCACGTTAAATATACGTCAAAAAACAAGGTTGTTTGATATACTCCGTATCGCTGCAAACTTTTCCCTTTCGTCAGTCTGACAGCTGAGCGGCTGGCTGCGCCCGAACCTTGCGCGCATACTTTATTTAATAACAAAGTACAATATATTACTTACTTCATTATCATTTATTTTTATATTATTGTGCAAGGTTCGATCCCTGATCCCGCGTAAAAAGAAAACGAACACAAAAGCGTGTTCGTTTTCTTTTGGAGCGGGAGACGGGATTCGGACCCGCGACTTCCACCTTGGCAAGGTGGCATTCTACCACTGAATCACTCCCGCATATTATGTTGATTAATAAACACTCGACTGTCCTTTCGCCGTTTTTCGAAGTGTTTCTTACGTCGGTGTCCCGACGCGTTCACTTACCGTCGTAAGCGTTTTTCGCCGTCAAACGACAATTCGTAAATCGGCGTACGCTTACCGTAAGTAAAATTTGCTTATCTTCCGTAATCCTGAAACTTCTGTCCGATAAGCCTCGCGCCAATACGCTTTCGCGTAGGCTCGTTGATGGTGCGCCTTCAGGGATTCGAACCCGGGACCCACTGATTAAGAGTCAGTTGCTCTACCAACTGAGCTAAAGGCGCATACTTTTTTTAAGGTGCAGCTGCCTGCGGCGGAAAACAAATGGTGCGACCGGAGAGACTCGAACTCACACATCTGTGATACCAGCTCCTAAGGCTGGCGCGTCTGCCAGTTCCGCCACGGTCGCAAGTTAAGTTGGTGATCCACCGGAGATTCGAACTCCGGACACCTTGATTAAAAGTCAAGTGCTCTACCGACTGAGCTAGTGGATCATATTTGGCAGGGGTGGCAAGATTTGAACTTACGAATGCTAGAATCAAAATCTAGTGCCTTACCGCTTGGCGACACCCCTACGTTTTCATCACCGATTTGGGTAATAGTGGGGTGAGTAGTGGGACTCGAACCCACGGCCTCCAGGGCCACAACCTGGCGCTCTAACCAACTGAGCTATACCCACCAAATCTGGCGAGCCAGAAGGGATTCGAACCCCTGACCTACGGCTTAGAAGGCCGTTGCTCTATCCTACTGAGCTACTGGCCCAAGCATTATTTAACGTAGGATTGCGTTCCTTTGGAGCGGGTGATGGGAATCGGACCCACGCGGCCAGCTTGGAAGGCTGGAATTCTACCATTGAACTACACCCGCATAAGTCGCAACGCTTTGCAATTATATAATACCCGAAAATATATGTCAACGAAAATCGCCCGTTTTTACAAAATTTGCAAAAATATTTTTCCCTTCGACCACGATATAGACGTATCCGACGTCCCCCGTGACCGAATGTGAAAAGCTTCCGTCGTTGATAAGGCGCACGCCGTCATAGGTTTCGTCGGAATACGAATGAGTATGCCCGAAACAAACACAGTCTGCGCCGACCTCCTTTGCGCGGTACACAAGGTCGAGTTTATCGTGGAAACGGTGCCCGTGCACGATAAGAAACCTGACCTTTTCGACGTCAACGACAAGTTCCTCGGGATAAAGCGAGTTGTCGCAGTTGCCGCCCACCGCATAAAGTTTATCGGCGACGTTTTCAAGCGTACGCGTTACGCCGAAAATCCCGTCGCCTGCAAAGAAAATATAATCCGACTCTTCCATAACGCCGCGATACCATTCCGATATTGCGGCGTTGTGAAGGTCGGAAAAACAAAATATCGTTTTCACTTATTTTTTTGAATTCATCGCGCCAACGTTTTCGTTGACTTTTCTGAACAAATCGTTGACCGCCTGCAAACGATGGCTGACCGATTGCTTTTCGACAAAGGACGCCTCGGCAAAAGTCTTTTTGAGTTGCGGCGAATAAAACACGCTTCGTAACCGAAGCCGTTGAAACCGCGGCGCGAACGCGTGATCGAGCCCCTTGCCGAACCTTCACCGTAGTAATACTGTCCGTCGGGATACATAAGCACCAAAACGGTCTGCATATAAGCCTCGCGGTCGGTGATGTTTTCCATCTTTCTCAAAAGCAGCTGAATGTTTGCGACGTTATTATGTATTTCGCCGGCATAGCGCGCGCTGTAAACGCCCGGCTCCCCGTTAAGAGCAGGCACGACAAGTCCGCTTTCGTCGCCGAGAACGGGTATGTCGACAACTTTCGACACGGCTTGCGCCTTCAATAATGCATTCTGAAAAAAAGTAATACCTTTTGCTTCGACGCGAATCTTCAAACCATAGTCTTTTAACGTATATACTGTGTGTCCGAGCGGTTCGAGCAATGATTTAAGTTCGTGAGTTTTGTCTTCGTTCGAGGTTGAGAGTAATAACTTCATTTCGATAACCTCCTTACCAATCTATGTTGTAATAAAATAACCCTAAATTTCATTTTAATATATTAACAAGAAAGTGTCAACGGCATTATCTTTTTTTTATACAAATCGACATAAAAAGGCAAAAAATTGCACAATTATATCAGTTTTGTTGCATAATTGCACAATTTTTGCCTATTTGTCGTTACTTTAATTAAAGTTATAAAAGGATGCACAGCACGCCGCCCTTGCCTTCGTTGACGATTTTCGTGATCGTGCGGCGCATTTTCGTTTTGGCTTCGTCGGGCATTTCGTTGATTTTTACGGAAAGTCCGTCCGCCATCAGGTCGTTCAGGGTTCTGCCGAAAACGTTCGTGCTTAAAAGTGCGGCACGGTCGTTTTCGTATTTGTCAAGCATATCGCCGATAAATCGTCCGCTTTGCTGCTCGGTGCCGATAATCGGGCTGACTTCCGTCCTTACGTCGACTTTTATAAGGTGCAGGCTCGGCGCGCTCGCCTTGATTTTTATGCCGTATTGACCGCCCTGCTTGAACATTTCGGGTTCTTCGACGACGATATCGTCGTTTGTCGGGGACACGACACCGTAGCCCGTCTCGTAAACTTCGTCCAGGGCGTTTTTGAGTTTGGAATATTCGGTTTCGGCTTTCTTCAAAAACCTTACGTAACTCATAAGCGTGAAATCATCGGGGATTTCGTGTCCGCACTCGTCCGACAAAACCTTGAAGAAAAGTTCGGGCTTGATTTTAAGATTGAGTTCGATGCGCCCGCGCCCTGCGTCAACGCTCGCTCCGTCGCCGATTTCAAAGTATTGCGAGTCGGAAAACGCCGCCTTGATTTTGTCCACGTCGCGCATACGGAAAATTTCGCCGCCGACGTTTTTCAGAATATCGACAAGTTCTTTCACAATGCCGTTGTCGCGCGATAACGCCTGTATCCAGCGGGGAGCGTTCACGTCGATAAGTTTAATCGGGAATTCCGACAGCACCGCGCCCATGATTTCGGACACGTCGTCTTCCGACATATTCAGCGCGTCCTTGACGACGACGGGCGCGTCGTATTTCTTTTCAAGTTCGGCTTTGAGCCTTGCCGTTTCACTGCTTTCGGGCATCGCGCTGTTGATAAGAATCACAAAAGGTTTTCCGATTTCCTTCATTTCGGCAACGACGCGTTCTTCTGCGGGGACGTAATTGTCGCGCGGAATATCCGTTATCGTGCCGTCCGTCGTGACGACTACGCCGATTGTCGAGTGCTCCTTGATTACTTTTTCCGTGCCGATTTCCGCCGCCTTCGCAAAAGGTATTTCGTCGTCCGTCCACGGGGTGCGAACAAGTCGTTCCTTGCCGTTTTCTTCCGCGCCGAGCGCGCCTTCCACGACGTAACCGACGCAGTCGATCATTCTTACGTTGACGTTAAGATTGTCCGAAACGGTTACGCTGACCGCTTCGCTTGGGACAAAGTTCGGCTGAGTCGTCATTATACTTTTGCCGTCGCCCGATTGCGGCAGTTCGTCGACAGCCCTTTTTCGGGCGTTTTTGTCCTTTATGGCGTCGATTACGAGAGCGTCCATAAATCGCTTGATAAAGGTCGATTTGCCGCTTCTGACGGGTCCGACGACGCCGACGTAAATATCGCCGCCGGTGCGCGTCGCAATATCGTTATATAAATCAAATTGCATAATTTTACCTCCAAATACAGTTAATAAAAACTATGCATTCGCCCGCACAAATATGCTTAACATACGCTTTTCAATTTAATACTGAGAAACCTTATAAAAGCGATGACGCACGGAAAATTAAAAAACTTAAAAAAGCACCCGTTTGGGTGCTTAAACTTAACTCTCTTAAAAAGTCAGAATTTTGATAAATAATTTCATTCCCTTAAAACGGCGAGAATTTGATGGATTTTTGACGTTTCTTACGGGGTTCTGAAAATCCTAGTGTACTTAGGCGTACACGGATTTTCAGGTTCTCGGAAAAACTCAAAAAGGCGCGAATTATCGCCGTTTTATTTCATGAGGGATTTTGTGGCAGAGAGCTTGATTGCACAACACAACACCTGCATCGCGGTCTGCAACTCTTCGATGGGCGGATACGACGGCGCGATACGAATGTTGGAGTCGTTGAAGTCGATACCGCGCGGATAGGTTGCGCCGGCTTCGGTGAACTTCACGCCCATTTTTTTGGAAAGGTCGACAACTTCCTTCGCACTGCCCACTTTGACGTTCAGCGACACGAAATAGCCGCCAACGGGTTTTGTCCATTCGACGATATCGCCGTTTTCAAATTCGGATTCCAGAATATTTTGAACGGCGTCGAACTTCGGACGGAGAATATCCGCCTGCGCCTTCATAATTTTCAGGATATTTTCAGGGTTTTTGAGATATCTGTAATGTGCAAGCTGGACGATTTTATTCGGTCCGATGGTTGCGTATTTCAGGTGCGACTTATATTCTTCGATATTTTTCTCGCTTGAAATAAGCGTCGCTACGCCCGCACCTGAGAACGTGATTTTGGACGTCGATGCGAACATATAAACGCGGTCGGGATTGCCCGCTTTTTCGCACTCGGGAAAGATGTTTTTAAGGACATCGTCGCCGTAAATACTGTGCACGGCATAGGCGTTGTCCCAGAAAATGCGGAAGTCTTTTGCGGCGTCCATTTTTGCAAGGCGGGTAACGACGTCATCGCTGTAAGTAACGCCCGTCGGGTTGCTGTATTTCGGCACGCACCAGATGCCCTTTATCGAGGAATCGCTTGCGACAAGCCCTTCTATTGCGTCGATATCCACGCCGCCGTCCTTCTTGAACGGCACGGCAATCATATCTATGCCAAACTGTTCGGTGATTGCGAAATGACGGTCGTAACCGGGGACAAGGCAGATGAATTTGACTTTGCCGAGTTTATTCCAGGGCAGTCCGCCGCCGACGCCGAATTGCATTGCCTGCTGGACGAGATTGTACATAATATTCAAACTCGATCCGTCCGCGACAAGCACCATTTTTTCGTTGACGTCAAAAAGCGCGGCAAACAGTTTTTTCATTTCGGGAATGCCGTCAAGACCGCCGTAATTTCTGACGTCCATGCCGTTTTCCGTGATAAACGACGCGTTTGCGTTTACCATATCGAACATAACGTTTGCAATGTCAAGCTGCGCCGTGCAGGGTTTTCCCCTTGACATATCGAGCGACAATTCTTCGCCCTGTATTTTTTTGAAGTTGCGGAGTTCTTTTTCAAAGATGACTTCCGCCTGTTCTTTATTCATATCGCCGTATTTCATAATAAGCCTTCTTATATATGAGATTTTTAATTTTCAAGGTCTTTTTCGTTCTTATTCCTGATGATAAGACGAATGGGCGTGCCTTCGAAGTCAAATGAACGCCTGAGCGCGTTTTCAAGGTATCGCCTGTAACTGAAATGCATCAGCGTATCGTCGTTGACGAAAATAACGAACGTCGGGGGATTTGCCGACACTTCGGTAACGTAATAGATTTTCAGCCGTTTTCCGTTTTTTGAAGGCGGCTCGTTGGTGAGAATCGCCTCACGCAAAACGTCGTTCAGAAGCCCCGTCGAAACTCTTCGCGACGCGTTCTCGTATGCGCGTTCCGCAAGTTTTATAAGGTTATCCACGCGCTTTCCCGTTTTTGCCGAAACGTACGTCGGAATGAAGTAATCCATAAATTTGAGTTCTTCTTTCAGTTTCCTGTTGTACTTTTCGATTGTATATGTGTCCTTTTCGACAACGTCCCACTTGTTCATGACGACGACGCTGGGTTTGCCCTGTTCGTGAACGTACCCCGCGATTTTGACGTCTTGTTCCGACAGTTCCTCGGACGAGTCGATGACGATAAGACAAACGTCCGCGCGCCTTACCGCTCCGAGCGAACGCATTACGCTGTATTGTTCCAGATCTTCTTCGACGGAACGCTTCCTTCTGATGCCCGCCGTATCGATAAGGATATATTCTTTATCGCCGATTTTTATGCGGGTGTCGATTGCGTCGCGCGTCGTGCCTGCGATGTCCGAAACGATGACGCGGTCGTATCCCAGAAGTTTGTTGACTAGGCTGCTTTTCCCAGCGTTCGGTTTCCCGACGACTGCGATTTTCAGGGCATCTTCCTTTTCTTCCGTCTCGTACTTCCCGGTAAGTTTCACGATTTCGTCCAACACGTCGCCAAGACCTTTCGCCTGCCCCGCGGAAATCCCGATAGGCTCGCCAAGTCCCAGCTCGTAAAAGTCGTACAAAAGGTGCTGTTCGTTGTTATCCAGCTTGTTCACGACAAGCAAAATCGGCTTGCGACTTTTGCGAAGGTATGCCGCGACTTCGTAATCTTCGTGCGTGAGCCCCGTCTTTCCGTCAAGCATAAATACGATGACGTCGGCGGTTTCGACAGCAATCTGCGCCTGCGCCCTGATGTGCGACCACATAACGTCTTCGGACTTGATTTCAAGTCCGCCCGTATCGATGAGCGTGAAAGAGTGTCCGCACCATTCCGCGTCGGCGTAAAGCCTGTCGCGGGTAACGCCCGGGGTGTCTTCGACAATGGATATTCTTTGCCCGACGATTCGATTGAAAAACGTTGACTTGCCGACGTTGGGACGTCCGACAATGGCAACAAGCGGTTTCGACATGATATATAACCTCATCGCATACGCGCAATACGCGCTTTCGTTGAAAAATAATTACAATATATTATTAAAAAACTTTCGTTATAAGTCAAGTATTTTTCGGCGCGGCGAGAATATTATCCGAATGTTTTTTACAAAATATGACGCGCCCTGTCTTAAAAAGTATCGTAAAATTAATTGAAATCAATACAAGGAAATGGTAAAATAACGCTTATGGACAGAGTCATTCTTCATTGCGACCTGAATAACTTTTACGCTTCGGTCGAAACCATTTTACACCCCGAATACAAGGGAAAACCCATTGCGGTCTGCGGCGATCCGAAAAAACGGCACGGTATCGTGCTGGCGAAAAGTCAGCCTGCAAAAATTATGGGCGTGAAAACCGGCGACACCGTTTGGCAGGCGCAACAAAAATGTCCCGATATTACAATCGTTCCCCCGACATTCCGCGAATACGTGAAATACAGCGATATCGTTTTCAAGATTTACACCGAATACACCGACCGCGTCGAGCACTTCGGTATGGACGAATGCTGGCTTGACGTAACGGGCAGCGTCGGTCTTTTCGGCGACGGAAAAAAAATCGCCGACACGATCCGAAAACGCATTTACGACGAAACGGGGCTCACGATTTCCGTCGGCGTTTCCTGGACAAAATCGTTTGCAAAACTCGGCAGCGATATGAAAAAACCCGACGCAACGACGGTCATTTCACGCGAAAATTACAAAACCGTCGTGTGGAATCTTCCCGTCGGCGAGATGATTTATATCGGTCGCTCCTCGGTAAGCCGCCTGAAAAAACTGAATATCAACACTTTGGGAGAACTCGCAAACGCCGACCGCGCCCTTCTGAAACAACACTTCGGCATCGTCGGGGATAAACTTATCGACGCGGCGTCCGGCAACGAAAAAGAACCCGTGAAGTTTTATTACGACGTCCATATCCCCAAAAGCGTCGGGCACGGCACGACAACCACGAAAGACGTTGAAAATTTCGAGCAGGCGAAAATCGTCGTGTACGCCCTGTCTGAAATGGTTGCGACAAGGCTCAGAAAATACAATCTCGTCGCGCGCTGCGTGTCGGTGGGGCTTCGGAACACGTCGCTTGAATGGTTTTCAAGGCAATTGAACCTTATCGAGCCCGTCAACAACGCATCGGATATCGCAAACGCCGCACTGAAACTTTTGAAAGAAAATTATAACTTCACCTTGCCCCTTCGCACGATTTCGGTTTATACGTCGAATCTCGAAAGCGCGACGGGAGCGTTCCAGATGTCCTTTTTCAACGAAGACGAAAAGGAAAAACGGCTTGAAAAATCAATCGACGAAATCAGGAAAAAATACGGCTATAAATCGGTGCAACGGGCGGTACTGCTGAACAACGACGTCCTGAACGCCGACCTGCACGAAGAAGACGATTTTACACCGTTCAAACGCTAAAACAAATAAAAAAAGCGGTAACTTTTGTGTTTCCGCGAATTTTTTTGTCACAGAAAATATGAAAAGTTCCGCAAAATGTTTTCATATTATGCCAACATATAATAATACGAACGTTGCCAAAAACTCGAAAGGTCGCTAAATTTCGGCGTTTTCAGGAAGGGCTTTCAATAAAACAAACGCAATCACCCCGGTCGCCAACCCCGCAATCGCGCCGATCAGCATAAGATACGGCGATAAAAGCCACACGTTTTTGCCGATGACGATACTTGCGACGGCGTTTTGCACAAAATTGTGAATCATGCCCGAAATGACGCTGACGGCAATAATCCCCGTCTTCGGAATTCTGAAAATGAGTGCGCTCACGGTGTACGCGACAAACCCCGCGGGAATCGAGTACGCAAGCGAAAACATATTGCCCGAAAACACGGCGATGAACACGCATTTCAAAAGCATGATAAGGATTGCGTACGGGTATCCGAGCGTCAGCAATGCCACGATAAGCACGATGTTCGCAAAGCCGACTTTGGCGTAAGGCGCGGCGGGAATAATCGGCGGAATCATGCTTTCGACAAGCGACAAGACAAGCGCGGCGGCAAGCAAAATTCCCGCAAGCGCAAGGCGTTTTGTCGGAATTTTCTTGCGATTTTCACATTTTTCGTCAAGTTCTTGCATCCAACTCGCCCTCACTTCCGCCCTTGATAACGACGATTAGTTTATGTGGCAGGCATACGATTTGCTCGCCTTTTTTGGAGATTGCATTCGATTTCACACACGCGCGGTTATTGCAATCGGCGTCGATGACGCTCACCTTTCCGTCCTTGATTTCAACGACGTTTTTGCCGTTGTCGCAATCGACCTCGAAGGTGCGGTTTTTGTCCAAAGAATAAGAATAAGTCAGTTTTCCGTCAACGTAAACTTCGACGGTGCCGCCCTTTTTCGCGGTCAGCATAACGATGGATGCAATCAGAACCGCAAGCACCATCGCGACCGCAACGAAATCGCGGGCGTAAAAAGGTTTTTCGGTTTTGAAATCGCGTTTTTTCATCTTTTTGAATATGAATCGTCTTTCAGTTCAAAACTGTCAACGTTGAAAGTTTCAAACGTGTTGTCGGCGTAAATTATCACAAGTCCCGCGCCGTATTTTTTTGCGTATTCCACGCCCTTGTCGCGTCCGAGTGCAAACACCGCGGTGGACAAAACGTCGCACATTGCGCCCGACAGAGCGTTTCTGTCCTTGCTTATTATCGTAACGCTGATTATGCCGTTATCGACGGGGTATCCGTCGCGCCCGATGATGTGGCAATAACGCTTGCCATAGGCGTAATAATACCTTTCGTAATCGCCCGACGTGCATACGACCGCCCCGCCCGACAAGGTAAGTTTTGCAAAATAATCGGCGGCGGTGTCGCGTGGGGACGAAATGCCGATTTTGTATTCCCCGCTGCCCACGGTAAATATCGTGCCGCCGACGTTCAGAATGCCGCATTGCCCGTCTTTTATTACGTTTTCGATTGCGACGTCCCCTGCAAACCCTTTGGCAATCGCGCCGAAACTAACCGACAAATCTTTGTCGGCTTTCATAACGCGGTTGTCGGTCAAAAGGGTGAGCGCGTCAAGATCCGCGTGCAAAAGTGCCGCCCCGATTTCATCGTCTGTCGGCAGCGTTCCCGCGTTCCCCGTATAAGTGTCCGACGTAAAACGCCACAGTTTCGACAACGGATACGTCGCGACGTTGAAGGTTTTGTCCGTGTCGGAATAAGCGGTTTTCGCAAGTTTAAGAAGTTCGTACGTTTCGGGAGAAATTTGCAAAATAACGTCTTTATCGGCGTGATTTATCTTGTAAACATCGCTTTTTTCGTTTTCCGCGTCAAACAAAACGTCCAGCCTTGTGAAAAGGGAATCAATGGATTTTATCGTGTTTTTTGCCTTTTTGCCTTTTAATGAAATTTCGGAAACGGTGCCGAACGCAAACACGCTGTCGCTTACTTTTGCGTTGCACGCCGAAAACAACGACGCGGATATCGCCATCGTTATTATCAGCACGATTATACTTAATACCTTTTTCGTTCTTTTCATAAATACCGCATTTAGCCTTATTAACAGTATAAAATTATATCATATAAAATAACAAATAACAACAAAAAACCCACTGCCTGAAACAGCGGGCTATTTTTGTTTTTAATACGGAAGTTTCTTGTTAAATTCCTATTTGCGTTTGTCCATCGGGCGGTACACGTCGCGTTTGCAGACGCTTTCGTATCCGGGACGTATGATTTTGCCGCGGTTTGAAAGTTCCTCGATTCTGTGAGCAGACCAACCGACGATACGGGAAACCGCGAATATCGGCGTAAACAGTTCCTTCGGAAGACCGAGCATCGAATAAATAAACCCCGTATAGAAGTCGATATTCGGCGCGACGCCCTTCTGGATGTTTCTGCTGTTTGCGATGACCTTCGGCGCGATTCTTTCAACCGCCTCGTAAATCTCAATTTCCTTTTCAAAGCCTTGTTCGTCCGCAAGTTTTTTTACGAACGTTCTCAGAACGTCGACACGGGGATCGGACAAGGAATACACGGCGTGTCCCATACCGTAAATGAGCCCTGCGTTGTCAAACGCTTTCTTTTCAAGGATTTTATTGAGATACGATTCGATATGCTTGTCGTCGAATTTTGAAATGTTTTTTTGCATATCGTCGATCATATTGACGACTTTTATGTTCGCACCGCCGTGGCGCGGACCTTTCAGCGAGCCGAGCGACGCCGCAACCGCAGAATACGTATCCGTGCCTGTTGAAGACACGACGTGCATCGTGAACGAGCTGTTGTTACCGCCGCCGTGTTCTGCGTGCAGCATAAGGCACACGTCCAGAACCTTTGCTTCGAGTTCGGTATACTGTCCGTCGGGGCGCAAAAGGTGCAGAATATTTTCGGCGATACTGCCGCGCGTCAAAGGCTTATGTATGATAAGGCTGTCGTTGCAATGGAAATGACGGTGCGCGTGATAGCTGTAAACGCTGATCATCGGCATTTCGGAAATGAGTTGCAGGCACTGCCTTAAAACGTTGTCGATGCTGTTGTCGTCGGCGTGCTTGTCGTAGCTGTAAAGCATAAGGATACTGCGCGCGATACCGTTCATCATATCCTTTGACGGCGCTTTCATAATGACGTCCCTGACGAAACTGTCGGGAAGCGTGCGATAGCCCCTTAAAATGCGCTTGAACGATTTGAGATCATCCTTGTCGGGAAGTTTGCCGAACAACAAAAGGTATGCGACTTCTTCAAAGCCGAAACGCCCTTCGTTTGTAATACCGCCGACAAGTTCCTTGATTTCGATACCCCTGTAATACAGTTCGCCCTTGCAAGGAATTTTATTGCCGTCGTAGTCGGTCGTGTAACCGTGAATTTCCGAAATTTCGGTAAGTCCCGCACAAACGCCGACGCCCTTTTCGTCGCGCAGACCGCGCTTGACGTCGAATTGTTTGTAATATTCGGGGGCGATAATAGTGCTGCTTTCAGCCATTTTCGCAAGATTTTTAATTTTGTCGCTAATTTCCGAGTTGAAGTGGTCGTAAGACGAATATTCGGACATATTATCAACCTCCTTTTTCAGTTTAATACTTTAATATTGTAAATCATAATTTATACAGTTGTCAAGTTTATTTCTTTTTGAATTTTATTGATATTTAACAAAATTTTATTATTAAAACGCGAGAAAAATCAAAAATTTTCCTGTTTTCAAGCAATTTTCGACGTTACTTTATAAAATCGCAGGACTTTGACGACTCGACAACGGTGTGCATATATTCCTTTACGGGAAGATGCACGGGGTGCGTTTTGTACGCCTTGAAACTTTCAAGGTTTTCAAACTCGCAAACGAGCGCAAAGTCGAAACTTCTTTCGCTTTTCAACACGTCCGCGCCGCATTCGACCGACAAAAGCCCGTCGATTTTCCCACGCATCGACAAAAAATTGTTTTTGATTTTATCAAGGTTTTTCAGCCCTTCTTCGTTGAGTTTATAAAGTACGATATGTTTAAGCATAATTATTTTCTTCCGTATGATGCAAGGAGCGTGCAGATATCTTTCAGCGACGTGGCGCGCGTCCGCATAAGCGCGGATTCCGACAGTTTTTTGCCAAGCCCCGTCTGAATGACGTCGTACATACCGATGATTACGTGGTTGTAGTCGTCGGCAAAGTACACGAGTTGTTTTTCCATAAGGTATTTAAGGTCGGATTTTTCCGCACCGGTGTCGGGCGCAAACGCAACCACGGGAATCCCCAGAAGAAACGCGCGGTATATGAGCGAACCGTCGTATATCGTGATAAGGCAGTCGCTTGCAAGAAGGGTGTCTTCCGCGCCTTCGTCCACGTTCAGATAAAGTTTGACGTTTTGCGAATTTCGCCTTTCGGTCTCGCGAAGCATTGCGGAATACAGGTTTTCGTTTTTGCCGCAGTTGACGATAAGGTTTATTATGTCGCCCTGATCCAGCAAAAGTTCAAACACGGGCATAAGTTCCTTGCTGCCGATTGCCCCGCCCGAAAGATACACGGTGGGATTCAGATTAAGCCCCAGATGTTCTTTCAGCTTGAAGACGTAATCGACGTCGGGCACGTTTTCCTCAATCGGGAAGCCCATGACGTGCACCCTGCCGCTTGAATATCCCATTGCCGTGAGTTGGTTTTTCATATCGACGTTTTCCACGATATAGCCGTCCGCGCTCATGTTGTAAAACGCTTTGTCGAAAGTGAATTTTTCGGAAAGCCCGATGACGGGATATTTGAAACGGGTGCGCTTTTTCGCGATTATGGTTTCGTGCATAAGTCGCGGCGTCGTAACGACGATGACGTCGGGCGCAAAGCGCAAAACGGCGTTGTAAATTTTCCTTGCGCTGCCACTTAATTTGTTTGAAAGCGCGCGACGGCGGTCGATTTTATTTTTGGATTTCACCGTGAAGACGTGTCCCACCGTCTTTACCCTGCGGTAAAAAGTAGGTATGGACTGAATAAGTCTTTCGCGGTTTTTCCTTCTGCGGGTTGCGGTTTTTTCCGCGCCGTACTGCCGCTCGTCGATAACGACCACGTTGTAATCTTTATGATTTTTTTCAAACTCGCTTTTAATCGCTTCGATACCGCTCACGTCCTCGGCAATCGACGTTACTATCAGCACGTTGTCTTTAATTTTCATAAATCTTTCCTTTTCATTCTCAGAACGTCGTGATTATGCAAAACGACGTCGCTTTTTAAGTAAAGTATTTGTTGCACGAATTTGCAGTCGTCGATAACGTTTCCGTCTTCGTCGAAAACTTCGTCGACAACGATTTTTTTAAGATAATTTTCGTCGGGCGAAAGGACTTCCAGTACGTCGCCTTTTTTGAAGCGTCCGCGCTGTTCAAGGATTATGCACTTTTTACTTTCGTCGTAACCTTTGACTTCTGCAATGAACAGCCAGTCGCTTTCGGGCTTTGACGTGTCTAAGCATACCGTGTCGCGCGCGCCGAAATAAAACCCCGTCGTATAACGACGATGACTTGTCTTTTCAAGTTCTTCGATTATGCTTTCGGACGGCGAATATATCCCCGTCTTATAATAACCGTCAAGGGCGCGGCGATATGCCGTAACGGTGCTTGCGACGTAATACTCCGACTTCATTCTTCCCTCGATTTTGAAACTCGATACGCCGGCGGAAATAAGTTTGTCAAGGTATAAAAGCATGTTCATATCCTTGCTGTTCATAACGTAAGTGCCCTTGTCGTCTTCGATCATCGTCAAAGGCTCGCCTTCGCGCGACGCTTCGGTCATTTTGTATTCCCATCTGCACGCCTGCACGCACTCGCCGCGATTGCTGTCGCGGGTGCTGAGATAATTGCTGAGCAGGCATCGTCCGCTGTAACTTATGCACATCGCGCCGTGCACGAATACTTCAAGTTCCAAGGAGTCGCCGACGATGTCTTTCGTGCGTTTTATGTCGTCGATTGTGGTTTCCCTTGCAAGTACGACGCGTTTTATTCCCTGTTCTGCCCAGAATTTTGCGGTGTATCCGTTCGTAGTGTTCGCTTGCGTCGAAAGGTGAATTTCCATATCGGGCGCAACCGATTTGCAAAGCGAAATCGCCCCCGCGTCGGTCATGATAAGCGCGTCTACCCCGATTGAGTTTAAGAATACAAAGTATTCTTTGAGTGCGGGAAAGTCGACATTTTTCGGAAAAATATTGACCGTTACGTAAACTTTTTTGTTAAGAGTATGCGCGAACTCGACGGCGGATTTCAAAGCGTCCGCGTCAAAGTTATCGGCGTACGCGCGAAGACCGAATTTCGTCCCCGCAACGTAACATGCGTCCGCACCGAAGTGAAACGCGGTATTCAGTTTACTTCTGCTGCCTGCCGGAGCAAGCAATTCGACTTTCTTTATCATAACGGTTTTTGTTTAAGCAGATTCCCTTCCGGGAGATTGCCACGTCGCTACGTTCCTCGCAATGACATAAAGTGCGTTGCACGGAATCCCCAACCCTAAAAAGTCAGGATTTTGACATATTGTAAACCCCTAAAAACGGCGAGAATTTGATGGATTTTCGGGGTTCTTGACGGGTTCGTGCGAAGGCGCGTACTTGGGCGTACGTAACTGAGCAGGGTTCCGTCAAAACGCCGAAAAGGCGCGAATTACGTCGCAAATCTTGCTTTGACCAAACAAACTCTTTTTTTCGTTTGTTTGTCTTTTGCTCGTTTGCTCCTTCTCCCCACGAGTACACAGTATCCCGTGGGGTCCCCAACTCTAAAAAGTCAGAATTTTGATGGATTTTTGACGTTTCTTGGCAAGTTCTTACGAGGGCGCGTACTTGTCGTACGTAACCGAGTAAGGTTTTGCCAAAAACTCAAAAAGGCGCAAAATTATGACTTTTTACGCTTCGATGATAATAGGCAATATCATAGGCAACTGCTTGTAATTCTTGTCTATGAACTTGCGAATGGCTTTGCGGATTATCGTCTTCAATTCGTAAATATCCTCGACGTTTTCAAAGTCGACTTGTTTCAATGCGTTTAATACGACTTCTTTCGCCTCGTCGGGGAACGTGTCGCCGAGATGCAATCCGCGAAGGATGATGTCGGGACCTGCCAGAATTTCGCCCGATTTAAGACGCACCGTCAGAAGAATCACGATAAATCCGTTGTCGGAAAGCGCCTTTCTGTCGCGCAGTATGGTTTCGGCGTTTTCACCAAGGGCGACGCCGTCGATGAAGTTGTTGCCGGCGGGGACGTTATTGCCCTTGACCATTTTGTTTTTATAGACGTTAACGGTGTTGCCGACGTCGGGGATAAACGTATTATATTCGGGAATGCCCATGCTGCCGGCAAGACGTTGATGCAGTTTAAGGTGGCGATACTCGCCGTGAACGGGAATGAAAAACTTCGGTCTTACGAGCGAAAGCATAAGTTTCAGTTCTTCCTTGCAGGCGTGTCCCGAAACGTGGATATCGTCGGACGGGTTGTAGATGACGTCCGCGCCGAGTTTGTAAAGATTGTTGACGACGTTGTATACTCCGCGCTCGTTGCCGGGGATCGGCGTTGCGGAAATAACGACGGTGTCCGTCGCCGAAATCGTAACCTTGTCGAACGTGCCCTGCGACATTCTGGAAAGCGCGCTCATAGGCTCGCCCTGACTGCCCGTGCAAAGAATGGTAACGCGCTCCGGCGGGAGTTTGTTGGCTTTGTCGATATCGACGATAAGGTCTTTCGGGAACGTGAGTTCGTTGAGTTTCGCCGCCATATCGACGATGTTTTTCATGCTGCGCCCGCTTAAAACGACCTTCCTGTTGTACTTCACGGAAATATCCATAAGTTGTTGCAGGCGGTAATTGTTGGTCGAAAAGGTCGCGACGATCATACGTTTTTTCTGGTTTTTGCCGAAAATGACGTCAAACGATTCCCCGACGGTGCGCTCGGACATTGTGTGTCCGTTTCTTTCGACGTTGGTGCTTTCGCCAAGCATTAAAAGCACGCCCTTTTTGCCGATTTCCCCGATGCGTTCAAGGTCGGTGAGTTTGTTGTCGATGGGGGTGAAGTCGATTTTGAAGTCGCCCGTCACGAAAACTACGCCGACGGGAGTCGTGATGGACAACGCCGACGCCTCCGCAATGCTGTGGCAGACTTTGATAAATTCCACCTTGAAACAATCGACGTTTACGACGTCGCCCGCATTGACTTCCTTCATATTTTTGACGGGAAGTCCGCTTTCTTCGATTTTATGACGCGCGATGGCAAGCGAAAACGGCGTGCCGTAAATCGTCGGGCAGCCGAGTTCGGGCCAGAGATAACTCACGCCGCCGACGTGGTCTTCGTGTCCGTGAGTAATAAAAATTCCTTTGATTTTTTCTTTATTTTGCGAAAGATAGGTAACGTCGGGTACGACGACGTCGATCCCGGGGGTGTCTTCCGTCGGGAACGACATACCTATATCTATGATAATGATGTTTTCACCGTATTCCAGAGCGGTCATATTTTTGCCGATTTCGCCGACGCCGCCGAGGAATACTACTTTTAACGACTTTGCCAAAAGAAGTCCTCCGAAAATTATTGTTGATATTATACTAAACTTTTAGATATAAATCAAGTAATACAGGGGTTTCCCTGAAAACTTTCGGGGCAAAAAAATAATCGGATTTCCGGTTTTTTCAAAGAATTATCTCAAAAAAACGCGATATTGTTTTGTTCTTTCAACTTTTTCACGGCGTACAGATTGCTTTCGTAATATCTTTCAAGCGTGCCGATATCGTTCCAGTATCCGCTTATTTCAAAAGCCGCCAGATTGTTGATAAGCCGCGGAAAAAGGTCGCGCCCGAAGTCGTAAAACCCGTCGGGAATAAATTGCAGAATATCACGTTTAAGTGCGTAAATCCCCGTGTTAACATATCCTTTTGTCGGAACTTGCGGTTTTTCGATAAAGTCTTCCACAATGCCGTTTCTGATTTTCACAAGCCCGAATCCGCGCGCGTCTGACACCCTTTTCACAAGGAGCGTGCCCAGAAGATTTTTCCCGACGTGCGCTTTGTACAGCGCGTCGTAATCGACCTCGGAATACGCGTCGCCGGATGCAACGAAAAAATTGTCGGAAAGATACTTTTCCGCCTGCTTTACGCTGCCCGCTGTTCCAAGCGGTTTTTCTTCCTCGAAATACGTCAACCTTACGCCGAAACGCCGCCCGTTTGAAAAATAATTTTTGATGACGTCGGACTTGTAATTCACCGTCAGCCCGATGTCGTAAATCCCGAAATATTTCAGCCTTTCGATTATCGTTTCAAGCACGGGTTTGTCGATGATTTTTACCATAGGTTTCGGGGTATCGTCGGTCAGCGGCCTTAAACGCGAGCCGACGCCGCCCGCCATAATTATCGCCTGAATTTTCATACATTTATAATGTTTTAACCTTAAATATTTATACGCGCAAAAAAACAGTTGCCAAATATAAACGAAATAATATATCATATTTTATATAAATCTTTTGATAAGGAGCTTCTTATTCTTATGTACAATTTTTCAGCAGGTCCCGGCGTACTTCCCAAGGAAGTTTTGCTTGAAGCACAAAAAGACTTCATCGATTTCAAAGGCAGCGGCATTTCCATTATCGAGGCGTCGCACCGCGGCAAGGTTTACGAGCCCGTTCACAACGAATGTATCGCCCTTTTCCGCGAGCTTATGAACATTCCCGACAACTACGACGTGCTTCTCGTGCAAGGCGGCGCGTCGACGCAGTTCGAAGCAGTTCCCCTCAACCTTTTGAAAAAAGGCCGCGCCGATTATATCGTGACCGGAAACTTTGCGAAAAAGGCATACAAGGAAGCGCAAAAATACGGCGACGTCAGGGTTGCGGCGTCAAGCGAAGACAAAAACTTCACCTATATCCCGGACTTTGACGACTCGTCTTTCAGAAGCGATATCGATTACGTCCACTGCACCAGCAACAACACAATTTACGGCAGCCGCATGAGAAAATTCCCGTCGGTCGAAACGCTCGTCTGCGATATGTCCAGCAACATTTTGTCCGAAGTGTACGACGTAAATAAGTTCGGCGTGATTTATGCCGGCGCGCAAAAAAATATTTCCTGCGCGGGCGTTACCGTCGTAATAGTCCGAAAAGACCTTCTCGATCAGGCGATGCCCATTTGCCCGACTATGCTCAAATGGTCGACGCAGGCAAAAGAGAACAGCCTTTACAACACTCCCCCCTGCTTCTCGATTTACATCGCAAGCCTGACGCTCAAATGGCTTAAAAACCTCGGCGGCATTCCCGCAATTCAGAAAATCAACGAAGAAAAAGCAAAAATGCTGTACGACTACATCGACAACAGCGGTTTCTATACCAACCCCGTCCGTCCCGAAGACAGAAGCATGATGAACGTGCCTTTCGTATCCCCCTCGAAGGAACTCGACGCGGAGTTCGTCGCAGGCGCGGAAGCAAACGGAATCATGGCAATCAAAGGACACCGTCTTGTCGGCGGAATGCGCGCGTCCATTTACAACGCGATGCCCGTCGAAGGCGTCAAACATCTTATCGCCTATATGCAAAAATTCGCGGCGGAACACAAATAAGAGGTCGGTATGGTAAAAGTATTAAAGTTAAATTCGATAAGCCCGAAAGTCAATGACGTATTGGACAAAAATTACGAAATTACGTCGGAATGCGACAACCCCGAACTTATTCTCGTGAGAAGCGCGCAGATGGCTGATTACGTTCTTCCCGAAAGCGTCGTCGCGATAGGTCGAGCGGGCGCGGGCGTGAACAATATTCCCCATGCCGAATACGCAAAACGCGGCGTGGTCGTTTTCAACAGCCCGGGTGCGAACGCAAACGCCGTGAAAGAGTTGGTCATCACCGCCCTTTTGCTCTCTTGCCGCAAGATTATCGAAGGAATTAAATGGGTAAACTCTCAAAATAACGCGGAAGGCGGCGTTGCGAAAATTGTCGAAAAAGGCAAATCGCAATTCGTCGGCGGCGAAATTTCAGGAAAAACGCTGGGCGTTGTAGGTCTTGGCGCAATCGGCAGAAAAGTTGCTGTCGCGGCAAACGCCCTTGGTATGAATATCGTCGGATACGATCCGTTTTTCAATAAGGACACGGATTTGGGGATTGAACTCGAAGTCGTCGATACTTTGGACAAAATTTACGAAAAATCCGATTTCATTACCCTTCATCTTCCCTACAACGCAGACACGAAAGGTATGATCGACAAAGCCGCGATTTCAAAAATGAAAGACGGCGTCGTCATCGTCAACTGTGCAAGGGGCGAACTTGTCCAAAACGACGATATTATTTCCGCGGTCAAAGACGGAAAAGTTCATAAATACTTCACCGACTTCCCGTCGGAGCCGCTTTTGAACGTCGACGGCATTATCGCCTGCCCGCATCTCGGCGCGTCCACCCCGGAGGCCGAAGACAACTGCGCCGTTATGGTCGCGACCGAACTCAAAGATTACTTTGAAAACGGCAATATCAAAAACTCGGTGAACTACCCCGCCGTTTTTGCAGCAAGAAAAAACCACAGGATTACCGTCCTTGCGGAAGATAACCCTGCGGTCTCGTCGCTCATCGCCGACTTTGCGGATAAAAACGATGGAAAAGTAACCTGTTCCGGAAAAAACGGCAATCTTTACGCAATCATTGACTCGGACAAAGAATTTTCGTCCGATTCAGTCGCAAAACTTGCCGCCGCGCGCGAAGTTTATCGCGTCCGCGAAATTATTTGATTTTTCTCCCGTCGGGATTGTTGACAAGTCCGAGCACGATTAAAAGCCCTGCGACCGCGTTGACAATCCCGTACGCTACGGGTTCGTTTATTTTCAGACCGCACGCTTCGAGAAGGTAAAACACACTGCCCGCAAGCGTCATCAGATACCCGTAATTTTTAATCTTTTCCCTGAACCAATTGAACCAATTTTTTATTCTTTCCTTCATCGTCCGCCCCCAAAATATCAGTTAAATATATTTTTTAGTTTTCGTCGTTGCGCGCGATTTCAGGACGCTTAAAAGTTTCTCGTAATTGTTTCCGAGATAGCCCTTCATTGTGCCGCTTGCTTCAAGCGCTTTTACCGCGACGTCGGGATCGAGCGACGTATAAAAACTCAAAGCGACGTTGTAACGTTCGGCAAAGTTTCTTGCTTTTTCGCCGGTGTAGCCGTTCGCCTTTTCGTACGCGTCCTGTTGTTGCTTTTCAAGGCGTTTGTTCGCTTTGTAGTTTTCGACGTATTTTTGTTTTTCCTTTTCGAGTTTCAGATTTTCGTCGGTTTCTTTCTTTTCAAGCGCGGCGTTTTTCTGATTCTGATCGGCAAGTTGTTTATCCCTGTTTTCTTGCAGTTTATTGATTGTTTCGGTGATTTCGACGGCTTTTTTAAGGTCAAGGTTGCTTAAAGCCTCGTCGCGCCTTCTGTTCAGAGCGTCGGATTTTTCCTCAAAACTCAAAAGCGCGTCGCTTAAAATATCGTCGGCTCTCGCTCTGCCCGCGTTTGCGGCTTCGCCGTATTCGTTAATCGCGCTTTCAAGGATACTGCCCCTTGCGATGCCCTGTTTCACCGCCCTGTTTTTGCTGTTTTCCCTGAACGCGTCGAAAAGGCTTTCGATTTCGGAAAGCGTTTTTTTGTGCGTTTCTTTGGCTTTTTCGCGCTGCTCGTTGAGTTTTACAAGGTCGTCGTACGCCTGTTTGTCGATTTTTTCAAGGCTCGACTTGTAGTCCGACTCCGCCTTATCGTTTGCGACGGCTTTGATTTCGTCGTCGGACAAAACGTCGTAGTTCACCCTGTCGTATTTCACCGGTTTGAAAATTTCGTCAAAGTCGGGATCGGGCGCGGCGGGGTTGTTTTTGTTGTACTCGTCTTCAAGCGCTTTCAACTGCCCCGTGATTTGACTTTCGCGCCTTAACGCGTTATTGACTTTTTCGTTTTCTTCGGCCGCCTTTTGTTTTTTGGTTTTGAAAAGTTCTTTGATATCGTCCCACCAACTATTTGCCATTATTGATTTCCTCCAAAGCCGCCACCCGTTTTTCAAGCGCACGCAAATAATTTTCAAGGGTTTCGACGGTGATAAAAAGTTCGTTAATTTTATTATCCATAAGCATTTTTTACGATAAATCCACCGTGATCGACGGCGGAGTAACGGTATAACTTCCCGATTCGCTGTTTTCTTTCAGATACACGCGCATTTTTGAAAACGCACGGTTCACGATGATTTTTTGCGGAAGATCCGCGCCTTCAAGGGCATATTCGATTTTATTTCCGTCAAGTTCCAGCCCGAGCGTTACCGTCCCGTGCGCCGTGAGCATGACGTTCCTGACGCTCTTTTGCTTTTCGGGATAACCGAGGTCGGTGTAACCCGTCGTCCAGTACCTTGGCAATTTGTCGGAAAAATACCTGCCCGTGTCCGAAAACATACCGATAAGGTGCTTGTTCACGCCTGCAAACGTCATGAATACCGACGAAAGCGTATGCACGTTGACCGCCTTTATAAAGCGTATATCCATACCGCGAAGCAAGGTCATTTTGTTCTTTTTTACGTCGCACACCGCAAGCCCGTTCGTGTTGTAAACGCCCTGATCTCTTACTTCGTCCAGAAATTTGACGGCGAAGTCCCCCGGGAAAACCATGTTGGCGGCAAGGAAATATTTCCCGTCCATACCCGTTGCGACGGCGTTTCTTTTGTCCGACGACAAAAAATCGGACAAATCCGCAAAAATATTCTGCACGTTGTAGCCGTCCAGACACTTCAACCCTTCTTCCGTCAAAAAGACGATGCGGTCGCCGAGCGGCACGATCGTGTCGGGATAAATTCTTGCCGACGCCGTGTAAATTTTCGACACCGAAAAGTCGGTTTGCGCGCCGAATGCGGTCAGCCTTTCCACGCCGAAATCTCTGAAAACGTAAACGTAGTTCAGAAATTTCACGACTTTGATTACCTTGCCGCCCTCGTCGTCGAAGTCGATATAGCCTGCGCCGTCGCCCGATACTTTCCAGTTTTCGGGGTTGAAGTCGGCGGAAAACCACACCTTGTTCTGTTCTCCCGAAACGGTTGCGAAAATTCTTTCGGCATGCACGCACATACTTGTCATTTTCGGTGCGTTTTCGATTTTTTTCAAGGTCGTGCCGTCGTAGGTGTAAAAGAATCCGCGCTCACTCGACGCGAGAAACAAATCCTTTCCGTTATACCGATAGCACGCGCTGCAATCTTTTCCCGCCGCCGCAAGATTTACGATTTTTCTGAACGTGTCGCCGACGGTGAAGACGCTCGTTTCGTAATATTCGTTATCCGTTGTTCTGACGATAAGTCTGTCGTCGCGCTTGTTCGTCGTCGCGTCGAACTTTCTGAACAAATGCAGGCTCATCGGCACGACTCCTTCGGGCAGCGACGCGACGGCGTGGCGGAACGCAGGGGTAACGTCGCTTGGAAAAGTCGCGGCGGAAATGCCGTATTTTCCCGCAAGTACGCCCTTTTCGTACGTGAAGTTATACGACATCGGTGATGACGTCGGGGATGAAATCGCCTCGTCTTTCGTCGTCGAAACTCCGCGGAATTCGTCACTTTTAATCCTTATTCTTGTGAATGTTTTTCCGCGCACTACGCCCACCTCCTCGGTTTCACGTATCTTCCCGCGCCGCTGTGCGCTTTCAGCGCGCAAATACCTTCTCTGAACTTCTTTTCGGCTTGCGCGCCGAGGTCGATAAGGTTGTTTGCGTATGCGTATTCCGCAACGACGCCTTCCGACAAAAGCCAGCACGGGACGTTGCCCGGAAGTTCGGTCGAAAGCGAATACGACGGCAAAAGCGCGCAATATTCAAAGGTCGCTTCTCCTGAAAAATCGCTTTGTATATACGTCGGATACGCCTTGATTTTCCTTGTTTCCGCGCCGCGTTTCAATGAAATCGGATACACGATTTTCGGGTTTGTCAACGTCGAATATTGAAGTTTCCCGTCGACGAGCGTCACGTTTTCCGTCACAACGAACGGGAAATACGCGCTTATTATCTCGGAATGTACGTTTTCGACCGAGCACAACAAAATATCGACAAGTCTTTTTTGTTCCGCGGTAAGGTTTTCGGCGTCGGTAACGTCGACGACGCCGTACCCGAGTTTGACGAAACAGTTTTTAATTACATCGCTTACTTTCATTCAGATCTCCTCAAAATCAACTTTTCGTGCGTCGGGGTGCTTTTCGTAATACCTGAACGCGTTTTTCGATTTATAATCGACCTTATCTTTCAATTCTTTTTCTTTTGCGGCTTCGATTTTCAGATTCTGATCGTCGATTTCTTTCAGGATTTTGTCAAGGCGTTCGATTCTCGTTTTATAAAGGTAGTCGATAAGCCTTGCGTCGAGTTTTTCGTAAGGACACACGACCTGCAATTTTCCTTTTGCGAACACCTCGTATCTTTTCCCCGCCGTATCGTAATAAATCTCGTAATCGGGGTGGATTTCTTTCACCCTGTCGCACACGTCGTATAAATCGTTGTAAATTCGTATTTTCATAGCGTCCCCCGCAAGGGGGCGCGCGGCAAAGCGCGCGCCGGAATTGTCATTAAGTTTCCGTCAATCAGTCGACGGTGATATTAGTGATTTTCGCCTGACCAACGGGACGTTCGCACATAAGGTCGGCGTACTTGACAAGCGTTGCGCTGTATGCCGCGCTGCCAGCTTCCTGTTTCAGAATTCCGCCTGCCGCGTCTTCGATCCAACGCCAGTCGCAAAGCTGATGCAGTTTGAAGTCGTCGGTGTTCAGAAGGTACATATCTTTCTTTCCGCAGAAGCGGTCGACGACGAAAGGAATTCCGCTGTACGACAACGCCTTATAGCCGCAGTCAAGATTCATGACGTCGACGTTGTGGTTGGAACTTGCACAGTACGCGACGTACTTTTTCCTGACGGCGTAGCTTGTCACGATAAAGTTGACGATACCGCCGGAACGTTCTTCGACGTGATCGATTGCGTCCTGGATAAGAGCCGCGGACATTGCGCCGCCGGTTGCGTCATTGTACGGTGTAAGGAAGTCGTAGTCGGCGCGGGTAAGACCGTAAAGCGTACTTGACGTGCCGAAAAGGGACTCTAAACCCGTCAATTCGTTGCTTCGGCTGCCTTGAACGTAAACGATGCTGTCCTTGCCCTGAACGGTGGGAAGGTTTGCAGTGAGCGTAACGACGTTGTTCGTGTGGTCGACGCTTTTGACGACTTTGTTTTTCATCGCGTTTGTAATCACCCCGCTCGTTTCGATGTCGATGACCATACCGGCTTCGATTTTCGATGCGTCGTCAACCATGAATTTTGCAAGATTTTCGTTGCCCGAATATAAGACCGTAGTTGCGAGTTTTCCGCTGCCGTCGCCGAAAAGCATACGTGCGAAGTTTCTCTTACTTGCCGACAAAAGTCCTTCCATTTCGGCGTTCAGAAGGTTTACGAACGCGCCGGAGTCGTCCATGCTGGCTCTTAAAGCTTTGTCGGAAATTTCGATTTTGCCGAAAAAGTTTTTAAGGTCGGTGGTAAGCGTAACATACGAATTACCCTGCGCCTTGGGAAGCGCGCCCGTTTCGGTGCCCGACGTGATGCCGCCGTTTACGCCGTAGGTTACGAGTTTTTTGACTTCCTTACCGAAAACGTTGTTGCTCGTTCTTTCGACCGCCGCAAGGAAGGGGTTGATTTTCGTGTTGAGTTGCTCGGCAATCACGCCAAGGTAAATGGTTTTTAACGCGTCGCTTGCGTTTGAAATTGTAATCATAAAAAATCTCCTGTTAATTTTATTTGCCCTTGCCCGCCATAGCCATCACCATTTTGCCAGCCTCGCCGACGGTTCTGGGGCGAATTTGTTTTGCGAGAGAGGCTTGTCCTTCCCCGTTGATTGTGCGGACGGTTTTCACGCCGTCGAGATCGGACAGATATTTTTTGATTATTCTGTCGCGGATTTTCTCGTTGGAGAGCACGTTTTCGACAACGAAATCGTCGTCTAAAAGATAATCTTTGGGGGATTTGTAATTGTTCAGGACAACGCGCGCGCCGGCGATTTCCAGACAATTTTCGTTGCTGCCGAGGTCGTTTTTCAATATTTCCTCGGCGATTTCCTTCTTAAAAGGCGCGATTTCGGGACGCGATTCAAAAAAGTCGTCGACTTTTTGCTGCCAGTCGTTTTGTGCGTACGCTACGTTTGAAGGGGCTTTTTCCGAAAGTTCCTTTTCAAGGGCTTTCAGTTTCTGCGACCTTTTCGTAAACTCTTTTTCAAGGCATTCGTACGCCTTCAACAATTCGTCGGGCGTTTTGAAACGGGACGTTGTTTCGCCTGCGTTTTCGGACGGTGCGTCCGTTTGAACGGTGGTTTCAACTTCATTTTCTTGCATAACGTTCTCCTTATAAATTTATATTTGCCGCGTCGATAAACTCGCGATGTTTATTGACGTGCGCGGCGATGGTTTCTTTCATTTTCACGTCCATATCGAACTCGGGCGAAAGCATAAATTTCGTGTGTTCCTCGATATGGATTTCGTGGTCGTCGAATGAGTCGGGGATAATTTCTCTTTCGCCGAAAGCGCGGTTTTCGCGCTGCGCTTTTTTAAGGTGCAAATCGGCGATGTCCCTGCTGTTTTCCCAGTTTCCGAAGCCGAGAGTTTCCAGAATTTTGCATTTCGTGCGTTCGGAATATCTGCCGTTTTCGTCGGTCAGAAGTCCCAGATTCATAAGTTCCAGCACCATATTCTTCCTTGACGACGGCGTTTCGATAAGTTCGTTTTCAGTGTCGAAGACAAGGTCGTCAGACGTCAGATCCGACGCGCCGAAATACAGCATTTCAAGTTCCCCGTTTTCGCCGGCGATACTTCTCAGTCTTCTTGACTTTGCAAACTGTTTATAAAGTCTTAATATGTGCTTGCCGGATTCCCTGACAGCCTCGCGGATATTTTCTGCGGTGACGGATATTCGGGTGTCGTCCTGCTCGATAAGCATGGAAATCGCGACGCCCGACGTCACGTTATCGGGAAGTTCCGAATATTTCATAATCTCCGACACGCCTGAAATCATCGTAAATTCTTCAAGCAGTCGATTTTCTTCCAGATAAAAATCGTGCGGTATACTGCCGGGGTTTAATAGCGCGGGCGGATTGCTACCCTGTCTGTAAACAAGGATTTTCCCGGGCGCAAGCCCTTCCGCTTCCAACTGATCGGTATCGACGCTGCCGTCCTCTGTTGCAAGCACGCCCATCGAAAGTCTGTTCAGGAATTCGTGCTTGCGGTTTTTCAGGGCGTTGTACGCGCGCTGGACAGGGATAATTCTTTCGATGACGGAAGTCCCGAAAAACACGCCGACGTTATCCAGCGAGTTCTGCTTGATAAACGGATACTGTCGTTTGCCGCCTTCCCCGTTGACGTAAGGCAAATCGCCTAAGTACAGCAGGGTGTCGCCCGCAACGATGATAAGCCGCCCGTCCTTGAACTTTGCCGTGGGTTTTTCGTACTTTTCGATGACGACGACGGCGTCGTGGCGCACTTCGTCGATGATTTTCGGCACCGACGCGGTGTATCCGAATCCGCCTGTTACGCCCGTCTTGTCAAGGGTGAACACGTTCACGTCCTCGCCTTTGACGTCTACGCCCCATATACGCTTCACGTCGTCCACGGAATAAGCCTTTGCGTGGATAATCGACGGCTGATCCTGCAACGACTCGATTTGCAGATTTTCGGGATAAATTTCAAAAGGCGGACACACCGTGATGTCGACGTCGCCGTCGTAAACGGGCTTTCCGTCAAGGATAAACTTTTTGCCTTTTTCGTTATTCCACGCGATTTTGTAAAATACGCTGCCGCAGGTTTCCGCCCATCCGTTCGCCTTTTGCAAAAGCGCGGAAAAGCAATTTTCTTCCATTATGCTTTGCAGGATTGCGGTTGCGAATTTCGCGCTTTGCACGTCGCACTCGTCGCTTGTTTTCGGTCGGATCGACACGCCCGATTTGACGCGCGTCAGTTTTGCAAGTCGGGTTTCGACGATAGGCGCGATATGGTTGTAAACTTCCCGTTCCTGCCAGTAATACTGCCTGCCGTAGTCGTCGATGTCGCCCGTCGGCGTGATGCTTGCGTACTGATTTCCCATAAGAAAGTTCATGTTAAGCCGCCAGGCAAGTTCGACGGGACGGCGTTTCTGACGTCGCTCTTCAAAATCCTGTTTGACTTCTTTCACGATTTGGTCGTGAAGCGCTTTTTTGTCTTTTTCTTTCATAGTCATCCTTTCCTTTCTATATTTGCAAACTCGGTAAGGAGCCTGCGTTTTTCGTTTTCGAGTTCTTCGTCGGACAGGGTTTCGAGCCCGTCCATATCGAGAACGCTTTTGATTGCCGCGGTGTCGGGCGGATAATATTTTGAGTTGACCTTCCTTTTGACAAGCACGAGGTTTCCGTCGCCGTCCGAGGAGTATTCTTCGGATATTTCGGTTGCGGTAAAGCCTTCGGCTTTCTTTTTCAGGGCGTCAACGTAAACGTCATCGTTTTTCATATCTTCCTCGTTTCAATTTTCTGATAAGATTGTCTTTGTCTTCGCCGATAAGCCCCTTGTCCGTCTTAAAGAGCGCGTCCTGCGGCTCTGGACGGGACATGACGAAATATCTTAGGTCGTCCATAGCGTGGTCGTCGCGTTTCACGGGACGGTCGCCGTCACCCCAGTTGTACCCTTTGATTTCCCTTATCATATTCACGCAGTTTCTGAAAATGTAAATGCGCGGCGGACGTTCGAAAAACAGCGATTTTATCCTTGAAATTCCGCTGAAAAGGTTTTTGTCGACTTTGGAATTAACAAGTATTCCGTTGTCATAAAAGAGTTCTGCGACGCTTTTCTGATAAGCGAGCGTGCGTTGCTCGGACGCGCTGTCGATAAGTGCCGAAAGTCTTCCTTTTCCGTCGCGCGCCCAGCCGAGACTGTCCGCAAGTTCAAAAATCTTTTTTACGTGGTGGTTTATGTCTTTTCCCGCCTCGTAATGCTCGCCCACGACGTAAATCACACCGTCGCCGTCCACCGCGTAAAAGTGGCACGACAGCGGGTTTTTAAGCCCCGGGTCGATTGAAATATTGCACTGCCACTCGCGCGGGACGGGAAACGGATCGATAACGTGCACGTTCTCGTCGAATTCCGAATACACAAGCCCGCCTTCCGACTTGAACCGTCCGAAACGACGCGATTCCTGCAAGTCGTCGGACGTCGAGGCGATAAGTTTTTCAACCTCGTTTTCGTCAAGGTATGGGTTGTCTTTCCACTCCATTTGCTCATACCATATTTCGGGATTTTGACGGACGTTCAGATATATCTCGTCGTACACCCACGTCAGACCTTTCAGCGGCGTCATCGTGCAATAAATCTCGCCGCACCTGTCAAGGACGCGCATCACGCATTCTTCGTAAATATCTTTCGGCGGTTCTTCGTCAAACCACACGAAATCGAGGCTCGCGCCCTGAAATTTTTCGCGCCCCTGATCCGCGCTTTTGAAAGAAAGACGGCTTGTCCCGCCAAACACGTTTTTGACGACGATGGTGTCGATGACGCCGTTTTTCAGGCTGTCTTTCCTGCCCTGCTGCATTACGACGTCCAAAATCCAGTCGGGCGAAAGATACGAAAGTATCTTTTGTTGCGCGACTTCCCTTTGCACCTCGTACGACACCGACACCACCCACCCCGTTATGTCGGGCTTATTCTTTTTATAGGGGTGGATTCCGCGAAGTAGCCAGACCGTTTCGACCGCGCCGCACTCGGTTTTTCCCGTTCTGTTTCCGCCGAAAACCCAGCGATTTTTCTTGTCGCACTTATGAAACTCCATTTGTTTTTTATGCACGACCTCGCCCGAGTTGTAGTTGACGAGGCGGTCAAGACCGCGCCTTTTCGACATCTCGTTTTCGATTGCGCGGACTTTTTTGATAATTTCGATTTGGTTTTCTTTCATTTTCCGGTGATAAAACACTTTATTTTTATTGAATAGTGTTATATAATTTAATGCGTATGGTTAATATTGTTAAAGGTGCGAATTTGAAAAAGTTAAGTATTCTTGTCATACTCTTGATATCCGTTACGTGTCTGACGTTTGCGTTCATGCCTGCAAGCGCAGTTTCTCACGCCGAAACGGACGGAACGTATCAGCTCGGCACATACCGCGTGAAAAACAACGTGTCGCTTGACGTATACACTCGTTTATTAAACGGCACGGAAATTAAACTTTTTGAAATTCCTTCGACGTATTATTTCGACGTTACCGAAATCGACGGCGACGTTTTCTATATTAAATACAACGGGCTTGACGACCTTTACGTCAAAGACGCCTCGAACTTCGTTTCCCTGACCGACGCCGACAAAGAACCGCTTGGCGGTTTCACCATCGAACTTTCGTTGTCAAGCGACGCTTCGTTTTACGTGAAAGGAAGGTCCGGTTTTACCACGAAAACTCTTACCCCGGCGGAAGCACCTGCAATTACGTTCATCGGCAAAGGCGAATACGACGGCACTTCCTGCATTTACGTCAGATGCGGCGGGGAATACGGATATATCCCCACAAGTTGTCTTAAAACGAAAGACGGCGGCGTAGCGATGACCGACTATATCATCGACTTGCACCCGAACTACCGCCCCACCGTCGTTCCCGACAAAACCGTTGAAACGAAAGCGGCGGATCCCAACAAACTCACCCGCATTATTCTTATCGTCGGCATTGTCGTGCCTGCGCTTGTCATTGTGCTTCTGCTGTTCAAGCCTTCCAAAAAAGGTCGCTACGATTACGACAGAAACAGCACGATGAACGATTACGGCGCGTCGCCCTACGACCGTCCCCGCAGTCGTTACCGCGACGATTACGACGACGGCAGACGACGTGACGATTATCGCCGCGACAGACGCCCCGACGACGACTACGACGACGGATATTACGACAATCGTCGTTACTAATCCATCACGCCGTACTCGTTTGAGAGTCTGAAACAAGTTTCCTTGTAAATCATCAGATCGCCGAACTCTGCGGCGACTTTTTCTTGCGGAAATTTCAGGTATTCGAGCTGCGTCGTGAAACTTGTGATCGCCGTGTCGTACAACCTGAAAACCTGTCTTATGGACACGTCGAGCTCGTCCGCCATTTCCTGAAACGTCAGCCCTTTTATAAAGCGCATTATGATTACGCGCATATCTTCCGACACAAGCAAATTAAAGGCTTTGTCGATAAGAAGTTTCAGGTTGATAAGGCGAATTTTTTCGTCGTTCATATCAATGATTTTTTCATAAGTTTTCATTGTTTCAGCCGCGCCGTACCCGTAAAAACTGCGGCTTGCGATTTTCAATACTTTCTTTTCGTTTCGTCGGATTTCTTCCGGGATTCTTTTGTACAATGTAAGTAAAATTTTGGTGTTAAGTGCGTCGTTCATACCTTTTCCTCCCGCTGACAAACACACTATACAACCCGAAAATTTGAAAAGTCAACGTTTTATGACATCGGCGAAAAGCGTCGAAAAACGTCGCAAAAAAGGACGAAAAGACAAGGTTTTTGTCATCTCTTTCAATAAATTATAAAAAGTGCGAAAAAAAGCGCGGATTCCAAAAAATCCGCGCAAATGTCAAAATATAAAAAGTTTTGTCGAAAAGGTTCTTTTCTTAAAAATCAGTCGTCTTTTCTTAAAAGTTCGTCTTGCAGGTCGATACGCTCCGAAATGGGCGCGGTATTGACGATCGTGTAAGCGTCGGTGTAGTAACGCATGCTCTTGCTTTCGTAATAAAACACAAGTTGCATAACGTGAATGTACGTAACGAGCATGGATCCGAGCACGAAAAACGCCACGCCGAACGTGATAAGCGTCATCAGCATTATAAGCGAGTATATGACGAAAATCACGATGCAGTTTGCGCCGAAAATTTTGCCGAAGTATTTTTTCATATAAGAAAAGCCGGTTTTAAGCGCGCCGAAATATTTTTTCTCTCCCCCGACGACCATTTCGGGGATAACGCCCGACGAAAACGTCAGACGAAGCGCGATAAGTACGACGGCGCAAACAAGCGCAAGTGCGAATGTAAACACGCCGATGATCGGGAAAAACAGTTTTATTACGCCGTAAATCGCAAAGAATATCGCAATATCCGTAACCATTGTGATTATCGTATGGAAAAACGCGTACTTGGCGCACAGCGAAAAGTTTTTCAATATATTACTCAAAAGCCCGTACGACATATTGCTGCTCATGAAATTGCTGATAACGTCGGAAATCGCGGGATAGCAAAACGACATCGCAAGCCTTATGAAAAACGAAACCACAACGACGGTTACCCAGAAAGCCGCCGTCGCGTTCGTGGCGTTCATAAGGTCGATTACCGTGTGATAAAAGGTTTTACCGCTTGCGATAACCTGCGAAAACGTCGTCTGTCCCCTTAAATAATCGGCGAAAGTATTTGTGACGGCGGTGAACGATTCGGTCGTTTCGGGGTTTTTGATAACCTCGTTGAAGGTCGGCATAACCGCGCTTGCGGCGATTGCGATAACGATCGCGGTGACGACGAACAAATACAAAAACACGCGATAATTTATGTTGAATTTTGAGAATAAAATGTTTATTGCGCTTCTTACTTCCATATCAGTTACCTTTCCTGCGTTTTTTGTTCTCTTTCCAGATATCGATTTTTTTCAGGTCTTCCCTGTCGATGCCGTTGATATCGAAGAACATCGTGTACATATATATTACGTAAAATACGATTGAAATCGTAAGGAGAATCGCGTCCAGCACGACGTCGAGTTTCAGATTCAGCACCGAGTTCACAACCATAAGTATGAGCATCGGAAGTGTCGGAATCATCAGACTGACCATCGTCGGGAAAATTTGTTTCGCGCCCTGTCTTATCGCAAGCCCCAACGCCTTTGTGCTGCTGAGCCCCGTCTGCAACATTGTCGGCACCCACAGTATCGTTGCGGCAAGCAGGAAAAGTTCCGCGGCGTACAGCGCGACGTACCATATAAGCGACAACGCGAACGCCCATTCGATTTGCAAGGAGTGCGTCAGCAGATAAAACATAACGACCTGCAAAAACTTGAAAATTTCATATACGACGAAAAGCGTCATCGAAAATTTCAGCGCAGTCAGGAAGTTGAAATTGAGCCTTGTGAGAATCCTGTCGAAACCGAGATTGAATTCCCCGACGCGCATGTGCCTTTCAACCGCGCCGAAAAGTATGCTGAAACACACGGGGATAACGATAAGCCCCACTATGCCAAGATAATATAACTTCGGATTTATCCCGGACGCGACAAGGTAAATCGTCCTGAAATCCGCGCCATAAAACGCCCTGAAATTGCAAAAATAATCGATCGTGCCGTACGGAGAAAACACAAACACCGTAAGCACCGACGGGCACACGGCAAGAAGCAGCAAATACCAGATATATTTGTTGCTGTATTGAAGAGTCATTCTGAAATATTTCATTCTCTTCTTTTCGGAATCGATTTTTGAGCGGATTTTGTCTTTCATTAGATTGCCTTATTGTTTTGATTATTCTATAATTATATACAATAAAGACGTATATTGCAAATAAAAACGTCAACTTAAAAGGATAATGCGACTATGACGTGCAGACTTTGCCCGAATTTATGCGGCGTTGACCGCGACAAAAGTTACGGTTTGTGCCTTGCCGATAACAATATTCACGTGTCGTATCACGGCATACACGAATGGGAAGAACCCGTGATAAGCGGCGGGCGCGGATCGGGCGCGATCTTCTTTTCGGGTTGCACGATGCGCTGCGTATTTTGTCAGAACGCAAAAATAAGCAGGAAAGTTACGGGAAAGGCTTATTCGCCGAAAGAACTTGCCGCGCTTTTTGAATACTACGACAAGGTCGCGGACAATATCAACCTTGTTTCCGCAACGCAATATGCCGACGGCATAATAAAAGCGTTTTCGTATTACACCCCGAAAAACCCCGTCGTATGGAACACAAGCGGCTTTGAAACTATTGAAACGGTGCGCGCGCTCGCGCCTTACGTCAACGTTTGGCTGCCCGACTTAAAATACGTTGACAGCGCGCTATCACGGCGTTTATCCGGTAAATCCGATTACTTTAAGTACGCTTTTGACGCAATTTCCGAAATGATCAGGCTTTCCGGAAAAGTAAAAATCGAAAACGGACTTATCAAATCCGGCGTAATCGTCAGACACCTTATACTGCCTTCTCATATCGACAACACGTTGGCTGTCTTAAAAGTTTTTGCGGACAATTTTAAGGACTCTGCCTTTCTTTCGCTCATGGCGCAGTACGTGCCGATAAACGTCGAAAACTTCCCCGACATCAACCGCCGTATCACTCCGCTTGAATACAAGCGCGCGCTCAACGCTTTGTCGGAACTTAATATCGAAAACGGTTTCGTGCAGGATCTCGAAAGCGCGACCACCGCGTACATTCCCGATTTTTAACAAATATTTCGCAACAAAAAAAGGATTAAGGCAACGTTCCTTAATCCTTTTAATTTTTGGACAAAATTTACTTCAAGTCTTCGATACGGGCGACAAGTTTTTCTTTCAGTTCCCTGTTCTTTTTCAACTTTTCGGTTTCCGCGTCGACAAGCTGTTTCGGTGCTTTTGCGATAAAGCCTTTGTTGTTGAGCATGCCTTCGCCCCTTGCGATTTCCTTGTTTACGCCGTCAAGTTCCTTATTAAGCCTTGCGATTTCCTTATCGGTGTCGATAAGTTCGCCAAGCGGGATAAAGATTTCGGCGTAAGGGGTAACGAGCGCGGACAGTTTCTTTTCGTCGGGTTTTTCATCGGTCATCACGACTTCGCCGACGCCCGCCATCTTTTCGATGTAGGTCGAAAGTTTTTCGACGACCGCCGCGTGTTCGCCCGCTTTGACGTACACTTTGATTTTCTTCGACGGCGCGACCTGCATTTCGTTTCTGACGTTTCGGATTGCCTTAATGATATCCATCACGCCTTCAAAGGCTTTCGCTTCCTTATAATAGTTAAACTTTTTGTTGTATTTCGGCCATTCCTGCATCATAAGCGCGTGGCGTTTCCCGGTCTGTTTATACTGATAAATCTCTTCGGTTACGAACGGGATAAACGGGTGCATGAGTTTCAGAATTTCGTCCAGAACGAAATTGAGAACGGTCAGCGCGTTAAGTTTCGCCCTTTCGTTGTCGCCGTAAAGCATGGGTTTGGTCGCTTCGATATACCAGTCGCAGAAGTCGCTCCAAACGAAGTCGTAAAGTTTGCCGGTGGCAAGCCCGATTTCGTATTTGTTAAGGTTTATCGTGACTTCTTTCACGACGTTGTTGAGCCTTGACAAAATCCACTTATCGGCGTAAGTCAGGCGGATATCTTCCAATTTTTTGAAATCTTTGCCCTCGCTGTTCATAAGGACGAAACGGGACGCGTTCCAGATTTTATTGATGAAGTTCCTTGCAGACTCAACCTTTTCTTCGATAAATCTCGTATCGCCGCCGGGGGCAACGCCCGTTGCAAGCGAAAACCTTAATGCGTCCGCGCCGTACTTGTCGATGATAAGCAAGGGATCGACGCCGTTATTTAAGGATTTCGACATTTTTCTGCCTTCGCTGTCGCGCACGATGCCGTGAATAAGGACTTCCGTGAACGGCACTTCGTGCATATTTTCGATGCCGCTGAAAATCATTCGCGCAACCCAGAAGAAGATGATGTCGTATGCCGTGACAAGCAAATTCGTGGGGTAAAAATATTTCAGTTCTTCGGTATTTCTGGGGAAGCCGAGCGTCGAGAACGGCCACAACGCACTGGAAAACCAGGTGTCAAGAACGTCTTCGTCCTGCTTGAAATGAGTGCAGCCGCACTTCGGGCAGACCGCGGGCATTTCCTTTGCGACAACCATTTCGCCGCATTCTTCGCAGTAATACGCGGGGATACGATGTCCCCACCAGAGTTGACGGGAAATACACCAGTCTTTGACGTTTTCCATCCAGTTGAAGTAGATTTTTTCAAAGCGGGTGGGGATAAATTCGATACGTTTTGATTTGACCGCCTTGATTGCGGGTTTCGCAAGGGGTTTCATCGACACGAACCACTGTTTCGACACCATCGGTTCAACGACGTTTTTGCAGCGATAGCATTCGCCGACGTTGTGCTTGTACGGTTCGATTTTCACCAAAAAGCCCTGTTCTTTCAGGTCTTCCACGATTTGTTGACGGCACTCGTCGCGGGTAAGCCCTTGGTATTTGCCGGCGTTTTCGTTCATAATGCCGCTGTCGTCCATCACGCGGATGACGTCAAGGTTATGACGAAGCCCAACTTCAAAGTCGTTGGGATCGTGAGCGGGGGTGATTTTCACCGCGCCCGTGCCGAAACCTATCTCGCAATAGTCGTCGGCGATAAGTGGAATTTCACGCCCGACAATAGGCAAAATAAGCGTCTTGCCCAGAATATCCTTGTATCTTTCGTCCTTCGGGTTGACCGCAACCGCCGTATCGCCAAGGAGCGTTTCGGGACGAGTCGTCGCGATGACGACGTATTTGTCGCTGTCCTTCACGGGGTAACGGATATGCCAGAGGAAACTGTCCTTTTCGGTATATTCGACTTCCGCGTCGGAAAGCGCGGTATGGCAACCGGGGCACCAGTTGATAATCCTGTCGCCGCGGTAAATAAGACCTTTTTCATAAAGGCGAATGAAAACTTCCTGCACTGCCGCCGACAGATTTTCGTCCATTGTGAACGCTTGTTTCGACCAGTCGCACGACGTACCGAGGCGTTTTTGCTGTTCGACGATTCTGCCGCCGTACTTATGCGTCCATGCCCAGGCTCTTTCAAGGAAGCCGTCGCGACCGACGTCGTTTTTCGTGAGCCCTTCCGCCTTCATCTGATCGACGATTTTGAGTTCCGTCGCGATACTTGCGTGGTCGGTGCCGGGAAGCCACAACGCTTCGTAGCCGTCCATACGCTTAAAGCGAATGATAATATCCTGAATGGTATTATCGAGGGCGTGTCCCATGTGCAGCTGTCCCGTGACGTTGGGGGGCGGCATCATAATTGTGAAAGGCTCTTTCTTTTTGTTGAAGTGAGCCTCAAAGAATTTGTTTTTCATCCAGTAATCGTAGATTTTCTGTTCGAAACTCTGCGGTTGATAAGTTTTTTCCATATCCATAATACGTACCACTAAAAATTTTTCAATATAAAATACAAAGCGACGTTGCCGCCACTTTGCAAGAGTTCAAAGTATCTGTGCGTTATTACTTTGTTGCCGATTCGTTTTCTGCGTCTTGTGCCACAGGTTCGGATTTTGCGTCTTCCGTCGTTTCGTCAAGCCTGTTGCCGTACTTATCTACTTTGCCCGCCTTGAAATCGGCGTCGAATTTTTTAAGCGCTTTCAGCATAATGACGATATAAGTGACAAGCGCGTAAATCGCAAGCACGCAACCTATGAGCATTACAATCCAGTCAAGGCTCATCTGAATGCCCTGCACCGTCGTGCCGAACGTCCACCATTTGACAAGAAGCGCGTGGAAGAAAGTAAGCACTACGCCGCCCGAAATGACCGCCGACGCGATTTTCCCCGCAAACACCGCCTGAATGACGATTTTGCGTTTCAGGAGCATGGGCGAGAAACAAATCATCAACAGTTCTTTCACCGCGATAAGCACAAGGAAATACCAGGGCATGTAGTTGATGATGACCAGACACAGTATCGACGAAACGTGCATTAGTTTGTCCGCAAGGGGGTCAAACACTTTGCCGATGTCCGACACCATATTGTATTTTCTTGCGATTTTGCCGTCGACAAGGTCGGAGCACGCCGCAACGAAAAATACGCCGAGCGCCCAGTAAATCAAATCTGTCTTCCCTTTAAGTCCGCCGACAAGGCACAACGCCACGAATACGGGAATGCACAACATTCTGAAATACGTGATGACGTTTGGGATAAGCCAGATATCTTCCTTTTTGAAAACAAGTTTATTGGGTTTGTCTTCCATAAAATCACTCCGAAGAGATATTCGTTTTGACACCGTAAGTTAATCAAAACATACGTGATATTATAACACATATTGTTTTTTGTGTAAACTTAATTTAGCAATGCGGGAAACAAAGTAGTAATTTTATATATCTTTAATAATAAATGACTTCCAACCACTTTTCAACGATTGCAAAGTTTTTTCGTATATGATAGAATATTTTTATACTATGCTAATATGGAGGAGTATATGGAAGACGTAAAAACTCTCGTCGGCAAACTTACTCTTGAAGAAAAGGTACACTTACTAAGCGGCAAGACGTTCTGGACGACTTATCCCGTGGAAGGGCTCGGTATCCCGTCGGTGAAAATGACGGATGGCCCGCACGGCACGCGTGAAGAAATCGAGGGCGGCAGCATCACCAACGTGATGAAAGACAGCGTTCCTTCGACTTGTTTCCCCTCTCTTGTCGTTTACGGCAGTTCGTGGGACAGAAACCTCGCTTACGAATGTGCAAAAGCAATCGGACAGGAAGCGGCGACGCAAGGCGTATGCACGGTGCTCGGACCCGGCACGAATATCAAACGTTCCCCCCTTTGCGGCAGGAATTTTGAATATTTTTCGGAAGATCCTTATCTTTCGGGACAAATGGCTTCCGCATTCATCGACGGGCTTCAATCCGAAAACGTCGGCGCAAGTCTGAAACACTACTGCGCGAACAATCAGGAAAACAGCCGTATGTCGATTGACGCAATCGTTGACGAGCGCGCTCTTCGCGAAATATATCTCCCCGCTTTTGAAACCGCGGTCAAACGCTCGGATCCGTGGCAGGTTATGTGCAGCTACAACCGCCTTAACGGCGAATACGTCTCGGAAAGCGACAAGATGATCAACAAAGTTTTGCGCGACGAGTTCGGCTTTAAGGGTATGGTCGTCTCCGACTGGGGCGCAATCAACCGCCGCGTCGAAGGCGTGAAAGGCGGTATCGACCTTGAAATGCCCGGCAATAACGGCTTGCACGATCAGGCGGTTATCGACGCGGTGAACAACGGCACGCTTTCCATGGAAGACCTTGATAAGGCGGTTACGCACGTTCTGGAATACGTCCAAAAAGGCGAAAAGTCGAAACGCGACGGTTACGTTTGCGACTACGCTTCGCACCACGCACTTGCAAGAAAAATGGCGGCGGCAGGCGCGGTACTTCTGAAAAACGATAACGGCGTTCTGCCGTTTTCGAAGACAGACAAAGTCGCGATTATCGGCGCGCTTGCCGAAACGCCAAGGTATCAGGGCGGCGGCTCTTCGCAGATTCACCCCAAAAATCTCGTGTCGATTCTCGACGCAATGAACAAGGAAAATATCTCTTACGACTACGTCCGCGGGTACTCCTTAAAAGGCGACGGCTACAACAAGAAATTGCTGAAAGAGGCAGTTGAGTGTGCAAAATCGCACGATAAAGTCATTGTTGTCATCGGTCTTACGCCCGAGTACGAAAGCGAAGGATTTGACAGACGTCATATGGATTTGCCGATGGGACACAACAAACTTGTGGACGAACTTGCAAAAGTCAACGAAAATCTTGTGGTCGTTCTGGTGTGCGGCTCGCCCGTTACACTTCCCTGGACGAAACGCGTCCAAGCCCTTCTCAATATTTACGTCGGTGGCGAAGCGGGCGGCGAAGGCGCGGTTGACGTGCTGTTCGGCGACGCAAACCCGTCGGGCAAACTTGCCGAAACTTTCCAGAAACATCTCAACGACAATATAAACAGCGCATACTTCCCGATGGGCACGAAAAACGTGCAGTATCGCGAAAGCGTATTCGTAGGATATCGTTACTTCGACAGCGCGAACAAACCCGTGCGCTACCCCTTCGGTTTCGGCTTGTCTTATACGACGTTTGAATATTCCAACCTGAAAGTGTCTTTAGACACGATAACCGACGCGGACGTTCTCACCGTTACGTTTGACGTGAAAAACACCGGCAAAGTCGCCGGCGCGGAAGTTTCGCAGGTTTACGTAAAAGACGTGAAATCAACGATTTTCCGTCCAGAAAAGGAACTGAAAGGTTTTGATAAAGTTTATCTTGAACCCGGCGAAACAAAGACGATTACCGTCACCCTTGACAAGCGCGCGTTCGCGTTTTACAACGTTCTCGTTCACGACTGGACGGTCGAATCGGGCGAGTTTGAAATCCTTGTCGGCGCAAGCAGCCGCGATATTAAACTGTCGCACGTCGTTACGGTCAACGCCCCCGCGGTGCAAATCAAAGATTATTCAAAGGAAGCGCCCTCGTACTATGACATTGCGTCCGCAACCGAACTTCCCATTGAAGAGTTTTCGGCGGTATACGGCGCGGAAGTGCCCGAAAATATCCCCCCGAAACGCGGCGAGTTTGACATAAACAGCACCATCGACGAGGTTTCGATTACCGGATTCGGAAAATTCCTGAAAAAAGTGCTGGTTTTCGGCGCAAAAATCCTCACGAAAGGCGCGGCAAACCAGATGATGGCGGTGAACAGTATCGTAACGATGCCGCTCAGGAGTTTTTCGGGATTCACGGGCGGGCTTGTTTCGGAATCGAGCGTTGACGGACTTGTCGATATTTTCAACAAGAAAAAAGGCGGTTTCCGCAAATTCCTGAAAGGCTTCAAAAAATCCAAAAAACCGCAAAGATAATAACATTAACAACAATTTATATTAAAAAATAAGAAAAGCACCGATTTTTTATTGGTGCTTTTTAATATCGCTTCCATTCAGTACGAAGTACTATGTCATTGCGAAGCACCGCAATGACATAAATAAACCCGCCATAAAAAGGCGGGTTTTAATACTCTTCCCTAAAAACGGCGAGAATTTGATGGATTTTTGGGGTTATTGACGGGTTCGTGCGAAGGAGCGTACTTTGTCGTACGTAACTGAGCAAGGTTCCGTCAAAACGCCGAAAAGGCGCGAATTGTCGCCGTTTTTATGACTTTTGCTCGATCATAGACTTAACTTTCATCAACCTTATCGTCGACGCCCTTTCGTTCTCGTCAAGTTTCATATTGATATACTTTATGGTTTCCTCGATTTGCGGAATCATTACGTATTCAAGAGCGTTGACGCGACGGCGGTTCTTTTCGATTTCGTCGGCGAGCATATTGCAGGTTTTTTCGACTTCCGCAAGTTTTACGAGTTTCACAAGCAGCGTCGAAAGAGTGCCGATCGACGCGTCAAGTTCCGACGTAACGGTGTCGAAAGAATAAGGATATTTGTCCTGTCCTTCGTGTTCGACAACGGAGATACTTGGCACTTCGACGCTCATGACGTTGTCGGACGAAAGCGAAATTTCGGCTTTCGTTGCGGGCATCATCACGGCTTCTTCGATGACGGCGTTGGACGAAACGGCGCGCGCCAGGGTAAAGCCTTTCAACGCGCTTGAAAGTTCGGCCTCGATTTCTTCGCGAAGGCGTTTGTTTTCACGGACGTAAACCATAAACTGTCTTATCATTTCGTCCGACTTATCCTTCAAAAGTTTGTGCCCTCTCGTTGCGGTTTTAAGACGGGTTTTAAGCCGCCTTAATTCCATACGAGTGGGATTAACGTTCATTTTAGCCATTTAATCCCTCGGATTTGTCATAATACATATCAAGGAATTTATCCTTGATACGTTTGAGTTCGTTCCTCGGAAGGAGTCTTAAAAGTTCCCAGCCGATGTCCAGAGTTTCCTTTATACTTCTGTTTGTATTGAAACCTTGCGAGACGTATTTCTTTTCAAACTCGTCCGCAAAGTGCGCGTATTTTTTGTCGATTTCGGTAAGTGCCGCTTCGCCGAGAATGGTTGAAAGTTCCTTTGCTTCCTTGCCCCTTGCGTAAGCCGAGAACAACTGGTTCATCGTGTCCGCGTGATCTTCGCGCGTTTTTCCGACGCCGATACCTTTGTCTTTCAGACGGGAGAGTGACGGCAACACGTCGATTGGCGGCGTTACGCCCTTTTTATAAAGTTCACGCGACAAAATGATTTGTCCTTCGGTGATGTATCCGGTAAGGTCTGGAATGGGGTGTGTCTTGTCGTCTTCGGGCATCGTAAGAATAGGGATTTGCGTAATCGAGCCTTCTTTCCCGTTGATTCTTCCTGCGCGTTCGTAAAGCGTCGCAAGGTCGGTGTACAGATAACCGGGATAGCCGCGGCGACCGGGCACTTCTTTTCGTGCGGCGGAGACTTCGCGCAAGGCTTCGGCGTAGTTCGTGATATCCGTCGTGATGACAAGCACGTGCATGCCCTTTTCAAACGCAAGATATTCCGCTGCGGTCAGTGCCATACGCGGCGTTGCGATACGTTCGACCGCGGGATCGTTTGCAAGGTTGATGAAAAGCACCGCGCGTTCGATTGCGCCTGTTTTTCTGAAATCGGAGATAAAGAAATCCGCTTCTTCAAATGTGATACCGACAGCGGCGAAAACGACGGCGAATTTGCTGTCGCTGTTCAGAACTTTCGCTTGTCTTGCGATTTGCGCCGCAAGTTCCGCATGGGGAAGTCCCGACACGCTGAACACGGGCAGTTTTTGTCCCCTGACAAGGGTATTAAGTCCGTCGATTGCGCTGACGCCCGTCTGAATGAATTCATCGGGATAATCGCGCGCGGCGGGGTTTATAGGCTGACCGTTTACGTCAAGTCTGTCTTCGGGGATAACGGGCGCGCCGCCGTCACGGGGATTGCCGATACCGTCGAAAACGCGGCCGAGCATATCTTCGGACACCGCAAGTTCCATGCTCTTGCCCAAAAATCTTGCTTTGGACGATGACATCTGAATGCCCTGCGACGGCTCGAACAACTGAACGAGCGCCTTATCGCGGTTGATTTCCAATACTTTACCGCGGCGGATTGCGCCGTCTGCGGCGACGATTTCAACCATTTCGTTGTATTTTACACCCTCGACGCCCTCAACGAGCATAAGAGGTCCGACGATTTCGCGGATAGTTTTATATTCTTTAAGCATCAGTCACGTCCTCCCTCGCTGACAAGCGACAGCATTTCTTCTTTAAGGTCTTTTTCAATGTCGTTGAATTTATTTATTTCCGTTTCGGGGATATACTTACTTCTGCCGATTTGTTCCTTGACGGGAATTGCAAGCATATCTTCGATATCGACGCCTTTTTCAAGCGCTTCGAGCCCGAGCTTGTAGTTTTCAAGGATCAGCCGCATCATTTCGGCTTGTTTTTTGAGCGAGGCGTAGGTATCGACCTCGTGGAAAGCATTCTGATGCAGATAGTCTTCGCGGATGGATTTTGCGGTTTCCATCGTCCAGCGGTCTTTTGCGCCGAGCGCGTCCATACCGACAAGTCGGACGATTTCGTCCAGTCGCGCCTCGTCCTGCAAAATCGACATAAATTCCTGACGCATTACGTTCCATTCCTCGCCCATATTGTCGGTGTACCAGTCGGCAAGCCTGTCTGCGTAAAGGGAATAACTTTGAATCCAGTCGATTGCCGGGAAGTGACGTTTGTAAGCGAGCGACGCCGAAAGCCCCCAGAAAACCTTAACTATACGAAGGGTTGCCTGCGAAACGGGTTCGGAAAGGTCGCCGCCCGGAGGCGAAACCGCGCCGATTGCCGTAATCGAGCCGACTGTATCCTCGTTTCCGAGAACTTTTACGATACCCGCTCTTTCATAGAATTCCGCAAGGCGGCTTGAAAGGTAAGCGGGATAGCCTTCTTCGCCGGGCATTTCTTCCAGACGTCCGCTCATTTCGCGAAGCGCTTCTGCCCAACGGGAGGTACTGTCCGCCATAATAGCGACGTTATAGCCCATATCGCGGAAATATTCGGCGATGGTGATACCCGTGTAAATGGACGCTTCACGCGCCGCAACGGGCATATCCGACGTATTCGCGATAAGAATCGTACGTTTCATCAGCGATTGTCCCGTTTTCGGGTCTTTCAGTTCGGGAAATTCTTTCAAAACGTCGGTCATTTCGTTTCCGCGTTCGCCGCAGCCGACGTAGACGATAATGTCTGCGTCCGCCCATTTTGCAAGCTGGTGCTGAACGACGGTTTTACCGCTTCCGAACGGACCGGGAACGGCAGCAACGCCGCCGCGGGCAATCGGGAACAGCGTGTCGATAACGCGCTGACCGGTGACCATCGGCATCGACGGCGAAAGTTTTTCTTTATAAGGTCTGCCTTTACGGACGGGCCATCTTTGCAGCATTTTCAGGTTCTTCTCGCCCTTTGCCGTTTTGACGACCGCGACTGTTTCGTCGACGGTGAAGTCGCCTTCTTCGATTTTTTCAATCGTCCCTTCGACGCCGAAAGGCACCATGATTTTCACGGTAACGATTTCGTTTTCTTTGACGGTGCCGATAACGTCGCCCGACGACACTTTGTCGCCTGCTTTTTTCGTCGGCACGAAACGCCATTTTTTATCGTGGTCGATAGCGGGGATATCGATACCCCTTGAAATACGGTCGCCCGAAGCCTCTTTAAGTTTTTCAAGCGGGCGTTGAATACCGTCGTAAATACCTTCGATAAGTCCGGGCGCGAGTTCGACCGACAGAGGATAGCCGGTTGAATATACGTTTTCGCCGGGGCCCAGTCCCGAGGTTTCTTCATAGACCTGAATGGACGCCTTATCCCCGCGAAGTTCGATAATTTCGCCGATAAGTTTCTTATCGCTGACGCGGACGACGTCGTACATTTTGCTGTCGCCCATATTTTCCGCAACGATAAGCGGGCCGCTGACTTTTACGATTTTACCAACGTTTAAGTCGTTTTTCTGCATAATGTTAATCCTCTCTGTTAAACAAAATATCCGCGCCGATAGCCTTTTCCACGTCGCTTCTTATGCCATCCATACCAAAGCCGTTGCTGCCCTCTCCCGAAGGAATGGGAATGACGGCGGGATAAGGACGCGCCTTATATCTCTGAATGACGTCGCTGACTTTTTCGGCGATTTGTTCGGTAATGAATATGACCGCGCAGTCCCGCGCGAGTTTTTTAAGGACGGTTGCCGCCTCGTCCGCGCTTTCGACGGCGTGGACTTCCAACCCGATTGCCTTGAACGCAAGGACGCTGTCCTTGTCGCCCACGACGGCGATTTTGCCGGTAACCGTATTGTTTTCGTCTTTTTTAAGCATAAAGTTCTCTCGTCCTTTGTCTTAAAAGATTTTTATCAAGGTTGTTTTTGACCGCCGACACGATAAGTTTGACGGCTTTGATTTCGGTGAGCCTGCCGAAGTAATACCCAACGATGGGCGCAACCGAAAACATGTCGTATTTATTGTCCTTGAACAGTTTCGTGATTTTGTTGTCGACGGCGGTTTCGAACCTGACCATGCCGTCCGCGTCCGACAACGCAACGTCGATAAGATCGCCGACGCTTATTAAAAGTTTCGCCTTATCTTTCACGACGTCGTCCGACGACTCGTACAATTCGTCAAACCAAGCCTTATCTATGCTGCCCTTTTCGACAAATCCTTCGTCAAACACGCTTTTGTCAAGGTGAAGTTTCCTGCACCTTAAAAACGCCGAAACGTTTGCGGTGTCGATTAAAAGATTCAGCCAGTCTTTCAAAGCCTGCTGATTGCACTTTGAAATGCGGGCGTACATATCGGAAAACATCGCCTTGTCAAGGGTTACGTCGATAAACCTCGGGCTTCTGTTGCCGTCTGCGAACTGAACGTCGATTGCGTCAAGTGCTTCCGCCATAAAGGACGGATAACTTTCGTAGTTATCGTCAAAAATATCCGCCTTCATTTTGTCGGTGTCGAAAAGCCCTGCGGGCATAAGCATGTCTTTCACGTCATCAAGGCGCAGATACTTCGCTTTTATCAGAACTTTCGCATTGTGATAATCGTTTTTCAGAAGCACGGCGTCCATACCGGTTTTTTCAAGCATATTTTCCTTGAAAAAGTCGACGACGTTTTTTTCTTTCAGCGCGACAAGGTTTTCGTACGAGCGGTAATCGTCAAGCGCGACGCCTTCGGAAAACCCGCATTCCTGCAAGATTTTGAAAGCGTCCTTAACGTTTTCGGCGTCGATAAGACGCGAAACGTGCAGTTGACTCATAAGCCCGTTTTCAAGCGCTTTTATACGCGCGTTGACGTACAACAAATTATCCGCCATTTCAGACACCCTTGAACAAAAGTCCGGCGATTTCGCTTTCGGTTTGTTCTCTCAACAACTTGATTTCGACTTCGAGCGTAAGGTTTTTGTCAACCCCGCCGCCGCTGAGCACGACGCCGCCTTTGAAGTCGCCGAGATCCTTACTTAACGAAAGGTTTATGCCGCGTTTTTTCGAATAAGAATCGAAAAATGCTTTCGTCAGAACTTTGGCGTCGTTTTTTGAAATCGTGACGACGTCGCCGTCTTCGGCAGCAGAATCGAGCATACCTTCGATAAGGTTTTTGTAATCCTTGTCGGGGACGTTTCTGACCGCGTCCGCAGCTTTGTCGTAAACGTCGTCCAGAAGCGCGATTTTTGCGTTGAGCTTTGCCTTTTTAAGGTCAAGCCCGGCGACGGTTATGCGACGACCGACGTATTCGACGCCCGCGGTTTCGGCGGCTTTTTCGGCAACGGAAACTTTGTCCTTTGCCTGCGCCTTTGCCTTATCGAGCGTAGCGGTTGCGTAGTCGTTTGCTTCCGCGACGATTTTATCGGCTTCTTGTCTTGCGTCCGACAGGATTTTTTCAATAATAACGTCTTTTCCTTCCATTTTAATTAAACGATTTTGGGAATGAATACGCCGAGGAACGAGATAAGGAGCGCGAGAACCGCATACGTTTCGACCATGATCGCCATGGTGATTGCCTTACCCGATTCTTCGGGACGCTTCGCAACGAGAGCGACGCCCGACACTGCGACTTTTGCCTGATGGAGTGCGCTCAGCAAACCGACGATTGCCATGGGGAGGCAAGCGAAAAGAATGGTGAGACCGCCCTGCCAGGAGATATCCGTCATACCCGCGCTGTTGAAAACGCCGATTTTAAGGAATACCATAAAGGCGATAAGCAAGCCGTAGATGCCCTGCGTACCGGGAAGAAGCTGCAAAACGAGAAGTTTCGAGAATTTGTCGGGATCTTCCGCAGTGACGCCTGCCGCCGAGCGACCGACCATACCGACACCGATTGCCGAGCCTACGCCTGAAAGTCCTGCCGCGAGCGCTGCGCCGAGCATTGCAAAAACTAAACCTAATGACATAAAAAGTACCCTCCTACTTTTCTATATAGTTGTATTTTGTATTTGAGCCGAGGGGTTTGAAAACGTGTCCGCCGCCCTCGAAAAATCTTCCGAAGAATTCAATAAATTGAAGTCTTGCGTCGTGGATATAAGTGCCAAGCGTGTTGATTGCGATATTAAAGACGTGCCCGACCGCAAAAATGGGGATCGCCACGATAACGCCAAGCACGGATATGCCGTTGAACGTCAGTATATTGATGATAACTTTGCAGATTTCGTTGACGACCATTCCGATGACCGCCGTTGAAAGTCCCAAGCCGAACAAACGGCTGTACGACAATATATCGCTGAAAAAGTTTACGCCGCCGTAAAGTTGCGAAAACCCGCCGAATATCTTTTTGATGCCCTTTTTGCCGCGCCCGCCGAGAACGAGCATCAGCAGTACGCCGACCACCATAAACACGATACCCGCGATTTTGAACCCGTCGGCAAGTTTCAGCAGCATGTTAAGCGCAAGCAGGATAATGCCGATGAGTATCGAAAACCAGCTTATGACCTCGTTGAACAAGCCGATAACGTCTTTGTCGCGTTTTACAAGGAGATATCCTTTCATCGCAAGGCTGACGTTGATTTGCACCACGCCGACCGCAAGGCTTAATCCCAGCATATAAAGCGCGGTGTTCGGGTTTGTTTCGTCAATGGGCTTAAACCAAATTAGTTTTTCCAAAAACGTTCCCGATACGTCAAACGCAAGCCAACCGCCGAAGACCACGCCCCAGATGAACGTCGATAATCCGCCCATTCCGATAATCAGAAGTATTTTGCCTTTTCCGGGAGGAGGTTTCAACAAAAAATATCCCAAAAAACCGCCCAGCATAAGGATAAGTCCGTACACGGCGTCGCCCATCATAATTCCGAAAATAATGAAATAGAAAAACGCGACGACGGGATTCGGATCGACGTCCCGATACGACGGGGGCGAGTACATATTCGTAATGTTTTCGTACGGCGCGACGATTTTGTTGTTTTTGGTAAGAGTCGGCACGCTGTCGCCGGCAACGGGATCGCGCGTTTCGATAACGACCGCGTCGGTGGTGTTTTTAATTGCGCCTACGACCTTTTCTTCCTCGTCTTTCGGGAACCAGCCTTCAAGGACGAACGACGTTTTCGTAAGAGCAAGCCCGTCGGACGCAACGAGTCGCGCGTTTTCGACGGTGTAATAATCGTAAAGTTGTTTGAAGTCGGGAATATCGTCTTCAAAAGACAAAGATTCTTCGAGAAGGCTTTGCTTTTCCCTGTTGAGCGTTTTTACGTCCTGTTCGAGTTCCGCGATTTTTTCGCTTGCGGTAACGTCGAAGTTATACGACGTTTTCACAAAGTCCGCTTCGTTTAGGGCTTCAAAAACCTTGTCGGCGTCGGATTTCAGCGCGACGACCGCAACGGGCAGCATTTTTCCGCCTCCCATAGTTTCGATATATACGGGATATTCGCTCCTGATTTTTTCAAGGACGGAAGTTTTTGAAGAATCTATAACGCCGAGAACGACCGACGTATGCGCGGTATCGCAAAACGCCGACATTCTGACGGCGACGTCGGAATAAACCGACAGCCCGTCGATGGTCGCGCAAAGTTTGTTCGTTTCCGCCTTTATATCGGCGTAACGACGGCTGATTTCTTCCAGACGGGAAACTTTCGACATGATTTCGTCTTCCCGCCCTTCGATTTCATAAAACTTTTCAAAGCCGATTCTGGGCGTCGGATTTATTAATTTTTTCTTTTTGGGAGTTACGTTCAGGACGTCTTCGGGCGCGACCGGCGTTTTATGTTTTTCCGCCTTGGCTTCCGATTTTTTGATAAGTACCGCGGTGCGGCTTTCGGTTTTCAGAAAGTCGAAAACGAATTGAAGGCGCAACGTAGCAGACGTGATTTCGTCACGCCTGTCAATGTTTTCCTTATTAAAAGTGTTTTCGATAAGTTCCGACCGCTGCACTTCGACGACGCCCGTTTTTTCAAGCGTTTTCAAAAGCGCGTGCTTATCCTTGCCGTAAGCGACAAGGGTAAGTTTTTTCATATCAACGATTGCCATATTTTGTGAAAAGTTTTTCTTTTACGGTTTCGACCGCGGCGTCTTCGTTCACGACGCATTTTGATATAAAGTCCGAGATTTCCTTGTTGCCTTCCCTTGCGATCATTTCGGTTTTTCTTTGCGCCGCGACTTCCGCGTTGTTCTGACGAAGACGGGTTGCGTCCTTGCTGTCTTTTGCAGCCTGTTTCAGAATAACGTCGGCGTCGGACTCGGCTTTCAGCCTGATTTCCTTTGCGCGGGCTGTCGCGTCACGGACGATTTCTTCCGCCTGATTTTCGGCGCTCGTGATATTTGTTATTACTTCCTGAATCATTAAAATTCCTCGTGTAATTATTATTTGAAGTTCTTGTCCTCGATTGCGGCGATTTCGTCAAGGCGTCTTTGATGACGGCCGCCCGCATATTCGGTTTTCAGCCAAAGTTCCACGATTTGCACCGCAAGTTCGGGACGTACTACCCTGCCGCCCATTGCGATAATGTTCGCGTTGTTGTGCTCCTTGCAGGCTTGCGCGCAGAAAAGGTTGTCAACGACTGCCGCGCGGATACCTTTGACCTTGTTTGCGGCAATCGAAATACCGATGCCCGTGCCGCAAAGCAACACGCCGAGGTCGCATTCTTTGCTTGCGACGGCGTTTGCCACTGCTTCTCCGTAAATGGGGTAATCGACCGATGCGTCCGAGTTTGTGCCGAAGTCGACGACTTCGTGTCCGAGTTCTTTGAGTTTGTCAACGACCGCAGCCTTCAAAATAAATCCGCCGTGGTCACATCCGATTGCTATTCTCATACAATAGCCCCCTTTTTTCAAATAGTTATAAAAATACTATAACATAAGACTTTCGGTTTTTCAAGCGAAAAATATTCGACTTTTTGTAAAAAGAAAAATTATGTTGTATTTTTATACAAAATGACATTATTATATAAACACTTAAAAAATAACGAAAAATCCGCCTGTGTTCAAGCGGAATTTTTTTTATAACAGCATTTTTCTTAAATCTTCGACGGTGTCGGCAAGAAAATCCGCGCCCGCGTTTTTAAGCTCGTCCCCTTCCGAAAATCCGTACTTTGCGCCGATGCACTTAATGCCGTGATTATGCGCGCACTCGACGTCGAATTTTCTGTCGCCGATCATCACGATTTTGTCCGATCGGGGGTTTCCGATGTTGTCAAGGACGTAGGTCAGAAGCACGGTTTTGTCGTCGCGCTTTCCTTCCATATCGCTGCCGCCGATAAAATCGAAATATTGCTCCACACCGAAATATTTTATGATTTTTCTGCAAAAATACTCGGGTTTCGCGCTTGCGAGAACGACGTGTTTCCCTCTTTTTTGAAGATCGCGTAAAAGTTCCGCCATGCCGGGATAAATCTTATTTTCGCACCAGCCCTTTTCGCTGTATCTTTCGCGATAAACGTCCAGCATTCTGTCGCGTTTTTCCACGTCGTCGGTGTAGCGGCCGAAACTCACGCGAAGCGCGGGACCGATAAAACTCGTCAGCGTTTCAAAAGGAACTTCGATTCCTTCCGATTTAAGCGCTTTGTCCGCGCTTTTCGTTATTCCTTCCGAACTGTCCGACACCGTGCCGTCAAGGTCGAAAAGGACGTATTCGATATTTTTCAACTCGTCAATCATTACAAAAACCTTAAAAAATCATCGTCGTGGCAAAGGTATTTCGGCGGAACGTCCAGAACGGACAGCCCTCCGATAACGCCGTCTTTGTTCATTTTAACCGCGGCGCGGGCATAAGTCAACAATATCTTTGCCGTAAAATCGGGGTTACTTTGAAGCGCAATCGAAAAATCGAGTTTTGCCCCGCTAGACGTCGCCGCGACTCTGCCGCCGTGGGCAAGGCTTTTATGGTTTTTTTCAAACTCGTTTTCGTCGATAAACCGCACGCTCGTTTCGTAGCCCTTGAAATAGTATTCCGTATTTTTGATTTTATTTTCGATTTCCTTTTCGTCCGCGCCGTCTTCCTTTACGACGTAAACTTCGCGCGTGTGCAGGCTTTCGGGCGTGTTCAAAGGTTTTTCGCCCGACAATATCATATCGACGACTTTTTCTTTCGGCACGGTATATTGCACCGCGTTTTTCACGCCGCTTATGCTTCTGACCGCTTCCCCGTGTCCCTGGGACGCGCCCCTGCCCCAGATCGTATACGGCTCTTCAAAAAGAAACGCGCAAAACGCGACTCTCGCAACGCTGAATATTCCCGGGTCCCACCCCGCAGCCGTTATCGACACGCCGCGCCTTTTCTGCTGAATATCGTCAAGTTCTTTGATGTGTCCCGCGATTTCCGCGTGGGTGTCGAAAGTGTCCGCCGTATTAAACCTTTTCGCGACAATTCGGCTTTGTTCCCTAAGATTGGTTTTACTGCCGCCGCACAAAAGCATAATATCCGTTTCTGTATCGAAACTTCCGAAATTTTTGAAGTCAAAGACTTTCGTTCCAAACGGCGACGTTACGTTCCGCCTTGAAAATATCCCCGTTATTTCGTATCCGAGATTTTTTGCGTTAATTTCCGCCGCGCGCCCGAGATTTCCGTATCCCACGATTCCGATTTTCATAAAACACCGCCTTTTCCCTATTATATGCGTTCATATGCTGCGATTTACTTCACGCGGCGCGCCGATTTTTCATAATATGCTTTTGACGGGTGTATTAAAGAAGTTTCCCTTGGGTAAAATCATCGTGTACATAATTGTAGGTATTCGGAGGTGTCGATATGATAAAACGCGGTGAGATTTATTACGCCGATTTAAGCCCCGTCGTGGGGAGCGAACAAGGGGGCGTGCGTCCCGTACTTATCGTGCAGAACGACGTCGGAAACAAGTATTCCCCGACGATTATCGCCGCGGCAATAACCAGCAGACTCAACAAAACCAAACTGCCGACTCACGTCGATATTCCGCAAAGCGAGTTCGGACTGCCGAAAGACAGCGTAATTTTGCTTGAACAACTAAGAACCCTTGACAAAACCAGATTAAAAGACAAAATCGGCGATTTGTCCGGCGGCGTAATGAGAAAGGTCAACGAAGGACTTATGGTCTCGCTCGGTTTTTACGAGTAGCACCTTATAAAAGCGATAAGGGAATCCTTGTCATAAAACCCACGCAAGATACTTGTACTTGTACTTGCGTGGAGAAAAGCGAAGAAAAAAACGAGGCGTTTCGCCTCGTTTTTCGTCATCTTTCATTATCTTTTTTTGCCGCGTATCAGGTACTTTTCCCCGTCGTCGACGGTTTGTACTATATCGAAAAGTTCCTTGAAAATTTTCGCTTCTTCGTCTGCCGATTCAAGGTCTTTCGACACGATTTTCGCCCCGCCAGAATGGCGCGCGTTGATAACACTTGGCGGATCGCTGTGGATTATCGAAAACTCGCCGCCCTTTTTAAGGTTATTGTTTATCGCCGTCAAAAACGCTTGCGTGTCCGTAAAATGCGGATAAGCGTTGTAAATCACGATTTTGTCGAAATCGCCTTCCGAAAAGTCGTAAAAATCGGCAATTTCGTATCGCAAATTTTCGTCGCTGTTCTTGGACTTTGCAATGGCAATCATATTTTCCGAAAGGTCGATTGCGACAACGTTTTTCGCGCCGAGTTTCAACAGGTGCTTGTCGATAATTCCCGTGCCGCAAGCAACGTCCAGAACCTTGTCGCCGAGGTTGATATTCGCAAGTTTTACAAGGTTGAAAACATCGTCATCGGACAGTTTTTGTCTTGCGTCCCAGTCCTTTGCAAGACTGTTGAAAAAGTCTTTGTTTTGCTGTGTTCTTTTGTTCATAATCGTTTGAAATAATATCAAAAACGCCGTTTTACGCGGCGTTTTTCATCAATAAAGTTTATTTTAAGCCGGTTCCGCGGAAAGTATATCCTTCCTTGTCGATAAGGCGCATTTGCAGTTTAAGTTGCTCGATAAACTCCGCGTTGGACGAAGTTTTGACAAGCATCTGCAACAGATTTTCAGCCGCCGATTCCGTATCGCCCGACGACAAAATTTTACGCATTGTCCACACGCCTTCCAGCTCGTCCTGCGACAACAACAAGTCTTCTCTTCTCGTGCCGCTGCGGTTAAGATCGATTGCGGGGAAAATCCTCTTTTCGGACAGTTTTCTGTCAAGGTGGATTTCCATATTGCCCGTGCCCTTGAACTCCTCGTAAATGACGTCGTCCATACGGCTTCCGGTGTCGACGAGAGCGGTTGCGATAATGGTAAGGCTTCCGCCGTTTTCGATATTTCTCGCGCTTCCGAAAAACGATTTCGGGCTGTGCAACGCACCGGGATCGATACCGCCGGAAAGCGTCCTGCCCGTCGGGGGAATCGTAAGGTTATATGCGCGCGCAAGGCGGGTTAAACTGTCCATCAGAATCACGACGTCTTTGCCGTTTTCGACAAGTCGTTTCGCGCGGGAAAGCAACAGTTCCGCCGCTTTCGTATGATGTTCCGGCATCTCGTCGAAAGTGCTGTAAACGACCTCGCCTTTGATACTTCTTTGCATGTCGGTAACTTCTTCGGGACGCTCGTCGATGAGCAATACCATAAGGGTTACGTCGGGATAATTTTCCGAAATGCTGTTCGCGATTTTTTTAAGCAGGGTTGTTTTGCCCGCTTTCGGGGGCGACACAATCATACCGCGCTGCCCTTTTCCGATTGGCGCGATAAGGTCGATTTCGCGGATTGCGAAGTCGTTTTTGCTGCGCGCGTTTTCAAGTTTAAGACGCTCGTCGGGATAAATGGGGACAAGGTCGTCAAAGCGCGGGCGTTTTCTGAGTTCTTCCGCGGGCACGCCGTTGACGGTATTGATGATTAAAAGCGCGGCGGGCTTATTGTCGTAAGCGACCTTCACGATGCCCTTGATCATATCCCCCTGACGAAGTCCCGCTTTCCTGATTTTGATTGCGGAAACGTAAACGTCCTTTTCGCTGTGTTCGCAGTTTCTGACGCGGATAAAGCCATAGCCGTCGGGGTGAATTTCCAGGATACCTTCCCTTTCTTCGCAGGTTTCATCGACAGCCATAATCTCGTTTATCGATTCCGCGGCTTTTTCGGGGACGTCGTTCTGCGCGTTCCTTCTCGGGGCGTCGACAAGTTTCGACGGGCGTGAAACCGGGCGGATTTTAAGCCCTTTTACCCTTTGAGAAGACGCTTCGACAATTTGTGAAATAAGTTCTTCCTTGTTTAATTTTGTCGGGGACTGCACCCTGTTTTCGCGCGCGATTTCGCGCAATTCAAACAGGTTTTTGTCCTGCAACTGTTCGCGTGAAAAATCCATAAATACTCCGAATTTTTGAAATTTTGAATATAAAAACGCAACACAAAACGCTGCATAATAAGTATATGCCGATTACGGAGCGTTTTATACGATAAAATGTGCTTTATACGTTAAAGTGTGCGTTATTGCTGACTTTTGAAAACGTAGACTTTCGTGCTTTCGCCGTCGAAGTCGAAGCGGTCGAACTCAACCGTATCGCTGTCGAGATACACGATTTCGTCTTTATCAAACAAATCGAGAAAATCGTCAAGACCGTCGATGTCAAGGCTGCAATCTTCGGTTTTGAAATGCATGGGGATAACGACGTCGGGCATAAGTTTATCGACGTATTCTTTCGCTTCCTCCGCATTGATGGTATAGTTTCCCCCGACGGGGATAAGAAGGACGTTTGTGGGGACGAGTGCTTCCGCAAGCATTGCGTTGCATTCTTCGCCGATGTCGCCGAGATGGCACACCTCGACGCCGTCAAGGCGATACTGGAACACAAGATTTTGTCCGCGCAGTCTTCCGCCTTCCTTGTCGTGGTCGGTAAGAAGGCTTCTGATGTGAACGCCTTTGACCTCAAACAGACCTTGTTTATTGATAATAACGGGATTGCCCTTGATTCCTTCGATGAAGTTGTGATCCTCGTGATTATGACTGAGCGTCACGGCGTCGCAAGAAACTTCGGGCATCGAGAAACCGACGTACGGGTGGTACGGGTCGGTGATGATTGACGTACCTGTGCTCTCTTCGAGTTTGAAGCAGGAATGCCCCAACCAATGAACTTTCACAATAAACTCCTTATATAAAATTACTTATTTAGATTTGTTAAGACTTTCGTTGTGCCTGCGCAGCAAATCGTGGATTTTCTCATGCGGATCGAGAAGCCCCGATACCGACGCGTTGTGGTTGCACGCCGAAATGATATAAGCCATATATTTGGACAATTCCGCCTTTGAAAACCATTCTCTTTCCGAAAGTTCGGGCAAGGTGTACGAAAGGTTTGTGGAGATAACGCCGTCGAAAATACCTTCCGCATAGGCTTTGTCGAACCTTTCCGTGCCTTCCGTGAACATTGCGAAGGTGGGAACGAGGATAATGCGTCTTGCGCCCTTGTCTTTCAGGTCTTTGGCAAGGTGCAGCATGCTGTCGCCGGTTGCGATAATGTCGTCTGCGACGAGAATGTCCTTGCCCGCAACGGGATTGCCGATGTATTCGTGCGCGACGATGGGATTTCTGCCGTTGATGACGACCGAGAAGTCGCGACGTTTGTAAAACATACCGAGATCCAGCCCCAGAACCGAAGCGTAATAAATATTACGGCTCATCGCGCCTTCGTCGGGGGAGATAATCATCGTGTGTTCCTTATCGAAAACGATGTCGGGATATTTCCTTACGACCGCTTTCAGAATCTGATAGCACGGGAAGAAGTTGTCAAATCCCATAAGGGGCACGGCGTTCTGCACGCGGGGATCGTGAGCGTCGAAGGTGATAATGTCTTTAACGCCCATAACTTCCAGTTCTCTCAGCATAATGGCGCAATCGAGAGATTCCCTTGCGTTTCTTCTGTGCTGACGTCCGCCGTAAAGAAGCGGCATAACGACGGTGATACGCGACGCTTTGCCGCCGACCGCCGAAATAAGTCGTTTCAGATTTTGGAAATGGTCGTCGGGACTCATACACTGCATTTGTCCGAACATTTTGTATTGCACGCCGTGGTTACCGGTGTCGATAACGACGTACAGATCTTTGCCGCGTACGCTGTCAAGAATCATTGCCTTGCCGTCGCCCGACGTAAAACGCGGGAAGTTGGTGGGAACGATAAAAGATGCGGGGGTTTTCTTTGCACATTCTCTGCCATACCAGTCAACAAGGTATTTATCGACTTTTTCGGCGAATTCTTCCGCGCCGGGTAAAGCGATTATGGCAAGGGGATATGCAGGAATGTCGTCTTCGGAAAATACGGTATCAAAAGCAGGTGTCATTGGTAACCTCCAAAATTCTATTGATATTTTACCATATTATTTTATTTTCGCCAAACGATTTAGGGGGGTTATTCGGAATTAAAATAAAATTGTTTAGTGTCATTATGACACTTATTACTGTCGTTTGTTACGACTTTGTTATTTTTAGTCGTTCAAAGTCGCACACTTTTGAAAAATCGACTCTTTCCCCGTGCGGTTGTTTTTCGGAAATTCCGCAGCGAAAAAATAAATTTGATTTTTTTGTTCCGCCCTTTTTACGTTCGTCTTAAACTCCGCGACGTAAAAACAAAATTTATCCGATTTTTGCGGGAACAAACGTTCTTTCGTCGGCAAAAACCCGACTGCCGCGAATTTTGACGGAAACCTTATAAATCGTCCGATTTGTAAAATTTTTGCCCTGTCGCGCGTTGTTTACACTGGATTTCAGGCACCTTTTTATGGATAAGTATAAATTAAATTGAATACAATACGTTTGACACGCTCGCACGCGTAGTATATAATATCAAGTAGCAGCAATAATTTTGCAATTCTAGATTAAGGAGAACGGAAAATTATGAACAAAATGCAAAAGTTGACTTGTGCAAAAGTTCTGAAAGTAATTTTCTACTTACTCGGTTTCCCGCTTCTTATGTTGTTTGTCGCAAAGGACAGCATGATCTTCTTCAACGAAGGCGCGTTTTCCGAAACGGCGAAAAACGGCATTACGGCGGCGCTCGTTTTGTGGGCAGGTTTCACACTGCTTCAAATCGGGCTTTACCTTGTATTGAAAAAACAACAGGCTGTCCGCACAATTATACTCGTCATTCTTGCGGTTGCGCTCATGCTCGCCCCGATTGCGGGACTTGACATTCGCAACGAAAAGGAACTTGACAAGATCAGGACGGAATACTCCGACAAAGGCGTTAAGGTTGAAAACTACTCCTTGCAAAAGCAGTGGTTCAACGCCCTTTCCGTAAACAAACGCGAGTCGGGATACGCCTATAATCTGAACGAACGCGTCGACAACGTGATAAGGACTTACGGTCTTTCGGAATATTATCCCAAAATGTATCGTGAACGCACGCAACTCAATACGGCGGTCGCGTATTATCAGGTCGGCGGGCTTGACGGTGAAATGATTAAGGTCACCGGGGACAACATCGACGGCTTGTTCGACAGTCTGAAAGCGCAAAGCCCGTACGCATACAACCCCAACGGATTGTTGTACGACGGCTATATCTTCGGCGTCGAAAACGTTCTGGAACTTCTCATCAAATACAACGAATACGCAAAACTGACGGTTTATCGTCCCACCAAGTATACCGTTGCCGACTACGCCGAAGCGTTCAACGCAGGCTGCTACGTCATAAAAGACGGCGCATACGTTACGATGAAAGCGGCGGGCGAAACATTCTGCAAGCAGCCCGGCACGATATATTACGAAAGCCTTTCCATCGCCGACGCTTACAAGAAAATGGTAAGCGAAATCGAAGCAAGCGCGACCAACGCGTCCGCATACGCAAGCGACGCCTGGTACAACTACACCAACGATATTACCGAAATTCTGGACACCCGCACCGGCAAAATGACGAATTATTCAACCCTTCGTATCGAAGAGGACAATTATCGTCTGACCGATTCGCGTCTTAACGCGGTGCTCGGCACGCTGTTTGAGTATCTCGGGATGAACCCTGCAATCAATAAGCTTCTTGACAGTCTGAAAGCGCAACAACTGCTTGACCTTGTCAACTCCCTGCTTAAAGAAAACGGCGCCGACCTTTCAAGCGGCGATATCGGCAACGTCGTTTCGCAACTTCTTTACGGCTACAACAACGGCAAAGGCGGCGAAACCACAGGTCTTGCGTTGCCCGTACAATATCTCTTCGGCAACCTTAACTTCACGTCCAAAGAGGTTTACAAATCAACCGGCAAAAACGCTTTCAAAGTCGGCGCGTTGGCGGACGAAGTCGTATATGTTACCACGTACACCGACACCGGCGAAGTCAACGATGACGGCACCCCCGTTCTTACCGCAAAGATTACCCGCGAAGCGTTCGATAATGCAACGATGAAACAGCCTCCCAAAACCAACGCGGAAATCGTTCCCGGCACGAAATACACCACGGGCGACACTTATGCAAAGACGGACCTCGGGACGGCTTACACTGCTTACAAGACGAAACTTGAAAGCGACAACAAAAACCCCAACACGGCTGCACTCGTTGACATTATCAAGAGTTTGCAACCCGCACTGGGACTTGTCGGCGGACTCCTTGACCTCAACAGTATCATCGGCGGTCTTGTTTCCGGACTTGACGTTTCGGCAATTTTGAAAGCAATCGCTCCCGACCTTGACCTGAACGCGATTCTCACGCAGATTCTCAGCAAGATCGACCTTACGGGCGTTACCGTCGAAGGCGTGCAAAAACTTCTGGACACCGTCCTTGGCGAACTTTCGTTTTACAGCCACCCGCTTCTTAAAAAGTGCTGGCAGTCCGACTTCGTGTCCGACACCGACAAAGCACTTGCCACAACCGCCGGCACAACGGTCGATATGAGCGACTATGCCTGGGTTAAATACACCTGCGAAGATTTCGGCATTACGTCCGGCTGCGCGCTTGTTGCAAAAGGCGGTCTTCTCACAGGAAAGACAATCGGTAACGGCACTTCTGCCGACGCCGCGATTTCCCTTGCCGACTGCTATCAGTTGCAGGCAGACATTGCCTATCAGCCCGATATGTATCCCTTGCTTGCCGCAAGACGTTACTTCTCGATTTGGGCAGGCATACTCGCGATGAGCATCTTCCTTTCGACCTACTTCCACAATAAGGAAAGACTCTACGCTTACGAAATCGCTCTTAACGGAGGTGAATATTGATGAAAGCATTGCTTAAAATCGCAAAAATAGTATGTTACGTATGCAGCTTCCCGCTGTTTATGGTTTTCGCAATCCTTGCGTCGATGCACAACGTTGAAAAAGGCGGCTCGTACGGTCTTTTGACCTACGCAAGCATTATCGTTGCCGTTTTATTCTCGGTAATATGGGCGATTGTCGTCTTGGTGCAGGAACTTAAACTTTCCAAAAAAGACGTCAAAAACAAAGCGAAAAAGATAAGAAAACAAACCGCATGTCAGGTTGTTGTCAGCCTGATGCTCTGCTCAGGGCTTATGTTCGTTCTTGACGGCGCGCTGCCCATGATTTTCGGCGACCTTACTTCCGGCACGATTTTCTATGAAGACGTTGCGGAGTCCGACGCCGCAAACAACCGCGCGACGCTCAACAAAGATATGCTTGACGCCGTTATCGCCAGAAGCGTGCTTAACGGCATCATCGGCGAAGACGCAGACGGCAACACACAATACTTCTCTTATTACAAACAGTCCGAACACGACAACAGCGGCAACTACACGGGCGCATATACAGGCCGCGTTCTCGACAAAGACGGAAACGCTCTTGTCCTTTGCAAATACGGTTTCTACGTGAAAGATACCGTAGGTTCCAACGACTCTTCTTATAAGGATTTCGACAAAGAATACTGCCGTACAAACGCGGCGGAACCCGCTGTGAAGTCCGACGAAGAAATCGCCACCATGGTTGAATACTTCCAGAAAAAAATCAAGAAGTACACCGACCTTGGCTATAAGAGCGAAGAAGTCAGATCGCTTGTCGCCCGCGACGGCAAGTACAATATGTACGACAGTTTGAACCTTTCCGGTTACGAAAGCTGGGTTGGCCCGTGGGTTGACCTTGCAAACGACAAACGTATGACGATCCCCGTTGTCCTGAACCTTGTTCTCGGTCAGCGTCCTTCCGTTCAAACAGGCGACCAGAAAGGCGGCCCCAAGAAAAATCCCGACGAAACCCGCGTAATGCAGCCCAACCTGCACCTTTATCCGTGGTACAACCCCACAACCTGCAAGGTTGAAATGATCGAAGTCGGCTGGACGGTCCTCGATATGATGGGCGACGGCTACACCTACAATCCCGACAAAATCGACGGCACGGACGTTACCCTTCCCGTTGACCTTTCCGGCGCACTCGGCGAAGGCGGCTTGTTCGCAATGATCAGCGGCATCAATATCGGCAGCGCAAACGGACTCAACGTCGGCGAACTTTTGAAGACGATCGGGCTTGGAAACTGCCTGACCGAAACTTCAAGTCTCCTTGGCGTTCTTGAAATCCCGCCCGTATATTACCTGCTTGACAGCATTCTCAATTCCGTCGCATACGCGGTCGGCAATCCCAACGTCGCAGGCACCCCCGGATTTGAAGAAAAAATGGTAATAAGCGACGGTACAAATGAATCTACGGTGACGGTCACAAGTAAAGCCGTGCAACTTGAAAAATTCTATGATCTCTCAACCGATGAAGGTAAAAATGAATATAATGCCGCTTTGCAAAGGGCTTCCGATGCTTTCGTCGGAACATGGGTTGTCGGAACCAATACGTACGAATTTAACGGCAAAGGCAAAGTAATTTTCAACGATACCGTGATGTACGATTATGTAGTTAACGGTAATACGGCGACAATTAACACCGGCTCCGGAAGCTGGACTTGCACGCTTGATGAAAACAATAAAAACAGTGCTGTTGTTGACAACGCAAACACCGGTTCTTCGGGTTGGAGATACGGCTTCGCGCCCTTGTTCCTGAAACTCGTCAACGCGGACGGCTCTGTTGTCGGCACCACCAACGGCAGCTACTACGGCAACGTCGGCGACAAACCCACGCAACTCGGCGTATATTCGCAAAACTACTCTCGCGGTACAATCGACTATATGCGTTACAGCTGGGTTGACGCAAACGGTCTGCTCTTCGCAATCACCGGCTTGTTCGCAATTCGTCAGACTTGCTATATCTTCTCCGGCGTTACGGTTATCCTTGCGATTCTTATCGGCGCAATCCGTATGAAAGAATATCGCCTTGATAATCCCGGCACGGACGGCAAAAAACACGACGACGAAAACACCGATACGGCTGTTACCGAAGACGCCGCAGCGGATACTAACGACGCCGCAACCGACGCAACCGACACCGCAACCGAAACTTACGAAGTCCCCTATTCGGGCATGACGTACGAAGTTCCCACTTACGACGTTTACAATCAACAATAATTTTCCGTTTGAAAACCCCTCGCCACCGCGAGGGGTTTTTTATTTATGTTCCTGCGGCAACGATGAGCCTAACGGCAGTGCTATTGTCTTCGACAGTGATATGCCTTCGGCGTGATATTTGCCCTTCGGGCAAGTTATGGATAAAAAAAACACCGCAACTTCGGCTGCAAGCCGAAATATAACTTTGGCGACAGCCAAAATATAACTTGCGTAGCAAATATAACTTTGACAAAATCAAAATATAACTTGCGAAGCAAAAACTACGGCGCAGCGATTATTTATCGCTGCGCCGTAAACGGTTTATTGTCTTTCACTTTTTAATTCAACTTGTGCTTTATCGCGTCCACAATCATGTCAAAAGCAACCTCATTATATCCGCCTTCCGGCACGATGATATCGGCGCGTTTCTTTTCCGGCTCGATAAACCTTTCGTGCATCGGTTTGACAGTCGTAAGGTACTGCAAAACGACGGAATCGAGGCTCCTGCCTCTTTCCTTGACGTCGCGGATAATGCGCCTTAAAATCCTTACGTCGGCGTCCGTGTCGACAAACACTTTGATGTCGATAAGATCGCTGAGCGCAGGGTTTTCAAAAAGGAACAGCCCTTCCAGAATGATTATTCTTTTTGGCTCCACCGTGACGGTGTCCTTATCGCGCTTGTACTCGGCGTAGTTATAGACGGGACACTCGATGGTTTCGCCCGCTTTAAGGCGTCTTACGTCGTCGGTAAACCGTTCCATATCGAACGTATCGGGGTGGTCGTAATTTATCTGCACGCGCTCCTCAAACGTTTTATCGGGAAAGTCCTTGTAATAACTGTCCTGCTTAATTATGACGGAGTTGTTTTTGAAAACCTCGTTCAGGCGTTGTGCGAGCGTTGTTTTGCCGCTGCCCGTGCCGCCCGTAAAACCAATTACGATACTGTTCATAACTCTTTTGCTTTTTCCTGTTCGGCTTTCTTTTTCAGCCAGCATTTTCTGCACATCGCGACGTACCTGTCGTTGCCGCCGAGACACACCTGTTCGCCCGAATACACGACGTTGCCGTCATCGTCAAGGCGCGCGTTGACGGTTGCCTTCGCGCCGCATTTACACACCGATTTGATCTCGGTAATGGACTCGGCAATTTCAAAAAGTCTGCGACTCCCTGGGAACAAGTGCGTCAAAAAGTCGGTGCGAAGACCAAAGCACAGCACCGGCACGTTGAAATCGATGACGATTTGTCCGAGTTCGTCCACCTGTTCGGGCGTCAGAAACTGGCACTCGTCCACGATGATGACGTCGCGGTCGCGGTACTTTTCCTCATACGCCTTGTAAAGGTCTTCCTTATCGTTCACGACGACGGCTTTTGCGGTAAGCCCGATTCGCGATTTGACGATTTCCTCTCCGTCGCGCACGTCCACGGACGGTTTCAGAAGCAGCACTTTCATGCCGCGCTCTTCATAGTTGAATTTGGTAATAAGGGCCTGGGCTGTTTTCGAGCAGCCCATCGCCCCGAATTTGAAATATAATTTTGCCATAGTTTAGCGCATACCCTTGTCGTACGGAATCCCCTCCGCTTTCGGCGCGCGCGACTTTTTGGACGTGAACGCCAGAACGATAAGGGAGACGATATACGGCAACATATTGTAAACCGTGCCGCTGATGCCGATATTCGCAAGCCAGTCGATGCCGAGATACACGTTCGACAATGCCCTGAACAAACCGAACAACAATGCGGCAAGCGCGATTCTTATCGGTTTCCATTGACCGAAAATCATGACGGCAAGCGCAAGGAAGCCCGCGCCCGCAACGCCGACGTCGAAGTGCCAGGTGCTGTTTGCCGCGGCGATATAAATAAGACCGCCAAGACCGCCCAGCGCGCCCGAAATAATAACGCCCGCGTATCTCATTTTGTAAACGTTGATACCGACGCTGTCTGCCGCCTGCGGGTGCTCGCCGCAGGAACGAAGTCGCAAACCGAATTTGGTTTTATACAGCACAACCCACGAGACAATCAGAAGAATTATCGCAATCACGATAAACCAGCTGAGTTCGAGTTTGCCGATTTTGAAGATAAAGCCGCGCCTTGCGTCGATGTAGTCGAGTATTGCCGAGAAGTTGGAGCCGTTGCTGCGTTTGGTGTTAAACGCTTTGATAAGCACCGTTGCGGTTGCCGTCGCCAGCATATTCAGCGCAGTGCCCGCAAGAGTCTGGTCGGCTTTGAAGTTGATGCACGCCACCGCAAGAAGAAGCGACGAAACCATACCGACAAGCGCGGCGACGATAAGAGTCAGAATTACGATAAGTCCCGGGGGTGTGGTTGCGGGCAACAAAACCATTGTCATTGCGCCGCCCATCGCGCCGAAAACCATGATACCTTCAAGGCCGATATTGATAACGCCCGAGCGTTCCGAGAACATGCCGCCGAGAGCAACCAAGGTCAAAACTGCCGCATAAATCAAAGTATATTGAACAAGTAACGTCATTTCTCATCGACCTCCTTTCCGGATTTTTCATCGACAATCGGGGGCATTTCCTCGACCTCCGTTTCGACCTCTTTCTTAAACTCTTCTTCGGGGGTTTCCGAATTATCGTTTATTTCGCCGTCGGACGCGTCGGACGCCGTTTCGGTGACGGTTGAGTCAGCCGCTACTTCCGCCTGTGCGCCAATTTTATCGGCGATTTTTTCGGTGAGTTTATTCAGATATTTTTTCATGAATTGTTTGAAGAACAGTACGAACGCGCACAGATAAATTATGATTGCGATCATAAGGTCGGCAACCTGCGGGTTGTAGTACGTCGTGTCGATTTTTGAACCGCCGAGCGTGATATGCTGCACGAAATATCCCGCAATCACGACGCCGATGGGGTTAAGACCGCCAAGGAACGCGACGGCGATGCCGTTGAAGCCCATTGCGGGAACAGAGCTTGCCGTCTTGAAGTTTTCGATACCCGTGAGATAGAAAAACGCCGCTCCGAGGGACGCAAGCGCGCCCGAAATCGCCATTGTAAGGATAATGTTGCGTTTATCTTTCATTCCCGCGTATTTTGCCGCGAATTTATTGTTGCCCGTTGCTTTCAGTTCGTACCCGAAAGTCGTTTTGTTCATTACGATAAGGACGATAATCGCAATAATTATCGTGAAAATAATCGCAATCGTGACGTATTTGTTTTTATTGAAGGCATCGCTCAGACCGCCGGACGGAATGAGTGCATTCGGCGCGTTTTTGAACAACGAGTGCGTTTCCGACAAAGTCGGGTTCATTGCTTTCGGATTGCTCAGCATGATATTTGTGAGATACAGCCCTATCCAGTTTGTCATAATGCAGGCGATGACTTCGTTCACGTTGAACAGCGCCTTGAACAATCCGGAAAGCGCACCCCAAAGCGCGCCCATCAATGCGGCAACGATTATGCACGCGTACCAGGGAAGTTGCCACACAAGCGCGGCATAAAGCGAAAAGCAAATGCCGATGCAGTACTGCCCGCCGACGCCGATATTAAACAAGCCCGCCTTATATGCAAACATTACCGAAAGTCCGCACATGATAAGCGGCACGGATTTCACCAGTGTCGAGCCGAAATAATATAATTGCTTTTCGGGACTGGTATAATATCCAAAGTTTTTGAGTATCGTTGCCATTGCCTTGCCTGCGTTTTCGGCATTGATACAAACGAGAATGAGATATCCGAGGAATATCCCGAGAAGCGCGCACAATATCGACGAAATTACCGTCTGCGTGCCTTCTTTTTTGACAAAAGTCAACATTTTGGGCTCGTTGCCGTCGGTCTGGACGAATAACGACTTGAACCAGCGTTTTGTTTTTTCACCGAAGTTTTTCATTGTTCGTCCTCCTTGTTGTTTTCAGAGTTATCGCGCTTTGCGCCGGCCATATACAAACCGAGTTCCTGCACCGTGGTTTTCTTCGGATCGAGTTCGCCCACGATTTCGCCCTCGTACATTACAAGGATTCGGTCGCTCAGATTCATTACTTCGTCGAGTTCCAGCGATACAAGCAGTACGCCCGCCCCCGCGTCGCGGTCTTTCACGATTTGCGAGTGGATATATTCGATTGCGCCGACGTCAAGTCCTCGTGTGGGCTGTACGGCAATCAGGAGTTTATGCTCGCGGTCGAGTTCGCGCGCGACGATTGCCTTTTGCTGGTTGCCGCCCGACATGCTTCTGACCATTGTTACGGAGCCTTGTCCGCTTCTGACGTCGTACTGTTCGATAAGTTTGTCGGAATACTTCCTGACCGCCTTCTTTTTTATGAAACCGGCTTTTTCAAACTCTTTTTGCCAGTATCGTTGAAGCACCATATTTTGTTCCAGCGTATAATCCAGCACAAGTCCGTATTTATGCCTGTCTTCGGGGATATGACTCATGCCCGTTTTGCTGCGTTTTCTTATCGGCGCTTTCGTGATATCCTGTCCGCAAAGGGTGATTCTTCCCTTCACGTCGGCGTTCGGGTCAAGTTCCTGCGCCTTGTTTTTATTGAACAGCAAAACGAGTTTGTTCCAAAGAGCAACGGCTTTTGCCGCAACCGTTTCGCCGAATTTTTTCAGTTTTTTCCAGATCTTTTTGCCAAGTTCGACAAAGAAGAATTTCAGCTGTTCCCCGCACTGCGTAAAGAATAATTTCGCGCGTTCCTGTTTTTCGACTTCTTTCAGTTTTTGCCATACGGTTTTTTCAACGTGCTCTTCGACCTCTTCTTTGACGTTGGGCGCAAGTTTTTCAAGCCCCGTTATGCCGTAAACAAGTTCTGTCTGACCGTTGCCGTCAATGCCCGCGATACACACGATTTCGCCCGCATGCACCTGAAAACTCACGTCCTTTACGGCAAGTTTTTTGTGAATCTTGCTTTCGACGCACAGTTTATCGACGTCCAGAACGACGTCGCCCGGGATCGCCTCGTCCTTATCGACCTCAAACTTCACCTGGCGACCGACCATCATTTCGGAAAGTTCTTCCTTTGTCGTGTCCTTGATTTCGACGGTGCCGATGTACTTGCCTTTTCTTAATACGCTGCAACGGTCGGCAACCGCCATAATTTCGTTGAGCTTGTGGGTGATGAACAAAATCGACTTTCCTTCCGCCGCAAGGTTTTTCATTATCTTCATAAGTTCGTCGATTTCCTGCGGGGTAAGGACTGCCGTCGGCTCGTCAAAAATCAGAATTTCGTTGTCGCGGTACAGCATTTTCAAAATTTCGACGCGTTGTTGCATACCGACCGTAATATCTTCGATTATCGCGTCGGGATCAACCATAAGACCGTACTTTTCGGAAAGCGCGACAACCTTTTCGCGCGCCTCTTTTTTTGTCAGAAAGCCCGCCTTATTAGGTTCCGCCCCGAGAATAATGTTGTCAAGTACGCTGAACACCTCCACAAGTTTGAAGTGCTGATGCACCATACCTATGCCAAGAGCGGTTGCGTCGTTGGGATTATTGATTTTTACGACTTGTCCGTTTTTCAGAATTTCGCCTTTTTCGGGCTGATACAAGCCGAACAACACCGACATTAGCGTGGATTTTCCTGCGCCGTTTTCACCAAGAAGGGCGTGAATTTCCCCGCGTTTTAGTTGCAACGTAATATCGTCGTTTGCGATAATTCCGGGGAATTCTTTCGTGATATGGCGCATCTCAATGACGAAGTCTTCGGATGCGTCATTTTTTACATAGTTTTCTGCCATATCGATATAACCTCAAAATTGATATTCTTATTATACTATATATCGGCTGTGTTTTCAAGAAATTTATATAAGTTTAGTTTTTCACCGCATAAAAAAAGGAAGGCAGAGCCTTCCTTTCTTTTTGGTTTTCGATTAGTGAATGTTAGCCTGCGTAGTTACGGTAATCGTGGTCGTAGGCATTTTGTCGATTGCGTCGGAAATCTTGATGGTTCCGTCAAAGATTTTGCCGACAAGCGTTGCATAATCTGCTTTCGTGAATTTGGTCATCGACCAGGTGTCCGTCGGGAGTTGTACGTAGTTCAAGGAAGCGTCGGTACCCGATACCATACCCATGTTGGAAACTGTTCCGCTGTATTTTTTCCAGTTGCCGTCTTTGATTGCTTGAAGAACCGTGTTAACGGTAGGAGCAAGACCTTTCATCGCGGAAGTTACACACATGCCGGCTTCGTATTTGTTGATAACGTAACTTTGGTCGCTGTCAACGCCGATGACTTTTCCGTGGACTTTCTTCGCCGCTTCGCAAGCAGAAGTAAAGATACCGCCGCCGCATGCGAATACGACTTCTGTTCCGTTTTCATACCAGGTATCCATCGCCGCAGTGATTTCGGGAGTGCCATTGAATTTGCCACCGTATACGTAGTTTACGGAAACCTCGTTTGCAATGCCGAGTTCGACAGCAGCAGCGTTCACGCCTTGTACGAAACCGTAACCGAAACGGATAACCGCAGGAACAGCCATACCGCCGAGGAAGCCGAGTTTCTTATAGCCTTCTTTAACGGCAGCATAACCTGCCATAAAGCCGGAGATTTCTTCGCGATATACGAATGTTGCTACGTTGCTGGGAATGGTATAATTGTCACCCAAATCGCCCTTTGACACGTCAAGTGCGACAAACGTTACGTCGGGGTTTGTTTCGGCAACTTCGACAACGGTTGCGCCGAATGCATATCCGGGCATTACGATGACGTTGAAGCCTTCCTGGATTGCTTGTTCAACAGACGCGACGCGAGCTTCGGTGTTATCGCCTGCGGGCTTATAGTATTTGAATTTAAGTCCGTTCGCTTCACAGAAAGCCTTGCTTGCTTCGTACGTGGTCTGGTTGAAAGACTGGTCGGTGATATCGCCGTAGTCGGTAATCATCGCAACTTTCATTTTGCTGCCGTCACCTTTATCGTCACCTTTTTTGTTGCACGCAGTGAACGCGAAGCAACTTGCAACGATAGCCACAACAAGAAGCGTTACGAGTAATACTTTTTTCTTCATATTCTTCTCCTTTAGGTTTATAATTTAGCAGTTTAGTCTGCTTAACCATCCTTATACATAGCGAAACGGTCAAAGAAAATAACCTCAACCGTTTGTCAATTTGATTATAGCTTATTTCAAAAAACAATGTCAAGACTTAATCGAAATTATTATTAAGGATTTATTATTTAAATATAAATATACGCGTGTCGTGTTTTTTGCTCAAATAATGAAACCGCAAGTTTATGCGACAATTCGGTTGTAAGAACCCTATTTTTTGGCATAATCGACAAATTTCGCAACAAAAAGACGCCCAAGGTTTTCCTCGGGCGTCCGACGTCGTTTTTTGAAAAATTATTTGTTCTCGCCAAGAAGTCTGGACAAAAACTCTTTCGTGCGCTCTTCTTTCGGGTTTGTGAAGATGTCTTTCGGCGCGCCTTCTTCGACGATGACGCCCTGATCCATAAACACGACGTTGGTCGCAACGTCCCTTGCAAAAGCCATTTCGTGCGTGACGACAACCATCGTAAGCCCGCTTTCGGCAAGCGTTTTCATGACTGACAAAACCTCTCCCACCATCTCGGGATCGAGCGCGGAAGTCGGCTCGTCAAAGAGCAGCACCTCGGGCTCCATTGCAAGCGCCCTTGCGATTGCGACGCGCTGTTTCTGCCCGCCCGAAAGTTGCCCGGGACGCGCGTCGACGTACGCTTCCATACCAACAAGTCTCAGATACTTCCTTGCCCTGGCTTCGGATTCTTCCTTTGAAAGTTTCAGGACTTTTCTGGGGCCGACCGTGCAGTTTTTCAGTACGTTCATATTTTTGAAAAGGTTGAACGACTGGAAAACCATACCCACCTTTTTCCTGAATTCCGCAGGGTTTTTGGTGTTGACGACGTTCTCTCCGTTCAAAAGGATTTCGCCCGAAGACGGAGTTTCAAAAAGGTTGATGCAGCGAAGAAGCGTGGATTTGCCGCTGCCCGACGCGCCGATTATGCAGGTAACGTCGCCGCGGCGCACGGTGAAGTCGATGTCTTTCAGGACTTCGTGATCGCCAAAAGATTTTCCAAGGTGTCTGATTTCGATGACTACCTCGTTTTGGGCGTTATCCGCGCGGGTTTCGCATTCCGCTTCGTTTATCAAATTATCGTTTCTGATTTCGTCAGTCATTGCCGTTACCTCCGGTGGCGGTCTGTTCGCGCAAGATAGAGTCCGCGTCCATATTTTGCGAGCCCTGCACCGTATAGTTCTTTTTGCCGTCCATTTTCTTTTCGATAAGGCGCAGAATGCGTGTTATAGTGAAAGTCAGCACAAAGTAGATTATCGCGACAAGCAAATACGTTGCGAAAGTCTGGTAGTTTATGGAGTTTATCGTGTACGCCACAAAGTACAGTTCGGTAAAACCGATAACGTTAAGCACCGACGTATCTTTGATATTGATGACGAATTCGTTCGCAACAGACGGAAGAATATTCCTTAAAACCTGCGGGATAACGACGTAGAACATCGTTTGCGCGTGCGTCATACCGATTGCGTGCGCGCCCTCGAACTGTCCTTTGGAAACGGAAATGATACCGCCCCTGACGATTTCCGCCATATACGCGCCGGTGTTGATCGAAACGATAAACAAGCCGGCAAAGACTACGTTCAGCGTGACGCCGTTGTTGATAAGCGCAAAGCCCCAGAAAATTACCATCGCCTGCACCATCATCGGCGTGCCGCGGAATATTTCGACGTAAGCCGAAAGTATCCAGTCGGCAGCTTTTTTCAGAACTCTCAGAAACTTGTTTTTCGGCGTGGGCATCGTGCGGAATACGCCGATAAGCAAACCGATGACAAGACCGATTATCGTACCGATTATCGATACGAGCATCGTGTAACCGATGCCCTTGAATATCATCTGGTGATATTTGGCAAATATATCAGCCATTTTTTGAAAAATGTTCATTTTTCTTCCTTAATTACAGTATTATTCCTCGGGTACGGGATCGGGGAGAACGGTTTTACCGGTTGCAAAATACGTTGCGTCCTGCATCATCTTAATACGTTCGTCGTTGGAAATTTTTGCAAGAGCGGCGTTGACCTGTTCTCTGATGCTGCTGTTTTTGATCATGCCGATTGCGATTTGCACGTCTTCGGGAGATGCCGAAAAACCGGTATCGTTGTTTTTAAGAGAGATATAGGTAAGCTCTTCGTTTGCCGCGCAGTCCGCTTTTGCACCGGGCTCTTCCGCAACGTAACCGTCGATAGCCTTGGTTTTAAGAGCGTTGATAAGCGCGGGGAACGTATCCATCGGAGTTTGAGGCAAAATGCCGTATTTACTTGCCTGCGCTTGCAATGCGTCGTTGTGGAAAGTGCCGATTTGCGCTGCGATTTTTGCGCCGTTGAAGTCGGCAAGTTTCGTGGCGTTTGCGAATGCCCCGTCCTTTCTTACGACGATGACAAGTTGGCTTGTATAGTATGCGTCGGAGAAGTCAATGGCTTCTTTTCTTTCGGCGGTGGGGCTCATACCCGCAATGATCATATCCAGCGATTTTGCGTTGACGGCGGGGATAAGCGCTTCGAATTTATATTTTACGATAACAAGTTCTTTTCCAAGGGCTTCTGCGATTTTTTTCGCAATCATTACGTCATAGCCGTTTGCATAGCCGTCCGCATTCGAGATTTTGACCGCGCCGTTGGAAGCGTCCGTCTGGGTATAGTTAAAGGGAGCATATCCGCATTCCATACCGACGTACAGTTTGCTGTCGTCTTTTTTGTTCTGGCAACCGGTGAAACAGAACACCGCGCCGACAAGCAACAGAGACACGAGCATTACGGAAACAATCGTAGTAATTACTTTTTTCATTTTAGTTACTCCTTTATCTGAAAATTTTTTTCAATAACAAAAATCCGTTAGCGGAAACTAACGGATACAATAAATGCAAAAATGATAAAACTATCAATATTTAACATCAAGCGCTCCGCAAGTTCCCTTGCGACAGTTTGCAACGTATTTCCCTGCAACCCAACGGCAAAATCTTCCGGATAAGACTTCCCGTTTCGGCAAAACTTCCTTTCCCTCGCCCCTTCAATCCGTTGCGGAGCGGTTACTCATAAGCTTTGCGCCTCTTAATTGTTGTTATCATATTATCAACAAACTTTCGCTTTGTCAACCGATTTATCGCACAAAAGTACATTTTTTGAAAAACCTTGCATTTTGATAGCCCCTGTAATATAATTTAATTGACGGCATTGGAAAATTAACAAAGTTTACAAAATATACAGATAGGAGGTAATTAATAATGGGTTTGGATATCTTTTTTGTTTTCGGAATTCAACTACTCGTTATATTATTAGCGATAATTTTGCTGGTTAAAATTCCTCCGATGAATAGTTTTTATGGGTATAGAACAAAGATGTCGTCAATCAATGACGAATACTGGAAATATGCCAATAAGATTGCCGCCAAAACGATTATAGTTATTTCGGCATTGTCTATTTTAGTTGGCATAGCTTTGCTAATATCAAAATATTGTTTTAATATCGAAATAGACTTGTCTTGGTATTTTATCGCAAGTGCGGCTTTGATAATTTTTACACCAATAATTATTACAGAAACTAAACTTAGAAAAAAACATCGTGCAAATACAAATGTTTGATTGCACAGAATCTCTCTTTTGACGGCAAAAACCCGACTGAAACGTCGGGTTTTTTTTAGCGGAGAAGCGGGAACGTAAAACGAATAATACAACATCTTTTACATGTCTTTATAGGACGAAAACGCTACTATACTTTCTTACGACTTATAACACGCCGTAGCGTACCCGCTACTACTTGGCAACCCTGAATCAATCAATGATATAAATGATTGTCCGTGTATATTTACTAAGAACTCTCCTTGAAATGTGCTTCCCCCAACTTCAGTAAAAATGATGGTCGAATTATTTTCACCTACCATTCTATAAGTCCCTGTAGAGGTAAGCGTAACGATATTACTTTGCAGTCGTGTTACAGTAAGAGTATAATCACCGTTAGATTTAAGATTTATTACTGTCTCCCATGTACTTGATTCTCCCAAAACAGTCTCGCCGCTTTTTGTTCCAACATATTTACCAGTTTTTTGATTATTTAACAGCGATAATAAAAGTACAAGTGCAAGCCCAATTACAACAATACCGATAATTACACCAAATATTACTTTTTTGTTCCTTTGCTTTTGCTCGTTTATATTGCTTTCACATTCCATCTTTGCCATTTCGAGTTCGGCATTTTCCTCATTACTCATATTTAGAATTTCATAATCTTCTCGTTTCATAATAAAACCTCCGTAAAATAAAAAGTGCGCCAGCCGAAGCCAACGCACGAAAAACGCAAACTCCGACTGTCGCGAAACATATCTTACGCAGTACGGTACTGTACTCACATAAATGGAATTTGCATTTTTACCAAATTCAATAAATGAATACAGCAAAAGAATATACTTTTTCTTATGAAATTAAAAAGCCCGTACTCCTTATTAGGGCGTTAGATATGTTTCGCATAATTAGTATAGCATATTTGCACCTTGAAATCAATAGTTTAGATAGACAAATTTACAAATTTTCATTTCAATGGCACTGTGGCGAGTGCTTGATAAAACAAGTGCGCCGCTACGCGGCGCGGTCAAGCACCCGCCTAACAACTCGCTTAAACTCGGTAAAAAGACTAAACTCAAAGCCGAGCGGAGAAAGAGAGCATTCGCCTTACAGCGGGAACGGGCGAGTTTACTCGCATAGTGGAGCGTGCAACGGAGAGTTCGGCGGCGCAGCCGTCGTGTGCAATCAATGTTTGTTTGATTGCACAGAATCTCTCTTCGCGGAGAAAGAGAGGTCAGTTGTTGCTCTGCAACAAACATCTCTTCTGCTCCGCGGGTTTCCTGCCAATTTCAGTAATCTTACGCGCTACGCGCCCCTGCTTTTTATATTCACAATAAAATACAATCATTTTTTGCGAATATAAAAAAAGCAATCCTACGGATTCGTAAGATTACTTAAATTGGCGGAGAAAGAGAGATTCGAACTCTCGAACCGTTTCTCACGGTTACACGATTTCCAGTCGTGCGCCCTCGACCAACTAGGCGATTTCTCCAAAAGATATTAAATTTTACAACGCTAAAATTATACTTAATTTACAAGGCGTTGTCAAACGATATTCGCCGAAATAGCGCAAAATATCCGTGAAAGCGAATAAAAGTCAGTCGTCGTCGAAAATATCGTCGAAAGATTCCAACTCATCGATGTCGTCGGGCGTCGGGACGACGGAATCGGTGGAATTTTCAGCGGGTTTTTCGTCCTTTTTCAAAAACAGTCTGAAAATGCACATAACTTCCAAAAAAAACCGCAAGAATGCGGAAAAATAAATTATTTTTTGACCTTATATCCGGTGAACGTCGCGAAGGCAATCGGATTGTTCGCTTCGTCGGACACGGTAACCCTATAAACCGAAACGCTGTGTCCGTCGCGTACGCAAACGGCCTCGGCAACGAGCCTTCCCGAAGCGGCTGACGAAAGGAAATTGATATTACTTTGTGTGGTAACGACGCAGCAATCGTCCGCGGTACCAAGATTTGCGGCGACGGCGAAAGCGGAATCGGCAAGCGTAAAGATTACCCCGCCCTGCACAAATCCGTCCGAGTTGACGTGACCTTGCGAAATTTCAAGCGCGCAAACGGCGCGGCCGGTTTCGACGGACAGAATTTCGACGCCGGTCGAAGCCGCGAATTGATCGTTTTTGAAAAACTCGATTGCCGATTTCAGGTCGTTGTACATATTATTTCACTCTGCCAAGGATAATCGGGACTTCGGGCGGTTTGACGTCGCCGAACGACAAAGCGGATTTCAGAATTTCTTCCGCCGCGTCGAGCTTCGATTCGTCCGAGGTATAAAGGGTTGCAAGGACGTCGCCGACTTCCACAAAGTCGCCCGTTTTCTTTCTTACGGCAAGCCCTGCCGCAAAGTCGATATTGTCTTCTTTTTTGTTGCGTCCCGCGCCGAGAGCAAGGCTTGTAAGCCCGTACTTTTCGCAGTCCATATTGACGATATAGCCGCTTTTATCGGCTTTGACGTCGCGCGAAAACTTGCCAAGGGGGAATTTTTCGGGATCGTCGACGTACGACGTATCGCCGCCGTGCGCCTGAACCATCGCCTTGAACGTATCGAGTGCGTCGCCGTTTTCGAGTTTTGCGGTTGCGATTTTTTTGCAATTTTCAAGGCTGCCGCGTCCCGCGATATACAGCATATTGCTTGCAAGTTCGATGCAGATTTCTTTGAGTTCCTTATCGCCGTTTCCTTTCAGGATTTCGACGGCTTCCTTGACCTCGATGGCGTTTCCGACGGCGTAGCCCAGCGGTTTATCCATATTCGTGATGACCGCCCTTGTGATTTTGCCCGCCTTATTGCCGATATTGACCATAATTTTTGCAAGCGCGAGCCCTTCGTCAAAGGTTTTATTGAACGCGCCGCTGCCGACTTTGACGTCCAGAACGATGCCGTCCGCGCCCGAGGCGAGTTTTTTGCCCATAATGCTGGACGCGATAAGCGGGCGTTTGTCGACGGTTGCCGTTACGTCACGGAGCGCGTACAGTTTTTTGTCCGCGGGCGCAAGTTCCCCGCTCTGACCGATGACGCTGCACCCGACGGTATTCACGATTTCAAAAAATCTTTCGCGCGAAAGGGAAGTTTCGTATCCCGGGATAGATTCGAGTTTATCGACGGTGCCGCCCGTATGACCAAGCCCCCTGCCGCTCATTTTTGCGACCTTAACGCCTGCCGACGCCACGATAGGCGCAACGATAAGCGTGGTTTTGTCGCCGACGCCGCCCGTCGAATGTTTGTCCGCCTTAAAACCTTTGATGCCGGACAAATCGACCTTGTCGCCCGAATTCGTGATTGCAAGCGTCAGACACGTGGTTTCGTCGACGTTCATCCCGCGAAAGTATATCGCCATAAGAAGCGCCGACGCCTGATAATCGGGGATATCGCCCGAAACGTAACCCGAAATGAAGAACTCGATTTCTTCTTTCGTAAGCGTGCCGCCGTCGCGTTTTTTCTTGATAATATCGTACATTCTCATAAGTTAACCTCCGTGAAAGCAAGCGGTAAAACGTCTTTAAGTGTCAAAACTTTATATTCATCTTCCGATTTTGCCAAAACGACTTCCATACTGCCGTCGTTGAATTCTGTCAGAGCCTGCCGGCAAACGCCGCACGGAGCGCAGTAATCGAAAGGTTGTCCGTCCTTATGTCCGACGACGACAATCGCACGAAACTCTCTTGCGCCGTCGAAAATCGCCTTACCGAGCGCAACTCGTTCCGCGCAATTCGTGACGGAAAAGGAGGCGTTTTCGATATTCGCGCCTTCGTATTCGCGCCCGTCTTTTGTGACAAGCACCGCCCCCACCTTAAAGTGAGAGTACGGGGAATACGCCCTTTCGGACGCCTGCATTGCTTTTTTGATCAAACTTTTGTAATCCGTCATTTTTTCGCCATACCCACGTGCAATTCGCGCATACCTTCGACCTCGTCGCAAAGGTACTTTCTTCAAAAAGATAACTGTTGTCTTGCGGCTGTCGGAAATTTATTAAAAATCCGCAACTATGCCAACAGATAATAATCATTGCTGTTTTTCGATTTGTTTCAGGAAACTTTTTCCCTGCAAAGTGTTTTCGATGCCAAACGCGTCGAGTATCGTTGCCGAGATGTCGCTGTACCCGTCCAACGTGCAGAGGTTAACGTTTTCTTTCAGCGTTTTGCCCGTCGCAAGCAGGAAAATATATTCTCTGCTATGGTCGGTGCTGGGCGTGAGCGGATCGCAGCCGTGGTCGGACGTTATCATCAAAACGTCGTCGGCTTTCATATCATTTATAAACGTCGGGAGCCACGCGTCGAATTCGGCGACGGCTTTTGCATATCCGTCCACGTCGTTTCTGTGGCCGTATTTCATATCGAAGTCCACAAGGTTCACAAAGCAAAGCCCGTTGAAATCCTTTGCTTGCAGTTCTTTCGTAACGCGCATGCCGTCGGCGTTATCGTGGATATGATAAGTTTCCTTTATGCCCTTTCCGTTGAAAATATCGTAAATCTTTCCGACGCCGATCGTGTCCAACCCTTTTCTTTCGATAAGGTCAAGCATGGTGTCGCCGGGGGGCGTCAAGGAAAAGTCGTGGCGGTTGTCGGTGCGGACAAAGTCCGGATAACTGCCGACGAAAGGTCGTGCGATTACCCTTCCGACGCCGTATTTACCCGTCAGAATCTTCCTGGCGATTTCGCAATAACGATACAGTTCTTTCACGGGGACGACGTCCTCGTGCGCGGCAATCTGGAACACGCTGTCGGCGGACGTATAAACGATGAGCGCGCCCGTGTCGACGTGTTCTTTGCCAAAGTCTTTTATGACTTCCGTGCCGGAATACGGCTTGTTGCACAAAGTTTTTCTGCCGGTCTGTTTTTCAAACTCGTCGATGACTTCTTTCGGAAAGCCGTCGGGGAACGTGGGCAGCGGATTTTCCGACACGAGCCCGGCGATTTCCCAGTGTCCGACGGTAGTGTCCTTGCCCGCCGATTTTTCGGAAAGCCGCGCATAAACGCCCGTCGGATTTTCGATGCCGCCTTCAACGCCGTCGATGTTGAACATTCCAAGTTTTTTCAGGTTATCACCCACAAAAAACTTTGACGTTCTTATCGCGCGCAAAGTGTTGCTTCCCTCGTCGTGAAACTTGTACGCGTCGGGAAGTTCGCCGACGCCCAGACTATCCAGAACAATCAAAAAAACACGTTTAATCATTTATTTCCGCAATTTTAAGTGCGATTTCCATCATATCTGTGAAAGTATTCTGCCTTTCTTCGGCAGTGCAACTTTCCCCTGTGAACGGACAATCCGAAATGGTGCAGATGCACAGCGCGTTCTTGCCGGCGCGCGCTGCGTTCATATAAAGCGCGGCGCTTTCCATTTCAACCGCAAGCACGCCCATTTTACGCCAGTCGGAAAGGCTTGCCGCGTCATCGTAAAAGGTGTCCGACGAAAACAGATTGCCGACCTTATAATTGACGCCCGCGTCTTGTGCAAAATCGACCGCCTGTTTCAGGAGTTTATAACTTGCGATCGGCGCGTACGTGCCGGGAAGATTGAACTGACTTGCGTAATTGCTGTTGGTGCAAGCGCCCTGTCCGATGACGATATCGCGAAGGTTGACCTCGTCGGATATCGCGCCCGCGCTGCCGATTCTTATGATGTTTTCGACGTTGTAAAAATTGAAAAGTTCGTACGAATAAATACCGATCGAAGGTATGCCCATGCCCGACGCCATGACGGACACGATTTTGCCGTTGTACATACCGGTATATCCGTTAATACCGCGCACGCCGTTGACGAGTACGGGGTCTTCCAAAAAGTTTTCCGCAATGAATTTCGCGCGAAGGGGATCGCCCGGCATAAGGACGGTTTTTGCGAAATCGTCGATATTTGCACTGTTGTGTGGTGTGGGGATATTTCTCATAATTTACCTCATTTATTTTCGTTTGCTTTTGCGATTTTAACGATGCGGCTCGTGCCGAGTCGGTCTGCGCCGAGAGAAAGGAATTTTTCGGCGTCGTCAAGCGACGCGATACCGCCCGCCGCCTTGATTTTCACGTCTTTTCCGACGTGTTTTTTGAAAAGTTCCACGTCTTCAAAAGTTGCGCCCGCCTTTGAAAATCCCGTCGACGTTTTGATATAATCGGCGTGTGCGTCGGTAACGGCTTTGCACATTGCGATTTTTTCTTCGTCGGTCAAAAGACAGGTTTCGATGATGACTTTCAGGACTTTTTTGCCGCAGGCGTTTTTCAGAAGCCTGATTTCGTCGGTAACTTTTTCAAAGTTATGCTCTTTCACGTCGCCGATATTGACAACCATATCGATTTCGTCCGCGCCCTCTTTCAGAGCCTGTTCCGTCTCAAAGAGTTTGACGTCGGCGGTGTTGTAGCCGTTTGGGAACCCGATGACCGTGCAGATGCTGAGTTTGTCCCCGACGTACTCTTTCGCGCGCTTCACGAATGACGGGGGAATACAGCACGACGCCACGTGATATTTTATGCCGTCGTCCAGAATCGCCTTGATTTCTTCCCACGTTGCGGTCTGTGCAAGCAGAGTGTGGTCGCAATGATTCAATATTTCTCTGATGTCCATAAGCGTATCTCCTTATTTGACTTTTTTATAGCTGCCCGTAAGAGCGCCGATTTGCATCTCGAAAGGCATATCGCCTTTTTTGATATGTTTGGTTAACGAGCATTCGACAAATTCAAAAATAAGCCCGTCTTCGTCCTTGCCCATATAGGCGTAGCGGATTTTCGCGCCGCCGCTTGAAAACGTCGCGCTCTGGAACACCTTGTATCCGTTTTCCGAAAACTCCTTAATCGTCCTGTCAAGGTCTTTCGTCATATACATAAGGTGATGCGCCGCCTCGCCGCGCTTTTCGTAAAAGTAATCGTAAATATTCTTTTCGCCCTGAGTTTCGATGATTTCAAGTTTGGTCGTGCCCTTTCCGCCATAGAAGATGCGGACCTTGCAGTCCTTTTTCTCGCCGTGGTATTTAAGGTCGAAAGTGCCCTCGTCGGTGACGATTTCATACCAATGTTTAATGCCGAAAAGTTTGCCGTATCTGTCGGTTGCCTCGTTCCAGTCTTTGACGACGATACCGACGTGATTGATTTTGCCGTATTTCATATTAGTCCGTCCTTTGATTATTTCACTTGATATTCTACACTATGCGCGCGCGTTTTGCAAACATTATTATTGCGGGATCGTTAATTTTTGTACAATGTCGGATGTATATGCAGATATATGCCAACAGATAATAATACGAACGTTGCCAAAACGCCGATAGTTCAACGCTTTTATGAAAAATGCTCGCTTGTAGTACGAAAAGTACAACTGCGTTCGCCTTTTCCAAAAATCATCTGAAATCTCGGCGTTTTCGGTTGTGAACAAGTTTTCCGTCGTGTTTTTAGAATAAGACAAGGCACGCGAGCGGCTTAATACTTTATCGTATAAGCCGTGAGCGTAACGCAGTATTAGTCAAAAACACGGCGAAAAACCTAAGTTCGTATTATTATCTGTTGGCATAATATCGGTTGTTGACAACTTCGCCGAGAAACGATAAAATATTTCCGATATGAAAAAAGACGTTGCCGTAAATTGCGAAAATACTTTTTCGGACGCCGACCGCCCGTCGAAAACAAGGGATCTTACCTACGTTGCGCTGGGCGTTGCGGTCGTTACCGTTTGCGCGTGGATTTCAATCCCCGTCGGCGACGTGCCCTTTACGTTGCAAACGCTTGCGGTTGCGGCAATCGGCGGTATTCTCGGCTGGAAAAAAGGACTGCTGACAATCCTTATTTATATTCTTCTGGGGCTTGTCGGGGTGCCCGTTTTTGCGGGGTTCAAATCGGGCGTGCCCGCACTTATGGGCGCGACGGGCGGATATATTTTCGGTTTCGCTTTCGCCGTCGTGATTTCGGGGCTTGCAAAACTTATCCCCGTGAAAAACAAATTCGCGCGAATCGGCGTGTTTTTCGCCGCAAATATTTTGGGGCTTACGATATGTTACGTTTTCGGTACGGCATGGTTTATCACGGTTTACGGGAAAAACGTCGGCAGTATCGGCGTGAAAAGCGCGCTTATGCTTTGCGTGGTGCCGTATATCGTGCCCGACCTTGTGAAACTTTTTATCGCGGCGGTATTGTCCGTCCGCCTCGGAATTTACATGAAATAAAATCGCAAAACACAACACATATCGGACGGTTTTCCCGTCCGTTTTTTTATTATATCTCCTTATTGTTGCACAAAAAGACATTTTGTGTTAGACTAAATTTGCCACACAACCGAATAATTTCATTTTTTATCCGAAAGATATCTCGTATAGGCAATATCGCTGCATTGGGTATCTCTTTCGGGTATGCAAAAAGTTGTGTGGCAACAACGCGGCGTATTGTAGTGCGTCGCTTCGGCGGCGCACTTTTTTATTGCATACCCTCGCTTAATGCGAAGAAAAATGATATGGAGGTACCCTATGAAACAAAAAAAATCATTCGTTATGATTGCCACACTCGTAACGATACTACTGCTCGCGTTTTCGCTTGCCGCTTGTCACAAAACATCGGGCGACGACAACAACAATCCGGATACGCCGCCCTCTCCGCCTACGCCGCCTGCGCCGACTGAATTTACGGTAACGTTTGACTCCTGTGGCGGCAACACCGTTCCGTCAGTAAAAGGGAAAACCGTTCAAACCGAACCTTTGCCTGAAAAAGACGGGTTCGATTTCGTCGGCTGGTACGAAAATTCCGATTACAGCGGCAATCGCGTCGTGTTCCCTTATACCATTTCGAAAGACGTGAAGTTCTATGCCAAATGGCAGGAAAAAGCAACCCACGTTCAATCCACGCTTGACGACTTTGAATATACCGAAGCAGACGGCGTCGTTACGCTTACCAAGTATATCGGCGAGAAAACAAACATCATTTTGCCCGATGAAGCCAACGTTCTCGGAAGTGATTTATTCTCGGAATCTATCGTCGAGAGCGTGGTTTTCACCGCAGGCGTAAAAGAAGTAAATAAAACCGCATTTTATTGGGCAAGCAATCTTAAAAGCATAGAAGTCGTTAACGAAAACCCGTATTTTTCGGCGCAGGACGGCATACTCTTCAACAAGGATAAAACGGCGTTGGTGGTTTATCCGTTTGCAAAGTCGAATGACAACAGCAACGACGGTTATTCCATTCCGCAAGGCGTGAAAAAGATTTGCCTGTTTGCTTTTGCAGGTTATCATTATGCAAATATCGAGTTCCCCGAAGGATTAACGGAAATCGAAGACTATGCTTTCTATTATGCAAAGATGGGGAAAGCGATTCTTCCCGAGGGCGTTACGAATATCGGATACTTTGCATTCGCCTATTGTACAAATATGACTGAGTTAAATATCCCACAAAGCACAGAAAGTTGCGGCGACCAGTATAGCGTTGTAAAAGGTTGCAGGAAACTTGAAAAACTTACCGCACCTGCAAACGTGCTTAAAGGTTCTATGTCGCTTGCTTCACTCAAAACGTTGGTGATAAACGGAGGAACGTCGTCTATGGGAAGTCTGTCGGGATGTGGAAATCTCGAAACCGTAGTTTTGCCCGAAGGTCTTACCGACATTACGACAAGAGCGTTTAAGGATTGCAAAAATTTGACAACTATAAACCTTCCGAGCACGCTTACGACAATCAATCAAAACGCTTTTGAAGGTTGCGAAAAAATCACGTCGCTTACGATGCCGTCGTCACTCAAAACAATCAATCAAAACGCTTTCTTAAACAGCGGACTTGAAAACGTAGTCCTCAACGAAGGTCTTACCGAAATCAGAAGCGGCGCTTTCGATAATACGAAGATTACGAGTATCAAAATCCCCGATAGCCTTACGATATGCACGTATTGGACGAACGTAAAAACGCTCGAAACAGTCTATTGTCCTGCAAAATGGGCAGATAGTCTGTACGGATATCAATACCAAAACGAGGCATCGACAATCAGACATCTTTACATCACTTCGGGAACTACGATTGCGACGCCCAAAGCGAAAGGGCTTGTAAGCATCAGTTTGCCTGCAAGTATAACAAGCACAACGCTTAATTTGAGATTCCAATACGCACTTTGCCAAGTGACCAATTTGAGTGCATGCAACATCACGCTCCCCGACGATTTTGCAGGCGAGTACAGAACAAGCGAATCTGCTGCTTTTTCCGGTACGTTTGAGAAAGACGACAAAGATATGCTGGTTTATAAGTATCAAGAAAAAGTCGTTGCGTTGAAATATTACGGCAGCAAAACGCAAATCGGTGAAAGCGATCTTGCAGGTTATACCGATATTGCGCCTTATACATTTTACAAGAAAGATATTACGTCCGTCGTGCTTCCTGCCAATATCAAGTCGGTAGGTTATGAGGCGTTTGCACAATGTTCGTCGCTCACGGACGTAACGATGAAAGGCGTTGAAAAATTGGCGTCGTGGGCGTTCTTCAACTGCTCTGCATTGCAAACCGTGTATCTTCCTGCAACCTTAAAGACCATAAAAGGCGCACCCTTTATGTATTGCGGAACCAAGGAAGAACCGTTGACGATTAAGTGCGCTTATGCAAGTGCTCCGTCGGGCTGGGAAAATACCTGGAAGAATACAGACAGAGGCACGCCCAACATAATCTGGAACGCTTAAAACAGTTACCTTAAACATAAGCCGCCGAATTTCGGCGGCTTTTTGCCGCAAATATTTTGGGGCTTGCGATATGTTACGTTTTCGGTACGGCATGGTTTATCACGGTTTACGGGAAAAACGTCGGCAGTATCGGCGTGAAAAGCGCGCTTATGCTTTGCGTGGTGCCGTATATCGTGCCCGACCTTGTGAAACTTTTTATCGCGGCGGTATTGTCCGTCCGCCTCGGAATTTACATGAAATAACAAAAACGGACGAGTTTTCGTCCGTTTTTGATGTTTTAATACGTTCAATCGTTTGTCTGTTCGGTTTCCCCTGTTTTTTCAGCGCGTTCCTTTTTGTTTCTTTCGATGCGTTTTCGTTGTTTTTCTTTTTCGGATTTGATATACGCAGAAAGAAGTATCGGCGCGCCGATCGGCCAGAATACGCCCGCCGCGACGGATTTCCAGAATTCCTTGTCTTTCAGGTCGCAATCGGCGCATAAAAACTTTGCCGTGGCAACCATAATCACGCCCATAGCGATAAGGTATGGCACGACAAATAACGCCCACACCCACGGATTCTCTTTCAACCACCTGTCAAACGGGGAAAGTTTTTCAAGCCCTTCTTCGTAAAACGACTTTGCGTAAACGACGTTCATATCGACGCTTCTGTACGAAACGGGATCTATTCTTACGTTTTCAAAAACAATCGTAAGTTTATCGTCGGGGCATTCGTTGATTACGACGGGGTTGCTCGTTTTCGTATCCTGTACCACGCCGTCTTTGTCGCGAAAATCATACGTGCAGGTAAAACTTACAACGGGTGCGCCGGCGTTTATCTTATATCCGACGGTATAAGAAACGGTATATGTTCCCGTTGCTTCATTGTAAACCGAGATTTTTTCGGGTTTTCCGTACAACCCTATGCCCGTAGAAATCGACGGATTTTCTTTTTGGTAATAAATGAAAAACTTATCGTACAATTTACGATAAATCGGGATGGCAACGTAAAACAACACAATTATCGAAACAATAATAATGATTACGATTTTATAACGACGGTCGTCAGACACGTATTTCATTTTCGTATCCATATCGCTGCCCCTCCAAAAAATATTTTATCACGGAAACGGGAAAAACTCAATACCTTATTTACGCTTGACGATTTCGTGAAAATATCTATAATCTATTACGACTGAATATAATATTTACGCATTGATTTGCGTATGGAGTTTTAATATGAGAAAAACCAAAATAGTATGCACGATAGGCCCGTCGTCGAACAACGAAGACGTCTTTCGCGCAATGTGCAAAACGGGGTTGAACGTCGCAAGGCTCAACTTTTCGCACGGGACTCACGACGAACACAAAAAAACAATCGAAATGATTAAAAAGGTGCGTGAGGAACTTAACCTGCCCATCGCAATAATGCTTGACACGAAAGGTCCCGAATACCGCATAAAAACCTTTGAAAACGGCAAGGTATTTATTCCCGACGGCGCGGACTTCACGTTCACGGCGCGCGACGTTCAAGGCAACGAGAATATCGTGTCGGTGAGTTACAAAGGTTTGCCGTCCGACTTGTCCGTCGGCGACAAAATCCTTGTCAACAACGGGCTTGTGTCCTTTGAAGTCGCCAAAATCGACGGCACGGAAATCAAGTGCAGAACCCTTATCGGCGGCGAACTTTCAAACCGCAAAAGTATGTCCTTCCCGGGGAAAACGCTCCGCCAGGTTTACCTTGGCGAGCAGGACAAAGCCGACCTTCTTTTCGGCATAAAAAACGGCGTGAGTTTTATTGCGGCGTCGTTCGTGTCGTGCAAGCAGGACCTTGTCGACCTTAAAACCTTTCTGAAAGAAAACGGCGGCGAAAACATCGATATAATCGCAAAAATCGAAAACCGCAGCGGCATTGAAAATATCGAGGATATTTGTTCGGAGTGCGAAGGCATTATGATCGGCCGCGGGGATCTTGGCGTGGAAATCCCGTTTGCCGAAGTACCCGCCGTCCAGAAATATCTCATCACGAAATGCCGCCTTCTCGGAAAGCGCGTTATTACCGCAACCGAAATGCTGGAATCCATGATCCAGAACCCCCGCCCCACCCGCGCGGAAATTTCGGACGTTGCAAACGCCGTTTACGACGGCACGAGCGCGGTTATGCTGTCGGGCGAATCGGCGGCGGGCAAGTACCCCGTCGAAACGGTGCGTACGATGTCGGATATCGTCGAAGAAACGGAACGTCACATCGACTACGTTTCCCGCTTCCACGACAGCCATTTCAAAATCAAAAACAAGGCGGACGCGGTGTCGCACGCAACGTGCGGTATGGCAATCGATATCGACGCGAAAGCAATCGTCGTCACTTCAAATTCGGGCACGACCGTCCGTATGGTTTCCCGTTTCCGCGCGCCGATGGATATAATCGGCATGGCAACCGACAAGGCGGTGTGGTATAAACTTGCTTTGTCCTGGGGCGTTCTTCCCGTCATGAGCGCGCACTACAACTCCACCGACGTTCTGTTTTACGAGGCGGAAAAGGCTGCGATAAACAATATGCCGTCGTTACGCCAGGGCGATTCGATTGTAATAACCGCAGGTACGGCGGGCGAAAAATCGGGCAATACCAACACGATAAAAATGGTCACGATTTCCCGATAATTTGCAAAAAACCATATTTAACGAAAAAAACAAGCGGCATTAACCGCTTGTTTTGTTTTTTATAAGTTTTAATATCGCTTATTTTTCAATGACGATTTCGTCGCCGGCGCGCACGATGCCGCCTTTCAGCACACGCGTGAATATTCCTTCTTTCGGCATAATGCACTTTCCCGTGAGTTTCGCGATCTCGCACCCGTCGCCGGCGTGGCATTTTTTGCCGATTTGCGTCACTTCGTGGAGTGTTTCGCCGATTTTCAGTTTTGTTCCGACGGGCAATTCGTACAAACAAATCCCTTCCGTCGTCACGTTTTCGGCAAATTTTCCGACGCAAAGCCCGATGCCGTATTCTTTCATTTTGTTAATGCTTTCGATGCCAAGAAGACTTATCTGTCGGATGCTGCCTTGTTCGGCGTGCGAATCCCCGACGATGCCGAAATCTTCCTTCATTTCGACCTCTTCGACTGCGTGTTTGATTGTTCCTTTTTTCTCGCTTACGTTTACCGCAACAACTTTTGCCATATTACACCCTCTCGTAAATTCCGCTTTTTCCGCCTTCTTTTTTCAAAAGGCAAATCTCGCCGATCACCATACTTTTATCGACGGCTTTCAGCATATCGTATATCGTAAGGCTTGCGACGCTCACCGCGACAAGCGCTTCCATCTCGACTCCGGTTTTGTACGTTGCGACGGCGGTTGCCGTGACGAGTACTTTGTCGCTCTTGATTTCAAACTCGATTTTTACGTTGTCAAGGGGGACGTTATGGCACATCGGGATAAGCGACGACGTGTTTTTTGCCGCCATAATCCCCGCAACTCTCGCCGTGTTAAGGACGTCGCCCTTCGGCGTTTCTTTGTTTGTCAGAAGAATTATCGTTTCGGGCTTCGTTTTGATTTCCCCGCGCGCAACGGCAGTGCGTTTTGTCGCCGATTTCTCCCCGACGTCAACCATTTTCGCGCCGTTTTCGTCAACGTGACTCAGTTCCATATTACCCTCCGATTCCGTACATATTGATTTTTTGAAGCACACCCATTTCGATAAGGTGTTCCCGCGGTTTGATTTCCACCGCTTTCAGGATTGCGTCTTCGACGTTCCCGTCGGCAAGATACGGCTTTACGTCGACAAAAACGTCGTGATGCAAGCACGGTAAAATCTTGCCGTCGGCGGTCAGTCTTATGCGATTGCACGACGAACAGAACTTGCTTTGGAGCGCGGCGATTACGCCGATTTCGACGCCGTCTTTCGTCATATAAACGTCAACCTTGTTTTCGCGACGAAGAAACTTCATATCGTTTTCTTTCACGAAAATATCCGCCGGCAGAAAATACTTATGAAACGCATGCTCGTTCATTATCGGCATCATTTCGATGAACCTGACTTTTACGTCGTGTTTTTTTGCAAATTCCGAAAACGCGCTCACGTCGTCGTTCACGCCCTTCATTAAAACGGCGTTGACTTTGATATTTTTAATGCCGCTGTTTTTCGCCGCCGAAATTCCTTGTATCGCACATTCGAGATTGCCGCCCCGCGTGATTTTATTGTAAATTTCGTCGCTGAGCGAATCGATACTCACGTTAAGCCCGTCAATGCAATCCGACAGTTTATCAATATATTTCGGAAGATAAACGCCGTTTGTCGTCAATCCGATGCAAAGATCGGGCAATTCTTTTTTTACCGAACAAATTAAATCCGCGGCGTTTTTCCTCAGAAGCGGCTCACCACCGGTGAAGCGCACCTTCTTTCCGCCAAGGTTATGAAACGCCCTGATTATCGTCATTACGTCTTCAAAGGACAGAATGTCGTCGTGCGACTTTTTTTCGACGCCGCATTCGTCCATGCAGTACACGCACCGATAGTTGCATCTGTCGGTCAGCGATACACGCATATAATCGATTGTCCGTGAAAACGCGTCTTTCATACCAAAATAATTTCCCCTGTTTTGTCGAACGTATAGCCGCCGAGCGCAGCCGTTTTTTCCCTGAAATCGTCGCTTTTCAAAACGCTTATGAAGTTTTTGATTTCTTCGTTTTGAAGCATCGATTTTTTCACAAGGAAGTCGTAACTTTCCTGCCCGACGGGGATAAAGTCAAGCCCCATTGCGTTTGCCGCCGACTCCACGCCGAGACCGCAGTCAAACACGCCGTTCTGCACCGCGCACGCAACCGCAAGATGCGTGACGAATTCTTTTTCGTAGCCGTTGACCTCGTCCTTGCTTATTCCGCTTTTTTTCAGAAGGTAATCGAACAGGAGTCGCGTGCCCGCGCCGCTTTGTCGGTTTGCAAAGGAAAACCTGCCGCCTTTCAGGTCGTCAATGGATTTTATCCTGTCGTCGCCGCGACGCACCATAAGTCCTTGCGTGCGCCCCAGTCCTTTGATTATCGCCATCGTTCCCTCGCCGAAGTATTTTTTGACGAACGGGACGTTGTATTCCCCCGTTTCCGCGTCAAGAAGATGAATGGGCGCAATATGGCACGCGCCGTTTTTCACCCCGAAAATCCCGCCCATACTTCCGACGTGCGCCGACACGACGGGGATCGTATCGCCGATAATATCGATTGCCACGTCGTGGCTGCCGATAATCACAAGTTTTCTTTTTATGCTGTCAAGGTCGCTTAAAAGTTCAACCCTGACTTCTTCGCCGGAATCGATACCTTCGACGTTTCTGTCGATATCGACGATGCCGTCGGCTTTGACCATACTCATAATCGCGGCGGCTCCCCTTTCAAGGGGCGTTGCGAAGTATTTACCGTCGATGAACCCAAGCGCGACGCGCAAAAACTCGCGGCTTTTCAGCGACGATACGACGCGCTTTGTGAGCGTTGCCGTGACGTATTGCCTTTTCGTCGGCGGAGTGCAGGTCATTTTTTCAATCACGGGTTTCACGACCTTATCCATCACCGTGTATGCGGAAACGGGATATCCCGGCACGCCGATGACGGGTTTATCGTCGATTATACCAAGCACCGTCGGTTTCCCGGGTTTTATTGCAAGCCCGTGCGCGACAACCGTGCCGAGATGCCCGATAATTTTTTTCGTAAAATCTTTCGTGCCTGCCGAAGAACCCGCGTTGATAAGCACGACGTCGTGGTTTTTTACGGCGTTTTTCAATGCGTTTTCAATCAGGGTTTCATCGTCGCGCACGACGTCGAATCTGTCGGGTATTCCGCCGTATTCGTCAATCAGCGCGCAAAAAACGCGGCTGTTGCTTTCGATAAGTTTGCCGACGCGCACGTCTTTCACGTGTTCCACCATTTCGTCGCCGGTGGGGATAATCGCGACTTTCGGTTTTTTTCTGACGGTAATGGTTTCGTTTCCCGACGCGAGAATCGCGCCGATATCTATGGCGCGGATTTTCCTTTTTGACGGAATGACCATCTCGTTCGCAACGACGGTTTCGCCGACGGCGCGTATATGCTGCCACGGGTGCGACGAGGCGTTGATTATCACGCTTTCGCCGTCCGCGACGACGTTTTCAATCATTATCACGCTGTCGTACGACGGTTTTATCACGCCGCCCGTGTTGACGTATTCGAACTCGTCCTTTTTAAGGGTTACCGGGTTAAGTTCGCTCGCTTCGACGGTGTCTTCGGAGCACACCGCGATTCCGTCCATTGCCGACGCGTTATAGCACGGATCGCACACTTTTGCGAACACGGCTTCCGCCGTTATCCTGCCAGCGGCGTCGATGGTTTTGATTTCCTCTTCCCCGATAGGTTTCACAAAGGACAAATACGTTTCAAGCGTTTCGTCCAGACTTTTATTTTCGATATAAACGTTTCTCATAATTCAAGCGGTATGACTTTGAGCGGGGCGTCCTTATAAATGCCCTCCTCGTCCTTTGAGATTCTGACGTAACCGTTCGCGCTCATCGCGGTGATGAGGTTTGCGGACTTCAAAAACACGGGCGTCGCGACGTACCTTGTCCCGTCAAAAGCGACGTTCACGAGTTGCAGCGTCGTACGTCCCGGCACGGAAGGAAAATTACACGCCGAAAAGCAATCCAGCGTTTTCTCCTTTTGTCCCCTGATTTCTTTCACGACGGTTGAAATTATTTCGTTGTAAACCATATATGCGGCGTACGGATTCCCGGGCAATCCCACGACAAGGGTTTTGTCGATTTTTGCAAGAATGGTCGGTTTCCCGGGTTTCATTGCAAGCCCGTGCATAAGGATTTCACCGTCGGAAAGCACCCTTTCGGTAAAGTCTTTCGCGCCGACGGAACTGCCGCCGCTTATCAACACGACGTCGCTTTTTGAAACGGCGGTGCTTACTGCGTTTCTGATTTCGTTTTCGTCGTCTTTCGTGCGCGAGGTAAAGACAAGGTCAAAGCCGTCTTTTTTGATTGCCGCGGACAAAAGAGTCGTGTTGACGTCGCGGATTTTTCCGTCCGACGCGTCGCTTGATACGTCAACGAGCTCGTCACCCGTCGAAATTACCGAAATTTTAATGCCGTCGAAAACGTCGACGCGCCATATTCCGAGCCCCGCAAGAGCCCCCGCCGCAACGGGCGTTATTATGCTGCCCCTGTTCATCACGATTGAGCCTTTGTCAAGCTCTTCGCCGCAACGAATGACGTTTTCCCACGGTTTCACGGGACGATACACCGCGATTTCGTCGTCCAGTACTTCAACGTCCTCGATCATTACGACCGCGTTCGCGCCGTCGGGAACAACACCACCCGTGGGTATCGCAACGCAGTCGCCGCTTTTCACACAAACGCCGGGCTTTTCACCGATACGCAAACGTCCCGTTATTTTCATTACCGACGGAACGGACGAACCCGCGCATGCGACGTCGCCCGAAAAAACCGCAAACCCGTCCACGGTGGAGCGGTTGTACGGCGGATATTTTTCGGTACTGAAAACGTCGTCGGAAACGGTATATCCGACCGCGTCCGACGTTTTTCGCGACGTTACTTTCAACGCCGCCGCTTCAATATTATCTTTTACGATTTTTTTTGCTTCTTTGGTGTCCAGAACCTTAAAAAACTTCATTTTACGTTTTCGCCGCAGTTATGTGCAAGCCCCAAAAGAATATCGAGTCCGTGTTCGACAGGCGACAATATCACGTCGATACTTTCCCTGACCGCTTTCTCGGAACCCGGCAGATTTATGATAAGGGTTTTATCCTTGATGCCCGACACGGCGCGTGACAGCATCGCCTTTTTCGTGATTGCAAACGACGAAAATCTTATGGCTTCCGCAATCCCGGGCGCTTCCCTGTCAATCACGGCTTTTGTGGCTTCGGGCATATTGTCGCGTGGCGAAAAACCCGTGCCGCCCGTTGTCAGAACAAGATTGATTTCACGATTGACGTATTCGTTCAATTTTGCAGAAATGGCAGTTAAATCATCGGAAACGACGTCATAACTTTCGATTTTGTAATTTGCCGCTTTCATAATTTCGACAATCGCCTTGCCGCTTTTATCTTCTCTTTCACCGTTGAAACAGCTGTCGCTCGCGACAAGCACCGCAACCGTTTTCATCATAGTTTCACCACCCTTGTTTCCATTACGCCAAGATCCAGCATAAACAATTTTCCTTTCGTATCTTCGTCCTCGTGTTTCAGCACGGAATAAACGAGCGCGACCTGAATCGAGGCAACCAACGCCACGACGAAAGAATAAGTCTTGTGCGGAACGTCCTTGGATTTTCTGTACATTTTCGACAGCCTTCTTTCGCCGGGATAGCAGATCATACATTGTCCCATAATCCCGTCGACCGCGCCGTGAATCAGCACTTTTTTGCGTTTCTCGCACTCTTCTTCGATAAGCAGCCGCGTTTCGATATTGTCCACGCAGTCCACGACGATATCGACCTCGTCGATAAGATAAGCGTTGTATCTCGTGAAGTCGTTGGGCACGCTTTTCACGTGGGTTTTGCTGATATCTCTCACACGGGAAAGCATCACTTCGGCTTTGTTCTTGCCGAGCGTGGAAAACAGCGCGCCGATTTGTCTGTTCATATTGCTTTCGGTATAATAGTCGCCGTCGACAAGGATAAGGTAATCGACGTTAAGCCGCGCCAACTCCTCGGCAACGTAGCCGCCGAGTCCTCCGCAGCCTATGACCAATACTCTGCCGCCGAGTCCTTGCATTATCCCCCCGATGCGGGCGACAAAAACATTACCTTATCGCCGTCGTTCAATTTTGTTTTGTACATTTTCAGCGACGCGATATTCACGTCGTTGACGTAAATCAGAAACTGTTTTACTTCTTTTTCGCGGATGCAGAATCTTTCCGCAACGACGCTTATGAGTTCTTTCACGTCGTTTGCCTCGACCTCGATGGATCTTACCTGAAATTTAACTCTTGCCGTACCGAAAAACTTTACTTCAATCATAATACGTCCTCCAAGCCGAGCCTTTTGATAAGTTTTTTGGTCGGGCGACCGTGTTCGTCCCAGAAACGCGCCTTGTAATATTTCACGCGAAGTTTGTCAAGGGGCACTTTACTTTTCGGATTAGTTGCGATCTGCAATTCGCTTTTAAGTCTTTCGGGCAAATCGTCGTCCTTTTCGCTTACGCCGAGTTTTATGTCGATAAGTCTTTCAAGGTTATATCCTCTTTCGCCGATTCTGAGGAACTTTCCGAAGTTCATTTTCATGCCCGTCGCGTAATAAATCGCCTTTGTATGCGGCAGCATTTCAAACGGCATATGCATCGCGATCGCAGTCGGCACGCGCAACAAAAGTTTGATTACAAGGCCGAGTTCGGTCATCACCTTATTGACGACGCGCGTAACTATGCTGTTGGGCTTGCTCATAAGGAAAGTCGGGAAAAACGCATAGGTCGTGAACAGACAGTTTCCGCCTGCGCTGCACGCTTCCATAAGATCCTGGAACATGGCGCACAACACGCCTTTTCCGTGCGTGGTATAAGGATTGACGGAAAGCCCCAGCCCTTCCAAAACGACAAGGTAACCGCCGTTAAGGTGGCAGCCGCCTCTGTTCGCAACGGCGTATCCGAGCCCCTGTCCGACAGCCCCGCGCGGTTCGTACGCGGCAAGTTCCATACCCTTCGCGTTCATTGCAAATTCGTGTCCGCCGTACTTTTCGGCAAGGCGCATACTGCCTTCGGCAAGGTCGTCGCCGATGCCGCGGCGATACGCGATATCTTCGATAACCTTCCCGACGTTGTCGATTTTGCCAAATTCCAGTTCGTTTTTCCACATGCCTTTTTCGTTCAGTTCCATCGCAAACGAAATGGTATTTCCGCAGGAAATGGTATCCATGCCGAGTTCATCCATCTCATAGTTCAGGTCGAGTATGCTTTGCATGTTGTTGTTGAGTATGTTCGGACCGAAAAGTCCCAGCGTTTCGACTTCCGGACCTTTGACTTCCTTGCCCTCGACTTTAACGACGCGCGCGCACCGTATCGGACAAGTCACGCAGCCGCTGTTTCTGACAAGGTAATCTTCTTTCAGCGTTTCGCCGCAAACGTCCTCAAACTTATCGTATTTTCCGCTGCGGTAGTTGTTGGTCGCAAGCAGGTTTTTGGCGTTCATTGTGGAAACGAGTCCCGCCGTGCCGAGTTCGGGCAGCTGAACGCCCGTGGTGGGGTGTATACGCAGACGTTTCGTCCACTTTTCGTTGTTGGTTTTATATTTTTCTTCGTTAAAGATTTTCGGCGTAACGTGACCGTCCGCAACGATACCTTTCAGGTTTTTGGAGCCAAAGACCGCGCCGACGCCGCCTCTGCCCGCCGCCCTTTCGTTGCTGACGACGCAGGCGTATCTCACAAGGTTTTCACCCGCGGGACCGATGACGAATTTTTCCCCTTTGTCGGGGATTTGTTCCTGTGCCTCGCCTGTTTTCATACCCCAATACGGAGTCGCGTCCTTGAACTCGACGCCGCCCGCCGTGACTTTAAGATAAACTTTTTCCTCGCTTTTACCTGTGATAATAAGGGCGTCGTAGCCGGCACGTTTCAGCGACATGCCGAAGTTACCGCCGCAGTTTGACGACGTATAATACCCCGTAAGCGGCGAAATCGTCGACGTGTTGAACCTTGACGAGCACGGCGCGCCGAGCGCGTTCAGCGGTCCCGTCGTCACGACGATGACGTTTTCTTCCGACAGCGGGTCGATTTTCCCTTTGATATGATCTGCGATGATTTTGGCAGCCATTATTTTGCCGCCCAGATATTTTTCCCTGTCCTTATCCGAAAAAGGATACTCCGAAACGCTTCGGTCGGTCAGGTTGACTTTCAAAACTTTCCCGCAATAACCGCAGTATTTCGTGCTCATAATTCACCCCCGTGTACGTTGCGATAAGTTGCCGTTATCGCTTCTTTTTTACATTTCGTCAGACAAAAGCCGCACTTGATGCACAATTTTTCGTCGATGTTGAATTTTTGTTTGATGACGCCGGAAATCGCGTCCGCAGGACACGCACGCTTGCACAAAGAACAACCTATGCAGTTGTCGCCTATGAAAATTGTTTCCACCCTTTTCTGGTCGTCGTCGCACAAAACGGCTTTCGTGATGCACGCGTCGTAACACTGACCGCATTCCTTACACTTTTCGCGGTCGATTTCCCATGCTTTTTCTTCGATATTGTGAATTAAACTTTGAAACGGACACACATAGTTGCAATATCCACAATCTGCGCATTTGTCCTTGTCAATTCGATACATAATTTTCCTCCCTCTTGTGTCGAAACAACATTTGCGTAATGTTTTGTGTATGTATGTTATAAATATATGTTACCACATTCTTAAACAGTTTGTCTATATCTTTTTTCGCCAATTTTTTATGCAAAATCCTTACATTTTCGCCGTTTTTGTCCAAAATTTATAAAAAAATTACTGTTGACAAGCCCGGAATCTTATGTAACAATAAAATTAAATCCGATTTCGCACGCCTACAGCGCCCGCCATGGAGTACGAAACGATAGGGTACGTCTGAAAACGGACGTGCCTCCCATTGAGGAAAGGAGGAAAACTTAATGAAACAAAACAAAAAACTGCTTGCACTGCTTCTGGTGCTGGTAATCGCTTTCACGTCCCTGGCTCTCGTTGCCTGCAACAAGGGCGGCGATAAAGGCGGCGACCAGGCGAAAAAGGTCGTTCGCATTTCAACCACCACGTCGGTAAACGACAGTGGTCTCATGGCTTATCTTCAACCATATTTCAAAGCAGATACGGGATATGACTGGGAAATTTCTTCGGCAGGCACGGGCGCCGCTATCAAAGCCGCACAATACGGCAACGCCGACGTAATTCTCGTCCACTCCAAAAAATCCGAGGAAGCTTTCGTATCGGACGGTTTTGCTCGCGTCGTTGACGGATATAAGGCGGAACGCGTGTCGTTCATGTACAACTACTTTGTGCTTGTCGGCCCCAATAATGACCCTGCCGGCGTTGAAAGCGCGGCTACGGTCAAAACGGCGTTCGCAAACATCAAAGACGGAAGTCATCCGTTTATTTCCCGCGGCGATAAGAGCGGCACCCACAACAAAGAAGTTACTTTGTGGCCCAGCGGAACATTGAAGAAAGACGGTTCCAACGATATTAACGATATCCCTGCCGCAATTCTTAACACGAATGATAATCCCTCCGGTTGGTATTATTCCGCAGGTCAGGGAATGGGCGCATGCTTGACAATGGCGAACGAGAAAAACGCTTACGTCCTTACCGACAAAGCGACGTTCCTTTCGTACAAAAACAATCCCGACGGGGACAAACTTCCCAATCTTAAAATTCTTTACGAAGCCGACAACGACCTTAAAAACACTTATTCGATGCTCGCCGTTAAACCCAACGCGCCGTTTATCGGCTTAGACGGCAAAGCATTGCCCGAAGGTCAGGTGAAAATCGACACGACCGCTGCCGACGTATTCGTCAAATGGATGACAAGCGAGCACGCAAAAGCGTTGATCGCATTCTATGGCGAGACCAAATACGGCGGAAGTCTTTTCTCCCTTATGGACGGATATCTCAAATAATAAGATATTTTGAAGTCGGCGTGGGAACAGGCAATTCGGTTGATGCAAGACAACGACCCGTTGCTTGACAACATAATAAACACTACGCTTCAAATGGCGTTTTCAAGTTCGATAATAGCGTTCCTTTTCGGGACGCTTATCGGGCTTCTTGTCGCGTTCAACGATTTCCCCGGGAAAAGAATCGTCGTAACGTTTATGCGTACGCTCATGGGATTACCGCCCGTTGTCGTGGGTATTATCGTTTACGTTTTGTTTTCCGGCACGGGGCCTTTCGGCAATCTTAGGCTTATTTATTCCGTAAAGCTTATGATTATCGCGCAGGTAGTATTGATAACGCCAATCGTTGCGGGAATGACCGAAACGGCAATTTCGCCCATAGTCAAAAACGCTCTCCCCTCGCTAAAAGGTATGGGCGCTAATCCTTTCAAGAGAGTTTTTTTGATTATCGGCGAAAGCAAGTATCAGCTTATTGCGGTATATTTGTTTGCTTTTGCGCGCGCGATATCGGAAGTCGGCGCAGTGCAGATTGTCGGCGGAAACATTCTTTACAAAACCAGAGTTATGACCACTGCAATCGCCCTGAATTACAACACGGGCGATTTTTCGATGGCGATCGCGCTCGGATTCATTCTTCTGATGATATCCTTGTGCGTAAACTGCGTCGCCGCGTTATTACAATTCGGATTGAAACGAAGAAAACATGCTTAATCTGTCTTGCAAAAAAACATACGACGGGAAAGTCGTATTAGACGTCGGCGGACTGATTTTCGAAAAAGGAAAACGCTACGCGGTCATCGGTTCCAACGGATCGGGAAAAACCACCCTGCTCAAAATTATCGGCGGCGTGATAAAACCCGACAAAAACGCGATTTTAGAAACGGACTTCCCCGGCGGCGGCAACACAATCTGTTATATGTCCCAGACAAGTTACGCTTTCGATATGTCGCTGAAACGGAACGTATACGTCGCCTGCCCCGACCTTCCCCGCCTTAAAAGCCGGGATACGCGCCTGTATTACAAAAACAGATGCAACGATCTCATTCGGGATATGGGCTTGTGGGAACTGAAAAACAAAAACGCTTTGAAACTTTCCGGCGGCGAAACCCAAAGAATGGCTTTGTGCCGCGTCTTTGCCGACAAGCACGAAATCCTTCTTCTTGACGAGCCTACGTCCGCAATGGACGTTGCCGCAACGGCGGTCGCCGAAAATATGCTCGATAATTATTGCGCCGAGTTTTCGCCAATCGTTATCTTTGCAACTCATTCGGTCAATCAGGCGTTAAGACTTGCCGACGAAGTGCTGTTTTTATGCAACGGCATACTGACCGAGCGGGGCGATCCCCGTGAGATACTTTTGAATCCGCAGTCTGAAAAACTCAAATCGTTTTTAAGCAACGTCTGACTTTTTCAAAACGAAAAAAGCGCAAATTTTATTATGCCAAAACAAAACCAAAACCGCCCGAAAAGGCGGTTTTTTTGTGAAAAGTATAGTTCTCTTAATAATGTGCGGCTGGTTAGCGGCGTAGCCGCGTGCACGTCGCACACTTCTCTTTTAAAATCGCATTATCGGGAGCGATAATGCTCACTCTTTTGCTTGTGTGCTCCTTCTCCCCAAAAGTACAAAAGTATCTTTTGGGGTCCCCATTAACTTCGTTTTTGAAATCACATTATTGCAAGCAATAATGCTCACTCTTTTGCTTGTGTGCTCCTTTTCCCCAAAAGTACAAAAGTATCTTTTGGGGTCCCCGTATTTTATTGCGCAGGAATCACTCTTCCGTAGCAACAAAAAACCCGACAAAATATGTCGGGTTTTTGTGGCGGGACGAGCGCAAGTCAGTTTGAACTCTATTCATATAGTTCAGTGATTGTAATATATGCAAGCGTATAGAATAAACACTTGTTTAAAGATTTGTTTTACCCCAATAGTGCGCTTGCAACCTTTCTATCTGAGAATCTTGAAGGTGGTATTTCTTCATCAGTATGGATTCTTTTCTGTTAACGCATTGAATCAACCATCTATTTTCTATAACTTTAAGCGTTATTATAATTTGATAAATAATAAAATGTTTTAGAATTAGATTTATTAGCGTCATAGTAACATAAATTATAACCTAATCCATCCATTCCTGGAATAACTCCTGAATACTGAGTAGCAAAATTTGTATCATTTTGCTTATATCCCCAACCATCATCAATTAAATAGAAATAAGCATAATGATCCTTCTTAAATATCCACCACCCCGATTGATAATGATATACCACAAAACCATATAATCCCATAGCATGATTTCCATAGCTTTGGCTATTTTGTACGCTTAATACACCTGCTCTATGAGCGTTCATACTACCTACGATTGCATTATGTGCCGATGAACTATTCATGTTAAAATTATAACCATAATTTTTGCCCACAACATTTACCATTGCTGGTATATGAGATGAATACATTCCGCTTTCCGGCAAGTATCCTCGATTTACCGCTTGTTCTCTTAATTCTAAATACAATTTCGGCATTCTTTTAAGATAATTAGAACTATTCAATGTCCATCCGTCATATGTATTTGTTCCATATTTAGCATATTGAGGATTAGATAACACCCCAGCACTATAATCTACAGTATTAGAATCCAAATTAGTATAATAACCTTGGTCTTTCCAATCCTTCATCATAGAATAAGTGGCATTGATTACACAGTTTCCCTCAGACCAATTACTAGTGTTACCATTTGAATCTGTTTTAACGTGTTTAAATATGCTTGTATCGTACTGATAAATCCAGTTATAATTAGGTATGATTTGTATCGATTGTCTGTTATATTTAGAATAATTCTGTGCTACATAAGCATTTAAATTATATATTTGCCCTTCACCATTTGCTTCCGGATGCTGACCATCAAAAGCCACATCAGCACCTGCTGACAATCCTGCAATCAGCGTGCTTTCATCATATTCAAATGCCTCATAAGGAACATATGTGCTTTTCTCGTAATCATAGTATAAAAACTTGTCTAAGGCATTATAAAATGTGTACCCGATGTCTTTTAAATATGGTAGGTCCCCGTTAACTTCAAATTCTTGTAAACTGTAATCACTGTCGATTATGAGATAGCCATTGTCAGCATCAAAATCAAGGTAATACGCATACGCTTTTTTAAAAGTTAAATACACTATAGCCTCATGCTCTACTGATGTTGCATTAGAGTGTGAAGAATCCACCGAATTATTATAATGAGCCACAAATTCTTGCAAATTGTTTTTGATAAAGTCAGCAGTTTTTTGACTTTCTATCAATGTTTCATCTGAATAATCAATTTTTATGTACTGATCAAATTCAGCCGACGTCTGTGCCTGAGCTACATTGTTATGAGTTCCCGATGTAAGTCCAGGAACGATCAATACTCCAAACAACAAAACTAAACACAATAACAAAGCAAATGCACTTCTACGAATACCACAATGTTCTACGTGTTTCTTTTTCACTTCCTCCTAAAATTTTATTTATATTCAATATCGCTATATAAGCAACTGAATATTCGTATACCCGCTACAGCACCTTGGACTTCCCAGGCAAGTCCTCTTTCTGCTCGCTCTTTATTCTCAAATAAAAATTGATACGTTGTCTCATCTATTTCAAAGACTAAACAAAGGTCTCCGTTTATTACTCCCGGTTCATCATCAAAACGCAGTTCCGTACTTACTGACTGGGTTAAATCTTTTATAAACACAGGTTCGTTATTTTCAACAAAAACCTGTGTTTTTTCTACACTTAAAAAAATCCTTTCGGGGTATAGTTTTCTATTTGATGCGCTTATTTCTCCCATTATGCAAATATAATAACCATTTTCAGAAGTCGCAGTTTCATTGTGCAACTGTAAAGACTTTGTTACACTTACTTTATTAAAGACAAGGCTATCACCGTTAGTTGAAACTTTTTGTCCTAACAAATACACTTTGATTCTGTCAGGCGTTTGTTCATTACTCTGTCTTTTTTTTAAGCCCAAACCGAGACCGAGTCCTAACACGGCGATACATACTATGACAGCTATAGTTATGATTATGCAGGTGCTTTTTTTATTCATACTAATACCCTCCTTAGCGGTTGAAATGCTCCGACTCTGAAAGTCTCAGGTGCATGCTTAATATGACTAGTTATAAAAATAATTATTAAATTTTGATATAGCTTCTGCAATTCTCTGATAGTTTCTATACCATTTAGTTCATTCATCTCAATGTCCATAAAAACTATGTCAATAGGCTTAGGCGTATCAGCATAATAATATTCTAACAAAGACTCTCCGGATTTGAATGTATTTATTGTCGTGGATTAATAAGTCATCATCGCATATCGCAACATACATACCATCATCTCTCCTTTTTAAAGATTATATAATAAATTAACTTAATTGTCAAGTTGAGCAAAAGACTACTATACAATCTAACCAATTCTAAATTTTCTTGATTTAGTTGATAAACGAATTCAAATACAAAACAAAATCATAAAACATAGAAAATCCCTAATATTTTCATTAGTAATCGAAATCTTACTCTCTTTGTTGTCCTTGATAGAGAGTGCGCTGTCGCTAAACGTATTTTCTTTCTTCAATAATTTACTAAAATTATTATGGACTATTTTCAAGGAGGTAAAAGATTATGGTCACAGAAAAAAGCATAAGCCAAATTTCAGACTTATGGAAGGAAGAAAAAAGGCAGTTCGTGAAAAAATCAACGTTTGCGGCGTATTCCCTTATCGTTGAAACTCACTTATTGCCGGCGTTCGGTCATCTTACAGCGGTTACCGAGAAAGACGTGCAAGATTTTGTATTGCACAAGTTAAACGGAGGGCTTTCGCAAAAAACGATTAAAGATATGCTTATCGTATTGCGAATGATTCTGAAGTACGGGGCGAAGAAAAACTATTGTGTTTACGCTCCGATTGACGTAATTTTTCCGACGGATTGGGAACGACAGGAACTTGAAGTGTTATCTATTGCAAATCAAAAGAAAATTATGCGATTTGTAGAAGATAACTTCATTTTAATCTTTTACAACACAAACGATAATCACCCGGCGGTAATTAAGAGGAAAGACACGGAAGAACTTATTTCGCACCTTAACGACATAGCGAGCAACGGCAAAACCGCAACAGATGACTACCCGAACGCAACGGGAAACAACAGCCCCATCGTACAAAAGGAAAACTCGCTTGAACCTCAAGGGTTCAAACGAGTTTCACTTGGCGGAGGAAGAGGGATTCGTTTAATAGCGGAGCGAGTGAGTTTACTCACATAAGCGAAGCGTCTACACTCAACAACCGCGCTTTCGTGCTAATGCCCTGCATTTGACACTTCGTGTCCGGTTGTTGGCTATGTCCGCTGCGCTCGATTTTCGCAAATGCAAGCGCTTACTTCTCTCTTCGCTTGCGGTCATCCTCGTGGTAGGGGGTTCGGCGGCGTAGCCGCACGCAATCGCAGATTGCGTAGAAATTCCTCTTCCGTAGCAACAAAAAACCCGACAAAATTTGTCGGGTTTTTGTGGCGGAGGAAGAGGGATTCGAACCCCCGTGGGCTTTCACCCAAACGGTTTTCAAGACCGCCTCGTTATGACCGCTTCGATATTCCTCCACTTTGTACAACGGTTGAAAGTATAGCAATTATCGCGTATTTTGTCAACCGCATTATTGAAATTGTCGCGCTGAAATCAGTCGTCGTATTCGGGGACGTAGCCCGAGACGTCTTTGATCACTTCGCCGGCGATAATAAGTCCCGCGACCGACGGAACGAAAGAAAGCGAGCCCGGCGTCGAGCGGCGGCAAGGATTCACGTCGTCAGAGTCCGGCGCGGATTTTTGTTTCACCGCTTTTTCGGTGGAATACACGACTTTTACGTTTTTCAAAGAGCGTTTTTTGCACTCTTTTCGCATCACTTTTGCAAGGGGACACACGGACGTGTCGTACAAATCCGCAACCTTAAACGCGGTCGGATCCGTTTTGTTGCCCGCGCCCATCGACGAAATCACGGGAACGCCCGCCTCGTTTGCTTTTTCGATTATGGCGATTTTCCCCGCCACCGTATCGATTGCGTCCACGACGTAGTCATAGTTTTTGAAGTCGAAAGAGCCTGCTGTTTCGGGCAGGAAAAACGTCTTGTAAGTCGCGACCTTGCAATCGGGATTTATCGCGTGCACGCGCTCCTTAAAAACGTCGACCTTATACTTTCCTATCGTATCGTGCGTTGCGATTATCTGACGGTTCAGATTGGTAAGACACACAGTGTCGTTGTCGATGAGATCGAGCGCGCCGATTCCCGTCCTTGCAAGCGCTTCCACGACGTATCCGCCGACGCCGCCGACGCCGAAAACCGCAACCCTTGCCGTGGCAAGTTTCTGCATTGCGTCATGCCCTAAAATCAGTTCCGACCTTGAAAACGAATTTGCCATAATATCTCCTGTTTTTTATATTTTACACTGTTATCTTTTCTAAATCAAGCGATTTTGCGCCCGCGCGCCGAATGCGGTTTGTCGCGATTCGATTTTTCCCGTCATTCATTGACATATCGCCGTCGAAAATATATAATATAACCACAAATTTTATTTTTAAGAGGGGTTTTATGACAATTTTTCTCAATGATTTGCCTTCAAAAGAAAGCGTGATGGAAAATATGCAAAAGATGAACTCTTTCGGCAGCCGTCTGACGGGTACGAAAGGTCAGAACGCTTACACGGCGTGGCTGAAAGACGAAATCGCAAAAATGGGCTACGACGTGGTCAGTAAGCAATACACGTTCAAAAAATGGGAGGCGACGGATTGGTCGCTGACTGTCGACGGACAAAATATCGACGTTTCTTCCCCCTTCCCTTACAGCGGACTCACCGACGAAAAAGGCGTGACCGGCAAACTCGTTACCGTTTTCAACAACCCGTTGGATTTCCAGCGCGCAAGGGGCAAAATTGCGGTATGCCGCATCAAAAACCTTTCAAAAATCAGCAGTAAAATCGCATTCAACAAGCGCGCGTCCGTGCCCGAAAACCTTGAAATCGAAAAGAGTTACCGCGGTCCCGTCAGCACGTCTTTCGTCAAAACGTTGCTCTCGTTCTGGGCGGCGAAACTGTCGGGTATGAAAGGTATGATCTGCATCTGGGAAGATATGTCCGACGCAATGGTCGAGGGACAGGTTCTCAACTTTATTTTGGGATATCTCGGCGTACCCATGCTTTGGGTGAACGAAACAAACGGCAAAAAAGTCCTTGCGGCGGCGAAAAACAAAAAATCCGCAACGTTGCGCCTTGTCGGCAATATCGACGACAACGCAAAGACGGAATCTTTCCACGCAATCCTTAAAGGCACCGGCGACACGAACGAGGCAATCATTATAAATACCCACACCGACGGCTGCAACTTCTCGGAAGAAAACGGCGGGATCGGTATCCTGCCCATGATGAAATATTTTAAGGCGCACCCCACAAAACGCACGCTTATTTTCGTGTTCGTAACGGGACACTTCCGCCTGCCCGTCTTCCGCGAAGGTATTATGACGTCCAATCAGGCGACGGGAAGATGGCTTGCCGAAAACAAGAACCTTTGGAACGGCAAAACGTACAAAGCCGTCGCGGGCGTGTCTGTCGAACATCTGGGCTGCACGGAATGGAAAGACGTCAACGGCGTTTACACAAAAACCAACGACATCGATACCGAACTTGTTTACACCGGCAACAAAAACCTTGATAAGATTTATTACGAGGCGATAAAAGACAGGAAAAACGTCAGGACAACCACCCTTCGCGCGCACAACACGATGCACTTCGGCGAAGGACAGCCGCTGTCCAAAAAGCATATCCCCGAAATCGCGCTCGTTACCGCCCCCGATTATCTCTGCTCGGTCGATCCGACGGGCAACGAACATATGGACAAATTCAACCTTGACCTTATGTACGAGCAAATTCAGACGTTTATCAACTGCGTGAATCTCATCGACGGGAAAACCAGAAAAGAAATCGGCAAATCGCAAGGAATGTCGTTCGGTCTCGGAAGACTTAAATAACAAAAATACGACAAAATCCCCGAAGTTGTTTCGGGGATTTTTTATGCCTTTTTACAATTAATTTTTCTTTGATACGACGTCGCCCGTTTCGGGATTTATAAGCAAAGCCCAGTATCCGTTATCGCCCGCGATAAACGAAATATACCAGTAATACGGGCTGTCTGGCGCGCGTCTGTCCCGCACGAGTTTGACCATGATTTCGCGGTTGAAAATGCCGTCCGTCGTGTTTGCGCCGATTTCGTCTTGCAATGCGGTTTTTGCAATATCAAGCACTTTACAGTAATCAATTTTGCCGTTAAGTGCGTTTTCAAGCGGTATCTCGCTTTCGACTTTGTCGTATTTTATCACAATCGACTTTATTGTATCCTTGAAATTTTCGGCGTCGATAACCGCCGTGAAATTGTGCGTTACGACGTCGCGTTTGAGTTCGCCATCGACGCTTCCGCCCTCGTAATTCAACACAAAGGTATACGTCTTGTTCTGCAAATTCGCTTTAAGCGGGATAAGCGTGATTTCCGTAAAGTTTTGAACGTCCGTCGCTTTCCCGTCCGCAATGAAAAGTTTTTCCCTGACGCCGCTCGTTACGGCAACTTTGAAGTCTTCGTTCTCGCCGACGTAGCGATGTGTTTCGGCGTAACTGACGTTTTTTGAAATATCGACTTCGTTCTGTTTGGTTTTCTTTTTGCACGCCGAAAGCGAAAACACCGTGCCGAGCGTCAGGATAATCGTAAGAATCAATAAAAATGTTTTTTTCATAAATTGCACCTCGGTTTTTCTACTTATAAAAAATGCCGTGGGTTTTTCGATTATGCAAAAAACATGAAAAAACCTTGCCGTTCAAGCAAGGTCGTAAGGTTATTTATTCTTCTTCCGAAAAATCGAGGCTGTTCATTGCGGACGAAATAATATCGGTGTCGAACCCTCTTGTCGCGAGGAAGCAATAGGCGCGCTCTTTAAGTCGCGTGCGTTTTTTCTTTTCCTTTTCGATATACTTTTGCGCCATGGAAATTGCTTTTTCGATTTCTTCCTCGTCCGAAAGTTTCGCGTATGCGACTTCCTGCGCGACGTTTTTATCAATGCCTTTTATGGTGATAAGCTCGTAAATAATTTTCCTGCGCCCGGTTTTTTGCCCCTTGTACGAAACGTATGCTTCGGCGTAAGCGCGGTCGCCGAGATAATTGTAACTCAGCAATTTTTCGACGGTAACGTTTACGGCGTCGTCCGAAAACTTTTTGGTTTTCAGATTTTTCCGTACTTCGTTCTGCGATTTTATTCCGCGCGACAGGCTGTCGATTGCCGTCGTGAAAGCGATGTGTTCCTCGCCTTCCTTTGCGATGCGTTTAAGTTCCGCAAAGTCGATATTTTTCCCTTCGACAAGCCCGTATTCCTTGATCGTGGCTTTGAACGCGCGGCAGATTTCGCCGTCGCTTAAAACGACGTCGGCGCGTTTTTTGTCGTATGGAATATCCTTGATTTCGGCAATGTACGTCATAGACTAAAACGTATCGTTAAAAAGGCAAGTCGCCGTTATTTATACTCTGGTCGCCGCTTTCGTTGTTTGTGAAAGTCATACCGTCGGAGTCCGAAAAGTCAAGCGGTTCTTCTTTTATCGTCGCTGGGGTTGCGGTGTCGTCCATCACGATTTCGACCGTACCTTTCTGTCCGTCGTCGTCCACCATTTTCATATCGTCGAATGCGTCGTCGTCCGAGCGCATTTGTTCGACAGACGTGATTTCGGTGTTGAGTTTCGCCGCGGGCTGTTTTTCTTCCGCCGTGGACATTTCTCTTATGTCGATGGGTTTGAACGTCTGCATATCGCCGCACCAGTCGAAGTACACGTTGCCGGTTTCGCCGTTACGGTTTTTGGCGACGAGCATTTTTACAAACTTATGATCGCCGTCGTCGTCGTAACTTGCGGCGAACTTGCTTTCTTCCGACTTCGGATTTTCGACCTTTTTGGGACGATGCAGGAACATTACCATATCGGCGTCCTGTTCGATTGCGCCCGATTCGCGAAGGTCGGAAAGTTGCGGTTCTTCCCCGCGCTGCTCGGTGCCGCGCGACAACTGCGAAAGCACCAGAAACGGCACGCCGAGTTCTTTTGCATAAAGTTTCATCTGACGGCTCATCGTCGATACTTCCTGCTGACGGTTTTCGGCCTTCGACTTCGTATCGAGGGTGATAAGTTGCAGGTAGTCGATGATGACGAGATCGAGCCCCACCGTGTTTTTCATACGGCGGCATTTGCTGATGATATCGCCCGGGGTGTTGCCCGAGTTGTCGTCGACGAAAATTTTACTGTTTGAAAGTGCCTCGTGCGCGTTGAAAAGCCTTTGCGTTTCGTTGAAATTGAGCATACCGGGCTGTTTCTGCCGCTTGAACGAGATTTGCGAAACGGTCGTCAGCATACGCTGAACAAGTTGTACCGTCGGCATTTCAAAGCTGAAAATCGCGACTTTTTTATTGTTGCGGATTGCGGCGTTGATTGCAACCGTAAGCGCAAACGCCGTTTTACCGACGGACGGACGCGCCGCAAGAATACACAATGCGCCGGGCTTCATACTTTCGATTTTTCTGTCCAGCAACTTGAATCCCGTCTTTATGCCCTCGTCGACGTAATCGCCGCGCTGCATGGTGTTGATTTTATTGAGCGCTTCCGACGACGCTTCGACGATAGGTTCAAGCTTGCTTGCTTCCTTTTCTTCGGAAATTCTGAAAACGGTTTGTTCGGCAAAATCCAACGCCTTGTTCGCGTCTTCCGCGGTGTAGGCGTTTTTGCTGATTTTATTGCCCGCCTCGATAATGCCCCTTAACAGGCTGTCGCGCTTCACGATTTCAAAATACTTGTCGGCGTTTGCGGTGCTGGGGATTCCGGTTGCGAGTTTTCCGATGTATTCCATACCGCCCGCCTCGGCGATTTTCCCGCTTGTCGCAAGTTTGTCCGCGACGGTCAAAGCGTCAACAGGCTCGTTATTCTGAATAAGATTGTAGATTGCAAGGAAGATTTGTTTGTGCTGTTGCAACGCAAAATCGTCCTCGCGAAGAAGCGTGGTGAAGTCGTTTGCGACGTTCGTGTCCATCATGATACTGCCGAGCATCGCCTGTTCCGCCTCGTAGTTTACGGGCATTTTCATAACTTTATCTGCCATATTTTTACCTCTTAAACGCTGATACGGTTAGTATGAGCGAAAATTAAGAATTGTTGCGTTTCGTATTTTTGTGCGACAATATTTCCTTCGTTACGACAAAAACAAGGAATACAAAAACCGCCGCGATAATCGCGATGCCATACCACATTGCGCCCTTGATTTTCATCACCGTGATTTCCGCGGTGTCGTTGCCGCCGTCGAAATTCCACACGTGCATGTAATTGCCGTCTTCCGTTTCCACGACTTTGTCGGCGTTGGACGTCGTCGATTTGTACGGCGTAACGAATGTATAGGACGTGTCGGCACCCGAAAGTTTCAAGGCGATTTTTTCGGCGTTGGTCTGCGACAGTCCGCCGCTTGTCAAAACCCCTGCAACCCACCAGGTGTTTGTGCTTATAAACTTCCCGGAAACCTTAATATCGCCAGATATCGTCTGTTTTACGACAAAAGCGTTTTCGTCCTTTTTCACGTCGTTTGTGATAATGCCGTTTCCGATAAGGTCGTTTTGCAATGCCTGCACGCTGTCAAAATTTTTCCTTGCGGTAACTGTGTTCCCGTCCGCGCTGACGAAATAATCCTTGCGTATAAAACCCTCTTTCAAGGCGTTCAACGCCCCGTCGAGAGTAAGCCCCACGTCCGCCGCTCTCACCCCTTCTTCGGTGAGCGTAACTTTCACGATATGCGTGTAAGTGCCGTCGGAATTCTGGACGTAGGTAAAGTCGAGCGTGCCGCACGCGGTAAGCGCGAATGCGGCGACGACGACAAGAATTATGCTTAAAAAGATTTTACTTTTCTTCATTGTACAACGCTTTAAGGCTGTTGAGCGTATCCCTGAATTCACGCATAGCGACGTTGAAAGGTTGCTCTGTCGTAAGGTCGACGCCTGCGAGTTTCAAAATTTCGACGGGAGGCATACTTCCGCCTGCCGACAGGAATTTCTTGTAGTTGTAAAACGCTTTGTCGCCGTGTTTTAATATCGAGTTTGCAATCGAAACGGCGGCGGTGATACCCGTTGCGTACTGATAAACGTAAAACGCCGTATAGAAGTGCGGGATACGCGCCCATTCGTAACGGATAAGGTCGTTGTGTCTGACGGCTTTGCCGTAGTATTTTTTGTTGAGATCCATATAAATATCCGACAAACCTTCCGCCGAAAGCGGTTGATTCTGTTCGACAAGGTTATGCGCTTTGAGTTCGAACTCGGCAAACATTGTCTGACGGAACAACGTCGTGCGGAACATATCGAGATAATAACTTAAAAGGAACTTCTTCGTGTCGACGTTGTCGGTGTTTGCAAGAAGGTATTTCAGCATAAGGACTTCGTTGACGGTCGACGCGATTTCGGCAACGAAAATTTCGTAATCGCTTTTTGCGAAAGGTTGCGCCTTGCAACTGAAATAAGTGTGCATTGCGTGTCCGAGTTCGTGCGCGATCGTGAAAACTTCGTGCGTGCTTTTCTGGTAATTGAGCAGGACGTAAGGATGGCAACCGAACGTGCCCATACTGTACGCGCCGCTGCGTTTACCCTTGTTTTCAACGACGTCGATCCATCTTTCGTTGAACGCTCTGTCAAGGAGCGCGGCGTATTCGTCGCCGAAAGGTTTCAGGGCTTTTTTCACCATATCGCATGCCTTCTCGTAAGGAACGGCGATGTCCGCGCCCTTTACCATCGGGCAATGCAAATCCCACATATTAAGGGTTTCGACGCCGAGAACCTGCTTTCTGAAAGCGATGTACTGGTGCATATAGCGGCAGTTATTGTCGACGGCTTTGATAAGGTTTTCGTACGCCTTTACATCGACGTCCGTCCCGGAAAGCGCGCCTTCAAGCGAAGACGAAAATCCGCGCACTTTTCTGAAAAACCAGTCTTTTTTGACGCTGCCCGCATACAGGGACGTGATTGTGTTGATATGGTTTTTATATGCGTTGAACATGCTTTCAAAAGCCTGTTGTCTGACGCTTTGGTCGGGATTTTGCAGTAACACGCCGTACATGCCGTGCGACATTTCGACTTCTTTGCCGTCGACGGTCACGGGGTCGAACTTAATATCCGCGCTGTCGAGCATCTGGAAGCTGTCCTGGAAGTTGCCCGAAAAGTTTCCGACTTCCGCAAGCAACGTTTCTTCCTTTTCGGACAAGACGTGTTTTTTGTCTTTGGCAAGGCGTTCAAAACGATAACTGTAATCCGAAAACTCGGGCTTTTTGGAAAGCGCAAGAAGTTCTTCTTCCGAGCGTTCGCAAATTTCAGGCTCCGCAAAAGCGGTAACGGTGCCGAAAGTTACTGCCAGCATTTCGGCTTTCGCGTTCATTTCCTGATATTTTTTGACTCTGAGATCCTGATGATTGCTCATCGACGAATAACAATAAACCTTAATAAGGTCAATCGCGATTTCGTCCTGCTTTTTCAGAAATTCCAAAAGGACGTCGTCGTTTCCGAGTTTTCCTTTGTATTCCTGCAAAGACGGTGCTTTTTTTGAAAGTTCGTTATATTTTTCTTCCCACGCCTCGTCGCCGTTGACAAGGTCGCAAAGATTCCATTTGTATTTGTCTTTTACCGATTTTCTTTCGGGTATTTTTGCCATAAAGCCCTCCAAATTGAAAAATTATAATAAGTATATACTTATCCGCCGCGAAAATCAAAGATATTTGTCGTCAAAAAACAAAACCACAACCTGTTGCGGTAGGTCGTTTTTCAAGCGGCAAATAAATTAAAAATCGCAAAGCTGGTCGCTTAAAAACTTGGGTTCCGACGTAAGATTGACCTTAATCTTTCTCAGCGCGTCCTCGTCGCTTTTAAGGAGCATTCTCGTGCTGTGCATTTCGCAACCGGCAAGGTCGTTTATGCAATCGACGCACATAGCCGCCGCCTCGTTGGTTGCGGCGCAGATCGACAGCGCGACAAGCACTTCGTTGAGCGTGAGTTTGTAGTTTTTCTCATGCAAAAACTGCTGTTTCAGATCCATAATGGGTTTGACGATTTGCGGCGCGATAAGTTTCAAACGGTCGGGAAGTTTCGCAAGCGATTTCAAAGCGTTGAGAATGGTCGACGCGGGCGCGGACATAAGTTTCGTATCTCTGCCCGTAACTATCGTGCCGTCTTTGAGTTCGATCGCGCAGGCGGGTTCGCCGGACGCGGCTTCCTTATCGAGCGCGGGTTGCACGACCGCCCTGTTCGCGGGTTTGATGCCGAGTTCGCCCATTAAAAGTTCGATACGTTTTACGGTCGCAAGGTCGACTCTGCCGTTTTTATTGTCGCAGCAGCTCTTGTAATAGCGGCGGATGACTTCCTGTTTCGACGCTTCCTGACACGCTTCGTCGTCGAAAATGCAGTAGCCTGCCATATTTACGCCCATATCCGTGGGGGATTTGTAGTCGAGTTCGTTTGCCGAAAGTTTTGACAAAATGGAACGCACGACGGGAAACACTTCGATATCCCTGTTGTAGTTTACGGTCTGCACGCCGTACGCCTGCAAGTGGAAGTAGTCGATCATATTCACGTCTTTGATGTCGGCGGTCGCCGCCTCGTACGCGATATTCACGGGGTGTTTCAAAGGAAGATTCCAGATGGGGAAGGTTTCAAACTTCGCATAGCCCGCCTTCACGCCGCGTTTGTATTCGTGATAAAGTTGCCCGAGACACGTCGCAAGCTTTCCGCTGTTGGGGCCCGGGGCGTTTACGACAACCAAAGGACGCGTCGTTTCGATGTAAGGATTTTTGCCGTAGCCTTCGTCGGACACAATCGTATCGACGTCGGTGGGATAACCTTTCGTGAGCCCGTGCATATAAACCTTAATGCCGCGCGCTTCCAGCTTGTTTTTGTACGCAATCGCCGACGGCTGATCCTCAAACTTTGTGATAACGATGCTGTTGACCTTGATTTTCATTGAAGCCATCGCGTCGATAAGCCGCAAAATTTCCGCGCCGTAAGTGATGCCGTAGTCCGCGCGGATTTTATTTCTTTCGATATCCGACGCGCTGATGCAAAAGATGATTTCGCATTTGTCTTTGAGTTTCTGCAAAAGTTTGATTTTTGCGTTTTCGTCAAACCCGGGAAGCACCCTTGACGCATGCAAGTCGTCAAAGAGTTTTCCGCCGAATTCAAGATAAAGTTTTCCGCCGAAGCTGTCGATGCGTTCCAGAATATGCTTGGACTGAATCTGCATATACTTTTCGCTGTCAAAGCCGATTTTCATAAGTAGTACCTCTTTTTATACGTTGAGCGGTCTGAAATAATCGACAACGTGCTTGTCGGCAGTTATTTTTCCCGCAAATTTTTGAAGTTGTTTGCCGCGCGTGGTGCGCCCGTCGAGTTTCACGTCTTCGGTCGAGAACCCGAATACGTTTTCGCCGTCGAACACCGCGATGTCGTAAGGCTCCTTGACGTACGCCGCAAGCGCGACTTTGATACCTGTGGGCATATCAATGAGTTTCACGCCCTTTCTGTAACGTTTGGATAAGTCGAAAGTGAACGCGAACACTCGTTTTGCAAAGCCCGTTTCGCTGACGACGAGGATTTCGCCTTCGTCGTTGATAAGCCCCGCAAACGCCACGCTGTCGCCGCTGTCGAGTTGTATGCTCTTTACGCCGCCCGCGTTTCTGCCCTGCACGGGGATTTCCTGCGTTTCGTACGCAAGACACATTCCGTTTTCGGTTGCCGTGAACACGTTGAGCCCGTCTTTCACGACTTCGACCGACACGACTTCGTCGCCGTCCAAAAGATTTATCGCCTTGTACGCCGATTTCGAAACGTTAAGTTCGTCAAACGACGTGCGTTTGACCATGCCTTGTTTCGTGAAAATCAACGCCTCGCCGATGGGGAAGTTTTCCGCCGTGAAAATCTGTACGGCGTATTCTTTCGCCAGCGCGTCCTTGTTAAGTTCCGCAAGGCTTATGCCCTTGTCGCGGTATTTCTTTTCGGGCAGGTCGTCGATTTCGATTTTGAAGATATTGCCGAGGTTTGAAAACGCGATGAGTTTCAAACGATTGTTGACGAATTCCGCCTTTTTGACGGTCGTGTTTTTGTCGACGTCCGCCGCCCTGCGCGCCGCCTGCTGGAAACCGCGTGTGCCGACGAATTTCAGCGTGCCCGAATCGCTCAGCACCACGACGCCTTCCTTATAAGCGGTTTCGTCGGATTTGAACGGGATTTCCTTTTTTGATTCTTTTTCGCCGATGATTTCGCTTTTTCTTGGGGATTTGAAACGCTTTTTGACGTCCAGAAGGTCGGATTTTATCTTGTTGTTTTGCAATCTCTTGCTGTTGAGAATCGCAGTAAGTTCCTCGATTGTCTTTTTAAGTTCCGCAAGTTCGGCTTTGAGCGCGTCTTCTTCAAGCCCCGTCAGACGACGAAGTTTCATTTCAAGGATTGCCTGCGCCTGTCTTTCGGTGAGTCCGAATCTCTGACGCATTCTCTCCGACGCAATCGCCGCCGATTTCGACGTCTTGATGATTTTGATGATTTCGTCGATATTGTTGATTGCGATGAGCAGTCCTTCCACGATTTCCGCGCGGATTTTCGCCTGTTTCAGGTCAAAATTGCAGCGTTTTATAAGCACGTCGCGCTGGAAGTTGACGTAATGCACCAGCATTTCGACAAGTCCGAGTTGTTTGGGCTTGCCTTCCGCGATCGCCACCATATTGATATTGAAGTTTGTTTCAAGTTTGGTATGTGCAAGAAGATAATTTACGATTTTCTGCGCGTCGGCGTCCTTACGCACCTTAATTACGGCGCGCATACCGTTTCTGTCGGACTCGTCCACGATGTCCGAAATACCGCCGAGTATGTCTTTTTTCGCTTCGCGAAGTTGCAGTATTTTTTGCAGCAGGTCGGCTTTTTCAACCTGATACGGCAGTTCCGAAATAACGATGTTTTTCTTTTCGTATTCGCCGTCTTCGATGTGGATTCTCGCGCGCAGAGTGATTTTGCCCTTGCCCGTCGAGTACGCCTGCACAAGGTCGTCCCCCGCGATAATTATGCCGCCCGTCGAAAAGTCGGGGCCGGGGACGATTTTCATAAGTTCGTCAAGTTTGATTTTGGGATTATCGACAACCGCAACTGCGCCATCGATGATTTCGCCGATATTGTGAGTCGGGATATTCGTCGAAAAACCGACCGCTATGCCGTTTGCGCCGTTCACGAGAAGGTTGGGGAATCGGCACGGCAAAAGCACCGGCTCTTTCATCGTATCGTCGAAGTTCCATTGCCATGGCACAGTATCCTTTTCCAGGTCTTTCAGGATTTCCATCGCAAGGGGATTCAGTCGGGCTTCGGTGTAACGCATTGCCGCCGCGCCGTCGCCGTCGATACTGCCGAAGTTGCCGTGGCCGTCGATCAGCACTTCTCTCATATTGAAAGGTTGCGCCATTCTGACCATAGCGTCGTAAACGGACGTGTCGCCGTGGGGGTGGAATTTGCCCAGACATTCGCCGACGATACGCGCCGACTTCTTATGCGGTTTGTCCGGGGTGTTTCCGAGTTCGTACATAGCGTAAAGGATACGGCGTTGCACGGGTTTAAGACCGTCTTCGACGCGCGGAATGGCGCGGTCAAGGATAACGTATTCGCTGTACGGCATCATCGAAGTGTGCATGACTTCTTCGACGGACATTTCGAAAAGTTGCGATTTGTTTTCAATTTCCGTTTGTTTCTTTGCCATTATCCGTTCACCACCTTATCGAAGTAATCTTCACGGTTGAAGTTTGCGTGTTCGTTGATATATTCTTTTCTCGGCTCGGACTTGTCGCCCATAAGCGTCGAAATGCTCTTTTCCGCTTCCGTAGCGTCCTCGATGGTAACGCGCGTAAGACTTCTGTTGTAAGGATTCATCGTCGTTTCCCACAGTTGTTCGGGGTTCATTTCGCCAAGTCCCTTGAAGCGTTGCAAGGTGTAATTCCTGCCGAAGTTCTGACGTTTCGTTTCCAGTTCTTCGTCGTTATAGCAGTATTCGACCTCGTCTTTCTTTTGCAGTTTGTAAAGGGGCGGCATACCGATGTAAACATGGCCGTCGGTGATAAGTCGCCGCATATATCTGAAAAAGAACGTGAGAAGAATTGCCCTGATGTGTCCGCCGTCCTGGTCGGCATCGGCAAGGATAATTATCTTGTGATATTTAAGGTCATCGATGTCGAAATCGTCGCCGAGCCCCGTGCCCAGTGCGCTTATAAGCGTCCTGAATTCTTCGTTTTCAAGGATTTTGTCGATTGACGATTTTTCGACGTTCAACGGTTTTCCGCGAAGGGGTAAAATCGCCTGCGTAGTGCGGTCGCGACCTTGCTTTGCGCTGCCACCTGCGGAATCGCCCTCGACGATAAACAATTCGTTGAATTCGGGCTTTTTCCCAGTGCAGGACGCAAGTTTTCCGACAAGGTTTGCGTTGTTTATGCTCTTTTGCTGACGGCTCAGTTCTTTCGCGCGGCGTACGTTATCGCGCGTGCGAGCCGCACCCATTGCCTTTTCTACAATCTTTTCGGCAATCGACTTTGACGATTTAAGATTCAGAAATTCGTCAAGTTTCTGCGACACGAGTTGATCCACAAGCGGCTTGACCTCGGGATTGCCGAGTTTGGTTTTCGTCTGCCCTTCGAACTGCACGTTTTTGAGCCTTACGGAAATTACCGCCGTCATGCCTTCGCGATAGTCCTCGCCGATAAGCGCGGAAAGTTTTTTGTCCTTGATAAGGTTGTTTTTTTGTGCATACGCGTTGAAGACTTTCGTGCAAGCCGACTTGAACCCTATCTCGTGCGTGCCGCCGTCGGGAGTCGGGATATTGTTGACGAAAGAAAAAATGTTTTCGGTATAACCCGTCGTATGCTGCATCGCGACGTCAACCTGTACGCCGTCCTGTTCCGCCGTGATATGGATAGGTTTCAAGTAAATCGCGTCCTTTTCGGCGTTGATATACGACACGAAGTCTGACAGTCCGCCTTCGTAATGATAAACGCTTTGTTTTCCGGTGCCGCCTTCGTTTTCGGGACGGTTGTCGTTCAGGATAAGCGTAATCGACTTATTCAGAAAAGCGATTTCGCGAAGACGCGTCGCAATGATCTGGTAATTGAATTTTTCGTTTTTGAAAACGCGCGTATCCGGCTTGAACGTAACCTGCGTGCCCGTCTTTTTGGTTTTCCCGACAAGTTTCAGACTGCCGACGGGAATGCCCGACTTGATTTTTCCGTTGACTTCGGGCGAATGGAAGTCCTGACGATATTCGTTGCCGTCCTTATAAACCTCGACGGTGAGCCACTCGGACAGCGCGTTCGTGACGCTTGCGCCGACGCCGTGCAGGCCGCCCGAATACGCGTACGAGTCGTTATTGAATTTGCCGCCCGCGTGCAACTGTGTGAAAACGACTTCCACACCGCTGACTTTCAGTTTAGGATGAATGTCCACGGGGATACCGCGGCCGTTGTCGGCAACGCGAGCGACGTTGTCGCCCATAAGAGTGATTTCGACGGTGTTGCCGTATCCGTTTGCGACTTCGTCGATACTGTTGTCGATAATTTCCCAAAGGATATGATGAAGCCCGTGGTTGCCCGTGCCGCCGATATACATACCGGGGCGAAGTCTTACCGCTTCAAGACCTTCCAGAATTTCGATTTTTTCTGCGCTGTAATTAGATGACATTATTTTCCTCTCACAAAATCGTTAAAAGTTTCAAAATTAAACTACCAAATTAGTGTAACATATTTTTATAAATAAAAAAAGTAAATTGTGGTCGGTTTTTGAAAAAAAACCACAAAATATTGTGCGTCCCTTTGGCGCATATCACCGTCCCCTTGACATTATTATAAAATGCAATCAAATAAACACCTTAGTTTTGGCGACAGCCAAAATATAACTTTGGCGCAAGCCGAAATATAACTTGCGAAGCAAATATAACTTTGACGCAGTCAAAATATAACTGCGCCGCAATCCGTACCGCGGCAGCGCAAAAAAACACGCCGTTGGGCGTGTTTTTGAAAGTCGTTTTGTTTTGCCGTGTTATTTTCCGACGAATCCGTTGATGGCGTCAAGCATATCCTTGTAAACTTCTTTGTTGTTAAGTTCGTTCAGGATTTCGTGACGGCAATCTTTGTAAATTTTGATGCTGACGTTTTTCACGCCAAGCCCCTTGTACATTTCGGCAAGTTTTTTGACGTTCGACGCGTTCTTTCCGCCGACGGGATCCTTTTCGCCGCTGAAAATCGCAATGGGACGATCCTTATTGACTTTTGCAAGGTTTTCCTTTTTGTAAACTTCCGAAAGCCCGTTCATAAAGCATTTATAGAAGTTGTTGGACATGACGTATCCGCATTGTTCGTCGTAGCAGTACTTTTTGACCTGATCGACGTCGCGCGAAAGCCAGGCAAAGTTGTGTCCTTCTTTTTTGAAAGGCTTGTTGAAACTGCCGAAAGCGACTTTGTCCATAAATTTGCCTTTCGCCTGTTCGCCTTTCATCTTTGTGATGGTGTTTGAGAAAAACTTGCCCGCGCCCACCACGACGCCGGGTTGACGCGCGCTGCCCGACAAAATAACGCCGACCGCGTCGCTGTCGTTTTCAAGATAGCGTTGTCCGATGAAACTGCCGTAGCTGTGTCCGAGAAACACCACGGGGAGCGCGTATTTTTCGGAAAGGTATTTCGTGATAAAAAGTTCGTCCTTGACGGAGTCGCCGTAAATATCGCCCGCATGATATCCGATGTCGTTTTTCTTTTCAGTGTTGCCGTGGGCGCGGTGGTCGTCCGCAAAAACAATATATCCGTTCGCATTCAGAAACTTTGCAAAGTCGTCGTAACGGCGCGCGTGTTCCGCCATACCGTGTACAATCTGCACGACTCCCTTGGGCATTTTCACATCGTCCCAGACGTATGCCTGCAAAATCGTGTTGTCGAAAGATGTAAATTTAACGTATTTCATAATTCACCTCATAACGTATCATATTTTCAAGTCACGTTTAATTATAACAACATAACGCGATACTTTGCAAGTCATTTTTGAATTTTCGGTATTTTTTGCAAGCCTTAGGATATATTTTACTATGGACGCTATGAAAAACAAGACAATCGTGCTTACGGGCGGCGGCAGCGGCGGACACGTGATTCCGATTCTTGCGCTTCTGCCCGAGATAAAAGAAAACTTTGACAAAATATACTTCGTCGGCGGCAGCGGTATCGAAAAAATGCTTGTGAAAGACCATGGCGTTTTCTATCACGAAATACACACCGTAGGGCTTGACCGCGCGCACGTTTTCAAAAACCTGAAAATCCCTTTCGTACTGTTCAAGGCGGTCAGAGAACAAAAAAGGTTTTTAAGAGAAATCCACCCCGACGTCGTGTTTTCAAAAGGCGGTTTTATATCCCTGCCGACGGTGCTTGCGGCGCGAAAACTCAAAATCCCGTGCATCGCCCACGAAAGCGATCTTTCGCTTGGCCTTGCAAACAGAATCGCCGGGAAAAAAGGCGCGACGATTTTGACGGGTTTTGACAAAACAGCAACTTTATCCGACGATTTTATATACGTAGGCTTTCCTTTACGCAAGGAAGTGGAATTCGGAAACGCAAGCGCGGCAGTGAAAAAATACGGGCTTGACAAGTCCGGAAAAACCCTTCTCGTCATCGGCGGAAGTATGGGCGCAAAGAAGTTGAACGACGTTCTGGCGCAGTCTCTTGACGTACTGTTGAAAGACTACGAAATCGTGCACGTCACGGGAAAAGGCAAAAACGAAATTCCCGAAAAACAAGGTTATCACCCCGTGGAATTCACAAACGATATCGGCGATTTGTTCGCCGCCGCAGACCTTGTCGTTTCCCGTGCCGGCGCAGGCGCGATATGCGAACTGACTTATCTCAAAAAGCCGCTGCTTCTTATCCCGCTTTCAAAGTCGGCTTCGCGCGGGGATCAGCTTGACAACGCCGAATACGCAAGAAATTTCGGCGCGCGCGTTCTTTACGAAGAAAACCTTTCGGAAGAATCTTTCATAAACGAAATATATCGCACAACCGTGCCGACTCGCCCCGTATCTTGCGCGGGAAATAGGACAATTGCACGAATCCTGACTTCTTTTGCGAAAGGCGGGAAATAACGTTTTTCGGGTGCTACACTTTCACCTGAGGTGAAATATGAAAAACGTAAAACTTTACAAATGGCTTACGGTAACGCTTATGCTTGCGATAAGCGTATTTTGTCTTTTATATCTTGAAAAAATCCAGAAATCCACCGCACCCGCCGTCGCGGAAACCAAAACAAAAACCACGGCGGAAACGGACAAGCCCGAACGTCCCGTGTTTTACAACACCCTTCCGAAAAGCGCGTATTCGTACAACGGGCAACAATTCCAGAATATCGGCGGCAACGATGACGATATCCTTAAAAACGTACATACTTTCGGCAAAACCGCATACGTCTTTTTCGACACTTCGTCAAACGGATACGATGTGAAAACCGCCGCGCCGTCGGTCGCGTGCGCCCTTGTCGACGAAAATCTTACCCTTAAAAAAACCGTAACGTTGTCGGGCGACGGTGCGGAATATTATCTTTCGTCCAAAATCACGGGCGACGGGTTTTTCGTCCTTACAAAATCCGACTCGTACGTTGCGCTGTACAAAATGAATTTCGACCTTGTCGTAATCAACAGAACGGTTTTTGAAAAGGAAGTCGACGGCACGCTGCACCTTCAAACAAACGGAAAACTCCTTTCGATAACGACAAGCGATTCTTCCTTGTCCGTACGGGTTATCGGCAGCGACGGAGTGATTGAAAAATCGTCGTCGATATATCTTTCGTCCCCGAAAATCGCCCTGTGTTACGAAAAGGACGAAACGGTCTATATGTTCGTGAACCTTGAAAAAAGTTTTGTTGAGGTTAGGTATTCGGACTTTTACGGTTTCCTGTCGTCCGACGAAACAGCGGGTAAAACAATCGATGAAATTTTGCCTTTCAACGGCGGATTTGCGGGAATTTATCTTGAAAACGGCGAAAAATTTTTGTTCACCGCAGACGAAAACGCCGTCGTATCAAACAAAAAACAACTCCCGCCCGCAGGATTTACGAAAATTCTCAAAAACGGCGAAAACCTTATGCTCGTATCGTCGCAAAACGGAAAAACGACGCTCTCGCTTTTTTGCACGCACCTTGACGAAGTGATAACGCGCACGTACGATTCAGAAACGACGCTTGTGCCGTATTTTGACGAGTCCGGGAGAATCGCGCTCTTTGACGGCGAACACGTGACGTTGTATTCGTACGACGCCGTAAGCATTGAAAAAATCGAAAAATATCCCGCATCGGCGGCTTGCGTAAAGGTTTTTGAAAGCGGCATCGTCGCATTTTCGGCAAACAAAAAAGACGGCGCTTTCAACAAGAACTACGGCAAAAGCGACGTCTTTATAACGATTCTTAAAAAGAATACTACAAAATAGTTTTTATGTGTTTTTTGAAGTCGTCGCCGAATCGCGCAAGTGAGAAATCGGCGGCGGCGATAGCATATCCCAACTTGTTTCCGATGTCGTAATGCGCCCCTTCGAAGGTATAAGCGACCGCGCCTTCCGTCTTTGCAATGGTCGAGACCGCTTCGGGAAGAACAAGTTCCGTCCCGCGCATCGGCGTTTGTTCCAGCGCACCGAAAATCCCGTTTGACAGCACGAAACGTCCAAGGCTCACGAGATTTGACGGAAGATTGTTTATGTCGGGTTTTTCGATAAGGTTCTTAAACTCGGTAAAACGTCCGTGCGACGCGCCCTTTTCGATTGCGCCGTACAGCACCGCAAGTTCGTTTTCGACTTCCTGCACGCCGACAACTGTTTTGCCCGTTTCGTCGTACGCGTCGATAAGTTGTTTTATGCACGGCACGTCGTTCACGACGACGTCGTCGCCGAAAAGCACCGCAAAAGGTTCGTCCCCGACAAAGTCTTTCGTAAGCAATATTGCCCCGCCCGTCCCGTTCAGGGTTTCCTGCGTGATAAAGGTGATTTTGATTTTTTTAAGAAGTGCTTTAAGTTCCGGCGTGTCGTTTAAGGCCGGCGTAAAGTATCTTTCGATTGCTTCCTTGCCGCGGCTGACTATTATCGCGACTTCTTCGATGCCGCTTTCGGCGCATTCTTCGACAATGTAATGGATTGCGGGTTTATCGACAAGTACAAGCATCTCTTTCGGGACACTTTTCGTGATCGGCATAAACCTGGTGCCGTGCCCCGCTGCCGGGATAACGGCTTTTCTGACCTTTCGTGTTTGCATAAGACACCTCTTATTTATTGCAATTTATCAAAACAACGCTTTGATATGACCGTAATCGGCGGATTAAGCCCTGATTCCGCAATATTAAACGACTGCGGCATATCTCGCTTTTCGCCGTCGACGCAGAACGTCGCGCCGCCTTCGATCGTGATATTTGCATTGTTTATTTTCAAAAACTTTATCCGCTTTGACGAATATTCCTTTGAAAATCCGACGAAAAACGCCCTGAAATACGGGAAGAAAAGTTCGATAAGTCCAAGGAGTTTATCGTGCTTCGGCGCGGCGATCGTCAAAAGGTAAATCCCGCCCGTTTTTTTGTAAGCGCGGTTGAATTTAAGGTTAAAACACTGTTTTGACTTAATCGCCATAATAAGCGAATATTCGCCCTTTTGCGTTTTCCCGTCGGCGCAAATTTTTGCGGGGATTCTGTAAACTTTCAGTTCCTTGAACACGCCCAGGATATACGCAAGCGCTTTTATTTTCCTTTTCAGTTTGTTATCGACGTTGTAGCCGAGCGGCGTGAACGTGCCCGTCGCAAGGACGTAAGTGAAATATTTTTCGTCGGCGTGTCCCAACGACCTGATTTCAAAATGTCCGTCGGCGTTTTTCGAGCATTCGTTAAGCGTGCCCGACGGAACGTAAATAATTTTCGTTTCCTTGTCGGCGTACATATTCACGACGGAGTTGAGCGTGCCGTCGCCGCCGAATACGGCGATAACGTCGCACGGCACGTACGAAAACCCTTCGCCGTCTGTGATATGAAACACGCGTACGTCATACGTTTTCAGCATCGTTTTTTTGAGTTTATCGACGTTTGCGCGTTTTCCGCGCCCGCTTTTGTCGTTGACAACGATGACTGCAAATTTCTTTTTTTCGTTATCCATAAAATTCCTTTCCGTTATATTTTATCATACCGAAAACCGGGTGTCAACAGCGCGCGCTCAACATATAATATAATGCTTTACCCGGGCTTTTGTGTTGACTCCGATAGCCTGATAATAGTATAATTTAATCCGAGGTAAAATATGAAAATAATTATCGTTGAAAACTCAGAAGAATTCGGCAAGGCCGCGTTCAACGAAGTTTACAAAGTCGTCAAAAACAACCCGTCCGCAACGCTCGGGCTCGCAACGGGCTCGACTCCGCTGCCGCTTTACGCGGAAATGGTAAAAGACCATCGTAATCGCGGCACGTCTTATAAGGACGTCAAAACTTTCAATCTTGACGAATACGTCGGGCTTCCCGCGTCGCACAAGGAAAGTTACGTAAACTTCATGACGCGCAACCTGTTTTCAAAAATCGACGTCGATATGAAAAACGTCAATATCCCCTGCGGCACGGCGGAAAACGTCGACGAAGAATGTGCAAGGTATTCCGCCCTTTTGAAAAACGCCGTCGTCGATATTCAGGTTCTGGGCATCGGCGGCAACGGACACATCGCTTTTAACGAGCCGGGCACGCCTTTCGACAGCGTCACACACCGCGTATGGCTCACCGAAAAAACCATACGCGACAATTCCCGCTTTTTCGACAGCATCGACGAGGTCCCGAAAAGCGCGATCACGATGGGCATCGGCGAGATAATGCGCGCAAAAAAAATCCTTATGCTCGCAAGCGGCAAAAACAAAGCGGACGCCGTTTTCAGAATGATTTCGGGGAAAGTTGACGAAAGTTGCCCTGCCTCGGTATTGCAGTTGCACCCGTCGGTCACGGTGATTCTTGACAAAGAAGCAGCAAGTAAACTGTAATTTCCCTTTGAGTCTTATAAAAAAGAGCACGCTTTTTACGGCGTGCTTTTTTATGTAGCAATTAAAGATTTATACGTTAAGTTTCAGGAAGTAATCGGTGAGTTTTTCGGGCGTGTCCGAAAACCCCGCGTCGCTCCAATACTCGATGATAAGAATGAAACTTTCGATAACGCTTCTGACTTTCAGTTTTTCGGGCAGTCCTTTCAAATCGACGAAACCATTGACGACGCACGCGGTCGCAAACTCCCTGACGCCTTCCCGCATATAGTCAAGGAAAATCGCCTTGCTTTGCGACAGCAAAATCGCGTGTATAAGTCGGCTTTCGTCCTTTATGTGATAAAAAATGTGCGTTATGAAATGCTTGTAATCAAAAATCGACGAGCGGGAAAAGTCGTGGCTTTTTTCCTCTTTCAGAACGTGCGAAAACACGTGCGAAAATATCGTCGTGCAGACCGATTTCAATAAATCTTCCTTCGTTTTGTAGTGCGCGTAAAAGGTACTTCTTGCGACGCCGCTTTTGTCCAGCACGTCCTGAATCCTCACGTCGTTGTAGTCTTTAAGGAGCAAAACTTCCGAAAAGGCGTTGTAGATTTTCTCATTGGTATCTTCGATTTTTTTATTCATAGTGTTCTCCTTTTGTTATTTTATCATACGACGTGTTCGGTTGTCAATACTGTTTGTTCGGCAAATTTCGACATATCAAACATTGCGTTCGATAAAGTATAGTTATAATTAAATTATCCGAACAAAACCAAAGATATTGTTTGACAAACGCCTGTTTTTTTTGCATAATTTTATCGATATGAACAGAAAGAACGAAAAAACGCTTTCCGTAAGCGAACAATACAACGTCGCCAAAGCAAAAAAAATCGCGATAATACTTATACTTCTCGCGCTTGTTTTTTTGTTTTTCGTCGTGAGCGTTTTCGTCGGCAGCGGCACGCTTTCGTTCAAAGAAGTTTTCCTTGCAATATTCAACAAAGGCAGCGAAACGGCGCGGCTTATCGTCCGTCGCATAAGGTTTCCGCGCGTCATCGCCGCGCTTATTGCGGGCGGCGGTCTTGCGGTGTCGGGGCTTGTCATGCAGACGGTTTTGAAAAATCCGCTTGCCTCCCCCACGACGCTCGGCGTGAGCAACGCCGCCGTTTTCGGGGCGAACTTTGCAATCATCGTCGTCGGGGCGGGCGCGTTCCACTCTACGCACGGCTCGTGGCTTTCGATAAGCAATCCTTATCTCGTTTCGACTTTCTCGTTTTTATCGGCGATTATCGCAGCCGGCTCGATTCTTCTTCTTGCGCGGCTTAAAAATCTGAACGCCTCGGCGATAGTGCTTGCGGGCGTTGCGGTATCCGCGATTTTTCAGGCAGGCACGACGCTCATTCAATATTTTGCAAGCGACACGCAGGTTGCTTCCGCCGTGTACTGGACTTTCGGCGACCTTGGGCGCGCGTCCTACAAAACCGACCTTATTATGTTTATCGTCGTTGCGGTTTCGACGTTGTTCTTCTTTTTGAAGCGTTGGGATTTTTCGGCGATGTCGGGCGGGCTTGCGTATGCGAAAACCCTTGGCGTGAACACTCGGTTTATGACGATTATGTCGCTGTTGCTTGCGTCGCTCATCACGTCGGTTACCGTATCGTTTCTGGGCATAATCGGGTTTGTCGGGCTTACCGCGCCGCAGTTTATGAAACGCATCGTCGGCGACGATTACAGATATCTTTTGCCGTCGTCGTTCCTTGCGGGCGCGCTGCTTTTGTTAATATCCGATATTTTGGGACGTCTGCCGATTTTCGGCACGTCGGTTCCCGTCGGCGTAGTAACGTCGCTTATCGGCGGCCCCGTATTTTTGGCAATACTTTTAAGGAGGAAGAAGAATGAATCTGAAAATATCTGATTTATCGTTCAAATATTCCTCCGGAAAACAAGTCCTTGACGGCGTGAATTTTCAGGCGGAATCGGGGAAATGCACTTTCCTTCTCGGCGCAAACGGAGCGGGAAAGACAACTTTGTTTTCAAATATTCTGGGGTTATTGACTCCGACTTTCGGCAAAATCACCCTTGACGACGCGGATTTATCGTCGCTTAAACCGCGCGAAAAAGCAAAACTTCTGGGATACGTCCCGCAAAACGTTTTCTTCCCGTCGGGGAGCGCGTTCGACGCGGTGCTTCTCGGGCGACGTCCTTACATCAGATGGGGCGTTACCGAAAACGATTTGTCCGTTGTGGAAAAACTTTTCAAAGACCTTTCCGTGGAAGACTTCGCAATGCGGAACGTCGAGAGCCTTTCGGGCGGCGAAAAACAAAAAATCGCCATCGCTCGTGCTCTTGCACAAGAACCGCAGGTTTTGCTTTTTGACGAACTTACAAGCAATCTTGACGTGAAAAATCAGGCAGACGTTTTGTCTTTCATCAAAAAACTGACCGTGGACAAAAACGTAATTACCGTCGCTATCGTGCACGACCTGTCGCTGGCACTAAGATTTGCGGACGATATCGCGTTTATGAAGGACGGGAAAATCCTGCGCCAATGCCCCGCGGACTGCGTAACCGCACAAGACTTTAAGGACACTTTCGACGTGAATGCCGACGTCGTTGAAATAAACGGCAAAAAAACGATTATATACGAGGACTGAAAATGAAAAAATCTGCTTTGATTCTTTTGATGATTATCGTTACTCTGTCGTCGCTTTTCGCTTTTTCGGCGTGTAACAAAGGCAATGATAACGCAAACGGCAAAACCGTAACCGACCTTCTTGGACGCGAAGTTACCGTGCCCGAAAAAATCAACCGCGTCGTATGCATCGGCGCAGGCTCTCTTCGCCTTTACACCTATGTCGGCGATTTGTCGAAACTTGTCGGCGTCGAGGACGTCGATAAAGACGGCACGGGCGTCGGAGCAACACTTTCGATAAGACCGTATAAAATGGTCAACAAGGATTTGTTCAATTCCCTTCCGTCGTGCGGAATGGGCGGCCCGCAAGGCTCTGCCGACGCCGAAAAGATCCTTAAACTAAACCCCGATATCGTCTTTTCCCTTTACACTTCGGACAAGGCGGCGATGGACGATTTACAGCAAAAAATCGGGAAACCCGTCGTGGTATTAAGTTACGGCAAGACGGAAGCGTTTGACGCAAACGTCAAAAAATCCATTGCCCTTCTTGGCGACATTCTGAACAGGAAAGAACGCGCAAACGAACTTTTATCGTTCATTTCCGACACGGAAACTTATCTTTCGAGCATTGGCGAAGGCATCGACAAGTCCAAAAAAGCAACCGTGTATCTCGGCTGCCAGAGCAACTACGGCACGCACGGCATTGAAAGTTCGTCGGCAAATTACTCCATCTTCGACGTTTCGAAAATAAGAAACGTTTTGGACGAATATGTTGGCAAAAATGGCGAAACTTTTAAGGGTTATCAAAAATCTGTCGATTGGGAGATACTCAAATCTTTGAACCCTCAAAGGATTGTCCTTGACGCCGGCGGACTTTATATTCTCAAAACCCAACTCCAAGATAAGGACAAGTCCGACATTCTCAACAGTCTTCCGGCTTTCCAAAACGGCGAGATTTACCTGCAAATGCCCTACAACGCTTATTACACGAATCTCGAAACCGCTTACGCCGACGCATACTTCGACGCATGGGTGCAGTATCACGATATCGCCCCCGAAAAACTCAACTTCGATTACGTCGAAAAGGCGCGCGAAATCTATACCCTGTTTTTGGGCAAAGATTGTTATGACGACGTCGCACAGGAAATGTACGGCGGATTCCAAAAACTCGATATATCGAAAATCTGATATATATTTGCTTTAAGTTAGGAAGAAGCAACGCATTTCGCGTTGCTTCTTTCTTTTTGTTTTATTTTACATAAATTTTTCTTTTATGTACCTCGACATTTTTTTGAACGCGTTGTTCATTATTTCTTCGTCTTTCGCCTCGACGGTCAGTCTGATTTTTTCTTCCGTGCCGCTTTCGCGGATCAGGATTCTGCCCTCGGGCAGTTCCCCTTTTATTGCCGAAACGTAGTTTTGCAAGTCCTTATTCCTTACGACTTCCGACTTGTTTTTCACGGCGAAACTTGCGTTGATTTGCGGATATCGCGTAACTTTTGACAAGACGCTCAGCGGCAGTTTCGTTTTCTTTATCGTGCTTGCAAGGTACACGCTTGCAAGAAGTCCGTCGCCCGTCGCCGCAAACTCGCCAAGGATTATGTGCCCCGACTGCTCGCCGCCAAGGACGTAGCCGCCTTTTGCCATCGCCGCCTGCACGTTATGATCGCCGACGTCCACGCGCAGCATACTCACGCCCATTGAGTTTAAGTTTCTTTCAACGCCCATATTGCTTAAAACCGTGCAAACGACTTTCTTTTTATTGAGTTTTCCTTTTTTCAGAAGTTCGCGCGCGATGATGAAAATAATTTCGTCCCCGTCGACTTCGCGGCCGTTTTCGTCGACAGCGATAAGTCGGTCGGCATCGCCGTCGTACGCAAATCCGACGTCGGCGTTAAGTTCTTTCACCTTTTGTCGTAAAAATTTTGTGTCGGTCGCGCCGCACTCGTGATTGATAATTCGCCCGCAACCTTCGTCGTTAAAGGAATACACGGTGGCGTTCAGGCTTTCAAAAACGTGTTTCGCAACGTGTGAAAGCGCGCCGTTCGCACAGTCCAAGACGACTTTGAGCCCCGACAAATCGTCGGCGATTTCCGTCACCGCCCGCACGTAGTTTTCAAAATATGCTGCCCCGTTTTCGACCTTGCCTTTTTCGTTTGCGACGACTTTTCGCTTGCTTTCGATATGTTTTTCGATTTCGGCTTCTTCGATGCGGCAAAGTTTTCGTCCGTCACTCATAAAGATTTTTATGCCGTTGTATTCGGGCGGATTGTGCGACGCGCTTATCATAACGCCGTAGTTTGCGTCGATTTCACGCGTGACGAAAGACACGGCGGGCGTCGGCACGATATCGAGGTTTATCACGTCTGCGCCGGCGTCGATAATGCCGCTTATAATCGCACCGGATAGTTTTTCGCCGCTTATCCTCGTATCCCTGCCGAGCACGACTTTGCCGCCGTCCGCGGAATAACCCAGAAAGTTTCCGACAAGGTACGCAAGGTCGTCACAAAGCGTTTCGCCGTAAATCCCGCGTATGCCGTCCGTGCCGAAGTATTTCATATCAAACTGATTTTTGACGTACTTCGTGCGGTTTTCCTTGACTGTTTCGCGGCTTCGACCGATGCACATACAGTTTTTCGGAAGGTCAACGGTGACGGTCGTTCCCGCAGCGATATAGGCGTTGTTCTCAATGTTGACAGGCGCGATGACGTTGCTGTTACTGCCGATAAAAACGCTTTCACCGACGGTGCTTCTGTGCTTGTTTTTGCCGTCGTAGTTCACAAAGATACTGCCGCACCCGACGTTGCACAAATCGCCGATATCGACGTCGCCGACGTACGCGAGATGTGCCGCCTTGACGCGCTGTCCGACGGTTGCGTTTTTGATTTCCACAAAGTTTCCTACCCTGCATTCTTTCCCGACGTCGGCGTTGGTATGAACGTTGGCAAACGGCCCGACAGTGGTTTTATCGCCTATTTTTGCATTCCTTAACACGCTTTTTATGATTGTTACGCCGTTTCCGACTATGCTGTCTTCAATGACGTTTCCCGTGTCCAGGACGCAACTGTTGCCGATCACGGTATTCCCCCTTATGTACTGGTCGGGATAAACTATCGTGTGTTTGCCGATACGCACGGTTTCGTCGATAAAGACGTTGTCCGTCGATATAAATTCCACCCCGTTTTTAATATGGTTGAAAATTATTTCCAGTCGTTTATCGTTATTCATAAGCCCTCCGCGTTTTTATCATTATATGCGGAAAGCGGGTTGCGTTACACAAAAAAATCGCACCGATCGGCGCGACTTTTGTTTTAGGATTTTATAATTGTTTCAGATATCTTTTTATCGTGCTTATGAACTGCGAGAACACGATGCCGGGCTCTTCGAGGTCGGGCTCCCAGCGTTTCACCCATTCCAGAGAAACGGTGCCGTCGTATCCGGCTTTCTTTAATCCGCGCAAGGCGTCTTTGACGGGAATATCGCCGTAACCCAGCATTTTATATTTCGTGACGCCGTTCTGGACGACGCTGTCCTTGATATGGACGTAACAAATTCTGCCGCCAAGGTTTTTGAGCGTTGTTTCGATACTTTCGCCGTTGAATCGATACGGGTGATTTATGTCCCACAGCACGCCGCCGTCGCACTCTTCGACAAAATCGCGCAACAGTTTCGTGTCGCAAAAGATGCCGTTCGTTTCGATAAGAGGCAGGACGTTTTTGCCGCTTGCGTAACTTAAAATTTCCTTGTAAAGTCGTTTGCAAAGTTGGATATCGCCGCCGTCGGGCATAGGTCTGTTGGTGCACATTACCCTGATGTACGGCACGCCGAGCGACTCCGCAAGGTCGATATAAGCCTTGGCTTCCGCAACCGCTTTTTCCTTTTCGGAATACACCGCAAGCGACGCACCCGACGTAAGCATAGTGATGCCAAGCCCGAGGCTTTTCAATTTTTCTTTGGTTTTTTCAATGTTTTCGGGTTTGAACTGTTTGACGTCGGGCGCATAGATTTCGCCGCCGATACCACGCACTTCAAAGCCGTCGTAGCCAAGATCGGACGCGGTGGATACCACTTCGTCATAAGACCAGTTCGGGCAACCGATTGTCGAAAAAGCAAGTTTCATCTCTGAAATTCCTCCTTAAAGTCCTTGTTATGCGGTTTCGATTGAAGCGGCGGTTTGCAGTTTCAGAATCTCGATCGCTTCTTCACGCATCTTGAATTTTTGTATTTTGCCTGCCGCGTTCGTCGGGAACGAGTCCACGAACCTGACGTATCTCGGCACCTTGTGTTTTGCCATTCTTGCGCCGACGAATTCCTTGACTTCTTCTTCGGTCATTTCTTCGCCCTCTTTCAGAATGACGCATGCCATGACTTCTTCGCCGTACGCCTCGGAAGGCACGCCGATGACCTGCACGTCGGAAACCTTGTCGCACGTATACAAGCACTCCTCGATTTCTTTCGGATAAATATTTTCACCGCCGCGGATAATCATATCTTTGATACGTCCGACAACCTTATAATATCCGTCTTCGTCCACGGTGCACAAATCGCCGGTATGCAACCAGCCGTCTTTGTCGATGGCTTGCGCGGTCGCTTCGGGCATTTTGTAATACCCTTTCATTATATTGTATCCCCTTGCACAAAATTCGCCGGGGGTGTTTATCGGAAGTTCTTCGCCACTTTCCGGATCGATGATTTTGCACTCTACGCCCGGGAACGCACGCCCTACCGTGTTTACTCGTTTGTCGATGCTGTCGGAAGTCGTTGTCATCGTGCAGCCGGGCGACGCTTCGGTCTGTCCGAAAACAATGACGATTTCGCGCATATTCATTTTGTCGATGACTTTTTTCATCACTTCGATGGGACAAGGCGAGCCTGCCATAATGCCCGTTCTGAGGCTTGAAAAATCAAAATTGTTGAACTGCGCGTGTTCCAGCATTGCGATGAACATCGTGGGTACGCCGTGCACCGCCGTGCATTTTTCGACGCTGATTGCGTTCATGACGGGGACGGGGCTGTATCTTTCGACGGGCACCATCGTCGTGCCGTGAGTAATGCACGCCATCATCGCAAGCACAAGTCCGAAGCAGTGGAAAAACGGAACGGTGATGCAAAGTTTGTCGTTTTTTGTAAATTTCATACCGTCGCCGATGGTTTTGCCGTTGTTCAGGATATTGTAGTGCGTGAGCATTACGCCCTTCGGAAAGCCTGTCGTGCCCGAGGTATATTGCATATTCACGACGTCGTGGGTGTTCAGCGTTTTTTTGTTTTCCTCGTAAATTTCGACGGGGAAATCGCCGCCTAGAATTTTAAGGTCTTCAAAATTAAGCATACCTTCGGGCGTTTCTTTCCCTGCAAAAACGACGCGTTTCAAAAACGGCAGATGCTCCGACTCTATTTCGCCGGAAGTCGTTTTCAGTTCGGGCAGAAGCTCGTTCACGGTTGCGACGTAGTCGTTGTTTTTGAATCCGCCGATCATCACGAGAAGTTTCGTGTCCGACTGCCTCAAAAGGTATTCCAACTCAAAAATTTTGAAATTAGTATTGACGGTTACAAGCACCGCGCCGATTTTCGCCGCCGCGAACAACGTCAGAATCCATTCGGGCGTGTTGGTTGCCCAGATTGCGACGTGATCGCCCTTTTTGACGCCCAAAGACATCATGCCGCGCGCGATGAGATCCGCCTCGTCGTTAAGTTCTTTCCAGGTGCGGAAGTAATTTCTGTCGGTATATCTTACCGCCCAGCCGTTCGGATTGTTTTTTGAGAGGTCGTCCAGGACGCCGCCCAAAGTGTTTTCGATAAATTCCATAGGTTTATAACGTTTCCGCCATAGCGTCTTTCACACTGACGCGGAAAAAAGGTTCGAGATTAAAATAATTCCAGGGTTTTTCGTCTTCCGGCGGGGAAACCTTGAATACCATCGTCTGGTCGAGCGTGGGGTGCTTAAAACGAAGTTCCGCCGCCCATAGCGCGAGATTGCATTGCGCTTTCGGACGATTTCCGCTGTATCGCATATCGCCGACGATGGGGTTTCCGATATGCGCCATCTGCACGCGGATCTGATGACTTCTGCCGGTTGCAAGTTTCACGCCGACAAGCGATAGTTTTCCGATGGACTCGAACACCTTATAAGTAAGTTCCGCATATTTTGCACCTTCGGTGACTTCCGGGACGACGCGGACGGTATTGCTTTTCGGATCCTTTTTCAGGTGATTTACAAGCACCGCCTGTTTTTCTTTGGGCGTATCGTAAACGACCGCAAGATACGTTTTTTCAAACTCGCCTTCGCGGATTGCTTCCGACAGTCTTGCCGCCGCCTTTGACGTTTTTGCGAAAACCATAACGCCGCCCGTAACTCTGTCAAGCCTGTGAACAAGCCCGAGATACGCGTCGCCGGGCTTATCGTAAGTTTCTTTCAGATAATTTTTCAAGATCGAAAGAATATCGGGATCTTTCGACTCGTCTTCCTGCGACGGCATATTCTGCGGCTTCACCGCAACGAGAATATGGTTGTCTTCGTAAATGATTTTTACGCCTTGATATTCTTTGATTGCATTGTTTTCCATTAAAAAATCGCAAGGGCGCTTGCGCCTGCCGGCAAGACGATGCCCTCCTCCCTGGTATTCAGACCGATTTCGTCGGCGGTAATTACTGCGTTTTTCGACGTATTCAGCCCGAGTTTCAGCATATTTGCCATAACGGTGGGTTGAAGCCCCGTCGTGTAACTGTTGAGAAGATAAAAAAGCGGATTGTCCGACAAAACTTCTTTCGTTTCCCTGATGAGCGAAAACAGATTGTCCTCGATTTTCCACATTTCGCCGTTGGGACCTCTGCCGAAACTCGGCGGGTCCATGATGATTGCGTCGTACTTCCTGCCGCGCTTTATTTCACGACGGACGAATTTTAAGCAATCGTCGATGATATATCTGACTTTTGCGTCGGTAAGTCCCGAAAGACGTACGTTCTCGCCAGCCCTTTCGACCATCGCTTTCGCGCTGTCGACGTGGGTAACTTCCGCGCCCGCCGACGCACACGCAACCGTCGCGCCGCCGGTATAAGCAAACAGGTTCAGAACTTTAACAGGTCTTCCGGCGTTTTTGATAAGGTCGATCATTTTCGCCCAGTTTACCGCCTGCTCCGGGAAAAGCCCCGTATGTTTGAATCCCATAAGTTTCAATTTGAACGTAAGATTGCGCCAACTCACGGTGAAGTTTTCGGGCATAGGTTCCAGGTATTCCCAATGGCCGCCGCCCGTCGCGCTTCTCACGTACTTTGCCGTCAGACCTTTGTAGTTTTCAAGGGGGAAAGATTCGGGCCAGATGACCTGCGGATCGGGACGAAGCAAAACGTATTTGCCCCACCTTTCCAACTTATTGCCGTCGCCGGTTGCGATGACCTCGTAATCTTTCCACTCGGAATTGACTTGCATTATTTCTTTTTGACGGACAACGTGATTTTATCGTCGCCGATGTCCCATTCTTTCGTGTAGCCGTCGATATCGTTTCTGACTTCGTCGGCAAGGACGGCGTTTCTGACCGTCGTGTTGTCGTTCATAATCTTTGTAAGGAGCGCGGAATCCGTTTTGAACCCGAGCGTGATATGGTCGGTAACTTCAAAGCCCGCTTCCTTTCTCATCGTCTGGATTTTGGAGACGATTTCACGCATTGCGCCTTCTTCGATAAGTTCTGCGGAAAGCGCGGTGTCGAGGATTACCGAAATATCGCCGTCGACTTCGCTGCTGAAACCTTCCTTGTTTTTCACGGACACGAGAATATCGTCCTTTGAGAACTCGACTTCCGTGCCGTCGATATCGACCTTATACGTGCCGGTTGCGACTGCGTTCACGATTGCTTTTCCGTCGGCATTCGCAAGATGCTCCTTGATTTTGCCCAAAAGTTTTCCGTATTTCGGACCGATTGTTTTAAGTTGCGGCTTGATTTCGTACGTTACGAAGTCCTGTTCGCCCGACGCGTTAAGCACTTCTTTCACGTTAATTTCGTCGGAAACGAGGGCTTTCAGTTCGTCGTCGAATTCAACGCCGGTCACGTACAGTTTCTGCAAGGGCTGGCGGTTTTTGATGTTCGCCTGATTTCTTGCGGCGCGTCCCAAAACGACAACGCGGATAACTTCTTCCATGCCGTCTTCGAGCGCGGTGTCGATGAAACTTTCGTCCGCCACGGGGAACGAGGTCAGATGCACGCTTTCGGGCGCGTTTTTGTCAAACGACCTGACAAGGTTCTGATAAATGCTTTCCGCCATAAACGGGGTGTACGGCGCGATGAGTTTCGACAGTTCGGTAAGGACGGTGTAAAGCGTCATATACGCGGCGATTTTGTCGTCGGACATTTCGCTTCCCCAGTATCTTTCGCGACCGCGACGGACGTACCAGTTGGAAAGTTCGTCCACGAAGTCCTGAATTTTCCTTGCGCTTTCAAAAATCTTATATTCGTTCAGGCAGTCGTCCACGTATTTGATAAGGCTGTTGAGCCCCGAAAGCACCCATCTGTCCATAACCGACAGTTTGCAATCTTTAAGGTTGTATTTCGTCGGATCGAACTTGTCGATATCGGCGTAAAGTACAAAGAACGCATAGGTGTTCCAGAGCGTGCCCATGAATTTACGCTGCGACTCACTGACGGCTTCGGGATAAAACCTCGAAGGAAGCCAGGGTGCGCTCGACGTATAGAAATGCCATCTCACGGCGTCCGCGCCTTGCTTGTCGAGCACGCTGAACGGATCGACGACGTTGCCCTTATGCTTGCTCATTTTGATGCCGTCTTTGTCGTTGACGTGTCCTAAAACTATGCAGTTTTTGAAACTTGCCTTGTCGAACAGAAGCGTCGAAATCGCAAGCAAGGTATAGAACCAACCGCGAGTCTGGTCGATTGCTTCCGAAATAAAGTCGGCGGGGTACACTTCGTCGAAAATTTCCTTGTTTTCAAACGGATAGTGCCACTGCGCGAAAGGCATGCTGCCGCTGTCGTACCAGCAATCCAGCACTTCGGGAACGCGGTGCATTACGCCGCCGCATTCGGGACACGTGAACGTGACCTCGTCGATATAAGGTTTATGAAGTTCGGGTGCTTTTTCAAGCCCGCCGAGTTTGCAAAGTTCTTCGCGGCTGCCGACGACGTGTTTATGTCCGCACTTGTCGCAAATCCAGATGGGAAGCGGCGTACCCCAGTAACGTTCGCGGCTGATGCCCCAGTCGATGACGTTTTCGATGAAGTTGCCCATACGTCCCGTCGCGATTGTCGGCGGCATCCAGTTGACCGACAGATTGCGTTTCATAAGTTCGTCGCGAACCGCCGTCATCTTAATGAACCAGCTTTCGCGTGCGTAATAAATAAGCGGAGTGTCGCAACGCCAGCAGAACGGGTAACTGTGTTCGTAAAGCATATCCTTGAACAGCAATCCCGTTTCGTTCAGTTTCATGATAATGGGACGATCGGCGTCTTTCACGAAAAGACCTTTGAAGTCGTAAACGTCGTCGGTGAGTCTGCCGCGGTCGTCCACGAATTTCACAAAAGGCAAGTCGTAACGTCTGCCGACCTGCGCGTCGTCTTCGCCGAATGCGGGCGCGATGTGTACGACGCCGGTGCCGTCCGTAAGAGTGACGTAATCGGCGTTCGTGACAAACCAGCCCTTCGACGTGTCTTTGACGTAATCGAAAAGGGGTTTATATTTCGTATATTCGTAATCCTTGCCCTTTTTCACGCTGACAAGTTCGTATTCGTCCTCCTTGAAAAGGGACGGGATAAGAGCCTTTGCCATAATGAAGTATTCGTCGCCGACCTTGATTTTGGCGTAGTCTTCTTTCGCGTTCATACAAAGCGCGACGTTGCTGGGGAGCGTCCACGGGGTGGTCGTCCAGGCAAGGAAACTCGTGTTTTCTTCGTCAACGAGCCTGAACCTTACGAAAACAGAACGTTCTTTGACGTCCTTGTATCCCTGCGCGACCTCGTGGCTTGACAAAGCCGTGCCGCAACGCGGGCAGTAAGGAACGATTTTATAGCCTTTGTATAAAAGTCCTTTTTTGTCGATTTCTTTCAGGCTCCACCACACCGACTCGATATAATTGTCGTCGTAGGTGACGTAAGGGTTTTCCATATCCGCCCAGTAACCGACGCGGTCGGACATGACTTCCCATTCGTGTTTATATTTCCATACGCTTTCTTTGCACTGCTTGATGAACGGCTCGATACCGTACTTTTCGATTTCCTGTTTGCCGTCGATGTGCAGTTGTTTTTCCACTTCGAGTTCGACGGGAAGACCGTGAGTATCCCAGCCCGCTTTCCTTAAAACGTGATAACCTTTCATCGTCTTATAGCGGGGAATAATATCCTTCATAACACGGGTGAGAATATGCCCGATGTGGGGACGTCCGTTTGCCGTGGGCGGACCGTCGAAAAACGAAAACTCGGGATTGCCGACGTTTTTTTCGACGCTTTTTTCAAAGATGTGGTTTTCCTTCCAGAAGTCCAGAACTTCCTTTTCGCGCGCCACAAAATCAAGACCGTTGTCAACTTTTTTGTACATTGAAAAACCTCAATAATTTATATATTTCAAGACATTATAGAAAATATATTATGAATTGTCAAGAAAAGCGCGCGAAAAAGGCGAAAGCCTTTGCCTTCGCCCCTGAAAAATCTTTTTGATTTACGCTTTTTGCACGACGTAACTTATATAAATCCTGAATCCGTTGTCTTCGACGAATTTTTCGCCGTTCACGGTCACTTCGTACACGGACACGTCGATATTTGCAGTGATATAATATTGGTTTTTATGCTCGCCTGCGCTCATATCGAACGTTTTCGCCTCGACCGCTTTCAGGTTTTTCATTCGTATCAGCCTTGTGTTTTCGTCGGCTTTTTCGTATTCCTCCTGCAATTTTACGGTTTTGGTCTTTCCGTCGGCGTAATGCACTGTTGCGGTCGCTTCGCCGAAGCTGAACGCGTCGCCTTCCGTGAACGTGAGATTTTCAACGTTCAGATTTACAAAATCTATGCCCGTGATAAAGTTTTTCACGGTAAAGAAGATTCGCCTTGCGTACGCTTCGGGATTTTTCCGATAAACCGCAATTATTTCGTATTCGCACTCCGTCTTTTTGAGTTTGTCAAAAACTTCTTTCGTGAATTCCTTTTTGAGGCTCAGATCTTGTTCGTCGGGGGTGACGTAATACAAAATAATATCTTCGTCCGCGCCCGTCACGGGTACGTATTGCTTGCTGTCTTCGTCCAGAACGAGACACAGTTTTATGGCGGCGATATACTCTTCGTACGACTTCCATTCGCCTTTCGTTTTTTCCGTCCATACGTCATTGAATCCGGGCGTGGGCTGCGAAAAATCTTTGTTGTTCAGCGTAACGCCTTTGACGGCGGTTTCCTCGAATACCGAATAATTGAACGTTTCAACCCCCGTGAGTAACGAAAGAATAAACATTTTTTTGTCGGAAGCCGTCGTCGTATCGAAACCGGAAATCTGGCTTTCGGAAATATCGACGGGCTCCGCTTTTTTCAGCGACTTGTAAATATATCTGATTTTCGTATTCTGCGCGTCAAACTTTTCGCCGACAAGGTAATTTCTTCTCACGCTGTCTTCTTTTTTGACGGAAACGTATTCCTTTTTTTCATTATCGTATTTCACGAATTCGAAGTCGTAAACGAAGTCGTCTTCGGTCACCTTATACGGCAGCACGACGTCGGTCGCGATGCAGGTGAAAGTAATGTTTTTTTCCCCTGCCGTTTTGACGTCGAAACCGCTGTAAGAAAGGTCGTAAAATCTATAACTGTTCTCGTCCCAAAGCGGAACTTCTTCGTCTTGTTTTTCCGTATTACGGTACTTTATCACAAATTTCATACCGATAAAGTCCGAAAAATCGATTTCACTGCGAATATTCGACACCGAATACACAGGCGCGCCGTGGTCTTCCGCCAGCACGAAATCAACACTTGCAACGGCGTTTTCTTCTTTTTGCACGATATACTTGAACCGCGTCGAAAGCCCTTTGTATCTTGCGGTAACGGTGTACGTATCGACGCGCGCCCCCGTCGTGTTTTCAAGGGTAATGTCCTTGTCGGTAAGATCGACAAAGCGGTATTTTTCTTCCTTCGTTTTTTCGTTGTAAGAGTAAACTTTAAGGATACCGCCTTCGGGCGTGAAAGTTTCGCCCTCGACGTAATATTGCTTTGCGGAATACAACTCGATACCGACGTCCACGAACTCGCCCTTATTTTTGTCGCACGCAGAAAGGACGGTTGCCGCAGCGATAACCGTAATCGTCGCAATTAAAATTAAAATCAACTTTTTATTTTTCATATTATTTATGATACAACATTTTCTCACTTTCAGTCAACACGTACCGAACAATAACGATAAACTTTTTCTTGACTTTGTCGCGCGTTGGTGGTACAATACGCTTACTGCGCTAGGCGGGGGACTAGGGGTACCCTGTAATCCGAAACCCTCTATATGCGGGGCTGAATGCCGTATGCGGCCTTTTGTATGGTTGGTCGGCAAAAATAAGGGACGTTGATATCAAGGTCTTGTGCAATGTCGTCCCGTGAACCATGTCAGAGCTTGACCGCAGCAGCATTAAGCGGTTAACGGCGTGTGCCACGAGGTTACCTTGAAGGAGTTACCTGTTTTTGTATCACTTCGGTGCAAATTGTCAGGTTACGGTTGCGCAGTTTTTTGAAAACAAAGCGACGGGCTTTCGCTCGTCGCCGTTTTTTTGTCAATTATTCCGTTTGATTTTATTTGTTCATATGTTCTTTGAAAAACTCGCACGTTTTGTCGATTGTTTTTTTGCTTTCTTCCCAATCTTCGGGATACAAAACGGCGTAAACGTGTCCCATTTTGTTTTCACACTCGTCCGACGTCGGGAAATCGAGGGTGTACGGGATTTTCTTTCTGTCCAAACATTCGATAAACCTGTTCGTATCGCCCTTCAACATATCGTTAAAGCAACTGTTGATGAACATCGGCGGGAACTTTTCCACCTTATTGTTGATTATATCGACGCTTTTATAAAACTTGTGATTTTCATATTTCTTCGCCCCGCCGTAAAACAGCCCGACGTACGTCTTTGCAAGGTGCACGGGAAAATTCGCAATCGAGTTCGGATAAAACGCGGCGCAGGTGAACGCAACCCCCTTGAAAGTCATACGACATTTTTCGACCTCGTAAAGTTTTTCAAGTTCTTCGTCCGCGATAATCGAAAGTACCAGCCCTGCGTAATGCCCGCCTGCGCTGTCGCCCGTGATAAAGGCGTTGTTAAGGTCGATATTAAACCTTTCGGCGTTGTCGTAAACGAAGTTTATCGCCCTGAAAATCTCCTGCACGGGGACGGGCAAAGTCACGCTCGGAAACAGACTGTACGAAAAACTCACAACGACGAAACCGCGTTTTGCAAGCGCTTCGCAATACGGCGCGTTCAGATCTTTGTCGCCGTACATCCAGCCACCACCGTGAATATCGATTATTACGGGCAACTTTTGGTTTTCCGTACCCTCGGGACGATACACGTCCATAAGGTGCCATTTGCTGCCGTCGCCGAAATAATCAAGGTCTTTTATCGCGGACACGCCCGTGGTTTTCGTGAGTTTTGCCGCGCGTTTTTGGTCGCTTTTTAAGACCTGTTTGTTCCACCACCAGTCCAAAAGTTTCAGTTCAAACTTCATTTTTTCACCTTTTTTCCGAAATAATATTCAATAAATTCTGCGACGCGAGTTTCAGCCTGAAAGCAGTCACGTCGTATGCGTTCTGGTCAAGTCCGTACGGATCGGGAATATCGCCGCCTCCCACGAGTTCCGAAAAAGTAAAAACGTTGTCGTACGGCAATGCGTCTTTTTGTTTTTTGGTCATCGTAACGACGTAGTCGGCGTTTTTCACGACGTCTTCCGTGATGACTTTCGACTTTTTCTTCCTGATCGGGATATTAAGTTTTCTGACCGCAATCAATGCTTGTCCGCGCGTTTCGCACTCGTCGGGATTTATGAAAAGCCCGTACGACGAAACGTCGGCTTTCACCCCGCTTTCTTTGGCGTAAAACCTGAAAATCGCTTCCGCCATAGGGCTTCTGCAAGTATTCCCGGTGCATACGAAAACCACGCGCATCATTCCACCTTTCCCGCAACCGCTTTCATCACGCGATTCATCACGGAGTCATACACGCCGCCGCCCGTAAGATTGTCGATGATGATGAAGTCGGCGTCGTTTTCCGCAACGTGCAAAGCGTTGTAAATATGGCGCGCAACGGCATATTCGTTGCCGCCGAGATCAATAAGTTTCCTGTTACCGTAAATTGCAATATGTTCGGTTAACGCAAGGATCTCAGGCGATAAACCGTCTTTTACAGCATTATCGTACAATTCAATCGCCTTCTCGGGAGTACTTGCGAGCACCGCCCTGCATCGTGGTGCGTAGTGCTTGTATTTCATGCCGGGGGCTTCGGCTTTTTCCACCTTGCCCTTGAACAATTCCACTTCGCTTAGAACACCCGAAAGGTCACGCTCGGTGATTATGCCGGGGCGTAAGATCGTGGGGATTTCGCGGCACAACGTGATTATCGTGCTTTCGATTCCCCCTTCGCATTCGCCGCCGTCAAGGATAAGCGGAATACGCCCGTTCAGATCGTCGTAAACGTGTTTTGCGGTTGTCGGCGACACGTGCGTCGACACGTTTGCCGAAGGCGCGGCAATAAGCGTTCCCGTGGCTTTTATGAAGTCGCGCGCCATCTTGTGCGCGGGGTATCTCACCGCGACGGTATCCAACCCGCCCGTACACGACAAAGGCAGATCGTCCGCTTTGGGAAGAATTACCGTAAGGGGGCCGGGCAAAAACTTTTCGGCAAGGCGGAAGTACGCGTCGGGCACGTCTTTCGCCACCCTGTAAACGTCCGAGAGCGTCGAAATATGTACGATCAGCGGATTATCGGACGGACGTCCTTTTGCCGCGTAAATCCTTTTTACGGCGTCGTCGTTGAAGCAATCTCCCCCCAACCCGTAAACCGTTTCGGTGGGGAATGCGACGACTTCTCCTTCTCTTATAAGTTTTGCGGCAAGGTCGATGCCTTCCGCTCCCATAACCTGCGTTTTCATAATCCGTGAGTAAATAATATAAACGCCGCTCCGAAAATATCTGCCGGAACGTCGTAAACGATAACGTTTGTCAATCGCCCTTCTTGATTATACGAAATATACGTTCCACACTCCGTTTTCGTCCTTTGCGTAAAACGCCACGTCGCCGAACCTTTTCGCGTCGATGATCACTTCTTTGAACCGATTTTCGAAAATAACGTCGCCGTCGTAGTTTTTAAGCCCGAATTTCAAGGTCTTTTTATCCTGCGTGACGTACACGCCGTTGAAGAAGAACGCGCCTCTTTTTGTCGTGTACATATCGCTGACCGACGGATTTCCGACGTCGCGTCCGGTGTTGTCGACAAGAAGGTACGTCGTGCCTTTTTTGACCATTGCGTACTTTCCGACGAAAGCCAAACGGTCGTTGTTATAAGTGCTTCCGACGATGTCGGAGTATTTTCTCGTTTCGTCAAAGACGACCGTGCCGTCAAGTTTATAAGCGACGACGTACTTGCTTCCGTCCGCAACTTCCTTGACCGCGGTAACGATACCGTTGTTGTAAAAGACTTTGCTGTAAGTGCCTTCTTTTCTTAAAACGGTGTTGCCCTGTTTGTCATAGATAATAAGGTCGGAAGTGGAGTCCTCGTCAAAGCCGTAGCCGTCGACAAAGGTCAGTTTGACGTAGCGATAATCGTTGGAGCCTTCGTCGTAACGAGTCGCGCTGCCCGACTTATCCGACAGCGAAACGTAAATATTCAGATTGCTGTCGATGACGTATTGCTGATCCTGCGTCGCAACGCGGTCGGCGTCTCTGGTGATTGCGACCGACACCCAACTGTATCCGTTGTTAATATATTCCGACAAATCGCGGCCAACGCTCTTTTTGTAATATTTATTGACGATTGTCGAGAAAATGCGGTCGGGAACGATAAGGGTTTTCGCACCCGATTTCATATCGTATGTCCACACCGAAATTTTGTAATAAGTGTATCGCTTGTCAATTTCTTCCTCTTCGGGCTTGGTCAGCACCTTGTACTGATATCCGTCGTCTTTGGTGCTGGACGTTTGTTCATAGCAATAAAATTTGTCGCCTCCGAGGTAATACGCCGCGCGGATTGCGCCCGACGAATATACGCCGACGCCATTGAACATACTTGTGATTTCGTTGCCGCTTGCAAGGTCGTATGCGACAACGTCGACGACAGCGTCCTTTGAAAACACCGACGTCGCTTTTATCATACGGGTTGCGATAATGTAATTGTCGGCAACGATATACGACACGTCATAAGCCTTTTGCGCCTGCTCGTCGAAATAATAGGTTGAAAACTTTTTGCCGCCTGCAACGGGCGACGCGGAGTTGTTTGCGGCGTAAATCTGCCAGGAGTTATTGCCGTCCGAAAGTGCGTAATAGTCTTCCGACAACGTCATAAACATTTCGGACGTTTTTTTGGAATCGGCACTCACCGGAACGTTCAGCCGCGTGCCGTCGTTTCTGAAAAGTTCATATTTATTCGTGTCGGCATTGTACGCGCCGATAAATCCGTTATCGACAAAAAAGTCCGCAGAATACACCGCGCCGCTTCCGATAAGGGTTTTCGTTTTAAGGCTGACGAAACCGTACCTGGACGAAGCGACCTTGCCGTTCTCGCCGAGGATGTCTTTCCTGACCTTAAAAACGCCGTTTTCCTTGTCGTAGGCGTCGACGTACTCCTTGTACGTATTGACCGTGCCTTTTTCCTCGTAATACGGCATAAGCCCTTCGGGCAAGACAAACGAACGATCGTGGTCGTAATCGGTTTTTCTCACAATGCCGCCGTGCTGCACGTAAATATCGCCGTAAGTTACGGCGGGGTTTTTGTCCTTACCCTTATTGCACGCCGTAAGCACCGACGCCGCAATTATTAAAATCAGTAAACTTAATAAAACTTTTTTGCGCATAAAAAAATCACCCTGAACAAAAGTTCAGGGTAAATTATACCAAAGAAATGCTTTTATGTCAATTTTAACCGCCGTGTTATCTCTTCCTTCCGCGATTCTTGAACATAAATAAGCCCAAAACCAGACAAATCGCAATCGAAATACCCACGACAATCCAGAAGCCGTACAGTTTCCCTTCCCACGGCACGCCGGTGTTCATGCCCCAGAACGCCGCAATCATGGAAGGTATCGCGACAAGCAGCGTCAGAATGGTAAGCGTACGCATGACGATATTCAGGTTGTTGCTGATGACCGACGCAAACGCGTCCATCGTGCCCGTCAGAATGTCCCGATAAATATTACACATTTCGATTGCCTGACGGTTTTCGATGCCGACGTCTTCCCAAAGGTCCTGGTCTTCCTCATAAAATTTCACGCCTTCGGTGCGCTGAATCTTGTCGATGACGAAACTGTTTCCGCGAAGGGACGTCGAAAAGTAAACAAGCGATTTCTCGATATCCAGAAGTTGGATAAGTTCCTTGTTTTTCATACTTTTATTCAGCTCCGCCTGAATACGGGTGCTGGTTTTGTCGATCTGGCGCAGATATTGCAAAAACTTCGTACTTGAAACGTACATAAGCTGCAACAAAAACCTTGTGCGCTTATACGTCGCGAAACTTTTCACGCGGTTCATAATGAAGTTTTGCGTGATAATATTTTCTTTCAGACAAACGGTAACGACGGTTTTCTGGTTTGAAATGAACGCAAACGGCAAGGTCGAATAAGTATAGTAGTCGCTGCCCTCGTCGTCTTCCATAACCGGGATATCGAAAAGCGTCAGAAGATTCCCGTCTTCGACTTCGATACGGGCGCGCTCTTCCTCGTCCAACGCGGCTTTGATATAGTCCTCGGGAAGCGCGGTAACGCGGCTCACGAGTTCGATTTCTTTGTCCGTGGGGTTTGAAAGGTTAATCCATTTTCCGGTGAGATCGACGTTTTCGACGCCGTTTTCGACGTCAAGCGACAAAAGCTGATTATTTTCGTCGGTATAGTAAATTTGAAGCATTTCTCCTTCCTCCAATACAAAATAAAAGCACGGGGACACCGCGCTCATCGTACAAGGAAAGAATTACTTACGCAAAAAGAACGGTGTCAACAATATTGATTTGCTTTTTACTTAAAGGGTCGTCCATAGTAAATTATTAACACCTCGTGTTCAAAAAGATAATGAAATAATAACACTTCAAAAATTTTTTGGCAAGAAAAAAACCGCGTTTACGGAAAAAAAGAGTTTTTTTCAAAGAAAACCGCCGTATTTTTGCGACGTTTTACGCTTTAATCGCATAAAAAATCCCCGACGATTTGTCGGGGATATCGCATTTTATATTATTCTGCGTCGGGGTTTTGCCATTCGCCGTAGGCTTCCTGCTGAGTCGCTGCGTCTGCCGCGACATATTCCGCTTCCGCCGCCCTTTCTCTTTCAACCGCCGCTTTGTATTGGACGATGAACTTTCTGATGGAGTTTTTAAGGGTTTCGCGCTGAGCGGGCTCCTGGAATTTTCCGAAAGCAAGCACGAGAATGTTTGCCATTTTACGCATCGTCGCTTTGGAATAACCTTTTTCGATGGCTTCGTCCAGGACTTTTACGAACGGCTCGAACGGGATAACCTTTTTGGGTTTTTCGACGGGTTCTTCGACTTCCGCCGCGGGTTCTTCCGCAACAGGTTCTTCCGCAACGGGCTCTTCCGCAACGGGTTCTTCAACGTTGTCGTCGGCGAAAATTTCGTCGCGGATATCGTCAAGGTCTTCGTCCGCCATTTCAAGTTCCTGCGCTTTTTGTTTTTCAAGCTGATCCTTCTTTGAAGGAATAGGTTTGGACTGTTCGTGAATGATGACGTCGCGAATGCGATTTTCGATTTCGTACAGGCGGCTGTTGTCAACCTTACGTTCAACGTGGCGTTGGAGTTTCACCGCGGTGTCGAGGTCTTCCAGCATCTGGTCTAATGCGGCGCCGGTCTTCTTCTCGGGCTTTACGAAAGCGTATGACAGCATAAGAATAATCGGGAGCGCAAGCACCACGCAGTAAACCGTGATATCGACGCCTCCGGCGCTCTTGACCTGAACAAGCCCGTAAACCACGAAAACAAGTGCGAAAACAAGCAATGCGATTGCGGTCGAAATAAGCCCGACCTTAAACTTTTTGCCGGAATATTTCGCCTTTATCTTGTCGGAATCGACGTATTTGCTGGGATAATCGAAACGTGCGCCTTTGAACGCTTCCCAACCTTCCATAAAAGTTTTGTCGGTTTTCTCGTTGAAGCAAGTTGCCTCGAACTGTTCCAGATTACCGTCGTCGATAACGCCGGATTCGTTTGCGAAATTGCCGATTGTTTTGCAGGATTTAATGAACCTGCGTCCCGACAATTTTCCGAGAATGCCGCCGAATACGACGAATGCGATAAGCGTCAGCCCGAGTACGATAACCAAACCGCAGAAAAGTGCCCTTTCGGGAACGCTGAAAGCCTGCCAAAATTCCACTGTTGACAACAATTGAGCAACCATAAAACACATCCTTTATTTCGCGTAGTAAAACAATGCTTGTTACAAATCTATGCTATTATAACATAAAATTAGTTATTTGCAAATAATTACGCGCACTTTTCAGCAAAAAAATTACTTTATATCTATAAAATGCCCGGTTTTGAAAGAATATAACAGGATTTTATCAACTTTGACGTCGTAGGCGTTTATGACGGCGATTTTATACGTTTTGAGTTGTCGCGCATATTTTTCTGCAAGTTTTTCGTCGGAAAGTCCCGAATATTTGAAGTCGACTATGACGTTTTCTTCGCCGAAAAACGCAAGGTCGATCGTGCCCTGCACCAGAATATCGTCGGACGAGTCGCCGCCGACTTCCCCCGCTTGCAACGAAAGCATGAACGATTTTTCGCGGATATATCTGCCCTTTATCCCTTCCTGAATGACGGGGCTTTGAATACACCTTAAAATATCGTTTGCGTCGACAAGTTCTTCGTCGCCGTCTTGAAGGACGCCGTTTTCGACAAGGTTTTTCAAAAGATAGTTTATCTCGCTCACGGTGTTTGTCGAGAAGTCGATATTTTCCATGACGGCGTGGTACGCGATACCCGTGCGGCGATTATCCGACGACGGATTTATCATACTCGGCGTGAATCCTTCGTTTTCTTCGTCGCGGACAAGCCTGTTTATCTCCGTTACGGTATATTTCGGGCTTATACGGCTCGATTTTTCAAACGGATAAACGAAATCAAGCACATTTTTCAACGCATTTCGTGTTTTATCGTCGCCTTTTGACAGATAAAGTCCGTTTTTTGCGACTTCATTCGGATTTTCAACGGTCGGCTCCACGAAGTCGATAAGCCCGTATAAGCCCCCGTCGATTGCCGCGGCGTACGTAATCAGGTCGGAAAATCTCATTGACGAGATGACCGGCGTCGGGAAATCGAACTTCTTTTCAAGCGCTTTATTTGTCATTCCCGTGACGTAAATACGGTTTTTTGCGCGCGTCAACGCAACGTACAAAAGCCTTATGTTTTCGTCCGCTTCCCTGCGTTTCGCTTTCAATTTTATTGCGGTATATGCAAGCGAATCCGCCTTTAACCTTGTTTCCTCGTCAAAAAGTTTTATGCCCGCGCCAAGGGTTCTGTCAAAAACTATGTCGCTTTTTCTCACTTCGCCGCCCCAGCCTGCGTCACACCTTGCAAGGAATACGACGGGGAATTCAAGCCCTTTGCTTGCGTGGACGGTAAGGATTTTTACCGCGTCCGCTTCGTCGTCGGGGTTTGTGCAATCGTCGTCGTCGCCGTTTCGTATCGCCGCCGCAAATGATTGCAAATCGGGATACGCCGCGCCGTCCGAAATAAATTTTCTGACCGCCGTCATATCGTCTTTTCCGTTTTCGCCGGCAAGGACGTATGCGTCGAACGCGGTCGTTCCGACCACTTCGTACAAGAAGTCTTTCACGCCGCAAAACGCCGCTCTTTTTCTTTCGTCCCACAAAAATGCCAGAGCGTTTCTGCATTTTTCCGAAAGTTCGTCAGGCTTTTTTGCGCACTTTTTCACGGCGTCGTAAACGAAATCGCTTTTGTAATACTTCACGACTTTCGCGACGTCCTCGTCCGAAAATTTTCCGAAGTGCGACCTTAAAAACCCGACGAACGCGATATCGTCCAGCGAGTTATCAACCGCTTTTATAAAGCAGGAAAGTTCTTTTATATATCGTTTGCCCGCGCCTTCGATAAAGCCGTCGCTGGCGTAAGGAATACCGTTGTCGGTCAGCGCGCGCAAAAATCCGTCCGAGCCGCTTCCCCTTTTCCTGAAAAGCACCGCGATATCTTTGTATTCGAGCGGCGAGTTGTCGCCTTTTATATACTTTTTGCCGATTATTTCTTTGATTTCTTCGGCAACCGCACTACCTTCCGTATAGCCGCTTATTTCGTCCAATGACGAGTTTCTTTCGTGCGACATCACGCTGTAAACGCCGGAAATTTCGGTTTCTTCGCGCGAAGGATCGTTTTTCACAAGCATAATGCGCGCGTTTTTCGACATTTCGCCCGTGAACCCGTCTTTTATGAAAAGGCTTTCGTTTTTATAATCGCACCCGCCGTGAGTGAGCGTCATTATCCCCGAAAATACGCGGTCGACAAATTCCAGAACGCCCTTTTCACTTCGGAAGTTCGCGGTCATCGGCAGCGCGCGACCTTGCGACTTTCCCGTTTCAAACGACTTCTTTTTGTCGGTGAAGATTTTGGAGTCGGCGTTTCGGAAGGCGTAAATGCTTTGTTTGACGTCGCCGACCATAAACAGATTTCCGTCGGTGATTTTCAACAAAATTTCTTCCTGCAACGGGTTGATGTCCTGATATTCGTCCACGAACACGAGCGAGAATTTTTGTCTTATTTCTTCCCTGCGGGATTCGTCTTTCAGAAGTTTCACGGCGTATTTCGACAAATCGGCAAAGTCGATTTTGTTTTCGCGTTTTTTAAGTCTTTCGTACTCGCGGTCGAACTCGTCGACGACGCGCATAACGACGCGCATAAACTCTTTTGCATCGTTCACGTTATAATTTGTGTAATCGACGAAAAGTTTTTCGGAAAGATTTTCGATTATTTCGGCGGTTTTGTCGCGAGCCGTCGCGACAAGCGCCTTATCTTCGTCGGAAATTTTGGGTTTTCCTCCCCTGAAATTCGGCTTTACGTATCTTTCGATTATTTTCTTCGCGTCGTTTGCCGTGCACATATCCGAAAGTTCTTCCAAAGTTTCCACAGAATGTCCGAGTGCGGCGGCGTAAACAGGCGCGCCTTCGAGCGAGGTCACGTCAATCGCTCTTCTTGCAAACGGCAAAGTTTCCGCCGCAAGGTCGCGATAAAAATCAAGTATTACTTTTCCGTAAACGCTGTCGGGGTTGTCGGTGACGCTTGAAAGTAGCATCGCCTTAAACTCGTCGGGACGCGGATTTATGGAAATCGCGTCGTAAATTCTCAACACTATTTCCGAAAGCGGGGTGTCGTCGACGATGCCCGATGCGCGCGACGCAACGCGGATAAAGTCTTCCGCCTGTTTTTCGTATTCGTCGTTCATCACCTTTTTAAGGGCGCGGCGTTTTATATCCTTGGACTCGGTCTCGTCCATTTGCTGCGCTTTCGGCGAGATTTTAAGGTATTCGAAATTTTCCTTGATAAGTCTTCCCAAAAATGAGTCCATCGTGCCGATTTCGGCAAACGGAAGATTGTCGATTTCTTCGCGGATTTTGTCGACGTTTTTGACGTTTTCGTTCTTTGCGACGTCGAACAGCGCGTTGATGATTTTCAGTCGCATATCCGTTGCCGACGCTTTCGTGTACGACACGACGAGAATATCCTTGACGGGCACTCCTTTTACGACGTCGTCGACGATTTTTTTGACCATGACCGACGTTTTCCCGCTGCCTGCTGAGGCGTATACGAGAACGTTGCCGCTTGCGTCAAAGACGTTAATTTGTTCGTTCGTCCACTTAGTCATCTTCGTTCGTCTCCTTCTCGATGCGGCTTTCGATTTTGCCGCCGTTTGCAAGCGTCATAAGGTCATCGGGCGAAGATATTTTCGGGAAGCCGTCGCGGACAAACCGTTCGTCGCCCTCGTACGGACACATATCCTTATAGTCGCAGTAGCCGCACGCCTCTTTGAGCGGAGACGGCGCGACGTTGCCGTCCAGAATTTCTCCGATCGCCTTTTCGGACAGTTTTTCGGCGTACTTTTCGAATGCGAGAAATGCCGTATCCGCCACGACGTTTTTCCGACTGCCCGCTGTTCCGTCGTTTTTCAGCGAAACGGGAAGAAAGTCGCTGCTTTTCCCCGCGGTCAGCGTATTGTCCATCATCGAAATAATATCGGGATTATTTATTATGAATCCGCTCATTTTGAAGCGGTTTTTGCCTTTTGTTTTATATCCCACCGAAACGGGCTGATAAAGCATACCGACGGGATATTTCAGATCCTTATTTTTCGCGGCGTCCATATACAAAACGGGCTGGATTTTTTCGCCGCTGTAAATGTCTTTCACCGAAAGATTTTTTGAGTAACTTTTGTAGTCGATTATCGCGAAATACCCGTCATTTTCGTCGATGCGGTCGATACTTCCGACAAGGACGTACTCTTTCCCGTACTTTTTGATTTTAAGCCCTTCGAAATTCGCCTCGCCCTTCTTTCCGATTTTCGCTTCCGCAAGGTACGGCTTGAAGTCGGATTTTTGGAACTGCGCGGCGATTTCCTTGCAGATTTTCGCGCCTTCTTTTTTCACGCGGTCGAAAGAAAGCTTGTTTTTCGCGGCGTCGAACTGCATAAAATCGGGGGATTCGAGCTGTTCTTTCACGGCGCGGTCGCAAACGCTTGCGATAATCTCGTCCATCGGGTTTTCGTAAGCCTTTTCTTTCACGAACTTTTCCATAATCGCGTGCATAAGAATGCCCGTTTCAAGTGTGCGAAGCACACCTTCTTCGCGCGGTTTCAGCCTTATGCCGTAGCGCAAAAACTGTTTGTACGGACAGGCAAAATACGTTTCCAGCTGGCTTGCCGAAAACACGCCCCGATCGAGCGACGTGTTGATTTTCACGCTTTCTTGCGAGTCGGACGTTTCAATAAGTTTTTCGACGTAAGATTTTTCTTCGTCGGGCAACAGCGAAAAGAAACTGCCGGCGTCGACTTTCGATTTTGCGGATTTTGAAAGCAGAAGTTTGTATTTGCCGTTTTCGTAAGTTGCCGTGTCAAAGGCGTACTCTTTCAACTCCTCATCCTTGGTCAACGCGCGTTTTTTGTCGGTGCGAACGGGCGAAAGCGGACTGCCGCCGACGGTAAAGTAATCCGTCATCGACGCGACAAACGCCGCCGCGCGCCCTTCCGTTCCCTTGAAATTTACGGGATACGACACGACGACTTTTTCGGGCTTTGTCAGAAGGGATATGAGTTCAAACGCGTTGTTTTTCACGCTCTCCTTCTTCGACGGGTATAAATCGAGCCCGTTTTTCAGAAGGCTTTCTTCTTCCTTTACGCCCAGCACGACGGTATTTGCGACAGAGCGCGGCACAAGTCCTTCGACCGCCCCGCACACGTACATTATTTTTATTCCGTCAAAGAAACTTTCGTTGCTTTGTCCGACGTAAACGCTGTCGAGATACATCGGCACAAGCGCGACTTTGACGTTTTCAAACACTCCTTTCAAGGATTCCGAAAACTCATAAAGCGAGAACGTCGTGTCTTTTAAGACGACCTGCATTTCGTCGACGATATCGACGAACTTATCGTAAAACTGTTCGGCAGCCTTGCTTTCGACGGTTTTGATTTCGTCCGAGACGGTTTCCGAATATTCCTTGATTTTTTCGTTTTCCAAAAAAGCGTTAAGCGCGGCGACGTATTCTTTGACGTCTTTTCCGTCAAGTCCCGAAAAAGGCGCGGTTACGTCGAATATGCGTTTTCTGACGCTTTCCGCCGTTTCGTTTTTGAATTTTTTGCAAAGTTTGTTTGAAAGCGCGTTTTTCAGCACGTAATTTTCAAAAAGTTGCACGCTTTCGTACCCTTCCGGGGTTTTGTAAAACAGCGGATTTTTGATAAGCGCGTTGACATCCGAAAAATCGAAGCCGTCGGACGCGCACCTGATCGCCGACAAAATATATCTTGCCTGCGGCGCGGACGAAAAAGGTATTTTTTTGTCCAGAAAATAAGGCACGTCGTATCGCGTAAAGACGTTTCTGACGTCGTTTTCGTAGTCGTCCGACGACGGCACGACGACGGCGAAGTCTTTGTATCTCAGTCTTTGTTCGATTACCGCGCGGCGAATGTTTTTCGCGACGTATTCCATCTCGTCCATGATGTTTTTCGCCTCGATAATCTCAACTTTCCCGTCGGTTTCGACGGAAGGAAGTTTGGCGTATGAAAACAGGTTTGAAAGTTGTTTTTTGACGTTATCGAGCCCGACGAAAGCGTACGTCACGTCGTATGCGATATTCGCGCCCGAAAGCCCGCTTGTGAGTTTGTTGAAAGCGCGGCTCGGGTACAGTCTTTTGTTTTTCGCGTCGTCTTCGGGCGCGATAAGTCCGACGGTCACGTTCCTTGCGTGGACGAAAAGACGGAAAATTATCTCATACTGGGTTGCGGTGAAATCGGGAAATCCGAAAATATATACGTCGGCGTCCGCAAAGTCGTCGCCGATACCCGCAGAAAACGCTTCGAGCCGCGAGGTCGAATCAATAAACGATTTGTGCAGTATTTCAAGATATTTTTCGTAAATAATGCCGACGTCTTTCAGTTTTTCGTCGTCGACCGCCAACGTGTTTTCGGCATTGACGCCGCTGTTTCGAAGAGCGGTGATGACGGCGTACATTTCCCTGGGGAACGTCACGTCGTCGACGTCCTTATAAACGGTAAGGTCGTTTTTCACCTCGTCGATTGCCCTTTTCAGCAGCATGACCGAGCCTTCGGGCGTCAGACACTTCCTGTTTTTCCCGCGCATTGCTTTCACGGCAAGTCGCATAAACGACGTAACGTCCACGTCGAACGTCGAGGTCAGCCCGAGTTTTTTTAAGATATTTCTTTCAAAAGCAAGTGAAAACTTGTCGGGTACGATGACGATTTGCCTGCCGTCTCCGACGTTTTTTGCGATAAGCCGATACATATTGTCGGCGGAAAAACCGAACGTGTTTGAAAGAATGAATTTAACGCTCATAATCAATAAATAAAATTAGGTATGAATATATAATAATTATACATTACTTTTATCGTTAAAGCAACGCGCGCGCACAAAATACTTTATATATGCTTTGCTTTTTTTCGGAAGTATGCTATACTATCCGATATGAAAAAGGTTATTCTTGTTATTTTAACGGTAATTATTGCGTCGGTTCTTGCGTTTTCGCTTACCGCGTGCAACAGCAACGTCGCGACGGACAAACTTTTGCGCCTTAATTGGTGCGACGGCGGCTTTACGGAAACGTTTACTTATTCGGTATCCGGGAAAGTCGGCGAAACGCTCGTTACGGGCACGCTTACTCTCACCATTAAACCCGCCGGAAGCGGCTACGTCATCGAAAGACAACAAACGATGGACGACGGCACCACAATTAACGGCAGCGTCAGCTTTTCGAAATCGGGCAGTTTCCTGCCGTCCGAAAGCGTGCTGACCACCGAAAAAGGCGGCGTCAAGACAACGCAGAAAGTCGTCTACGACGGCAAAAAAGTCAGGTTTTATAAGGCGGACGGCGACACGATTCCCGAAGGAACGGCGGCATCCGAACACGATATTTCTTCGCCCTACTACGACAATATGCAGTTTTACACGATTATCCGCGGCGCGAGTTTTGACAAAAAGTTCAACCTTGCGTTCAACACTTTTGCCCCGGGCGAAAACAACGTCGTGAAACTTCAATGCTCCCTGGGCGCAACCGAAAACAAGGGATACACGATCGGCGGCGAAGCAAACTCAACGGATTGTCAGGTCGTATATATCGCGCTTACTTCCGCCCCCGTTTCGACAAATCAGGCGTTCCGCGCGTACTACGCAAAGTCGGACATTGCGCTTTCAAACCACTACAAACTCAAACAAACGCTTGTGGAATTCGTGGAAGGCAATTTCACCTATACCTTAAAAGACGCGTCCGCAACCAAGGCATAATAATTTCATAAAACGAAACGCCTCGCCGTATATTTATTGTATGGCGAGGTTTTATTTTGCCCCGAACGGGCTTATCGTTGCAAACAACGCGTCGCACGACGCGCCTTTCTCGATTGAACAAAACGACGGCGCGATTATGCTTTTTGCCGCAAAGGAAAATTGCGAAAACGAAATATACGTGCCGTCCTATGCCGTCATCGACGTGAAAAATACCGTGCGGATTTACGGCTCGGCGCAACTTATCGACTGGCAAAACGGCGCGTACGACGTGATTATCGAGCCGCAAAAGTACTTTGAATACGCCCCGCCCGTCCCTATCGCGCAAAACTCGACGACTTATAACGGCGACGAAGTAATCGTAACGATATATAAAGACACGAAAACCCGTGCTATTTTCGAGTGTTCGGGCGGCGTAAAGACGGTGGAAATCCCGCCGCTTTCTTCCCCGAAAATTTCCTTTTCCGAAACAAAGGAAGGACTGCTCTTAGTGATTTCGGGAACCGCTAAAAAACAATACGTCCTCGTCATGCTTTTTGACGGCGGCTTCCGAAAACTGTTGTCGGTCGAGGCGGACGACGTGTCGTTTTCGTACGCGGGCGTAATTGCAACCGAATATCTGAAAGACATGCTCTCCCGCGTGAAAACCACGACGTATTCGTTTTCGGGCGCGGCGGTAAAAAGCAAAACCGAGTTTTCGTATCTTCAAGACCGCGTTTATCCCGACGAACTTATCCCTTATTTATTTTTGGAATCGCTTGCCGCGAAAGACTTTGAAAGAGCGACGGCGTGTCTAACGCCGGATATCAGGGAAAGCCCCGAAGTTTTTTTGGATTATTTCAAGCCTTTTGACGAAATTTCGCCGATAAAACACCAAAACGCGCAAAAAATAAGCGACCTTAAAAAAGTCGCTTTGATTTCTTATTCTGCCGAGCCGATTATCACGCCCCGCGTGTTCGATTTCACAGTAAAAGACGGATTTATAACCGATATAAACTGATTATTTCTTCCTGCTTCTCGATCCGCCGAAAATCGCGATGATCCTGAGCATTTGCAAAAGCGCCATCGCAAAACTCATGACGTAAGTCATGCCCGCCGCGCGAAGCATTGCGTTGACCTTCTTTTCGTCGCGGGCGTCGATAACGCCGTAATCGACAAGGTTTTCGCCCGCCCTTCTCGACGCGTTAAACTCAACGGGAAGAGTGATGAGCGTGAACAGCGCGTACAATGCGTAGCACGCGATCCCCAGAAAAAACAGAATGCTCGACGCGGGATTTTGGCTCAGAAAGATTTCCAGCAGTATGCCGATGAGAAGAAGAGGCACAGCCGCTTTCGAGGTAACGACGCAAGCGGGAACAAGCGCGCCGCGAAGTTTCATCGGCGCATAACCTTCCGCGTACTGTATCGCGTGTCCGACCTCGTGCGCGGCAACCGCAACCGCGGCGATAGTATTGCCGTCGTGCACTTTCGGCGACAACGAAACGACGTTGGTTTTCGGGTTGAAGTTGTCGGTGAGATTTCCTTCGATTTTCACGATTGCGACGTCGAAAAGCCCGTGTTCGTCCAGAATTTTTCGTGCGGCCTGCGCGCCCGTAAGCCCCGAAAGATTGCTTTCCTTTGAATACTTTGCAAATCGGAACTGAACGACGAATCCTGCGATCAGCGTCAGCACGACAAGCGGGATAATTGCAATTGTAGTATATAAATATAAGTCTTCCATACTTATATTATACAATAATAAGCGCGCGTTTTCAAGCGGCTACGACACGTTTTTAAGTTCTCCTTTCAATTTTTCGACAAGTTTATTTATTTCGTCCTGACTGATTGAAAGTCTGTCCGCTTCTTCCATAAGTTGTTTTTCGGCGTCGGTGGCGTCGTCGGTCAGTCGTATCCCGAAATCTTTGTTGAGAATAGCCTCGATTTTCAAGGACACGTCGGTAACCGTGCTTTCGACGATTGCGGCGTCGGTATCGAAGCCGTATTTCCTTTTCAATTCGTCGTACGCGCTTGTCCATTTCGCCTTGAAAATTTTCAGCCTTTCGGTTTCCAGCGCGTATTGAAGTTTCATATCCGTTTTGATGTCAAACGCTTTTTTCGTCGCGACGGCAAGCACGTTCTTGACCTCGTCCTCGCATTTTTTGTACTTTTCGACTTCCGACGCAAGTCTTTGATTTTCATCTTTCAACCCGTCGACGAGCGCGACCTGCGCTTCCAGCACCTCGATGCGCCTTGCGTCTTTTTGAAGTCTTTCGTCGACCTCGCATTTTTTGTAACCGTTAAGTTCCGTTTTGAACGTTAAATTTTTTTTACCCACAAAAAAACCTCCGTGGCTATATTGTAACCGACGAAGGTCTTTTGAAGTTTTGAATTTTTTGTCGAAAAACGACGATAATTATCTGTTTTTGCTGTTTTTCGTGAGCATTTTGATTTTGAGATTGTAAAGGTTGTCGGAAAGGTCGACCTTGTATTCCTGCGTGTTCACCGTCCTTAAATACTCGGGGTAAAAATGCGCGATTTCGTTGTCGGCATATTTCGCGATTTCTTCAAGCGACGGCAGTTTATACACCTGTTTTCCGCCCTTGAACACCGTAACCATCAGTTCTCTCACGCTGTATTTTTCAAACGTGGTTTTCTTCCACGGGTATTGCGGGTGGAAAATCGTCAAAGGTTTATCCGTGTCGATTTTGTCCTTTTTGAGCGCGATAAGGTCGGCTTTTGCAAAGCCGTTTTCGTCGTAAATCCTGAAAATCTTTTTAAGTCCCGGGTTGGTGATTTTCGCCTGGGTGTCGGACAGTTTGATTTTGGGCACGAGTTTTCCGTTTTCTTCAATTGCACAAAGTTTGTAAACGCCGCCGAGCGAAGGCGCGTCGTAACTTGTGATAAGGCGGGTGCCTATGCCGAAAAGGTCGATTTTCGCGTCCTGCGCTTTCAGACTCAACAAAACCTGCTCGTCGATGTCGTTTGAAACGCAGATGATGCAGTCGGAATGTCCCGCGTCGTCCAGCATTTTGCGCGCTTCCTTGGAAAGATACGCAAGGTCGCCGCTGTCAAGCCTGATCCCGAGAGGTTTATATCCTTTTTGTTTGAGCTCGTCAAAGACTTTGATTGCGTTGGGTACGCCGCTTTTTAAGGTGTCGTAAGTGTCGACAAGCAGCATACACCCTTCGGGATAAAGTTCCGCATACGCGCGAAACGCCGTCAGTTCGTCGGGGAAAGACATAACCCAGCTGTGAGCGTGCGTGCCTTTCACGGGGATACCGAACATTTGTCCGGCAAGCACGTTCGAGGTGCTTCTGCAACCGCCGATATACGCTGCCCTTGCGCCGTAAATGCCTGCGTCGGGACCTTGCGCGCGCCTTAAACCGAACTCCATAATTTTCGCGTCGGTATTCTGGCAAAGCCTTGCCGCTTTCGTCGCGATGAGCGTCTGATGATTAAGCACGCAAAGTATCGCGGTTTCCAGAAGTTGCGCCTCGAAAAGGGGCGCTTTGATTGTCAATATCGGCTCATACGGGAAAATAATCGTACCTTCGGGCACGGCGTAAATATCGCCCGTGAATTTGAAGTTTTTCAGCCTTTCGATAAATTCTTTTCCGAAAACGTTCAGCCCGTCGAGGTATTCCAAATCTTCCTTGTCGAAGTGCAGATTGTTGACGTAGTCCACGACTTGTTCCAGCCCCGCGCACATTGCGTATTCGAGCTTGTTTCCGCCACGATAAAAAACGTCGAAGCACGCCTCGTTGTCGGCGATGCCCTCTTTCAGATATCCGTTCATCATCGTGAGTTCGTAAAAGTCGGTAAGCAAGGTTAAGTTTCTCATATTTCTCCTTTAATCGTCGGAAGCGAGCATTTCCTCGACTTCCAGCGCGGCCTTATCGTGGTCGAGTTTTTTAAGTCCGTGTAAATAATACCAGATACCCAAAGCGGTGAACGTGGGTATAACGATGACGCAGGCGATTTTCGTCGACAAAAGTCCGTCCACGCGCAAAAAGTCAAGGATAAGACGAATCACGCAGTACCATACGGCGTAAAAGAAAACGAGCGCGCCGTTCACTTTGTTTTTGCGCCACAGACAATACGTCAAAATCGCGCCGATGAAATTATAGACCGATTCGTAAAAAAAAGTCGCCTGATACCAACCCGCCGCCCCGTTCACGGCGTGCGCCGCGTCGATATAAACCGAAAACGGCAGCCCGAAAAGTTTCTCGTTGGTGACAAGTTGCCCGTAGGCTTCCTGATTGCAGAAATTGCCCCATCTTCCGATTGCCTGACACAACAGCACTATCGGCACAAGCATATCGAGTATCGTGCCGAGTTTGATTTTTTTCCTTTTGCAGAAGATAAGCGCGCCCAAAACGCCGCCGACCATACCGCCGTAAATGGTGATACCGCCGTCCCAGATCGCGATGCAGTTTACGAAGTCGTCCCACGACTCGATGGGAAAATATCCGTATTCCTTATTGTTTGCAAATACGTAAATCACACGCGCGAAAACTATGCCCAGCGGAATTACCCACAGGAAAAGTTCCAGCGTGTCGTCGGAAGAAATGCCTTTCTTTTTTGCCATGAAAATAAGAATGATAAGCCCCAGCACCATCGCGCACGTGATGATAAGCCCATACCACCTTACTTCAAGATTCCCGATGCGGAATGCCACGGGATTTATATTCATAAGAACGTCGTATAACATCAAAATTCGACGCGACAAGCGCCCTCCTGTCTTATTGAAAGTTTATAAACGTGCTCCGCGCCGAAAACTTCGCTCATACGGCTGACGTATTCGTGCGTTTCCGCCTTTTCGACAAATGCGATAATCGTCCCGGCAAAGCCGCCGCCGTGCACGCGCACCGCTTTCACGCCCCTGACGTGTTGCGAAAGTACGATACCCAAAGGTATGCGCTGAACCGTGTCCGCAGGAACGTAGCAGTTTTGCAGAAGTTTGAAACTGCTGTCGCCGCTTTCGCCCACGATTTTGTAAAATGCGTCGGCGTTTTTCATATTGATTGCGGAAACCGCCTTGTCGACGCGCAGATTTTCGTCAAAGAAGTGTATCGCGCGCATAATCGCCCTGCCCGAAACTTCGTTTTGCAGCGCGGGGATTGCGTCCAGAAACTTCTGATAATCGACAAGCCTTAAATACTTTTCCGAAAACTTTTCGGAAACTTCCTCCATTTCCGCGCGGATTGCGGCGTAGTCGGAAGTAAGGTCGGCGTGATTGCCGCCCGTATTCGTGATGACGATGTCGGTGTCGGTGAACGGATACTGCACGCCGAGCACAAAGGGATTTTCAACGTTTTCGAAATCGATCATCGAAACGCCGCCCAAGGATATCGCCGACTGATCCATAAGTCCGCACGGCTTTAAGAAATAAACGTTTTCCGCATATTGCGACGCCTGCGCCTTTTTCATTTTCGGCACCGCGCCGTCGTTGTAAAGCACGTTGAAGATTTCGGCAATCAAAAGCTCGAACGAAGCGGACGACGAAACGCCCGCCGCCGCAGGAACGCACGAAGTAACGCTTGCCGTGAATCCGCCGACGTTAAAGCCGTTATCGACAAAGTATTTCGCAATGCCTTTCACAAGGGCTTTGCTGTTGCCCGCCTCGCTTTCGACGAAAGAAAGATCGTCAAGGTTTTGTTCAAACGGGGCGTATCCTTCGGAATTGATTCTGACGATATTGTCGTCGGTTTTCGTCACGAACGCAAGCGTGTCGACCGAGATTGCCGCCGTAAGCACTTTTCCGTGGTTATGATCGGTGTGGTTGCCGATAACTTCGATCCTGCCGGGGCTTGAAAAGAATTCCCCTTCCGCAAGGTTGAAATTTTCAATGTGGGCAAGGTAAAGATTTTTGTATCTTTCGGTCTGACCTTCCGCCGAGCCGTAAAGATGGGTTACCGTTTTTTCAAACTCCGACGAACAAGTAATTTCGTCGATTGACGTGATTTTTTGCATATTACCCGTAAATCCGTTGCATATTTCCCCGAATTACATTAAAATAAATTTGCTTTATCGGGAATAACGATAAGGCGATTATAACACAATCGTATAATAATTGCAATTATTATAAGGAGTTTTGACGATGACAAACGATATTAAAGTTGTTATTGAAGAGTTGCTTTTTTACGCAGGCAAAAACCTCGATATGTACGAGGAAGATTATATTCTGAGAAGGAATAACCTTCTGGACCTTCTGAAAGTGGACGCACCCGCGGACGCGCCCGTCGATAACTGCCGTCCTTTGCAGGAAATTCTGGACGACGTCAACGAATACGCAGCGGAAAACCACCTTGCCGAAGAATGGGAAAAAATCAACTTTGAAACCCGCGTCATGGGGCTTCTTATGCCGATGCCGTTTCAGGTTATCACCACGTTTGAACAACTTGCCGCAAGCGATCCCGCTCTCGCGACGAAATACCTTTACAACCTGTCCGTCAACAGCAATTATATAAGGAAAGTCGACATCGACAAAAACATCGGCTGGAAAGTCGCAAATCCGCGCGGCGATATTATGATTACCATAAATCTCAGCAAGCCGGAAAAAGACCCGAAAGCCATTCTCGCCGCGAAAAACGCGCCGCAGACCGCATACCCCAAATGTATGCTCTGTAAGGAATGCGTCGGGTTTTCGGGAAACGCCGCACGCCCTGCCCGTCAGACTCTTCGTACGATTCCGATTATCCTCAACAACGAGGTATGGCATTTCCAGTTTTCGCCATACGTATATTTTGAAAACCACTGCATCGCGCTTTCGGACGAGCATCGCCCGATGCACATCGACGCCGATACCTTTGAAAGAATGTTCGACTTTGTGGAACTCTTCCCCGATTACTTCATCGGCAGCAACGCGGATTTGCCCATCGTCGGCGGCAGCATTTTGTCGCACGACCATTATCAGGGCGGCAGTAAGGTATTGCCCGAAATGAGCGCGCCGTCCAAAAAGTTTTTCACCCACAGCTCCTTTGAAAACGTCAAAGTGTCGATTGTCGACTGGTACAACAGCGTGATCCGCCTTGAAGGAAAGGACAGGAAAGAAGTGAAAGAACTTGCCGCGCATATCCTCAAATGCTGGCGCGAATACAGCGACAAAAACGTCGATATTTCCGCAAAGACAAGAAACGAGCCGCACAACACCGTTACGCCGATTGCAAGGTTTAACGACGAAAATCATTACGTAATCGATATGATTTTGCGAAATAACCGCACAGACAAGGCTCACCCGTTCGGTATTTTCCACCCCACGGAAGACCTGCACAACATCAAAAAAGAAGGCATCGGGATTATCGAGGCGTTGGGACTTTTCATTCTTCCCGGCCGTCTGTCGTCCGAGGCGCACGGTATCCGCGATATATTAACCGGCAAAACCCCGCTTGACTTCAAGGCATTGTCAGACGAAAGCAATCCTTTGAGCAAGCATATCGGCATGATCGCGCAACTTGCAAACGACTTCGGCACAAGTCTTACAGAAGAAGAAGCGGCAACCCGCGTCACCGATTACATCAACGACGCCTGCGTCCGTATTCTCGATTGCACGGCGGTGTTCAAGCACGACGAAAAAGGCGAGCAGGCGTTCGACCGCTTTATGACCTACTGCGGATTTTAATATGAAACTCTGGATAAAAACTTACGTCGGCGACAAAATCACAAACTCGATAGTTTTGTCGAAAAAAGGCGTTTCGCGCGACGTTTTCGATGAAATGTTGAAAGAAGCGGTTGACGCTTTCGACCTTTCGACGCCCGTCGTATTGTCGCAACACTTTCACCATTTCGCAAATTACAACAGCGTGAAATTTCTGCCCCGCGACTTTGTGGAGCCCGTCGATTTCGACAAACTCGTCGTGGAGAACGTAAAGGAAGACTGATTACTTAAAAACGAAAGGGACTGTTCGCAGTCCCCTTTTTTTACGCTTAATATTCTTCGACGATTTCCGCAAAGTAAAAATTGTGGTAATCGGGCTTTTCGCCGTATGCTTTTTTCACGAAAGGCGAAATTTCCTGTCCCGAAAAGTCCATGACCTGCAAAACCTTGCATTCGTAATACGCCCCGCACCCGTCGATAACGTACGTGTTCACTTTTTTTGCGGGCGTGATTTTAAGAGAAAGGTCTTTCACCTTATCGCAATCCCGTCCCGACTTCGTGCCGCAATACAAAAGTTCCTTTTTGTACTTATCGCCAAAAGGTACGCATAACGTGAATTCCTGTTTCTCGTCGATAATACCTTTTGTGAATCTGCTGTCGCGCACGGGGACAACCGCAACTTTTTTGCCCCACATTTCTCCGAAAAAACCCCAGCTTGCGGTCATAACGTTCGGTCTTTCGCCCGCGACGACGAAACAGCCGTGCGTTGTATAGTTTTTCAGCATTTCTTCCGCATTTTTGAATTCTGCCATAAATATCTCCTTAAAAGTGTTGTCAATTTAAGTTTTTTGTGTTATAGTGCGTTTGATGGTTTTCGGAAAACACATCAATAAAAAAACCGAGGTGCTTTGTGAAAAGGATTCCCGTTAAAAAAATCGCTTATTCCGCCGTGGTCGCGGCAATGTATTTCGCGCTGACCTTATTACTGCAACCCATATCGTTCGGTCCCGTCCAGTTCAGGCTGAGCGAAGCGCTTGTCATGCTTCCTTATATTATGCCCGAAAGCATTCTGGGGATAACGATAGGTTGCGCCGCCGCAAACGCGTTTTCGACCTTCCCCGTGTACGATATGATTTTCGGCTCGCTTGCGACGCTTATTGCCGGCATACTGACGTCAAAGATTAAAAACGCATGGCTTTCCGGGTTGCCGCCGGTACTTCTCAATGCTCTTGTGCTGCCGCTTATGTGGTATCTTCTGGGCACGGACGCGGCGTACTGGGTAAATCTTATTTCGATTACTCTGTCCGAAGCGGTCGTGATATTCTTCATCGGCGTGCCGCTTGTTTTGCTTATCAAAAAGAAAGTGCCGTCGCTTGTGACGAGAAAGGCTTTTCTTGACGAAACCCCCGCCGACGAAACGAAAGAGAACTGACACATTTGTGTCGGTTTTTTTTGTTATCACAATATATTGTAAATTTTCAAAAACCGCGTATTTTTGCTTACCGTTCACGCGCGATTCGTGCTATACTTTCACTTACCGTTTATTATACGCCTTTGTAACGAAAATTACAAGGTCGATTTTTTTTGAAAGGGTTATAAAAATGTCGTTTTGCAAGTTTTCAAGCGATTATCTGATGGAGTCGTTCACGCTCGTCGATAATCTTTTTATGAATGAATATCTGCCCTATGCCGAAGAAGGGTACATAAAGGTATACCTTTATGGGTTATATCTTTGCACAAATCCGTCGGGACGCGACAACTCGGTTGAAAGTTTCGCGAAAGTCCTTGATATGGACGAAGATAAAATCCTTGAAATTTTCAAGTATTGGCAGGATCAGGGGCTTTTGGAAATCATTTCCGTGAACCCGCTGGAAGTCAGATATTTGTCTATAAAAGGCGCAAAACAGCCCCCGAAAAAGTACGCTTCGGGGAAATTCGCCGACTTCAACGTGGAGGCGCAACGACTTTTCAACACCCGTCAGATTATGCCCAACGAGTATTTGCAGTACTACGACGTGATGGACAGCACGAAAATTCAGCCCGACGCAATGCTTATGATTATCCAGTATTGCATCAACTATAAGGGCACGACCGTGCGCTATCCTTACATCAACGCCGTTGCAAGAAACTGGGCGCGCGAAGGCGTAAGGACTGTTGAGGACGTGGAGGCAAAACTCAACGAGTTCAACTCTCTTGACGAAGATATGCGCTCTCTTATGCGCGCTCTCGGTCGCCGCGGTTCAACCGATATCGAAGAAAAACAAATGCTTGTCAAATGGACGAAAAACTGGGGCTTCGATATGCCCGCGATACTTTTTGCGGCAAAACAATGCAAAAACAAAGGCGGCTTCAAAAAACTTGACGCCGTCCTTGACGAATATTACCGTCTGAATAAGTTTACCGAGTCCGAAATGAGCGAGTACGTCAAGGAGCGCGAACATTACCACGACCTTGCCGTAAAAATCAACCGCACGATCGGCGTGTTTTACGACAGCCTGGATTATATTATCGAAACGTACGTCAGCCCGTGGCTTTCAAAAGGCTTCGACGACGACGCCCTGCTCGACATCGCGAAATATTGCTTCACTTCAAACGTCAAAACTTTGCAGGGTATGAACCTGACCGTAATGCACTTTTATAAGGAAGGCTGCATCACGTCCGAATCCATACGCGATTACATCGACAGACAAATCCAGAACGACGAGTTCATCAAAAAAGTCCTGTCGCTTGCCGGGACAAACAGGTTCGTTTCGCAAAACGACCGCGAATATTACCGCGTCTGGTGCACCGAATGGGGCATGCCCGACGACCTTATTCTGTACGCCGCGGAACTTTCCGCAAACAGCCGTTTCCCCCTGCAATTTATCAATAAGCAACTTGCAAAGTGGCACGACGCGCACATAACCACGCTGGAACAAGCCAAAAAATCGGCAATCGCCGTCGAAAATCCGAAGTCGTCGGCGAAAAACTTCACGGAACGCGAATACACCAAGGAACAACTTGACAGCATCTTCAAAAACGTTCCCGATATCGAGGAATACGACATATGATGAAAAGCGGAAAAATCGTCCTTGCCGTTAAGGACGAATACAAATTGAAACACGACCGCGCGGTCGAAGTCGCCGACAATAACCTTGCCCGCGCAATGGAAAACGACGATTTCAGACGCATAACAAAGGAGCTTTCTTCTTTGAACTTCGACGTCGTATTAAAACAGGCGAGAAAACAGGACGCGTCGGACGAACTTCAAAAAATTAAACTTCTTGAAAAGGAGCGCGCCGCAACCCTTAAACGTATGGGCATGCGCGAAAGCGACTTTTTGCCGAAATTCGACTGCGAAACGTGCAACGACACGGGCGTGCTTTCGGGCAAATTCTGCGATTGTTTCAAAAAGCGTTATTACGAAACTTTATGCGATTTTCTCGGCATCGGGCAAATCCGAAACGTCACGTTTTCCGACGTGGATTTTTCAAAAATCAAGGATGCGAAACAAAGAAAAAAGTTGGAGTCCAACTATAAACTTTTCAAAAAATATTGCGACAAATATCCTTCCGTGAAATATAAAAACGCCCTCATAATGGGCGGCACGGGCGTCGGCAAAAGTTATCTTATGTACGCCGTCGCAAACGAGTTTATGAAAAACGGATTCAGCGTTTTGTACGTTTCGGCAATCAAACTGAATTCCCTTATGCTGTCGTACCACACGTCGTTCGTGTCGGAGCGCGACGTATACCTTGCCGACGTCATCGACTGCGACCTGCTTATCATAGACGACTTGGGAAGCGAGCAAAAAATCAAAAACGTTACCGATGAATATCTCTTAAAGATACTTGACGAGCGCGAAAAAGCCGATAAACCCGTGTTTGTGACAACAAACCTCAACGAAGAACAACTCAAAAACTCTTACAACGAGCGCGTTTTCTCACGACTTTTCAACGTGAACAAAACGATTATTTCCAACATTGACGGCAACGATTTAAGGCTTTTCTGATATTTCGTCGGAAACTTTAATTGCGGATGCAACCGCCCACATTATGTTGTAGCCGCCCGAAAGCCCGTCGATATTGAGAATCTCTCCGCCGACAAAAAGATTATTAACGCCCTTGATTTCAAGGGTGTTTTTATTTACGCACGACGCGTCGATTCCGCCGCTCATAACCTGTGCAAGCGACTTATCGGAAACGCCCGTGATTTTGATTCTGAAATCGGAAACGACGTCGGCAAGTTTTTGCAGATTTTCGTCGGTCGCTTTCTCGCTTCCCTGTATGCCCGCCATATTCAGAATCTGTTGCGCGATCATCTTATGGAACGCGCCCGAAAGCAGTTCCCCGACGTCATTTGAAAATTCTTTTAACCTTTTCAGTATCAAAAAAGTTTCGTTTTTGTTTTCATTCAGAAAGTTTAACGAAAGATATGCGTTTTTCGGTGCGTCGAGACGCGCATAGTACGCCGAATTATTGAACGTCGCAATGCCTGACAGTCCGAACGACTTGAACAGCACCTCGCCGTATTCTTCGTGTACGACCTTGTTATTAACTATTAAGCCGACCTTTGCTTTTACCCTGACGCCGTTCAGCCCTTTGATGTACGTCGTGTCGGTTGAAAGCGGCGCAAGCGACGGCGTGAACTTCCTGACGTTTGCAAAGTCCGAAAGAACGCCCGTGGAATCGTATCCGAACCCTGCGTTGCTGCCCGTCGCGAAAAACACGTTTTTTCCGTAATAATCAACGCCACCGGAAACCTTGAACACGTCGTTTTGTTTCGAAATTTTCGTGACGAGTGCAGACGTTTTGACTTCCACCCCGTTTTTTTGAATCGCGCGGCGATATGCGTCAAGCACGGTGTTTGCCGACTCCGACAGCGGATAACCCCTGCCTTCTTCGTCAAACCGCATAAGCAGTCCCAGACTTTCAAAAAACTTTTTGATTTCAAAAAAACCGTACTTTTCAAACGTTGCCGAAACGAAACTCTCGTCGTTATATTTCCCGACGTCGAAGTTTTCGTTCAGGAAATTGCACTTCCCCGCGCCCGTCGACAGCAGTTTTTTGCCGATTCTGTCGTTTGCGTCCAGAATCAGAACGCTTTTGTTTTTAACGCGGGCGGCAGCGGTCATTCCGCCGATACCGCCGCCAACGATAATAAGGTCGTAAATTTTCATAATTCAAAAAAATTCCCCACGGCTTTCGCCGTGAGGAAGTATGCTTAATTTCGATTAAGCGGTGTATTCGACGATCGTGTACTTGGTGCCGAGTACCGCCTCGAAAGTGGCTTTGTAGCCCTGTCTTACGCTGATCTTCGCATTTTTGGCTGCGGTGAAGATGTAGCCCGTGAAGACGGGAACGGTCTTGCCTGTAAATCTTACTTCGAGACCGGTTTCGAGACCTTCGAGACCGGTCGCGCAAAGAGCGAAAGCGTCCTCGCCGACAGTCTGAATATTTTCGCCGAATTCGACGTATTTAAGATCCGAGCAACCATAGAATGCCGACGCGTTAAGTTCGACAAGCGACGAAGGAAGAATAACCCTTGTCAGAAGCGAGCAGCCGCCGAATGCCGAGTAGCCGATCGTTTGCAGCGTTTCGTTGGATTCAAACGTGAGCGACGTAATGCCGCGGCAGCCACCAAATGCCGAGTCGCCGATTGCAACGACCGATGACGGGATCGAAACTTTCTGGATAAGCACGCAACCGTTGAACGCGTTGCTGCCGATGTATTCGATGCCGCTTGACGCAAACGTAATCGCCCTTAAACTTATGCAGTTTCTGAACGCGCCGTCGTCAACCGCCGCGATTCTTGCGGTGATATTCGTCAAGGTTACGCAGTTTCTGAACGCTTCTTGTCCGACGTAAATGCTTGCGTTTGCACTCATAGTTACGCTCTTCAACGCCTTTGCGTTTCTGAACACGCCTTCTGCAAACCTGGTCACGCCGCTAAGGTTTATCGTTGCAAGTTGTCCGCAGTTTTCAAACGCCGATACGCCGATGGTGTTGACGCCCTTAGTGGTGTTCACGTCAACGTTATTAAGGCTTGTGTTGCCAAAGAACGCTCTGTCGCCGATTGTACGAAGCGCGGCGGTCTTTTTGTCTGCGCCGTCCATCGTCGTGAAAGTAGCAAGCGCCGTGCAGTTTTCAAATGCGGAGTTGCCGATACGTGCGATGAAGTACGGCAGAGTTATCGTCGTCAAGGACGTGCAATCCATAAATGCGCCGTCGCCGATTGTCGTAACAAGACCTGCCGGGTCGTATGCCGCGGGCGCAGGATCGGTGCCGCCTTCCGTCGTTTCGGGCGTAATGAATTTCGCATTTGCGACGAAGTTTACGGTTTTAAGAGCCGTGCAGCCCTTGAACGCGTACGAGTCGAGCGTGCCGAGGTTTTCGGGCAGATTGAGCGTTACAAGCGCCGTGCAGCCCATAAATGCGTAGTCGTTTATCGCAAGTTTCACAGCCATATCGTCGGTTGACGTAAAGGTTGCAAACGTAATTGTGTCAAGGTTTTTGCAGTCCGCAAAAGCATATTGCCTGATATTTAAAATATTGCTGCATTCCGACAGGTTGATTTTCTTGATTGACGAACCTTTGAACGCGCTGTCCTTGATGTCGGAAAGCGACGCGGGAAGCTTTACTTCCACAATGTTCGCATTGTTTGCAAAGGCGAAACTTCCGACATATTTAAGGTTCGAGAAGCCCCCAAGGTCGAGCGTTGCGTATTGCGTGCTTTCAAACGCATACGGAGCAATCGAAACGATGCTCGTATCGACCGTGTAGCCGCCGCCTTTGCTATTGTCGTAATACAATACTTTGCCGATATAGACAAATCCGCCTGCTGCTTTGAAGAAGTCCGTTTCGTGGAACGCTTTTTCTTCGATATCGACGACGTTCTGGAAAATACCAACCGAGTTGATTTTGGTCTTATAGAACGCCATTATCTTGATCGTTTCGACGCTATCGCCGTCAGAAACAATCGAAAGTTGGCTGTCTGCAAACGCGCTCATCGCAATTGTCTTAATACCGCCAAGGTTGACTCTTGCAATCGACGAGTTCGCAAACGCTCTTGCCGAAACGTTGTCGATGGGTGCCTTGCTGAAATCTACGACCGTAACGTTTGTCGTACCGTTGAATGCGTCGTCACCCAGTTCTTTGAGCGCGATGAACTCAACCGTCGCGATGCCGCTGTTTCTGAATGCGGAGTTGCCGATAATTTCGACGCTGCCGAGATTTACTTCGATGCTGCCGGTGCTTGCAAATGCATAGTTGCCGATTTTCGTCGTGTAAGGTTTATCGTCTTTTGCGGTTGCAAGCGTGACTTTCGTGAGTTGCGATGCGTTCTGGAATGCGTAATCCGCAATCGCCGTAGCGGTGTTGGTAACGACGATTTCTTTCAGTTTCTTGGGCAGATAATAGGTAACGCCGCCCTGTACCGCCGCCGGATACCAGTTGTCGTTTTGCGGGTTTACGGTCGTGAACAGTCTGCCGAGCGGGATTTCTGCCGAATACGCAAGATTTGTAAGGTTATAGCAGCCTTCAAACACGTTATCGCCGATTTGTTCCACGTTGTCGGGAAGCGTGATCGCCGTGATCCTTACGCAATTACGGAACGCGCCCGCGCCGATGGCAAGCCCTTTGAAGTTGCCTTCAAACACGACTTCTGCGATATTGCTGTTTGCAAATGCTTCTTCGCCGATGGTCTGAATGTTGCCTTTTATCGTAATCTTTCTGATAAACTTATTGTTTTTGAACGCGCCGTCTTTTATTGCGTGGACTGCGTCGTCGAAGTTTATCGTGAATTCGGTTTTATAGGAATCGCCCTTCTTCGCCTTGTTTTCATCGATGCCGACGATGACGCCGTTTTCGATGACGAAGTATTCGATAGGAACCCATTTTGCGGTAAGTTTGATACCGTTTTTAATGAATTCGGGATCGGTAATCGTTTTGTAATCGACGCTTGTGCCGTCCGCGCCGGTGTACTGAACTTCGCCGTACCACCAACCCGCAAAAGTTTTTTCGGTGGGCGCGCCTTCGGGCACTTTGAGTGCCAGCGGTTTGTTAAAGTCGACGTTCACGTTTTCGGGAACGACAACCGATTCGGGTGCGTCGCCGCGGTCGAACGTAACGGTTACGGGTTTATAGTCCAGAATCGCAACGTACGCGACGTCTTGTTCCTGCACTTTTACTTTAAGCTGGTTATTCACAACTTCGCCTTCCGCAACGTCCACGAGTTGTCCGTCCGCAGTCAGGCGTTTCCAACATTTGAAGACGTAATAATTGTTGTCCGAAACGCTTGCCGTAACGCTGAATTCGGCGTTGTTGTCAAACGGCTTCGTATAGCCTTCAAGGTCGTATTCTTCGGTACTTCCGGTAAGTTTCGTCCAAGCGTCCCAACCCGTGTCGATATTGACTGTGCCCATATCCGCGTCGGGCATTGCGATCTTTGATTTCGCCTTGTAAATCGCGATATGGAACTCGTACGGCTGCCATTCTGCAGTGAGAGTTACGTCTTCCGTGAACGCCCATTTGCCGACAAGAATTTCGTTTTTGTTGACGTTGTATTTCACGACGTAGGTTTTTGTGCCTTCCGAGTCAAGATAATACCAGCCGATGAAGCGTTTCGTCCCGTCGTTTGACAGTTTCGGGACGTCGGGGATCGCGTCTTGTCCCAAAACGACGTCGGAATTGTATTTCACGACGAACGTCTTGCCGTAGTTGTCAACGGTGTCCACGAGGGTTACGTTGATGTCTTTCGGGGCAAATACTGCCGTGAAGGTAATCGTCTTATTGATGGCGTGCTTTTCGTCGATATTGTATTCAACGCTCTTGTTCGCGCCGAACGGGGCGTATTCTTCGCCGTTCAAAAGCCAGCGGACAAGCGTATAGCCGTCTTTCGGGTTTGCGGTGAACGTCGCTTTCTGGTCGTAAGGCCACGCGTCGTTGCTGCCCGTAACTTCCTGCATCATTGAGTCATCGTTTGCGTTCACGACGAGTTTGTATGTGACTGCGTTGAATTTTGCGACAAGATCGATATCTTTTGCAAAGTCAAACGCGTGAACGCCGTTGCCGTTTTCGTCAACGACTTTGATTTCGTTGCCCAGGTCGTCGGTATAATACCAACCTGCGAACGTCGCAAAAGGTTTTTCAACCGGGCGACTGCTGTCGGTCGTTTCGCCGATTTTGTTGCTTATAAGCTGTTCAATCGCTTTTTCGGTCGCGCCGAAGTTTACGCCGCCGATAAAGAGTTCGGTTTCGTTGGTTTTTGCGAATTTTGCGCCCTTAGCCTTATCCGCTTCCGAGATTTTGAGCGTGATCGAATATGTATTGGTTGTCCATTTACCGAACACGGTGATGTCTTCGCGGTCAATGACGTTTACGTTGAAGTCCCATTTATATTCGGTTTTCGAGCCTACTTTGATTGGTTTGCCTTCGTCGTAAACGGGCAATCCGTTTTCGTCAAGGCGGTTGTAGATTTCGGTCGCTTCATCAGCAAGGCGCGCGCCCGATTTATCGGTCAGATAATATTTTCCTTTATACAATACGACTTTTTTGCCGTTTGCGTCGACGTATGCGAACCTTCTGTTGCCGTTTTCGTCCGCAAGGTAGTACTTATCGCCGACTTTCACAAGGATATTGCCGCTGTCTTCGTCCGCGTCGACAATTTGTCCTTTATCGTTTCTTTTTTCTTCCGAGTAATAATACCAGCCGTCGAAGGTGTGTCCGACGTACGTGGCGATGCTCGGCGCGGTGGCCTTTTGTCCCTTTGCGACGTCGGAAATCGTTACCCCGGACTCGTAATTACCCTGAATCCTTATGACGCTCACGTCGTATTTCGGTTCAAGATATACGTTGATTTTGTAAACAGCGGTGACTTTGCTGTCTTCCGCAACCGCTTTGATATAGTAAACGTTGTCGCCGTTTTTAAGGTTTACGACAAGGTTTGTTGCGTCGTTGTTTATGGTCAGGCTGCATTCTTCGTCCTTCCATACCGAATACGTGGTTTTCGGGCTTGCCGCTTTCAATTTTCTTAAAACGTCGGTGTCGAAGTCGAAACGCGACTCTTCGTGCGCGATTTCGTTATTTGCGCCCGTGACGTATCTCCAAACGCCGTTATCGACTTCCTTTTCGCCTTCTTTGGTTTTGATTTTCACTTTTTCAGGTGTGAAAACGCCGCCTTTAAGGTCGGCTTCCGTGGATTTTCCGTTTTCCGTCCAGTGGGCGTAAATTTTGACGTTTTGGGTGATTTTCGTTGCGAAATCGAATTTTTCGTCACCGTCTTTTTCGACAAACCAGCCGACGAAATCGAATCCCGCGGGACGGTCGTCTTCGGTAATTTCATACGCGCTGACCGTTCTGCCCTGTCGCACCGTGACGTTGGTGAAAGCCACGTCTTCTTCGCCGGATTCGGGATAGTTTTTCATGAAAGACACCCTGAAAGACGGCGTGGTCGGGGCGGGACCCTGATCGGTACCGTCATCGCACGCGGCGAGAAGCACGGACGTGCATCCGATAAGCAGTACGAGCGTCAAAACTAAAAGCAACCTCGAAAGTTTTTTCATAAAATTTTCCTTCTTTTTGCCGATAATACTTTATTTGAGAAAAAATCTCTTGCATATATTTTATTATATAAATATATTAAAGTCAATATTTATCCTAAGTTTTGTTTTTAAGGCGTCCAAAATCGCCGAAAAATCGCGCTTTACACGGCGGATTTTTTTAAATTGTAAAAAAACGACTTGCGATTTTTTAATTTTTACTTTTGTCAAAAAACGCGGGATAAAACAAAGCGGACGGCGTATAAAAGGAGAGAAATATACGTCGTCCGCCTTGTTTCAATATAATTTTTGGGGGGTTATATAACTTTATTAAACGTTGTAATTTATTTTCTTTGCCGTGCGTCTGATCTTTTCGCGGTCAAGCCCGACAAGCACCGCAACGTCGCGAAGGGACACGCCGCTTCTCGTCTGCAATTCGTAAATAATCGTTTTCAGAAGTTCGGGATCTTGAAGAGCGGCTTTGTCGGTGATGTTGAACCGACGAATAAGGTCCATCAGAACGTCGTCGCAGTTTTCGTAAGGTTTTGCCTCTTTGAATTTATATTCGTCGGTGCTGCCGCCGTACGAGGAAAGTTCCGGCACCTTTTTGAAAAGCCTTTTCAGTTCCTTGTAGTCGATGAAACTCAGTTGGTTGAGATAATCTTTCGCGCTGCTGTACAGATATTCCCCGCTGTTGACGGCGACGCGCGCTTTTACGGGATTGTTGTGTACGAAATATATCGCGGCAAGAATTTCGTCGGGGGTTTTAAGAGCGTCGCTTTCGTATCTTCCGTTGAAGACGTATCCGCTCCTGCCGTTTATGCGGTTGAAAAACTTGGCGTAAGTCGTGTTCACCCTTCGCATAAACTCCGAAATGTTCTGGACGTCGTCGGAAGTCACAATAAGGTGCGAGTGATTTTGCATCACGCAGTACGCCAGGACGGAAACGCCCGTGTCCTTTGCCTTTTCCTCAACCGTGACCAGATAAAAGTTTTTCATATTCGGCTCTCTGAAAACGTCAAGCCCGGGAAGACCGTCCGTGAGAACGTGAAAATGTTTTGCGCCGCTGAAAATACTGCCCCTTGCAACCCTTGTCATAAACGAACCTCATTATTTTATTATGTTTTAATTATACATATAATCAAAAACGCTGTCAAACGTTTTATGTCAAAATAACTAACACTTTGACACGATTTATCGACAAAATGATAAAATTGTATTGACAATACGCCATAATGCGGTATAATTAAGATGTACCTGGGTTGTACGATATGTAACTTATTTTCCAACCACAACTTTTTCAGGGATTACGATTTCCGTCTCTTATGTTACGCCTTGTCCTCACGGACCATGAAGGAAAACAGCGGTTTCGGATAGTTTGCCCACCTATGCGCATAGGTTGCGCAAAAAGTTACAGTCGGCAACTTGGCGATAAAACCGTCGCTCGTCGCGGCGGTCTTTTTTTGTGCTTTGCCCGCGCGACGTTTTTTATATTTCGCATTTTCCCGAAAAATTTTTCGATACTGCTTAAATTTGCTTGATAATTTGATAATTTATGATATAATAACAAATGTTTTGCTGGTGTGGCTCAGCAGGTAGAGCGGTTCACTCGTAATGAACAGGTCGGCGGTTCGAATCCGCCCACCAGCTCCAAAAGACCGAAACGCGATAAGCGTTCCGGTCTTTTTCGTTGTTTTTTTAATTTAAAAATTCGCGCACAATGCGCGATTTTACGTCAGAATAAAAAGAATTTATAATTCCCGCTTGAAACGCTCGTTTTGCACGGCGCGCCGCAAAATTTAGGCGGCAATTCTTCAACGCATTTTTTAAGATATATTACGGCGACCTGTTCGGAATTTTCCCTTGCGATTTCAAACAGGTTTTCAAAGTCGGAAACCACGTCGATCATCACCGAGAGTTCAAAAAATCCGCCCGTAAATTCGCTTGCGGTTTTCAGGTGCTTTACGTATGCGCCGTATCTGTTTGCAAAATAACTTTCGGCAAGCACGCTGTCTTTCGATATTTCAAGGACGGCGTCGCCGTGCGACAAATTCAACGCGTCCAGAACGCTTGCGACAAACGATTGGTCAGCCGTATCGTAAACGGGCTTCTTTTTCTTCTCAAAAAACTTCATAATAAAAAGGATATGCCAAAGCGACGGCGTTGTCAAGAAAATATTTTGCCGATAAATTCGTAAAAACGCTTGTCAACTGCGATAAATTATGATAGATTATAAACGCTAAATATATTGTGCCTCCTTGGTCAAGCGGTTAAGACGCCGCCCTCTCACGGCGGAAACAGGAGTTCGATTCTCCTAGGGGGTGCCAGATTGCGGGATTATATCCCGCCTTTTTTTTATGCGAAAAAATGCTTACAAACGGGTGTTTTTAATAATTTTGCGAAAGACAAATCGCCGTTTTCAAAGGAAAATTTCCGACATTTTTTTTCAATTGTCAAAAAAATTCTTTACAAATCGCGAATTTCATAATATCATTAATATATATTTGAAAAAAACACACGATATTTTTGAATTATGAAAAAGACCGAATTTACCAAAACCGCAATAATCAACAGCACCGTTAAACTCTTAAAAGCCAACGGGAAAGTTACCATTAAGGAGATCTCCGACGACGCCGGCGTGAATATTGCTGCGATAAATTATCATTTCACCGACAAAAAATCGCTGATTTCCGTCGTCATCAGACGCACGATTTCCGACTTCAAAAAAATTGCCGACAACCTTGTCGCAAGTTTGGCGGAACTGAACACTCACCCCGAGGAAACCATTTCCGCATTTTTCAACGCCTGCCACGAATACTGCGCCGAAAACATCAACGTCATAAACTTTATGCTCGCCCCCGAAAACGTGGAATACAACAATTATTTCAACAAAACGGTAAGCCAGATGTTTTCAACGGATTCCGATTTGTGCTTTAAGGTGATTTCGTATATGCGCGCGACAAGCGCGGCAAGCGACAACGAATTGAAGGCAAGATACCTTGTCCTTCTGTCAACTTTTCTGACCCCGTTTTTCAGCACGTTCAATATCTTAAACGGCAATCACTTCGGACAAATTTTCAACCTTAACGACCAGGAATTCAAGAAACTTTACATTGAACAAATCGTAAGAATAATCAAATCAAAATAACAAAACAATGTTTTTATAAGCAAAAATCCACGGTTTAACCGTGGATTTTGTCATATTATTTCTTTTATTGATTATCCTGTTTCCTTATTTCGGCGTGCCTGATTTTGCCGGAAATCGTCTTTGGAAGTTCCGTCACGAATTCCACGATGCGCGGGTATTTGTACGGTGCGGTAAGTTTTTTCACGTATTGCTGGATTTCCTTTTTCAGTTCTTCCGACGGGGTATAACCTTTCGCAAGGACAATCGTTGCTTTGACGACTTGTCCGCGCACGGGGTCGGGTGCGCCCGTTATCGCACATTCCAGTACGGCCGGGTGTTCCATAAGCACGCTTTCGATTTCAAACGGTCCGATGCGATAACCCGACGATTTGATGATGTCGTCGGTGCGCCCGACAAACCAATAATAGCCGTCTTCGTCGCGCCACGCCGTGTCACCCGTGTGATAAAGTCCGTCGTGCATTACCGCTTTTGTCGCTTCTTCGTTGTTGTAATATCCGCGGAAAAGTCCGACGGGCGCGCCTTCCGAAATATCGACGCAGATTTCGCCTTCTTCGCCGTTTGCGGCAAGTCTGCCGTCGGCGGTAATCAGTTTGATTTTATACTGAGGGCTCGGCATGCCCATGCTGCCGGGTTTCGGGTTCATATAAAGAAGGTTTGCAAGCGTAAGCGTCGTTTCGGTCTGCCCGAAGCCTTCCATAAGTTTGATTCCGGTAAGGCTCAAAAATTGTTTATATACCTCGGGATTCAACGCTTCGCCGGCGATCGTCGCGTATTTTATGCTGGAAATGTCGTACTTTGACAAGTCTTCTTTGATAAGGAACCTGAAAATCGTGGGCGGCGCGCAAAACGTCGTGATTTTGTGCTTTTCGATGACGGACAGCATATCGTCGGCATTGAAACGGGTGAAATCGTAAACGAAAACACAGTTGCCCATCAGCCATTGTCCGTACAGTTTGCCCCAGACCGCTTTGCCCCAGCCGGTGTCCGCAATCGTCAGGTGAACGCCGTTTCCGTCGATATTATGCCACCATTTGGCAGTGATAAAGTGTCCGATTGCGTATGCGTGGTCGTGCATGACAAGTTTCGGATAACCCGACGTGCCCGACGTAAAGAACATAAGAGCGGCGTCGTTTTTATAAGTTGCGTCAACGCCTTCGCCACGCTTGAACTCGTCCAAAAACGCCTGAAATTCCGCGTCGAAATCATGCCAGCCGTCACGGCTTGCCCCGACAAGTATTTTCGTTTTGACGTCGCATTGTTCAAAGGCTTTTTCCGCCTCGTCGACGATACTCCCCGTGGAACTGATGACGACCGCGCTCACGCCCGCAAGATTGAACCTGTATACAAGGTCCTTTTTCATAAGCTGATCCGTTGCGGGAATGACGATCGCGCCGATTTTGTGCAGCGCAACGATTGAAAACCAGAATTGATAATGACGGCGCAGAATAAGCATTACCCTGTCGCCTTTTTTAATGCCCAGCGACCTGAAATAATTTGCCGTTTTGTTTGTAAGATGCATCATGTCCGAAAAAGTGAACGTTTTTTCTTCGTGATGTTCGCCAACCCACAAAAGCGCGGTTTTATCGGGGGTGTTTTTGCCCCAGAAATCCACCACGTCAAACCCGAAGTTGAAGTCGTCGGGAATATGAAAATCGATTTTTGTCAGTCTGCCCGTTTTTTCGTCAACGGTTTCGGTAACGTATTTTTCGTAAAGTTGCATATCTTTATCCTTATAAAATAAAATCCCCGTCTCGTTTTGAGACGGAGAATTAATCCGCGGTACCACTCAAATTGCTTTAACAGCCACTTACGCATCCATCAATGCGTTGCTCTGTAACGGGAGCGCCCGTCCCGACTTAATAGTTTCCGTTCTGTCGGGCGACTGGAAGGTGATAAGACAAAATCCGCATACCGCCTTACACCGACCGACGGCTCTCTGTGCTGCCAAAACTTTGTCACGTCCTCATAAACGCCTTTATATGTTGTTGGAAATAATTATACACGATACTTTTTGATTGTCAAGCAAAAAAAATTGAAAATATCATACGTTTTTAATATGCCACCTGCCATAAAACGCATAAATAAATCCCGCCAAAAAAGGCGGGATTTAATAGTCTTCTGATACTCTCCCCTAAAAAGTCAGAATTTTGATGAGATTTTGACGTTTCTTGGCAAGTTCTTACGAGGGCGCGTACTT